>Ga0209589_1000007_pt1 | contig 425699 bp, 375 predicted proteins | sample CowpeawhiteBW_FD_187525 | JGI IMG/M metagenome (GOLD analysis project Ga0209589, IMG submission 187525) | Root nodule microbial communities of legume samples collected from California USA - Cow pea white BW (SPAdes) (version 2) | ecosystem: Host-associated > Plants > Roots > Nodule | place...
CCCGCTTCCGCAACTGGGGCCTGCAGCGGTTTATGGTCCGCGGCCTCGAAAAGGTCCAAACGGTGCTGCGCTGGTTCGCCCTCACCAACAACATCCTGGCCGGACACCGCCTGCTGCAGGCCGCCGCCTAATCAAACAATCACCGCTAGCCTCTGCCCGCCGCAGTCCCTCTCCGCTAAAGCTGCCAACCTTCAATTAGATTCACAGCCTCTCAGGATGACGGGAATGGGTCGCTCACCGAGCATGATGCGCGCCATAGGCGAGCAGTCCGATCACGACCAGCGCCAGCAGCAGTGTCGTCGACTTCCAGAACAGCACCGGGTTGCGCTCGATCAGCGGGGTCGACGACGTCGTCAGATATTTCGCATTGGGATTGCGCAGGTCGAACAAGAATTCCGACAAGCTATCGTAGCGCTTCAGCGGATTGGGGTGCACGGCGCGCTCCAGCGCGCGGTCGACCCAAATCGGGATGTCGCGGCCGCCATGCGCTGGAGCATAGACCAGCCTGCTGAAATCGGACCGGCGGCCGGCGCGCGCGATCTGTGCGCCATAGGGCAGCCGCCCTGTCAGCATCTGATAGGTGACGACGCCGAGCGAGAACAGGTCGGACCGCGTCGAACCACCCTCGCCCAGAAAGTACTCCGGCGCGGTGTATTGCTGGGTGCCGAGGATCGCCTCCGTGCCCGCGGACACGGCCTCGGCGACGCCCGAGATCCGCGTTGACCCGAAATCGATGATCTTCACCGTCCCGGTCTTGTCGATCATGATGTTGTCGGGCCTGACGTCCTGGTGCAGCATCTCCTTGCGGTGGAAGGCGCGCAGCCCCTTGGCGATCTGCTCGGCGATGTCGCGCACCGTCTCGAGCGCCGGATCGGGATGGTCGATCATCCACTGCTTCAATGTTTGGCCGTCGACATATTCGGTCGCGACGTAGAGGAAATTGCGCCTGCGCTGTGGCAGCCAGGGCTTCAGCACGTGCGGGCTGTCGATCCGCTTGGCGACCCACTCCTCCATCATGAAGCGCTTCAGATAGGCCGGATCATCGCGCAGGTCGATCGACGGGATCTTGATCGCAACCGTGGTGCCGGAGTCCTCGTCGAGGGCGAGATAGATGTGGCTGCGGTGTGAGGCATGCAGCTCGCGCACGATACGGTAGCCGTCGAAGCGCATCCGCGCCTCGAGCAGCGGCGGAAGCGGCAGCTCGGTCGGCTGGCCGAACATCTCGCTTGCGTCGCCGTCGGGCAGCTCGTCGATCCGCACGATCTGCGCGGTGAGATTGTCCGGGCTGCCGCGCTCGAACGCCTGCTCCACGATCGACCGCGCGGCCTGGTCGAGATCTGCGGCGCCGTCCTGGATGATCTTCGCGAGCTGGCGCGGCGGCACATGCTCGTAGATCCCATCGGTGACCAGCAGGAAGATGTCACCCGGCTCGAGACGCAGGTTCTGGTAATCGATCTCGAGCTGCGGGTTGACGCCGAGCGCGCGACCGAGATAGCTCTGGTGCGAGGAGATCACGACGCGATGGTCGCTGGTCAACTGCTCGAGGCTGCCGCCGGACACGCGGTAAATTCTGCTGTCGCCGACGTGGAACAGATGCGCTGACGTCGACTTGATGACGATGGCACTGAGCGTGCAGACGTAGCCCTTATCCTTGTCGTAGGGATTGTCGCTGCGCCGGGTCTGCGCGTGCAGCCAGGAATTGGTCGCCTCCAGCACGCGCTGCGCCGAGGTCTTCACCGACCAGGATTCCGAGGTGCAGTAGTAGTCGGTCAGGAAGCCCTTGACCGCGGACTCGGCAGCGATGCGGCTGACGCTGCTGGAGGAGATGCCGTCGGCGAGCACCACCGCGATGCCCTTCAGACCGAGCAGCGGCTCCTCCGGGATCAAGACGCCATGGAAATCCTGATTGGTGTCCTTGCGGCCCTTATCAGAGAATTGCCCGACCGATATCTTCAGCCCGCGTGGCATTGCCTTGTTCAAGCGATGGGTCCCTCCGCCTCAGGAGCAGGACTATCGCATATGCCGCGTTGGGCGGCTGTGCACATACTCGGCCTCGTGGTTCGAGACGCGCCGCAAGCGGCGCTCCTCACCATGAGGGTCTACTATTGTGCCGCAAGACGAGGCCTCATCCTGAGGAGCCCGCCAAAGGCGGGCGTCTCGAGGGATGGCCGCAGGCGCTCTTCTCCCAAATGCGATTGCCCTAGCCTCAGGAGAGACCCATCTGCCTGCGGAGATCAAGCCGCGAGACGCTCACGCTTCGGCGCCGTCTTCACATGCGTCGTGTAGAGCGTCAGCCCGGTGAAGGCGATGCCGCCGGCGAGGTTGCCGAGCACGGTCGGGATCTCGTTCCAGATCAGATAGTCCATGATCGAGAACTTCGCATGGAGCATCAGGCCGGACGGAAACAGGAACATGTTCACCACGGAATGCTCGAACACCATGTAGAAGAACACCAGGATCGGCATCCACATCGCGATCACCTTGCCGGGGACCGTGGTGGAGATCATGGCGCCGACCACGCCGGTGGAGACCATCCAGTTGCACAGCATGCCGCGGATGAACAGCGTTGCCATGCCGGCCGCGCCGTGCGCGGCGTAGCCGAGCGTGCGGCCTTCGCCGATGTTGCCGATCACCGTGCCGACCTTGTCGGGCTCCTGCGTGAAGCCGAACGTGGTCACGAAGGCCATCATGAATGCCACTGTCAGCGCGCCGCCGAAATTGCCGATGAAGACGAGGCCCCAGTTGCGCAACACGCCGCCGAGCGTGACGCCGGGTCGCTTATCGAGCAGCGCGAGCGGCGACAGTACGAACACGCCGGTCAGGAGATCGAAGCCCAGGAGATAGAGCATGACGAAACCGACCGGGAACAACAACGCGCCGATGATCGGCTGGCCAGTGTTCACGTTGATGGTCACCGCGAACCAGGCCGCCAGCGCGAGGATTGCGCCGGCCATGTAGGCGCGGATCACGGTGTCGCGTGTCGACATGAAGACCTTGGATTCGCCGGCGTCGACCATCTTGGTGACGAATTCGGAAGGTGCGAGATAGGCCATTTCGTCAAGTCCCCTTAAACAATCTGGTCGCGCCGATGCGACGCGGGCTGGTTGAAAATGCTCGCCCGTCCGGGGACGCTGGTCGGGATCGGAACGGCGAAGCGGCTGCTGCAACGCCGGCTGAACGTCCGATGCACGATCAAGGCAGGGATTGGCGGGCGATCGCAGAACTCAAGTCGCAACGATTGCTCGAGGCGCGCAGGCATGGCGCCTTGATCCCTTGGCCTCGGCCGGCACTGGCCTGGGCGCTCCGGAGGACGGCAGTCGTCGTTGACCGCAGCAATCAAAAGCAATGGGTATGCCAATCGCCAGCGCTGTCGCCGACACGAAAAACCGTTTGGATACAATAGCTTTGTGATCACCCCGGAAGACCGGACGGCAGCCTGCTGCCTATTTATGCAGCCTGCACAGATGTCGCCCACGGCAATGCGCGTGCCGCAGGCGGAGCTTGGCGGCCTGCTCGGCCCTCCGACAGGTGCAGACGTGCGCTACTTCGCCCCGGTGCGGATCGGAGTATCCTTCAGGCCATTGTCGTCATAGGCCTTGCGCAGCGTGCCGTTGGTGGTCGCGTCCGTCATGAATTTGCTGACGAAGGCTGCGGCGAGCGGACGGTTGAGCGGCACCGCGACCGCAGTCACGGTCTGCTTGAAGGTCTCGTCCAGCACGCGCGTGCCGGGAATCTTCTTCGCCATCGCATTGAGCTGGTCGCGCGACAGCGCAAACGCGTCGATCCCGCCGCTCTTCAGGAGATTGAAGATCTCGTCATAGGTCTGATACCCCGTGACCTTGGCGTGCTTGAGATGCGCGATCGCGCCGCGCATGGTCGTGGTGTTGTTGACGGCGGCGACCTTGACGCCGTCCCGATCGAGCTCGGCGAACGTCGTCACCGTCGAGCCCGGCCTGACGATGTAGGTGGCGTCGGCGACCTCGTAGATCGGACCGAATGTCATTTTGGTCTCGCGCTCGGGATCCTTCGGCAGGAAGGTGACGTCCCAGCTCTTCTTCGCGGCCGCGTCGGTAATCTGCCCGGAATTCTGGTGCACGACATATTCGATGGGCATGCCGAGCTGTGCGGCCATCGCCTTGCCGAGATCGACCGGGACGCCGGCATAGCCGCCGCTCGCGGTGCGGGTGCACCAGAACGCACCGCCGGCCGGGCTGATCGCAATCGCGACCCGGAGCTTTCCGCTCGGCGCGATCTCATCCTTCAGGTTATCGGCATTGGCTGACACGGTCATCGTCATCACTCCCAGAACGAGGCCAGCCAGACTCGACAGGTGACGAGACATCGGACTTCCCTCCACGCCGGATCAGCGCCCGGCAGGGCCGGCAACAAACCGCATGCGTCGGGGAAGCGCAACCGCCAGTTTGCGCAAGGCAGCCTTCGGTGCGGGAGTGGTTTAGCGGACCCTGATGGTGATCTTCTCGGAGACGACGGGCGGATTGAAGGGATAGTGCTTGGCGTCGCCGAGCACCAGTTGCAGCGTATGCTTGCCGGGCGGCAGCTCGAGCCGGGTCTCGGTCTGGCCCGCACCGAAGTGCAGATGCGCCTTGTCCGAGGGGATCGGCTCGTTGGGATTCAGCGGCTCGTCGACGTCGATAAGGAGGTGATGATGGCCGCTGTTCGGATAGTCGTCGCCGGCATGGGTGACGCCCATGTTGCGCAGGCCGAAGCGGCACCAGAACGCGCCCTTGACGGTCGCCCCGTTGTGCGGCCAGACGAAATACAGCACCGCATCCTTGGGCGCCGGCTTGCCTTGCGCGTAAGCGGGGCTTGCGAATAGCGCGACCGCTGCTGCAAACAGAAAAGTGTAGACGACCCTCATCGACTGCCCTCCAAGTCAGCTCTCATCCGAACAAGACCTCGAACATGCAGGCCGCGGACGCGGCCTCATGGTTCGCCTGGCGATGCGCGGCATCGCCCAGAGATGCACGTTCCGTGCTCCTCACCATGAGGGACAAATTAGGGTGATAGCGCGACCCGGAATCCATGGGTCGGATAACGAACATTGGTGTCGTAATTGTCGCGATTGGCCGGCCGCATATAGCGCGCATCGTTCTTCCAGGACCCGGAGCGGATCACATGGGTGAAGCAGTCGCGGTCATGCCACGCCGCACCGTCGGCTGGCGCGCCCTGGTAATTGCGGTGCCAGCAGTCTTCGACCCATTGATCGACCCCGCCGCCCATGTCGTAAAGGCCGAACGGATTGGGCTTGAAGCTGCCGACTTTGACCGGCTGTTCGGCCGCAGCGTCGCCGCCGCAATCCTTGCAGCTCGCGACGCCCGGTTGCACCTGGTCGCCCCACCAGTATCTGGTCTGCGTGCCGCCGCGGGCGGCGTATTCCCATTCGGCCTCGCTCGGAAGCCGGTACGGCTTCTTGGTGGTGTCCGCGAGCCACGTCACGTATTGCTTCGCGTCGCTCCAGCTCACATTCGTCACCGGCGCGTCGTCGTTGCCGGTTGCCGTAAAGCCGCAGCCCTTGGCGACCGCGCAGGCATTCCATTCGCGCACGGTGATCGGATATTTGCCCATGGCAAACGGCTTGACCGTCACCCTGTGGATCGGCCGCTCCGAAGCGTCATCATTGCTGCCCATCGCAAAGCTGCCGCCGGTCAGCGAGACCATGTCGGGCTCGGGCAGGGCCGCGGCTTGCGCCGATGGAGCGGGGCTCGCCGAGGGCGCAGGTTGCGGCTGGGCCGGCGATTGCTGCGCGGTCGGCGCCGGCACCGGGCTCGGCACTTGATTGGGCGCAGCCGGCCCGGCCGCCGGTGACGGCTCGGCCGGCTTCGGCGCGGGAGCGGGAGATGACGACGGCGCCAGCGCAACCTCGCGCGGATTGCTGCGCGGCTGCATCAGCAAGTACCAGAGCGCGCCGCCGGCGATGATCGCGATCGAAAGCCCGAGCAGGACGAGCAGGACGTTTTCGCGACGCCGGCGCGTCCGGCTATACGCCGCCGCATCCGGCAGCACGCGATAGACCCTGACCGGATCGGTGATGTTCTTGACCCTGCGGTCGCCGAGCGATTCGTAGCCGCAAACCAGTTTGTGCTTGATCTGCTCGTAGATGCCGCCGGAGATGAAGACCTCGCCCGGGTCGGCGATTCCCTCCAGACGCGCGGCGACATTGACGCCGTCACCATAGATGTCGTCGGGCTCGATGATGATGTCGCCGAGATTGACCCCGATCCGGTATTCGATCCAGAACTCCCTCGGCACCGCCGCATTGCGGCCGACCAGGTTCTGCTGAATGACGATGCTGGAGCGGACCGCCTCGACCGGACTGTCGAACATTGCGATGAAGCCGTCACCGGTGGTCTTCACCAGTCGCCCGTGGTGCTCGGCGATGGTCGGTTCGATCAGATCGCGCAGGATTCGCTTGACGCGGGTATGGGTGCCCTCTTCGTCGAGCTGCATCAGCCGGCTGTAGCCGGCGATGTCGCCCGCCACGATCGCCGCAAGCCGTCGCGGCACCGGGCCGTCGGACGGCGGCTTGCCCGGCTTGCCTGATTTAAAATCGCGGATTTCACCCATGATTCCGGTTGCTCCACAAACCCCAAAAGGCAGTGTTTAAGGCGCAACCGGCGCCTCAGTCCCCGAAACCCCGCAAAGCCTACCACACCGTCGTGCAGGGACAAGCGAAGAACCGCACTCCGCTTGCGACGGATGCGCGCTCCCCGAACGAGGCGGAACCGGCGCGGCAGGGCGCTCCCGCCGTCAATTCACCTGCGCGACCGGCATCCTGATCTCGCGCGGCAGGATGATCGCGGCGGCGACCGCGAGCAGGCACAGCGCCGCAAAGGCGCGCAGCATCGTGGTGAAGCCGCCCTGGTCATAGAGCCAGGCGACGAGGCCGACCGAGGCGCCGGCGGCGGTGAAGCCGACGAAGTAGCGCACCGCATAGGCACGCGAGCGCCATTCCTCGGTGGTGTATTTGCCGACCATCGCGTCATTGACCGTCACCTGGCCGAACGCGCCCATCACGATGCCGATCGAGACCACGATCAGCGGCAGATTCGACAGGCTCGCCGCGAGATAGAGGAACGGCGCCAGCACGAAGGACAGCGGCAGCGCCACCGCCTTCAGCGAATGCTTATCGAGCAGCTTGCCGATGGTGTACTGCGTCATCGCGCCGAACACGTAGACGCAGGCGGCGATCAGGCCGAGCAGCGCCGGGCTCCTGGTCAGGCCGGCGAGCCGCTCGGCGAACAGCTTTGGCAGCGCCACGGTGACCGCGTTGAACGTGGTCGAGATCGCGATCACGACGATCAGCAGCGCCAGCACCACACGCCACATGTCCTCCTTGGCGACGCGGACCTGGGCCGCGGCCTGCTTGGAGCCCTTGCGGTCCTCATGCACCACGGTCACCGCGAAGGCGATGCCGACCAAGACGGTGATGATGCCGGGCAGGATGAAGGCCCAGCGCCAGCCGAGATACTGGCCGATCACGCCGGTGACCAGCGCCGAGGAGGCGACGCCGAGATTGCCCCAGACGCCGTTGATCCCCATCTGCGCGCCGAGCTTCTCGGCATAGGACACGATCATGGCGGTGCCGACCGGGTGGTAGATCGAGGCGAAGACGCCGATCGCAAGCAGCGCGGCGCCGAGCTCCAACGGCGTCTGCACGAAGCCGACCGAGATCATCGAAAGCCCGATCCCGACGAAAAAGATCACCATCATGTGACGGCGGCTCCAGCGGTCGCCGAGCCATCCCGTGACCAGCGAGCCGGCGCCGAAGGCGATGAAGCCCGGCGTCGCATAGGGCAGCAGCTCCGAATAGGCCATGCCGAGCGCCGGACCCATGATGATGACCGCGGCGGCGAAAATCAGCATCGAATAGTGGTCGATGAAGTGGGCGGCGTTGACGAAGGTAATCACCCGGCTGGGGCTGTTCATGGGCCAGTCCTGACTCGAATCTTCAACTGATCGAAAATAGGTTATAGGAGCTTGTCCTGACGGAATGTCGCCAATGACTATCGCCGAACCGCCAATCCGAGCGCTTCATGACGACCGGCGCGCCGCCGAGGACGGCGTGCACCTGGTCGCTCGCAGCTACCGGAAAGGCGTCCGGCTCGACCCGCACATGCACCGCGAGGCGCAACTGGTCTACGCCGCGAAGGGCACCATGCAGGTGACCACGCCGAAGGGCCGCTGGCTGGTGCCGCCCGACCGCGCGGTCTGGGTCCCCGCGCTGTTCGCGCATGCGATCGACGTGCTCGCCGACATCGAGATGCGTACGCTTTATTTCGACCAGGCATGGCTGGCACGCGAGAAGCGCAGCGACAGCCTCGCCAACGAATTCGTGGTGCGGGTATCGCCGCTGCTGCACCAGGCGATCCTCGCGCTGTTCGACGGCGCCGGCAGCCGCGAGCGCTCCGAGCTGCTGGTCAGGCTGCTGATGCTGGAGCTGCACCGCGCCGAGGATCCCGCGACCTTCATCCCGTTGCCGCAGGAGCCGCGTTGCCGGCGCGCTGCCGACGTCGTGCTGGTGGATCCAACGCGCGACTATGAGATCGAGACGCTGGCGCGCACGGTCGGCACCTCGGCGCGGACGCTGTCGCGGCTGTTCTCGATGGAGACCCAACTGTCCTTCAAGAGCTGGTGCCAGCGCGCCCGCATCGCGGCCGCAATCGAACGTCTCTCGACTGATGCCAATGTTTCCATCAAGCAGGTCGCATCCGACCTTGGCTATGCCAGCGTGCCGGCGTTTTCCCATGCATTCCGCCAGGTCACCGGCACGACGCCGACCAAATTCGCGGAGAAAACGTGAACGCGATCCGTCATCGAGCACAGACGCGATCAATTATACCATTGTTGTGCCGCGACATATTTCCGTACGATCGATGCGCTTGATTCCAGTGCTCCCGGCCTTAAATCCCGTGTAAGGTTCGGCTAAACTGGATACGACCCGCCAATGGCCAACGCCTTTTTCTCCGATCTGCTCTCGACCATTTCCGAACGCGGCCGCACCCTGCTCCGCCGCGCCGTCCCGACCAACGACAAGCAGGATCCTTCCGAGCTGCTGGACTTGTGCGAGGCATTGCTATCGGGGCGCGGTGAAGCCTCCGGCACTGCAATGGCGCGCGAGGTGCTCGATCGCTACCACCACCTCGATGGTGACGGCCGGCTGTCCTTCTTCCACACGCTGGCCCGCGATTTCGGACCCGATCAGGCCAGGCTGCTGCAGGCCATCGAGAGTTGGCGCGCGCAAGCCAATGGCGACGACGCCAGCGATCTGCATTTCGCCTCCGAGCCGCGCCGGCAGGAATTGATTCGCCGGCTCAACCGCGCGCCCGGTGGCACCGGCGAACTGGTGTCGATGCGATCCGATCTGCTTTCACTGATGAATGGCAACAAGGACCTCGCCGCGCTCGACCGCGACGTGGTGCATCTGCTCTCATCCTGGTTCAACAGGGGATTTCTCGTGCTGCGCAGGATAGACTGGTCGTCGCCGGCCAATATTCTGGAAAAGATCATCCGTTACGAGGCCGTGCATGAAATCCGCGACTGGGACGATTTGCGCCGACGCATCGATCCGGTCGACCGCCGCTGCTACGCCTTCTTCCACCCCGCGCTCGCCGACGAGCCGCTGATCTTCGTCGAGGTGGCGCTGACCGAATCCATCCCGGGCGCAATCGCACCGCTGCTCGCCGAGGAGCGCGAGCCGGTGCCGGTCGAGCGCGCCCGCACCGCCGTGTTCTATTCGATCTCGAACACCCAGCGCGGCCTTGGCGGCATCTCCTTCGGCAGCTTCCTGATCAAGCAGGTGGTCGAGGAGCTGCGCCGCGAATTGCCGAAGCTTGACAATTTCGTGACGCTGTCGCCGGTGCCGGGCTTCATGCAGTGGGTGAAGCAGGCAACCGACGTGCCGCTCAACGACGACGATCGCTCGTTGCTGGAGGGCCTCGGCAAGCCCGATTGGTTCGAGAATGCCGAGCTCGCGACGCAACTGCGCGCGGTGCTGGAGCCGCTCGCCGCCTATTATTTCCTGAAGGCGCGCACGCCCAAGGGCCGGCTGATCGACTCGGTCGCACGCTTCCATCTCGGCAACGGCGCGCGGCTAGAGCGGATCAACTGGCTCGGCGACCTCTCGCCGAAGGGCATGCGCGAATCCGCCGGCATCATGGTCAACTACCTCTACCGGCTCGACGACATCGAGAAGAACCACGAGGCCTACGCCAACACCGGCGAGGTGATCGCCTCCGGCGCGGTGAAGAAGCTGCTCAAGGGCGAAGGTCGGCGGCGGCTGGACATGCGGCTGGGGTAGTAGCCGCAAAGCTCTTCACGTCATTGCGAGCGCAAGCGAAGCAATCCATCTCTCAGCACTCGCGGAGGCATGGATCGCTTCGTCGCTCAGCGCAAAATGCTACGCAATTTTATCGCGGACTCCTCGCAACGAGGCGTACTACTCCGCCAGCGCCTTCATCTCCTTGTAGAGATCGGACTTGCCCTCGAACCCGATGCCGGGAAGATCGGGCATCGTGATGTGGCCGTCCTCGACCCGCACGCCGTCGGGGAAGCCGCCATAGGGCTGGAACAGGTCGGGATAGCTTTCGTTGCCGCCGAGCCCGAGGCCGGCCGCGATATTGAGCGACATCTGGTGGCCGCCATGCGGGATGCAGCGGCTCGGCGACCAGCCGTGGGTCTTCAGCACCGCGAGCGTGCGCTGATATTCGCACAGCCCATAGGACAGTGCGCAGTCGAATTGCAGCCAGTCGCGATCCGGCCGCATACCGCCGTAGCGGATCAGGTTCCTGGCATCCTGGTGGCTGAACAGGTTCTCGCCGGTTGCCATCGGCCCCGGATAGAACTCGGCGAGCGCTGACTGCAGCGCGTAATCGAGCGGATCGCCGGCCTCCTCGTACCAGAACAGCGGATAGTCCCGCAGCATCTTGGCGTAGGCGATCGCGGTCTCCAGATCGAAACGGCCGTTGGCGTCGACCGCCAGTTGCGCGTCCTTGCCGATCTCCTTCAGCACCGCCTCGATGCGCTCGCGGTCTTCGGCCAGCGGCGCGCCGCCGATCTTCATCTTCACGACGTTGTAGCCGCGATCGAGATAGCCGCGCATCTCCTTGCGCAAACCCCCGAGGTCCTTGCCCGGATAGTAATAGCCGCCGGCGGCGTAGACGAACACGCGCGGATTGGCGGTCAGGCCGTGGCGCTCGGCGAGCAGGCGGAACAGCGGCTTGCCGGCGATCTTCGCCACCGCATCCCAGACCGCCATGTCGATGGTGCCGACTGCGACCGACCGCTCGCCATGGCCACCCGGCTTCTCGTTCGACATCAAGGTCGACCACACCTTGTCGGGATCGAGATTGTCGCCGCTGGCATCGAGCAGCGACTTCGGATCGGCGTCCTTGAGCCGCGGCGCGAAGCGTTCGCGGATCAGGCCGCCCTGCCCGTAGCGGCCGTTGGAATTGAAGCCGTAACCGATCACCGGCTTGCCGTCGCGCACCACGTCGGTGACGACAGCGACCAGGCTCGAGGTCATCTTGGTGAAATCGATATAGGCGTTGCGGATCGGCGACGAGATCGGCTTGGTGACCTCGCGGACGTCGATGATACGGACGGACATGGGGTATGCCTTTTTTCAGTTACGCGGGGCTCTCGCTTCACCGTCATTGCGAGCGAAGCGAAGCAATCCATTCATCCGCACACTTGGATGGAATGGATTGCTTCGTCGCTTCGCTCCTCGCAATGACGATTGGTCTGAGGCCTCAGGACTTTGCCTTATCCCGGAAATACGGCTCGACCGGACCGTGCACCTTGATGGTCAACGGATTGCCGTGGCGGTCCTTGGCATTGCCGGCGGTGACGCGCACCCAGCCCTCGCTGACGCAATATTCCTCGACATTGGTCTTCTCGACGCCCTTGAAGCGGATGCCGACGTCGCGCGCCAGGATCTCCGCGTTGTAATACGGGCTGTTCGGATCGACCGAGAGACGGTCGGGCAATTGGTCGTTGGTGGTGTCGTTGTTCTCGCTCATAGCAGCGCCTCGATATCCTTCCTCAATCCTTCGGGCCGGGCGGTCGGCGCATGGCGCGCCACCACCTTGCCGGTGCGATCGACCAGGAACTTGGTGAAATTCCATTTGATCGATGCGCCGAGCAGGCCCGACTTCTCACGCTTCAGGTACTCGTACAGCGGGTGTGCGCTGGCGCCGTTGACGTCGATCTTGGCGAACATCGGGAACGTCACGGCGTAGTTGGTCTCGCAGAACTCCGCGATCTGTTTGGCGTCGCCCGGCTCCTGCGCGCCGAATTGGTTGCAGGGAAAGCCGAGCACCGCGAAACCACGCGACGACAGGTCGGCGTGCAGCTCCTGCAGGCCCTTGTATTGCGGCGTGAAGCCGCAGGCGCTCGCGGTGTTGACGATCAGCAGCACCTGCCCTTCGAACCGCTGCAACTGCACGTCCTCGCCGGCCAGCGACCTGGCGGTGAAATCATAGACGCTCGGCATCCTGTCTCTCGTCGTGACCTATGTCGCCGGATCGATCGCCGCCGATGGCGTGCCGCCGGCCTCGATCGCCTCGCCCGCGGCGAGGCAGAGGTCTTCGCGGTAGCGGCCGGCCACCAGTTGCACGCCGACCGGAATCCGCCCGACCAATCCGGTGGAGACCGTTAGCCCGGGGAGCCCCATGAAGGGAATGGCAATCTGCGGCAATTGTGCATGCCACACCCGTGCAAACGACGCCTCGTCCTTGCAGTCGAGTTGGTCGGGGAACGGCAATTCGCCGGATACCGGCATCAGCAGCACCGGATATTGCTCGAAGAACGCGAACCACTCGCGCGTCAGGGTGGCGCGGCGGGTCAGCGCCTGCGACAGGTCGAACGGATGCACCTTGGCGCGGTTGCCGCGCAGGCAGGCGAGCGCGCCGGGATCGCCCTCGCGCTCGGCAGTCGCGAGCTGGGCCTCGTAGCCGTCGCCGAGCCAGAGCCTGGTCTGGATCTCGGCGGCCTCGCGCAAGGGCGGCGTATTGGCGATTTCCTCGACGATCCAGCCCGCTTGCTGCAGCCGCTTGCCGGCATCGGCCACCGCGGCGACCACCTCGGGCACGGGGTTGAGGCCGTCTGGGTTGAGGCACATCGCGACGCGCTTCTCCCGTGGCGATCCCTCGAGCGGCACCGGCGCATACCAGGGATCGCGATAGTCGGGAGCCGACATCGCCGCCAGTGCGATGCGCAGATCGTTGACGGTGCGCGCCAGCGGACCGGATACCGCGCTGATCTGCGGACCGATCGGGCGCTCCGGCAGCGCCGGGTTGAACGCCGGGATGCGGCCCATGCTCGGCCGCAGGCCATGCACGCCGCAGGCATAGGCGGGATAGCGGATCGAGCCGGCGATGTCGGTGCCATGGGCGATGTGGCCGATGCCGGCTGCGACCGCCGCACCGGCGCCGCCCGAGGAGCCACCCGGCGTGATGGCTGGATCGCGCGGGTTCTTGGTGTCGCCGTGAATGAGGTTGGTGGTGAACCAGCGATAGGAGAAGGCCGGACAGTTGGTGCGGCCGAGCAGCACCGCGCCGGCCTTGCGCAGATTGGCAACAACGGGATTGTCGGCCCTGGCGATGCTGTCGCGCTGCAGCTTCAAGCCGTTGGTGGTGGCATAGCCTTCCTGGTCGACATTGACCTTGATGGTGACCGGCACGCCGGCGAGCGGCCCCATCTCCTCGCCGCGCGCGATCGCCGCATCGATCGAAGCGGCCTGCGCCAGCACATCGTCGGGCCGGTGATCGACCACCGCGTTGATCTTCGGGTTGACCGCATCGAGCCGGGCAAGCCCCGCCTGCGCCGCCTCCTTTGCCGAAACCTTCCTGGACTTGATGAGGCTGGCCAGTTCGGTGGCCGACAGACGCCAAAGATCCTGCATGTGCTGCTCCGTGTGATAGGAGGCGTTTTACAGCATGATCCGGAAAAAGTGTGCAGCGGTTTTTCCGAAAAGATCATGCTCAAAAACAGCGCTAAAGCGCGGCGCCGTGCTTTAGCGTGGCATGAAGGACATGGCCAGCGCTGCGCTGCCCGATATCTCAGCGAACGCGGGCGATGTAGTAGGCAAGGTCGCCGATCTGTTCCTTGGTCACTGTCTGCATCACATCGGCCATGGTAGCGTCGTAGCCGTGGCGGCTGTTATCCTTGTATTCGGCGAGCGTCTTGGCGAGATAGTCCTCGCGCTGGTTGGCGATGCGCGGCACGTTTTCCTTCCCCGAATAATCCGTGTTGTGGCAGGTGTTGCAGCGGTTCTGCTGCGCCAGCGCCTGGCCGCGCGCGATTCTAGCGGGATCGCCGGCATCCGCCGGCGGAGCTGGCTTCGGCAGCGTGGCGATGAAGTCGGAGAAGGCCCTGAGGTCGTCGTCGGTGAGCGGCTTCGCCATCTCGTTCATCGGCTCGAACGTGCGCAGCTTCTCGCGAAACATGAAGAGCTGGATCAGCGCATACGGCGCCTGCTGGCCGCCGAGCGAGGGCGTGTTCTCGGTTTCCGATGTGCCGTGCTCGCCGTGGCAGGCAAAGCACGGCGCGGCGCGCTCCTGGATGGTTTCGGCGTTGGCGGCGAACGCGATGGAGGCAAGTGCCAGGATGGCAGTGATGGTTTTGTACATTGGCTGCTCCCGGCATATTCCGTCATTGCGAGGAGCTCGCGACAAAATTGCAAAGCAATTTTGCGCTGAAGCGACGAAGCAATCCATCTCTCCGCAAGGGGCGGAATGGATTGCTTCGCTGAGCTTGTCATCGGGCGCGCATTCGCGCGACCCGTTGGCTCGCAATGACGGTAGCTAAGTTGTCTGAGCTTACTGATTGGCGACCTTCGGCTTGCCGTAGGAGACGCGATAGATCGCGCCGTTCCAGTCGTCGGAGACGAGCAGCGAGCCGTCCTTCAACAGCATCACGTCGACGGGGCGGCCGACATACTTGTTGTCCTGGAGGAAGCCGGTCAGGAACGGCTCGACCGATTTCACGGTGCCGTCCTTGTTCAGCTTGACGACGACGACGTCACCGCCCTGCTTCTGCGTCTTGTTCCAGGAGCCGTGGCGCGCGACGAAGATCGCGTTCTTGTAGGTCTTCGGGAACATGCTGCCGGTGTAGAAGCGCATGCCGAGCGAAGCGGTGTGCGGGCCCATCAGGCCGACCGGCGGCGTGTAGTCCTTGCAGGACTTACCCCAGCCGAGCTCCTGGTCGATGATGTTGCCCTGGTAGCAGTACGGCGCGCCGAAATCCTCGCCGGCCTTGGTGACGCGGTTGAGCTCGTCTTCCGGCACCGTCTCCGACAGCCAGTCGCGGCCGTTGTCGGTGAAGTACATCTGCTTGGTCTCGGGATTCCAGTCGAAGCCGACCGTGTTGCGCACGCCGAGCGCGTAGACCTCGGCGCCGGTGCCGTCGAGATTCATGCGGCGGATCTGGCCGTGGTCGGCGTCATGCAGCACGTTGTTGCCGGGCTGGCCGACCGGGACATAGAGTTTGTTGTCGGGACCGATGGCGATGAACTTCCAGCCGTGCGCCTCGTCCTTCGGCAGCTTGTCGTAGATCACGGTGGGCTTCGGCGGGTTGTCCAGGACGTCCTCGATGTTGTCGATCTTGGAGACCTGCGAGAGTTCCGCGATGTAGAGCGTGCCGTTCTTGAAGGCGACGCCGTTCGGGCGATAGAGGCCGGAGGCGAGCACCTTGACCGAGCGTTTGCCGTCCTTGTTGATGATCGCATAGACCTTGTCGACGAGGCGGCTGCCGACGAACACGGTGCCCTTGTCGCCGAGCGCCATCGAGCGCGCATTGGCCATGCCGGCGGCATAGACCTCGACATTGAAGCCCGCCGGAGCCTTGAGCTTGGCGAGCGGCAGCTTGTCGGGCGAGGCCGGAAGCGGCGGCGGGGCGACGGGAGCGAGCTTGGCGGCCGCCTCACCGTCCGGACGGCCGATCAACGGCGAGCCCGGCGGCAGCGCCTGGGCGGCGGGTGTGGCGCCAGACGCAGACGGCGCGGCGGGCTGCTGCGCCGCGGCACCGAGCGTCAATGCAGCGAAGACGGCGCCAGCCAGCAGCAGGCTGCGCGGCGCGAATGAGCAACGTATCATGGTGGTCTCCCCTGGGCGGAAGCCGTCTTGCTTGACTGGCACCGGTGACATCGACCGGCGTCGGCGGCCTTCCCGAACGCCTAATCTCCCAATTGTCCGGAGCAATGCAATCGAAAAACATGCCGGACGCAGGCGCGCGGGATTCGATGCTGCGCCGCGCGACCTTTCGACGCGTCAATGCCTCGTCATCGAGCGGTCCGGGCGGTCGAGGATCGCCTCCGTGAACGGAAACTCGAGCACGATCTCGCCGTCGTCGTCGGTCACCTCGATCACCGCGCTCAGCAACGCGCCGTCGGCGCCCTCGGTTTTGAGCAGTTCGCGAATCATGGCCCGGGCCATTTCCCAGGCGCGATCGGGATCGCGCAAAACCTCGCCCTCGGGATCGGAAATCAGCTCGTCGCCGATACGGGTGTTGAAGAAATAGCGTGGCATCGGCTGAACTCGGCTCAGTTGGGCACCCCTCGTCGCCGCGGGCGCGAAAATCGTCCACCAGGACCTTGGGAGGAGGCTTGCGAGCCCAACCCCCATCCCAACATCACTATTCACCCAACTCCGAACAACAGGAAAAAGGTCTGATGCCACGGGCTTTTGAGGGGACGATGCGCACAACTCCGTGAGTAATCGCGGAGAGTTGCCGCAGCGCAGCATGACGAGACGCAAAGCAACCTTGCGAAAAATTTAAGTGGCGAAGTTTTTCTGTCGCAGTACGTTAATTGCAGGGCGGAAGTCGTCCGGTTGCAATGGGAGAGCCAAATGGCCTGGAAAGCACCGAAGATCGTCGAAGTGTCAGTCGGCATGGAAATCAACATGTATATGTGCGCCACCCGCAAGTAAGCGGCAGCGTCCAATATACGTTTAGCGATTAACGCAGGTGGACGTCCGGGCGTAACGCGCTTCCGAGGAAAGGGGCGTGTTCCAAATCCGGGCTCCACCTCGTAATGTTTCTGGGTGAGAGTCCAATTCCTCCAGGAGACGGATCATGCTTCGCGTCGTCATCCTGGGTGCCGCAGCGGGTGGCGGCGTTCCGCAGTGGAACTGCGGATGTCCCGTGTGCAGGGCCGCGCGGAGTAATCATCCGGAATTGCGGAGCACGCAGGCCTCGATCGCATTCAGCGGCGACGACGCGCACTGGTTTCTGGTCAACGCTTCGCCCGATCTCCGTCAGCAACTGATCGCGACACCGCAGTTGCATCCGAAGCAAGGCGCGCTGCGCCACAGCCCGATCGCGGGCGTGATCCTCACCAATGGTGAAATCGATGCCGTCGCCGGATTGCTGTCGATGCGCGAGGGATCGCCGTTCACGATCTACGCGCATGAGCGGGTGCTGGCGATCCTGCGCTCCAACAGTGTCTTCAACGTGTTGAGCGAGAAGAACGTCGGGCGCCGGGGAATTGCGGTCGACGCCGCCTTCGAGCCTGCCCTGCCGGATGGATCGCCCTCCGGCATCGAGGTGGTGCCGTTCGAGGTTCCCGGCAAGGGCGCCTGGTACCTCGAAGACAAGACACATCCGGCCGGCCGCGACGGTGCGGGCGATACGTTGGGTCTGCGTATTGCGGACAAGCGGAGCGGCAAATATTTCTACTTCGTCGCCGCTTGCGCGCGGGTGACCGACGACCTCAGGGAACGGCTCAAAGGCGCGCCGCTGGTGTTCTTCGACGGCACGGTGTGGCGCGATGACGAGTTGATCGCGGCGGGGCTCGGCAACAAGACCGGCCAAAGCATGGGACATATCGCGATGTCGGGCGAGCATGGCGCGATCAGCGGCCTCGACGGCCTCGACATCGGACGAAAAGTGTTTTTGCATATCAACAACTCCAACCCGGCACTGCTTGCGACCTCCACCGAACGCAAGGCGGCCGAACAGGCCGGGTGGCAGATTCCTGCCGACGGAACGGAGATCGTGCTGTGAATGTCGTGCTGACCTCAGGAATGACCGCGCTTTCGATCGGCAAGGGCATCACGCTCGACAGCGCCGAGGCGATGGAGGCGACGCTGCGCCAGATCGGCGCGACGCGCTATCACAGCCTGCATCCGTTCCACCGGTTGCTGCATGGCGGCAAGCTCAACAAGGGCCAGGTCCAGGCCTGGGCGCTCAACCGCTACTACTACCAGAGCACGATCCCGCTGAAGGACGCGATGGTGATCTCGCGCTTCCGCGACCGTGCGACACGGATCGAGTGGCGCCACCGCATCGAGGATCACGACGGCGACCTCGGCAATGAGGGCGGCATCGAGCGCTGGCTCAAGCTGACCGAGGGCCTCGGCCTCGATACGGCTTACGTGGAATCGACCGAAGGCATTCTGCCGGCGACGCGCTTCGCGGTGGAGGCCTATGTGCATTTCTGCCGTGACCGCACCCCGCTGGAGGCGATCGCCTCCTCGCTCACCGAATTGTTCGCGCCGAACCTGCACGAGGAGCGCATCTCGGGGATGCTGAAGCACTATAGCTTCGTCAACCCCGACATCATGAGCTATTTCAGCCGACGTCTGGCGCAGGCGCCGCGCGACGCGAATTTCGCGCTCGACTACGTCAAGCAGCATGCCAAGACGCCGGCCGAGCGCGAGGCGGTCTGCAACGCGCTGATCTTCAAGACCAACGTGCTGTGGGTGCAGCTCGACGCGCTCTATCACGCCTATGTCGACGGCCACATTCCGCCGGGCGCCTTCGTGCCGAAGACCAGCTAGGGACAAGCCATGGCGAGCCGCAACATCAGCGTCAGCGAGACCAGCCGGCCGAAGCTGCCGCGCCATGCCAAGCTGAAATTCGACGAGACGCGGCAGGTCTGGGTGATCCTCGCGCCGGAGCGCGTGCTGGCGCCGGACGAGATCGCGGTCGAAGTGCTGCAGCTCTGTGACGGCGTGCGCAGCGTCTCCGAGATGGTCGACCAGCTCGCGGTGAAATATGCCGCGCCGCGCGAGGCGATCTCGGGCGACGTGGTCGCGATGCTGCAGGATCTCGCTGACAAGGGCTTTCTCACCGAAGCGCGCGAGAAGACGCCATGAGTGACACGCTCGCCGACAACAAGACGACAGCGACGGGCCCGAGCGACGGGCTCGCGGTGCTGGAGAGCCGCCGCTCGGCGGCCGAGACCTACGGCATTCCGCTTGCGGTGCTCGCCGAGGTCACGCATCGCTGCCCGCTGCAATGCCCGTACTGCTCGAACCCGGTCGAGCTCGACCGCGGCAGCACCGAGCTCACCACGGACGAATGGAAGAAGGTGCTGAGCGAGCTTGCCGAGCTCGGCGTACTGCAGATCCATTTCTCCGGCGGCGAGCCGACCGCGCGCAAGGACATTGTCGAGTTGGTGCAGCACGCGACCGATGTCGGACTTTATTCCAACCTGATCACCTCGGCCGTGCTGCTGACGAGAGACAAGCTCGCGGCGCTGGCCGATGCCGGCCTCTGTCATGTGCAGATCAGCTTCCAGGGCAACGAGCCCGGCGTCGCCGACCGGGTCGCAGGGCTGAAGGATGCGCACCGGAAGAAGCTCGAGGTGGCGAAATGGACGCGCGAGCTCGAATTGCCGCTGACCGTGAATGCGGTGATGCACCGGCAAAACCTGCATCAGCTCCGCGACATCATCCAGATGGCGGTCGATCTCGACGCCGACCGGCTCGAGGTCGCCAACGTGCAGTATTACGGTTGGGCGCTGAAGAACCGCGCCGCGCTGATGCCGACGATCGAGCAGATCGAAGAGACCAGCCGCATCGTCGAAGAAGCGCAGGCGCGGCTGAAGGGCACGCTCGCGATCGACTACGTGGTGCCGGATTATTACGCGTTGCGGCCGAAGAAGTGCATGGGCGGCTGGGGCCGCCAATTCTTCAACATCTCGCCGGCCGGCAAGGTGCTGCCGTGCCACGCTGCCGAAAGCATCACCGGGCTGCAATTCGAATCCGTGCGCTCGAACCATTCGATCGCCTGGATCTGGCAGAACTCGGAAGCCTTCAACCGCTATCGCGGCACGGGGTGGATGCCCGAGCCCTGCAAATCCTGCGAGTTCCGCGAGGTCGATTACGGCGGCTGCCGCTGCCAGGCCTTCGCGCTGACCGGCGATGCCGGCAACACCGATCCGGCCTGCGCGCTGTCGCCGCGGCACGAGGAGATCTTCAAGCAGGCCGAGCGTGAGGCGGCGGCACACCAGGATCGCTTCCTCTATCGCAACTTCGCCGGCGGCACGCTGGAGACGGACGATCCCCAGGACAAATCTCATGGCGCCTGACGCCGATGCCGGCAAAGCGGCCAGGCGATCCGATCCCTTTGCACCGCTAACGTCGGAATTGATTGATGTCGGCGACGGCCACGCGATCCATGTCGAAAGCGTCGGCCGCGAGGGCGGCGTTCCCGCCGTCTATCTGCATGGCGGTCCCGGCAGCGGCTGCCAGCCGGACCATCGCCGCCTGTTCGATCCCGAGCGCTTCCACGCCGTACTGTTCGACCAGCGCGGCTGCGGTCGCAGCCGGCCGAAGGGCAGCCGCGAGCACAACACGATGCCACATCTGATCGCGGACATGGAAAAGATCCGTGAGCGGTTCGGCTTCAAACGCTGGCTGGTGGTCGGCGGCTCCTGGGGCGCGACGCTGGCCCTCGCCTATGCGCAGGCCCATCCCGACCGCGTCAGCGGCCTCATGCTGCGCGCGACCTTTCTCGGCACGCGCCCGGAACTGGATGGCGCCTTCCTGCACACCCTGCCGCGGTTCTATCCCGCGCTCCATGGGGATTTCCTCGCACTGCTGCCGGAGCACGAACGCGCGTCACCGCTCACCGCCTATTATCGCCGCATCCTCGATCCGGACGCCGCCGTGCATGCCCCGGCCGCGCGCGCCTGGCACGACACCGAGCGGGCGCTGTCGGAGCACACGCCGAAACAGACGCGGCTCGATCCCGCGTCCCTGAACGGATCGGGCGCCCTGCCCTCGACGCCGTTCATGGAAGCGCACTATTTCGCCAACGACTGCTTCATGCGGCCGAACCAGCTCATGGACGAGGCCGGCAAGCTCGCCGGCATTCCCGGCATCATGGTGCAGGGCCGCTACGACCTGCTGTGTCCGCCCGCGACCTCGCACGCGCTCGCCGCGCGCTGGCCAGGCAGCGAGGTCCGCATCATCGACGGCGCCGGCCATATCCTCTACGACCCCGGCATCCGCAACGCCGTGATGAAGGCGATCGCGGATGTGGCGTCCAGAGCAGCGCTCGGTTGACCGACGGAACCGAGCTCCCTCTCCCCGTTCTTCCGGGGAGAGGGTTGGGGTGAGGGGCTGCCTACACGAAGGCGGTAACAGTCGGACTCGCGGAGACTCCCCCTCACCCGGAATGCATCTTACGATGCGTTCCGGCCTCTCCCCGCAAGCGGGGCGAGGCGAGGCGGAGTTCGCCGCCCGATAGTCGCGGTTCTGGAACAGGTTGCCCGCGACATCTCGATCTGCTCGCCGGCCATCCGGCCGTCATGGCCCGATTTCTGAATAATAGAAAAATACCGCTGAGTTGCCCGACATGTCAAGTTTATCGTGTCGAACAGTGGCAACCGACGACTACTTTGCATGGGGTTGTTTTCGATATTTTGGCGGTGCCTCCTTCAAACCAAAACTGAGATCCTTCGGCTTGATGAAGCCGACCGGAATCCGACAGATCCGGTGGTGCTCATGGATGCTGACCTGCCCGGCCCTTCCGCTCACATGATCAGTGTTGACACTGTCCCGGCGGACAGCGCGCCGGCGCCGGCCGCGCCGCAGCCGCAGCCGCAGGCCTCGCAGGTGCCGGCGCCGCCATGCGTGGTGGCGGCGGCGGGGCTGCGCGCTGCACCTGCATCGCCGGCCGCGGAGGCGGCGGAGCGGCGGCGCGCGGAGGCGGCGGAGGAGCCACGCGCGCCGGCGGAGGAGCAGCAACCCGCGGTGGCGGAGCGACCGCGCGCTGCGGCGGCGGGACGGCTGCCGTACGTGACGGCGGTGGGGCCGTACGCGCGGCTGGCGGCGGCGCCGCGCCAACCTGCGGCGGTGCGGCACGCGTCACCGGTGCAGGCGTCACCGCGGCACGCGCGGGCCCGCTACGTTGCGAAGGCGCTGGCGTGACCGGCGCGGCACGGTTCACCGGGTTGGGTGTGGTTGCAACCGAGGGCCGCGCTGCATTCGCCGGCGGGGTTTGCGTGCGCGCCCCAGGTGCTGTCCCAGGTGCTGTCGTGGTGCCCGGCCTGGTCGCCGTCGGTGACTGCGCGCCGGGCTGAACCGCACCGACTTGCGGCCGCGCGCCCGGCGCAGGCTGCGAACCGGTGGAGGGAGTGAGCGCATTCGGCCTAGCGCCACGCTGTACCGGATTGGCGGGCGCTGTCGCCGTCTGCGGCAACGGCGGACCGTTCCTGGCACCGGGCAGCGTGTGCCCCCCCGGCGCGGCAGGGTTGGTGGGCGCGGTTGCGGCGTTCGTGCTCGGCGCTGCGCCCGGCTGTGTCGGCAGCATTCCGGGCCGCGCTGCGGGAGCCGGCTGACCGCCTTGCGGGCCGCCCGGCTGCACCAGATTGGCGCGCTGCAGGGCCGCCGGCGGTAGCGTCGGCGCTCGCGAGATCGGCCCGCCAGTCACTGCCGGCCGCACCCCGGCCGCCGCGAGTTGGGCCGGCGTGGGATTGGGATTGTTGATCACCGTGTTGATGATCGTCGTGTTGTGGATGTTGTTGAAGACGATGTTGTTCGGTGGCGGCACGACATAGGGCGGCGGCGCCACATAGGCCGGCATCGCCACGAAGAACGGCGTCGGCAGCACGAACAGGCCGATCGGCGGCGGTGGCGGCGCCAGCACCACGAAGTCCGGCGGCGGCGGCGGCAGGAAGAACACCGGCGGCGGCGGTGGCGGCACAAAGTCAAACACCGGATCGCTGTAATAGAGCACCGGACGGTCGACATAGACCACTTCATCCGGTGGCGGCGGCGGCACGTCGTAGTCGATCGCGGCGAACTGCGGCGGCGGCTCGAGCGCCGCCGAGAGATAGGCAAGGCGCCGTCGTGCGTCGGCCGCATGTGGTCCGCGCGGATAGCGATTGAGGTAGGACCAGTAGGCATCCGGCGTATCGGCGCTATAGGTGCGCCGCCAGGTGATCGCCTCGCGCCGCGCGGCCACGATCGCGCGCACGCGCTTGGCCAGCGGATCGTTCGGATAGGCCTGCAGGTAATCCTCATAGCCCTGCATCGTGTCGCGCTCCAGCGCCGCGGCATAGGCATCCTGCGCCGAGTAGTCGCGGATCGGCTTGGTGCGCGTTACGGCATCGGCCTGGGCGGGAGGCGCGTCAGGCTTACGATCGAAGAACACGAAGGACGCGTCGATCTTCTGGGCATCCCACGGGATCTGCGCGCCCTTGGTCATCTCGTTGACGCGCAGGCGGACCCGGTCGAACACGTCGGGCAGGCTGAGACCGCCGGTGCGAATCATCTCGGCAAGCGCCTGGGCGTAGGGCCCATAGGGCGGTGCGCCGTCGGGAGCGACGGTGCCGGGCGCCGAGTTGAAGGCGATCAGCATCTTCGGGTCCGGATCGACCAGCGCAAGGCCGCCGGCCAGTGGCTGGCCCCCCTTGGCAAAGGGATTGCTGCGCGCCGCATCAAGCACGATCACACTCGCCTTGATCTGTAGCGCCGAGAGCTGATGGGTGTAGTCGGACAGGCGGATCGCTTCGACCGGCACGTCGGTGTCGCGGGCGATCTTGGCATCGACCGGCACGAAGTAGTTCTCGCCGGTCAGTTGCAGGCCGTAGCCGGCGAGGTAAACGAAGGCGACGGTGTTCGGTCCGGCCTCCTGCACCTTCTGGACGAAATCGCGGAATGACTTGCGCAGCGTCTCGCCGTCAAGGTCGCGGGCGCCGATCACGTCGAAGCCGGCCGCTTGCAGAGTCTGTGCGATCAATCCGGCGTCATTGGCGGCGGTCTGCAACGGAGCCGCCTCGTAAGAGCCATTTCCGACGACGAGCGCGAGGCGCTTTTCCTGGTCCTGCGCCAGCGCGGGCAGTGACGCCAGCGACACAAGACCGACGATCAATGCCCACAGAATTCGCGCCATAGCGGTCGTCCTTTTCTTCTTTCAAGAACTTGGCGGGCCAAATGGAACTGCAACCTCCGTGAACCCGCGCTGAACAGCATTACAGCAATTGTGGCAATCCTTGGTCTGGATCGGTTTTACAGCAGGAAACCGGCTTCCGTTGCGTCGGCCGTTCGGCAATATTCGACAATCAAAACAGGCACACAGGAGCAGAAGATGCCGATCGCCGGACAAGGCATGCTGCTGACATCGATGGATGTCGACAGCTTACACGAAGCTGAATTCAACCGCTGGTACGATCGCGAACACATCGAGGAGCGAGTCGCGATCGAGGGTTTCATCGAAGCCCGCCGCTACGTCGCCCATGACGGCAGGCCGAAATATCTGAGCCTCTACTCGACCGCGACCTTCGACGTGCTCGACAGCCCCGCCTATCGCGCGGCCCTTGCCAACCAGACCGAATGGTCGAAGGCCAACATCGCGCGCTTCAAGAACATGATCCGCGGGGTCGCCCGCATCACCATCAGCCGCGGAACCGGCCGCGGCGCGGCGCTCGGCATCATCCGCCTCCGCCCGCCCGAAGACGGGGCGGACAAGCTTCGCGCGGTGCTAGAGGAGCAGCTCGATCCATCGGCGCTGGACGGGATCATCTCGATGCACCTCTTGGAGAACGATCCGGTGTTGTCCCGGCCGCTGACGCCTGACGCAGCGAAAGCCGATCCCGGTGCGGGCGACTGGTACGTGCTGATCGATGCTACCGATGTGGATGCAGTGCCGGCTGCCGCGGCGCGCATCATCGACAACATCGCGCTCAAGCCGCTGGTCGTGACAAGCGGCGTCTATCGGCTGTTGTGGGACCTCGCCAAGAGCGACCTTCCGCGCAAATGAGCGCGCAATGCGGCGGCGCACTATGTTGCACCGCCGCATGACGGCATCGAGATTAACGCTGCACGCAACTCAGCCGCGCGAAAGCTGATGATCGCGCAAATTTGGCTTTGCCTTCTCTGGAACGGCTCTAATAAGATAAGTCTATGATCCAATTCAAAAACCAGAACAACGTCGCGTGAGCGCTCGTCGTCAACAATAAGGCCGCGCAAGCTCTGGCATTTTTCGCGCGGGTCAAAGGTAGGAATGAAACCGACTGATATCTCGGCGCCGGATTACTTTCACAAAGTAGTCGATTGCCAATGGGCCTGCCCCGCACACACTCCCGTTCCTGAGTACATCCGGTTGATTGCTGAGGGGCGTTACAGCGACGCCTACATGATCAATTGGAAGTCGAACGTGTTTCCCGGAATTCTGGGACGCACCTGCGACCGCCCCTGCGAGCCGGCCTGCCGCCGCGGCCGCGTCGAGGAGAATCCGGTCGCGATCTGCCGCCTGAAGCGCGTCGCGGCCGACTTCAAGGACGACATCAAGCATCGCCTGCCGAAGCCGGGACCGAAGAACGGCCGCCGCATCGCGCTGGTCGGCGGCGGTCCGGCGTCGCTCGCGGTGGCCCGCGACCTCGCCCCGCTCGGCTATCACTGCACGGTGTTCGACGGCGATCCAAAGGCCGGCGGCATGATGCGCAGCCAGATTCCGAAATTCCGGCTGCCCGACAGCGTGATCGACGAGGAGACCGACTACATCCTGGGCCTCGGCGTCGAGTTCAAGGGCGGCCAGCGCATCGACAGCCTCAAGCAATTGTTGGCCGAGAACTATGACGCGATCTTCGTCGGGAGCGGCGCGCCGCGCGGCCGCGAGCTCGACATTCCCGGCCGCAAGGAAGCAGCCAGCAACATCCATATCGGCATCGAATGGCTGGCGTCGGTCTCGTTCGGCCATATCGAGAAGATCGGCCGCCGCGTCATCGTGCTCGGCGGCGGCAACACCGCGATGGACTGCTGCCGCACTGCGCGCCGCCTCGGCGGCGAGAGCGTCAAGGTGATCGTCCGCTCCGGCTTCGAGGAGATGAAGGCCTCGCCGTGGGAGAAGGAAGACGCCATGCATGAGGACATCCCGATCCTCAACTTCATGGTGCCGGTCGCCTTCGTTCACCACAACGGCAAGCTCACCGGCGTCACCTTCCAGAAGGTGAAGGCGGAATATGACGCCAACGGCCGGCGCAATCTGGTGCCGTCAGGCGAGCCCGACGAGACCGTGCCTTGCGACGACGTGCTGGTTGCGGTCGGCCAGGAGAACGCATTTCCCTGGATCGAAGCCGATTGCGGCATCGAGTTCGACAAGTGGCACATGCCGAAGGTCGATCCCAAGACGTTCGTCTCGACCAATCCGAAGGTGTTCTTCGGCGGCGACGCGGCGTTCGGACCGAAGAACATCATCTGGGCGGTGGCACACGGCCACGACGCCGCGCTCTCGATCCACCGGATGCTGTCCGGCGAGGACATCAACGAACGCCCGCTGCCCGAGGTGGAGGTCTCTTCACAGAAGATGGGCATCCACGAGTGGAGCTACGACAACGACATCTCCGCCGACAAGCGCTTCAAGGTGCCGCATCGCGACAAGGTGATCGCACTGAAGGACATCCGCGCCGAGGTCGAGCTCGGCTACGATCTCAAGCTCGCGCTGGGTGAGGCGCAGCGCTGCCTGAACTGCGACGTGCAGACGGTGTTCTCGGCGCCGCTGTGCATCGAATGCGACGCCTGCGTCGACATCTGTCCGATGGATTGCATCACCTTCACCCCGAATGGTGACGAGGATGATTTGCGGCAGCGGCTGAAGGCGCCCTCGCCGCATCACGACCAGGCGCTCTACGTCTCGGGCGACCTGAAGACAGGCCGCGTCATGGTGAAAGACGAAGACGTCTGCCTGCATTGCGGGCTGTGCGCCGAGCGCTGCCCCACCGGCGCCTGGGATATGCAGAAGTACCTCATCGATATGGTTCACGCAGGATCAACATGTCAGTCCAAAGCCCGATCAGCAGCGTAAACGACTTCGTCGTCCGCTTCGCCAACGTCAACGGTTCGGGCTCGGCTTCCGCCAACGAGCTGTTCGCGCGCTCGATCCTGCGCCACGGCGTTCCGGTCTCACCGCGCAATATCTTCCCTTCCAACATCCAGGGCCTGCCGACCTGGTACGAGGTGCGGGTCACCGAAGCTGGCCATCTCGGCGCCCGCGGCGGGGTCGACTTGATGGTGGCGATGAACCCGCAAACCTGGGACAAGGACGTCGCCTCGATCGAGCCCGGCGGCTATCTGTTCTACGATTCGACCAAGCCGATGCCGTCGTCCAAGTTCCGCGAGGACATCACCGTCATCGGCGTGCCGCTGACCGCGATCACCAACTCGACCTACACCGATCCGCGGCAGCGCCAGCTATTCAAGAACATCATTTATCTCGGCGCGCTCTGTGCGCTGCTCGATCTCGATCCCAAGCTGGTCGAGCAACTGATCGGTGAGCAGTACAAGGGCAAGGAGAAGCTGTTGTCCTCCAACGTCCACGCGCTGCATCTCGGCCGCGACTGGGCGCTGCAGAACCTGAAATGCCCGATCGGGCTCCGGGTGAGCAAGACCGACAAGGTCGGCGACCGCATCTTCCTCGAGGGCAACAGCGCGGCCGCGCTCGGCGCCGTCTATGGCGGCGCCACGGTCTGCGCCTGGTATCCGATCACGCCGTCATCCTCGGTCGCGGAAGCCTTCACCAGCCACTGCAAGAAGTATCGCCACGATCCCGAGACCGGAAAGGCCAAATACGCGATCGTGCAGGGCGAGGACGAGCTCGCCTCGATCGGCATCGTAATCGGCGCCTCCTGGAACGGCGCGCGGGCCTTCACTGCGACGTCGGGCCCCGGCATCTCGCTGATGACCGAGTTCATCGGCCTGTCCTATTTCGCCGAGATCCCGGCCGTGATCATGAACATCCAGCGCGCCGGGCCCTCGACGGGCATGCCGACCCGCACGCAGCAATGCGACGTGATTGCCTGCGCCTATGCGTCCCATGGCGATACCAAGCATGTGCTGCTGTTCCCGGAAGATCCCGCGGAGGCTTTCGAGTTCGCCGCGGCGGCGTTCGATCTCGCCGAACGGCTACAGACCACGATCTTCCTGATGCTCGATCTCGACATCGGCATGAACCACCGGCTGTGCCGCCCGCTGAAGTGGGACGACGCCCGCCAGTACGACCGCGGCAAGGTGATGACCGCGGAGATGCTGGAGGAAGGCCGCGACTTCGGCCGTTATCTCGACGTCGACGGCGACGGCATCCCCTATCGCACCTATCCCGGCACGCATCCGACCAAGGGCTCCTACTTCACCCGCGGCACCTCGCGCGACCGCTACGCGCGCTATTCGGAGGAAGGCGCGGTTTACGCCGACAACATGCAGCGCCTGGTGCGCAAGTTCGAGACCGCGCAGGACATGGTGCCGCGGCCGCTGCAAGCCAATGCGGCGAAGCCGACCAAGTATGGCGTGATCTATTTCGGCTCGACCTCGCCCGCGATGGACGAGGCGATCGGCATCCTGGAGGCGCGCGGTCATCAGCTCGACCGTCTGCGCATCCGCGCCTTCCCGTTCCACTCCAGCGTCGCGAGCTTCATCGCCGACCACGACTTCGTCTATGTGGTCGAGCAGAACCGCGACGCCCAGCTCCGCCAGCTCATCGTCAACGAGAACGGCATCGATCCGGTCCGGCTGGTGCCGATCCTGCACTATGACGGCACGCCGATCACCGCGCGCTTCATCGCCAACGCGATCGGCGACCACCAGGATCATCTCAAGGTGACCCCTCTCCGCAAGGCCGTGTCATGACCTACATTGCAAAGCCCAAGTTCCATCATCCCGGCCTGAAGAAGAACGAGCTCGGCTATACCCATCGCGACTACGAGGGCAAGATCTCGACGCTGTGCGCCGGCTGCGGCCATGACTCGATCACCGCCTCGATCATCGAGGCCTGCTACGAGCTCTCGATCGAGCCGCATCGGGTGGCGAAGATCTCCGGCATCGGCTGCTCGTCGAAGACGCCGGACTACTTCCTCGGCAATTCGCACGGCTTCAACTCGGTGCACGGCCGGATGCCGTCGGTGCTGACCGGCGCCAACCTCGCCAACCGCGACCTGATCTATCTCGGCGTGTCCGGCGACGGCGATTCCGCCTCGATCGGCTTCGGCCAGTTCGCGCATTCGATCCGTCGCGGCGTCAACATGACCTACATCGTCGAGAACAACGGCGTGTATGGCCTGACCAAGGGCCAATTCTCGGCCACCGCCGACCGCGGCTCGAAGTCAAAGAAAGGCATCACCAACACCGACAACGCGATCGATCTGGTCGCAATCGCGCTGCAACTCGGTGCGACCTTCGTGGCGCGCAGCTTCTCCGGCGACAAGACCCAACTGGTGCCGCTGATCGCGGCCGCGATCCGCCACAAGGGCGCGTCCTTCATCGACGTGATCAGCCCCTGCATCGCCTTCAACAACCACGCCGGCTCGACCAAGAGCTTCGACTATGTTCGCGAGCACAATGATGCGGTCAACCGCCTCGACGTGCTGGTCGGCCGCGATCCGATCAGCGTCGACTATGCGCCGGGCACCGTGCAGGTTGTCGAGCAGCATGACGGCTCCAGGCTTGCGCTGCGCAAGCTCGATGCCGATTACGATCCACATGATCGGCTGGGCGCGATGACCTTCCTGCAGAAGCACGCGGCCAAGGGCCAGATCGTCACCGGGCTACTCTACGTCGACCCGGACGCCGAGGATCTGCACGCCCATCTCGACACCGTCGAGACGCCACTCAACTCGCTGGATGAAAAGGCGCTGTGCCCGGGCTCAGCCGTGCTGGACAAGATCAACGCCAGTCTACGGTAAGTGCAGCAAATTCGGTGTCGTCCCTGCCTAGTGCGCAATTGCGCACGGAAGCAGGGACCCATAACCACCGATGCAAATTGTCGGGCTACGCTGGAACGACGACTCCCGCTTACAACGAAGGCCGCGGCGTATGGGTCCCTGCTTTCGCAGGGACGACAGTTGGTGACGGTTACTTGTCGCTCAGGACATCGCCGAACAGCGCCCACGACTTGCCGTCGAACCGCGCCATCTGGATCTGGCGGATCGGCGTCACGTTGTCAGGCTCGGTCTGGATCTTGATGCCGGGCAACAGCATCGGCATGTCCAGCGCCTTCAGGTCGGTCGCCTGCTTGATGATGTTGTCGCGGCTGTAGTCACCGTTGCAGTTCTTCAGCACGGCAGTCATGACCTGTGCGACCGTGTAGCCCTGCACGTTGAAGAGATCGCCCGGGCTCGCATTTGGCTGATACTTCTTCATCCAGGCCGAAAACTCCTTCTGCCCGGGATCGTCGGCCCAGCGCGGATCGGTCGGATCCTTCAAATAGAGCCCGGTCACCACGCCGACCACGTTTTCAAGCCCTGCCGGTTCGAGCACCGCCGAGACCGAATTGGACACCGACGGCAGGATGGTCAGCGGCTTCCAGCCCATGCCCGCGGCCTTGCGCAGCGCCTGCGCCGCGAATTTCGGCGTCGCTTCCGCGAAGAACACGTCGGCACCCGACTCGCGCATCGTCACCATCTGTGAATCGATGGTCGGATCTGATGTCAGATAGGTCGTCTCCGCGACGATCTGCCCGACATGCTCGCCAAGGCCTTCCTTGAAACCCTTCAGATAGTCCTTGCCGGCGTCCTCGTTCGGCGTGATGACGGCGATCTTCGCGTCCGGCTTGGTCTTCAAGATGTACTTCGCGTAGAGCTTGCCTTCGAGCTCGTAGGTCGGATTGAAGCCGACCGTCCAGGGAGAGTGCTTCGGATCGTTCCAGCGTGTCGCGCCCGACGAGACGAAGAGCTGGGGCACGTGCTTGATGTTCAGGTATTTCTGGACGGCGATGTTGGGCGCGGTGCCGACGGCGCTGAACAGCGCGAGCACCTCATCCTGCTCGACCAGCTTGCGTGTCTGTTCGACCGTCTTCGACGGCGAATAGGCATCGTCGAGACTTTCGAACTCGATCTTGCGGCCGTTGATGCCGCCCTGATCGTTGAGCATCTGGAAATACGCCGCCTCGGCGCGCGCGATGGTGCCATAGGCGGATGCCGGGCCGCTGTACGGCGCGGTGTTTCCAATTTTGATTGATGTCTCGGCTGCAATGGACGGCGCGATCAGCGAGGCCGTGAGCGCGGCAATGGCGAGAGAGCCCGCCGGGCGTTTGCGAGTCGACAAGAGCGATATCCTTTTTTGGTTTTCTTGACGCGGCGCACATTATCAATCGCGTTTGCGCAGGCAATCGCCAAGAAACCTGCGCATGCCGCCATGCGCTCGAAGCGGCGCGCATCATGTGGTGTGAATGTTGCCGTGATGTTCGCGATACAGGCCTTCGACGGTCACGAAGGTTCATCGAGCGAGAAATTCATTCCGTACGACGGTCGGCGCAACGGCGCTCGCGCCGGCTACGCCGCAACCGCCGCCGCGCGCGGGCTGATCACATATTCCTTGAGCACCTTGTCGGTGCCGTCGACCTCGGTCAGCGCGACGTCGTAACTCCAGAGATCGGCGAGGTGCTGCAGCACACGCCGCGTGTCGGTCTCGTTGAGTTGCGCGCCTTTCACCGTGGTGTGGCGCAGCAGCAGCCGGCGATCGCCGGCAAGATCGACGTCGACCACCTCGATATTGGCATCGACGAAACCGACGTCGTACTGCCGCGCCAGTTCGCGACGGACCCGGCGGTAGCCGCGCTCATCGTGGATCGCATCGACCCTGATCCCTGCGCTCTCGGCCGGATCATCGTGCAGGTGGAACATGCGGAACCGACGGATCAGCGCCGGGCTGAGGAACTGGCCGATGAAGCTTTCGTCGCGGTAATTGCTCCAGATCTCGCGCAGAACACCCTCAACGTCGCCCTTGCCCGCGATGTCGGGGAACCATTCGCGGTCCTCCTCCTCCGGGCTGGTCACGATGCGCTCGATATCCTGCATCATCGCGAAGCCGAGCGCATAAGGATTGAAGCCGGAATAGCGGCGGTCGTCGAATTCGGGCTGGAATACCACATTGGTGTGCGATTGCAGGAACTCGAGGAAATTGCCGTCGGTGATCCGGCCCTGCCGGTGCAGGCGGTTCAAAATGCGGTAGTGGACGTAGGTGGCTGTGCCCTCGTTCATCACCTTGGTCTGGCTCTGCGGGTAGAAGTACTGCGCGATGTGGCGCACGATGCGGATGATCTCGCGTTGCCAGGGCTGCAGCCGGGGCGCCGACTTCTCCAGGAAGTAGAGGATATTCTCCTGCGGCAGCCCGAGCAGCGCACGCCTGCGCTCGGCCGTGAGCGCAGCCTTGGTCTTGGTCTTGGTGTGCGGCACCGTCCGCCACAGATCGTTGAAGATGCTCTCCTCATGCTGCCGGCGCTCGCCGGCGCGCTTTTCCTCGGTGCGGAGGTCGAGTGCCTTCTTGCCGGGATAGCGGTCGACCCCGTGCGACATCAGCGCATGCGCGGCATCGATCGTCCGCTCCACCGCCTCGCTGCCGTGACGGTCCTCGCAAGCCGAGATGTAGCCCTTGGCGAACTCGAGATAGTCGAGAATGCCGTCGGCATCGGTCCACTGCTTGAACAGGTAGTTGTTCTTGAAGAAATGATTGTGCCCAAAGGCCGCATGCGCAATCACCAGCGTCTGCATCGTCGCGGTGTTCTCCTCCATCAGGTAGGAGATGCAGGGCGACGAGTTGATCACGATCTCATAGGCGAGCCCCATCAGGCCCTTGCGGTAGGATGCCTCCTGGAAGGCGAACTGCTTGCCGAACGACCAGTGCTTATAGAACAGCGGCATGCCGACGGATGAATAGGCGTCGAGCATCTGCTCGGCGGTAATGACCTCGATCTGGTTCGGATAGACATCGAGGCCGAGCTCGGTGCGCGCGATCTCCTCGCAAGCGTCGTGAACCCGCTGCAAGGTATGGAAGTCCCAGTCGGCACCCTCGAACAGCCGCTCGCCGGAAGATGCCATCACGCAACCCTTTCCTGCTTGCCGCGGCGTTTGAACAGGTCCTGAAACACGGGGAAGATTTCCCCGCGCTCGCTCACCTTGCGCATCGACAGCGGCGCGCCGTCGTTGCGCAGGCGCTCGTAGAGCGTCCAGAGCGAGGAGTCCGGCATGTCGAAGGTGTAGTTGGCGGCCTCGCCGACCTCGAGATAGGCGAAAAACTGGCACACCGGCAGGATCCTGTCGGTCAGAAGCTGGCCGGTCAACGCGCTGTCGGACGTCATGTTGTCGCCGTCGGAGGCCTGGGCCGCGTAGATATTCCAGTCGGCGGGGCGGAACCGGGTGCGGACGATCTCGTCCATCGCGACCAGGGCGCTCGACACCAGCGTGCCGCCGGAGGCCGGCCCGTGGAAGAAGGTCTCCTCATCGACCTCCTCGGCACGGTCGGTGTGACGGATGAACACGATCTCGACGTGGCGATAGCGCCGCTTCAGGAAGACGTAGAGCAGCATGTAGAACCGCTTTGCCAGATCCTTCATGTGCTCGGACATCGAACCGGAGACGTCCATCAGGCAGAACATCACGGCTTGCGCCACCGGCTTCGGCACCGTCTCGAACCGGCGATAGCGGATGTCGATCGGATCGATGAACGGGATTCGCTTGGCCTTCGCCTTCAAGGCGTCGAGCAGCGCCTGCAATTCGCGCCGGCGCGCCGCGTCTTCGCATTCGGCGAGTTCGGTCTCGAGGGTCTCGATGTCCTCCTTGCGCGGCCGGCGCAGCGCCACGCGACGGGCCAGCGCCCGGCTCACGGTGCGGCTGATCGAAATGTTCGCCGGAGAGCCGGAGGTGGCATAGCCGGCGCGCTGGATGCCCTCGCTCTCGGTCTCCGCAAGCTTGCGCTTGGCGAGGTCCGGCAATTCCAAATCATCGAGGAACAGGTCGACGAACTCGTCGCGGCTGAGCACGAAGCGGAAGGCGTCCTCGCTGTCGCCCTCGCCGGCTCCCGAGCCCTTGGCTCCGCTCTGGTTCGGACGCGGCAACCAGTCGCCTTCGACGAACTTCTTGTTCCCGGGCAGCACCATGTCGCGCGTGCCGCCCTCGCGCCGGAATCGCGGCTCGTCCATGCCGTCCAGCGGGATCGTCACCTCGCCGCCTTCCAGGACATCCTTGATGTCCCGGTTCTGCGACGACTTCTTAACGGCTCCCTGAACCAGCGCCTTGGCGCGCCGCAGGAAGCGCTGGCGGTTCTCCAGGCTCTTGCTGCCCGGATTGAGCCGCCGATCGACGATATGCATGACCACGTTGCATCTTCCCTCGGATCATGACGCGATCAGGAAAGATCACATCACAATCTCATCTGATTGAGCAAGGAAAACCGATATGCACTGTCCGGATCATGCCTAACCGGCCTGCTTCACCCTCATGTACCACTCGACGAGCCGACGGACCTGGCGCTCGGTATAACCGCGCTCCACCATCCGCGCGACGAACTCGCCGTGCTTCTTCTCGGTCTCGCCGTCCTTCTTGGAACCGAACGAAATCACCGGAAGCAAGTCCTCGACCTGCGAGAATATCCGCTTCTCGATCACGTCACGGACCTTCTCGTAAGAGGTCCAACTCGGGTTCTTGCCGCCATTGTGAGCCCGCGACCGCAGCGAGAACTTGACGACCTCGTTGCGGAAGTCCTTCGGGTTGGCGATGCCGGCAGGCTTCTCGATCTTGGTCAGCTCCTGGTTCAACAGCTCGCGGTTCATGAGCTGACCGGTGTCGGGATCCTTGAAGTCCTGATCCTCGATCCAGGCGTCGGCATAGTCGACGTAGCGGTCGAACAGATTCTGGCCGTAGTCGGCGTAGGATTCCAGATAGGCCTTCTGGATCTCGTTGCCGATGAACTCCGCGTAACGCGGCGCGAGGTCGGCCTTGATGAATTCGAGGTAGCGCTTCTCGACCTCATCGGGCAGTTGCTCGCGGCGGATCGCCTGTTCCAGCACATACATCAGATGCACCGCGTCGGCGCCGACCTCGGTGGTGTCGTGGTTGAACGTCGAGGCCAGCACCTTGAAGGCAAAGCGGGTCGAAACGCCGTCCATGCCCTCGTCGACGCCGGCGGCGTCGCGGTACTCCTGCACGCTGCGGGCCTTCGGATCGGACTCCTTCAGGCTTTCACCGTCATAGACCCGCATCTTGGCAAACAGCGTCGAGTTCTCGTGCCTGCGCAGGCGCGACATCACCGAGAAGCGGGCCATCGTTTCGAGCGTCGCCGGTGCACAGGGCGCGGCGGCGAGCTCGGAGCTCTGGATCAGCTTCTCGTAGATCTTCTGCTCCTCGTTCACCCGCAGCACATACGGCACCTTGATGACGCAGATGCGGTCGATGAAGGCCTCGTTATTCTTGTTGGTCTTGAAGCTCTGCCACTCCGCCTCGTTGGAGTGCGCGAGGATGATGCCGGTGAAGGGGATCGCGCCGATATTCTCGGTGCCGATGTAGTTGCCCTCCTGCGTCGCCGTCAGCAGCGGATGCAGCATCTTGATCGGCGCTTTGAACATTTCGACGAATTCGAGCACGCCCTGGTTGGCGCGGTTGAGACCGCCGGAATAGCTGTAGGCGTCCGGATCGTTCTGCGCGTAGGTCTCGAGCTTGCGGATGTCGACCTTGCCGACCAGCGAGGAGATGTCCTGGTTGTTCTCGTCGCCGGGCTCGGTCTTCGCCACCGCGATCTGGCGCAACCGAGAGGGCTGGATGCGCGCAACGCGGAACTGCGAGATATCGCCGCCGAAGGCTTCGAGCCGCTTGTAGGCCCACGGCGACATCAGTCCGCTCAGCCGGCGGCGTGGGATGCCGTACTTCTCCTCGATCATCGGCCCGAGCTGCTCCGGATCGAACAGGCCGAGCGGGCTCTCGAACACCGGCGAGAGTTCGTCGCCGGCCTTCAGCACGTAGATCGGATGAATCTCCATCAACGACTTGATGCGCTCGGCAAGCGACGACTTGCCGCCGCCGACCGGGCCGAGCAGGTAGAGGATCTGCTTGCGCTCTTCGAGGCCTTGCGCCGCATGGCGGAAGAAGCCGACGAGACGCTCGATCGTGTCTTCCATTCCGTAGAAGCCGGCAAAGGCCGGATACGAACGGATCGTGCGGTTCAAAAAGATACGGCCAAGGCGTGGGTCCTTGGCCGTGTCGATCATCTGGGGCTCACCGATCGCCGCCAATAATCGCTCGGCCGCATTGGCATATCGCATCGGATCGCTTCGACACGACTCCAAATACTCGGCCATCGACATGTCGGTCTGGCTTCGTGCTTCAAACGACCTGGCAAAGGCGTTGAACAGAGAATCGTTGTACATGATCCCTCTCTCCACGATATGTATCGCCGCACGACTGACACGAGTCGTAACAAGAGCGTTCAAGGATCGAATCAGCGTCGGCACGCTGAGTCCATTGGACACTCGACCGACTCGGTTCGGCAATGCACGGCGTGTGCAGCCTCTGCCTTATCAACAGGCAGGAAGCCCAATAGTTCAACAATATTCCCCTGTTTTTGGCCGTTGTCACACTGTCGCAACATCCGTGATTTAACGGGCCCGGCCTCCAAAGGCGGACATCTGAACGGGCGACTTCCCTGCCCGTCGATGAACGTTGGGCTCCCTGAAAAGGTGTGCCTGTCCAGCCATGGCGTCAAGATGCACAGCGCACAGGCCGCATAAACTAAAGATTCAGGCGCCGTTGAACGTGCCATCTTGTCGCCGCGACTAAGGCAGCGAGCCCGCACAGTTCCGCGCGGCACCATCGCCGCGCATCAATGGTGATGCCGCGACGACGCAACATATTCCCGAGACCGGCCATGAAGCAGACATTCTCTGTCGTTGCTCTCGCAATTGCGGCATACGCCGGCGCGACGTTAACCGTTCAGGCGCAGGACGCCGTCGCGAAGGCTGCCGCCTTCGACAACAGGATGTTCGCAGGCTCTCCCGGTGCAAAAGCGTATGCCTGCTTTGTGCGGCAATACGATGCGAACCATCTGGCGCAACATCCGCAGCAGAAGGTCAGCGCGATGAAGCTGCTGGTCGCGGCGGAAGAGAGGGCGGAGGACAAGACCCTCGACTACTCCTTCCGCCTCGGCATCAGGTACCGCCATCGCACCGGCAATTTCGATTCCAGCGGCTACTGCAATCACGCTGTCGCGACCGATGCCGCTGGCGAAGTGCGCTTCGACTGCAACGTCGACTGTGAAGGCGGTGGTATCAACGTGGCGCTGTCGAAGGACGACAAGTCTGCGATCATCCACCTCCAGAAAATCGTGATCTGGAATCGCGATAAGCCGGACCAGGAGGCTGGCGACGCGCTGGTCGCCGGCGCGGACGACAAGATCTTCCGGCTCGATCGCGCGGAGGCGGGGCAATGCGCCGAGCTTGTCACCGATCGAAAGGAACTCGCTGCGCTCCGCCACAAGTGATAGGCTTCGCCCGGTCGATAACATCCGCGGGAGGGACGCCATGCATCGACGCGGCATCTTGTGGGGCGCCGTCTCGGCGATCGGCACTGTCTTCGCAGCGTCGCGGGCGAGCGCCGCCGTCGAAGCACCGGCGAAAAAGCTGAAGGTGGTCTATCACCTCGACGACCTCGACAAGGTCAACTTCGTGATCGGCAACATCCAGAACCACGTCGATGGTGTCGGCGGTCCCAACAATGTGACGATCGCCCTGGTGGTGCATGGGCCGGCCTTGAAGGCATTTCACTCGGCCGCGGCCAATCCCGACCTGTCGCGCCATGTCGGCCAGTTTGCGAAGGACGGGATCGAGCTCGCCGCCTGCGGCAATACCATGAAATCCCAGCACATCAGCCTGACCGACCTGCTCCCCGGCTTCGTCAGCGCCGACAAGGGCGGCGTGGTCCGGCTCGCCGAGCTGCAGTCGCAGGGCTACATGTACCTGAGACCGTGAGCCGGCGGCGCGCCCGCGACACGTCATAAAAATGTGCTGAGATCGCGCTCTCCTGGGGCCGGCATGCGGAGGGATCGAACTGATGTGAATGGCGTTATCCCTTGTGAATGCTGATATTTCGCCCGGGCCCCCACCCCATGTTGACAATCCGCCTCCGCCCCCGAAAGCTGCCCGGGAACCCAAAAACCGACCCTCGCTCGAACGAGAACAGGCCCCAATGAATCCCGTCAAAGCACTCGAAAACCACCGCCAGGCAGTCTGGCTCGACTTCCTGGCCCGCGGCTTCGTCGCCAAGGGCGACCTGAAGCGGCTGATCGAGACCGACGGCGTTAAAGGCGTGACGTCCAACCCCTCGATTTTCGAGAAGGCGATCGGCAGCTCGGACGAATATGACGGTGCGATCGGCCGGGCCCTCCAGAGGGGCGACTGCTCGGTCGCCGACCTGTTCGAGCATCTCGCAGTCGCGGATATCCAGCATGCCGCCGACGTGCTGCGCCCGGTCTACGACCACACCGGGGGCGGCGACGGCTTCGTCAGCCTGGAAGTGTCGCCCTATCTGGCAATGGACACCAAGGGCACGATCGCCGAAGCCGAGCGGCTCTGGAAGGACGTCCACCGCAAGAACCTGATGGTCAAGGTGCCGGCGACGCCGGAAGGCCTGCCCGCGATCGAGCAACTGATCGGCGAAGGCATCAGCATCAACATCACGCTGCTGTTCTCGCAGAAGGTCTACCGCCAGGTGGCGGAGGCCTATCTCAAGGGGCTGGAGAAATACATCGCCAAGGGTGGCGACCCCTCTCACATCGCAAGCGTCGCGAGCTTCTTCGTCAGCCGCATCGATACCGCGGTGGACAAGCAGCTCGACGAAAAGATCGCCAGAGCGAACGACCCGTCCGAAAAGGAGCGGCTCGCCGCCTTGAAGGGCAAGGTCGCGATCGCCAATGCCAAGCTCGCCTATCAGGACTACAAGCGCCTGTTCGCAGGCGCCCGGTGGGACAAGCTCAAGGCCAAGGGCGCCAAGCCGCAGCGGCTGCTGTGGGCCTCGACCGGCACCAAGAACAAGGATTACAGCGACGTCCTCTATGTCGAGGAGCTGATCGGGCCCGACACCATCAACACCATGCCGCCGGCGACGCTCGAGGCCTTCCGAGACCACGGCAAGCTGCGCGACAGCCTCGAGGAGGATATCGACGGCGCCCGGCGCGTGCTGGAGGAACTGGAGAAATCCGGCATCTCGCTCGACGCGATCACCGCCGAACTGGTGAAGGACGGCGTCAAGCTGTTCGCCGACGCGGCTGACAAGCTCTACGGCGCGGTCGCCTTCAAGCGGGCGACGTCGCTGGGCGACGGCATCGACCATCAAAAGCTGGCGCTCGGCCCGACCATCGCGAAGGCGGTCGAGAGGAGCACCGAGGAATGGCGCGCCGGCGGCAAGGTCCGCAGGCTCTGGCAGAAGGACAAGTCAGTCTGGACCGGCGATGACGAGGACAAATGGCTGGGTTGGCTGACCAGCGCCGCCTCGGCCAACATTCCCGACTATGAGGATTTCGCCGGGCGCGTGCGGGGACAACAGTTCACGGACGCCGTCGTGCTCGGCATGGGCGGATCGAGCCTCGGTCCGGAGGTGCTGGCCGAAACCTTTCCGCACAAATCCGGCTTCCCGAAGCTGCACGTGCTCGATTCCACCGATCCGGCGCAGGTGCGCGCGATGGAAGAGCGGGTCGACATCGCGAGGACGCTGTTCATCGTCTCTTCCAAGTCCGGCGGCACTACCGAGCCGAACGTGATGAAGGACTATTTTTTCGATCGCGTCGCCAAGGCGATCGGCAGGGACAAGGCCGGCCACCGCTTCATCGCCGTGACCGATCCTGGCTCGTCGCTGCAGAAGGTCGCCATCAAGCAGGGCTTTGCCCGCATCTTCTACGGCGATCCCGCGATCGGCGGCCGCTATTCCGTGCTCTCGCCATTCGGGCTGGTGCCCGCGGCCGCCGCAGGCATCGACGTGCGCAGCCTGGTCCACCACGCGCTGGCCATGGTGCGCTCCTGTGGCGCAGACGTGCCGCCCCATGAGAATCCCGGCGTGCAGCTCGGCCTTGCGATGGGCCTTGCCGGCCTCGAGGGCCGCGACAAGGTGACGATCTTCGCCTCGCCAAAGGTCGCCGATTTCGGCGCCTGGGCCGAGCAACTGATCGCGGAATCGACCGGCAAGGACGGCAAGGGCCTTATCCCGATCGACGGAGAGACGATCGGCGATCCCGGCGTCTACGGCAACGACCGCTTCTTCATCGACCTGCGCACCGAGGGCGAGGACGCCGCCGCGCATGAAGAAAAGCTCGCCGCGCTCGCGGCCGCTGGCCATCCGGTCGTGCGGATCGTGATGAAATCGATCGACCATATCGGCCAGGAGTTCTTCCGGTTCGAGATCGCGACCGCGGTGGCAGGCTCGATCCTCGGCATCAATCCGTTCAACCAGCCCGACGTCGAGGCCGCCAAGATCAAGACGCGCGAACTTACGGCGGCGTTCGAGAAGACCGGCGCGCTGCCCAAGGAGCAGCCGGTGGTGTCGTCGGCGGAAGCGGATCTCTACACCGATGCGCAGAACGCCGAGGAGCTGCGCAAGGCCGGCGCCGATGGCGACCTCAATTCATGGATCAGAGCGCATCTTTCGCGGTCCTCGCGCGGCGACTATGTCGCCATGCTCGCCTATATCGAGCGCGACCACGACACCATCGACCGCATGCAAACGATGCGGCTGAAGGTGCGTGACGCCAAGCACCTTGCAACCTGCGCCGAGTTTGGCCCGCGCTTTCTGCATTCGACCGGGCAGGCCTACAAGGGCGGGCCCGACAGCGGCGTGTTCCTGCAGGTCACGGCCGATGATGCCAAGGACCTGCCGGTTCCCGGCCAGAAGGCGAGCTTCGGCGTGATCAAGGCGGCACAGGCGCGCGGCGATTTCGACGTGCTCACCGAGCGCGGGCGGCGCGCACTGCGCGTGCACCTCAAGGGCGATCTCGCCTCCGGGCTTGCGGCACTCGATGCCGCGATCTCGGCAGCGCTGAACTGACGGAGGCCTGAGATGCAACTCGGGATGATCGGCTTGGGGCGGATGGGCGGCAATATCGTCCGCCGCCTGATGAAGCACGGCCACACGGCCGTGGTCTACGACAAGGACGCCAAGGCGGTGGCATCGCTCGCCGCCGACAATGCCGCGCCCTCCTCGTCGCTGGAGGACTTCGTGCTCAAGCTGCAGGCTCCGCGCACCGCCTGGGTGATGCTGCCGGCCGGCGAGATCACCGAGGCAACCATCGACGCGCTCTCGAAGCTGATGCAGCCGGGCGATGTCATCATCGACGGCGGCAACACGTTCTGGCAGGACGACGTCCGCCGCGGCAAGGCGCTAAAGCAGCACGGGCTGCATTACGTCGACGTCGGCACCAGCGGCGGCATCTGGGGCATCGAACGCGGCTACTGCATGATGATCGGCGGCGACAAGGCCGTGGTCGACCGGCTGGACCCGATCTTCAGGGCACTGGCGCCCGGCCTTGGCGACATCCCTCGCACGCCCGGCCGCGAAGGCCGCGATCCCCGCGTCGAGCAAGGCTATATCCATGCCGGTCCCGCGGGTGCCGGACATTTCGTCAAGATGATCCACAACGGCATCGAATACGGCCTGATGCAGGCCTATGCCGAGGGTTTCGACATCCTCAGGAACGCCAACATCGAGGCGCTGCCGCCGGATCATCGCTTCGACCTCAACATGGCCGACATCGCCGAAGTGTGGCGGCGCGGCAGTGTGATCCCCTCATGGCTGCTCGATCTCACTGCGACCGCGCTCGCGGAGAACCATGCGCTCGACAACTACTCGGGGTTCGTCGAGGATTCCGGCGAAGGACGCTGGACCGTCAATGCGGCGGTCGACGAAGCCGTGCCGGCCGAGGTGCTGACTGCCGCCCTCTACACGCGCTTCCGCTCGCGCAAAGACCACACCTTCGCGGAGAAGATCCTATCGGCGATGCGTGCCGGCTTCGGCGGCCACAAGGAGCCAGCCAAGAAGGGATAGTGAATGGCTGAAGGTCACGTACAGAAGAAACCCGATCCCTGCTCCTTCATCATCTTCGGCGCCACCGGCGATCTGACGCACCGGCTGGTCATCCCCGCCCTCTACAATCTTGCCGCCGGCAATCTGCTGCCCGACAAGTTCTGCGTCGTTGGCATTGCCCGCAAGGGCATGTCGAGCGATCAGATGACCGACAGCCTGATGGAGGGGCTGCGCAAGTTCGCGACCCGTCCTGTGGACGATGCGATTGCCAAGCGGCTGTTCGAATGCGTCACCGCGATCGAAGCCGACCCGAAGGACCCAGCGTCCTTCGACGGGATGAAGGAACAGCTCGAAAAGCTCGAAAGAGCGCGCGGCACCGGCGGCAACCGGCTGTTCTATCTCGCGACCCCGCCCAACGCGTTCCTGCCGATCAGCCAGCAGCTTGGGCGTACCGGCATGCTGGAAGAGAACGGCGCCTGGCGGCGATTGGTGGTGGAGAAGCCGTTCGGCACCGATCTCGCATCGGCCAAGGCGCTGAATGCCGCGCTGCTGAAGCTGATGGACGAGCATCAGATCTACCGGATCGATCACTATCTCGGCAAGGAAACCGTCCAGAACATCCTGGTGCTGCGCTTTGCCAACGGCATGTTCGAGCCGATCTGGAACCGCACGCACATCGACCATGTCCAGATCACGGTCGACGAGAAGATCGGCGTCGGCCATCGCGGCAGCTTCTACGATGCCACCGGCGCGCTGCGCGACATGGTGCCGAATCACCTGTTTCAGTTGCTGTCGCTGGTGACGATGGAGCCGCCCGCGCGCTTCGACGCGCATGCGGTGCGGTCGGAAAAGGCCGAGGTGCTCAGCGCGATCCAGATCCAGAGCGAGCATGACGCGCTGTACAATTCGGTGCGCGGCCAGTACCGCGGCGGCAAGGTCGGCGACACCGAGATCGAGGATTATCTGAAGACGCCCGACGTCAGGCCCGATAGCACGACCGAGACCTACGCCGCGCTGAAGCTGACCATCGACAACTGGCGTTGGGCCGGCGTGCCGTTCTATCTGCGCACCGGCAAGGCGCTCGGTGTCAAGCGCACCGAGATCGCGATCAAGTTCAAGCAGGCGCCGTTCTCGATGTTCCGCACCACGCCGGTCGACCGCCTGTCGCAGAACTATCTGGTGATCTCGACCGAGCCGACCGAGGGCATCGAGCTGCAGTTCAACACCAAGGTGCCCGGTCCGGTCATCGATATCGACGGCGTCGAAATGAAGTTCCGCTACAAGGACTACTTCAAGGCGGAGCCGTCGACGGGCTACGAGACGCTGATTTACGATTGCATGATCGGCGACAACATCCTGTTCCAGCGCGCGGACAGCGTGGAGGCCGGCTGGCAGGCGGTGCAGCCCTTCCTCGATGCCTGGAAGAACGCCGGCGGGCGGGGCTTGCAGCCCTACAAGGCCGGCTGCGAAGGGCCGGAGGCCGCCAACGCGTTGTTGACGCGCGACGGCCGCAGTTGGCGGAAGCTCGGCTGACCATGGCCGCGGGCACCGAGCGCAGGATCATCCCCGTCGCCGATCCGGCCGCGCTGGCGAAGGCCGCGGCCGAGCGCGTGATCGCAAGGATCGCGGAGAACAGCGGCCGGATCGCGATCTGCCTCACCGGCGGCTCCAGCCCCAAGGCGCTCTACCAGCTCTTGGCGACGCCGGAGTATCGCAGCAGGATCCCATGGGATCGCGTCGAGTGGTTCATCGGCGACGAGCGCCTGGTGCCATGCAAGGACCCGCTGCACAACATGAGCATGGCGCGTCAGGCCTTCCTCGACCGCTGCGCGCCGGCGGCCAACGTCCATCCGATCGCGACCGATACCGCCGACCTCCTGGACCCGGACAAGAGCGCGGCGCTCTACGAGAACGAGCTGATGGCGTTCTACGGCGCCGAGCGGCTCGATCCGGCGCGGCCGCTGTTCGATCTCGTGCTGATGGGCGTCGGCCCCGATGGCCATACCGCCTCGCTGTTTCCGGGCTACCCCGCGGTCGAGGAAACGGCGCGCTGGGTGGTCGGGGTGCCCAAGGCCAATGTCGAGCCGTTCGTGCCGCGCGTCTCGCTGACGCTGCCCGCGCTCGCCTCCTGCTGCGAGATGCTGTTCGAGATCGCGGGCCAAGGCAAGCGCGCGATCTTGACGCGACTGCTCGCGGGCGAGAATCTTCCGGCGAATCGCGCGCGATCGCAGCACGAGACCATCTGGCTCGTCGATCAAGCCGCGCTGCCGGAGGACTTTCGTGGGTGACAAGGACAGCCCCTGTGCACTGGTGGTGATGGGTGTATCCGGCTCGGGCAAGAGCACCATCGCCGATCGCCTCGCAATCAGGATCGGCTGGCGCTATGAGGATGGCGACACCTTCCACCCGCCCGCCAATGTCGCCAAGATGAGCGCCGGCCAGCCGCTGACCGACGAGGACCGCTGGCCATGGCTGCAGGCGATCGCCGACGAGATCGACCGGAGCTGCCGGGTGCGCGAACGCGCCGTGATCGCGTGCTCGGCGCTGAAGCGCACCTACCGCGACATCCTGGTGCACGGACGCGACGACGTCCGCATCATCTTCCTCGAGGGCACGCAGGACCTGATTGCCGCACGCCTGACTGCGCGCAAGGGCCATTTCATGCCGCCTGGTCTGCTCACCAGCCAGTTCAGGACGCTGGAGCCGCCGACCGCGGATGAGCGCCCGATCGTGGTGGCGATCGACCGCACGGTCGATGCCATCGTCGGAGACATTGTCAGCCAACTCAACCTGGATCGCCCATGACCCGTATCGACCTTGTCGTGTCCGATGTCGACGGCACGCTCCTGACCAAGGACAAGATCCTGACCGATGCCGCCAAGGCCGCCGTACAAAGGCTGCACGACGCCGGGATCGGCTTCACCGTCGTCTCCAGCCGGCCGACGATCGGCATGGATTTCCTGATCGCGTCGCTCGCCATAACGCTGCCGATCGGCGCCTTCAACGGCTCCTCGATCGTCGATGCAAAGCTCAATCCGGTCGAGCAGCACCTGATTCCGCCAGCGATCGTACAACGCAGCATCGATCTGCTGCACGCGCGCGGCATCGACATCTGGCTGTTCACCAACGACCGCTGGCTGACCCGCAATCCCCAGGGCGAATACGTCGCGCACGAGCAACACACGATCAAACACGATCCGACCATCGTGCCGGACTTCACGCCGTATCTCAGTCAAGCCTGCAAGATCGTCGGCGCGAGCCCGGACGCCGCCCTGTTGCAGCGCTGCGAGGCCGAGATGCAGCAGACGGTCGGCAACCAGGCGAACGCGATCCGCTCGCAGACCTACTATCTCGACATCACCCCGCCCGGCCACGACAAGGGCACCTTCGTCGAGGCCATCGCCGGGCGCGTCGGCGTACCACTCGCGCATGTCGCGACGATCGGCGACATGCAGAACGATCTCGCGATGTTCGCAAAGAGCGGCGTCTCTTTTGCGATGGGCAATGCCAGCGACGACGTGAAGGCGCGCGCCACGCAGGTCACCGACAGCAACGAGCACGACGGCTTCGCGCGCGCGATGGACGTTGTGCTGAGGACCGGCCGCTAAAGCACGGTGAGATTGGGTCGAATCGTCATCGCGCTTTAGCTCCTTGCTTGAGCATGATCTCCGCGCAAACGCTCCGCGTTTGTCGCGAGGGAAAACCGCTTCACACTTTTCCGGGTCATGCTCAAGATCGCGCCTACTGCGACCGTTGCATCGCCGGCTTCTCCGCCTCCGCCTTGGCGGAGCTCAGGTTGTGCGCGGTGTTGATCAGCGCGATATGGGTCAGCGCTTGCGGGAAGTTCCCGGTCAATCGGCCGGCGCCTGAGTCGAATTCCTCGGCGAGCAGGCCGAGATCGTTGGCGACGGCCACCACGCGATCGAACATGGCCTGGGCCTTGTCGAGATCGCCCGCCAACACATGGGCGTCGGCGAGCCACAGGCTGCAGGCAAGGAACGCCCCCTCGATCGGCTGCTTTTCGTCGGACACCTCGCGCGGATCATGGCGTAGCACGAAGCCGTCGCGCATCATGTGTCGTTCGATCGCGTCGATGGTGCCGCGGACGCGGGGATCGGTCGGCGGCAGGAAGCCGACCGCCGGCAGCAACAGGATGCTGGCATCGAGGAGCTGCGAGCCATAGCTTTCGACAAAGCTGTTGAGCTTGCGGTCAAAACCCTTCTGGCAGACGTCGCGATGGATCGCCTCGCGCAGCACCCGCCACTTGACGAGCGGCGCCTTGAAGCTGAACCGCTCCGCGCCCTTGATGGCGCGATCGAAGGCAAGCCAGGCCATGACCTTGGAGAGAACATAGTGCTTCGGCTCGCCGCGGCGTTCCCAGATGCCGTGATCCGGCTTGTCCCATATGTCGGCGAGATGATTGACGACGGTGCATTCCAGCGACCAGGTCTCCTCGCCGAGGTTGAGCTCGGCCATGCGGGATTGGTGGAAGGCGTCGATCAATTCGCCATAGACATCGAGTTGCAGTTGCGCATGGGCGGCGTTGCCGATGCGCACCGGCTGTGCCCCCTCATAGCCGGACAGCCATCGCACCTCCCATTCCAGAAGGCGGCGCTGGCCCATGATGCCATACATGATCTGCAGGTCGGCCGGCGTTCCGGCCACCGCCCGCTGCAGCCAGCTATGCCAGGCCGCCGCTTCCTCGGTATAGCCCGAGTTGATCAGCGCCAGCAGGGTGAAGGTGGCATCGCGCAGCCAGCAGAATCGATAGTCCCAGTTGCGCGCCCCGCCGAGCTTTTCCGGCAACGAGGTGGTCGGCGCCGCGACGATACCGCCGGTGGGCCGGAACGTCAGCGCCTTCAGCGTGATCAGCGAGCGCATGACGAGGTCGCGGTTGACACCGTCATAGCTGCATCGGCCACACCATTCGGTCCAGTAGTCCTCGGCATCCTTCAGCGCCGCTTCCGGATCGATCGGCTCCGGGACCGGAAAATGCGATGGGCCGTAGGTCAGCACGAACGGGATCGTCTCCCCCTCACCAACCTCGAAATCGGCCACCGTGGTGAGGTCCTCGCCGCGGGTTTCGACCTCGGTGCGCAGCACGATCATGTCCTGCCCGCAGATCGCGAGCAGCCCCGGCCCATCCGGATTCCTCCTCACCCAGGGCACATCGATCCCGAGGCCGAAGCGGATCACCAGGTCCATGCGCATCTTGACCCGGCCGCGGATCCCGCGGACGAGGCGGACCACGTCGGAGGCCTTGCCGCGCGGCGGCATGAAATCGATCAACGCGACCTCGCCGCGCTCCGTCTCGAACCGCGTCTCCAAGATCAGCGTATTGTCCCGGTAGCAGCGTGACGTCCCGGTGATCTCGTCCGCGGGCGAAATCCGCCAGCGGCCCTGCTTGGGCGTGCCGAGCAGCGCCGCAAAACAGGCATCGGAATCGAAGTTCGGCCAGCACAGCCAGTCGATCGACCCGTCGCGGCCGACCAGCGCTGCGGTCTCGCAATCGCCGATCAGTCCGTAGTCTTCGATCCGGGAGGCCAAGGGCTGCGCTCCGCGTTAGCTTGCATGCGACCGCTCGCGGGTCGCACGCTTGAGCGCCTCGAGGTCGATCGCCGACGATAGATGCTCGATCGGGACCGGAAGCCGCCGGCGCCAGTTCGGATGTTCGTAGACGGTGCCAGGAATATTCGGCTGCTCGATCAGGCCGAGCAAATCCTCCATCGAAACCGCCAACATCCGCGATCGGGTCCGCGCCAGGAAGCTCACCACCGAATAGAAGTCGTTGTTGTGGATGTCATGCCGGCGCAGCACATCGTCGAGCTGGCCGAGCGCGTGCCAGCGCCCCTCGTCGGTTTCTCCCGGATCGATCCCGAGCGCGCGCTTGGTCTTGAGATCGCTGAAGGAGCGCCAGCCGGCATAGGTCGAGAGGTCGTGGGTGTTGAAGGTAACGAGCGCATCGGCGAGGTAATAGTCCGCGTTGCGGAAGGCGCCCCGCTCGTCGGTTTCGAACATCATCACGAGGTAGGACCAGATGCCCCAGCCGTTCATCTGCTCGCGAAAACCCTCCGGCACGGTGCCGAGGTCCTCGCCGATCACGACGCAGCGATTGGCGATGCTCTCCTGCGCGGTCGCCGCCAGCAGCGCCTCGAACGGCATCAGAGCATAAGCGCCGTTGGCGGGGCCGAAGCCGCGCGGCACGAGGTAGAGCCGCTTCAGCCCGAACGCATGGTCTAGCCTGACGGCGCCGGCATGCCGCATCGCGGCACGCAGCATCTGCCTGAACGGCTCGAAGGCGCGCAGTTCGAGGCCCGCGGCATTGAAGCCGGCGAGCCCCCAATCCTGGCCGGCAGTGTTGAGCGGGTCGGGCGGCGCGCCGACGCCGAGGTGGCGCGAGATCGCGGTCTGTTCATTCCATGCGTCGAAGCCGTCCGACTGCACGCCGACGGCGACGTCGAGATAGAGCCCGACGTGCATGCCGAGCTCGTGCGCGAGCGCCTGACAGTCGCCGAGCTGGCGATCGGCGATCCATTGCACGAACTCGACAAATTCGACCTCAGCAGCGGTGTCGTGGGCACTGCGCAACTTCGCACACGACGCATCGTCGGGTTGCCGCCATTCGTCCGGCCAGTCCCACCATGGCGCGTTGAATTTGTGCCTGATGACCTCGAAGCAGGCGAAGCGCGACAATAGCGTGCCGTTCTCGCGGCGATAGCTCTCGAAATCCTGCCGGCGTCCGGGGTCCGGATTGGCCTTGAAGACGGCAAAGGCCGCGTGCAGCGCACGCCATTTCAGCGCGGCGACCGCAACATGGTCGACCATGTCACGGGTACGGAGCTGCGCCAGCGCTCCTTGCGTCTCCGCATCGATCTTGAACTCGGGAATGGCTTCGACATCGATGTAGAGCGCGTTGAGAAACAGCCGGCTGTTCGGCGAGTAAGGGCTGCAATCGCCGGGCCGGTCGTCGAACAAGGCGTGCAGCGGATTGAGCCCAACGCCGTCGGCGCCGACACGACGGGCGAATTCGAGCAGATGACGCACGTCGGTGAAGTCGCCGATGCCCCAGTTGCGCGCGGAGCGCACGCCATAGAGCTGCACCGCGATCACCCAGCAGCGCTCGAAGGCACTGCCAAAGGCACCCGCCGGCGCAACCAGCAGCGGCACCTCCTCGCTCGCGCCGGACGCGTCCGACAGGTACAGGCGATGCACGCCTTCGGGCAGATCGGTCGGCCAGGTCACGTTGCGCTCGTGCGCCTCGCCTTGCGCGAGCACGGCGGAACCATTCGTGACCTTCCACTGCACCGGAAGCCGGGCGGCTTCCGGCAACGCGGTTCGCGGCTCGCGGCCGGCACGAATGACCACCGGGTCGGCAATCAGCGGGCGCGGCGTCTGCGGTGGCAGCGCCGCGAGGATCGCCGAGAGCGCCTCAGGTGTCGTCACACGGCGGTGACCACTGCCGTCGATATATTCAGTCTGGATTCCCAGGGTTCTGGCTTTGGCGTAAAGGTCCATTCGGTACGCTGCTCGCTCGCAACGAAATTTGGCTCGTTGCTAAATTGTCCAGAAAGAGGAAAGGGATAGACGATGCTCAACGCTCTACCCCGCCTTGCGTTCCCGCCGGGAACCAATGCCCGGCGAGCGGCTTTCTATATGGGTCTGGCGCGCCTCCTTCCCGCCGCCGGGACGTCATTTGCATGTTCGATGGCGGCATCACCGTGACCAAAACTGCCCGACCTGTCGAGAGTGCCAGCGGCACTTTTCATATCACCGATGTCTATCCGTCGGTCGATTGCGGCCGTTTTCCGGTCAAGCGGATCGTGGGCGAACCCGTCGAGGTGTGGGCCGACATCTACCGTGGCGGACATCACGTGATTGCCGCCGCGCTGGTATGGCGGCGCGACGGCGATGAGCAATGGCGGCACGCGCCGATGAGGCTGCACAGCGATGACCGCTGGGGTGGCCGCTTCGTTCCCGACCGGCCCGGCCGTTACACCTTCGCGATCGAGGCGTGGACCGACGAATTCGCAAGCTGGCGGCAGCGCTTCGAGCAAAGGCAGAAGAGTGGAAGTGATCTCACGCTTGACGCGATCGAAGGCGCGGGCCTGCTGACCCAGGCGCAAGCGCGAGACCCGGCGGCGGCGGCCGTGATCGTCAGGCAGTGCGAGATCTATCTACAGACCGGCGAGGCTGGCGCGCTGCTCGCACCGGAATTGGAGGCGGCGATGGCCGGCAGCCAGTTTCGTCCGGACCTCGCCAGGTCGCAGCTATTCCCCCTGGTCGCCGATCGCCCGCGGGCCCGGTGTGGCGCCTGGTATCAGATGTTTCCGCGCAGCCAGGGCAAGGCACCCGGCGCGCATGCGACCTTTCGCGATTGCATCGCCCGGCTGCCCGACGTCGCTGCGATGGGCTTCGACGTCGTTCTGCTCACGCCGATCCATCCTATTGGACGCACACACCGCAAGGGCCGCAACAATACGGCAACCGCGCGGCCCGGCGATCCCGGCAGCCCTTACGCGATCGGCTCTGCCGACGGCGGCCACGATGCCGTACATCCCGAACTCGGCACAATGGAGGATTTCCGCGCCTTTGTCGCAGCGTGCCGGACGCAAGGCATGGAGGTCGCACTCGACTTCGCCGTGCAATGCGCGCCCGATCATCCCTGGCTGAAGCGGCATCCGCAATGGTTCAAGCGACGCCCGGACGGATCGATGCGGCTTGCCGACGATCGAGCGCGGCGCGACGATGCCGTCGATTTCGAGTTCGCGAACGAGGATGCTGCTGCGTTGTGGCAAGCGCTCCGTGACGTCGTCCTGTTCTGGGCCGACCAGGGCGTCAGGATTTTCCGAATCGACAATCCGCATGGCCAGCCTTTGGGCTTCTGGGAATGGCTGATCCGCGAGGTGCAGCGTCATGATCCCGAGATCGTCTTCCTGGCGGGTGCCTTTATGCGGCCGAAGCTGATGAAGGGCCTGGCGAAACTGGGCTTCACCCAGTCCTATACCTACTTCACCTGGCGCACGCTGCGCTGGGAGCTCGAGCAGCATGTCGGCGAATTGATCTCCTATCCCGAGCGCGACTTCTTTCGGCCGAATTTCTTCGTCAACACGCCCGACGTCCTGCCCTTCCACCTGCAAAGCGGCGAATCCTGGATGTTCAAATCGCGTCTCGCGCTCGCCGCGACGCTGTCGAGCAATTACGGCATCTACAGCGGCTTCGAGCTGCTGGAGCATGCCCCGGTCCCCGGCCGGGAAGAATATCTCAATGCCGAGACCTACGAGATCCGGGTTCGCGACTGGGAACGGCCCGGGAACATCAGGTCATATGTCGCTGCCCTCAACAGGATCAGGCGCGGCAATTCAGCGCTGCAACAGACGAGCAATCTGCGCTTTATCGGCATTGAGGACGGCAATGTGATCGGCTTTGTCAAGGAGGCCCTCGATCAGACCAATGTGATCGCGGCCGTGATCGCATTGTCAGTCGATGTTCACGACATCTGGCTTCCACTCGGGGACACCAAGGTCGGCCCGGGCGATGCGCGTCGTTCCGTCGCCGCCGTGGAAGACCTCGTCACCGGCGAGCGTCATGCTCTCGAATGGGGAGGTGTCCGCCTGCGGATTGATCCCGAGCGCGATCCCGCGCGGCTGTTGCGCTGCGTGGCCTGAAGGAGCCGTCATGAACGTATTCTCCACCGTCGATACCAAGGTGAAGATCGCGACCGATACCGCGGACGAGCTCTGGTACAAGGATGCCATTATCTATCAGCTTCACGTCAAGGCGTTTGCTGACAGCAACAATGACGGCATCGGGGACTTCGCGGGCCTGACGGAAAAGCTGCCCTATCTGCAGGAACTCGGCGTCACCGCGCTATGGCTGCTGCCGTTCTATCCCTCCCCCGGCCGCGACGACGGTTACGACATCGCGGACTACGGCGACATCAACCCCGATTTCGGGACGATGAAGGATTTCAAGCGCTTTATCCAGGAGGCGAAGAAGCGCGGCCTGCGCGTCATCACCGAGCTCGTCGTCAATCACACCTCCGATCAGCATGCCTGGTTCAAGCGGGCGCGCCGCAGCGCGCCGAACTCGAGCGCGCGGAGCTGGTATGTCTGGAGCGATACCGACCAGAAATATCCGGGCACCCGGATCATCTTCACGGATACCGAGAAGTCCAACTGGACCTGGGATCCGGAGGCCGGTCAGTTCTACTGGCACCGCTTCTTCTCGCACCAGCCGGACCTGAATTTCGACAATCCGCGCGTGGTGCGCGCCATCGTGCAGGTGATGAAGCGCTGGCTCGACACCGGCGTCGACGGGTTCCGGCTCGACGCCATCCCCTATCTTTGCGAGCGCGACGGCACCAACAACGAGAACCTGCCGGAGACGCACGCCATCATCAAGCAGCTACGCCAGGAGCTCGACGCCTACGCCAAGGGCAAGATCCTGCTGGCCGAGGCCAATCAATGGCCGGAGGACGTCCAGGAGTATTTCGGTCACGGCGACGAGTGCCACATGGCCTACCACTTCCCGCTGATGCCGCGCATCTACATGGCCATCGCGCAGGAAGATCGCTTTCCGATCACCGACATCCTGCGGCAGACGCCGGATATCCCCGCCGTCTGCCAATGGGCTCTGTTCCTGCGCAATCACGACGAGCTGACGCTGGAAATGGTGACCGACGTCGAGCGCGACTATCTGTGGTCGACCTACGCCAACGATCCGCGCGCGCGGATCAATGTCGGGATCCGCCGGCGGCTCGCGCCGCTGATGGACAATGACCGGCGCAAGATCGAACTGATGAACTCGCTGCTGCTCTCCTTCCCCGGGACGCCGATCATCTACTACGGCGACGAGATCGGCATGGGCGACAACATCTATCTCGGCGACCGCAACGGCGTCCGGACACCGATGCAGTGGTCGCCGGACCGCAATGGCGGTTTCTCGCGCGCCGACCCGGCGCGGCTCTACGCGCCGATGATCATGGATCCGGTCTACGGCTACGAGGCCGTCAATGTCGAGGCGCAATCGCGCAGCCTGTCGTCACTGCTCTCTGCGACCAAGCGACTGATCGCGGTGCGCAAGTCGACGCTGGCGTTCGGGCGCGGCACCATGACCTTCATCCGCCCGGAGAACCGCTCGGTGCTCGCCTATGTGCGCCAGTACCAGGGCGAGGCCATCTTGTGCGTCGCCAACCTGTCGCGCTCGGCACAGGCCACCGAGCTCGATCTCTCCGCCTTCAAAGACCGTATTCCGCTCGAGATGCTCGGCCGGACCCGCTTCCCGGCGATCGGCGAGCTGCCTTACATGATCACCTTGGCGCCCTACGGCTTCTATTGGTTCCAATTGCAGGAACGCGACAAGTCCGAGCCGGTGACCCCGCGGGCGGTACCCGAGTTCGAGACGCTGGTGGTGCCGCTCAATTCCACCTGGACCTCGCTGGCGCGCACCCGCGGCGTATTCGAGCACGACGTGCTGCCCGGTCACCTCGCCCGCACACGCTGGTACCCCGAGCACTCCGCAAGGGCAATCCAGCCAACGCTGGTGTCCGCAATCCCGTTCTGCGACATCGGCGACAATCGTCCCTGGCTGATCTTCTTCGAAACCACGGAGCGCGGCACGACCAGCCGCTACGTGCTGCCAATGCAGATCGAATGGGTGCGCTTCGACCGCGAGCGCTACAACCCGCGCGCGTTTGCAGCCATACGCCAGGGCGCCCGCGAGGGTACGCTGCTCGATGTCGCCACCGACCAGATTTTCACCGGACTGTTCCTGCGAAATCTGCGGGAGAACCTGACAGTCGATGAAGGCGAGCAGGGGTTGAAGCTCGAATTCCGGCCGACCAGCCGTTTCTCCGACAGGCCGGTCCGGCAACCGGAGCGCATTCGCGTCTTCGAGAACGATCAGCCGCACTCGACTGCGCTGGTGGACAACGAATATGTCACCAAGATCTACCGGAAGCTCGAGGTCGGCATCAATCCGGAGATCGAGATGGGCCGCTTCCTCACCGAGGTGGTCAGTTTCCCGAACACGCCCGCCTTGCTCGGCACGGCCGAATTGGTCGAGGGCGACAAGCGCAGCGCGATCGCGGTCTTGCACGCCATGGTTGTCAATCAGGGCGACCTCTGGACAGTTGCGGCCGCGCATTTGGATCGCCTGGTCGAAAAGTATCGGTTGCTCCCAGCGAGCGAACACCCCGCGGAGAACAGCGATCAGGCGACCTTTCTGCACCACATGTCGCAGAGCGGCAAGCGCCTCGCCGAGCTGCATCTTGCGCTTGCCAGCAACAGGGACCTGCCGGACTTCGCTCCGGAGCCAACCAAGCCCGAGGACCTGCAACGCTGGAACGATGAGATCATGGCGCGCGCCGAGCGCGTGTTCGACACCTTGAAGCCGCGGCGCGACACCTTGAGAGATGCCGACCGGTTGCTGGCCGACCAATTGCAGGCACAGCACGACATGCTGCCTGGCAGGCTCAAGGCGTTGCTGCCGCGTGAGACCGAAGGGTTCAACATCCGCCATCATGGCGATCTGCATCTTGGCCAGTTGCTGATCGTCAAGGACGACGTGTTCGTCATCGATTTCGACGGCGGACCGGGTCGCACGATCGCGGAGCGCCGCCGCAAGGCGCCGGCCGCACGCGACGTCGCCAGCGTGGTCCGCTCGATCGACTATGCGATGACGGCCGCGCTGGAACGCGCGCTCAAGGTCGCGCCCGACGAGAGCGGCCGATTGAGCGTTGCGCTGGGCGAATGGCGCGACCGGGCAACGAACGTGTTCCTGGAAGGCTACCGCGAGGTCATGGCTGGCCAGCGCCTGTGGCCCGCCGATGCCGCCGCGGCCGATCGCCTGCTCAACTTTTTCCTGCTTGAGAAAGCCCTCTACGAGATCGAATATGAGCTCGCCAACAGGCCGGATTGGCTGCGGATTCCGCTGGCCGGCCTGTTACGGATCCTGGCGCAACAGCCGCATGAGGTTGCATGAGCAAACTGCCTGCTGAGGCCTATGCCATCATCGAGGGCCGCCACTCGGATCCCTTCCATTATCTCGGCCTCCACACGGAGGGAGATCGCAACGTTGTGCGCGCCTTCCTGCCGGACGCCAGCAATGTCGAAGCGATCGGTGAACATGGCCAGACGGCGCCGCTTGCGCGGATTCATGACGCTGGGCTATTCGCCGGCCCCCTACCCAACGGCTCCACGCGCTATCAGCTTCGTGCGCGCTTCGGCGACAACATCGTCGAGTTCGAGGATGCCTACAGGTTTCCGCCGATCCTGAGCGACTTCGACCTCTACCTGCTCGGCGAAGGCACGCATCTGCGCATCTACGATACGCTCGGCGCGCATCCGATGACGCTGGACGGCATCGAGGGCGTCGGCTTCGTGGTGCTGGCGCCGAACGCGCGGCGCGTCAGCGTCGTCGGTGACTTCAACTTCTGGGATGGCCGACGGCACCCGATGCGGGTCCGCGGCGTCGGCTATTGGGAGCTGTTCATCCCGCGGGCGCGCATCGGCGACCACTACAAGTTCGAGATCATCGGACAGAACGGCCAGCATCTGCCGTTGAAGTCGGATCCACTGGCGTTCGCGGCCGAGGTCCGCCCGAAGACCGCGTCGATCGTGATCGACGAGCGCACTATCCCGCATCCGCGCCCGGCCCCCGATGCCGTCAACGCGCTGCGATCGCCGGTCTCGATCTACGAGGTCCATCTCGGCTCGTGGCGGCGCAAGGGTCACAACGAGTGGCTGACCTATCGCGACATGGCCGAACAGCTTCCCGGCTATGCGCGGGATATGGGCTTCACGCATGTCGAGTTCCTGCCCGTCACCGAACATCCGTTCGATGGCTCCTGGGGCTACCAGCCGACCGGCCTGTTCGCGCCCACCAGCCGCTTCGGTTCGCCGGACGACTTCGCGGCGCTGGTGGACGCCTGCCATCGCGAGGGGCTGGGCGTGCTGCTCGACTGGGTCCCCGGACATTTTCCTGACGACCCCCACGGGCTCGGCCGTTTCGACGGCACCGCGCTCTATGAGCACGCCAACCCGTTGCAGGGCCGCCATCTCGACTGGGGCACGCTGATCTACAATTATGGGCGCACCGAGATCACCAATTTCCTGGTGTCGAATGCGCTGTTCTGGCTGGACCGTTACGGCGTCGACGGGCTGCGCGTCGATGCGGTCGCCTCGATGCTCTACCTCGATTACAGCCGCCCCGCCGGCGGCTGGATTCCGAACAAGTATGGCGGTCGCGAGAACATCGAGGCCATTGATTTCCTGCGCCGCTTCAACACCGAGGTGTTCGCGCATTTCCCCCAGGCGACGACTGCGGCGGAAGAGTCAACCGCGTGGCCTCAGGTATCGCGGCCGGTCGAATATGGCGGACTCGGCTTCGGCTACAAGTGGAACATGGGCTGGATGCACGACACGCTGAAATACATCGGCAAGGATCCCATCCACCGCAAATACCATCACGGCGACATCCTGTTCGGTCTGCACTACGCCTTCTCGGAGAACTTCATCCTGCCGCTGTCGCATGACGAGGTCGTGCACGGCAAACGCTCGATCCTGGGGCGCATGCCCGGCGACGACTGGCAGCGTTTCGCCAATCTGCGCGTCTACTACAGCTTCATGTTCGGGCATCCCGGCAAGAAGCTGTTGTTCATGGGGTGCGAATTCGGCCAGGAGCGCGAGTGGGATCACGACCATTCGCTGGACTGGCACCTGCTGGGACAGCCGCGGCATGTCGGCGTCCAGAATCTGGTCCGCGATCTCAACCGCCTCTATCGCGCGGTGCCGGCGCTGCACGAGCTCGACTGCGATCAGGCCGGCTTCGAATGGGTGATCACCGACGACGCCAACAACAACGTGTTCGCCTGGCTTCGCAAGGGCAGCCATGATCGATCGCGCTGCGTCGTCGTCGCGAATTTCTCGCCCAACGTCTATCGCAACTACCGCGTCCGCGTGCCATTCGCGGGCAAATGGCGCGAGGTGCTCAATTCGGACTCGGCGCATTATGGCGGCAGCAATGTCGGCAATGTCGGCGAGGTCCGTGCCCCGGAAGGCGCCACGCCCGAACTAAGCCTGACCATTCCACCGCTCGCTGCGATCTTTCTCGTACCGGAAAGCTGATCCATGCGACTGACCGAGGGGACGTCCTCGCGGCTTGGTGCAAGCTGGGACGGCAGGGGCACCAATTTTGCTCTGTTCTCCGCCAATGCGGAGAAGGTGGAACTGTGCCTGTTCGACGGTCAGGGCCGCCGCGAGCTCGAGCGGATCGAGCTGCCGGAGCGCACCGAGGACGTCTGGCACGGCTATCTCAACGACGTCTCGCCCGGCCAACTCTACGGCTATCGCGTCTACGGGCCTTACGCGCCGGAGCGCGGTCACCGCTTCAATGCCAACAAGCTGCTGCTCGATCCCTACGCCAAGCGGCTCGCCGGACGGCTGGTGTGGAGCGACGCGCATTTCGCCTATCGGACCGGCAGCGCGCGCGAGGATCTTTCCTTCGACCGGCGCGACAACGCCCGCGGCATGCCGAAGGCTGTGGTGGTCGACGAGACCTTCAACTGGGGTCGCCGAGAGATTCGACCGCAGATTGCCTGGGAAGACACCGTTATCTATGAGGCTCACGTCAAGGGCCTGACCCAGCGGCGCGAGGACGTGCCGCCGGGCCTGCGCGGCACCTACGGCGGCTTGTCGTCGCCCGCGATGATCGAACATCTCAAGCGGCTCGGCGTCACCACGATCGAGCTGTTGCCGATCCACGGCTTGATCGACGATCGCATCCTGGTCGAGAAGAAGCTGGCGAACTATTGGGGCTACAACAGCATCGCCTTCTTCGCGCCGGAGGCGCGCTACGCGCAGGACAATGCGCTCGATTCCTTTCGCACCACCGTGGCGCGGCTGCACGACGCAGGCATCGAGGTGCTGCTCGACGTCGTCTACAATCACACCGCCGAAGGCAACCATATGGGCCCGACGCTGTGCTTCCGCGGTATCGACAACGCCTCCTACTACTGGCTGAACCGCGAGAACCCGCGCTACTACGACGACTTCACCGGTTGCGGCAGCTCGGTCAACCTCACCCATCCGCGCGTGCTGCAGATGGTGATGGACTCACTGCGCTACTGGGTCGAGGTCTGCCATGTCGACGGCTTCCGCTTCGACCTCGCCACCACGCTGGCGCGCGGGCCGAACGGTTTCGATCGCGGACACTCGTTCCTGACCGCGGTGCGCCAGGACCCTGTGCTGGCGACCGTAAAGCTCGTCGCCGAGCCCTGGGATCTCGGCCTCGGCGGCTACCAGGTCGGCGCGTTTCCGTCGCAATGGTCAGAATGGAACGATCGCTATCGCAGCGCAATGCGACGCTACTGGAGCGGCGAAGGCAGCCTGATCGGCGATATCTCGAGCCGCATGACCGCCTCGTCGGACCTGTTTCACCACGACAACCGCGCCACGCGTGCCAGCATCAACCATATCACCGTGCACGACGGCTTCACGCTCGCAGACCTGTTCAGCTACAACGAGAAGCACAACGAAGCCAATGGCGAGGACAATCGCGACGGCTCGAACGATAATCACAGCAACAATTCCGGCTTTGAGGGTCCGACCGACGATCCCGCGATCATCGCGCTGCGCCGGCAGTTGCGCAAGAATGCGATGGCCTGCCTGCTGCTCGCACAGGGCACGCCGCTGATCCTGGCCGGCGATGAGGTCGCAAACACGCAGAAAGGCAACAACAACGCCTATTGCCAGGACAACGAGATCGGCTGGGTCGGCTGGGAGAACCTCGGCACCGAGGACGACTTGATCGATTTTATCGGCCACCTCGCCGCGCTACGCCGCCGGTTCGGGCAGATCCGCTGCCAGCGCTGGCTCGCCGGCCGCCGCACCGACGGTTCGTACGGCGTGCTGTGGCTGACGCCCGCATCGGAAGAGATGAAGGAATCCGACTGGAAATTCCCCGAAGGTCGCTTCCTCTCCTATGTGCTCGGGCCGATGGAACCAGGACAGGCGCCGATCTTTATCGTGCTGAACGCCGCCCCCGAGGAGATCCTCTTCAAAATGCCGGTCATGAAGGACATCAGGGCCTGGGAGCAGGTGCTGAACACGACCGAGACGGTGCAGATGCCCGAGCAGTTCGCCGGCGGCACCGACACCAAGGCGCCGCCTCGTTCGGTGCTTGCATTTGCAGGTGTCGCATGAATGCGCAGCATTTCGGTCCGGAGCTGACATCCGACGGCGTTCGCTTTCGGCTATGGGCACCGTCCGCAAAGCGCGTCGATCTCCTGCTCGACAAATCCCATGCGCTCACGCGTGACGCAGGCGGCTGGTACGTCGCCGAGATCCCCGGCGCAAGCGCTGGCACGCGCTACAAATTCCGTATCGACGACGAGGTCGACGTCCCCGATCCGGCCTCCGCTTTCCAGCCGGATGACGTGTTCGGCCCGAGCGAAGTGATCGATCACGCGGCTTTCAAATGGCGCGCGACGGAATGGCGCGGACGGCCCTGGCACGAGGCCGTCATCCTGGAGGCCCATGTCGGCACCTTCACGCGCGAGGGCACCTATCGCGCCATGATCGACAAGCTCGATCATCTGGTTGCGACCGGCATCACCGCGCTGGAATTGATGCCGCTGGCCGATTTCGCAGGCCGCCGCAACTGGGGCTATGACGGCGTGCTGTGGTACGCCCCCGACAGCGCCTATGGTCGCCCCGACGACCTGAAGACGCTGATCGATGAGGCGCATCTGCGTGGCCTGATGGTGATGCTCGACGTGGTCTACAACCATTTCGGGCCCGAGGGGAATTACCTCGGCCGTTATGCCCCCTCCTTCTTCAGCGACGCACACACGCCGTGGGGCAGCGCAATTGATTATCGCGTTCCCGAAGTGCGCGCGTTCGCTGTCGGCAACGTGCTGAATTGGCTGCGCGACTATCGCTTCGACGGGCTGCGGCTCGATGCCGTCAACACGATCGTGGAAGCCGGCGAGGTCTCGGTTCTGCATGATCTCAGTGCGGCGGCAGGACGACTCGCCGCCGAGACGGGGCGGCATATCAACCTCGTGCTCGAGAACGGCGACAACATTGCCAGCCTGCTGGACGCCGCGGAAGAACCGCCACGCGGCAAGTACCGCGGGCAGTGGAACGACGATTATCACCATGCCTGGCATGTGATCCTGACCGGCGAAACGCAGGGCTATTACGGCGACTATCAGCGCGCGCCGAAACAGGATCTGGCGCGCGCACTGGCCTCCGGTTACGTTTATCAGGGCGAGGTCTCGGTTTTCTGGGGTGGCAAGGCTCGCGGCGAGCCGAGCGGCGCGCTGCCGCCGACCTGCTTCATCAATTTTCTGCAGAACCACGACCAGATCGGCAACCGGCCGCTGGGTGATCGTCTCGTGAGTATTGCAAGACCCGAGGCGGTCGCGGCTGCACTCGCGGTCACGTTGATCGCACCGACGACGCCGATGCTGTTCATGGGCGAGGAATGGGGCGCGACGTCGCCGTTCCCGTTCTTCTGCGATTTCAAGGGCGATCTCGCCAATGCGGTCCGCAATGGCCGACGCAAGGAATTCGCCTGGGCTTACGCCAAATATGGCGACGATATTCCAGACCCGCTGGCCGATGACACCGTGCGATCGGCCACACTGGAGTGGGCGGACCTCGAACACGACGCTGGCCGCGCGCGACTGACGCTGGTCCGCGACCTGCTCGCCGTGCGCCGCCGCGAGATCACGCCGCGGCTCGCGGCCGCCCGCTTCGGCGATGCCCGCATCACCGGCGATCTCTTGACCGCGCATTGGATGATGGGTGACGGCAGCAGGCTGCAGCTTGAGGTCAACCTGTCCGACCAAGAGACATCGAGCACGGCTCAGCCGACCGGGCGTCTGATCTGGGGTGATGCGCCGTCGGACCGCATAGCGCCGTGGGCGGTGCGCTGGCATATCGGATAGCGCAATGCCCCCGGCGATCCCGATCGCGACATATCGCCTGCAACTCACCGCCGATTTCGACTTCGATGCCGCAGCGCGCGTCGTGCCCTATCTGAAGGCGCTCGGCGTCAGCCACCTCTACGCGTCACCCTTCATGAAGGCGCGCAAAGGGTCGGCGCACGGCTATGACGTCGTCGACCACACCAAGTTCAATCCGGAGCTCGGCGGCGAAGCAGGCTTTGCCCGGCTCAGCGAAGCGTTGAAGCAGAACGATCTCGGCCTGATCCTCGACTTCGTGCCGAACCATGTCGGCGTGCATTTCGCCGACAATCCATGGTGGCTCGACGTGCTCGAATGGGGGCCGGCGTCGCCGCACGCGGTCTCGTTCGACATCGACTGGGACCAACTGCCCTATCGCGCGCGCGGCGGCGTGCTGCTGCCGATCCTCGGCTCGTCCTACGGGCAGGCGCTGGAGCGCGGCGAGATCGAGCTGCGCTATGACGAGCGCGAGGGCAGCTTCTCGGCGTGGTATTTCGAGCATCGGCTGCCAATCGCGCCCGATCGTTATGGCGATGTGTTGCGGACCGTTGTCAGAGAAGCTGCTGCAGAGGACAGCGCGGCCGGACGGGTCATGCTGGCGATCGCCGCGCGCTACAGGGGACTGCGTCATCCCAATCGCGCGGAGGCTCCGGCCTTCAAGGCCGAGTTGCGCGCGATCGACGGCGGTGCCGAGATCATTGCGCGCGGCCTTGCCGCCTATCGCGCCGGTGAAGGCTCCAGCCAGACGCTGGCCCTGCATCGTCTGGTGGAACGCCAGCACTACCGGCTCGGTCACTGGCGGCTTGCCTCCAGTGACATCAACTACCGCCGCTTCTTCGATGTCAACACGCTGGCGGGCCTCAGGGTCGAAGATGCCGGCACCTTCGAGGCGATTCACGGCCTGGTGAAGCGGCTGATCGCGGAGAACCGGCTGCAGGGCCTGCGGCTCGACCACATCGACGGCCTGCGCGATCCCGCGCAATATTTCCAGCGGCTGCGCCGCCTGATCCGCGCCGCGCAAGGCGCCAGGACAAGGCCGTTCTACACGGTGGTCGAGAAGATCCTCGGTGAGCGGGAGGCGCTGCCGAAATTCAGCGGCGTCCAGGGCACCACGGGTTACGAATGGATGAACGCGATCAGCCAGGTCCTGGTCGATGGCGGCGGACTTGATCCGCTCAGCGAAATCTGGCGCCAGATCAGCAACCAGTCCCCGAATCTGTCGCCGGTGCTGCGCGAGGCCAAGCAGCGCGTGCTGGAGACGCTGCTGACCAGTGAATTCACGGTGCTGGCCCGGCTGCTGGCGCGCATCGCCAGCGGCCATTATTCGACTCGGGATTTCTCGGCCGACAGCCTGCGGCAGGCGCTGGAGCTCTACGTGCTGCACTTCCCGGTCTACCGCACCTACCTCACCGGAGCCGGCACCACCGCCTATGATCGCGCGCTGATCAACGCCACCATCGAGCGCGCCCGCGCCGACTGGTTTGCCGCCGATGAAGGCATCTTCGACTTCCTGCGCGATGCACTGACCATGGATCTGCTCAAGCCCGGCCGCCCGCCGCACGGCGCGCCGCGGGTGCGCCGCTTCGCGCTGAAGGTGCAGCAGTTCACAGGGCCGATGATGGCGAAGTCGCTGGAGGATACGACCTTCTATCGCTACCACCGCCTGCTCGCGTTCAACGAGGTCGGCGGCGATCCGGCCGCAAGCGCGCTCTCCGCCGAACGCTTCCACCACTTGATGAAGACTCGCGCCCAGGAGTTGCCGCACGGGATGACGGCGACCGCCACCCACGACACCAAACGCGGCGAGGACGCACGCGCACGGATCATGGCGCTCGCCGAGATTCCGGGCGAATGGACCAGCACGGTCGCGCGCTGGAAGGTGTTGAACGCGCCGCATCTCGTGCTCGACGGCGAGATGCGCGCACCGTCTGCGACGTTCGAATATATGCTGTATCAGGCCCTGCTCGGCGCCTGGGATCCCGACGATGCATCCCTTCCCGCGCGCATCCAGGCCTACGCGCTGAAGGCGGCGCGCGAGGGCAAGCAGGAGACAAGCTGGCTCAATCCGCACGAGCCATACGAGGCGGGCGTCAAGACCTTCATCGACCGGATCCTGGACCGCAAGCTTTCGCCGGAATTCCTTGAAGCCCTCGATACGCTGGCGCAGCGCACCGCCCTGATCGGCGCGCTGAACTCGCTCAGCCAGATCACGCTGAAGGCGACGATGCCGGGCGTGCCGGATTTCTATCAGGGCACAGAGGCGTGGGACCTTTCGCTGGTCGATCCTGACAACCGCCGTCCGGTCGACTTTACCGAACGCGCGAAGACGCTCGCGATGGTGGAACGGCCGGATTGGCGCGCGCTGACGCAGAGCTGGCGCGACGGCCGCCTCAAGCTGGCATGGACGCGTCACCTGCTGCGGCTGCGGAACGAGGTGCCTGACGTCTTCACGAGTGGTGACTATGAACCGCTCGCAGTGAGCGGCTCGCATCGCGATCACGTCATCGCATTCGCGCGGCGCCACGGTCGCGAGGCGGTCGTCGTCGCGGTCGGCCGGTGGTTCGCCCCGTTCACGCAGGGCGGACGGGCATGGCCGAGCCCGGAGTCTTTCGATGGCGCGATCGATAGTGCCGGATTTGCGACAGAACTCGGCAAGGGCGAGCTTCCGCTCTCCGCGTTGTTCAATCACCTGCCAGTCGCGGTGCTGAAAGTGAAGGTCGCAGCGCGAGCGAAGCGGGCGTCGAAGCGAGCGCGCGCCGGGAGCCATTCCTAAACGCGTGACGGCCGCGGGTCAGTTTCGCTTGGTCAGCAACATCTGCCCGCGCTTCTGGATGGCGACCTGCGCAATCTCCGCGAAGCGCTGCAATAGCCACGGCAACGTCACTTCCAGCCGTACGCGCGCATCCTCGACATCGAGGTGCCCGGCAGCAACCTGACCGAGCGCGCGCACCCGGAAAGTCATCCGGTTGTCGTCCCAGCGCTCCTCGTCAACGCTCAGTACCGGCACGCTCGACGCCGCACGCGACAGACCCGTCTTCAGGCGGCGCATGGCCTCGTCACGACCGAGATTGTGCGGAATTGAAACGATAAGCGGCGCCGACATCGTTAAAGCCCTCCTCCACCGTTTCCGTTGATGTAATTCCGTTCCTCGCAAATGGAAGGTTCGGGCATCATATCACGTCGCGGGTGGCAGGAACCTTCGCGATTCCGATTTGTTTGCTCACGGGCTACGCCGAGGCAAACGAGCCCGCGAAGCTGAGGAGGAATCCGAATGTCACTTGGAACGATCATTCTCATTATCCTGATTATCGCCCTGCTCGGCGGCTTCAGCGGCATCGGCGGCGGACCATTCTACGGCACCGGCTACTACGGCGGCGGCGGCCTCGGACTCGTGATCGTGATTCTGCTGATCCTGCTGTTGCTCGGTCGACTGTAGCGATCGATTTCGTGCTGCATTGGCACCTACCACCGTCATCACCCGCGCAGGCGGGTGATCCAGCATTCCAGAAACGTCAGTGCAGGACCGAACCGCCGCGGCGTACTGGATGCCTCGCGAGCGCGGTTTACAGCGCCGCCAGCTTCTTCATCGCCGTCTTGATCGACGCCGCGGCATCCTCGTAGCCGTCCCACGCCTTGGTCTTCGCGAGCAGTGCCGGCACTGTTCGTATCGTATACTTCTTCGGGTCGAGATCGCCGCGCACCTGCGTCCAGGTCAGCGGCATCGAGACCGTGGCGCCCTGGCGTGCCCGCGGTGACAGCACCGCGACCGCGGTCGACAGGCGATCATTGCGGAGATAATCGAGGAAGATCTTGCCCGTACGCTTGGCCTTCGACATGTTGAGCAAATAGCGATCGGAATCATCCTGCGCCATCCACTGGCAGATGCCTTGCGCGAAGGCCTTGGCCTCCTTCCACGTCACTTTATCCTTCGCGCCGTGAAGCAACGGCGCCACGACGTGAAGGCCCTTGCCTCCGGTGGTCTTGCAGAAGCTTTCCAGGCCCACCGCGGAGAGGCGCTTCCGCATCTCCTTGGCGGCGTCGATTACCTCGGTGAATGCAACATCGGGCGCCGGATCGAGATCGAACACCAGCCGTCCCGGCGTGTCATAGGCATCGGGCGCACAGTTCCAGGGATGCAGCTCGACGCCGCCGAGCTGCGCGACCGCAGCCAGCCCCTCGACCTGGTCGATCTGCAGATAAGGTTTGCGGTCGCCGGAGACCTTGGCGAGATTCAGCAGCTTCGAGGTGCCTGCCATCGCATGCCGCTGAAAGAACGTCTCGCTCTTGATGCCGTCAGGCGCCCGCACGATCGAGCATGGCCGCCCCTTGAGATAGCCGATCATCCATTCGCCGACAGCCTCGAAATACCTGGCGAGATCGAGCTTGGTGACCGCCTCGTCGTCGCCGGCGTCGGGCCACAGCGCCTTGTCCGGATGGGAGATGACGACGCCCATCACCTCGGCAGATGACTTCCCTGCGCCCTTGGCCATCGGCTTCACCACTTTCGTCACGGCGGGCCTTTCCGCCTCCACCTCGCGCGCCGGCTTGTCCTGGCGCAGGCCCTTGAACGCTGCCTGGCGGATATTGCCGCCCTCGGTCCAGCCGGCAAACTCGATCTCGGCGACCAGCTCCGGCTTCAGCCAGTGCACGTCGCGCGTCTTCTTCGGTGCATCCTTGCCGCCGAATGGGCTCTTGTCGGCGGCCGCGGCTTCCAGCGCCGGCATGATGCGGCGAACGGTCGCCTGACCGAAGCCGGTGCCGACGATGCCGACAAAGACCAGATGATTGCCGCGATAGACACCCGCCATCAGCGAGCGGAATTTGCCGTTTGTGGTCTTCCAGCCGCCGAGCACCACCTCGTGACCGGTACGAACCTTGGCTTTGGTCCAGTCGTCGGACCGGCCCGACCGATAGGACGCCGCGAGCTTCTTGGAGACGATGCCCTCCAATCCGAGCTTTCGCGCCGAGTCGAGCACGGTTTCGCCATCCTCCTCGAAGTGCTCGACGTAACGGACCAGCTTTTCCTTGCCCTTGCGCGCCTTGAGCAGTTGCTTCAACCGCGCCTTGCGCTCGCCGAGCGGCAGCGGACGGAGATCCTCCTTGCCGGCAAACAGCAGATCGAAGGCGTAGAAAATCAGCTTGTCCGTCTTGCCGTCCGACAGCGCGGCCTGCAGCGTCGAGAAATGCGGCGTACCGTCCCGGTCGAGCGCGACGATCTCGCCGTCGATCAGGGCGTCGGGCAGCTTGCCGGCTTCTTTCGCAATCGCACCGAACTTGTCGGTCCAGTCCAACCCCTTGCGGGTCTTCAGGACGGCCTCGCCGTCTTCGACCCGGAGCTGCACCCGGTATCCATCGAACTTGATCTCATGGCACCAGCCGGCGCCGCTGGGCGGCGCTTCGATCGCCGCGCAGAGTTGCGGCGCAACGAAAGCGGGCATCGCCGAGACCTGCTTCGGCTTCGCTCCAAGCCGGGCTTTCGGCGGCGGTGCCTTGGTTCGAGCTCGCGCCTCGGCAGCCTCGCCGCGATTGGAGTGCCAGATCGCGTCGGCCTTGGCTCTGCCGTTGCCCTTGGCCAGCATGAACGGCTTTGGCGCCCGCCCCTTGCCGGCCGCGATCTGCGCCATCGACCGGCCCGAAGCGACCGAACGATCCTCGTCGAGGATCTCTTCTCCGTTGCCGTCGACGGCGTATTCGTCGCGATGCTTGATCAACAGCCAGTTGGTGCGCTTGCCGCCGAAGCGGTCGCTCTTCATCCGCACCAGCACCCAGCTCCCATGCAGCTTCTCGCCGTCGAGCGTGAACTTCACGTCGCCTTTCTTGAAGCCTCGTTCGGGATCGTCAGACTCCCAATAGCCGCGGTCCCAGAGCTGCACCGTGCCGCCGCCATACTGGCCTTCCGGGATCGTGCCTTCGAAATCGCCGTAGTCGAGTGGATGATCCTCCACCTCCACCGCCAGCCGCTTGTCGTGCGGATCGATCGAGGGGCCACGCGTCACCGCCCAGGACTTGAAGACGCCGTCGAACTCGAGGCGAAAATCATAGTGCAGCCGGGTCGCATCGTGCTTCTGGATGACAAAGCGCCGCCGCTTCGCCGGTGCGACCTGGACGTCGCCCGACGGCTCACCGGTCTTCTCGAAGTCGCGCTTCTTGCGATAGGTGGACAGATTTCTCAGCGGCACGTGTGAGCCTCGGCGCAAACGACGGCCGCCGCCTCTCCGCGGCCATCAGGAACCAAAACCCACGGTATCCGTTCAAGTTCCAAACTCAAGCTGTTTGGAGACGACCATGGCCGCTCCCCGCGCCTACTGGAAAGGCACGCTCAAGCTCTCGCTGGTGTCATGCCCCGTGGCGCTCTATCCGGCCTCGACCGCGGTGGAGAAGACCCGCTTCCACATGATCAACAGGGAGACCGGCAACCGGCTGAGGCAACAGATGGTCGACGCCGAGACCGGCGACGTCGTCGAAAGCGACCAGAAAGGCCGCGGCTACGAGATCAGCAAGGGCAAATATGTCGAGATCGACAAGGACGAGCTTGAGGCCGTCCAGATCGAGAGCAACCACACCATCGATATCGACAGCTTCGTGCCCGAGGGAGAGATCGACAAGCGCTATCTCGATCATCCCTATTACATCCGGCCCGACGGCAAGGCCGGCATCGATGCCTTTGCGGTGATCCGCGACGCCATGAAGGATCAGGATCGCGTCGCGCTGGCACGCATCGTCCTGACCAACCGCGAGCACGTGATCGCGATCGAGCCGCTCGACAAGGGCCTGCTCGGCACCACACTGCGTTACCCCTACGAGGTCCGCGATGCCGACGATTATTTCGATGACATCAAGAGCCCGAAGGTGACAAAGGACATGATCGAGCTCGCCGGCCACATCCTCGACAGCAAGGCCGCGCATTTCGATCCATCGAAGTTCAAGGACGAGTATGAGACTGCGCTGAGGGCGCTGGTCCGCCGCAAGGCCTCCGGCAAGTCGATCAAGACCGCCGAGCGCGAGGAGCGGCCGAGCAACGTCGTCAACCTGATGGATGCGCTGAAGCAGAGCCTGAAGGATCGGGGCAGCGCGCGGCGTTCGCGGTCGACTGCGCGTCGGCCGACCTCACATCGCCGCGCGGCCAAGAAGGCCCATCGGTCGAGTTCGCGGTCGCGCAAGGCGGGATGAGCCTTCACCGGTCGTCATTGCGAGGAGCGAAGCGACGAAGCAATCCATCTTTCCGCATATGCAGAGAGGTGGATTACTTCGCTCCGCTCGCAATGACGGCGGATAAATTGTGCGATTTACTTCTTCTTCGCGGTCTTCCGTTTCTTGGCTGACTTCCGCTTCTTCGATGTCTTCTTCGACCTTTTCTTCGGCACCTTCCTGCCCTTGGCCCGCGCCTCGGACAGTCCGATGGCGATCGCCTGCTTGCGGCTCTTCACCTTTTTCTTGGAGCGGCCGCTGCGCAACGTTCCGGACTTGCGCTTTTTCATCGCTCCCCGAACGTCGCTCGACGTCTTCCTCGAATACTTTCGTGCCATGGTTGTTTCTCCCGGTGAGAGAAAACAATCCTGACCTGTCGCGAAAGTTCCGTTGCGCAATGCCAGGACCTCGGACGCATCAGCGATCGAACAAGCAAGCCGCGGCCCACCGGACGCCGGCTCGAAGCGAGCATGATAAGCAGCGGGACACTAATCCGCCGCGCGCAGCCGATAGCCGATGCCGGTCTCGGTCAGCACGAATTGCGGACGCTCGGGATCGGCCTCGATCTTCTGGCGCAACTGGCGCACATAGACGCGCAGGTACTGCGCGTCAGTGAGTTCGTCCCATAATTCCTTCAGCAAGAAGCGGTGCGTCAGCACCTTGCCGGCGTGCTGCACCAGCACGCGCAGCAGATCGTACTCCTTCGGCGACAGCTTGATCTCCTTCTCACCGACCCTGACGATGCGACGGACCAGGTCGACCGACAGATCGCCGGAGCGAAATACTGGCCGCTCCCCTTGCACCTGCAACTGGTGTCGCAGCGCTGCGCGCATCCGCGCCAGCAACTCGTCCATGCCGAACGGCTTGGTCAGATAGTCGTCGGCCCCGAGGTCGAGCGCCTGCACCTTGCCGGCTTCGTCGCCGCGGCTCGACAGTACCACGATCGGAACGCTCTCGTTGCGGCCGCGGATCGTGCGCAGGAGGTCGTGGCCCTGGATGTCGGGCAATCCCAGGTCAAGGATGATCAGCGCCGGCCCCTCGGCCAGCCTGTCCAGCGCCGTCTTGCCGTTGGAGGCCTCCAGGATATCGTAGCCCTGCGTGCCCAGTCCCATCCGCAACAGCTTGCGGATCGGCGGCTCGTCGTCGATGACCAGGACCTTGATGGGCGTCGCGTTCATGCAGCCGTGTCCAGCGCGTTGGCGTCGGCCGGAACAGGCAGCCGGATGGTGATGACGGCGCCGGTCCGGTCGGAGCGGTTGGCCGCCGTGATCGTGCCGTGCATCGCCTCGACGAAGCCGCGCGAAATCGCTAGGCCCAGGCCGGTGCCGGGGCGAACGTGGTCGCCCTTCTCGGCGCGATAGAACTTGTCGAACACGCTGTCCAGGTCCGCGGCCGGAATGCCGTTGCCCTGGTCGATAACCTGCAGCGCGATCCGGTCGCGGTCGCGGCTGCCGCGGATCGAGATCGTGGTGCCTGACGGCGAATATTTGGCCGCATTGTCGAGCAGGTTGAACAGCACCTGCTCGAACAGCACCGCGTCGAGCTCCAGCATCGGCAGGTCCGCCGCGAGATCCAATGACACCTTGTGATGCACCAGGATCTTGGTGGCACGGCGCAGCGCGCTGCCGATGATCTCTCCGACGTCGTGCAGCGCGATGTTCGGCACGATCGCGCCTGATTCGAGCTTGGTCATGTCGAGCAGGTTGGCGATGAAGCGGTTCAGCCGCTCGGATTCGTCGATCACGGTCGCCAGCAGGTCATGCTTCTGCGCGTCGGTCAGGTTGCCGCCGAGATCGCGCAACGTCGAGGCCGCGCCGAGCACGGAGGCGAGCGGTGTCTTAAGGTCGTGCGAGATCGAGGTGAGCAGCGCGCCGCGCAGGCGATCGGACTCGATGGTCCGCTTGACGCGGTCCATGTCCTCGACCAGCAGCACGCGCTCGATGGCGAGGGCGCCCTGGTCGACCAGCGCATCGAGCAGCCGCCGCTGGTCCGGTGTCAGCAGCGGACCGGTGCGGTCGTCGTCGATGCCGATCACGCCGATTGGGCCGCGCCCGGTCCGCATCGGCAGGAACAGTCGCTTGGCGCCCGGCAGCGTGTCCGAGCCGCGCCCCGCCGGACGATCATTGCCCCACGCCCAGTTGGCGGCGGCGAGATCGGCCTGGTCGAGCTGGTCCTCCGGCGGATAGCCGGTCTTGACCGTAAGCAAGCCATCGTCCGGTAGCAGCAGCACCACCCGCACCCTCAGCATCAGCGCGATCTGGTAGGCCGTCGCCCACAGCACGTCATCGAGCGTCGCAGTGCCAGCGAGCTTGCGGCTGAATGCATAGAGGGACTCGGTGGTGCGGACCCGGCCAATCGCGGTATCGGCCTGCGTGCGTACCCGCGCCGCGACGTTGGAGACCAGGAGCGCCACCAGCATGAAGAAGAAGAACGCCGCGATGTTGGTCGGATCGGTGATCGTGAGCGTATAGACCGGCGGCAGGAAGAAGAAGTTGTAGCACAGCGAGGCCACGACGCTCGCCAGCAGCGACGGCCACAGTCCGTAGCGCACGGCAGCACCGACCACGGCGGTGATGAACACCAGGTCGACGTTCTCGACGCCGAACATCGGCCGGATCAACTCGGCTACACCGAGGCCGAGCCCGATCAGAAGCAGCGCCATCAGATAGGGCCGCGGATTGAACGGCTGCTGCCGCTGCGCGGTCTGCACCGACGCCTTGCCGACCGGCTCCTCGTCGCCGGCAATCACGTTGACGCTGATATTGCCGGCGCGGCGGACGAGGTCGTGCACCACCGAGCCGTGCGTCAACTCGAACCAGCGTGAGCGCGTCGATTTGCCTATGATGATCTGCGTGACATTGTTGGCTTGCGCGAAATTGATGATGTCATCGGCAATACGACGGCCGACGCCCGGAATGGTCAGTGCCTCGCCGCCGAGCGCTTCCGCAAGGCGCATCGTGTCGGCGAGCCGGTCGCGCTGCTCGTCGGTCAATTGCAGGCTGCGGCGGGTCTCGATGCTGATCGCGGTCCAGGGCGCGTGCAAGCGGTCGGACACGCGCTTGGTGTAGCGGACGAGGCCGGCGGCGCGTGGGTCTTCGCTCAGGCATACCAGAATGCGCTCGCCAACCGCCCAGGGACCGGCGATCGCGTTGGCCTGCATGTGGTTGAGAAGCTGTTCATCGACCCGCTCGGCGGTGCGCCGCAGCGCCAGCTCGCGCAGCGCGGTCAGGTTGCCGGGCGAGAAATAATGCTCCAGCGCGCGCTCGGCCTGCTTGGGCACATAGACCTTGCCCTCCTTCAGCCGCTGGATCAGGTCGTCGGGGGTGAGATCGATCAGCTCGATGGCATCGGCGCGATCGAACACCGAATCCGGCACGGTCTCGCGCACCCGGACATGCGTAATCTGTGCGACCACATCGTTGAGGCTCTCGATGTGCTGGATGTTGACGGCCGTGTAGACGTCGATGCCGTGCGAAAGCAGCTCCTCGACGTCGAGATAGCGCTTGGGATGCCGACTGCCCGGTGCATTGCTGTGAGCGAGCTCGTCGACCAGCGCGAGCTGCGGGCGCCGCGCGATCACGGCGTCGAGGTCCATCTCCTCGAGCACCTGATCGCGATACGTCAGCCGCTTGCGCGGCACCACTTCGAGGCCCTCGAGCAGCGCATCGGTCTCGATCCGCCCGTGGGTCTCGACGACGCCGACTACGACGTCGACGCCCGTCTTGAGGCGCGCCTGGGCGCTTTGCAGCATCTCGTAGGTTTTGCCGACGCCGGGGGCTGCGCCGACGAAGATCTTCAGCCGGCCCGAACGATCGGTCTCGCGGCGCGCCGCCTCGAGCAGCGCATCCGGCGAGGGTCGTTTGTCATGGTCGCGGCGCTGATTGGCCATACCGCAGTATAATCATCCCTTCCGATGCGGCCTACTCCCCTATTTTGCTTCAGCCGCATCCAGCGCCAGGTTGAGCGCGAGTACGTTGACGCGCGGCTCGCCGATGACGCCGGCGAAGCGCCCTTGCGTGTTTTGCGTCACCAGTCGGCGCACCTGGTCCTCCGACATGCTCCGCGCGCTGGCGACCCGCGGCACCTGGAACAGCGCAGCGTCAGGCGAAATGTCCGGATCGAGCCCGCTGCCCGAGGCGGTGACGAGATCGACCGGCACCGGGGCGTTGGGGTTCTCCGCCTTCAGCTTCTCGACATCCTGCTTGATCCGGTCGTTCAGTGCCTTGCTGGTCGGACCGAGGTTGGAGCCGCCGGAATTGGCCGCATTATACGGCGCGGGTACGGTCTTGGAGGCATCGTTCGGATCGGGCGCCACCGTCGCCGAGGGGCGGCCGTGGAAGTACCTCGCCTCTGTGAACTCCTGTCCGATCAGGGCGGAGCCGATCACCTTGCCGTCTTTCTCGATCAGGCTGCCTTGTGCCTGTCTTGGAAAGATGACGGCAGCTATGCCGGTGATGGCCAGCGGATAGGCAAGGCCCGTGATCGCAACCAGCAGGATCAGCACGAGGATGGCGGGACGGATTTCTCTCAACATGGTCAATCTCCAAAATCTGCTCCGTCATCGCGAGCCACCCGGTCAGCGCGAAGTGCTGCCGGATGACAGGCTCCGCGAAGCAATCCACGGTTCGGCATGATGGATGGATTGCTTCGTCGCATCGCTCCTCGCAATGACGGCTGTACGGTTACGCCAGGCCCAAGGCGGCGACCGCGAGGTCGATCACCTTGATGCCAATGAAGGGAATGATGATGCCACCCAGGCCGTAGATCATCAGGTTGCGGCCGAGCAGCGCGCCGGCGCCGACAGCGCGATACCTGACGCCCTTCAGCGCCAGCGGAATCAGCGCGATGATGATCAGCGCATTGAAGATGATCGCCGACAGGATCGCGCTCTGCGGGCTCGCGAGGTGCATGATGTTCAGCACCGAGAGCTGCGGATAGAACGCGAGGAACATCGCCGGAATGATCGCGAAATACTTCGCGACGTCGTTGGCGATCGAGAACGTGGTCAGCGCGCCACGGGTCATCAAGAGCTGCTTGCCGATCTCGACCACTTCGATCAGCTTGGTCGGGTTGGAATCGAGGTCGACCATGTTGCCGGCCTCGCGCGCGGCCTGCGTGCCGGTGTTCATGGCGACGCCGACATCAGCCTGCGCCAGCGCGGGCGCATCGTTGGTGCCGTCGCCGCACATCGCCACCAGCTTGCCCTTTGACTGCTCGTCGCGGATCAGCTTGAGCTTGTCCTCGGGGGTTGCCTGCGCCAGGAAATCGTCGACGCCGGCCTCGGCCGCGATTGCAGCCGCGGTCATCGGGTTGTCGCCGGTGATCATCACGGTGCGGATGCCCATGCGGCGCAGTTCAGCAAAGCGCTCGCGGATGCCGCCCTTGACGATATCCTTGAGATGCACGACGCCGAGCAGTCTGCCGTCCTTGGTCACGGCGAGCGGCGTGCCGCCGGCCTTGGCGATCTCGTCGGCAACGGCGTGGATCTCGCGCGCCTCGGCGCTCAGCGTCGCCTGGATCGAGCGGACCGTGTTACCCGAGGCGACGGTGCGGGCCTCGCCACCCTCGACATAGCCGAGGATCGCATCCACTGCGCCCTTGCGAATCGACGACGACCCGGCATCGATGCCGCTCATGCGGGTCTGCGCGGTGAACGGCACGAAGGTCGCAGCGAGCTCATGCATGTCGCGGCCGCGGATGCCGTATTTCTCCTTGGCCAGCACCACGATCGAACGGCCCTCCGGCGTTTCGTCCGCGAGCGAGGCGAGCTGCGCGGCATCAGCCAGCTCCTGCTCGGTCACGCCGCGGATCGGGCGGAACGCCGTCGCCTGGCGGTTGCCGAGCGTGATGGTGCCGGTCTTGTCGAGCAGCAGCGTATCGACGTCGCCGGCGGCCTCCACCGCGCGGCCGGACATCGCCAGCACGTTGAAGCGCACCAGCCGGTCCATGCCGGCGATGCCGATCGCCGACAACAGTGCGCCGATCGTGGTCGGAATCAGCGTCACGAACAACGCGACCAGGACAACGACCGAGATCGAGCCCCCAGCATAGGAGGCGTAGCTCGGGATCGTCACAGTGGCGAACACGAAAATGATCGTCAAACCGGCGAGCAGGATGTTCAGCGCAATCTCGTTCAGCGTCTTCTGCCGCTCCGCGCCTTCCACCAGCTTGATCATCCGGTCGATGAAGGTCGAGCCCTGGGCAGCGGTGATGCGAACGCGGATCCAGTCCGACAGCACCTGCGTGCCGCCGGTGACCGCCGAACGGTCGCCGCCGGATTCACGGATCACCGGCGCGGATTCCCCTGTGATGGCCGCCTCGTTCACCGAGGCGACACCCTCGATCACCTCGCCGTCGGAGGGGATGGTGTCGCCGGCCTCGACCAGCACGATATCACCCACTTTCAGCGAGGTGCCAGGAACCAGGCGAAAAGTCCGGTCCGCTCCGGTGAGCAGCTTGGCCTGGCTCTCGCTGCGAGTCTTCTTCAGCGATTCCGCCTGCGCCTTGCCGCGGCCCTCGGCGACGGCCTCGGCGAAGTTGGCGAACAGCACCGTGAACCAGAGCCAGAGGATGATCTGGAAGGTGAAGCCGAGGTCAGCGTTGCCGGCAACGAGGCCACGCACAAAGATCACCGTGGTCAGCGCAGCCACCACCTCGACCACGAACATCACCGGATTCTTCATCATCAGCCGGGGATCGAGCTTGACGAACGCCGACCGGATCGCCGGCACCAGGATCTTCGGATCGAGCATGGTCGACGCCGTCACCTGCTTCTGTAGCTTCATAGTTTCCATGGATGTCGCTCCGGATCAGAACAAGGTGTTGGCGTTCATGGCGAGATGCTCGACGATCGGTCCGAGCGCCAGCGCCGGGAAGAAGGTCAGGCCGCCGATGATCAGGATGACGCCGACGACGAGGCCGACGAACAGGCCGCCGGTGGTCGGAAACGTGCCTGCGGAGGGCGGAATCGACTTCTTCTCGACCAGCGAGCCGGCGATCGCCATCGCCGGCACGATCATGAAGAAGCGGCCGACGAACATCGCCGAAGCCAGCGTCAGGTTGTAGAAGAACGTGTTGCCGGTGAGACCAGCAAAGGCCGAACCGTTGTTGCCGGTCGCCGAGGTGTAGGCGTAGAGCACCTCGGTAAAGCCGTGCGGGCCGGCATTGGCCATCGAGGCCACCGCCGACGGCAGCACCACGGCGACGGCGGTCCAGCCGAGATACATCAGCGGCAGCACCAGGATCGCAAGCATCGCCATCTTGACCTCGCGCGCCTCGATTTTCTTGCCGACATATTCCGGGGTGCGGCCGACCATCAGGCCGGCGACAAAGATCGCCAGCACGACGAACAGCAGCATGCCATAGAGGCCGGCCCCGACCCCGCCGATAATGACCTCGCCGAGCTGCATGTTGATCAGCGGGATCATGCCGCCGAGCGCGGTGAAGCTGTCATGCATGGCGTTGACGGCGCCGCAGGACGCCGCGGTGGTGACGACGGCGAACAGCGAGGACGCGACGATGCCGAAGCGGACCTCCTTGCCCTCCATGTTGCCGCCGGCAAGGCCGAGCGCCTGCAGCGCGGTGGTGCCGTTGGCTTCCGCCCAATAGGTGACGCTGATGCCGGCGACGAACAGGATGCCCATCACAGCAAGGATCGCCCAGCCCTGCCGCTCGTTGCCGATCATGCGACCGAACACGTTGGTCATCGCGGCGCCTATCGCAAAGATCGAAACCATCTGCACCAGGTTCGACAGCGCCGTCGGGTTCTCGAACGGATGCGCGGCGTTGGCGTTAAAGAAGCCGCCGCCATTGGTACCGAGCATCTTGATCGCGACCTGCGAAGCCACGGGGCCGAGCGCGATGGTCTGCTTGCCGCCTTCCAGCGTGGTAACGTCGACATAAGGCTGAAGCGTCTGCGGGATGCCCTGCCAGACCAGGAATAGCGCATAGACGACGCAGATCGGCAGCAGCACGTAGAGCGTGCATCTGACGACATCGACCCAGAAATTGCCGACGGTGCGCATCGACGAGCGCGAAAAGGCCCGGATCAGGGCCATCGCGAGCACGATGCCGGTCGCGGCCGACAGGAAGTTCTGGTGGGTGAGGCCCAGCATCTGGACCAGATAGGATAGTGTGCTCTCGCCGCCGTAGTTCTGCCAGTTGGTGTTGGTGATGAAGGAGATCGCGGTGTTGAAGGAAAGATCCTCGGCAACCGCGCTCTGCGCGGCTGGGTTGAACGGCAAGAGCGCCTGCAGCCGCATCAGCCCGTAGATGATGAAGAAGCCACCGACATGGAACAGCAGCATGGCGACTGTATAGGTCAGCCAATGCTGCTCGCGGCGCTCGTCGACGCCGCCGATCCAGTAGATGCCGCGCTCGACCGGGCGCAGCACGGGGAAGAGCAAGGTGCGCTCGCCGTTGAACACACGGGTCATGTACCAGCCGAGCGGTTTGACCAGCGCGACGACGATCGCGCAGAAGAGAATGATCTGAATCCAGCCAATGGCGGTCATTGCGTCAAACCTTTCGAATGCACGTCGAACGCAGCAGCGGCACGAGCAGGCCCAGCAACAGCCCGCTCAGCACCGCGTCCGCGACGAGGATAGTGAATAGCGCCGGCATCGCGTTGGCCTAGAAGCGCTCGGGCCGCAACAACGCGTAAGTGAGGTAGAACAGCAGGCCGAGCGACACCGCGCCGGCGAGCGAGTAATCGAAGATCATCGCGCCCTCCCTAGAGCCGCTCGCAGGCATAGGCGTAACCGATGCCGGCTGCGAACAAGCCGAGCGCGAGCGCCGCCATGACAATGTCCATCATGAGAAACTCCTGTGCACCATCGGCGGGCATAAGCGCACGCGCGCCGGACGAACGTGACGTGCCATCCGGGGCATAGGTTTTCGAGATGGAGCGAGCAGCGACGTTATAGGAATCCTATAAAGGCCCGCCGGCGTTTCGCCGGGACAACGCTCGGGATATGTCCGCCCGTCGCCATCCGCGTTTATGGAATCCCTATATCTCCGCCCCTGCGCTCATCTCGTATTCAAATGGCGCTCCGGTCATTTTTGAGCTGCGGGCCGATGTGTTGGGTCCGCGTATCGGACGAGATGACGTCATGCCACTGCTTGCAGAAAATTCCTCCGCCGCACTCGGCGGCCGGCTGCACGACGCCGATGCAGTCACCGCCGCGCTCATGGCCGACATCGTCGGCGAGGCCTGCCGGCGCCTCCCCTCGCGCGCGGGCGGCAAGGCCGCCTATGTCGAACGGCTGATCGAGACGGGCGCCTGGATCGACGCGGCGTTGGCGCTGATCGATCTGGAGCTGCCGCAATGGCAGCTTCGCCGCCTGGTCTATGACGAGGGCGAATGGCATTGCGCGCTGTCGCGCATACGTGAGCTTCCCGACTGGCTCGACCGGTCGATCGAGACGCATCACGCGAACCTCGCGCTCGCGATCCTCAGCGGCTTTATCGAGGCGCAGCGGATCAGCGCGCCCGAGTGCCGAACCGGCGTGCCCACGGTCCGCCGCAACGCCGGCGCGCTCTACGAGCCGCTCTGCCTCGACAATTTCAGCTAACGGGCGCAGCCAAGCTGAATATGCCATCGCAGCGCACAATCGCCTGAGCGAACGGCGCCCGAGCGCCGCCCCCATATTGAGGTTACGGAACGGAACCCCATATCCCCGGCAAGGGAGTGCTTGCCGTGCAGACCGTAAGGGCGGCCCTCGTTGCGGCGGCGACCGTGCTCGTCGCTCTGGTTGCTTCGATCCGCCCCGGTGCGGCGGAGGAGGGTAGCCGCCTTGCCCTGACCATTTCGATCGACGGGGCCATCGGGCCGGCGTCCGCCAGCTACGTCAAGGACGCTCTCGCCAAGGCCGGCGAGCGGCATGCCGCGGTGGTCATTCTGCGCCTCAATACGCCGGGTGGTCTCAGCAGCAGCATGCGCGAAATCATCACCGACGTGCTCTCCTCGCCCGTTCCCGTCGTCGGCTACGTCGCGCCCTCGGGAGCCCACGCGGCCAGCGCGGGAACCTACATCCTCTACGCGACCCACATCGCGGCGATGGCGCCCGGCACCAATATCGGCGCCGCGACACCGGTGCAGCTCGGCAGTCCGATACCAGGCCTGCCGGGCGGCACTCCGGACAAGGGCGACAAGAAGGATGGCGACCAGCCCTCCGTGAAGGACGCCATGACGATGAAGACGACGAACGATGCCGTCGCCTTCATCCGCAGCCTCGCCGAACTGCGCGACCGCAATGCCGATTGGGCCGAGAAGGCGGTCCGCGACGCCGCCACCCTCTCCGCCAACGGCGCCATGCAAGCCAAGGTCATCGATCTCATCGCTCGAGACGAGGCTGATCTGCTGAAACAGGTCGATGGCCGGGCGGTGGAAGTCGCTGGCAAGACACAACACTTGGCGACGAAGGACGCCGTGATCGAGGCCATCGATCCCGGCTGGGTTGCGAAGTCACTGGCGGTCATCACCGATCCCAACGTCGCCTTCGTTCTCCTGATGGTCGGGATTTACGGGCTGATCTTCGAATTCATGTCGCCCGGCGCGGTGGCGCCGGGCGTTGTCGGAACGATCTGCCTGCTGCTCGGCCTCTATGCCCTCAACATGTTGCCGATCAACTATGCCGGCTTCGCCCTGATGCTGGTCGGCATCGCGCTGCTCGCCTTCGAGGCCTTCAATCCGACTGTCGTGATCGGCGTCGGAGGCGTGATCGCCTTTGTGCTAGGCGCGGCCATGCTGTTCAGGATCGAGGCGCCTGGATACCGGCTGTCATGGTCGGTCATTGCCATTGTCGCGGCGATGATGGTCGGCCTGATCGTGGTCGTGCTCGGCGCACTCCGCCGGGCGCGCAAGGGTCCTGTCCGGCTCGGCGCGCAAGCCATGCGCGGGCTGCCGGCCGAAGTGCTGGACTGGTCGGAGACCACGGGGCACGTCTTCACCAATGGTGAACGCTGGCAGGCGCGCGGCACCGAGACGTTCAAGTCCGGAGAGATGGTCGAAGTCGCCAACATCGTTGGCTTGACGCTGGTGGTTCGGCGCGCCGGCGCCACCGGCCAAGGAGGTCCCGCATGATGCTCGATTATCTCACCTATGCGGCGCTCGCGCTGCTGATCGTCATATTTCTGTCGCAGGCGGTTCGCGTCCTGCGCGAATACGAGCGCGGCGTCGTCTTCACGCTCGGGCGCTTCACGGGCGTGAAGGGCCCCGGGCTCATCATCCTGATTCCGGTCGTGCAGCAACTGGTGAAGGTCGATCTCCGGGTGATGGTGCAGGTCGTGCCGCCGCAGGACGTGATCTCGCGCGACAACGTCTCGGTCAAGGTCAACGCCGTGCTCTACTTCCGCATCGTTGACGCCGAGCGCGCGATCATCAAGGTCGGCGACTACATGGCGGCGACCAGCCAGCTCGCGCAGACCACGCTACGCTCGGTGCTCGGCAAGCACGATCTCGACGAGATGCTCGCGGAACGCGACAAGCTGAACGCCGATATCCAGGAAATCCTCGACAAGCAGACCGACGTCTGGGGCATCAAGGTCACCTCGATCGAGATCAAGGATGTCGACATCAACGAGACCATGGTGCGGGCGATCGCCAAGCAGGCCGAGGCGGAACGGTTGCGGCGCGCCAAGGTGATCAACGCGATGGGCGAGCAACAGGCCGCCGAGAAGCTGGTCGAGGCCGGCCGGATCCTGGCCCAGGAGCCGCAGGCGATGCAGCTCCGCTATTTCGCGGCGCTGCACGACATCGCCGGCGAGCGTTCATCGACCGTGGTGTTCCCGCTGCCGATGAACCTGCTCGATCACCTGACCCGCCGAAGCGAGGCGACCTGATCCTGCTGGTGCGTGGCGCGCCAGGCGGCCGCGCCGCGCAGCAGGAACATCGCGGGCCTTCTCCCATCAATTTACCCGCCGTGGGGCCGGTTTACGGTCGGCGGCAACATCGGTAACCTCGCATCCCAATGCGACATCGAGAGGTGCCCATGCGATCCAAGGATCCCATCAACTGGATGCTGTCGGATGCGATCGAGACACTCGCCCGCGCCGAGCGCCTGCACCAGCGTTTCCTGACCATCCATCCGCTCACGGAAAGCCGCGAGCCGAGTTGGGAACCGCCGACCGACGTGATCGAGACGGACGATGAAATTCTGATCCTGGTGGCGCTGCCGGGGGTCGACCCGGACGAGGTCGAGGCCGCGCTTGACGGCGCAACGCTTGTGATCAGTGGACGCCGCACTCTGCCTCCGGAACTGCGCAACGCACGCATCCTGCGCCTCGAACTGCCGCAAGGCCGGTTCGAGCGTCGCATTCAACTGCCGACCGGCCGCTACACCATCAGCCGCTTCGCCGCGCATGGTTGCGTCGGGCTACGGCTTGGAAAATCGAGCTAAGGAGTTCGGCATGGCTGCTACCGACACATCGAACTCAACACCGGTTTCGTCGTCCGAACGTACGACGCCGATCCCGGGCGATGCCTTGATCATCGTCCCGGCGCGCAACACCGTGCTGTATCCGAACGTCATTGTCCCGATCACGATCGGGCGGGCGAAATCGATTGCGGCGGCCCAGCAGGCGGTGCGCGAACAGCGACAGATCGGCATCCTGCTGCAGCGTGATGCCGAAGTGGATGACCCCGGCCCCGACGACCTGTACCGGATCGGCACCGTCGCCAATATCGTGCGCTACATCACCGGCCCCGACGAGACGCACCATCTGGTCTGCCAGGGCGTGCAGCGCATGCGCGTGCTGGACTACCTTCCGGGAACGCCGTTCTTGGCCGCGCGCGTGCTTCAGATTCCGGAGCCCACGACGACATCCCCCGAGATCGAGGCGCGCTTTCTCAATCTGCAGCGCCAAGCGCTCGAGGCCGCACAACTGTTGCCGCAGGTGCCGCCGGAGTTGATCGCTGCGCTGCAGGGCACGAACTCGCCGGCAACGCTGGCCGATCTTGCAACCTCCTACATGGACATCAAGCCGCAGGAGAAGCAGGACATCCTCGAGACCATCGATCTCGCGACCCGCATGGACAAGGTGTCCCGTCAGCTCGGCGAGCGCATCGAGGTGCTGCGGCTCAGCCAGGAGATCGGGCAGAAGACCAAGGCCGCCTTCGACGAGCGGCAGCGCGAGGCGATCCTGCGCGAGCAGATGGCGACCATCCAGCGCCAGCTCGGCGAAGGCGACGGCAAGGCCGCCGAAGTGGCGGAGCTGACCAAGGCGATCGCCGCGGCCAAGATGCCGCCGGAGGCCGAAAGCCAGGCGCAGAAGGAGCTGCGCCGCTACGAACGGATGCCGGAGGCCGCGGCCGAATCCGGCATGGTCCGCAGCTATCTCGACTGGCTGATCGATCTGCCCTGGAGCCTTCCGGACGAGAAGCCGATCGATATTGCCGAAGCGCGGCGCATCCTCGATGCTGACCACTATGGTCTGGAGAAGATCAAGAGCCGCATCATCGAATATCTGGCCGTGCGCAAGCTGGCGCCCAGCGGCAAGGCCCCGATCCTCTGCTTCGTCGGACCGCCCGGCGTCGGCAAGACCTCGCTTGGACAGTCGATCGCACGCGCGATGGCGCGGCCGTTCGTCCGCGTCAGCCTCGGCGGCGTGCATGACGAGGCCGAGATCCGCGGCCACCGCCGCACCTATATCGGCGCCCTGCCCGGCAACATCATCCAGGCGATCAAGAAGGCCGGCGCACGCAATTGCGTGATGATGCTCGACGAGATCGACAAGATGGGCCGCGGCATCCAGGGCGATCCATCGGCCGCGATGCTCGAAGTGCTCGACCCCGAGCAGAACTCGACGTTCCGCGACAATTATCTCGGCGTGCCGTTCGACCTCTCGCGCGTGGTGTTCATCGCGACCGCCAACATGCTCGATGGCGTCCCGGGGCCGCTGCTCGACCGCACGGAGATCATCAGCCTTGCGGGATATACCGAGGACGAGAAGCTCGAGATCGCGAAACGCTATCTGGTCCGCCGCCAGCTCGAGGCCAACGGGCTGAAGGCCGAACAGGCCGAGATCGAGCCCGACGCGCTCAGGCTGGTGATCCGCAGCTACACCCGCGAGGCCGGCGTGCGCAATCTGGAGCGCGAGATCGGCAAGGTGCTGCGCAACGTCGCGGTGCAGATCGCGGAAGGCAGCGCGACCCATGTCACCATCGCGCCGAAGGACATCGTGCCGCTGCTCGGCCAGCCGCGGTTCGAGAACGAGATCGCGATGCGCACCAGCATTCCGGGCGTGGCGACCGGGCTCGCCTGGACCCCGGTCGGCGGCGACATCCTGTTCATCGAGGCGTCGCGCACGCCAGGCCGAGGCTCACTGATCCTCACCGGCCAGCTCGGCGAAGTGATGCGTGAGAGTGTGCAGGCCGCGCTCACTCTGGTGAAGAGCCGGGCCTCCCAACTCGGGATCGATGCCGGCGTCTTCGAGAAAAGCGACATCCACGTTCACGTGCCGGCGGGCGCGACCCCGAAGGACGGCCCCAGCGCGGGCGTTGCGATGTTCACCGCCCTCACCTCGCTGCTCACGGAGCGCACAGTCCGCAGCGACACCGCGATGACCGGCGAGATCTCGCTGCGCGGGCTCGTGCTTCCGGTCGGCGGCATCAAGGAGAAGGTGGTCGCCGCCGCCGCGGCCGGCCTGACCCGCGTGATGCTGCCGGCGCGCAACAAGCGCGACTTCGACGATATCCCGGCGGGGGCGCGCGCCAAGCTGGAATTCATCTGGCTCGAGCGCGTCGACGACGCGATCGCCGCCGCATTGGAGACCGCCAAAACGACGCCCGCGGCAGCGGAGTGACGGTCGCCAACGCCTGGGCAGTGAAGCAACCGACGGTCGCGCGCGTGGGGATATGATCTGTCTCCGTGTTCGATTGCGAGGCCGGGAAGGCGAGATGGAGATTGACCATCTCTCCATCCGTTTCGCATTTGCGAAGAATTGCACACCTCACTCATGCATCGGCCGGCGATTTTCCACTATGCAGGTACCGCGAAGTTGATAGTCTTCGGCGATGACCGACGATGGACAGCAAGACCGCCAAAGAGCGTTGCTCGACAATATTCCGGACATGGCATGGCTGAAGGATCGGAAGTCGCGCTATCTTGCGGTCAACTCGGCCTATCTGAAGGTCATCGGCCGACCCGAACACGAGGTGATCGGAAATACCCCGTCCGCAATTTGGGCGCCTGAGATCGCTAATATCTATCTGCGCACCGATCGCGCCGTTCTGAAAAGCGGCAGACGTCGGCGCTACGAGGAATCCCGCCCCGACAACAATGGCGAACCGCGTTGGTTCGAGACCATCAAAGCACCCATTCGCAATGAAGCGGGGCGCATCGTCGGAACCGTGGGCATATCTCGCGACATCACCGAGCGAAGGGCGGCAGAAGACGAGCTGCTTCGTTCCCGATCGCAGTTGCGCGAGCTGTCATCCTACCTTCAGTCAGTGCGGGAGGAGGAGCGCGCGAGAATCTCACGGGAGCTGCACGACGAGCTAGGACAAACACTGACGGCGATGAAGATCCAGTTAACCTGGATCCGGGACCACCTGTCCTCACCGCCGGACGTCCTGGGCCTCCACATCGATCGTCTCGTTTCGGTTGCGGATCATTCGGTGACGAACCTTCGACGCATCGCCGCCGACCTGAGGCCGATCATGCTGGACGAACTCGGCCTCGTCTCCGCGATCAAATGGTTGACCCAGAACTCCGCCGAGATGAGCGGGCTCGACGTGTCCCTATCCTTTGATCGGGAAGACATCGCCTACAGCAAGGATGTGAGCACGGGCGTGTTCCGCATCGTTCAGGAGTCGCTTACGAACGCGCTGCGCCATGGGCACGCCAGACAGGTTGACATCAGCGCACGGCACGCCGCGAACGAGTTCCGGCTCGAGATCGTCGATGATGGTTGCGGCATCGACAATGCGATATTGCCGCGAAACGGGCTGGGCCTCGTGGGCATGCGCGAGCGCGCCTTCTCGCTCGGAGGATCGATCGACGTATCAGGTGCTGCACACGGCGGAACGCGCGTCTCGGTTCGCATTCCGCTCGACACGCCCAAGGTTAGAACTCGACGATGACGCGCCTCATCATCACCGACGATCACACCATCTTCCGCGAGGGCTTGAAGCAGATCCTCGCGGACCAAACAGATATGGACATTGTCGGCGAGGCGCGAAGCGGCGACGAACTGCTTGGGCTCCTGGAAACGACGCCTTGCGAGATCGTGCTGCTGGACCTTTCCATGCCTGGACTCAGCGGAATTCCGCTTCTTCAGCTCCTCAAAGCAAAACATCGCGAGATTCGTATCGTCGTCCTCAGCATGCATGAGGAGCATCAATACGTCATCGAGTCGCTGAAGGCGGGCGCCGTCGGATACGTCACCAAGAACAGCGCCAGTCTTCAACTGATCCAGGCTATCCGGACCGCGGCGCGGGACGAAATGTTTGTCAGCGCAGCGACGCGAGACGCCACGCGGCATCCGCCGGCCGCAGCATTCCCGCATATCCGATTGACGAAGCGCGAGCGCGAGGTCTTCGATATGCTGGTTCTCGGGCGCAAGATCACCGACATTGCCCGCAGGCTCGACCTCAGCATCAAGACCGTGAGCACCCACAAGGCGAACCTCATGGAAAAGATGGGGGCTGCAACGGTGGTCGACCTGGTCCACTACGCGCTTCGAAATCAACTCGTCGAGTGACCCTGCCCTGCATTCCGTCGTGCCGGCTCGCCCTATGGCCCATCCTTCGGGGCGCCTGCTTTTGGCGGGCTCCTCAGCATGAGGTGTTGTTTTGCGGCACAATAGTAGACCCTCAAGGTGAAGAGCGCCGCTTGCGGCGCGTCTCGAACCACGAGGCCGATTACGTGCGCAGCCGCCCGAGACGGCATATGCGATAGCCCTGCCCCCGACGGGGAGAGATGGACCGCAGCCGCTGCGAGTCGATTCGACCCGCACTGATCCTGCTCTAGGATTATTCCTAGTCGCTCTTAGGAACTCACTGATTATCCGCCGACGCTTTCTGCTTTAGCTTTACAGTGCGTCGCTTGGTATCCTTTTCCGAAATGCGTTCGACGCGTGTCGGAGAAACAAAAACCAAGGCTCCGACGAAGCCAAGGAGGAAACTTCAATGGAGATGGTCGTTCGCCAGGTTCGGCTTAGCGACGAACAGCCCCTCATGGATATCGGAATTCGCGGCGGACGAATTGCGGCGATTGAGGAAAATCTCGACAGGACGGGTGAAGAGGAGATCGACGCGCAGGGCCGCGTGGCCCTCCCTGGCTTCATCGAACCGCACCTGCATCTCGAAAAGGCGTTCGTTCATCGCCGACTGCCCGCCCGCTCGGGGACCTTGGAAGAAGCCATCCGGGTCACCGGAATCCTGAAGGCGAAGCAAGAGCGCAGCGACGTGCTGGAGCGATCGCGCAAGGTCCTGGACATGGCGGTCCGCAACGGAACGGTGTTCGTTCGTGCCCATCCGGACGTCGACCCGATCCAGGGACTCATTGGCGTCGAGACCGCCCTGGAGCTGAAGGAGGAGTACAAGGATCTGCTGGATCTGCAGATCGTGGCCTTTCCGCAGGAGGGCCTGCTGAAGACGGCCGGCGTCGTCGAACTCATGGAGCAGGCAGTGGCGATGGGCGCCGACGTCGTCGGCGGCTGCCCCTACAACGAGCTGAGCTGGAACGATACGTGCGCACACATCGACAAGGTGTTCGATTTGGCATTGAAGCACGATCTCGACATCGACATGCATGCCGACTTTGCCGACGATACCGACGACAAGCGTTTCGCTGCGGCGGAATACATCGCGCGAAAGACCATCGATACGGATTACCGGGGCCGGGTCGCCTTGGGTCACATGACGAGCTTGGGTGCGCTGACGCCGGAACATGCGAAGCCGGTGATCGACCTGCTGAAGGAAGCGGACATCACCGTTGTCACGCTGCCCGCTACGGACACCTATCTCGGCGGCCGGAAGGACGATGCCCGGCCACGTCGTGGCCTGACCCCGGTGCGGGCGTTGCATGCAGCGGGCGTCAACGTCGCCTATTCATCCAACAATATCCGCAACGCCTTCACGCCTTTCGGCAAGGCCGACCCGCTTCAGATCGGCAATCTGCTGGCCCACCTGATCCAGTTTGGCACTCCCGAGAATCAACTCGAGGTTCTCAAGATGGGCACCTCGAACGCGGCGCGCGCAGTTGGACTGTCTGATCAGTACGGTCTGGCGGTGGGCAAGCCGGCGGACATCGTCATTCTCGATACGTTCGCTTTCGCGGACGTGTTGCTGGACATTCCGCCACGCTCGTGGGTTCTCAAGCGCGGGCGCGTGACGGTGATCACCCGGCACGAGAGCCGAATCTGCAGAGAATGCGGCCATGCCCATCCGCGATGAGCGGGCCGTAGCGAAAGCCGAAGAATAAGCAAAGCATCAAGCGAGGAAACCCCATGACAAAGCTGCCTGCGGAAGTTGTCGCATCACTTCTGGCCGTCACGACGATCTTCATCAGCATGACCTCGTTCCATTTCCCGCCGTGGGCCATCTTCATCACGTGGGCGGGAACATTCGCGGCTGGCGGACCCTCCATCGGCTTATTGAAGAAGTTCTGGCCCACCATGATCATCGGGGGCGTCTTCGCGTACATCATCGTTCGTTGCTTCAAGTTCTCTGCGCAGCACTTGACGGGGAATGCCCAGATCCTCGCCGAGTGCGCCATCTTGTTCGTGTTCAACGGCACGATGATGTTGCTGGGACGTATTCCTGCCCTCAGCTTCGTGCCGGGAATGTTCTTCGGGTTCGCATCGTACTTCGCAACCGTGTTCGGCGGATTTGGCCCGGTGCCCGGCGATCCGCTCGCTGCGCTGGCGGCCTCGCTCTTGATGAACCTGCTGGGACCGATCTATGCTTGGCTCACGGCGCACCTCGGAGCTCACCACCCACATGCCGAGACCGCAGATCGGCGCCTGCCTGAGATCGCCTCCTAGGGCATGATCCGAACCCGCAGCCGCTTTCGCGCATAGTTGAAGCTGGCCTCCCTCGCGATAAACGCGAAGCCGCTGCGCGGAGATCATGCCCGATGAAATCGTGATGCGATTACGCGCAATCGCGTCATGATCCCAACAGTGCCGGTCTCCTGTTTGCAGATGAACTGAAAGGACACGATGAATTTCCATATCGATGAAAGGTCGGGCGGCACTGTCGCCGGCCGATCTGATCGTGCGGCCGAGGCGGTACTTGGGTCGCGGACACAGGCCCAGTCGACCGATGGCATGGTGACAAGCCCGCACGCGCAGGCCAGTGAAGCAGGTCTCAAGGTGCTGCGTGAGGGCGGTAACGCGATCGAGGCGGCGATCGCCGTCGGAGCCGTAATCACGGTCACCTGCCCGCACTTCTGCGGGATCGGCGGCGATGCCATCTGGATCGTCGCCGACCGCGGCGGTCGCAGGGATGTTCTCATGGGGCTCGGCCACGCCGTGGAGCATCTGCCGAACTTCCAGGATGCAATTCCCTTCCGCGGTCCGGGCTCCACGATCGTCTCGGCAGGCGCCGTCGATAGCTGGGAGAAGGCCCACGCCTATTCGAGGGCACATTGGGGTGGGCGGTTCGGCTTCTCGTCGCTCTTGGATGCGGCGATCGGCTACGCCGAAAACGGCTTTCCGATCACCGCCTCGCAACTGTACTGGCTGGATTACCGCAAGACCGAAGTGGACGGTTGGCCGAACTTCCGGGCCACGTTCATGCCGAATGGGCGTCGGCCCAGGGAGGGCGAAACCTTCGCTCAGCCGAATCTGGCGCGCAGCCTCAAGGCGATCGCTCGACACGGGGCACGAGAATTTTACGAAGGAGAACTTGCCACAAGGATTGCGAAAGGGCTGGAAGCGGTCGGCTCCCCGGTGACCGCGATCGATCTTCGCAACACTAGGTCCACGCTCGAGCGGCCGGTCAGCCTCGATTACCGGGGCCTCACATTGCTCGCCCCGCCGTCCCCAACGCAGGGCATTTCGACCCTCGGGATCATGGGAATCCTGCGCGAATTCGACCTGAGCAAGATTCCTGAAGGCAGCGCGGACTACTACCACCTCTGCGTGGAAGCGGTGAAGCAAGCCTTTCTGGACCGCACGCGCATTGCGGACCCGAATTTTGTCCCACAACCTCTCGACCGGTGGCTGGCTCCGGATCGCCTCGCGCGCAAGGCCCAATCGATCAAGCTGGACCGCGCGATGAACTGGCCGCATCCGTTCAAGACCGGCGACACCGTCTACTTCGCGGTCACCGACCGATTTGGGCATAGCGTCAGCGTTCTGCAAAGCACCTATTACGACTGGGGCAGCGGGATCGTTGTCGGGGATACCGGCATTCTCTGGCAGAACCGGGGTGCCGCCTTCAGCCTCGATCCACGCAACCCGAACGTGGTTCGCGGCGGGAAGCGCCCATTCTATACGCTCAATCCGAGCATGGTGCTGAAGGGGGACGCGCCGTATGTCCTGTGCGGCACCCAAGGAGCCGACGGACAGCCGCAAACCCTGGCGGTGCTGCTCACCCGTCTCTTGGACTATCGCCTCGATCCGTGCGAGGCGCTGTCACTCCCGCGTTTCCTGCTTGGCAAGACGTTCTCGGACCAACGCGACAGCCTCAAGCTCGAGGCCAGCGTGAACGACGCGACGGTCGATGATCTGGCCAAGCATGGTCACTGCATCGCGGCCATTGCCGCACTGAGCCCGCTGGCCGGCCAGGCTGGAGCCATCGTGATCCATGACGACGGCTTGATCAAAGGCGCACACGATCCGCGTGGCGACGGTTGGGCCCTGGGCCTTTAGACTGATCGCGACGCCTGGCGGCGGGTTACTCCGCCGCCGAGCGCAATTCGGCCTTTTCGGCGCGCACCGCGCAGAATTTGAATTCCGGAATCTTGCCAAACGGATCGAGCGCCGGATTGGTCAAGAGATTGGCCGCCGCCTCGGCGTAGCAGAACGGCATGAACACCATGTTCTCCGGTACGTCGCGATCGGAGCGCACCTTGACCTCGACCGCGCCGCGGCGGGTCTGCAGGCGGATGAAATCACCCGGCCAGAGCTCGAGCCGGCGCATGTCCTTCGGCGACATGAAGGCCACAGCCTCGGGCTCGATCTGGTCGAGCACGGAGGCGCGGCGCGTCATCGACCCGGTGTGCCAGTGCTCGAGCACCCGCCCCGTCGACAGCACCATCGGATACTCGTCATCGGGCAATTCATCCGGCGGGATCACGTGCGCCGGCACGATCTTGCCGCGCCCGCTCTCGGTCGGGAAGCCCGTGGTGAAGATGATCTCGTTGCCTGGCTGATGTGGGTCGTCGACCGGATAGGTCACCGCGCCCTCGCGCACCAGGCGTTCCCAGGTGATATTGTTGAGCGACGGCATCACCTCGGTCATTTCGGCGAATACGTCGGCGGGGCCGCTGTAATTCCACGGCAGGCCCATGCGCTTGGCGATCTCCTGGATGATCCAGAGATCCTGCCGTGCGTCGCCCGGCGGCCGGATCACCTCGCGCGCGAGCTGCACGCGGCGGTCGGTGTTGGTGAAGGTGCCGGACTTCTCGGCGAACGCCGACGCCGGCAGGATCACATCGGCATGGAATGCGGTCTCGGTGACAAACAGATCCTGCACCACGAGATGATCGAGTTTCGCCAATGCCTCGCGGGCATGCTGCAGATCGGGATCCGACATCGCGGGGTTTTCGCCCTCGACATACATGCCGTGGATCTCGCCGGCATGGATCGCGTTCATGATCTCGACCACGGTCAGGCCGCGCACGGGATCAAGCTGCTGCTGCCAGAGCTGCTCGAACGGCGCGCGCAGATCGGTGCGGCCGACTGGCTGATAATCCGGCAGGAACATCGGGATCAGGCCGGCGTCGGAGGCGCCCTGCACGTTGTTCTGGCCGCGCAGCGGATGCAGCCCGGTGCCGGGGCGGCCGACCTGGCCGGTGATCAGCGCAAGCGCAATCAGGCAGCGCGCATTGTCGGTGCCGTGGACATGCTGGCTGATGCCCATGCCCCAGAAGATGATCGACGACTTTGCCTTGGCGTAGGTCCGCGCCACCTCGCGCAAGGTCTCCGCCGGGATGCCGCAGATCGGCGCCATCTTCTCCGGCGGGAAGTCCTTGATCTTCTCCTTCAGCTCATCGAAGCCTTCGGTGTAGCCGGCGATGTACTGCTCGTCGGTCAGGCCTTCGGTGATGATGGTGTGGATCATCGCGTTCAGCATCGCGACGTCGCTGCCCGGCTTGAACTGCAGATGCTCCGTGGCGTGACGCGACAGCGTCTGCCGGCGCGGATCCATCACGTACAGCTTGGCGCCCTTCTTGGCCGCGTTCTTGATGAAGGTCGCCGCCACCGGATGGTTCACGGTCGGATTGGCGCCGATCACCCAGATCACCTCGGCATCCATCGCCGCCGAGAACGGCGCCGACACCGCGCCGGAATTGAGGCCCTCCATCAGCGCCGCCACCGACGAGGCGTGGCACAGCCGCGTGCAATGATCGACATTGTTGGAGCCGAAGCCGGTGCGCACCAGCTTCTGGAACAGATAGGCCTCCTCGTTGGAGCCCTTGGCCGAGCCGAAGCCGGCGAGCGCCTTGACGCCCTTCTCGTCGCGGATCCTCTTCAGCCCCTTGGCCGCGAGATCCAGCGCCTCCTCCCACGAAGCTTCGCGGAAATGGGTATAGGGATTGGCCGGATCGACCTGGTCGTTGGGATCCTTCTTGACGTTGGCCAGCCGCACCAGCGGCTTGGTCAGCCGATTCGGATGATGGATATAGTCGAAGCCGAAACGGCCCTTGACGCAGAGCCGGTTGTGATTGGCCGGGCCGTCGCGCCCCTCCGCATAGATCACCTTCTCGTCCTTGACCTGGTAGGTGACCTGGCAGCCGACGCCGCAATACGGGCACAGCGAATCCACCTTGCGGTCCGGATAGGTGACGCGCTCCTGCTTGTCGTCGAGCATCACCGACGGCATCAGCGCGCCGGTCGGACAGGCCTGCACGCATTCGCCGCAGGCGACACAGGTCGATTCGCCCATCGGATCGTCGAAGTCGAACACGATCTTGGCGTCGTGATTGCGATACGCCATGCCGATGACGTCGTTGACCTGCACCTCGCGGCAGGCACGCACGCACAGCCCGCACTGGATGCACGCATCGAGATTGACGCGCATCGCCGGATGACTGACGTCCGGCGTCCACCGTTCCGCGGCCGGAAAGCGGCTCTCGGTGACGCCGGTCCTCTCGGCCCAATGCCAGAACTTCGAATCCGGATCGTGCGAGGTCTCGCGCGCCGGCTGGTCCGCGACCAGGAGCTCCATCACCATCTTCTGCGCGGCGACGGCGCGATCGCTGGCGGTCTTGACCTTCATGCCGACGGAAGGCGTGCGCTTGCAGGACGCTGCCAGCACGCGCTCGCCCTCGATCTCGACCATGCAGGCGCGGCAATTGCCGTCGGGCCGATAGTCCGGCGCCGGCGAGTAGCACAGATGCGGAATCTCGCTGCCCTGACGCTTTGCCACCTGCCAGATGGTTTCGCCGGGACTGGCTTCGACCTGCTTGCCGTCGAGCTCGAACGTGATCTTGGTCATTCGGCAGCTTCCTTGAACTCGTCGGGGAAGTATTTAATCACCGATGTCAGCGGATTGGAGGCCGCCTGCCCGAGGCCGCAGATCGATGCATCGCGCATCGCCTGGCTCAGCTCATCGAGCAGCGCCCGGTTCCATACCGGCCGTTCCATCAATTGTGCGGCCTTCTGAGTGCCGACGCGGCACGGCGTGCACTGGCCGCAGCTCTCGTCCTCGAAGAAGCGCATCAGGTTCAACGCCGCGAGCTTGACGCTGTCCTGCTGCGACAGGATCACGATCGCGGCGGAGCCGATGAAGCAGCCGTATTTCTCCAGCGTGCCGAAATCGAGCGGGATGTCGTCCATCGACGCCGGCAGGATGCCGCCGGAGGCGCCGCCCGGCAGATAGGCGTGGAAGGTGTGGCCGTCGGCCATGCCGCCGCAATATTCGTCGATCAGCTCGCGCACCGTGATGCCGGCCGGCGCAAGCTTCATGCCGGGGTTCTTCACCCGCCCCGAGACCGAGAAGCTGCGCAGGCCGAGCCGGTCGTGGCGGCCGTGGCTCTTCCACCAGCCGGCGCCCTTCTCGACGATGTCGCGCACCCACCACAGCGTCTCGACATTGTTGATCAGGGTCGGCAGGCCGAACAGGCCGACCTGGAACGGATAAGGCGGCTTGTGCCTGGGCAGGCCGCGCTTGCCCTCAATGCTTTCCAGCAACGAGGACTCCTCGCCGCAGATATAGGCGCCGGCGCCGCGGCGCATGTGAAGCTTCGGGCCGCCGGCGGGCAGCTTGGCGATCTCGCGGGCCAGGATCTCGCGGCAGGCCGGATATTCGTCGCGGATGTAGATATAGACCTCGGACGCCTCGACGACACGCGCGCCGATCAGCATGCCCTCGAGGAAGCGATGCGGATCGCTTTCGAGATAGACGCGGTCCTTGAAGGTGCCGGGCTCGCCCTCGTCGCCGTTGACCGCCATCAGCCGCGGGCCGGGCTCCCCGAGCACCGCGCGCCACTTGCGGCCGGTCGGAAAGCCGGCGCCGCCGAGCCCGCGCAGGCTGGCATCGTCGAGCGCTTTCAGCAGGTCGTCCTTCGTAAGCTCGCCCGAACGCAATCGGTTGAGCAGCCTGTAGCCGCCACCGGCGACATAGGCGTCATAATCGACATAGGCGGGCAGATGGGCGTGCGTGTCCTCGGCCTTCGCCGCCGCCAGCACATTGTCGACCGTGGCGTGATCGACGAAATTGTGTCCGACCTCGGCGGCGGGCGCGGTGTCGCAGCGGCCGACGCAGGGCGCGCGCACAACGCGGATGCCTGGGCCGGCCGAGCTCTGCAGGTCCTGCAACAGCTTCTCGGCACCGAGCATCGCGCAGGTCAGCGAGTCGCAGACCCGGATGGTTAGCGGCGCGATGTCGGGCTCGCCTTCCTTCACCACGTCGAAATGCGCGTAGAATGTCGCGGTCTCGAACACCTCGGCGAATGACAGCTTCATCTCGTCGGCAAGCGCGGCCAGATGCGCCGCCGAGATCTGGTGGTAGCGGTCCTGGATCAGGTGCAGGAACTCGATCAGCATGTCGCGCTGCCGCGGCCGATCGCCGAGCAACTGCTCGATCTCGTGGGCCGCGGCCGGGTCGACCTGGCGGCCCTTGGGGGTGGATTTCGCGCGCTTCCGGCCCGCGCCGGGATGCTCGAAGCTGCGGACCTGGTGCACGTCATGCGTCGTCATAGGCGTCTCGTTACCGCTGTCAGATCAATAGTCTAGCGCCTTGGCATGCCAGATGCCAACTAAATTCGAAGCGTTCCAAACAGCATTAGGGGGCATGCAGCCGCCTGTCACGCCCCCTTGATCCAACACGCTCGCGAAGCGCCAGTTCTCACGTCTTCTCCATGCAATCGGCGATATAGAACCAGCGGTCGTCGCCGGTCAGCCCCTTGGCCTTCACCTCCCTGCGACAGGCCTTCAGCTTCGGCTTATTGGCCTTCCACTGCGCCTTCATGGTCTTCAGCTTCTCCATCGTCAGCTTGATCTTCGTTGGCTTGGCCGTGGTCGAGGTCGGCGCAGGGGTGGCCGGCGACGCGGTCTGCGCCGACGCCATGTGCAGCGTGGCTGAGACAAGCAGCACAGCGGCAAGACAGGGTCCGATGCGAAACATTGCGGAATTCCTTTTTGGCCTATCCGTTGATCTGAAAAATGAGACAAGCCGCGGAACGAGCCTGCCCGTTCCGCGGATCGCGCGACGTGAAATCAGAGGATCTTGATAGCGCTCTCCAGCGTCTTCCAGACGCCCCAGGCCAGCGGAATGCCGACGAACAGCCAGAACAGCGCCGCCTTGCCGTCCAGGCCGCCCTTGCCGATGCCGAACGATCCACGCTGCACGGCCGCGTCGCTCTTGGCGCTAGCCGCCTGCAACTTGGCGACCTCCTCGCCGCTCATATGCCATTTCGGATCGACCGGCTTGATCAGATAGTTGCAGATCAGGCCGGCGATCAGCATGGCGCACAGAATGTACATCGTCGTGTTGTAGAGATGGTCGCGCGGCACGCCGGCCCTGAGCTGGAATTCGCGGATGTAGTTCACCACCACCGGACCGATGATGCCGGCCGTCGACCACGCCGTCAGCAGCCGGCCGTGGATGGCGCCGACAAACTGGGTGCCGAACATGTCGGCGAGATAGGCCGGCACGGTGGAGAAGCCGCCGCCATACATCGACAGGATGATGCCGAAGCCGAGCACGAACAGCAGCTTCGAGCCGATCGCCGCAAAGGTCGGCGCCAGCGCGTAGAGCGCGATGCCGAGGACGAAGAACGTGTAATAGGTGTTCTTGCGGCCGATGTAGTCCGACAGCGAGGCCCAGAAGAAGCGGCCGCCGATGTTGAACAACGACAGCAGGCCGGCAAAGCCCGCGGCGATTCCGGCAATCGCGGTCTTCTGCTCGACCGAAAGCTGACCGAACGCCAGCTCCGGATGTCCGATCAGCTTGCCCGCGAAGATCTCCTGGAGCATCGGCGAGGCCATGCCGATCACGCCGATGCCGGCCGAGACGTTCAAGCAGAGCACCCACCAGATCAGCCAGAACTGCGGCGTCTTGTGCGCATTGTCGAGATGCACATGATGCTCCGAGATCATCGACTTCTTCTCGCTCGGCGGCGTCCAGCCGTCCGGCTGCCAGCCCGGCGGGGTCACGCGATAGGCGAAGGCGCCGATCATCATGAATACGAAATAGATGACGCCCATCGCGACGAACGTCTCCCAGACGCCGACCGAGGTCGGTGTCTTGAAGTAGTTGATCAGGAGGTTCGCGAGTGGCGCGCCGATCATGGCGCCGCCGCCGAATCCCATGATGGCCATGCCGGTCGCCATGCCGCGACGATCGGGAAACCACTTGATCAGCGTCGAGACCGGCGAGATGTAGCCGAGGCCGAGACCGACGCCGCCGATCACGCCGGCACCGAGCCACATGATCCAGAGCTGATGCACGTAGATGCCGAAGGCCGCGACGATCAGTCCGCCGCCCCAGCACAATGCCGCGACCACGCCCGCCTTGCGCGGCCCAGCGCGCTCCAGCCATCCGCCCCAGATCGCAGCGGAAACGCCGAGCAGCACGAAAAACAATGTGAACATCCAGCCGAGGCTCGCGACCTTCCAGTCGCACGTGGTCGTGAACAATTCCCCGAGCAGCGAAATGTCGGGGCAGTCCTTCGGGGCGTTCAGCCCGATCGCGCGTGACAGCGGCAACCAGAACACCGAGAAGCCGTAAGCCATGCCGATGCAGAGATGAATGCAGAGCGCGGCCGGCGGCACCAGCCAGCGATTGAAGCCGGCGGTCGCAATCGTCCGCTCCCTGTCAAGGATACCTGCGCCTGCTGCGGATACAGTTCCGGCGCTGCTCATCGTCGTCATTGATGCCTCCCCTGCAGCCGCCGCCCTTGGCAGCGCGTCTGCCGTCTTCGATCCCGCTTCCGCCCTGTTCACGGCGCAACTTTGATGTCGTTGTTCCGCACAATTCCCTTGCATGCGCCGGGACCACCACGCGCATTTTGGAATTCTAACACCCGATGCGGCCGGATATGCCCGCGGTCGTGCGGCCGATCTGGAGGAAGGTCTGCCCTAGCCCACCCTCACGCCGCTTCCCAGGCACGACTCCGTCTCCACACCCCAGTGGAGATTATCAATTCGCGCAGAAGCCGGAACAGGTGTCGATAGGCAAAAGGTAGATATCAAGCCGTGCCTAGCTGATACGCGGCGATGCAGCATTCGACTTGTCTATCGCTCCATTCGTCTTCTCGATCAGGAAGACGATGCGAACATCGCTTCGTTCGGTGATCTCGACCCTGTCGCCGGTTTCGCGGATGAGGTTCGGAATGTCGATCACCGAAAGCGGGTCGGTGCAGTGCACTTCGAGGAAATCTCCGGGTGTCACGCTCTTGAGCGCCTTGCGCGTCTTCAGTGCGGGCAGCGGACATTTCAAGCCGGTGAGATCGAGCTTTGTCGTGGTCATGGCTCGACCATGGCGAAGCGACTGTGCATCGTCAACGCTCACATCAGGTTTGCATAGGATAGGAAGCCGACCGTCTGGCCCGGCTCGACGCGCGCCACCTGCTCGCCGAGCTCGACCAGTCCGTCGGTGTCGACAAGTGATGACAACAGGCCGGCGCCTTCGCGCGGAAACTTGATCGCCTCGCGCGCACCATCCTGCGTTTCGCGGAGACTGACGCGGACATATTCGCGCCGCCCGAGCTTCTTCTTGTAGGTGAAGGCCGCGCGCACCGGCAGCGCTATCAGCGGCTCCTGCCGCGCGCCCATCAGTGCCAGCACGGTCGGACGCACCACGTGGACGAACGTGACGAAGCTCGCCACCGGGTTTCCCGGCAGGCCGATCAACGGCGTACCCTCGATAATACCCATCGCGACGGGCCGCCCCGGCTTGATCGCCATCCGCCACAGCACGAGCTTACCGACCGCCTCGACACCGGCCTTGACGTGATCCTCCTCGCCGGTCGAGACGCCCCCGGTGGTGAGGATCAGGTCATGCGCGGCGGCGACGTTGCGCAGCGCCGCTGCAAGTGCTGTGCGTTCGTCGCGCAGGATTCCGAGATCGCTGACGTCACAGCCGAGTCGGCGCAGCATCGCCATCAGCATGAAGCGGTTGGAATCGAACAATTGCGGCGCCGCGCGACGCTCGCCGGGCGACACCAGTTCATCGCCGGTGGAGAACACCGCAACGCGCAGCCGCCTGACGACGGCGAGCTCGGTCAGGCCGAGCGCCGCCGCGAGCGCCACGTCCTGTGGCCGCAGCCGCTGGCCGGCCGGCAATGCCACGTGTCCGAGCGGAATGTCCTCGCCCGCCGGGCGGACATTGGCGCCGGGCTTCAGTCCGGCCGGCAAGACGACCTTGTCGTGCTCGAGGCGGACATCCTCCTGCATGAACACGGTGTCGGCGCCATCGGGCATCGGCGCTCCCGTGAAGATGCGCATCGCCTCGCCCGGCTTCAGCGCAGCCTGCGCCGACGCGCCGGCCTGCACCCGGCCGGACAATGCAAAGGCGCGTGCATCGGTCTGCGGCAGATCACCGCTCGCCACCGCATAACCATCGACCGCGGAGTTGGTGAACGGCGGCAAAGGCAAGGGCGCGGCGATGCCAGCGGCAAGCACGCGGCCATCGGCTGCCGCAAGCCTCACCGTCTCGACGTCAGCGACGGCGCTGACGCGCGCAGCGATCAGGCGCACCGCCTCGTCCACCGACATCATCGGCCCGCCAAAGGCAAAACAATCGTCCGACAGTTGCGCCATTCAGTCTCGTCAGCTCCCGGCCGAAGCCATCGCCAGCACGTCGGCAACCGGGAGCGCCGACCGCAGCATCAATTCAGCGACCTCCTCGATGTCGTCGAGATGGGCCATCGGCAACGTGGTTTCAACCACGACGTCGCTGACGATGCCGACCACGCTCGCATCGTCGGGGAACAGCAGCGGCTTGCCGTTGGCCGCGCGATGCACCTCGATCTTGTTGACCGCCTCGCGCTTGAACCCCTCCACCACCACCAGATCGACCCGCGCCATCTTGGCGAGCAGTTCCGGCAGCCGCGGCTCGCTCGCGCCGCGCAGCTCGTGCATCAAGGCCCAGCGCCGTGTCGAGGACACCAGCACCTCGGTAGCGCCGGACTGCCGGTGCACCCAGGAATCCTTGCCGGGCACGTCGACGTCGAACTCGTGATGGGCGTGCTTGATCACGGAGACGCGCAAGCCGCGGCCGAGCAGATGCGGGATCACCCGCGACAGCAAGGTGGTCTTGCCGGCGCCGCTCCATCCCGCGAGGCCTATCACTTTCATCTTGCTTCGCTCTCCATCACGGAACCGGCTCTAACCCCGTCATTGCGAGGAGCCCGCGACAAGATTGCAAAGCAATTTTGCGCTGGAGCGACGAAGCAATCCATGCCTCCGCGGGCGGATCGATGGATTGCTTCGCGGAGCCTGTCATTGGGCGCGCGTTCGCGCGACCCGTTGGCTCGCAATGACGGTCCTGGTCGAGGTTTCATTCAATTCCTCACATGCTTATATCGGCTGCAAGCCCTTGTCATGCTAGCCTGACCGACATGATGAAGATCGAGAAAGCGCCCGTTCCCCTGATCGTCCCCAATCCGGACGATCCTCGCCTGACCGAGCGCGTCACCGGCACCGACCAGACCGGAGCCGCGGTCGAGATCAAGGTGCCGGTGGAGCGGCCGCTGACGCTGTATCTCAACGCGCAGGAGATCGTCACCATGATGACGATCGGCGACTATCCGGAATACCTGGCGCTCGGCTATCTCCTGAACCAGAACATGCTCAAATACGACGACGTCGTCACCGAGGTCGAATATCACGACGATCTCCAGGTTGTGGTCGTCCGCACCGAGCATCACACCAATTTCGAGCAGAAGCTGAGGAAGCGCACGCAGACCTCAGGCTGCGCGCAGGGCACCGCATTCGGCGATCTGCTGGAGGCGGTCGAAAGCGTCGTGCTGCCGAAATCCGAGCTGCGCACCTCCTGGCTCTACCAGATGACACAGACGATCAACACCATGCCCTCGCTCTATCTCGAGGCCGGCGCGATCCATGGCTGCGTGTTGTGCAAAGAAGGCACGCCGCTCTGCTACACCGAGGACGTCGGCCGCCACAATGCCGTCGACAAGATCGCCGGCTGGATCTATCGCCACGAGGTCGATCCCGGCGACAAGATCCTTTACACCACCGGACGGCTGACCTCGGAGATGGTGATCAAGACGGTGCGGATGGGAATTCCGATCCTGGTGTCGCGCTCCGGCTTCACCGCCTGGGGCGTCGAGCTGGCGCGGCAAGTCGGGCTGACGCTGGTCGGCCGCACCCGCGGCAAACGCTTCATCGCGCTATCAGGACAGGAGCGCATCGTGTTCGACCAGAACCTCGACTATGTCGAGGAGGAATCGGCCCGGCACAAGCGCAAGGGCGAAGCGCGTGACGACTGATATTCCTGGTGTTCTGCTCGCCGGCGGTCTGGCGCGACGCATGGGCGGCGGCGATAAGCCGATGCGCACGATCGGCGGCCGCACCATCCTCGCGCGCGTGATCGCGCGGCTGGCGCCGCAATGCGACGGCCTGGTCCTCAACGCCAACGGCGATCCGGCGCGCTTCGCCGCGTTCGGATTGCCCGTGATCGCCGACACGGTGGCCGATTTCCCCGGCCCGCTCGCTGGCATCCTCGCCGCGCTCGATTGGGTGGCGGCGCACCGGCCCGACGTCTCGCGGGTGCTGAGCGCCGCCGCCGACTGCCCGTTCCTGCCGCGCGACCTGGTGGCGCGGCTTTATCGGGCCCTCACCGAACAGGACGCGCAACTCGCGGTCGCCGCGTCCGGCGGCCAGTCGCATCCGGTGATCGGGCTGTGGAGCGTGACCTTGCGCGACGAGCTGCGCCACGCGCTAGTCGTCGAGGATGTGCGGAAGATCGACCGCTGGACCGCGCGCTACAAGCTGGCGACCGTCACTTGGCCCACCACCCCGCTCGACCCGTTCTTCAACGCCAACACAATGGACGATATCGCGGAGGCTGAACGGCTGGCGGCGTTGGATGAGGCGGGTGCGCGATAGAGCCGAGCCTTGGGAGCGCTGGGCAATAGTGGCGCGCCGCGCGTCCAGTGTGCCGCCTATCTCGGAGGCCCTAACCCCATGGGGTCAGCCAACCCGTTGGCTGGCAGGCCGTCCTGTCTTGGCGAGCCTTGCCGATCGGCTCTCTTTCGAGGCCTGATGGCGCGCCCGGAACCTCTTCCGAAGGCGCAGCGGGTCGCCCGCCAGGACTTCTTCCAAGGTTGTGTTCCTGAAACGAAGCCGTCTTAACATGGCACTGCTCCCTGATGCAGGAGCTCAATGGTCACACTCAGCCGCGGGCGCCTACGTGGGGTCCTGCGCTGCTAAACGATAACGTGCGACGGCGCGCTTTGCTTCAACGGGACCGCCGATACCGGCCGACAACCTCTTACCCGGCTGATTTACCTCAAAATTTCCCGCGAATTCCCTGCAGGGGCGCCCACAATGGAGTAAGGTTCCATAGATTCGTCGCAGCGGGAAGTTCACATATGCCTCGCGTGCCTTCGATCGCGCCCTCACAAGCGGACCATGATACCTATCTGGTGCTGAACGATTTCGGCAGACTTGGCCGCGCCTGGTGCGAAGCGGATGAAGAGGGCACCGATCGCAAAACCCTGATCCGGCGTCTGATGGACGACCAGTACAGCCACCCGGTGCGCATTGTGGCCTTCAACACCGCCGAAGGATGGTCTCGCGATGTCACCAAGGATATTGCTGATGAGCTCCGGCGCTGCATCGCGGAGTACGATGAAGTGCCACGCTCCGTGCAGGAATTCGTTGAGGCAGCCCTTCGGTGCTGAGCCGAGCACGGCCGATGTCGGTGACAATCGACGTCGCGTCTGAACACCGGCCAGTTCATCGCGGCCGCGAGGCACGCGCTCAGCTTCTTTACCCAGGGTGAGACAAATCGACACGACGGGCAACTCAGCACCCGTGGGTGCGATCGGCACCCGGCTTTCCCTGCGCCCTCTAAAGGAGAGGGCGGAACGAAATGCAAAGCTCGGACAATTCATGTCGCGAGAACGTAAAGCCATATCTCCATGCCTGTCATCGCCCGCGAAGGCGGGCGATCCAGTATTCCAGAGGCGGCAGTGATTGATCCGAGAGGCCGCGGCGTACTGGATCCCCCGCATGCGCGGGGGATGACGGCGGAGAGATGGGGTGCGTCGCGGAGCCTGTCATCGGGCGCGCGTTCGCGCGACCCGTTGGCTCCTCGCAATGACGGCATGAGACATTGAGCGAGAACTATCCCCAGCGTCGTCCTGGCCGAGTGCGCAATTGCGCACTAGGCCAGGACGACGGCTGACTGTTGCGCAACATGGCCACCGCTCACGCGGCCCAGCGGAGTCGTCCACGCATCGTACGCCGGAGATCCTGCTGTTGCGGCGGAATGTCGGGCTAGGCCGGCCTGAACCCTGCCTCGGTCAATGCGGCACGGCTTTCATCGGACGCCAGCGCGTCGAGGAACGCCCGCACCGCCGGCCGCGTTTTGCGCGCCGTCACCAGCGCAAAATCATAATGCTCTTCGGCGAGCGGAATGAAACCGAGTCCGGACGCGTGGGCGACCGGCGCGATGGTCATGCCCCAGTCGGCGCGATGCTGCGCCACGGCGGCCGCGACCGCATTGTGCGAGCGCGGCTGATTCCAATAGCCGTCGGGCCTGCTGCCACCGAGCAGCCGGTCGATCAGAATGCGGGTGCCTGCGCCCTGATTGCGGTTGACCATGATGCAGGCGGGATCGGCGAGTGCGGCGCGCACCGCATCCTGCGCGCTCAAGCCAGTAAAGCGCGTGTCGTCCTTGCGGAACACGATGCCCTGCATGCGCCGCCACCCCGGCACGAGCTCGAGGCCGTCGACAAGATACGGCGTGTTGTAGGTTTCGGTCTTGTCGTCGAACAGATGGATCGGCGCGAGATCGCACTCGCCGCGCTTGGCGGCCGCCAGCCCGCCGAGGCTGCCCACTGCGATCGACCGCACAGTCAGGCCGGCACGCGCGAGCGGCGCAGTGATGAGATCGAGCCCGGTGCAATGGCTGCCCACGATCACGAGATCAGGCACCCGCACATGCGGCGTGAACAGCGTCACCTCGGCCTCACTGCCCGCCGTCATCTGATCGGCCAGCGCGTCGATCTTCAGGAAGCCATCGGCCTGCGCGAACGACGTGATCGCGCCGGAGCCCTTGCCGCTGGGATAGGCGATCAGGCCATCGGCGCCTTCGACCAGCGAGACCATCACAAACTCGGTGCGCCCAAGCTCGGACGCGATCCGCACCGGCACCTTGGCCATCACCTTGGCATCCGGGCGCGGCGGCAGCCCGGCCATCCGCCGCAGCACCGGCACGATCATGTCATGGAAGGTGAACATCGCCGAGGTCGGGAAGCCCGGCAGGATGACCACTGGCTTGCCGTCACAGACCGCGAGGCAGAGCGGCTTGCCGGGCTTCAGCGCCACACCATGCGCGATGATGCCGGGCTTACCGAGCCGGCTGATGATCCGGTGCGAGACGTCGCCTGCACCCTTGGATGTGCCGCCCGACAGCACCAGCATGTCGCTCTCTGCCAGCGACCGGCGCATCGCGGCTTCGAGCTCGGCCTCATCGTCCGCGATTGCGCCAAGGAAACGCGCCTCGCCGCCATTCTCGGCAATTGCCGCCGTGACGATGGCGCCGTTGGTGTCGTAGATCGCGGCCGGCCGCAGCTTCTCACCCGGCTGCACCAGTTCGTCGCCGGTCGAGAGGATCGCGACCCGCGGCCGCCGTGCCACCTGAACCTCCGCGATGCCGCAGGCCGCGAGCATGCCGATCTCGCGCGAGCCGATGACGGTGCCGGGGCGCAGCAACGCCTCGCCGCGCGCAATGTCGGAGCCGGCATAGGAGACGAATTGTCCCGGCGACGCGGCACGGCGCACCTCGATCGCGCGATGGCCGGCGGGGTGGGTGTGCTCCACCATCACGATGGCGTCGGCGCCGCGCGGCACTGGGCCGCCGGTCGCGATTGCCGTCGCGGTGCCCGACAGCACCGGCCGCATCGGCGCGGTGCCACAGGCGATGACCTCGTCGTTCAGCACCAGGCGGACCGGTGCTGCTTCGCCGGCGCTTGCGAGATCGGCCGAGCGCACCGCGAAGCCGTCGACATTGGAGCGATCGAACGGCGGCACGTCGATCGGCGCAACCACATCCTCCGCCAGCGCGCAACCGAGCGCATCGGCGAGCGGCCGCGTCTTGCTCGGCACCGGCCGCGGAAACAGCGCAGCCTCGAAGCGCGCGAGCGCGTCCTCGCGCGAGAGGATGGTCAGGAACTGGTCCTGATCTAGGCGGGAGCCATTGTCATTCCGGGATGGTGCGCCAGCACCGGACCCGGAATGACGATGCTGCTTGCTGTCGCTCGATATGGGCATCTCGCTTATCTCAGGAACTCACTCTCGCAACATATAGGCATCGACGGAGGTGCCCGCAGCAAACCCCTCGGCGGCTCCCGGCACGATCAGCACGGCCTCGGCGCGTGCGATCGCCTCGAGCGACAGTTCCCCGATCGCGAGCGTCATCCAGGTGTCCTGCTGCCGCGCGAGCAGCACGACCTCCGCGATGCCGACGCTCGAGGCGATCTTGCGCGCCAGCGGCAGCGCGAGCATCTCGCGCGGACGTCGTCCCGAGAGGCGATCGAGCACGGGAACCCCAACTGCCCACCACGCCGCGAAGGCCTGATCGGGTGCGCCCGGCAAGGCGATGACCGGCGTCGCATCGATCCGCGCGACCGCCGTGGTACGGCCGGGCTGCAAGGCGATGCCATGCGCGATCACTTCGCCGCGCGCGGCAAGCGCGGTCACCGTCGCATCGCTGCGGCCGACGCCGCTGCCGCCGATCGTGATCAGCAGATCGCAACCATCCGCATCGAGTGCGCTTGCGATCGCCGCCGCATCACGGCCCGTTGCGTCGACGCAGACGACATCGGCGCCCGCGCTGCGCGCCACTTCCGCGATGGACGGCGCGGTCACCATGCCGCCGGGACTATTGACGATGCGAAGCTGCGGCCGTCGTACGCGCAACCTCTCCAGTCCGGCGGTTCGCGCAAGCAAGAGGTCACGCGGCCGCACGGGCCGCCCTGCTTCCATCAGCGTCCGCCCGTCGGCGAGATCGCCGCCGGCGCGCCGGACGCCCTGCCCCGGGGTCGCTTCGGCAAGCACCTGCGCAAGCGGACCGGAGATGTCGACGGCGTCGGCGTCGACCACGCAATCGGTGGCACCGGGCATGGCCTGGCCGGCCTCGACCCAGACCGGGGCCGCGGCCAGCGGCAAGGGCGCATAGGACGACGCGCCGACCAGATCATTGGCGCGCATCGCCCAGCCGTCATGGACCGCGACGTCGCGCGACGGATGCGCGCGCAGTGGCGGCATCTCGGCGGCGACGCAGCGCAAGGCATCGGCGGGCGGCAGCTCGATCGGCTCGACCGGCGTGACGCCGCGCATCAATGTGGCGAGCGCTACGTCAAGCGGAGTGAGCGAGGGCGGCAGGCGTTGGACTGTGGCCATGGCCCGCTATGGACTGAATCGACGCCGAAGGAAACCGCCTTGGGCCGGTCCGGACGCCAGCCATTAGACCGAAGGCGCGTTGACGCAGACCCTAAAATGGTTGCAAAAGAAACCAATATGGCCACACGGCAAAGCCGCGGCACAAAGAATAACGGGCCAATGCGCCAATTCAGGGAGGGAGACAGGATGATCGCCAGAAGACTATCCATGTTCGGGACGCTCGCGGCCGCGCTGCTGGCCTCCTCGGCCGCGATGGCGCAGATTTCCGACGACGTGGTCAAGATCGGTGTGCTCACCGACATGAACGGCCCGGCTTCGACCCCGACCGGACAAGGCTCCGTCACCGCCGCGCAGATGGCGGTCGACGATTTCGGCGGCAAGGTGCTGGGCAAGCCGATCTCTGTGGTCGTCGGCGACCATCAGCTCAAGCCCGACATTGGCGCGACCATCGCCCGGCGCTGGTACGACGTCGATCAGGTCGACCTCATCGTCGACGTTCCGGTGTCGGCGGTCGGGCTCGCGGTGCAGAACATCGCCAACGAGAAGAAGAAGCTGTTCATCACGCATTCGACCGGCGCGACCGATTTCCACGGCAAGTTCTGCTCGCCCTACGCGATCCAATGGGTGTTCGACACCCGGGCGCTCGCGGTCGGCACCGCCAAGGAAGTGGTGAAGCGCGGCGGCGATAGCTGGTTCTTCATCACCGACGACTACGCGTTCGGCCACTCGCTGGAGAAGGACGCGTCCGCTGTGGTGACCAAGAACGGCGGCAAGGTGCTGGGCGCGGTGCGGCCGCCCTTTGCGACGCCCGATCTGTCGTCTTTCATCCTGCAGGCGCAGGCATCGAAAGCGAAGATCATCGGCATTGCCGGCGGGCCGCCGAACAACACCAACGAGATCAAGACCGCCGGCGAGTTTGGCGTGTTCGCCGGCGGGCAGCAGATGGCCGCGCTGCTGGCCCTGATCACCGACGTCCACTCGATCGGCCTCTCGGCCGCGCAGGGGCTGTTGCTGACCACCTCGTTCTATTGGGACATGGACGACAAGACCCGGGAATGGTCGAAGCGCTATTTCGCCAAGATGAACCGGATGCCAACGATGTGGCAGGCCGGGGTCTATTCCTCGGTCATGCACTATCTCAACGCCATCAAGGAGAGCGGTACCGACGATCCGCTGAAGGTCGCAGCCAAGATGCGCGAAAAGCCGATCGAGGATTTCTTCGCGCGCAACGGCAAGCTGCGCGAGGACAATCTGATGGTTCACGACCTCTGGCTGGTGCAGGTCAAGACGCCCAAGGAATCGCAATATCCGTGGGACTATTACAAGATCCTGACGAAGATCTCGGGCGAGGACGCGTTCGGCCCGCCGGACCCGGCCTGCCCGCTGGTGAAGAACTGAGATCAGCGAATGGCGAATGGGGGGTAGCGAATAGATGTCACCATTCGCTATTCGCAACTCGCCATTCGCCGCACTACCGCACCACCCCGATCTCACGGAAGTATCTGAGCACACCGGGGTGGATCAGGTTGATGTCGGGCGCGGCGGCGACCGTGTTCGCCGCGGTGGTTTCGCAGGCCTGCGCGAGCTTCTTGCAGAAGGTCGCCTCGGCGCCGTGCAGCGTCTTCGCGAGCCGATAGGCGACATCGTCGGGCAGGCTTTCGCGCGCGAGGATGTAGCTCCAGGACCCGACCGAGGCGATCGCTTCGGTCTGCTTCGGATAGCTGCCCGCTGGGACCGTCAACGGCTTCAGGAAGGCGTGCTTGGCGCGGATGCGCGCGATCTCGTCTGCGCTTGGCGCGATGAAGCGGGCGCCGCTCGGGCTCTCGGCCATTTTGGTGAAGCCGGGCCAGCCGATGCCGGCGCCCCACAGCGCGGCGGCGCGGCCGTCCTCCACCATCGCCGGGCCGTCGCCGGCGCGATCGAGGTAGATCGACTTGAAGTCCTCGTCCTGCTTCAGCCCGATGCCGTCGAGGACGTAGCGCGACAGGATCGGCAGGCCGGAGCCCCTGGCGCCGAACGCGACGGGCTGGCCGACCAGATCCTGGATCGTCTTGTAGGGGCTGTCGGCGCGAACCACGAACATGCCGGGGCTCGAGTACATCGCGGTGAGGATCTTCAGCTTCGTCGCCGGCGGCCGCCCGATTCCCATGAAGGCCTCATAGGACGGCTCGCCCGCAACGGTTGCAATATCGATCGTGCCGGCCTCGAGCAGCGGGATGTTCTCGTTGGATCCCTTGGTGTTGCGCGGCTCGATCGACAGTGCCGGGTCGGCGGCGTTGATGACCTCGGCGAAGGCGTTGCCATAGAGCGGAAAGCCGCCGCCCGGCGTCGCCGTGCCGAAATGGATCGTGGTCTTCGACATGGCCGTATCCCGCTCTTGCGCGCCCGCGCCGCCCGCGAGCAACAATGCGCCGGCGCAAATCATAACAGCGAATTTCATGTCAGGCCTCAAGCAGCGTGCGATGCAGGGCAGGCGATCGTCGCACGGCCGACGTCGTAGGCAAAGCCGGCGTTTTGTGAAACCATGGCGGCAATGCTCACAACAAAATGACGGGAGAAACAATGATCCGCTTCGTCCGTGCGACACTGCTCGGCCTGGTCTGCTGCCTTGCCTCTGTCGTCCCCTCCTCCGCCTCCGACTACCCGAACCGGCCGGTGCGCTGGCTGATCGGCTTTGCCGCCGGCGGCCCCGTCGACATCGTCGCCCGCATCATGGGCCAGTGGCTGTCGGATCATTTCGGCCAGCAATTCATCGTCGAGAACCGCACCGGCTCGGGCGGCAACATCGCCGCCGCTGCCGCGATCAACTCGCCGGCCGATGGCTACACGCTGCTGTTCGTCGCACCCAACAATGCGATCTCGACCTCGCTCTACAAGAAGCTGCCCTTCGATTTCCTGCGTGACACCACGCCGGTCGCGAGCATCATGCAGCTTACCAACATGCTGGTGGTCTCGAACGCGATGCCGGTCAAGACCGTCCAGGAGTTCATCGACTACTGCAAGGCCAATCCCGGCAAGATCTCCTATGCCTCCTCGGGCAACGGCACCTCGGTGCACATGTCGGCCGAATTGTTCAAGGCGATGACCAAGTGCGACATGCTGCACGTGCCGTATCGCGGCTCGGCGATCGCCTTCCCCGACATCATCTCCAACAAGGTGCAGTTGATCTTCGACAACCTTCCGTCGGCGCTGGAGCAGGCCCGCGGCGGCAACGTGCGGGCGCTTGGCGTCACTTCGCCGCAGCGCTGGCCGTCCGTGCCCGACGTGCCCGCGATCGCCGAGACGGTGCCGGGCTTCGAGGCCGTCGGCTTCTACGGCATATCGGCGCCGAAGGGCACGCCGCTGGAGATTGTCGAGATGCTCAACAAAGCGGTCGGCGAAGCCTTAAAGGACCCGAAGCTCGTTGCCCGCCTCGCCGAGGCCGGTGGCATCCCGAAGCAGATGACCCCGGCCGAATTCGGCAAGCTGGTAGCGGACGAGACCGAGAAATGGCGCAAGGTGGTGGAGTTCGCCGGGGTCTCGGTGGATTGAAGCGTCGACGGCCGCGGAAACCGGCATCTGGCCTCTGTTCCAGCAGGCCGCCGATCAGAAGATCGCGGAGCGATCGGCGGCTCTGGGCGGCATTGCCGAATGCCCAGGCACCCTGTAAACGGAGCCCCGCACCGTTGCCGGCCGCGCCAAAGCGGCCTGCAGGCGGCGGGGCCTGTAGCTCAATGGTTAGAGCCGGCCGCTCATAACGGTCTGGTTGCAGGTTCGAGTCCTGCCGGGCCCACCAAGGAAATCAGTAATTTATCAGGAACCGTTTCGCTTCATCGGAAGCACCGCACCAGAAACCGCACCAGATACGTGCGCTTTTCGTTCGCCCGCTGGATCGCGCTTGGCGATTTTCTCGACCGCGTCGGACAAATAGTCGGGATGGTGATGGCCGTACGTGTTGAGCAGAACCTCAAGCGACATTCCGAGATAGCCTGCGGCCTGCCACGGGTCTGCCCCTCTCTGCATCAGCCAAGTAGCTGCGGTGTGCCGCAGAGTGTGAGGTGAAATACCGGGACCAAGCCCCGCAAGCCTCACAGCACTCTTGAACGCCGTTTTGACAGAGGTAATAGGCCTTCCGTTGTACTCGACGAAATGCTTCGCCTCTGGATCAATCCGGTGCCAGCGCCGCAGATGAGCAAGCAAGCGGAAGGGGATTGGCACCGTCGGTTGCCGCTTGTTGGTCTTCGCGCTGCCCTGTTTCAGACGGTAGTAGCGCCCTCGTTCCAGGTCGACATAGGAGCAACCGATCGCCGGAATGGGAGACGCGGCTGCAATGGCTCCCGCACGGGTTCCGCTGTAGATGCCTAACAATATGAACCGAGCAAGATGGCGAAGGGGACGCTTGCTTGTGGGGACCTTCACGTCATCGATAGGACGGCGCGAGCCTTTTTGCATTTCGCGATAGCGCCAGCAGGTCCAAACCAATTTGGCCGCATCGCTGCGCGTCAGCCACTTGTCTCGCGGTTGGCCCTTCTCCGGCAGCGGCACCTTCACGATTTCCCTGTGGTATCCTTCGGCTGCATGGTGACCAATAGCGGCACGCAGATCCTCAAGATCTCGGCGCGCGCCGCCCTTTCTGCGGCATTTCTTGTATGAGCGGCATGCCTCTCCGTTTACTTCGCCAAGCATTTTTGCGCCCCACCACTCGTTCAATCGCTCGATGCGCTTCTTGAACTTGCGGATAGCGGGAATGGAATCTTCGTTTTCGCCATCGACGTTAAAGCGATCGCGAAGCTTTTCAAGCTGCGCATCTAAGTAAATCGACAGAACATCCGCGACCGGAATATCGTCGATGTGCCGTATTCGTCGCGCCGGCGTGTACTTAGACGCTAAGTATTCCTCTAATTTCCTTTCCGCAGCCGCAATCTCATCTGCAGCGCAGCCTGTGCCGACATCCCGGCCGTTGTCTCTGATAATCCAGGTAGCTTGGTGGGTGATCTTTCCGCTTTTGTCTCGGCGGGCGGCCTTGAGCTGGAGCCTGGCGCCCTTGCTTCGTCGCGGCATAGCTCTCGCATCCGTTCGATATGAGCCAAAGTGGTAAATTCCTTGCCGGCAATCTTCTCAACTAGCAGTCGGTTACGATCGCGCTCACGTCGCAGGCCGGCGACCGTCATTCCGCCCATAGGGAATGCGATCTTCACGGCATCAGCAAGGCGAAGCGGGGTATCTGGCGTAATTTCCGATTGCGTTCGATCTCTCATCGACGCCTGCGTGGTTCTTCAGCGGCAAAGCCGCACTTGTTGAATTATGGTCCTCCCAATCCTGCGAAGGAAGCCGACGTTCCCCGTTATCGCACAGTGCCGTGTAGCCTCGTACAATTGGCCAGATGGCTTCAAGGGCACTGTCCGGGAAGTTGGCGCTTGGACACCTGAACGGATAGCCACGGCTTCGCGCGCTTCGGTGACACGACTGAGAGAAGTTTTGTACGTTTCGGACATTGCCATCGAGATTTCCCTATACATTTCGAAGTCAACGGTCGTCGATCCTGATCGATGATTGCGCAAGACAAGATAAGCATCTGCTGCGACACGATCGAACATCGACACCGGTCGTGTCGTGCGTCTTGAGGATGCCCGCCGCTGACTTATGCGGCGAACGCGTCGATCCCTTATCAAATTGTCCGATTTGCACCTCGCAGCCGCCAATTGCCGCACTAGCCGAGGGAAAGGCTTCCCGAAACGCAGAGTTCACATACACCTTGAACTAACGGCGGAGCCGAAGGGCTCGTCAATCCATGAGCCCCCTGTCCAAGCATGCCGAAGCATAAAGTCGACAAGCTCGCCCGCGCAAAAGCGCGGCCCAATCCCGCCCAATGGGACGAGGACGAAGTGATGACGCTTGTGGAGGCTGTTGCCGTGTTCTTTCCGCACGGACCGTTGACTTTATCGTCCTTGCGCAGGGCCACGGCTGTAGGGACTCTTGAAATCGCCAAAGTAGCAGGGAAGGATCTGACAACCCCTCGAGCTATCCGCAAAATGGTCAAACCATCATGCCGGGCCGCAAAGTCAAGCCGCCGCGACTATGGTTCCGAGAAGACGAAGGATGCTGGATCATCCTCGATCAATCGGGCGGAAAGCGACGGCAGATCCGCACAGGCTGCTGCCGCGATGACACTGACGGAGCAGCGCAAGCGCTGGAAAAATATATCGGCGCGCGCCACACGTTCGCAATTGGGGCGACCGACCCTCGTATCCTCTCGATAGCCGATATCCTGACCTTTTATGAGACGTTGAAACGACCCAGGTCGCAGGATGCACGGAAACTCGCAGACCACGAGCTATTGCTCATTCGCTTGTTGGATCTGAACGCATTTTTCGGCTCGAAGAAGGTCCCGGAGCTTAAGGCGCAGCTCTGCCGGGACTTTGTCGACTGGTCGACTGGCGCTCCGAACCAGAACAATAGAGCGGCCGGTATTACGCCTCGCGCCGGGACCGTGTCGGATCAAACCGCTCGACGGCGGCTGGAAGATCTGCGTGCCGCGATTAACGCCTACCATGCCGAGCATACGCTTAGCATCGTGCCAAGGATTACGTTGCCGCCAAAGGCAGACGGCCGACAGCGTTGGCTAACGCGAAACGAGGCCGCTCGTCTATTCGGTGCAGCGATGGGCTACGTTTGGGATGTCGCGCGTGGTCACTGGAAGAGCACTCTGAACGGGCGCCTGATCCGCCGTGAGCGCTGGATCATCAATCGGCGTCGGCCGGCAGCACGCTTTATTCTCATCGGGCTGTACAGCGCCAGGCGAGAGGAGACGATCCGCCGGACACAATGGATGGCGACCACTACGCATCCATGGTTGAACCTCAATGCCATGATCTATCAGGGTCGAGGCAGCGACGAACAAGCCACCAAGAAGCGGCGTCCTCCAACAAAAATTGCCAATCGACTACGACCACATTTGGTGCGCTGGCGTTCTATCGACGCGCGGCGTTCGGCCAAACTGCGCGCGGCGGGGCTGATGAAGGATGGCGAGGAAATCCGCTTCGTCGTCAACCGCATGCATGACGGCCAGCCTCTCGCTGGAAAGATCCGCTCCGCCTGGGAGGGAATCCTCGAGGATGCAGGGCTTGGCGATGAAGTCGTGCGGCACTCGCTCCGACATACCGCGGCTACGTGGCAAATGCAGGCAGGTACCGATCTGTGGGAAGCCGCTGGATGGCTTGGTATGACCGTCGAGCAGCTCGAGCAAAACTACGGCCATCATCATCCAGACTTCCAAGAGGAAGCGGCAGAGGCTTTCGGGGGACGCCGCTAGCTCGACAGTCGAGCTTCGACCTCAAGTGTCGACACGCGCGCCGCGGGCCTCCCGCCACCGAATGCCGATTATCACGACTAAGAGTTCCCGGACGTCGCCCCCACACCTCAAGGAGCGAGGACCGCCACCCTGATGGTACTGCCAGCACCAGAAAGAACGGCATCAAATGGCCGCGCAACGGTGTATGATAATCCAATTCGTTGCACATTTCGTTGCGCCGTCAGACCGGCGAAACTATAAGCCATTGAAAGAATGGTCGGAGTGGCAGGATTCGAACCTGCGACCCCTGCGTCCCGAACGCAGTGCTCTACCGGGCTGAGCCACACTCCGACTAAGAGGCCCGGCTTATAGCGTCGGGTTTCAGGGACTGCAAGCTACCCAGTTGAGGATTTAGTCACAGTGGATACAGGCCTGAAAACGCTCGTTCTGCCCGCCGGTGCGGCCGCAACCGCGACGGCCGCGGGGGTGTTGGCCGAGGGCGGCCTGGTGGCCTTCCCGACCGAGACTGTCTACGGGCTTGGCGCCGATGCCGGCAATGCGGCTGCGATCGCGCGGCTTTACCAGGCCAAGGGCCGGCCAGCCTTCAATCCGCTGATCGCCCATGTCGCCGATCTGGCCGCCGCCCGGCGGATCGCCCTGTTCAACGGGCAGGCCTTGCGGCTCGCGGAAGCGTTCTGGCCGGGCCCGCTGACCCTGGTGCTGCCGCGGGCTCTGTCCTGCCCGGTGGCGGAGCTGGCTACCGCTGGCCTCGAAACTGTCGCGATTCGCGTCCCGGCCCACAAGATGGCGCGCGAGATCATCAAGACCTTCGGCGGTGCCGTGGTGGCGCCCTCCGCCAATCTCTCCGGCCATGTCTCGCCGACCACGGCCGAGCATGTGAACGGCGACCTCGCCGGCCGTATCGATCTGATCGTCGACGGCGGCCCGGTCGAGGTCGGCGTGGAATCGACCATCGTCGGCTGCTTCTCGGACCCGGTGCTGCTACGGCCCGGCGGCCTGCCGCGCGCCGAGATCGAGCGTGTGCTTGGCCTTCCCCTGCAATCGCCACCGCCGGGCGCGGAGGGCGAGGATGGCCAGCCAGTCGCACCGGGCATGCTCGCCTCGCACTACGCGCCGCGTACGCCGGTCCGGCTCAACGCCAGCGACGTCCATGTCGGCGAAGCGCTGCTGGCGTTCGGGCCGACCAAGGTCGCGCGGGCCGCATACGCTTCCGTCGTGATGAACCTGTCGGAGCGCGGCGATCTCGCGGAGGCGGCCGCCAACCTTTTCGGTTACCTGCGCACGCTCGACAGAATAAACGCCGATGCCATCGCGGTGATGCCGATTCCGGATGATGGCCTCGGCGAAGCCATCAACGATCGGCTGCGCCGCGCGGCCGTCGGCCGGGCATGACCCGAACACGGAACCGCCGCTCGGACAGACCCACAATCATGGAGATCAGCGCGTGATGCGGCTGCCGCAATGGCATCATGCTCGATATCGGGAGTGAAAGACCAAGAACAATGAATATCGTCCAGCCTGCCATGCCCCCGCTTCCATCAGACCTGATCCAGAAATTCCGTGCCATCGTCGGCGAGAAATATGCGGTGACCGATGCCGCCGATATCGCGCCTTACCTCACCGAGGAACGCAACCTGTTCCACGGCCGCTCGCCGCTGGTGCTGCGCCCGGGCTCGACCGCCGAAGTCGTCGCGATCTGCAAGCTCGCGAGCGAGCACCGCATCGCGCTGGTGCCGCAGGGCGGCAACACGGGCCTGGTCGGCGGCCAGACGCCGCACAACGGCGAAGTGGTCGTCTCGATGCGCCGCATGGACAAGATCCGCGAGGTCGACACCGAATCCAACACCATGACCTGCGAAGCCGGCGTGGTGCTGCAGGTCGCGCAGCAGAAGGCCGCTGAGGTCGATCGGCTGTTTCCGCTTTCGCTCGGCGCGGAAGGCAGTTGCACTATCGGCGGCAATCTCTCGACCAATGCCGGCGGCACCACGGCGCTGGCCTATGGCGTTGCGCGCGAGATGGCGCTCGGGGTCGAGGTCGTGCTGGCGGACGGCCGCGTGCTGAACGCGCTATCCAAGCTGAAAAAGGACAACACCGGCTACGACCTGCGCAACCTCTTCATTGGTGCCGAGGGCACGCTCGGCATCATCACCGCGGCCACGCTGAAGCTGTTTCCGAAGCCACGCGCGATCGAGACCGCCTTTGTCGGGTTGAAATCGCCGGCCGCAGCGCTCAAGCTGTTGTCGATCTCGCGCAACGAGGCCGCCGGCGCACTGACCAGCTTCGAATTGCTCGCCGACATCGCGGTGGAGTTCTCGATCCGCCACGGCATCGACATCCGCGATCCGCTTCAGACCAAGCATCCCTGGTACGTGCTGATGGAGCTGTCGTCGTCGCGTGACGACGCCCGCGACACGCTGGAGGCCATCCTCACCAAGGGCATGGAGGACGGCATCGTCGACGACGCCGTGATCGCCGCCAATCTGAGCCAGCGCCAGGCGTTCTGGAAGCTGCGCGACGAGATGTCGGGCGCGCAGAAGCCGGAGGGCGGCTCGATCAAGCATGACGTCTCGGTGCCGGTCGCCGCGGTCCCCGCCTTCATCGAGGAAGCAAACGCGGCGGTGGTGAAGCTGATCCCGGGGTCGCGGCCGGTGCCGTTCGGCCATCTCGGCGACGGCAACATCCACTACAATGTCAGCCAGCCGGTCGGCGGCAATGCGGCCGATTTCCTGGCGCGCTGGCACGACGTCAACGCCGTCGTGTTCGAGATCGTGCTGCGCATGGGCGGATCGATCTCGGCCGAGCACGGCATCGGCGTGCTCAAGCGCGACGAGCTTCCGGACGTGAAGGACAAGGTTGCGATCGAGCTGATGCGGTCCATCAAGACGATGCTCGATCCGCTCGGCATCATGAACCCGGGCAAAGTGCTGTGACCGCGACCGCATCGTTGCCCGCTCTTTCCATTGCTCTGATCACAGACCACGACGTCGCCGACGTCGTCGCGCTGTGGCAGGCTTGCGGCCTGACCCGGCCGTGGAACGATCCCACGGCCGACATCGCGCTGGCGCGGCGCGGGCCGAATTCGGCCGTGCTGGTTGGCCGCGACGGCGGCGCGCTCGTGGCAACCGTGATGGTCGGCCACGACGGTCATCGCGGCTGGGTCTATTACGTGGCGGTCGATCCCGGCCGGCAGGGCAACGGCCTTGGCCGCACCATCATGGCGGCGGCGGAAGACTGGCTGCGCGAGGCCGGCGTGCCGAAGCTGCAACTGCTGGTCCGGCGCGAGAACGCCAAGGCGGGCGCATTCTACCAATCACTCGGCTTTGAGGAATCGACCTCGGTGATGTTCGCCAAATGGCTTGACGGCCGCGAAGCGACGACATGACGGAGTCAGATCGACAAATGAGATGGGCTCCTGCCGCGTCGATGGGTCACCTCTCCCCTTGTGGGAGGTCGGATCGCATCGCAAGGTGCGATCCGGGTGAGGGGTCACGCTCTCTCATCGGACCTGAGAACCCTCACCCGCGCCTTCGGCGCGACCTCTCCCCGTCGGGAGCAGTGATGCCCTCCCGCGAGGTGTACCGATGAGCATTGCCAACCGCGTTCGCGTCAAGGACGTTCAGCTTCTCTCGAAGCGTCGCTACGAGCTGAAGAGCGCGACGCTCGACTACCGACGCGCCAATGGCGAGTGGCAGACTCAGGTGCGCGAGGTCTACGACCGCGGCAACGGCGCCGCGCTGCTGCCTTACAATCTCAAGACGCGCACCGTCGTGCTGGTGCGGCAATTCCGCTACCCCGCCTTCGCCAACGGCTATGACGACCTCTTGATCGAGGTCGCCGCCGGTATGCTCGACGACGCTGAGCCGGAGCTGCGCATCCGCGCCGAGGTGGAAGAAGAGACCGGCTACCGGCTCGTGCACGTGCGCAAGGTGTTCGAGGCCTTCACAAGCCCGGGCGCCGTGACCGAGAAGCTCCATTGCTTCGTCGCCGAATATGACGCCACGATGCGAATCGGCGATGGCGGTGGGCTCGCCGACGAGGGCGAGGACATCGAGGTGCTCGAGCTCTCGATCGACGAGGCACTCGCCATGATCAGCGACGGCCGCATTGTCGATGCCAAGACCATCATGCTGCTGCAATACGCAGCGCTGCATCTGTTCAGGTGAAATGCCGGATTGCCGGAGCAGCGTCATCCCGTTTGTGGCGGGACGACATCACACCCGACGAGCGGCGGCGTTGCGTTATCGCATCGTGATCGCAAGACCGCTCAGATCGGCGTTCGCCATCAGGCCCACCTGCTGGCCGGTCAGCTCGAGCACCGCGCCCTTCTGGTTGGTGAGCACGATTGCACGGGCGCCGCGGCCAAGCGCCAGCCCGGCGCCCGCCGCGCCGTAGACGCCGGCGACGTCGGAGGGACGGTTGATGTTGCTGACGCGGCCGCGCAGCACGGTTTTCGAGCCGCCGAACACCAGGCCGTAGTCGAGCCCGCCGGTGGAGAGCGGATAGCTGCGGCCGCGGAATGTCAGCATGCCCGTGCCGCCGGAGCCGCCGATGAACCATCCGGCCTTGTATATGGTGAGCTGGATGAAGCCGCTATCGGCATGCGCGGCGGAGGACAAGGCGGCGCCTGCGAACGCCGTCAGTGCGACCAGCGCGGCACGAAGGGCGGATGACAATCTCATTGTGCGGACTCCCCAAAGTTTGCTCACGTCGCGACGCGGATACGAATCACCACGCGCCAACTGTAGCAATCGCGCTTGGCGGCGCAATTTGGGGGGCGGCCGCGCTTGCGCGCAAGCCGCGTTGAACCTGCTTCCGGGGTTGCAACACTCACTGCCGCGGCGCCCGCCCGTACGTTATCCGGCATGGCGATGCCGCGTCAGTGATGCTTGATCAGTGCGTCGCGGGCGGCGGCAAGTTCGAGGAACGCCGGGCCGTTGCCGCCGCCATCCGGATGCACCGTCTTGGCAGCGCGCTTGAAGGCCTGATGAATCTCCGTCGCGGCCAGGCGCCGGCCGAGCGGCAGGCCAAGCAATTGCCGGTACTGGTCTTCCTGCGTCAAAATCTTCGGCGCGAGGCCGCGCCGGCCGAACCGCGGCGCGGACAGCATGTGCAGCGCATCGCTGATGATGCCGAGGCGACGTCGCGCCATCTCCTTGGTGCGGCGATCGGCCGATCTCGCCGCGGCGTGGCGCAGCACGGGCAGCACCTGTGCGGCCGCCTGACGCAGCGTCTCATCGATGTCGGTCGCGGCGATGTCGGCCACCATCCGGACCATCCCGGCGTGGTCGGGATCGGACGCCGCACAGAAGCGTTCGATCGCAAGTCTCCACTGTCTGATACGCGGGTCCATGTTCGGGTCCGTGCCGTCATCCGAATCCGGATGACAGCAACGCGCAAACACCGCTTGGCGTTTCGATTGGCGCAGTTTTGAATAGTGTTGTCGACAACGCACAACAAACGAGGAACGCCATGCCCCTACTCGACAATCACATCGCCGTCGTCACCGGCGCGGGCTCCGGCATCGGCCGCGCGATCGCTGGGGGCTACGGCCGCGAGGGCGCGCGCGTCGTGCTGCTCGACATCGATGGCGACGCGGCGGCGGAGGCGGCCAAGGAGATTCGCGGCGCCGGCGGCAAGGCCGATAGCTTCGCGCTCGACGTCACCAATCGCGACGCCTGCATCACGATGGCACAGCAAGTGGCCGACGAGATCGGGCCGGTCTCCATCCTGGTGAACAATGCCGGCATCGCACGCCGCAACGGCATGCTCGGCACGAACGAGGCCGTGATCAAGGATTGGGAGGACATCATCTCGATCAATCTCACCGGCGTCTTCAATGTGACACACGCCTTCCTCGCGCCGCTGCGCAAGAACAGAGGACGCATCGTCAACATCGGCTCGATCCAATCCTTCGTGCATCTGCGCACGCCGAGCTCGCCCGCCTATACCGCCTCCAAGCACGGCGTACTCGGCTTCACCAAGGCACTTGCCGCCGAGCTCGGCAAGGATGGCGTGCGCGTCAATGCGATCGGCCCGGGATTCATCGAGACGCCGCTGAACGAGAAGGTGCGCGCCACCAATCCGGATCTGGTGAAGGTTTTCATGGATCACACGCCGCTCGGCCGCCCCGGCAAGCCGGACGACATTGTGGGACCCGCGATCTTCCTGGCCTCCGATATGTCGGCCTACGTCTCCGGGTCGATCGTGATGGTCGACGGCGGCTATCGCACGTTGTGACGACGGAACCCAATCGTGGCGATTTCGAGGTATTTTCTATGACGCCGCAGACGCTTAGTGGGTATTAAGGAGTTGTTAACCAAACTGGCACACCGTGAAACTACGGGCTTTGGGGTAGTTCGATTCTCGATGTTTCCGCTTCATCGGTGAGGCGGGCGTTGATCGGGAGGTGTCAATGTCCTACGCGTCCACCCTGCCTGCGCCGGAAGCTATGCTGCTGCCGTCGCTGGCTCCAAATGAAATCGTGCCACTGCTGATCGGTGCGACCGTCGACGAGGTCGAACGGGAGCTCGTGCTGCAGACGCTGGCACGCTGTGACGGCAACCGCACCCGCGCTGCGCGCGTGCTCGGGCTGTCAGTCCGGACTTTGCGGAACAAGATCCGCGAATACTCCGCCGACGGCATCGAGGTGCCGCCGCATTCCGACAACGGGGCGGGATAGCGGCTCAGATCGGCAGATCGATCGCAAGACGCCGCCAACGCGACAGCAGCGGGCTGTCATCGCGGCCGAGATAGCTTGCGAGACAGACCTCGGTCGCCGCGGTCTGTTGCAGCGTCCGCGTCACCAGCGCGGTCGCGTAGTCCCAGTACGCCCGGCGGCCGCGAGGGTTCTCTTCGATCAGCGATTTTGCGAGGATCTCGATGTAGATCGTCGTAACGGTCTTCTGCCAGAGGCGGCCTGCCTTCATCGCCGGGCGGAGCACGCCGTTCCGACCGTGCCACATCAGCCAGTAGTCCTCTTCCACGCCGGCCCAGGCCGATAATGGTAACGACGGGTCAAGGCACGGCGAGCGGCATGGCAGCGGCTGCCTCGTGCGCGCGTCACAGAAGAACGAATAACCAAGCTTGTGATACCAGCCCACCCGCAGGAATTTTCGGATCGCGGCCTGTTCATGGGCCTCAGGCAATCGTCCGCCCGAACCTTCGAGATCGGTGATGATCGACTCCAGCCTGTCGCGATCGAATGGTTCGACTTCGAGCACCACGCCGATATTGCGCGGAAACAATTCGTCGAGCATGTCGACCATCTCGCGATAGAATGTTCGCGCCAGGCCGCCACCACGCCACGCCCTGTGCACGCCGACATGATTGCAGAAGATCAGGCGGCTTGCATGGTCGTAGGTGAAGAAGCCGAACCCGATCGCGCGCTCCGCAGCGCGCAGGATGAAGAAGCGTGAGTCGAGACGGTACGACATTCTTCGACCGCCAACCACGAAGCCTCGCCGCTCGCCGATATCATCTGACAACACCCAGCGCACGATATCGTCCGAATCGTCGCGCTCGCTCGCCGGAAACAGCTCTTCGTAGAGTTCGAGGACGCCGCTGTCGCGGAAGGTCGAGTCGTCGACCACATCGTGTCGCGTGACCACGATATCGAGCGCAGGTCCGCCTGCGGCTTCGCCGGGCATGTCGTTCAGAATTCGCAACGTGTCCTCCGCTGCCCGCACACCGAATTATGACTGTTGATCGCTTGCATCAGCATCGGCCGCCAGAATTGAAGCTGTCATCCAACCTCTGTTACAACCGACTTGAAATCGCGACGGAGCATATCAGTGGCTGACGACACGACCTCCCGCCAGGGGCCGCGGGGACCACAGGGGCCGCAAGGCCGTCAGGGTGAGCCGGGACGTCCCGGTCCGCAGGGACACCCGGGGCGGCCGGGACCGGAAGGGCCGCGCGGCAAGCCGGGTCCGCAGGGAAAGGCGGGAGCAGTCGGCAAGGCGGGACCACAGGGTAAGCCCGGGGCGCCGGGCAAGGCAGGCCCGCAAGGCGTCCGCGGCGAGCCTGGCCCGCAAGGTCCGCAGGGCCCCGCGGGTCCGCGCGGCGAAGCCGGACCGCCCGGTCAGTTGCCGTCGATTGATCAGGTGATGCCATGGCTACACATGATCTTCGACGCCTGGGAGGACTACAAGCGCACCAAGGAGCGCGAAGCGGCCGAGCAGGCCGACCACGACGCAGCCGAACGTGCCGCTGCTGAGGCGATCGCCCTTGACGTCGACGCCGGGGATTTCGGCGATGATGATGATGACGACGATCGCAAGAAAAAGAAGAAGCGCCGCAAGGATAAGAACAAGTAACATGTCTCGTCCCCTAAAGCGCGATGAGATTGGGAATCGTCATCGCGCTTGAGCTCCTTGTTTGAGCATGATCTCCGCGCAAACGCTCTGCGTTTGTCGCGAGGGAAAACCGCTTCGAACTCTTCCGGATCATGCTCTAGCTTCGCGGGCACTCCTTGTAGCCGAACCGGTCGATGATCATCGCGCCCGGGATCGCGTGGAATTCCAGCGTCTCCATGTAGTGATGTGCCAGCACGTACTGCCGCAGCGCGGGCTTGTAGGCATTCAGCATCCGCTGGGTCGATGTGGGATTGATGTTGCGCTGGCGATCGTGGCCGGCGTGAAATAGCAGCGTCGCGCTGCGCTCGACGCAGACATTGCGCAGCCCGAGGAATAGCGTGCAGTTCGACTGACAATGTCCCCTGATGCGGAATAGCTCGCCGGTCGCGTTGGCCCGGTCGATCTCGGGCTGGAATTTTCCGATCCAGCCGCCCATGCCGTAGCCCTCGGACGTGCCGGCACAGGCGGCCGACGACGCCAACGCAACGACCAGTGCAATGATGATGCGCATGGCGTGCCCTCAGTTCGCAACAGACAACGCCCGTTGGAGCCGCTTTGCAAGCGCGCCGTGGCGCCCGGCGGTCGGCAGCGCGAAACGAGATGGATGAACCGGAAGACCCAGCGCATGGCGTAGCGCCAGGCGATGCTTGCGAACGCTCCGCAGATCGTCGGGATGAACGCCCGTGAATGTTCGCCTCAGCCAAACCGCAGACGGGAGCGCTCCTTCGCCTTTTCCGCCTCGATCTCGCGGTCGCGCGCCGGCGCCGTGGTCTGCAATGAGATCAAAAGCTTTCGCGCGGCTTCGGAGACCTCAGTCACGGCAAGGTTGAATGCGGCCTCGTTCGCCTGCGACGGCTTGTTGAAGCCGGACAGTTTGCGCACGAACTGTAGCGCCGAGGCGTGAATCTCGTCCTCCGTGGCAGGCGGCTCGAAATTGAACAACGTCTTGATGTTGCGGCACATGATGGTCTCCCTCACCCCCAAGCTGCTTGGGCGGCTGCCCTCAGGACGATCGGCTGCTGCAAAATACGACATCGTGGTTTATTCTGGCACCCCTCATCGTCCACGGTTTAGCGAGGTTCCCGATGAGCCACGTGATCTATAAGGTCGTACAGCACGACGGCGGCTGGGCCTATACCGTCAACGGGGTGTTTTCGGAACCGTTTCCAACGCGTGCGGCAGCGCTCGCCGCCGCACGACGCGCCGCGACCGAGCAGCGCGTCCCGGGGCGCACCGAGGCGATCCAGTACGAAACCTCCGACGGCAAGTGGATGACCGAAACCGCTGCCGGCAATGATCGCCCCGAGACGGATGTCGAGGAGGGCCGCTAAGGCATCTGCACGTCGTCAAAACGGAACCTGCACGCCAAGCCGATCGAAGAACGCCCGTCCCCGATCCGTGATCCGCAACGCACGTGGAATGCGATGCGGTGTGACACAGCGCGCCGCGAGCAGTCGCGCGAGCACTGCATTGGCAAACGGACCGGCGAGATGCGGCACGCGCTCGGTCCAGTCGTTGCAGAGCCGCAGATGGGGCTGCCGCGCGGGATCGAAATCGATCTCCTCGGCCCGACACCAGGCCAGCCCCTGCTCCGTGACCTGTCCGCTGCGGCCTTCGACGATGACGAGTCGGCGGCGGATCAGCGCGTTCGACAGCAGCACGCCGAGCTGACCCGCCAAATGATGGTAACAGGTGCGAGATCGCCTGAGCTGCTCGGCCGGCATTGCACGTCCGCGCGCGGCACTGGTTCTGGCGGCCAGATCGACCAAGGTCTCGATCAGCGCCGCCACGTCGTCGTCCCTGATCCGGTAGTATCTGAACCTGCCCTGCGCCCACACGGACAGCACGCGCGCATCGACCAGCTTCTGCAGGTGTGCACTCGCGCTTTGCGGTGAGATGCCGGCAATGACGGCAAGTTCGCCTGCGGGCAAAGCCTTGCCATCGGCGAGCGCACTGACCATCGCCTCGCGTGCCGGATCGCCGAGCGCCTCCGCGATCCGCGAAAATCCTGTCTGCACGGATTGCGATGAACCCATGGCATCGTCCTCCAGTTCGCTCAGCGTCCCAACCATATCCAGGACGACATGAAACTCATTTCAGATTTTCCTGAAACATCAGGGGCGTGTCTTGGCCGAAATTGGTACCAGTCAACAGAACCGCAAGGGAACAATCATGACAGCCGACAAGAACGACGCAGAACGCATCCACCGGCTCTGGGACGACGCCCTCGGCAACAAGGACCTGGAGGCGGCGCTGGCGCTCTATGCACCGGACGCTTCGATCGAAAGCCCGCTGGTCCAGCACCTGATGCAGACGGACGAAGGGATCGTCCGCGACAAGGACAGGCTGCGTGAGTTCATCACACGGGTGTTCCGGACCAGCCCGCCGCAGCGCAGGCGCTTCAAGCAGGGCTTCTTTACCGACGGACGGGTCATCACCTGGGAGTATCCGCGGCAGTCTCCGGACGGCAATCAGATGGATCTCGTCGAGGTCATGGAGATCAAGGACGGCCTGATCCAGTCCCACCGGGTCTACTGGGGATGGTATGCGCTCAACATCTTGAAGGGAGGCTAGGTCGATAATTCTCGCCCGGTCGCGCGGCGCGCCACTCGGACGGATGCTTCCGCCATGATAGGCTTGCGCCCACGCGGCTGGACAAAGACGCCGCGCCCGGGGAGAAGCACGATGATCCGTTTGTGCGCGGCGCTTGTGGCCGCTCTCGTCTCGATGTCGGTATCGGCCATGGCTGCAGACTATCCAGTGCCGCAGGACGGCGAGTGGACCGCGAGGGACTTCAAGTTTCACACCGGCGAGATCATGCCGGAGCTGCGGCTGCACTACACCACGATCGGCGCGCCGAGCGGACAGCCGGTGTTGGTGCTGCACGGCTCCGGCGGCTCGGCCGCCAGCATGCTGACACCGACTTTCGCGGGCGAATTGTTCGGGCCCGGCCAGCCGCTGGACGCATCGAAATATTACATCATCATTCCCGACGGCATCGGGCACGGCAAATCGTCGAAGCCGTCGGATGCGATGCGGACCAGCTTCCCGAAATACGACTACAACGACATGGTCGACGCGCAGTACCGGCTCGTCACCGAAGGGCTCAGCGTCAAGCATCTTCGGCTCGTGATCGGCAACTCGATGGGCGGCATGCACACCTGGATCTGGGGCGTGCGCTATCCGCAGATGATGGACATCCTGGTGCCGATGGCCTCGCAGCCGACGGCAATGGCGGCGCGCAACTGGATCCTGCGGCGGACGATGCTGGATACGATCCGCAACGATCCCGACTACAACAACGGTAACTACGCGAGCCAGCCGCGAATGATGAAATTCGCGATCGCGGCCTACCGCTTCGCGAGCGCCGGCGGTACGCTCGCCTACCAGGCCCTGGCGCCGACCGCGACGCAGGCCGACAACATGGTCGATGAGCAATTGGCGCAGCCGGTCACATCAGATGCCAACGACTTCATCTATCAATGGGAAGCCTCGCACGACTACGATCCGTCCGCGGGAATGGAGAAGATCGAGGCGACACTGCTCGCGATCAACGCCGCCGATGACGAACGCAATCCACCGGAGACCGGCGTCACCGAGGCCGCTGTGAAGCGGATCAAGCACGGCAGTATCTATTTGATCCCGGCAAGCTCCGAGACGCGCGGTCACCTCACCGCCGGCAGTGCCAGGTTCTATGCCCGGCAGTTGCAGGAGTTGCTGCAGACTGCACCGCAGCGGACGATGTAACGATCGCGATCAGTCGATGATGCAGGACCGCTTGCGCAAGATAGCGCTGCGCCTGCCTGACGCGATCGGAGGTGACCGGCGGGCCCGCCGGTTTCGGCTTCGTCCGCGGAGCTGGAGCCTGGAATCACTCAAGCGCAGGATGACGCGGGCGGCTTCGGGTGTTACGCTGAGCTCAACATCACACCGGGAGAGCACCGTGACCGATCTTGCCGCAGCCGACCTCGCCGCGATCTATCCGCAGCCGACCGCGCGCGTGATCGCCAAAGCGCGTCCTAGCATCGACGCACATGCACGAAAATTCATCGAGATGTCGCCGTTCTGCGTGCTGGCAACGTCCGGCTCCGATGGCAGCGTCGATGCATCGCCGCGCGGAGGCACGCCTGGGTTCGTCAGCGTGATCGGACCAAACCAGCTCCTGCTGCCGGACCGCTCCGGCAACAACCGCATCGACAGTTTCCGCAACATCGTCGAAGGCTCGGGTCTGCTACAGTTGATCTTCTTCGTCCCCGGCATCGACGAGACGCTGCGCGTGGGCGGCACGGGCCGACTGTCGGGCGATCCCGATCTGCTGGCGTCGATGATCGAGTTCGGCAAGCCGCCGCGTGCGGTGCTGCGGGTCGACGTCAAAGAAGCCTATTTCCACTGCGGCAAGGCGTTGATGCGCTCGAAATTGTGGGCGGCGGAGACCCGCGTCGAGCGCAAGGTATTCCCGAGCATCAGCCAAGTGATCCATGAGCAGACCGCGCTCGGCGAACCGGAGACCCAGGAGGCCGTCTACGAGCGCTACAAGACCCAACTCTGACGCGACACGGGTCGCCTTCCGGGATTTTGAGACAAGTTTCCGTATTAAGATTACTTCTTAACTAATAATTAAGGATCGGTTTGCGGACGCAACGGGGCACGGCTTAGCGTCCGCACGAGTTCGTAACGCAAGAGCTGGTGCGTGCCATGACCTATAAAATCTATCGGGCGCTGGTTGCGTCCGCCGGCGTTGCCGCGCTGATGTTTGGGTGCGCGACCGAGACTTTCGCAAGATCAGGAGCGGCGGTGCGCGGCGCGTTTGCTGCACCCCATCCGGCCTTTCGTCATCATGGACGTATCCCCGGCGCGTTCTGGCCGGCCACGGTCGGCTTTGATTCCGGTCCGGCCGGAGAGCCCCTCGTCGAGGCCGCGCCGCCGATCTCGAATGACGTCCGTTATACCTACACCTATGACGTTCCCTGGGACTGGGCGCATCGCTATCCGCCGGCCGTGGTGCCGTCGGACCGCCCTTATGTCTCGAGCTGCCCGACCGAGAGCGTCACTGTTCCTGGACGCGGCGGAGACCATACTGTCAACATCACCCGGTGCTACTGACGCCCGGGGATCGAGCCGGCATCACAAGCAAAAAGGCCGCCCCTTTGGGCGGCCTTTCGCAATTCTGACATTGATGTCGAGTCCCGCGGACGCCGGTCAGGACTCATCGCCCTTCAGATGGCCGACGTGCTTCTGGGTATAGAGCTCGAGGCCGATGCGCTTGATCAGGTCGAGCTGGGTCTCGAGGAAGTCGATGTGATCCTCCTCGTCCTTCATCAATTCCTCGAACAGATCGCGGCTGACATAGTCCTTGACGCCGTGGCAGTAGGTCGCCGCCTCCTGGTACAGCGCGCGTGCAGCGATTTCGGACGCGAGATCGCACTCGATGATTTCCTGGACGTTCTGGCCGATCTTCAGGGGATCGAGCACCTGCAAGTTCGGAAAGCCCTCAAGGAACAGGATGCGTGCGACGAGTTTGTCGGCGTGCTCCATCTCCTCGATGGATTCCTTGCGCCAGACCTTGGCCATCTCCAACAGGCCCCAGTTGTCCAGCATCCGGTAATGCAGCCAATACTGGTTGATGGCGGTCAGTTCGCTGCGCAGCCCCCTGTTGAGATAATCGATGACTTTCGGGTCGCCTTGCATGATCCACTCCACCTGTCGCGGCCAAATCGGCCAGAATCCAGTTTAGAATGCTTCTAAGTCAGATCGCTGGCAAGGGCAACCCTCCACAGAAGCGCGTGGATAATCGTGATTGCAGGCGATTTGGCGAGGGATCAGCAGGCCGCGAGCGCGAACTCGGTCGGCTCGGAGGTCTCGTCGTTGGCCGCGTGCGGGCAACCGGCACAGCAGGCCTTGGCGCAGGGGCCCAGCGCCTCATCGATAATGGCCTTGATCGTGCGGGCACACCGGCCGCACTCAGCGCTGCAGCCGAGACAGCCGTACATCTGCTTGGCATTTCGCGTCAGGGACCCGCCGGCATTTACGGCGTCGCGGACATCTTGGTCGCTGAGGACGTTACAGGAACAGACAATCATCAGGAAAGGCAGGTCCATCGGTGATGCTTGCCATTATCGATATTGTCGGCATCGCCAGGATGCAAAAGGAAAAAGCGCTTTTTGAAGCAATTCCAAACTGATGCGGGATTCATATTGGAACGAGTCTAAACCGGGCGCGACCTCCACGAGCTTCGTGGCCATCGCAAGGGCTCGGCGCGCTCAATCGCTGCTTCCACCACTTCCGCCATCGCCACCAATTGAATCGCCGCTCGTGCCGAAGGGCGCCCCTGTGAGCCCCCTCACCGCCCGAGCCGCAGCTCGACCCGTCGAACACGTATTCGTGGCCAAATGAGGCGGCTCCGTTCATTGATCGTTCAAGCGAAATATGGAACCTTTAAACCGACAGATCGCTCACACGCTGTCCTTGCTCCCGAGAGGAAAGGTGAGGCCATGAAGAAGACTTTGCTGGCGCTTTGCGCCGCCGCCACCCTTGCGGTTTCGGCCGTGGCGGTCCCCGCCCCTGCCCAGGCACAACGCGGTGTCGCCGCCGGCGTCGCTGCGGGCTTGATTGGCGGCGCCATCGTCGGCGGCGCGATTGCATCGCAGAACGGCTACTATTACGGCCCCGGCTATTACGCGCCACCGGCCTATGTCGCGGGACCGGGATACTACGGCCCGGATTGCTATTGGCAGCGTCAGCGCTTCTGGGATGGCTACGGCTGGCGTGTCCGCAACGTCAGGGTCTGCGATTAATCCCCGTTCATCTCGATTAAATCGAACCAGACGTCCCGGAGAGCCGACTGTCTTCCGGGACGTCCGCTTTATGGGGCCCGAAAAAACCGCTTTCTTGGCCGATAGAGCGCCGGACGTTTACTTTCGATTGACTGTTCTGCGCTGTTTAGCAAGACAGCAGTTCGAACCAGCGTGTGAGTCACCTCAAACCCGGCGTCGGACCACGGCGCCCCCCTTCCAGGAGAGCCAAAGACATGAAGAAGACTTTAGCTGCCCTTGTCGCCGTCACCACGATTGCCGGTTCGCTGGCCGTTGCCCCGGCCGCCAAGGCCGGTGACGGTGGCGCGATCGCGGCCGGCGTTGCCGGCGGCCTGATCGGCGGCGCCCTGCTCGGCGGCGCTATTGCGGGAGCCCGTCCCGCCCCGGTCTATGTCGCACCGGCGCCGGTTTACGTCGAAGAAGCCCCGTGCCGCTGGGTTCGCGAGCGGTTCTGGGACGGCTATGGCTGGCGCTTCCGTCGCGTCCAGGTTTGCGACTGATCCAGCAACGCAGCTTCATTTGCTTTCGAAACCCGGCCTCCTCTGGCCGGGTTTTTCTTTGGTCAGGGATGCGGTTCGGGAATTCCGTGCCGGAGGCTCAACACCCGCAGGATAGCGTCCTTACCTTCGACGAACCGGTGGCCATTCGCGCGGCCGGTTTCCAACCCGGCCTCGGCATCGTCGCCAAGCACGAGCACCGGAAGCGACTGGTTCTCGCCGCCGATCAGTTCGGCAACCTCGCGCCGCGGCCGAGGCCAAGCGATCCGCTCGACGTCGATCGCAGCGTCCAGTTGCGGGAACGATGCAAGCACCCCTTCCAGCAACGCGCAGTGCCAGCAATAGAAGCGCTGCCCTGGGAAGGCTGGATCCTCGAAACCGGGCTTGAGAAGAAACAGCCTGTCGCGCACCGTGTTTCCCTTCGGATCGACTGCTAGTGTTGCCCCCGCATCGCGCGCAGCACCGTGTCGCTCGGCCAGCAATCGATCTTTAGTCCGGCCTGCTTCTGATAGGCGCCGAGCGCGGCGCGGGTCAGCATTCCGGCCTTGCCGTCGAGCTTGTCCTTGTAGAGGCCGATCCGCGTCAATTCACGCTGCATCGCCTCGACATCGGCGGAGCGCAGTTGCGTCGACGCCGACCACGGCGTCGCGAACGGCAGCGGGCTGGTCATGCGGTCGGCCAAATGGCCGACGAATAGCACGTAAAGGTCGGAGAAATTGTACTCCTTGATCACGAAGTAGTTCTTCGTGGTCAGGAAGGCGGGACCGTAGATGCCCTCCGGCTGCAGCAGCGAGGCGGGCTGCGCCTGCTCGGCGGCGCTAAGCTTCAGCCCGCGCACCGGCACGAAACCGGCGCGGAGCCATTGGCCGATCGGCTTGGTCACCTCGGGCACGCCCATCGTGCAATCGACATCGGCCGGCGCCCTGACCTCGTAAGCCCAGCGCACGCCGGGCTGCCAGCCCTTATTGACGAGCTGCTGCGCGGCGGAGGCGAGCGCGTCCGGCACCGAATGCCAGATGTCGACGCGGCCGTCGCCGTCGAGATCGACGCCGTGCTTGTAATATTCGGACGGCAGGAACTGGGTGTAGCCGGTCGCGCCGGCCCAGGAGGAGGTCAGTTCCTTGCGCTTCACCACCCCCTCGCCGAGGATCTTCAGCGCGAGGATGAATTCGCCGCGGTACTGATCCTTGCGGCGGCCGACATAGGCCTGCGTCGCGACTACGCGCAGCGTGTCGTAAGGCAGCGAATAGCGGCCATAGTCGGTCTCGCGGCCCCAGATCGCCAGCACGACCGGAGCCGGCACGCCGAAGCGCTTCTCGATCGCATCGAGCGCCGGGCGATACTTCTGCAACAGCTTCTGCCCTTCCGTCGCAAGCCGCGCGATCGAGGCTTCCCTGACGTAATCGGCCGGCACCTGCACGAACTCGGCCTGCGCCGGCGCGCCTGTCTTGGGACGCCCGGGCAAAATGAGGTCGGGCAGCTTGTAGTCGGGCTCGAGCCCGTGGGTCTCGCGCTCGAAGGTCGCGCGCGACACGCCGGCGGCCTGTGCTTCCGGCCACAGCGAGGCAATGAACTGGGTGAAGGCGGCGTCGGCGGCGCGCGCGGGTGAGACGAACAGCCAGGAGAAAAGCAGAAGCCCGAAGGCAAGCGCGCGGAGAAAGGTCAAATCCAACAGCCTGTTCACGCAGCGGTCCAATGGGCACGCCGTCCGGCAATACCCGTTCGTGCCGCGAGCCTTATCACGGCGCCGGATGGCTGTGAACCGCGGGCCGGCCCGAGGACCGCGCTCAATGCGCGGCCTGCTGCTTGGCTCCCTCGATCGAGTCGTTCGACAGCTTGTCGACGATGGCGATGCCGATCGCCGACAGGATGAAGACGCAATGGATGATGGTCTGCCACATCACGCCGGTCTCGGTGTAGTTGCCCTTCCCCGAGGTCAGCGCGCCCGCCTCGATGAAGGTGCGCAGCAGATGGATCGAGGAGATGCCGATGATCGCCATCGCCAGCTTGATCTTCAGCACGCTGGCATTGACGTGGCTGAGCCATTCCGGCTCGTCGGGATGACCTTGCAGATTGAGGCGCGACACGAAGGTCTCATAACCGCCGACGATCACCATCACCAGCAGGTTCGAGATCATCACGACGTCGATCAGGCCGAGGACGGCCAGCATGATCTGCTGTTCGCTGAAATCGAAGGCATGGGCGAATAGATGCCACAGCTCCTTCAGGAACAGCACGACGTAGACGCCCTGGGCAATGATGAGGCCGACATAGAGCGGCAATTGCAGCCAGCGCGATCCGAAGATCAGCATGGGAACAGGACGCAGCGACCGGCCCTTCAGGGGCGCGCGCACGTCGGAAATGGCGGACATGTCGGATAGCTCGCGGAATTTGGATTGCGGTGCGCTCTATCTACGCAATCGCGGGCCGTTGAAAAGCGACAACTGGCCGCAGATTGCGCCGCGATCCGGTCACGATCTTGCCGCCGCTTCAGCCCTTTCCGCCAGCCACAGGTCGGCAGCGCAGCCTCGTCTTCAGTTGTCGAGTTCAGCTCTGTGAACGAACGGCGACAACCATCTCCAATTCGATGGGCGCGCCTCGCGGTAGCTCGGCAACGCCGATCGAGGTGCGTGCGTGGCGCCCGCGCTCGCCGAGACGCTCGATGAGCCGATCCGAGGCGCCATTCACGACTTGTGATTGCTGGGTGAATCCTGGCGCCGAGGCGACATAACCCACGACCTTCAAGACTTGGACGATCTTGTCCTCGCCGCCCGCGGCGTGGCTGACGGCGGATATGCAGAGATCAGCGCACAACGCGGCAGCTTCCTGGGCAGCCTTAATATCGACGGCGGCTCCGACCTTGCCCGAGTAAAGAAGGTCTTCGCCGCGGCGAGGCAACTGACCACTCACATAGGCAAGTCCGCCATGGATCACGACCGGAACGTAGTTTCCTCCGGGCTTGTTCACGCCTGCAGGGCCATCCGTAGACATTCTGTGTCACCCTTCTGTCTCGCGCGGGGCATCCTCGACAGGTCCGACGACCGTCGCGGCCGCCCGATCACCGCGTCAGCTTCTTGTACTTCACGCGATGCGGAATGATGCTGTCCTGGCCGAGCCGGCGCATCTTGTCCTTCTCATAGTCCTGGAAGTTACCCTCGAACCATTCGACATGGCTGCCGCCCTCGAAGGCCAGGATGTGGGTCGCGATGCGGTCGAGGAACCAGCGATCGTGGCTGATGATGACGGCGCAGCCGGCAAAATCCTCTAGCGCCTCTTCCAGCGCGCGCAGCGTATCGACGTCGAGATCGTTGGTCGGTTCGTCGAGCAGCAGGACGTTGGCGCCCGACTTCAGCATCTTGGCAAGATGCACGCGGTTGCGCTCGCCGCCGGAGAGCGCGCCGACCTTCTTCTGCTGGTCCGCGCCCTTGAAGTTGAAGGCCGAGCAATAGCCGCGTGAATTGACTTCCTTCTTGCCGAGCAGGATCAATTCGTTGCCGCCTGAGATCTCCTCCCACACGGTCTTGCTGCCGTCGAGCGCATCGCGCGACTGGTCGACATAGCCGAGGTGCACGGTCTCGCCGACCGTGATGGTGCCTTTGTCCGGCGTCTCCTGCTTGGTAATCATCTTGAACAGCGTGGTCTTGCCGGCGCCGTTCGCGCCGATCACCCCGACGATGCCGCCGGGCGGCAACTTGAAGGTGAGATCGTCGATCAGCAGGCGGTCGCCGAAGCCCTTGCTGAGGCCTTCGAAGTCGACCACGTTGGCACCGAGCCGCTCGGCAACCGGAATGATAATCTGCGCGGCCTGGGTCTGCTTCTCGCTCGCCTTCTTGAGCAGTTCCTCGTAGCGCTGGTAGCGAGCCTTCGACTTGGCCTGACGCGCCTTCGGCGAGGAGGCGACCCATTCCTGCTCGCGGGCCAGCGTCTTCTGATGCGCGGCCTCCTCGCGGCCCTCCTGCTCGAGCCGCTTCTGCTTCTGCACCAGCCAGGACGAGTAGTTACCCTCATAGGGAATGCCGCGGCCGCGGTCGAGCTCGAGAATCCAGCCGGTGACGTTGTCGAGGAAGTAGCGGTCGTGGGTGACGATCAGGATCGCGCCCGGATAGTTCCGCAGATGGCTTTCCAGCCACGACACCGATTCGGCGTCGAGATGGTTGGTCGGCTCGTCGAGCAGCAGCAGGTCCGGCTGGTCGAGCAGGAGGCGGCACAGCGCGACGCGGCGGCGCTCGCCGCCCGAGAGCTTGGTGACGTCGGCATCGTCAGGCGGACAACGCAGCGCATCCATCGCCTGGTCGACCTTGCTGTCGAGATCCCACAGGCCCTGGGCCTCGATCTCGTCCTGCAGCTTGGTCATCTCGTCCGCGGTCTCGTCGGAGTAGTTGACGGCGAGCTCGTTGTAGCGGTCGAGGATCGCCTTCTGCTTGGCGACGCCCTGCATGACGTTTTCGCGAACCGAGAGATTGGGGTCGAGATGCGGCTCCTGCTCGAGATAGCCGACGCGAGCGCCATCGGCGACCCAGGCCTCGCCGGTATATTCCTTGTCGAGGCCCGCCATGATCTTGAGCAGCGTCGACTTGCCCGAGCCGTTGACGCCGAGCACGCCGATCTTGGCATCCGGATAGAAGCTCAGATGAATGTTATCGAGCACCTTGCGGGTCGGGTAGCTCTTGGTCAGACCCTGCATGAAATAGATGAACTGGCGCGCCATCCGCTGTCCCTGGAATTGATCCGATTTGTGGAAATTTTGCTGCCGCCGATGTAACGGCCAGCCCCCGAAAGCGCAACCGCGGGCCGGCGTTTTCCGCTCCGTCACCACGCGCGGTTACCGGTTCGACACCATGTGCGAGCCGGACCACGACAATTGAAACTATCTTTTAATAAATCAGGCCAAAACTCGTTCTCAGGCGCCGAAATGGCGTTTTTCGCGGCAAAACCGCGATCGAAAGAGTAGAGGCCGCGTCATGGCTACCATCACTTCGGCATCTTTCCGGCATCCGGCGACCAGAAGCGAGACCGGGCTGTTCAACGAATTCCGTGCCTTCTGGCGCGCCTTCATTGCCAAGGCGTTCAATCCCTATCGGCCGGAACTGCACTATATGCGCGGCCCCGGCCCGGCCTGGCGCGCCAAGCACGTCGCCGTGTCACCCGCGGTGCAATCGATGCTCGCCGAAATCCGGACCGCGAGGGCGCAGAAGTCCTCTCCGTCAGCATAACAGCCGTCACCACGGCCGCTTGCGCGCCCGCCGATTGCGCGCGACCATGGCGAACTCCCGGCGGCGCATTGTCGCCGTCGCCCTCGCCATGAACGGACCTGCCAATGACGCGGCTTAGCTGTGCAATCCTCGACGACTATTTTGATCTCGCGCTTTCGGTCGCCGACTGGTCCCAGATCAAGGATCGCGTCGACGTCACGACCTTCGACAAGCCGTTTGCCGGCGAGGCCGAGACGGCGGCGAAACTGAGGGATTTCGACATCATCTGCGCGATGCGCGAGCGCACACCGTTTCCGCGTTCGCTGATCGAGGCGCTGCCGAAGCTGAAGCTCTTGATCACCTCGGGCATGCGTAACGCCGCGATCGATATGGACGCCGTCAAGGATCGCAACATCATGCTGTGCGGCACGCAGTATAACCGCGATCCCACGGCGGCCCTGGCGATGGGCCTGATCCTGGAACTCACCCGCGGCATCGGCCGCGAGAATGCGCGGATGCACGCTGGCGAAGCCTGGCAGACCTTCGCCGGCACCGAGATCGAGGGCAAGACGCTCGGCATCATCGGCCTCGGCAAGCTCGGCAGCAAGGTTGCCGCCATGGCCAAGCCATTCGGCATGAGCGTCATCGCCTGGAGCCCCAACCTCACGCCCGAGAAGTGCAAGGAGGTCGGCGTCTGCTACGCCAGCAAGGATGAGCTGTTCGCGACGGCAGACATCATCACCATCCATGTCGTGCTGAGCCCACGCTCGCGCGGCCTGGTCGGCGCCGCCGACCTCGCGCGGATGAAGCCCTCGGCCTATCTCGTCAACACCGCGCGCGGACCGATTGTCGATGAGGACGCCTTGCTCGCGGCGCTGCGCGGGAGGAAGATCGCGGGCGCCGGCATCGATGTGTTCGCGGTCGAGCCGCTGCCATCAGACCACCCACTCCGCAAGCTCGACAATGTCGTGATCACGCCGCATCTCGGCTACGCGACGCGCGAAGGCTTACAGACGCATTATCAGCAGATGGTCGAGTGCATCGACGCCTTCACCAAGGGCGGCGAGCTGCCGCGACGCCTGGCCTGAGACGCGCCGGGCCTGCCGCGGCAGAGTTGCGAAAGCCGCAGCTCCCTCTACGACTTCAATATCCAGCGAAATGCGCGTTGAAGCTCGGCAGTCCCGTCGCGGTCGTACCAGCGGCCGTGGGCGAGGATGATCCGTTCGGGATTCCATTCGATCATACGGGCAACGGCGGCCTTCACCACGGCACGATTCTTCGCGAAGGTCAGCCGCATATCGCGCGGCGTGCTGCCGTCGCGATCGCGCACGCCGCCGATCCAGATCAGAAATCGCATCAGTGGTGAGTTGATCCTGTCCGCCTCGAAGTTCTCGATCAGGTCGGTCAGCACCAATGTCCGCGACGAGCGATGAAAGAACACGACCTCCGTCATATACGTCCCTGCGACCGGCAGTGTTGCGATCGTGTCATCCCAGGGATAGCCCGATGGCCGATCCAGCGTCTCGCCATCGCAAGCCAGCCGCGCGCCGGCCTGCTGCCTGATTCCCGGCGCGAGATAGACGCGGGCCTCGGGATAGGCGGTCTGCCAATCCGGTATCCACCAATAGTGCAGCCGGTTTGGTCCGACGATCCAGCAGGGCTTGCCGAGGCGTGCAACTTCGGCCTTGAGCGCGGCATCCAGCGGCGTCGGTGAGTGAATGAACAGCCTGTCCCCGTCGAGACGAATGATCGTCGCACGCGTCGGAAACGGCATCTCGAGCCAGCGCGGACCGAACCGGATCACCGGGCCGTCGACGACCCACACATCGTCGGCAACCGGCTTCGGCGTATTCAGCGGCGGATAGATGAGATGAGCTTCGTGCATCGCATTGCCTCGCGGCCGCAACGTCGAGATGCCCTGTTCGCTACAAAAAAGGCGCGCTCTTGGCGCGCCTTCTTCGATAAGCTGTGAGCCGGCTAGCGGACCGTGACCGGTGCGGGCAGCGGCTGGACGGAGGTCGGCTGCGTGCCCGGGAGCGGCGCGGCCTGTGGCGCAGCAGCGGCTACGGACGTGCTGTCGGGGGTCGGCGCAGCGGATGCCGTTGCCGTTCCCGACGGCGGGTTGCCCGGCCAGACAACCACGCGGGTGCCAACCTTGACCCGATCGAACAGGTCCGAGACGTCTTCGTTCAGCATGCCGATGCAGCCCGACGAGACAAACTTGCCGATGGTCGACGGCTGGTTGGTGCCGTGAATGCGGTACACGGTCGAGCCGAGATACATCGCACGAGCGCCGAGCGGATTGCCCGGTCCGCCGGCCATGAAGCGCGGCAGATAGGGCTGACGCTCGATCATCTCCGGCGGCGGATGCCAATCTGGCCACTCGGCCTTACGGGTGATCTTCTGCACGCCGGTCCAAGTGAAGCCGTCGCGACCGACCCGGACGCCATAGCGGATCGCCCGGCCATTGCCGAGCACGTAATAGAGGTAGGTGTGCGGCGTATCGACCACGATGGTGCCAGCCGGCTCCTTGGTCTGGAACGCCACTTCCTGGCGCCGCAAGTTCGGCGCCAGTTGCGCCGGGCCGTCTTCCGGCTGCTCCTCCGGCGGCAGGGCAGCAATCTGCACTGGCTTGCCGTCGGCGCCGATCGGAGCCGACTGCGGCGGCACCGTTCCGGTGACGCCGGCCGCATTGACCGCGCCCGGCGGACGCATGCCGCTGCGATCATCTCCGTTCGGATTGGCGGGATAGACGACGTTGGCGGCGGGAACGCCGCCGTCACCATAAGGCTGCTGCTGCGTTCCGCCCTGTGGGCGATCGGCATAGATCACCGGCGGCGGGCCCATCGGGCGACCGTAGCGCGGATCATCCGGCGACATCACCGGGCCTGTCGGCCCACGGTCGGAATAAGCCGGCTGGGCGTTCATTGGACGACCGTAACGCGGATCGTCCGGCGACATCACCGGACCGGGCGGCGGCAACGCGGCCGAATTCTGCGGCGCATCGTCGTCGTCGATCGCGTCGAAGTTCGGCATATTGCCCGGCGAATAGGGCTGGGGCGCCGCCGAATAGGCGGGACCCTGGGGCGCCGGATAACCCTGCTGTGCATGCGCAAACGAGGTTCCTGCCACGCCGAGAGCCGCGGCAGCGCAAATCGTCAGAATGCGGTTGATCATCATTGCTCTTGTATAGACCCCAAGCCACACCGGACCGTTAACGGCCCAATGACGGAAGATAGCGGCGCATTCAAGACAAATCCGCGAAACCCGGCTCAATTCGGGCATTTTGTGATCCCGTGTGACTACGGCCACGGTCTCTCATGACATGGGAAAAACCGTCTACGTGCCCAAAGTCATCGATCGCCTGCATTTTGTAACAAACAGTCCTCAAGCGTTGCGATATCCTCGAATCAGCCTGATTCGCGCTCGCGGATACTGGCTTTCTCGAGTGATCACCGCGTTCCCTGTTCATCAAGACCTCCCGCAGAAGGGGGAACCCGCGTCCATGCTTCCCGGCCTCCGTTTCCTGTTCGCCGCGATCGTGCTGGCGACGTCGCTCCTGGTGTTCGGGTTGGGTGCCGCTGCGCTGCTTCGCGCCGCGCATGAGGAATTCGCCAGCATACCCACCCGCCAGGCTCCACCCGAGCCGCAGTTCGCCCAGCAGCCGGAAACCTCGCCGGTGCTGGCGATGGCCCGCGTGGACCCGCCACCACCCGCGAACGAGCCATTCGCCGACACAGTGACAGCCGATAGCCCACCGCCATCGCTTCCGGCCGCGTCCGAGCCGATCATCGCCGCGGAGCCGTCGCCGGCCGCCGAGCCGGAGAAGGTCGCCACCGTGAAGACGGATGATCCGCCTCCGCCGGCCGCCCCCGCACCTGATGCGCAGACCGCAGAGAGTCCCGCGCCGGTGCAGGCCGCTGAAGCCACGCCGCAGGCTCCGGTCATGGACCTTCCGCCGCCAGCCGAGGCCGTGCCACAGCCTGCGGATGCTTCACCGACGTTGTCGCCTGCTCCGGCGGCCGCCGAAGCCACGTCCACTCCGCTCGAGCCGAGTCCCGCCGAGCCGAAGGTCGCCGCAGTAGCCGAGCCGCCTGCCGCAAGCAGCGAGGCCGCGCCCGCCATGGTTGCGCCAGAGCCCGCAGTCGCACCAGAACCCGCACCGGCGCCGTCGCCCGAGGCGATCGCGGCCGAGAGCAGGATTGCGACGCTGGGTGGACCGGAAGTCGTGATCGAACAGCCCGCTCCACAGAAGTCTGCCGAGACGAAGCAAGCGACCGTCGAGACGAAGCAGAAGGCGGACCACAGCGCGAGCAGCAAGCCGGCGCCTCGGAAGCAGCCCCGTCGGGCGAGCCGTGCGCGAGCGGCCCGGCAGGCGGCGGTTCAGCCGCAGGTGCTGGATCCGTTCGGCAACCCCGTGCCGGTGACCCGGCGATAGCGCCGTCGTCAGGCCGGCCCAGTTGCGATCGACGGGCCGTCGGCCTGTCCCCATTCCGACCACGAGCCGTCATACAGCGCCGTGTCGGTGACGCCGAGCCGGTAGAGCGCGAGCGTCAGCACGGCGGCCGAGACGCCCGAGCCGCAGCTCGTCACGATCGGCGCGTCGAGCTTCAGGCCGGCCCCCGTAAACGCCGTGCGCAGATCGTCGAGCGGCTTCATCGCGCCGGTGGCAGCATCGAACAAGAGGTTGTAGGGGACGTTGCGGGCGCCGGGGATATGGCCCGCGCGGATGCCCGGCCGCGGCTCCGGCGCGCGGCCCTCGAAGCGGTCGGCGGCGCGCGCGTCGATCACCTGCTCTTTGCGATTTTCGACATTGGCGATCATCTGCTCGATGTTGCGCACGCGGTTCGGATCGTAGCTCGCCTTGAAGCTCGCAGGCTTGGGCTTGACCTCGCCGCTCTCGACCGGCCGGCCCTCGGCGCGCCACTTCTTCAAGCCCCCGTTGAGGATGCGAACATCGCGGTGGCCGTAGGAGAGGAACATCCACCAGGCGCGTGGCGCGGCGACCCAGCCGCCGGCATCATAGATCACGACCGTGTCCGCATTACTGATGCCGAGCGCGCCGACATCGCGGCCGAACTGCTCGGCGCTTGGGAACATATGCGGTAGCGGGTTGGAATGATCCGACACTGCGTCAACGTCGAAGAACACAGCGCCCGGCAGATGCGCGGCGAGATAGTCGTCCTTCGGCAGCGGCAGCACACCCGGCAGCTTGAAAGTCGCGTCGAGCACCTTCACCTTGGCGTCGCCGAGATGCGCGGCCAGCCATTCGGTTGAGACAAGCGGATCGTCGGTGGCGGTCATGCTGTTAGCTCCTTCGTCATCCGGGGCGATGCGCAGTATCGAACTATGATGCGCAATTGCGCATCTGAGAATCTCGCAAGACAACCTCTGGATTCCGGGTTCGCGCTCCACGCGCCCCGGAATGACGAGGATAGAGTCCCCTCACCCCTTCTTCTTCGGCTCCCATGCCTCGATCGGCCCGCTGGCGTCACGCCAAGCGGCGAAACCGCCGCCCATATGGGCGACCGGCTTCAGGCCCATGTCCTTTGCGGTCTTGGCGGCGAGCGCCGAGCGCAGGCCGCCGGCGCAGTGGAAGATGAACTTCTTGTCTTCCTGGAAGATCGGCTTGGCATACGGACTCTTCGGGTCGATCCAGAATTCCAGCATGCCGCGGGTGCAGGAGAAGGCGCCGGGGATCCTGCCTTCGCGCTCGATCTCGCGCGGATCGCGGATGTCGACGATGACGACGTCGTCCTTGCCGATCAGCGTGATCGCATCGGCGGCGCTGATGGTCTCGATCTCGGCATTGGCTTCGTCGATCATCGCCTTGATGCCGCGGTGAATGGTCTGGGGCATGGGGTTTCCCTTACGTCTTCTTGATCGCCATTCCGGGTGGTCCGAAGGACCAGACCCGGAATCTCGAAATTCCGGATCAGCCGCCACGCGTCTGTCCGGAATGACAGCAACAACTATCGCACCAGCTCCCTCATCGCATTCTCCAGTCCCTCGATCGTGATCGGATACATGCGCTCGGAGAAGATGCGGCGGATGATGGTGGTCGATTCCGAATAGTCCCAGTGCTTCTGCGCCACCGGATTGAGCCACACTGCGTGCGGATAGGTGCGAATGATGCGGTCGAGCCAGACCGAGCCGGCCTCCTCGTTGACATGCTCGACCGAGCCGCCGGGGACCATGATCTCGTAAGGCGACATCGAGGCGTCGCCGACAAACACCACCTTGTAGTCGTGCGGATATTTGTGCAGCACGTCCCAGGTCGGCGTGCGGTCGGTGAAGCGCCGCTTGTTCTGCTTCCACACGCCTTCATAGAGGCAGTTGTGGAAGTAGAAATACTCCATGTGCTTGAATTCGCTCTTGGCGGCCGAGAACAATTCCTCGACCTGCTCGATATGCGAATCCATCGAGCCGCCGATATCGAAGAACACCAGCACCTTGACCGCGTTGCGCCGCTCGGGGCGCATGTGCACGTCGAGATAGCCGTGGTTGGCGGTCTCCTTGATCGTGGTGTCGAGATCGAGTTCATCAGGCGCGCCGGTCCGCGCGAATTTGCGCAGGCGGCGCAGGGCGACCTTGATATTGCGGATGCCGAGCTCGACATTGCCGTCGAGATCCTTGAACTCGCGCTTGTCCCACACCTTCACGGCGCGGTTGTTGCGGTTCTTCTCCTGCCCGATGCGGACGCCTTCGGGATTGTAGCCATGGGCACCAAATGGAGACGTGCCGGCGGTGCCGATCCACTTGCTGCCGCCCTGGTGGCGGCCCTTCTGCTCCTCGAGCCGCTTCTTCAGCGTCTCCATGAGCTTGTCCCAGCCCATGGCCTCGATCTGCTTCTTCTCTTCCTCGGTGAGATATTTCTCCGCGAGCTTCTTCAGCCACTCCTCGGGGATCTCCGCCTTGTCCATGGCATCGAGCAGGCTCTCCAGCCCCTTGAACACGGAGCCGAACACGCGATCGAACTTGTCGAGGTTGCGCTCATCCTTCACCAGCGCTGAGCGCGACAGATAGTAGAAGTTCTCGACCGACTGTTCGGCGAGATCGGCGTCGAGCGCTTCCATCAACGTCAGATATTCCCGTAGCGTCACGGGGACCTGGGCGTCGCGCAGCGATGTGAAGAACTGCAGGAACATACTCACCTAGATCGCCCGCTGGGCCGGTGCCGTCAAGAGGCCGAGACCGTGCTTCCCCCCGAGATCAGCCATTCATGTCCAATCGTGTTGCCGCAACTTTTGGTCCCGCGGACGTGCTTGCACGGCGTCGGCCATTCCGCAGCGCGGAAACATGATGCCTGACATTCCATGCGGATACCGCTTTCGGCACCGCTGCGGTGCGGAATCCGCGCTAGACCGCCCCGCTATTTCAACTACAATTGCGCGTGACAGGACATTGAAGAGGACATCCGACCGCTGTGAGAGCGGTCGTTTCGTGTGGGCGCCCGCGCGACCACCGAACGAACCAAGGCAAAGAGATAGATGAAATTCACGGGTACCAAGGACTACGTCGCAACCGATGACCTCAAGGTCGCCGTCAATGCCGCCATCGTGCTCGAGCGCCCGCTCCTGGTGAAGGGCGAGCCCGGCACCGGCAAGACAGTGCTGGCCGAGGAAGTCGCCAAGGCGCTCGACGCGCCGCTGCTCACCTGGCACATCAAGTCCACCACCAAGGCGCAACAGGGCCTCTACGAATACGATGCCGTGTCGCGCCTGCGCGACAGCCAGCTCGGCGACGCGCGCGTGTCTGACATCAAGAACTACATCAAGCGTGGCAAGCTGTGGGAAGCCTTCACCAACCAGAAGCGCCCAGTGCTGTTGATCGATGAGATCGACAAGGCCGACATCGAATTCCCCAACGACCTGCTGCTCGAGCTCGACCGTATGGAGTTCCACGTCTACGAGACCGGCGAGACCATCAAGGCGAAGCTGCGCCCGATCGTGATGATCACGTCGAACAACGAGAAGGAACTGCCGGACGCCTTCCTGCGCCGTTGCTTCTTCCACTACATCAAGTTCCCGGACTCCGAGACGATGGGCAAGATCGTCGACGTGCACTTTCCCAACATCAAGAAGCGGCTGGTGGAAGAGGCGCTGCGTATCTTCTTCGAAGTGCGCGAGGTGCCGGGCCTGAAGAAGAAGCCCTCGACTTCCGAGCTGCTCGACTGGCTCAAGCTGCTCCTGAACGAGGACATCACGCCCGAGATGCTGCGTGAGCGCGATCCGCGCAAGCTGATCCCGCCGCTGCACGGCGCGCTGCTGAAGAACGAGCAGGACGTGCATCTGTTCGAGCGGCTGGCGTTCCTCAGCCGCCGCGAGGTCTAGCTCCGATATCGGCGAGCGCCGGGACCATGGTCCCGGCGTCTTGCTTTCATAACTCAACAAACAAGACCAGGGAACATGAACGTCCAGACCCAAATCCGCGCCGCCGAGCCCGTTACATCTGAACATTTCGACGTCCTGATCGCGGGCGCCGGCATCTCCGGCGTCGGCGCCGCCTACCACCTCACCACGCAATGCCCCGGCACCAGCTTCGTGGTGCTGGAGACGCAGAAGACGTTCGGCGGCACCTGGTCCACCCATCGCTATCCCGGCATCCGCTCCGACAGCGACCTGCACACCTTCGGCTATCGTTTCAAGCCGTGGACCAGCGCGCCGATCGCGACCGCGGCCGAAATCCTCAAATACATGGGCGAGGTGATCGAGGAGAACCAGCTCGCGCCGCACATCCGCTATCGCCACACCATCACCGCGGCGAAGTGGTCGAACGAGACCAATCTCTGGACCATCGATGCGACGCGCATCGACACCGGCGAGAAGCTGCGCTTCACCGCCAATTTCTTCTGGATGTGCCAGGGCTATTACCGGCACGCCGAGGGCTATACGCCCGAATGGACCGACATGGCGAAGTTCAAGGGTCCGATCGTGCATCCGCAGAAGTGGCCCGAGGACCTCGACTACAAGGGCAAGCGCGTGATCGTGATCGGCTCCGGCGCCACCGCCGCGACGCTGATCCCGGCGATGGCCAGGGACGCCGGCCATGTCACCATGCTGCAGCGCTCGCCGACCTATTTCCGCACCGGCCGCAACGCGATCGAGATCGCCGAGGAGTTGCGCAAGCTGCAGGTCGACGAGACTTGGATCCACGAGATCACCCGCCGCAAGATCCTGTTCGACCAGGACGCCTTCACCCGCAAGACCTTCGCCGAGCCCGAGGCCGCCAAGAAGGACCTGCTGTCGGCGGTGGAGGCCTATCTCGGCAAGGACTACGACATCGCCACCCACTTCACGCCGCGCTACCGGCCGTGGCGGCAGCGCATCGCCTTCATTCCGGACGGCGACCTGTTCCAGGCGATCAAGGGCGGCAAGGCCTCCGTCGTTACCGACGAGATCGACCGCTTCACCGAGAAGGGCATCCTGCTCAAGTCCGGCAAGGAGCTCGAGGCCGACATCATCATCACCGCGACCGGCTTCCATCTGTCGGCCAACGGCGACATCGACTTCGAGATCGACGGCAAGCCGCTCGATTTCGCCGATACCGTGACCTATCGCGGCATGATGTTCACCGGGGTGCCGAACCTCGTTTGGGTGTTCGGCTATTTCCGTGCGAGCTGGACCTTGCGGGTCGATCTCGTCGCCGATTTCGTCTGCCGCATGCTCAAGCACATGAAGGCAACGGGCGCCAGCAAGGTGACGCCGGCACTGCGCCCCGAAGACCACAACATGCCGCTGCTGCCGTGGATCGATCCGGAGAATTTCAACCCCGGCTATATGATGCGCGGCATGCACTTGCTGCCGAAGCGCGGCGACAAGCCGGAGTGGCAGCACAACCAGGACTACTGGGCCGAGAAGGACGAATTCCCGGCGATCGACCTCAAGGACAAGGCGTTCGTCTACGGCTGAGCCGCTTCTCTTCTCCTTCGCCCCGCTTGCGGGGAGAAGGTCGGGATGAGGGGGACTCTCCACGAGTTCCGTGTGCGGAGAGTCCCCCTCACCCGAAATTCGCGTTCCCGCGAATTTCGACCTCTCCCCGCAAGCGGGGCGAGGTAAGCCGAAGCCCTCACGCATACTCCTCGAGCTTGGCGGCCACGGGCGCGGTCTTGCCGCGGATCATGTCGGAGGCCTTGTCGGCGATCATCAGCGTCGAGGCATTGAGATTGGCCGAGATCATCCGCGGCATGATCGAGGCATCGATCACGCGAAGTCCCTCCATGCCGTGGACACGAAGCTGGTCGTCGACCACGGCCCATGGCGCGTTCGCCGGTCCCATCCGGCAAGTGCAGCCGGGATGGAAGGTGGTGGTGCCGCGCTGGGTCGCGGCGGCGAGGAATTCGTCGTCGCTTTGCACCTTGGGACCGGGAAAGTCTTCATAAGCGAAATACGGCTTCAGCGGCTCGGAGGCGAGCAGCCGCCGCGCCAGCTTCATGCCGGCGACGACGACGCGGCGGTCGATCTCCTCGGCGAGATAGTTGGTCTGGATGATCGGCGCCTGGAACGGATCGGCCGAGCGGATCCGGACATAGCCGCGGCTTTCCGGGCGCTGCTGCCATGACGCCACCGTCATGCCGGGCTCGTCCTCGAGCTGTCCCTGCACGCCTTCCTTGTAGCTCGCCGGCGTGAAGGTGAGCTGCAGATCGGAGCTCTCGGTGGTCTCGCCGGAATGCCAGAAGCAGTAGACCATGGTCGGCGACAGCGACAGCAGGCCGCGCCGCGTCGTCGCCCATTTCAGCGCCTCGACCCACAGGCTCATGCCGCGGCGAAGCTCGTTGATGGTCCTGATGTTCTTGACCCGCGCCACCGAACGCGGCGCGTAGTGGTCCTGCAGTCCCTCGCCGACACCCGGCAGCGCGTGGCGCACCTCGATGCCGTGCGACTTCAGCAGGTCGGGCGAGCCGACGCCGGAGAGCTGCAGGAGCTGCGGCGAGTTGTAGGCGCCGCCGGAGAGGATGACCTCCTTGGTGGCGCGGATCTCGAGCGGATCGCCGTATTTGCCGCCCCTGTTGTAGCGCACGCCGACGGCGCGCTTGCCTTCGAAGATGATGCCAGTCACATGCGCATGCGTGCGCACATCGACATTCGGCCGCCGCCGCGCCGGATGCAGGAAGGCGGTCGCGGCGCTGACGCGGCGGCCGTTCCGGATGGTGCGCTGGCAGTAGGAGACGCCTTCCTGGATCTTGCCGTTATAGTCCGGGTTGCGCGGAATGCCGAGACTGACGGCGCCGTTCATGAAGGCCTCGCAGAGCGGGTCCTGCCAGTCCATCGTGGTGACGGTGAGATTGCCGTCGCGGCCGCGATAGGTGTCGTCGCCCTCGCCGATCCGCTTCTCCATGCGCCGGAAATAGGGCAGCACGTCGGGATAGCCCCAGCCGCGATTGCCGAGCTGCGCCCAGGTGTCGAAATCCTGGCGCTGGCCGCGGTTGTAGATGTGGCCGTTGATCGAGGACGAGCCGCCGAGCGTCTTGCCGCGCGGCGCGTAGATGCTACGCCCGCCGGTGTAAGGACCCACCTCCTGCTGATAGGCCCAGTTCACGCTTTTCATATGGAAGGTCTTGATGAAGCCGGCCGGCAAATGGATGTAAGGGTGCCAGTCGCTCGGCCCCGCCTCGAGCACGCAGACGCGGGTGCCAGGATCTTCACTCAAACGATTGGTCAGCACGCTCCCGGCGGAGCCCGCGCCGATAATCACGTAGTCGAACGTTTCCATCATGTCGCTTCTCGCGCCGACTGCGGTGTCAGCGCGGCTTGTCGTTGAGTTGATAATTGAGGTGCGCCTTCACCGTCGGCCATTCGCTGGCGATGATGCTGTAAACCACCGTGTCGCGCAACGTGCCGTTGGGCGAGATCTGATGGCTACGCAGGATGCCATCCTGCTTGGCGCCGAGCCGCTCGATGCCGCGGCGACTCTGGTGATTGAAGAAATGCGTGCGGAACTCGACCGCGATGCAATCGAGCTTCTCGAAGGCATGGGAGAGCAGCAGCAGTTTGCACTGCGTATTGACCGCGCTGCGCTGCACACGCTTGGCGTACCAGGTCGAGCCGATTTCGACGCGCCGGTTCGGCGTATCGACGTTCATGTAGGTTGTCATGCCGCTGACCTGCCCTGCGGCGTCGAACACCGTGAACGGCAGCATCGAGCCGGCGGCCTGCAGGCCGAGCCGTCGATCGATCTCCTTGGTCATGTTCTCCGGCTTCGGAACGGCCGTGTACCAGAGTTTTGAGAGCTCGCCGTCCTTCACCGCTTCGGTCAGGCCGGCGAGGTGAGCGTGCGACAGCGGCTCCAGCCGCGCATGTTCGCCGCGAAGGGTGACCGGTTCAAGCCAGGGCATTTTCGATCCTCTCTCCTCATCCTGAGGAGCGCTTCACTTGAAGCGCGTCTCGAAGGATGAGGCCACCGTTCGGGCCGCATGGTTCGAGACGGCGCTTCGCGCCTCCTCACCATGAGGGTCTATCATTTGCCTATCGTCACTTGTTCAAAAAGTTCAGCGGCAATCCCGGCCGCGACCAGTCCATCGCGATCAGTTCGCCCTTGCCCGACAGCGTGATGTAGGCGGTCTTCAGCTCCGGGCCACCGAAGGCGATGTTGGTGGTGACGCGGTCGCCGGTCGGCACCTGCTCGACGAGTGTGCCGTCGGGCGCGATCACCGAGATGCAGCCCGAGACCAGCGTCGCGACGCAGACGTTGCCGCTCGCCTCCACCGCGAGCGAATCGAACATCTGGTAACCGCCGAGGCCCGCGATCGGCTTGCCGCGCTCGCCGCGATAGATCACGTCGCGCGGCTTGACGGTGCCGGGCTCGGAGACTTCGTAGGCCCACAGCCGCGCGGTCGGCGTTTCCGCGATGTAGACGGTCTTCTCGTCCGGCGACAGCCCGATGCCGTTGGCCGGCAGGATGCCGTGCACGGCTTCGACGATCTCGGTCATGCCGGGCTTCAGATAATAGAACGCACCGACATCCATGTCGCGGGCGCGGCGCTTGCCGAGGTCGGAGAACCACAGGCCGCCCTGCTTGTCGAACACCAGGTCGTTCGGCCCGCGTAGCTCGTGCTCGCCGCATTTGGTGACGACGGTCTCGACCTTGCCGGACTGCAGATCGACGCGCTGGATCGAGCCGCCGAGATAATCCTCCGGCTGCGGTCCCGGCATGATCATGTTGCGGGTCGGAATCCAGGAGAAGCCGCCGTTGTTGCAGACATACATCTTGCCGTCGGGACCGAGCGCGGCGCCGTTCGGGCCGCCCGGAACCTTCGCGACCACCTCCTTGCGCCCGTCGGGATAGACCCGGGTCAGGCGCTGGCCGCGGATTTCGACCAGCACGACCGAACCATCGGGCATGACGACCGGACCTTCGGGAAACTCCAGATCGGTGGCGAGAACTCGAATATTGGCCATGGCATCCTCCCGGCTCTTGGGCTGCAGGCGGATTCCCTCGCGGTCCCCCACGCGCACCGTGTTGTTTCGTCCTGTTATGGCAAAGCGGATTTGGCTTGCCAAGCAATCGGGCCGCAACGCTGCCCGGCGTTGATGTTGAGGGCGCCGCATGATGGTGTCGTCGGCTGGGGCTGGGCCCGACGTCGCGCCACATACAACGCCGTCGTCCATGCGAAAGCAGGGACCCATACTCCGCGGCCAGCGTTGTCGGCAGGACTTGTCGTTCCAGGATCACGCGGCAATTTACATTCGGACACGGCTTATACGTGCTCGCCCCGGCGAGACTGGGCTTGGTTGTCACCGTCATCAGCAAGAGAACTTGCCCCTGACTGATAAGACACCTGCCACTAGGGCGTCAGGCCTGCACGACTTCACCGTCCGCCTCATGCGCACTCGTCAGTTGCACAATCAGCGTCCACCGCATCTCATCCAGCACTCGTGACGATCGCGAAGCGCCCCTCAGGTGGATGAGACAGCGTCATTAGACGTCTGAGTTGGGTCAAACGCGAAGCGAAATTTTGCCCGTCGGGGTGATTTGTCGCAGCCCTCAGGACGAAGCGCTCAGCTCAGCGTGCCCGCATGCACCCACCAGCCGGGGTGCTCAGCGCGCAGTTTCTCGCCGGCGGCCTGGGCGTCGGCGTCGTTACCGAAGATCGCAAAGCACGTTGCGCCGGAGCCCGACATGCGGACGAGGCGAACGTTCGCGGTCTCGCGCAGCGCAGACAGCACGTCGCTGATGACGGGCTCGATCCGCGCCGCGGGCGCTTCGAGATCGTTGGTGCCGAGCGCAAGCGCTTCGATCCAATCGTCGATCGCACCGCCCGCCTCCGGCCAGGATGGCGCCTGGATCACGACGTCAGTGGCGCCGACCAGAAGCTCGCCGTGGCGCAGGCCAAGCGCATTGAAGACGTCCTTGGTTGCAACCGGAACACGCGGATTGACCATCACGCAAGGCAGCTTCGGCAAATTGAGCGGCAGCAGCGTCTCGCCGACGCCGGTCATGTCACAGGCGCGCGAGCCGATGCAGACAGGCACGTCGGCGCCGGTCTGCAGCGCCACATCCATGATCCTGGTGTCGTCGAGCGAGAGCTCGTTGAGCCGCGCCAGGAGGCGCAGCGCGGCGGCGGCATCCGCCGAGCCGCCGCCGATGCCGGCCGCGACGGGCAAGACCTTTTCCAGCGTGAAATGGCCAACCCTGAGATCTGCGACACGCTCGCCGAGCAGGCGCGCCGCCTTGAGCACCAGATTGTCCGAGGTGTCGCCGCAGGCGTCGGCCAGCGGTCCTTCCATCGTCAGCGCAAGCTCGGAGCCGGGCTTGAGCGTGAGACGATCGGCGCAATCGGCAAACGCGACGACGCTCTCCAGGTCGTGAAATCCGTCGACGCGCCGCCCGACCACCTTCAGCGTCAGGTTGACCTTGGCACGCCCCTCTTCAACAAGCGCCGGCACGGCGATAAACCCCTAAAAACAAAGATCGTGTGCGATTAGCGTAAATCGCATCATGATCCTATCCCTTTGTTTGGGCAGAAATTCCGTCACCGCCGGTCATGCCCGGGCTTGACGATGAGAAAACGTCGATGCCCGGGACATCTTGCGCGAAGACGCGCGTCTGCCCGGGCATCACGGTATTCTCTGGAAATGCAGCGCGAGGTCGGCTCAGCCGCCCTTGTCGTCTTCCTTCTTCTTGTCGGCGGACGCGGCGGCCGGCGACGGATCGTCGGGCAGACCGTTGTCGATCTTGGCTTGGATCTTCGGCAGCTCTTCCGGCTCGGGCTTGAGGTCACGCGCGTGCGCCCACTGGAACTTGGCTTCCAGCTTGCGGCCGACGCGCCAATAGGCGTCGCCGAGATGGTCGTTGATGGTCGGATCCTCGGGCTTCAAATCGATCGCGCGCTCGAGATTCTTCACCGCCTCGTCGTAATTGCCGATCCGGTAATAGGCCCAACCCAGCGAGTCGACGATGTAGCCGTCGTCGGGACGCTGATCGACGGCCCGCTTGATCATCTTCATGCCTTCGTCGAGGTTGATGCCCTGATCGATCCAGGAATAGCCGAGATAGTTCAGCACATGCGGCTGCTCGGGCTGCAGCTCAAGCGCCTTGCGCATGTCCGCCTCGGCCTTGCTCCACTGCTTGGAGCGCTCCTCGCAGATGCCGCGATAGTAGTAGGTAACCCAGGCGTTCTTGTCGCCGCCGTCGGCGGTCGGCAGCGCGTCGATCGCCTGCGAATAAGTCCCGACGCAGTCGGCGAACTTCTTGCGGCCGCGCTCGATGTTGCCGAGCGCCATGATGGCCTCGATATCCTGCGGCGATTCAGCCGTCACTCCCTTCAGGATCTTGATCGCCTCGTCGCTGCGGTCGGCGGCGTCGAGGTTGGTCGCGAGCTGGATCTGCGCATTGCGCTTCAGCGGCGACGACGCCGGCATCCGCTCATAAACCTTGATCGCCATCTGCGGCTTCTTCACCGACTCGTAGAGATCGGCGAGCGAGAGCAGCGCCAGCGGATGGTTGGGCTGCAGGTACAGCGCAAGTTGCAGATAGACCAGCGCGAGATCCTCGCCGCCGCGCCGCGTCAGGGTCGCGCCGATGCCATAGAGCGCCTCGGCCGCGCCGGCCTGCGCGGACTCGACCAGCGGCGGCAGCTTCTTGCCGGCCTTGGTGTCCTTGATGCCTTCCAGCACCAGCGGATGTCGCGGCAGTTTCTTGTCGAAGGCCTCGTAGAGCGCGGTGGCGGCGGCCGCATCCTTGTTGCGCGACGTCCAGCGCGCATATTCGTCGACCGTGCGCAGCATCGAATCGTCGAGCTTGTAGGCGCGCTCGAAGCGTGCGCCGGCATCCTTCTCCTTGTTGGCGAGCTCGAGGATCATGCCGGCGTGCAGATCCTTGAAGATCGGGTACCAATCCGGGCCCGTCAGCTTGTCGATGCTGGCGACCGCACCCTTCGCGTCGCCGCCGCCATAAGCCGCCCAGGCCGACAGCAGCGTTGCCACCAGATCGGTGATCGGACCGCGCACCGACTGGTTGATGTTGGACTGCGCGGCTCCATACTTCTTCAGCTTGAGGTCGCGTACGCCGATCACGAGTCGCGCAACGCGGTTGGCCTTGTCCTGGATCAGGATCCGCTCGGCGAGCTTGACCGCCTCGTCGATGTCGCCATCGGCGAGCGAGGAGATGAAGGCACGATCGAGCAATTCGGAATTCTTCGGATCGGTGCGCAGTGCCGAGCGGTAGAACGCCGCGGCGGAGTTCGCGTCGCGCTCGACACTGGCATGGCGGGCCGCCAGATAGCTGCCGGCCGTCGTCAGTGACTTCAGGTCGTTCCTGGTCGGAAACTGCGCTGCGTTGTCGGCGGGATGATCGGGCGTTTGCGCCGAGAGCTGCGCGGGCGCGGCGAGCGCGGCAGCGGCGATGAGGGCAATCGTCAGGCGGTTGAAACGGGTGGACAGCATCACGGTCGCCTTGCTCCAGGGATTTACGGCCACGATCTTGCGATCAGTCTCACATGCGAACCCAAGCGGCGGCATCGCGGCCAGGGACAATGCCGCTTTTGGCCTTCAACCGCAAGGATGCGCGTGACGAATCGATAGGCAGATTAAGCCTTTAGGCCCGCCGATCCAGCCAGCCACCGCAAACGCTTCCAGTGTGGCGGTATCGTGGCCGGTCCGGGCACAATCGCGTTGGGAAACAACTGTACCGGCAAGTGGCTGCCAAAACGGCGGTTCCCGCCTCTCCTCTTGTGGGAGAGGCGAAGCAGCGCACGTGGCGACTGCGCGGCCCGCTCACGCAAACGTGGTCCGACCAGACCTTTATTATCTACATCGCCTCGTAGTTCGGGCCGCCGCCACCCTCGGGGGGAACCCAGGTGATGTTGCCGTTCGGGTCCTTCACATCGCAAGTTTTGCAGTGGACGCAGTTCTGGGCGTTGATCTGGAAGCGCGGACCGGAGGCTTCCTCGACCCATTCATAGACGCCGGCCGGGCAATAACGGTTGGAGGGTCCAGCGAACACGTCGTGCTCCGAGGTCTTCTGCAGGTTCATGTCGGCGACCTTGAGATGGACCGGCTGGTCCTCCTCATGGTTGGTATTGGACAGGAACACCGACGACAGCTTATCGAAGGAGATCTTGCCGTCCGGCTTCGGATAGGCGATCGGCTGGTGCTGCTTGGCGGCGTCCAGCGTCTTGCGATCGGGCTTGGCGTGCGACTGGGTGCCGAACAGCGAGAAGCCGAGCGTGTTGCACCACATGTCGAAGCCGCCGAGGGCGACACCGACGATGGTGCCGAACTTCGACCACAGTGGCTTGACATTGCGGACCTTGTGCAGGTCCTGCCCGACGGCGGAGGAACGCCAGGCGTTTTCATACTCGACGAGCTCGTCATTGGCGCGTCCGGCACCGAGCGCGGCGGCGACATGCTCGGCGGCGAGCATGCCTGACCCCATGGCGTTGTGCACGCCCTTGATGCGCGGCACGTTGACGAAGCCCGCCGCGCAGCCGACCAGCGCGCCGCCCGGGAAGGTGAGCCGCGGCACCGACTGGTAGCCGCCTTCGGTGATCGCGCGCGCGCCATAGGCGAGGCGCTTGCCGCCCTCGAACACGCCGCGGATCGCAGGATGGGTCTTGAAGCGCTGGAACTCGTCGAATGGCGACAGATAGGGGTCGTCGTAATTCAGATGCACGACGAAGCCGACCGCGACGCGGTTGTCGTCGTAGTGATAGAGGAACGAGCCGCCACCGGTGGAATTGTTCAGCGGCCAGCCGAAGGAGTGCTGGATCAGGCCTTTCTGGTGCTTGGCCGGATCGATTTGCCAGACTTCCTTCAGACCGATGCCGAATTTCGGCGGCTCGCTCTTGGCGTCGAGCTGGTACTTCGCGATCAACTGCTTGGACAGCGAGCCGCGCGCGCCTTCGGCGAACAGCGTGTACTTGCCGAGCAGTTCCATGCCGCGGGTGTAGGAATCCTTGTGGCTGCCGTCCTTGGCGATGCCCATGTCGCCGGTGGCGATGCCGCGCACCGCGCCGTTATCGTCATAGAGCACTTCCGCCGCAGCAAAGCCCGGATAGATCTCGACGCCGAGCGCTTCGGCCTTCGGCGCCAGCCAGCGGCAGACATTACCGAGCGAGCCGATGTAGCAGTGATGATTGGACATCAACGGCGGCATCATGAAGTTCGGCAACCGGATCGCGCCGCCCGCGGTCATCCAGTAGAAGCGGTCATCCTTGACCTGCGTCTTCAGCGGACAGTCGGCGTCATCCCGCCAGTCCGGAATCAGCTTGTCGAGCGACACCGGATCGATCACCGCGCCCGACAGAATGTGCGCGCCGACCTCGGAACCCTTCTCTACCACGACGATCGAGAGCTCGGGATTGAGCTGCTTGAGCCGGATCGCAGCCGACAGGCCCGAGGGGCCGGCGCCGACGATGACGACGTCGAATTCCATGGACTCGCGCGGGGGAAGGTCTTCAGCACTCATGATCTGGTCTCAGCCCGTTGAGAACGCTTCTAAGCTTTTCAGGGGTCGTTGTTTCCGATTTTTAGCGGAAGGACAACCATGGAATTGCAATCGGAGGCGTTTCGCGCGGCCCCATGCAGGTTTGAGCGTGATGTTTTTCGGAAAACCGGTCTCCACTTTTCGCCGTCATGCTCTAAATTGCGCTCCATCATGGCCGTGATGCCCGAACCCGCCCCTACACTGCAGCAATTGCTGGCCTTTTACCTCGAGGCCGGGGTCGATTGCGCGCTCGGCGACGAGCCGATCAACCGGCTAGAGGAGCCGGACGCTGTTCCCGCGCCGGCCCAGCCGCGGCCGGTCGCCGCGCCCAATCCGCTGCGTCCCCTCCCGGCCGCGATGCCAGCCGTTCCGCGCAGCGAAATCACCGTCGCGCCAGACGCCGCGATCGCCTCCGCGCGCGAGGCTGCGCGCACCGCGCCGACGCTCGCTGCCTTGCGCGAGCTGATGGAGACGTTCGACGGCTGCGCGCTGAAGCACACTGCGACCAAGCTGGTGTTCGCCGACGGCAATCCGCAAGCGCGCGTGATGTTCGTCGGCGAGGCGCCCGGCCGCGACGAGGACATCGAGGGCCTGCCCTTCGTCGGCCGCTCCGGCAAGCTGCTCGATCGCATGATCGCGTCGATCGGCCTCGACCGCAGCAAAGCCTATATCGCCAACGTGATCCCATGGCGGCCACCCGGCAACCGCACGCCGACGCCGCAGGAGACGCAGGTTTGCCTGCCCTTCATCCAGCGCCAGATCGAGCTCGTGAATCCCGACGTGCTGGTGACGCTCGGCAATCCTTCGACGCAGGCGCTGCTCGGCACCCGCGAGGGCATCATGCGCACGCGCGGCAAATGGCTCGATTTCGACACCGGCACGCGCACGATCCGCGCCATCGCCACCTTCCATCCGGCGTACTTGCTGCGCTCGCCGTCCTACAAGCGGCTGTCATGGCAGGATTTGCGCGCGATCGCCAAGGTGCTGCAGACGACCACGGCTTCGTAGATGGGGTAACGGGCCCCGGTCCCCCATCTACGGCTCCCCATCAATCTACGCCCCCTTCGGCCGCACGATCGCCCAGCCGATCCGCAACACGCCCTGCCGTCCGTTGACCAGCCGGTCGAACGAGCGCGGCACTTCCGGCACCAGGCCGGGAAAGCGCTGCGCGATCTCGGGCGGCGGCGTGCCGCCGGTATCCCGCGCGCGCCACACCACGACCCCGCCGGTCTCGTTGAATTTCGCGATCGACAGCCACGGCGTCCGCTGCGGCGTGGCGTCGAGCAACAGATGCGGGCGGCGCGCATTCATTGCGATCAAGCTGGCGAGTTCCGGATCGCCCGCCACGGCGCGCAGGCGCTGGTTGGTGCGGCGCTCATAGCTATCGTCGAAGAAGCGGCCGATCGCAGCCGCTGGCAGCGAGGTCGGCACCTCCCTGGTGCTGGTCCATGGCATGAACAACACCATGGCCAGCGCGGCCAGCGCCGGCGCGGCAATGGCGAGCGCCCAGGCCGTGCGCAACAGCCGCTGGTGCCGGAGGCGGATCAGATCCCCGGCGGCGACCACAACGGCAAGCCCCGACATCAACAACGCAACGCCCGCGCCGCCGAACACGCGGTTAATGTTGAACAGGCCCGAGACAAAGCTGCCCACGATTGCCGGCGCGAAGGCGAAGAAATAGACGAACTGCTGCCCGAGCGGTCCGACCGGCGGACGGTGGATGATCGGCGCATTCTCGCTGTCGCCGGCGAACCAGCGCGAATCGAGGATCACCAGCAGCACGACAGCGCCCATCGCCACGACCAGGCCGCCGAGCACGACGCCCCAGCGCAGCGCGCGGGCCTTGAGATCGGCAATCTCTGGCAAGGGTGGAAAGACGATCGCGTCGGCGCGGATCAGCCAGATCAGATAGGGCACCGCCAGCACGACGATGACGAGCAGCGCATAGAGCGGATCGACCGACATCAGCGTACGCCGACCGCGCGCGCTGGTGACGGCAAAGACGGCGACCAAGAGGATCATGCCGATCGCAGCCGGCGTCGTCAGCAACAACAGGCCGCAATCGATCGACCAGGCGAACCAGGCGCTGCGCCTGTTCTGTCCGATCAACTGCCAGGAATGCAGCAGCAACAGTGCCCAGAGCGGCCGAGCCAGGATCAGCGGACCGAACTCGACGCTCGGCGACGAGAACACCACGACTGTCATGGACAGCAGCACCGCGAGCACCGCGTGCGGGCCACCGACGATCGCGCGCGCCAGATGGTAGAACGCGATGAAGGTCGCGACCTCGCAGGCCTGCGCCAGCAAATAGACGCCGAACACGTGGTTGCCGGCGGCGCGAAAGGCGATGTCAGCGAGCCAGAACGACAGCGGCGGCCCCATGTCGGTGCCGACCTGATATTCGCGACCGAATGCCAGCACGGTCGCGAGATTGCCGGGCGGGCTGCCGTAGAAGATCACCGGCAACAACAGCCAGATCGCCGCCTGCGCCAGCACCACGACCCAGACCACCAGCCGTGGCCGGGCGCGGATCAGTTCGACAACCAGCGAGGTGAACCGCATGAAACGCCTGAATGCCCCAGCCACCGGCGTCGGCGGCTCAATCTCATCCCGTGATAACGGCCGACAGCGAGAGAGGCAATGCTGGTGAACCTACGCGACAAATCCAAATTCCGCCGTCGTGCCCCGCGAATGCGGGGCATCCAATACGCCGCGCCCTCTCGGGCTGAATACCATGGCCTCTGGAATACTGGATCGCCCGGTCAAGCCGGGCGACGACAATCGAGATTGTGGCTCGAGCTATCTGCGCTACGCGGCCGCCACCGCTGCGGCCTCGCTCTCCGGGTCCACCGTGAACAGGTCGGGCTCCGCCAGTTCGGGGAAATGCTTCGCGCGCGCTGCAACGACCGGGGCGAAGAAGCTGCGGTGATGGACGCTTGGGCCGAGCCGGTCCAGCGCCTCGAGATGTTCCGGGACGGCATAGCCTTTGTGCTGCTCGAAGCCGTAACCCGGGCAATCCAGCGCCAGCGCGCTCATCAGCCGGTCGCGGGTCACCTTGGCTATGATGGACGCCGCCGCGATCGACACCACGAGGCCGTCGCCACCGATCACTGCCTCGCAATCGCAGGCTGTGACGAGCTTGTCGCGTCCGTCGACGAAGACGTGCTTCGGCATTTCCGGCAGCGCGTGGACGGCGCGGGCCAGCGCCCAGAGCGAGGCGCGCAGGATGTTGTCGCGGTCGATGCGCGCAGGCGAGGCCACCGCGACCGAGAAGGCGGCCGTGGCGCAAATCTCCTCGAACAGTTCCTCGCGGCGCTCGGCGGTCAGCCGCTTGGAATCATCGATGCCCTTCGGGATGCGATTGGGATCGAGCACCACCGCGGCCGCGACCACAGGCCCGGCCAGAGGGCCGCGCCCGGCCTCGTCGCAGCCGGCGATCGGCCAGACGCCACGCTTGATCAGCGCTCGCTCACGCCGGAAGCTCGGCCGCGCCACCGCGATCACGCGCTTCTCTGGCTTGGCCGGCTCGACCGGCTTCTTCTTCACTGACTTGTCCCGAATCATGCGCGGATCGTGATCAAGCGCGGCTCGCCGCGCAACCGGGAACCTGCCATCGTCCCCGCTATTCATAATATTATTGATATTATTGGTCGCAGCCTAATCCGGCATCGACACCCGCCGGTCGTCGCCGACCTCGAAACCCGGCGCGCGGACCACTTCCCAGGCGTGGCCATCCGGATCGGCGAAATAGCCGCAATAGCCGCCGTAGCTGGTCGGCTGCGCGGGCTTCAGCAGCTTGGCGCCTTTCGAGAGCGCAAAGGCCATGACAGTATCGACTTCCGCATCGTCGTTGCAGTTCCAGGCAATCGCGACACCGCGGAACGCCGCCGGGCGCGGCTGATCGGGAAGCGCGGCGTCCGCAGCCAGCAGATGCCACGGGAACAGCCCCAGCACGCTGCCGCCGGTTTCGAAGAAGGCCACCTCCTCACCGGTCGCTCGGTATTTCCGCGCAAAGCCCAGCGAGTCGTAGAACGCGATGCTGGTACGCATATCGCTGACGCCGAGGGTCAGGACCGTGAAGCGTGGGGTCGGGGCGGTGGCGGTGTTGCTCATGGTTACCTCTCTCCGTCATTGCGAGAAGCTCGCGACAAAATTGCAAAGCAATTTTGCGGTGAAGCGACAAAGCAATCCATCTATCCCGACGTGACATGGATTGCTTCGCTCGCGATGACGATCACAACAACCTTTCGAATCTAGAACAAGCTCAACTGCTGCCCGTTGCGCTTCGGCTTGGCGAAGTGGTCGGTGGTCAGCTTGGTGCGCCGCTTGTTGAGCCCGAGCTTTTCGCAAGCGATCTCGAAGCGGCGGCCGATCATCCAGGCCATCGGACCGGTGCCCTTCATCCGCGTGCCCCATTGCGAATCGTAGTCGCGGCCGCCGCGCATATCGCGGATCAGTGTGAAGACGTGGCGATAGCGGTCGGGATAGTTCGACATCAGCCATTCGCGGAAGAGATCGCGGACCTCGAGCGGCAGGCGCAGGAGAACGTAGCTCGCCTCTTTCGCGCCGGCATGCGCGGCGGCATCGAGGATGCGCTCGATCTCGGAATCGTTCAGCGCCGGGATCACGGGCGCAACCATCACCGTGGTCGGGATGCCGCCCTCAGCCAGCCGCCTGATCGCCTCGAGCCGTTTCGCCGGGGTCGATGCGCGCGGCTCCATGGTACGGGCGAGTTTCGGATCGAGCGTCGTCACCGACAGCGCGACCTTGACCAGATTGCGCTTGGCCATCCGCGCCAGGATGTCAATGTCGCGGGTCACCAGCGCCGACTTGGTCACGATGCCGACCGGATGGCCGGCACGCTCCAAGACCTCCAGGATGCCGCGCATGATCTTCCGCTCGCGTTCGATCGGCTGATAGGGATCGGTGTTGGTGCCGATCGCGATCATCCGCGCTTCGTAGTCCGGCGCGGCGAGCTCCTTCTCGAGCAGCTCCGGCGCATCGGGCTTGGCGAGCAACTTCGATTCGAAGTCGAGTCCCGGCGATAGGCCGAGATAGGCGTGGGTCGGCCGCGCGAAACAATAAACGCAGCCGTGCTCGCAGCCGCGATAGGGATTGATCGAGCGGTCGAAACCGATGTCAGGGGAATCGTTGCGGGTGATCACCTTGCGCGAGGTGTCGATCGCCACCGAGGTCTTGAACGGCGGCAGATCGTCAAGGCTCTGCCAGCCGTCGTCGAAGGCGACCCGCGCCTCGGCCTCGTAGCGGCCACTGGCATTTGACTGTGCGCCCCGGCCGCGTCGCCGTTCGCGCTCGATCGCGACCGCAAGCTCGGGAAAAGGGCGAGCCGCACCCGCCGGGTTATCGGAGGGCGCCGTTGCCGGCGGGTGCTTGAGGGCATGAGAGGATGCTCGGCTCATGCCAAGAAGCTAGCACAGCGTGAGAACAAATCAAGAACAAGCGTCACAAAAATCCACAAGGTGCTGCCGCAAGAATCCGCAGCCGCAAAGGCTGCGCGGCATGTGACAAGGTGATAACACGGCTCAACTTTCCAACCGTTTGAGCCATCGAAGCATCAACTCATGCTGAGCGTGATCATTCCGACCGACGGGGTCGAACGCACTGTGGTCGCGACCTTGGCGGCGCTGGTGCCGGGCGCGGCGGCGGGAATCATCCGCGAGGTGCTGCTGGTCGAGCGCACCAACAGCGATGTGATGGAGCGCGTCGCCGACGTGGCGGGCTGCCGCTTTCTGCGTTTCCAGGGCACGCGTGCCGCCGCGCTGGCCGCGGGCGCCAGGCAGGCCCGCTCACCCTGGCTGATGTTTCTGCATCCGGGCGCGGTGCTCGACGCAGGCTGGATCGAGGAGACCACCCAGTTCGTCCAGATGGTGGCGGCGGGCGGCAAGGACCGCGCCGGCATCTTCCGCTATGCCCGTTCGCCCTACAGCGATCCCGGCCTACGCGGCGGGCTCAAATTCGTCGCACGGATGATTGCGGGACCGACAGCCGAACAGGGCCTCCTGATCGCGCGCGATCATTACGAGCGGCTCGGCGGCTACCGGCCGGACGCCCTCCGCGCCGAGGCACGCCTGCTGCGCCGGCTCGGCCGCTCCTCCCGCACCATGCTGCGCAGCCGGATCACGGTCGCGTAGAAAGTCCTTGCAGATCGTTTGATTCCGTCAAATAATATGATTGATGAAATCAAATATTCCGGACGAGACCCTCGAAGGCCAGGTCGCCGCGGTTCGCGGCTTCAGCCGATTCTATACCCGCAAGCTCGGCATCATCGAGCCAAAGCTGCTGCACAGCCCGTTCACGTTGCAGGAGGCGCGGATCATCTACGAGCTCGCGCATCGCGAGGACTGCACCGCGACCGACCTGGTGCGCGAGCTCGACCTCGACGCCGGCTTTGTCAGCCGCACGCTGCAGGCGCTGCAGCGCCGCCAGATCGTGACGCGCAAGCCGTCGAAAGCCGACAAGCGCGTCAATGAGGTGACGCTGACCGCCAAGGGCCGCGCCGCCGCGTCCGATCTCGACAGCCGGTCGCGCAGTGAGGTCGCCGCACTGCTCAAGCAGATGGACGGCAGCCGGCGCGCCGCCGTAGTGCGCGCGATGGGCACGATCGAGCAGTCGATGGAGCCTGTCGCGCCCATGCCGGCCGGCTTCCTGCTGCGCAGTCACCGCGTCGGCGACATGGGCTGGGTGATCTCGCGGCAGGGACGCGCCTACGCGGAGGAATATGGCTGGGACATCAGCTACGAGGCATTGGTGGCCGAGATCTGCGCGCAATTCTTGAGGTCGTTCGATCCGACGTGCGAGCATTGCTGGATCGCGGAGGTCGACGGCGAGCCGGTCGGCTCGATCTTCTTGGTCAACGGCGGCGACCGGATCGCCAAGCTGCGGCTGTTGCTTGTCGAGGAGAAGGCGCGCGGGCTCGGCGTCGGCCGCGCCCTGGTCGAGCAGTGCATCCGCGCCGCGCGCGAGAGGGGCTACAAGAAGATGACGCTCTGGACCCAGAGCATCCTGGTTGCCGCACGCAGCATCTACGCCCGCGCGGGCTTCCAGCGCGTGAAGGAAGAGAAGCACCACAGTTTTGGTGTCGATCTGGTCGGCGAGACCTGGGAATTGGAGTTGTGAAGCCGCAGCGCCGCGGACCTGCCCGGCGCGTGACGGCTGAGCTCATCACATTCTATGCGCGCAGGGCCCACGCTCTTCGTGCCGAGGCGTATCGCAAAGCCGGGTGGGCGTTGTGGCGTGCCTTGGCTGGATTCGTCGGCCGCGGTTGATAATCCGTCGCTCGCGCAACCTGGGCTGCGTAGCCCGGATAAAGCGCAGCGCAATCCGGGAACGGCGCCGCCGCGGGAACGACCGCCCCGGATCTCGCTTCGCTTCATCCGGGCTAGGGGGAGCTTGGTTCGAGAGTCCGGCTTCATCGCTGGCGCGATGCCCCGGAAGGACGGTCAGGCGCTCGCGCCCTTTGCCTTCGCGCGCTGCAGATGCTCGTCGAGCCGTGGCATGATCTCGACGAAGTTGCAGGGCCGCGTGCGGTAGTCGAGTTGCGCGGCCAGAATGCCATCCCAGCCGTCGCGGCAGGCGCCGGGCGAGCCGGGCAGACAGAAGATGAAGGTCGCACCGGCGACACCCGCAGTAGCGCGGCTCTGGATCGTCGACGCCCCGATCTTGGCGTGGCTCAGCATGTGAAAGGCGATCGAGAAACCGTCCATCCGCTTCTCGAACAATGGCTCGATCGCCTCCGGCGTCACATCGCGGCCGGTGAAGCCGGTGCCGCCGGTGGTGATAACAGCATCGACGCCTGGATCCGCAATCCAGCGCCTGACCACGGCACGGATCGCCTCGACATCATCGGTGACGATCTCGCGCGCCGCCAGCTTGTGACCGACTGCCGTGAGGCGATCAGCGAGCGTGGTGCCCGACTTGTCATCGGCCAGCGTGCGGGTGTCGGAAATCGTCAGCACCGCGATATTGAGCGGAATGAATTGTTTGGATTCGTCGATCGAAGACATCGTGTACACCTCACACACTGACGTCATCCTGAAGGGCGCGCGTAGCGGGCCTCGAAGGATGCGCCGCGGGCTCCGCCATCCTTCGAGCTCGCCAAGAGGCGAGCACCTCGGGATAACGCCATCGGACAAGAACCACCGTGCCGTCGGCGGTCGCCGGCTAACCGCTGCCGAACGTATTGCAGGCCTGCACCGTGCCCTGCTGGTAGCCGGTCATGAACCATTGCTTGCGCTGCGCGGCGGAGCCGTGCGTGAACGAGTCGGGCACCACCCTGCCCGTCGCCTGCCGCTGCAGCGTGTCGTCGCCGATCGCGTTCGCGGTAGTGAGCGCGGCATCGATGTCTCCAGCCTCGAGGAAGCCCGGCCGCTTCTTCTCCTCGCGGTTGACCCAGACGCCGGAGAGGCAGTCTGCCTGCAATTCGACCCTGACCTGCAATGCGTTAGCTTCCGCCTTGCTGCCGGCCTGCTGCTGCAGCCGCGTCACACGCGGGATGATGCCGAGCAGGTTCTGGATATGATGGCCCGCTTCATGCGCGATGATGTAGGCCGCGGTGAACTTGCAGGCATTGCCGGAGCAGCCGCGGAACCGCGTCTCGACCTCGCGGAAGAAGCCCGTGTCGAGGAAGATGGTCTTGTCCGGCGGGCAATAGAACGGTCCCATCGCCGACTGCGCCATGCCGCAGCGCCCGCCGTTGGTGGCGTTGCGGAACAGCACGATCTTCGGACCGGTGTAGGTCTGGCCGCTTGCCCGGAAGATCTCGCTCCAGCGGTCATCGATCTCGCCGAGGATACCGGCGATCATGCTGCCCATCTCGTCGGTCGGCGCGCCGCGCTTGGCTTGCCCTCCCGACGCCTGGCGATCGGTCTGATAGGTCGGCGCCTGGCCGCCGCCGGTGAGGATTTCCGCGCCGCCGATCAGGATGCGCGGGTCGATGCCGAAGGCATAGCCGAGCAGGCCGAGCACGATGATGGTGCCGATGCCAAGCCCGCCACCGCCGCCCATCGGAATGCCGAAACCGCCGCCGCCTCCGCCCATCCCACCTTCGTCGCGACGGTCTTCGATGTCGTCGCTGCGACGGAAATCATCATAGCGCATGGCGGCTTTCCTTCATTCCCGTCGGCGACCCAACACGTGGGCATTCCAACGTAAAATTTCCATTCTGTTAATCAATAGCGCGCCCGGCAAAAATTGCCTAGTCCAGACAGGCACCGTGCAGCGGGCGCGGCTTACCGAATGTCGGCCAATCTACCGGTCGAATCGTGCCGGTTTGATGATCTCAAGATTTTTTGCAGAACACTCTGACGCTGCAGCACAACGCGAACGATGACGCGTCACGTCGTTCAAAAGGTGCTGCAATCTTTTGCGTGAAGATTTCCAATTAAGTCGATTTTTACTTTGGCCGGTCAATGTGTCGCCAGTCGGTTGTTTAGTCCCGCGTCGCCGACAGCGTCGCCTGAGTCAGAGTTCTTGAGTCATGGTTGTGTCGCGTCGCGGGGCGTCTGCAAGGGCGCCCCGCACCAAATTTGAGAGTACTCCGTCGAGCCGAATCGTCATTGGCGATTGTGTGGCCGAGATGTCGAAGCTGCCGGCCGGTTCGGTCGACCTGGTCTTCGCGGATCCTCCCTATAATCTGCAGCTCAAGGGCGATCTCAAGCGTCCCGACGAATCGCATGTCGATGCCGTCGACGACGAATGGGACAAGTTCTCGTCCTTCGCCGCCTATGACGATTTCACCCGCGCCTGGCTGCTCGCCTGCCGCCGCCTGATGAAACCGTCGGCGACGCTGTGGGTGATCGGCTCCTATCACAACATCTTTCGCGTCGGCGCGATCATGCAGGACCTCGGCTTCTGGCTCCTGAACGACATCGTGTGGCGCAAGTCGAACCCGATGCCGAACTTCCGCGGCCGCCGCTTCACCAACGCGCACGAGACCATGATCTGGGCCGCGCGCGACGAGAAGGCCAAGGGATACACATTCAATTATGAGGCATTGAAGGCGGCCAACGAGGACGTGCAGGCACGTTCCGACTGGTTGATCCCGCTGTGCACCGGCGAAGAGCGCCTCAAGGACAACGACGGCAAGAAGGTGCACCCGACACAGAAGCCCGAGCAGCTTCTGGCCCGTGTGCTGTTGTCGTCGTCCAAGCCCGGCGATCTCGTGATCGATCCGTTCAACGGCACCGGCACCACCGGCGCCGTCGCCAAGCGTCTCGGCCGCAACTATATCGGCTTCGAGCGCGACCGGACCTACGCCGCAGCGGCGGAAGCGCGCATTGCCGCGATCGAGCCGCTGCCGAACGCAACGCTGGCACCGTTCATGACCGCCCGCGACGCACCGCGTGTCGCGTTCTCCGAATTGATCGAGCGCGGCATGATCGTGCCAGGCGCAAAGCTGGTCGACGCCAAGAAGCGCCACGGCGCACTGGTCCGCGCCGACGGCGCCATCATGCTCGGCGACAAGGTCGGCTCGATCCATCGCATCGGTGCGGTCGCGCAGGGCTCCGGCGCCTGCAACGGCTGGACCTTCTGGCACGTCGAAACCAAGAGCGGCTTGCGGTTGATCGACGAGCTGCGCGCCGAGATCCGCTCCGAGATGGCGCAGGCGAGCTGACGTTTTCGAGCATTGCAGGTGGGCAATGGCGCGATGCACCGCGCCCACGATGTCTTTCGTGGTCCGGCATGCGAGCGGCGCGCAGGTTTCGGTCTGCTCAGCCGACGGCTTGCCGAATATCTCCGTCCCGCCAGCACACGCGCCTTTTTCACAAACTCGTCGCTTGCGCATTGCAGTAAAGTTTGCACATGAAGGCCGGCGCGCGGCTTTCCCCCGCGGCGTCCCGATCCCATCGGTCACAACATCAAAGGGAGTCTCTTCATGCTCAAATTCTATTTCAACGGCGCGCCGAACCCGAACAAGGTCGCGCTGTTTCTCGAAGAGTCCGGCCTGCCCTTCGAGGCGATCCCGGTCGACACGCGGAAGGGCGAGCAGTTCGCGCCCGACTTTCTGAAGGTCAACCCGAACGGCAAGGTGCCGGCGATCGACGACAACGGCACCTTCGTGTTCGACTCCAACGCCATCCTGCTCTACCTCGCCGAGAAGACTGGCAAGTTTCTCCCCGCCAACACTCAGGCCAACCGCGCCGCGACGCTGTCCTGGCTGATGTTCATCGCGACCGGGCTCGGCCCGTATTCCGGCCAGGCGGTGCACTTCAAGCATTTCGCGCCGAAGGATCTCGACTATGCCAACAACCGCTACCAGTACGAGGCGCATCGCCACTACAAGATCCTCGACGATCACCTCGCCAAGTCGCGCTACATGGTCGGCGACGCCTATTCGATCGTCGACATGGCGTTCTGGGGCTGGGCGCGGATGGCGCCGTTCGTGCTCGGCGAGGAAGGCTACGCGAAATATCCGAACGTGAAGCGGCTGGTCGACGAAATTTCGGCGCGGCCGGCGGCGGCGCGGGCGATCGCGCTCAAGGACAAGCACACCTTCAAGGCCGAAATGGACGATGCGGCCCGCAACATCATGTTCGGCCACCTCAAGACCAAGGTGGCGTGATCAGATCCACACGACAAGAAAGCGGCGCCCTACCGGGCGCCGTTTTCGCTTCTGCCACTTTGCTGGTGGAGCTTGGCTATCTCGTCGGAAACGCACCGAGCACCTTCTCGGTCAGCACCGAATCGCAATATTCCCTGACCTCCTTGATCTTGCCACCGTCGAACCGCAGCACCAGGCAATAGTCGTTGTCGTAGCGCTGGCCGGCCTTGGTAAGGTTGTTGCCCTTGGCCTCGACCACGACGATATCGCCATCGGCGATGAAGCGGTGGGCGACGGTGCGGCCGCGCTCGACCAGTTTCGAGCGGACATGGCCATGCAGGTCGGTGAGGATCGATTGCTTGCCGGTGAAGCTGCGCGACCAGGAATATTGCCCCGTCACGGTCCAGGTCGCGTCGTCGGCGAGGCTTGCCATGAACAGGGATTTCTCGCGCACGGCGGGATCGGGGTCACCCGCGATCGCAAACATTTCCTGCACCAGTTGCTTGTTGTCGGCTGCGCTCATGATGGCACTCCTGCGATTGATCGACTCTTTGAATCACGCGCCTTGACGCGAAGCGAACCCGCTCCGTCCGAAACGCCTGCCAATCCTGCGGTGCTGGCGCTCATTCTTCCAATCGATAGCCGGTATGATATATATCCATCCTATGAATTTGAATTTGCTTGGCCTCAATCTGCTGGTCGCGCTCGACGCGCTGCTGAGGGAAGCCAATGTGAGCCGCGCCGCGATGCGGCTGCATCTGTCGCAGCCGGCGACCAGCCACGCGCTGCAGCGTCTGCGCGATTTGATCGGCGATCCGCTTCTGGTGCGCAACGGCGCGCGGATGGAATTGACGCCGCGAGCGCTGGCCCTGCGCGGACCGCTGGCGCAGGCGCTCGAGCAGGTCCGCGCGTTATTCGTCCCCGATGACTTCGACGCCGCGCGCAGCGAGCGGCATTTCCGGCTGATGATGCCCGACCTCGCGGTCGAGCTGATGATGCCGCGCCTGATGGAAAAGGTGACGCGGGCCGCACCCAACGTCACCATCGACGTGGTGCCGTGGCGGGGACCTGCGATCTTCACGCCCGAATTCGCCCGCACCATCGATCTGGTGATCTCGATCGGCGACGCCTTCAAGGGATTTCACCGCCAGAAGCTCTATACCGACAGCGATGCGCTGGCGGTGCGGCGCGGGCATCCCGTCGGCGCGAAACTGAAAAAGCGCGAGGCGTTCCTCGCCGCGCGGCACGTCGCCGTGGTGATCCGCGGCCAGAGCGAGGATCTGATCGACACCTGGCTGCGCGCAAAGGGCATCGAGCGGCGGATCGCGCTGGTGGTGCCGGGCTATATCGAGGCGCTGCACATCACTGCGCGTACCGACCTCGTCGCCTTCGTACCGCGCCGGCTGATCTCGGCCCTGTCGAAGCAGCTCTCGTTGGTCACGGTGACGCCGCCGCTCGATCCCGGGATCGACGAGCAGCACATGTTCTATCCGACCCGCGCGCAGATGGATCCGGGATCGATCTGGCTGCGCAAGCTGATGCTGGAAACCGGGCGGGAGATGGAGACGCGGAAGGCGTGAGCGCGCGCGATCCACATGTCGTCCCGACGAAGGCCGGGACCCATAACCACCACCGTGCGCAATCGAGCACGGCGGCGGCCCCAACATCGTACCACAACCGAGATTCGGGGTTATGGGTCCCGGCCTTCGCCGGGACGACATCGAGTCTTTAGGCCCTACGCCTTCTGCTCGGCCAGCACCTTCTGCACCGACGGGCGCTGCTCCATCCGCTCCTTGTGCGCCTTCACCTTGGGCAGGGTCGCAACGTCGACGCCATCGCCGTCGAGCCAAAGCGTCAGCGTGTAGAGATAGCAATCGCCGACCGTGTAGCTGTCGCCCATCACCCAAGGGCCCTTCAGCATGTCGCGCTCGATCAGATTGAAACAGGCGCCCATGGTCTTCGGCACCATCCCCTTCATGTCGGCGAACGAGCTTTCAGCCGTCGCCCAGCGGGCGCCGCGCATCTTATGGGCGTGGTTCACATGCACGGTGGAGCACAGATAGGAATTGAAGGCCTGGAGCTTGGCAAACTCGAAGGCATCATCGAGCGGCGCGAGCTTGGCCTGCGGGAAGCTCTGCGCGACATAAGCAAGGATCGCCGGCGTCTCGGTCAGCACGCCGCGATCCGTCACCAGCGTCGGCACGCGGCCCTTCGGATTGAGCTTGAGATACTCCGGGCTGTTCTGCTGGTTCGCCCTGAAGTCGAGCTTCTCGGTCGTGTAGGGCGCGCCGGCTTCCGCCAGCGCGATATGGGAGGCGAGCGCGCAGGTCCCGGGGGCGAAATAGAGCTTGAGCATGGTGCTGTCCTCTTCGGGCCTTGTCGGTTCGACAGAACCCGGCCCTCGCTTCTTGTTTTGACGCGGCGGACGTTAACGGCACTGCCGTTTGCCGTCCATCCCCACCCAACGCCACAGCGCTTTCGCGGTTGCCCACAATGCCGCCGCCATGCCATGACCGGCGGGATCAAGAGGGCTCTCATGACTGTACTTATCGCAGGCGGTGGAATTGGCGGACTGACGCTGGCGCTCAGCCTGCACCAGACCGGCGTCCCCTGCCGGGTGTTCGAAAGCGTGCCCGAATTGAGACCGCTTGGGGTCGGCATCAACGTGCTACCGCATGCGGTGCGGGAACTGATCGAGCTCGGCCTGCATGACCGGCTCGATGCGGCGGCGGTGCGGACACGGGAGCTCGCCTATTTCTCCAAGCACGGCAAGCCGATCTGGAGCGAGCCGCGCGGGCTCGAGGCCGGCTACAAGTGGCCGCAATTCTCGATCCACCGCGGCCGACTGCAGCAGCTCCTGCTCGATGCCGCGACCGAGCGGCTGGGGCCGGCGAACATCCTGACCAGCCACCATCTCACTGGCTGGACCGAGACCGCGGATGGCGTCCGCGCCGAGTTCATCGACCGGGCGACCGGCAGGCCGGCCGGCCGCTATGACGGCGCGCTGCTGATCGCCGCCGACGGCATCCACTCGGCGGTGCGTGAAAAACTCTATCCGAACGAGGGAGCGCCGATCTGGAACGGCCGCATCCTGTGGCGTGGCATCACGCGTGCGAAAGCTTTCCTCAGCGGCCGCACCATGATCATGGCCGGCCACGAGATCCTGAAATTCGTCTGCTACCCGATCTCCAAGGAGGCCGGTCCTGACGGCCAATACGACATCAACTGGGTTGCCGAACGGCACATGCCGCCGACCTATCAGTGGCGCCGCGAGGACTACAACCGCGCCGCCAGGCTCGACGAATTCCTGCCGTGGTTCGAGAGCTGGAATTTCGACTGGCTCGACGTGCCGGGCCTCATCCGGAACTGCCCGCACGCCTATGAATATCCGCTCGTCGATCGCGATCCGATCCCGCAATGGACCTTCGGCCGCGTCACACTGATGGGCGATGCCGCCCATCCGATGTACCCGATAGGCTCCAACGGCGCCTCGCAAGCGATCCTCGACGCGCGGGTGCTGACCCGCGAGATCCTGGCGCACGGCCCGACTCATGAGGCGCTGATCGCCTACGAGGCCGAGCGACGCCCGGCCACCACCGATCTCGTGATGCTGAATCGCCGCAACGGGCCGGAACAGGTGATGCAGCTCGTCGAGGAGCGCGCGCCTGATGGCTTCGGCGTTGTCACCGAGGTGCTATCGCAGCAGGAGCTCGAAGACATCGCCGCCAACTACAAGCGCGTCGCCGGCTTCCAGGTCGAGGGGCTGAATGCCAAGCCGCCGATCGTGCAGCGGGCGGGCGCAGTCTAGCGCGGCGCACCATCCCCCGTCATGCTGAAGCGCGGTGTCTCGAAACATGAGCCGCCCGGTCGGTGGCCGTGCATGCTTCGAGGCTCGCTACGCAAGCCCGTCAGCATGACGGATTTAGCTGAAGTGCGGATTCGGCTACCCAAGCGCCCGCGCAGATTCCACCAGGCGAATGCTGCTGGTCGCGGTGGCGAGCAGCGTGCCACCCTTGGCCGTCAGCCGGCCCTCGACGAAGGCGATGGTCTTGCCGAGTTGGGTCACGGTCGCCTCGCCCGTGATCGGCCCGGGCCTCGCCGGCGCCAGGAAGTTCACGTTCATGGTGATGGTCGTGGTGTAAAGCCTGCCCTCGGTCATCACGAACACCGCCGGCCCCATCGTGTCGTCGAGCATGGCCGAGAGGATACCGCCCTGAACGAAGCCGGCGGGATTGCAGAAGGACTCCTTGCCGTCGAACAGGATCCTGATCCAGCCGTCCTCCGGACGGGCATCGATCAGGCGCCAGCCGAGCAGCCTGGCGCATGGCGGCGTGGGGATGCGGTCGAGCGCGGTTGCGACCATGGCGGCCTCCGTGTGCCTGATGTCGTAACCGAGCCCTGCTGCCAGCGTGGTGTCAGCAGGACGAGCCTCTTATTGGAGCATGATCTTCTCGGAAAACCGCTTCACACTTTTCCGGATCATGCTCTAGAGATCGAGCCCGTGCGCGACGACCTTGCGCATGACGTTCGGAAGCGCCTCCTCGGCAAGCGTCGCAACTGGCACCCAGCGCATGCCCTCAGGCGCGCGTGTCCGCGGCTGAACGCTGGCGGTGTAGACGACCAGCTCCAACGGGAAATGGGTGAAGACATGGGTGACGACGCCGGCCTTGCGGTGCCAGCGGGTAACGCTCTTGAGTTGGGGCGCTTGCGCCAGCGCCGCCTTGTCCTCCTGGCCGGCAAGCCAGTCCGATCCCGGCACTTCGGTCATGCCGCCGAGCAGGCCCTTCGCCGGGCGCGAGCGCACCAGCAAGTCGTCGCCCCGCGTCACCACGAAGGCCGCGCCGCGGCGCAAGCTGCCATTCTTCTTCGGCGCCTTGCGCGGGAACGTCTCCTGATCGCCCCCCATGCGCGCCGCACAGTCGTTGTTCAATGGGCACAGCGAACAAGCCGGCTTCTTCGGCGTGCAGATCGTGGCGCCCAGGTCCATCAGCGCCTGCGCGCTGTCGCCGGCGCGAGATTTCTCATCGCCGGCGCGAGACGGGCTGAGCAATGTCGCGGCCAATTGCTGGATCAGCGGCTTGGCCTGCGGCAGCGGCTCCTCCACCGCGTAGAGCCTGGTCACGACACGCTCGATATTGCCGTCCACCGGCATGGTGCGGCGGTCGAACGCGATCGCGGCGATCGCCGCCGCGGTGTAGGGCCCGATTCCCGGCAGCTTGCGCAGGCCCGCTTCGGTGTCGGGAAATATCCCGCCATGGTCGTTGAGCACTGCGACCGCACAGGCATGCAGATTGCGCGCGCGAGAGTAATAGCCGAGCCCGGCCCACATCCGCAGCACGTCATCGAGCGACGCACGGCCGAGCGCCGTGACATCGGGCCAGCGTGACACGAACTTCTGGAAATACGGCCCGACCGCCTTCACGGTGGTCTGCTGCAGCATGATCTCCGACAGCCACACAGGGTACGGATCCGCGAGTTCCCCTGCCGCCGCCCGCCACGGCAGCCGCCGGCGGTGCCGGTCGTACCAAGCCAATAGCCGCGCCGGGCGGTCGGCTCGATCTTCGATCAGGTTCATTTTGGCAGCGACACGAGAGCTCATTGACGTACTTTAGGACCCGGACGCAAATCTCTCCACGTCATGCCCGGCCTTGTCCCGCGCATCCACGTCTTTCTTTTCAGTCGCCTGCGCCACGCTGCTATAACCCTCCCATGTCCAAGCCCGTCCCGGCCAGCGCCAAGCCCCTGTCGATCCTGCTCAGCGACGTCTTCACCGACGCTTATGCCAAGCAGGGCTTTGCCGCGCGAGAATTGGTGACGCGCTGGGGCGAGATCGCCGGCGAGCGCACCGCGGCCTATTGCGAGCCGCTCAAGATGCAATGGCCGCGGCCGGTGGCGGGCCAGCCGCAGGAGCCGGCGACGCTGGTGCTGCGGGTCGAGGGGCCGATGGCGCTGGAGATCCAGCATTCCTCGGACGTCATCTTGGAACGGGTGAACCGCTTCTTTGGTTGGCACGCGGTTGGCCGGCTGACCATCCGCCAGGCGCCGTTGTCGCGACGCGATCGCCCGGCACGACCCCGCCCGCCGGATGCGAAGGCGGTCGCCAGGGTGGCGGAGGACCTCGCGGCCGTGGAGGACGAGGACCTGCGCGCGGCGCTGGCGCGGCTGGGCGCCTCGATCAAGCGAAATTGACGCTTTTCCGCCATTCGGCCGATGGAACCCGCCATTGCCACGATAGTCGTTTCAAGCTAGCGAAAGCTTCTTTCCGGGACTCTTCATTCATTCGGCGTGAATGCGCCAATCCAGGAGCAGACCTTGATCATCACACGCCGTGCCTTCACCGCCGCTCTCTCGCTCACCGGACTCGCCGCCCTCGCCGGCCTCTCGCCGCTGCGCTTGATCAGCGAGGCCTTTGCGCAAACCGCAGCCGAAGTTGCCAAGCCGCAGTCGCTGCCCGACATGGCGCTCGGCCCGCAGGACGCCAAGGTCACCATCACCGAATACGCCTCGATGACCTGCCCACACTGCGCCAACTTCAATGAGACCGTGTTCCCGAAGTTGAAGTCGGCCTACATCGACACCGGCAAGGTGCGCTATGTGTTCCGCGAATTCCCACTCGACATCAAGGCCGCCGCCGGCTCGATGCTGGCGCGCTGCGTCGCCAAGGACGACGCGCCGAAATACTTCGCGGTGATCGACCTGCTGTTCCGCCAGCAGAATGACTGGGTGATGAAGAACACCACCGAGACGCTGACGCGGATCGGCAAGCAGGCCGGCCTCAGCCAGCAGCAGGTCGAGGAGTGTCTGAAAGACCAGAAGCTGCTCGACAAGATCGCCGCCGACCAGAAATACGCCAACGACGTGCTGAAGGTGAATTCGACGCCGACCTTCTTCATCAACGGCGAGATGCTGAAGGGCGAGACCTCGTTCGAGGAATTCAGCAAGCACATCGATCCGCTCCTGAAGAGCTGATCAGCATCGACCGGATCGGCGTCGCAGAGATCGAGGGGTTCCACGCTGTTTCATCGACGACATGCGTATCGTCGATGAAATCGCGTTCGCGAATTGAGCCAGCGCATCGATTCGCTGTTGAAAACTTAAGTCGCGGAAATCGGATTGTTGCGGCCCGTCGAAGCCGCAAGTGCTGTAAAACCCCTGCAAATCCCTTGGGAAAAGCCGGGTCAAGCGGTTGCTCTCCAGCGCGGGCCTCGCCATTGTCCCGCTCCATGAGAGCTGCACGCAGCTATTCACCCCACACACCGACATTGCCTTCTATGGTATTGTCACGGCAGGGAGATTCGCGCCCGGCCAAGCGAGATTTGTGTACATGAAGCTCACGCGCCTCCGCCTCCACGGTTTCAAGTCGTTCGTTGATCCCACCGACTTCATGATCGAGCCGGGCCTGACCGGCGTCGTCGGACCGAACGGCTGCGGCAAATCCAATCTGGTCGAAGCGCTGCGCTGGGCGATGGGCGAAACCTCGCACAAGTCGCTGCGCGCCGCCGACATGGACGCGGTGATCTTCGCCGGTTCCGGCAATCGTCCGGCGCGCAACCACGCCGAAGTGGTGATGACGATCGACAATGCCGATCGCACGGCGCCGGCCGCGGTCAACGACAGCCAGATTCTGGAAATCTCCCGCCGCATCGAGCGCGAGGCCGGCTCGGTCTACCGCATCAACGGCCGCGACGTGCGTGCGCGCGACGTGCAGATTCTGTTCGCCGACGCCGCCACCGGCGCACGTTCGCCGGCTCTCGTCCACCAGGGCAAGATCGGCGAAATCATCCAGGCCAAGCCCGAGCAGCGCCGCCGCGTGCTGGAAGATGCCGCCGGTGTCGCCGGCCTGCATGCCCGCCGCCATGAAGCGGAACTGCGGCTCAAGGCGGCCGAGACCAACCTGACCCGCGTCGAGGACGTGATCGGCCAGCTCACCGGCCAGATGGACGGTTTGAAGAAGCAGGCCCGCCAGGCGATTCGCTACCGCGAGGTGGCGGCGAAGGTGCGCAAGTCCGAGGCGACGCTGTTCCACCTACGCTGGATCCAGGCCAATGCCGACGTCAACGACGCCGCGCACACCCATGATCTCACCGTGCGCGAGATGGCCGAGCGCACCCAGCATCAGGCCGAGGCCGCCCGCATCCAGGCGATCCGCGCCGCCGAGCTGCCGGCGCTGCGCGATGCCGAGGCGCGGGCCGCCGCCGGCTTGCAGCGCCTGACCAATGCGCGCGAGATGCTCGACCGCGAGGAACAGCGCGCTAAGGAGCGCGTTGGCGAGCTCGATCGCCGCTTGACGCAGTTTGCCGCCGACATTGCCCGCGAGCAGCAGCAGACCTCGGACGCCGACATCGCGCTGCAGCGGCTCGACACCGAAGACGCCGAGCTGAAGGAAGAGATCAAGTCGCGCGTCGAGAAGCGCTCCGGTGTCGACGAGCGCGTCGCGGACGCCGAAGCCATTCTGGCCGCGACCGAGCGCCAGTTCACCGAGCTCACCACCCAGCTCGCCGATCTCACCGCCAAGCGCAACCAGCTCGAGGCGGGCGTGCGCACCCATCGCGACCGGCTGGCGCGGCTCGATCAGGAGATCGCCAACGTTCAGGCCGAGGAAGAAAAGCTCGCGCAGGAAACCGGCAATCTCGGCGACATCGATGCGCTCGCTGCCGCCATGGAGATGGCGCAGCAGACGCTCGCCGAATCCGAGGCCGCCGTGCAGGCCAGCGAGGCCCATCACGCCGCGGCGCGGCAGACGCTGGAGTCCTCGCGCAACCCGCTTGTCGAGGCCGAGAAGCGCGTGCAGCGGCTCGAGACCGAGGCCCGCACCATCTCGAAGCTGGTCACCAGCGAGACCAAGAACTTGTGGCCGCCGATCATCGACGGCATCACGGTAGCCAAGGGTTATGAGAAGGCGATCGGCGCCGTGCTCGGCGACGACCTCGACGCACCGGTCGATCCGTCGGCGCCGATGCGCTGGACCAATGCCGCCGCGACCGGCGACGATCCGGCTCTGCCCGACGGCGTCGAGCGGCTGGCGGACCATGTGCAGGCCCCGCCGGAGCTGGCGCGGCGTCTGGCGCAGATCGGCGTCGTCGCCAAGGAACGTGGTGCTGCGCTGGTGTCGCAGCTCAAGGCCGGCCAGCGGCTGGTGTCGCTGGAGGGCGACGTCTGGCGCTGGGACGGCTTCGTCGCCGACGCGCATGCGCCGACGGGTGCCGCGCGCCGCCTGGCCGAACGCGCCCGTCTCGTCGATATCGAGCAGGAGCTGGAACAGGCCCGCATCGATGCCGCCGCCAAGCGCCAGGCGCTGGAGACGGCCGAAGCCGAACTGCGCTCCGCATCGGCCGCCGAAGCCGCTTCCCGCGAAGCGGTGCGCGCCGCCCGCCGCGAGACCGACGCGGCGCGCGAGCGTCATGCCGCGACCGAACGCGAGATCAACCGCCATGCCGCGCGCAAGTCGGCGCTGACCGAGGCCCATAGCCGCGTCGCCGCCGATCGCGCCGAGGCTGAAGCTGCGCATGAGAGCGCGGTCGCGGCGCTGTCCGAGCTGCCGCCCAGCGTCGAGACCGAAGCCCAACTCGCCGCGGTGCGCACCGAGATCGACAATCAGCGTCGTGCCGCCGCCCAGGTCCGCGCCGAGGCGCAGGCGCTCGCCCGCGAGGCCGAGCTCGCCGATCGTCGCGTGCAGGCGATCCTCGCCGAGCGCAACGAATGGCAGAGCCGCAAGACCAGCGCAGCCTCGCAGGTCGAGACCATCGAGGCGCGTATCGCCGAAGTCTCGATCGAGCGCGAAGAACTCGCCAACGCGCCGGAAGTGTTCGCCGAGAAGCGCAGCGCGCTGATCTCGGAGATCGAGCATGCCGAGAGCGATCGTCGCATCGCCGCCGACGCGCTTGCGACCGCCGAAGCCGCGATGGCGGAAACCGACCGCGTCGCCAAGGCCACGCTCGAAGCCCTCTCCTCGTCTCGCGAGGCCACCGCCCGCGCGGAGGAGCGCATGGAAGGCACCCGCCGCCGCCTCACCGATATCGAGCGCGAGATCCACGACATGCTCGAGGTCGAGCCGAATGCGGTGGCCGCCATGGCCGAGATCGAGCCCGGCGCGGAGCGGCCGCCGGTTACCCAGGTCGAGGAAGAACTCGAAAAGCTGCGCCGCGACCGCGAGCGCCTCGGCGCCGTCAACCTGCGCGCCGAGGAGGAGCTCAAGGAGGTCGAAACCCAGCACACCGCGCTGACCACCGAACGCGACGATCTCGTCGAGGCGATCAAGCGGCTGCGCCAGGGCATCCAGAGCCTCAACCGCGAAGCGCGTGAGCGGCTGTTGACCTCGTTCGAGACCGTCAACAATCACTTCAAGCGGCTGTTCGTCGAGCTGTTCGGCGGCGGCGAAGCGGCGCTACACCTGATCGAGAGCGACGATCCGCTCGAGGCCGGCCTCGAGATCATCGCCAAGCCGCCCGGCAAGAAGCCGCAGACGCTGTCGCTGCTTTCGGGCGGCGAGCAGGCGCTGACGGCGCTGGCGCTGATCTTCGCGGTGTTCCTCACCAACCCGTCGCCGATCTGCGTGCTGGACGAGGTCGACGCGCCGCTCGACGACCACAACGTCGAACGGTTCTGCAACCTGTTGCACGAGATGACCGGCTCGACCGAGACGCGCTTCATCATCATCACGCACAATCCGATCACGATGGCGCGGATGAACCGGCTGTTCGGCGTTACCATGGCCGAGCGCGGCGTGTCTCAGTTGGTCTCGGTCGACCTGCAGGGCGCGGTGGATATCCTCGACCAGAACGTGGCGTAGGGTTAGGCCCGCGCATCGACGTCATTTTCGTGATACCTCAGCACCGTCATTGCGAGGAGCTCGCGACAAAATTGCAAACAATTTTGCGCTGAAGCGACGAAGCAATCCATGCCACAGCAAGTGGCTGCCATGGATTGCTTCGCGGAGCCTGTCATCGGGCGCGCATTCGCGCGACCCGTTGGCTTGCAATGACGTGTGGATGGCACGTCAGGACATGACGAAGACATGACCTCACCCGATCTTCCCGCGGAACTGAAGGCCGCCCTCAACGCCAGGCTCGAAGGCCTGTCGCGCGGCAATGCGGCGAGCCGGGCAGCGGCGATCTCGCAAACCTATCGCGAAGGCGGCGGATCCGGGACGATCAGGACCGAGACCGATGCGCTCGCCTACGCGCTGGCGCGGATGCCGGCGACCTACGCCGCGGTGGTCGCAAGCCTCAACGCGCTCGCCGAGATCAGGCCGGACTTCGCACCGGCAACCCTGCTCGACGTCGGCGCCGGCCCGGGAACGGCGAGTTGGGCCGCGACGGAAGCCTTTGCCTCGCTGCAACGCTGCACCCTGTTCGATGCCAACGCCGCCTTGCGGACGTTGGCTCAGCAGCTCGCTCGTGACAGCACGCGCCTGCACGCCATCACCTATGAGCTCGGACCGGCTCGGACCCTGCTCGCGCAGGCCGAGCCCGCCGACCTCGTGATTGCGAGCTACATGATCGGCGAGATCGGAGACGTCGAGCGAACGGCATTGGCCGACGCGCTGTGGTCCAAGACCAGGGATACACTGCTGGTGGTCGAGCCCGGCACGCCCGCCGGCTATGCACGGATCATAACGTTGCGCGCGCAGTTGATCGCGGCCGGCGCCCACGTCGCCGCGCCCTGCCCGCATAACCGCGCCTGCCCGCTCATCGCGCCCGACTGGTGCCATTTCTCCCAGCGCCTACAGCGCTCGCGCGCGCACAAGCAGGTGAAAGGCGCCGAGGTGCCGTTCGAGGATGAACGCTTCGCCTACGTGGCGCTGACACGCCTCCCCGCGACCTCGCATCCGTCTCGCGTGTTGGCGCAGCCTGACGCCGGCAAGGTCGAGATTGCGGCCAAGCTGTGCACGCCCGACGGGGTCACCGTCACCAGGATTCCCCGTCGCGCCAAGGCCGATTATGCGCGCGCCCGCCGCTGGCGCTGGGGCGACGCGGTTTAGGCAAGTAGGCCTGATGGAGCCGAGGAACGGCACCGCATCGTTGAACCAATCCTTGGGCTGTTCCGACCAAGACAGCGCCCACCTTTTCGCGGCGGGCTGCCGTGTGCCCTGATTTGGGTTACGCTGCCGCCGTGTCGTGCCATCAGGAGCTGCCTCGTCATGTCGACCAGTTGGATCGTTATCGGCGTCATCGTCCTTCTCGTGCTGTTTGCATTCGGCGCCTACAACCGCCTCGTGGCGCTCAGCCAGCGAGTGAGCCAGGCCTTTGCCGACATCGACGTGCAGCTCAAGCAGCGCCACGATTTGATCCCGAACCTGGTCGAGACCGTGAAAGGCTATGCGGCGCACGAGCGCGGCACGCTGGACGACGTGATCAAGGCACGCAATTCTGCGATGTCGGCGCAGGGGCCGGCTCAGGTCTCGGCCGCCGAGAACCAGCTCTCCGGCGCACTCGGCCGCCTGATCGCGCTGTCAGAGGCCTATCCCGACCTCAAGGCCAATGCCAACTTCCAGCAACTTGCCGCCGAGCTCTCCGATCTCGAGAACAAGATCGCCGCCAGCCGCCGCTTCTTCAACAATGCTGTCCAGGAGTACAACACCGGCATTCAGCAGATGCCGGCCGCGCTGTTCGCGGGCATCTTCGGCTTCACCCGCAAGGATTTCTTCGACCTCGGTGCCAGCCGCGCCGACGTCGAGACGGCGCCGAGCGTGAAGTTCTGAGCCGCATGACTCAGCGCATGCTCGGTCATTCCGGGGCGTCGCAAAGCGACGAACCCGGAATCTCGACGTTCACCTCGAGATTCCGGGTTCGCGTCTGTGACGCGCCCCGGAATGACGAGAATTGATCATGGCCGCCTACGGTCTCTACACGCATATCGCATCGAACAAGCTTCGTTCGATGCTGCTGCTTGGCGGCCTGTTCCTGCTGATCTACGTGCTGGTCTATGCCGGTGCGCTGGTCGGCGAGGTGGTGATCGATAGCGGCCGCTCGGTCGACGACTACCTGAGACAGGCCGCGCACGACCTGGTGTCCGCATTCCCCTGGGCCACGATTGTGGCCGCTGCCTGGATCGTCATCGCCTACTTCTTCCACCAGGACATGATCGATGCCGTCACCGGCGGCGAAAGCGTGACACGGCAGCAGCAGCCGCGCCTCTACAATCTGTTGGAGAACCTCTCCATCTCACGCGGCATCCCGATGCCGAAGCTGAAGGTGATGGACAGCCCGGCGCTGAACGCGTTCGCGACCGGATTGAACCCGCGGCAATACGCCATCACGGTCACCACCGGCCTATTGAAGGCGCTTAACGACCAGGAGATCGAGGCCGTGCTTGGCCACGAGCTCACCCACATCAGGAACGGCGACGTGCAACTGATGGTGGTCGCCGTCATCATCGCCGGCGTGGTCGGCTTCTTCGGCGAGCTGTTCTTCCGCATCTTTACAAATCTGTCGTGGAACTCGACCGGCGGCGGCTGGTCGTCATCCTCGTCATCCTCCTCGTCTTCGTCGTCTTCGTCCTCAGACCGCGACAGCAAGGGATCGGGCGGTGGCGCGATCGTCGTGATCATCATCGCGATCGCGCTGATCCTGCTGGCCTGGCTGCTCTCGCAGGTCGTGAAGCTGGCGCTGTCGCGGTCGCGCGAATTCCTGGCCGATGCCGGCTCGGTCGAGCTGACGAAGGACCCCGATGCGATGATCTCGGCGTTGCGCAAGATCGAGAACCGCGGCGAACTGCCGGGCGCGACGTCGGCGGTGATGGAACTCTGTGTCGACAATCCGCGCGAGGGCTTCGCCGACCTGTTCGCGACCCACCCGTCGGTCCAATCCCGGGTCGATGCGCTGGTGAAATATGCAGGCGGCCGCGATCCCGGCCCGCTGGCCCTGCCCCAGGACAACGCCGGCACGGCAGCCGTCGAGCCGGACACCACCATCGGTCCGGCGCTGCACCGCGGGCCGTGGGGCGAGGCCACAACGCCTGATGGTGCACCGCCGCCGCTGCCAGCCCCCGGCCCGGCGCAGGATCCGCCTCGGGGACCTTGGGGCCGGCGCGTCTAAAGTTCGGTGCAGTCCTCTCATTCCATTAAGGAAATCCCCACCAAACCAAAGGTGGGCTCGTTGAGGAATTGAATTCTCCCTCGTTTCTGCCATGTTCGCGCCCAAAGCAGGCGTGGGGACTTGCCGATCGCCCTCGCGATCGGGAGCGCGCTTTTAAGGGACTTCCATGGCAAAGCCGGTTGTGATCGTGGTGGGCGCTGACAAGGGCGGGGTCGGCAAGACCACCGTCTCGCGGACGCTCCTGGACTATTTCAGCGCCAACAATGTGCAAACCCGGGCGTTCGACACCGAATCGCCGCGGGGAACGCTGAAGCGCTTCCATCCTGACATCACCGAGATCGTCGACATGACGACGACCGCGGACCAGATGAAGATCTTCGATACGCTGAGCTCGGGCCCGTCGGTGACCGTGATCGACGTCCGCGCCGGACTGCTCTCGCCGGCCTTGGCCTCGCTGCGCGACATCGGTTTCCTCGACGCGGCGCGGTCCGGCCAAATCACCTTCGCCGTGTTCCATATCTTGGGCCCGTCGATCGCGTCGCTCGACGAGATCGCCGAGACCGCCAACTTCATGACCGGCGCGAAGTACTTCCTGGTGAAGAACTTCATCAACGACACCCAGTTCTTCCAGTGGGATCAGTCGACCTACAATTCCTACTTCCACCGCATCAAGGATGCGACCGATCTCACGATCCCCAAGCTCAACGAAATGGCCTATGAGCAGGTCGAGGTCTCGTCCGTCCCGTTCCTGAAGTTCGTCGCCAACAAGCTCATGAACGACGACGCCGCGAACTATTCCTTCGTGCTGCGCGGCTATGTCAGGCACTGGCTGGCCAATGTCTGGAGCGAGTATGACCGGATCAAGCTGACCGACCTGGTCGGCGCCAAGTCGGCCACCCGCGGCGAAAAATAGTCACGGCTTCGACTTTGATGGGGCTGGATTAGGCGAAAATTTGGTCTGATATAGCGGGCGATGTCATCCACGCCCGTCTACATCATCTGCTCGCCCCGCCCGCAGGTCGGCAAGACGCTGATCGCGCGGCTGCTGAGCGAATTTCTGCTGCTGAAGAACGGCGACGTGATCTCCTTCGACATCAACCTGAAGGAGCCGTCGCTGGTCGACTATCTGCCGCGGATCACGGAAACCGCCGACGTGATCGACACCTACGGCAAGATGCAGCTCATGGACCGCGTCATCATCAATGACGGCGTCGCCAAGGTGATCGACCTCGGCTACCACGCCTTCGACGAATTCTTCAAAATGTGCGACGAGATCGGCCTGATGAAGGAGGCGCTGCGCCGCCGCGTCGCGCCGGTGATCCTGTTCGTCGCCGACACCGACCGCGTCTCGGCGCGGGGCTACGACATGCTGTCCCGGCTGATCCCGCCCAATGCACTCGTCGTAGTCGACAACGAATTCGTGGTGCGCGGCGAGTTGCCGCCGGCAATGTCCCGCACTCGCGTGCTGCGCTGCCGCGCGCTGCCGGTGTTCCTCAAGACCTATATCGACCGGCTGAACTTCTCCTTCACGGGCTATCTGCGCCACGAGAAGGATTCATCGACTGAGCTGCATCAATGGATCCGCCGGAACTACACCACGTTCCGCGATCTCGAATTGAGCATGCTGTTGCAACGATCCTAGAGCAATTTCGGTTCTGATTGAATCAGAACCGAAGCTCTAGATTCTTGTTTTGACGCGTTTTCTTCACGCGAACCGGTATCCATTTCGCTCGAAAACGCTCTCGCCGTCGTCCCGGCGAAAGCCTGGACCCATAACCACCGCTTTGCGTTTGGCGGCGGCTGGGGCCACAGCGTCTTTCCACAACTGACATTTGTGGTTATGGGTCCCGGCCTTCGCCGGGACGACGTGTGGAGTGTTGGTCGCTAAGCCCTCAATGCCCCTCAAACGCCATCAGCGTGCGCACGGGAACGTCCATCGCCCGCAGCTTGGCGGCGCCGCCGAGATCGGGCAGATCGATGATGAAACAGGCGGCGACCACATCGGCGCCGATCTGGCGCAGCAGCTTCACCGCGCCCTCGGCGGTGCCGCCGGTCGCGATCAGATCGTCGACCAGGATCACGCGCTCACCGGGCTGCACGGCGTCGGCGTGCATCTCCATCTCGTCGAGGCCGTATTCGAGCGAATACGCGATCCGCACCGTGGTGTGCGGCAGCTTGCCCTTCTTGCGGATCGGCACGAAGCCGGCCGAGAGCTGATGCGCCACCGCGCCGCCGAGAATGAAGCCGCGCGCCTCGATGCCCGCGACCTTGTCGACCTTCGAGCCGGCCCAGGGATGCACCAGTTGGTCGACCGCCCGCCGGAACGCGCGGGCATCCGCCAGCAACGTCGTGATGTCGCGGAACAGGATGCCCTTCTTCGGGTAATCCGGGATGGTGCGAACGGTCGACTTGATGTCCTCGTCAAAGGTCATTGGTGTTTCAACCTCTCCTCTGTCGCCCCGTCATTGCGAGGAGCGAAGCGACGAAGCAATCCACTTTTGTCATCGTGCGGCGAAATGGATTGCTTCGCTTCGCTCGCAATGACGGTTGCCGTCAGTCCGCATCCAGCCGGAATGCATTCTCCACAATGCGCAAGCCCACCTCGCCGCCGAGCGACATCAACGATTCCGGGTGAAACTGGACGCCGGCGACCGGCAGGCTCTTGTGCTCGATCACCATCGCGACGCCGTCCTCGGTGGTGGCAGTCACCGTCAGCACGTCCGGCACACTGTCGCGCTCGACGAAGAGCGAGTGGTAGCGGCCGATAACAATCTCATTGGGCAGGTTCCGCATCAACCGCCCGCCGCGCACCTGGACGCGCGAGGGACGGCCATGCGCGGGCTGGCCGAGCTGACCGAGCTGGCCGCCGAAATATTCGCCGATCGCCTGCACGCCGAGGCAGACGCCGAAGATCGGCAGGTTCTTCTCCAGCGCGGTGCCGATGGTCTTCGCGATGCCGAAATCCTCCGGCCGCCCAGGTCCGGGCGACAGCACCAGGAGATCCCATCCCGCCCGCTTCAGCATCTCCTGGGCATGGACATGCCTGACCACGGTGACGTTGGCGCCGACCTGGCGGAAGTAATCCGCCAGCATGTGCACGAAGCTGTCGTCATGATCGATCAAGAGCACGTTCTTGCCCGAGCCGGTGGCGTCGGGCGCGAAGTCCGACAGCGGCTTCGGCGGATCGCCGCGCAGCGCCTGGAACAGCGCCGCCGCCTTGACCTGACATTCGCGATCCTCCGCCGCCGGATCGGAATCGAATAGGCAGGTCGCACCGACACGTACTTCGGCGAGACCGTCCTTCATGCGGATGGTGCGGATGGTGAGGCCGGTGTTGATGCTGCCGTCGAAATTCACGCAGCCGATCGCGCCGGCATACCAGCGCCGCGGCGAGCGCTCATGGTCCTCGACGAATTGCATCGCCCACAACTTCGGCGCGCCGGTCACCGTCACCGCCCAGGCGTGGGTCAGGAAGGCATCGAGCGAATCGAAGCCCGGGCGCAGCATGCCCTCGACGTGATCGACGGTATGGAACAGCTTGGAGTAGGTCTCGATCTGTCGCCGCGCCAGCACCTTGATGGTGCCGGGCACGCAGACGCGCGCCTTGTCGTTGCGATCGACGTCGGTGCACATATTGAGCTCGAACTCGTCCTTTTCCGAATTCAAGAGCTTGCGGATCTGCTCGGCATCGCCGATCGAGTCCGACCCGCGCGCGATGGTGCCCGAGATCGGACAGGTCTCCACCCGCCGACCGTCGGAGCGCACGAACATCTCCGGCGATGCGGAGACCAGGAATTCGCCGTCGCCGAGATTCATCAGCGCGCCATAGGGCGACGGGTTGATGCGGCAGAGCCGCTGGAACACTTCCGCCGGCGAGCGCTCGCAGGGCTCGGCAAACAATTGCCCCGGCACCGCCTCGAACAAGTCGCCGCGCGCGAACGCCGCGCGTGCGACCTCGACGGTTGCCTGGTATTCGCCCGGGGCGTGATCGGCAAAGCCCTGGCGCGGCGTCCGGGCGTATACGCTTGCCCCTGTCTCATGCGACCGGCCTGCGGTGGATTTGCCCTTCCAGGCGAAGTCGTAGGTTAGCACCACACCGCGGCCGGTGGCGCGGTCATAGGCGAGCAGACGGTCCGGCACATAGAGCACGATGTCGCGCTGGTCGGCCTCGCGCGGGCGCTTCTGGACGATATCCTCGATCTGGAACACGAGGTCGTAGGCGAAGGCGCCGAACAGGCCGAGCAGCGGATCGGCATTGGAGGCAAACGCCGCCACCATGTCGCGCACCAGCGACATCACGCTGGCGCGGCGGGTGCGCTGATCCTCCTCGACCGGCGCGGCGCCGCGGATGATGTGGCCAGACAGTTTCGTCGCGCTGCGCTCCGAGATCACGACGCAGGGCTCGCGCAGCACGTCGGCGAGGAAGGCGATCAGCACTTCGCCGCGCGGATTGAGCGCAGACAGCGCGAAGTCGGTGCCCGAGGTCTCCAGCACCAGCGGCGGATCGGCAAAGCCGAGGTCGAAGCTTTCGTAGCGGCCCGGCACCGTGGTGCCCGAGGACAGCACCACGCCGCGGCGGCGGTCCAAAAGGGCGATCAGATCATCGAGGCGGCTGGCGCCGCCGGTGAACTGCTCGACCACTCGCGCGACCGCGAGGCCGCCATTGGTGAGGTACTCGCTCTTGGCCGGCAGGGAGAAGACTGTCCTGTTCATGTGATCCTCTTACGAGACTTGCCGAGAGAGCGCCACACAGGACAAACGAAGGGCAAACAAACGAACCTCGGTCGCACTGCGATGGCGACCTTCGACGTTTCTGAGAAATGAAATCGCACCGGCCACCTATGAGAAGGTGGGCCACCAATGACGGGATGGGCTGGCAACGGTGCTCATGGACCGCTACTCACCATCCGGCGCGAGCCGTGTCAAGGGATGGTCGACGGCCCCTGCCCCGGCCCAGGGATGCCTTTTCGGGGTTTGAAAGGGCGGAAATCCGCGTAGGATTTGCGGAATGGCGGCCGATCGACCGCCCAAAAACAGACACTGGCGGAGACGCGCAGATGGCGATTTTGGGTCTCGGATATGCCGGCTTCGGCTCCGACGCACTTGACGACTGGCGGCAGTTCGGCACCGGCTTGGTCGGGCTGCAGGCGATCGAGCGCGGCAATTCGCTGCTCGCCTTCCGGATGGACGATCGCAAACAACGCATCGTGATCGACCGCGCACTCGCCGAAGGCACAAGGTTCTTCGGCTGGGAAGTGGCGGACGCCGTAGCGCTCGATGCGCTGGCGGCCCGGCTGGAGCGGGCGGGCGTTGCGGTGACCGCCGAGCCGCAATCGCTTGCCGATGCGCGGCGCGTTCGCAGCCTGATCTCGTTCCGCGACCCCACAGGCAACCGCCTCGAAGCGTTCCATGGTGCCGAGATCGACGACACGCCTTTCAAGCCCGGACGATCGATCTCCGGCTTCCGCACCGGGCCGCTGGGACTCGGCCACGCCGTGCTCACGGTCGAGCACATTGGGCCCGTCATGGCCTTCTATGTCGACGTGCTCGGCTTCGGCCTCAGCGACTACATCGAGAAGCCGTTCCGCGCCTATTTTTTCCACGTCAATCCACGCCACCACTCTCTGGCGCTGATCGAGACCGGCACCAACGGCATGCATCATCTGATGATGGAGCTGTTCTCGCTCGACGATGTCGGCCAAGCCTACGACATAGCGTTGCAGGAAGACCGGGTCAGCGTCACGCTCGGCCGTCACACCAACGACCTGATGACGTCGTTCTACGCCAGGTCGCCATCATCCTTCATGGTGGAGTGCGGCTGGGGCGGCCGTGAGATCGATCCGGCCAACTGGACGCCGGTCGAGATGCATGATGGCCCGAGCCTGTGGGGCCATGAGCGCGTCTGGCTGTCGCCGGAGGATCGCACGGTGGCGCGGGAGATGCGCATGCGCGCCGCGGCCGAGGGCCGCCGTGCGCCGGTTCAGGTGATGGAAGGCAATTTCAAGCTGATGTCGGGGACATGCCCGTGGTGGGATGGGATGAAGGCAGGGAGCTGAATCGTCCGTCGTCCCTGCGAAAGCAGGGACCCATACGCCGTGGCCGCCGAAATGGGCAACCTGGCAGCCATCCCGCCAGATCAACTGCATCCGGTGGTTATGGGTCCCTGCTTTCGCAGGGACGACATCGCGTTTGCGGCTTGCGCGCCTACCCCAGATGCTTCTTGAAGAAATCCGTGGCGCGGCCCCAGGCGAGTTCGGCGGCGTGGCGATCGTGCACGGATTGGCGCTGCTCGTTGACGAAGGCGTGCTCGGCGTCATAGCGGAACAGCTCGAGCGACTTGCCTGCAGCCTTCATCGCCTTCTCGAAATTGTTGACGGCCTCCGGCGTGCACCAATCGTCTTTGTTGGCGAAATGGGCCTGCAGCGGGATCCTGATATCGGCGGGCTTGGCGGCCTGCTCCGGCGGAATGCCGTAGAACACGACGCCCGCGGTCAGTTCCGGCACATGCACCGCGCCGATGATGGTCACCGCGCCGCCGAGGCAGAAGCCGGTCAGCCCGACCTTGGCGCCGTTCTTGGCGAGATACTGCGCGGCGCCGCGCACCGTCTGCGTGGTGGCATCCATGAAGTCGAGTGAGTTCATCTCTTTGCCGGCCGCGTCGGTGTCGTGATAGGGCACCACCTTGCCCTTGTAGAGGTCGGGCGCCAGCGCATCGAAGCCGGCCGCTGCGAAGCGGTCGCACAGGCCCTTGATCTGATCCGACAGGCCCCACCATTCCTGGATCACGACCACGCCCGGCGCGTTGCCGCGCGCGGCGTTGGCGAGATAGCCTGACGCGTCCTTGCCGTCCGGGCGCTTGAAGCTGATGCTGGTACCCATGAGTTCCTCCGCAATGGTTGCCGGCCGATTGGCCGGCATTTTGTCCGCAGTCGGTGGCGGACGCAATCGGGTCATGCCGTCATGCGGGGCACTCGCTGAAGCGAACTATGGTGCGCAATTGCGCACCTGAGAATCGCGAGATTCCGGGTCTGGTGCTCACGCACCATCCCGGAATGACAACCAAATGCAGCAAACAAAAAAGCCCCCGCAGGGGCTCTTTCAATTTCGTGGCGCAGACCTCGCATCAGTGCGCGTTGGCCCAGACCCGCTTCTTGGTGAAGTACATCAGGAAGGCGAAGATGATCAGGAACACGAACACCTGCATGCCGATCCGCTTGCGCTCCTCCATGTGCGGCTCAGCGGCCCACATCAGGAAGGTCGTGACGTCGTGGGCGTACTGCGCAACGGTCGCCGGCGAGCCATCGTCGAAAGTCACCTGGCCGTCCGAGAGCGGCTTCGGCATCTTGATCGCGTGGCCGGGGAAGTACTTGTTGTAATACGACCCCTCCGGGATCGTGACACCCGCCGGCACCTTGTCCTCGAAGCCCTGCAGGATCGCCGAGACATAGTCGGGTCCCTGCTCCTGGTACTGGGTGAAGAAGTCGATCACGAATTGCGGGAAGCCGCGCTCATAGGAGCGTGCCTTCGCAATCAGCGACAGATCCGGGGGAGCCGCGCCGCCATTGGCCGCACGCGCCGCCTGCTCGTTCGGGAACGGCGACGGGAAGTAGTCCGCCGCACGGCCCGGACGCTCGAACATCTCGCCCTGATCGTTCGGACCGTCCTTGATCTTGTACTCGGACGCGAGCGCAGCCACCTGCGCCGTCGAGTAGCCGGGGCCACCGGGATCGGCGAGGTTGCGGAACGCGACATAGGACAGCGCGTGACAGGCCGAGCAAACTTCCTTGTAGACCTTCAGGCCGCGCTGCAGCGAACCGCGGTCATACTTGCCGAAGGGGCCGGAGAACGACCACTTCTGGGCCGGAGGCGCCTCGTTGCCCTCGGCCTTGGCGCTGTGCACGCCGCCGACCAGGAGCCCGCCCGCGACCATGAGTGCGATCGCGGTCGAGACCATCGGCTGAGCCTTGCCCCGGCTCCGCGACAGCACGTCGTCGGCGATCGAGTTCGGCACCGGACGCGGCGTCTCGATCCGCGAGAGCAGCGGTAGCACGATCAGGAAGTAGGCGAAATAGCAGACCGTCAGAATGCGGCCGGCGATCACGTAGATGCCTTCCGGCGGCTGCGAGCCGAGATAGCCGAGCCCGATGCACACCACCACGAAGATCCAGAAGAACTGCTTGGCCAGCGGGCGGTACTTCGACGAACGGGTCCGCGCGCTGTCGAGCCAGGGCAGGAAGCACAGGATGATGATCGCCGAGAACATCGCCACGACGCCGGCGAGCTTGTTCGGGATCGAGCGCAGGATCGCGTAGAACGGCAGATAATACCATTCGGGCACGATGTGCGCCGGCGTCACGCCCGGATTCGCCGGGATGTAGTTGTCGGCGTCGCCGAGATAGTTCGGCATGTAGAAGATGAACCAGGCGTAGAAGATCAGGAAGCAGGACACGCCGAACAGGTCCTTGATCGTCGCATACGGCGTGAACGGCACGGTGTCCTTCTCGGTCTTCGGCTCGACGCCCGCCGGATTGTTCTGGCCCGCGACATGCAGCGCCCAGACGTGCAGCACGACCACGCCGGCGATCACGAACGGCAACAGGTAATGCAGCGAGAAGAAGCGGTTCAGCGTCGGGTTGCCGACCGAATAGCCGCCCCACAGCAGCGTCACGATGCTCTCGCCGAAATAGGGGATCGCGGAGAACAGGTTGGTGATGACGGTGGCGCCCCAGAAGCTCATCTGGCCCCACGGTAGCACGTAGCCCATGAAGCCGGTCGCCATCATCAAGAGGTAGATGATGACGCCGAGGATCCACAGCACCTCGCGCGGCTCCTTGTACGACCCGTAATAGAGGCCGCGGAACATGTGGACGTAGACTGCAAAGAAGAACATCGACGCGCCGGCGGCGTGCATGTTGCGCAACAGCCAGCCGTAATTGACGTCGCGGACGATCAGCTCAACCGATTTGAAAGCGAGGTCGGCGTTCGGCGCGTAGTGCATTGCCAGGATCACGCCGGTGATGATCTGCACCGCCAGCATCATCGAAAGAATGGCGCCGAAGGTCCACCAATAGTTCAGGTTGCGCGGCGTCGGATAGGCCACGAACGACGAGTGGACCAGGCCCATAATCGGAAGGCGCCGCTCGATCCACTTCAAGGCGGGGTTGGTCGGTTGATAATCGGATGGTCCGCTCATTGATGCGATCCTGAGGAAGAAAAGCGACGCGATGGGTCCAAGTCGAGGCCGAAGCCCGGAGAGGTCCAGGGCTTAGCCGATCTGGATTTTGGTATCGGAAACGAAGGTATAGGGCGGTACTGCCAGGTTGGCGGGCGCGGGCCCCTGCCGGATGCGGCCGGAGGAATCGTACTGCGAGCCATGGCACGGGCAGAAGAAGCCGTCGTAATTGCCCTCATGGGCGATCGGGATACAACCGAGATGGGTGCAGATGCCGATCACCACCAACCACTGATCGTGGCCGGCTTTGACACGGGCCGAATCGGCCTGCGGATCCTTCAGGCTCGAGAGCGCCACGTTCTGGGCCTCCTCGATCTGCTTCTTGGTGCGATGGCTGATGTAGATCGGCTTGCCGCGCCAGAAGACTTTGATGTCCTGGCCCTCGGCGATCGGCGTCAGATCGACCTCGATCGGCGCGCCGGCCGCGATCGTGGCGGCATCCGGGTTCATCTGGGCCACCAGCGGCCAGACGGTGGCGACTGCGCCGACCGCGGCGGCAGCTCCGGTTGCAACAAAAAGGAAATCACGGCGTGTCGGATGGTCCGCCGAAGACGCTGTCGTCACGTTTCCAAGCCCTTTCATATCCGCAGCCGGTGGAACCGCCCCGGAGACGCAGAACGCGCCCAGGAAAGGCTGCCGGCGCCCGCGGCCCCCGCGGCGGCAGAAAACTGCCCTTCCGCACCCCAAACGGCGGAACAGCAGTCCAGAATCGTTCTATTGGCACCCTTGCCGGACGAGCGCAAGCCCGCTATCGGCTCGCAAGCGTGCAATGCACGAAATCCGCGCCAAGCGATGTTTTATTGAGACAATTTCACCGGACGTCACAGGTCGCCAGCATCATGCAGATCGCGCTGTTCCAGCCCGATATCCCGCAGAATACCGGGACGATTCTGCGCCTCTGCGCCTGCCTGGACGTGGCCGCCCATATCATCGAACCGGCGGGCTTCGACACTTCGGACCGGCATTTCCGCCGGGCGGGCATGGACTATCTCGATCATGTCAGGTTGAAGCGTCACGACTCATGGTCAAAATTCGAGGAATGGCGTACCGAGGCAGGGTGTCGGCTGATCCTGTTCACCACCAAGGCGGCGAAATCCTATCTTGATTTCGAGTATGCCGCTTCCGATGTCCTGCTCTTCGGACGCGAAACGGCAGGGGTCACCGATGCAGTGGTGGCCGCCGCGGATGCGCGGCTGGTGATTCCGATCAAATCGAGTTTGCGCTCGCTCAACGTGGCGGTCACAGCGGCCATGGCGGTCGGAGAAGCGCTGCGCCAGACCGGCGCAGCAACTTAAAGGGTTTGTTTAGTGAGCTACGCGGTCAAGGAGATCTTTCTGACCCTGCAGGGCGAAGGCGCCCATGCGGGGCGGGCCTCCGTGTTCTGCCGCTTCGCCGGCTGCAATCTCTGGAGCGGCCGCGAGCAGGACCGCGCCGCCGCCGTGTGCAAGTTCTGCGACACCGATTTTGTCGGCACCGATGGAACTCTGGGGGGCCGCTATGCGACTGCGCAGGAGCTCGCGGACACCGTTGCTGCGCAATGGACCGGCGGGGACGCCGACCGCTACGTGGTGCTGACCGGCGGGGAGCCGCTGCTGCAGGTCGATACGCCCCTGATCGAGGCGCTGCATCGCCGCGGCTTCGCGATTGCCATCGAGACCAACGGCACCATTGCGCCGCCAGATGGACTCGACTGGATCTGCGTCAGCCCCAAGGCCGGCTCCGAGCTCGTGGTGCGCAAGGGACACGAGCTCAAGCTGGTCTATCCGCAGCCGGAGAACAGGCCGGAGGATTTCGCCGGCCTTTCCTTTGAGCGCTTCTCGCTGCAGCCGATGGACGGACCCGACGTGGTCGAGAACACCGCGCGCGCGATCGAGTATTGCCTGACGCACCCGCAATGGCGGCTCAGCGTGCAGACGCACAAGACGATCGGCATCAGGTGAACTGGAGCGCTTTCGAGCGAAGTGGATACGGTTCGCGTCAAGATAACGCGACCAGATAAGAATAAGAGCTTGATCCGGTTCAATCGGGTCATGCTCGAACACTGACAGAACTGGATTGTTGAACGAGATGTGGGAATTGACGAAAGCGTTCCGCTTCGAGGCTGCGCACGCGCTGTCCGGAACGACCTTTGGCGTCGCCAGCGAGGAGATTCATGGTCACTCCTTTCGCGCCGAAGTCACCGTGCGTGGCACGCCGGATCCGAAGACCGGGATGGTGGTCGACCTCGGCCTGCTCGAACGCAGCATGGCCGAAGTGCAGAAGACCCTCGACCATAAATTCCTGAACAAGATCGAGGCGATCGGAGTGCCGACGCTGGAGAACCTCTCGCGCTTCATCTGGGAGCGGTTGCAGCATGCGGGAAAGCTGACACGCGTCAGCGTCCACCGCGATAGCTGCGGCGAGAGTTGCACCTATTACGGCCCGCAGGACTAGTCATGTTGCCCACTGACCCCGCCATCATCGAGAGCCGCAAGGCCCGTGCGCGCAACTGGTTCGAGGCGTTGCGCAACGACATCTGCGCGGCCTTCGAGCGGCTCGAAGATGACGCCCCCTCCGCGCTCTATCCTGGCAGCGCGGGCCGCTTCGTGCGCACACCCTGGGACCGCACCGATCACACCGGCAAGCCCGGCGGCGGCGGCGTGATGTCGATCATGAAGGGCCGGCTGTTCGAGAAGGTCGGCGTGCACTGCTCGACGGTGCATGGCGAGTTCGCTCCCGAATTCCGTGCGCAGATTCCCGGCGCCGCGGATGATCCGCGGTTCTGGGCGTCCGGTATTTCGCTGATCGCGCACTTGCGCAATCCGAACGTGCCCGCCGCGCACATGAACACCCGCTTCGTCGTCACCACCAAGGCCTGGTTCGGCGGTGGCGCCGACCTGACGCCGGTGCTGAACCGGCGACGCACCCAGCACGACCCCGATACGGTCGCTTTCCACGCCGCGATGAAGGCGGCCTGCTCCGGTCCGAACGGCGTCGCCGACTACGACAAGTACAAGAAGTGGTGTGACGAGTATTTCTATCTGCCGCATCGCAAGGAAGCCCGCGGCATCGGCGGCATCTTCTACGACTGGCACGACAGCGGCGACTGGGAGGCCGATCTCATCTTCACCCAGGGCGTCGGGCGCAGTTTCCTGAAGATCTATCCCGAACTGGTGCGGCGCAATTTCGAGACGGCCTGGACCGCGGAGGATCGCGAGGAGCAATTGATCCGCCGCGGACGCTACGTCGAATTCAATCTGCTTTACGACCGCGGCACCATCTTCGGCCTCAAGACCGGCGGCAACGTGGACTCGATCCTGTCGTCGCTGCCGCCGGAGGTGAAATGGCCATGAAGAGCCTGCCGCGTGCGATGCTGATCGACATGGATGACACCATCCTGTCGGCCTATGGTCGCCCCGAGATCGCCTGGAACAAGATCGCCACCGAATTCGCCGATGAATTGGCTCCCCTGCCCCCGGACCAGGTCGCGACCGCCCTTCTCGCGTCTGCACGGCAATTCTGGTCGAAGGCCGAGCCGATCTGGCGGATCAGGCTCGCCGAAGCGCGCCGGCTGACCGTGAAGGGCGGTTTCGCGGCGCTGGCGGCGGCCGGACACCGCGCGCTGTCGGACGATCTCGCAAACCGCATCGCCGATCGCTTCACCACGCTTCGCGAGGAAGAAATGTTCGTCTTCCCCGGCGTGCACGAAGCGATCGACGCACTGAAGGCGCTCGGCATCAAGCTCGCCCTGGTCACCAATGGCGCTGCCGACATGCAGCGCGCCAAGGTCGAACGCTTCGCGCTGGGCCATCGCTTCGACCACATCCAGATCGAGGGCGAGCATGGTTTCGGCAAGCCGGAGGAGCGCGCCTATCTGCACGCAATGCAGGCGCTGGGCGTCACCGCACCGGACACCTGGATGATCGGCGACAATTTGGAGTGGGAGGTCGTGGCGCCGCAACGGCTCGGCATCTATGCGATCTGGATGGACGTGCATGGCGACGGCCTGCCGCCGGGATCGACGGTCAAGCCCGACCGCATCATCCGCTCGCTGACTGAACTGGTACCAGCGGCCGACAAATAGCGCCTCGCCGGTTGTTTCTCTGCACCAAATCCCCTCCGCCTTGCGTCGGCCGTGATCGGACTGTCATGACCGGTCGATAGCCTGCCATCCGCGTCATCAAGCGCGGAGGGAAATCATGGAACTGAAACCAGGCGACGTCGTCATGCTGAAGTCCGGCGGCCATCCGTTGACGGTGGTGGAGGTCGAGGACGACAAGGTCGAGTGCCTCTGGATGGGGGTGGACGGCGATCTGTTTCGCGAAACGCTAACGCTCGTCGCGCTCGAATCGGCTGACCTCGATCCGGACGAAGAGGAGGATGACGAAGAAGAGGAAGACGAGGAAGAGGACGACGAAGACGAGGACGATGACGACGACGGTCGCAAGAAGAAGCGCAAGGCCGCGTAGCACATCCGCACGCGATGCTGCTTGGCGCGCCGCCGGCAGCATCGTCTCGCTTGCGCGTTCAGAGCGCATGCAGCGCCGAGACAATCATCGCCACTCCGCCGACCGTCGCCGCGACACGGCGCTGACCACGCCCGGCCAAGCCGGACCAAATTCACAGCCGATGGTCGCGGGTGAAACGGGATACGGTCTGATCGGCGATGTCAGACAACACCTGCGGATCCAGCGGGAAATCCGCGGCCAGCCAGGCATCTTCGGCCAGGGTCAGGACATGTCCCAATGCCGGTCCCTCGGCAATCCCGCGCGCAATGAAATCCGACGCTCTCAGCGGAAAGTGAGGCGCGCGCCAGCGCTGCGGCAGCGTCGCAAGCGCGCGCCACTGGTCGACATTCCGGTCCGCGCCGGTCCGCGCCCAGGCGAGCAGCAGCCGGTCGCGATACGGCTGCTCGTCGAGCCGATAGAGCCGGCGCTTTGCATGCGCCTCGTCCATGCCAGGCAGTCGCCACCAGCGATGTCCCATCGAATCGAGCGCCTTGGCTTCGGCATTGGAGAGCCGCAGCCTGCTCGCGATGCGACGCGCGTCCTCGGTCACGGCAACCGTCAGCGCGGCGAGACGGCGCACCGCGCTTGGCGCGAGGCCCATCAGCTTCTCGATCTCGATCATCGCCGCGAACGGCCCGGTATAGGCGACGCCGCCGACCAGCGGCAGCAGCAGGCCGCCGTCGGCCATCGCGACGACAGCGGCGGCGGCGCCGTCCGCGACCACGAGCTTGAGCATCTCCATGCGGATGCGCTCGGCCGAGAGCCCGGCAAGCCCGGCACGTCCGCCGATGCAGGCGAGATAGCCGGTGCGCTCGACCTCGCCGTGGCCATAGGCGGCGTGGAAGCGGAAGAAGCGCAGGATGCGCAGATAATCCTCCGCGATCCGCTGCGCCGGATCGCCGATGAAGCGCACGCGCCTGGCCTCGAGGTCGGCAAGGCCACCGACATGATCGTGCACGACGCCGTCCGCATCGACCGACAGGCCATTGATGGTGAAGTCACGCCGCTCGGCATCCCGCACCCAGTCGCGTCCGAACGTCACCTTGGCCCTGCGGCCGTAGGTTTCGGTGTCCTCGCGCAGCGTCGTCACCTCGAACGGATGGCTTTCGATCACCAGAGTGACCGTGCCGTGCTCGATTCCGGTCGGCACGCTCTTGATGCCGGCTTGCTTGGCGCGCCGGACAACCTCGTTGGGCAGGGCGGTGGTGGCGATATCGATGTCGCCGAGCGGAATTCCCATCAACGCGTTACGGACGGCGCCGCCGATCACGCGCGCCTCCTCGCCGTCGGCATTGAGCAGGTCGAGCACGCGCGCGGCCGGACCGGAGGCGAGCCATGGCGCGTCGGACAACAGGCGCACCTCGCTCATCTTTCAACTCCGGGCACCAGCCTGCCGTTCTCGATATGGGCAGGCACGTAAGTCGAGTTCGGCGGCGCGCCGGTGTACTCGGCGAGCAGGACGAAGCTCACGATGACGAGCAGCAGCGCCGCGAGCGTCAGCTTCGCCAGCATGTCGAGCGGCCACGAGGCCGGCAGCGCCACGCCGGCGCGCGTCGCAATCAAGAAGCCGGCATAGACCGCGAACGGGATCAGGAAGATTCCGATCTCGGTCAACACCGTGCGTATCATGACAGGTAAATCCGCTCATACAGCACGCGCAGGATGCCCGCGGTCGCGCCCCAGATGTAGCGTTCGGCGAACGGCATCGCGTAATAGGAGCGATCCATGCCGCGGAATTCCTTGGTGTGGATCTGATGATTCTCCGGATTCATCAGGAAGGCGAGCGGCACCTCGAAGGCATCGACGACCTCGGCCTCGTTGATCTCGAGCGCAAACCCCGGCCGCACCTTGGCGACCGTCGGCAGAATGCGGAAGCCGAATGCGGTGCCGTAAAGGTCAAGATAGCCGACCGGATCGATGTAGTCGCGCTTGAGCCCGACCTCCTCGCAGGCCTCGCGCAGCGCCGCATCGAGCGGCGAGGCGTCAGTGGCGTCGATCTTGCCGCCGGGAAACGAAATCTGGCCGGCGTGGCTCGACAGATGGGGCGAGCGCTGCGTCAGCAGCACGGTCGGTTCGGGACGATCGACCACCGGGATCAGCACGGCGGCCGGCCGCACCGGCTGCTCTCTCGCGACGATCTCGAGCATGCGATCGTTGCCGGAATCTCCGGTGCGCGGAATGATATGTGGATCGACCAGGCCCGGCGGCACATCGAAAGTGAGCCGCGCACGCGCCCGCGCAAAGAATTCCGTCGAACTGATCGTCGCCGGCCCCGCCTTCAGCAACGGCTCATTCAAAGTGCGTCCCTCACCTGCTTCGCATCCGCCATCGCGAAGAATTCGCCCCCGGACTCGACGCCGAACATTTGGCGACCATCGATCATCCGCTCCTCGCCCATGTCAACAAGATCGTAATAGAGCGCGCGCGTGACCTTGGCCCAGAGATCGGCGCGGACATGCAGATAGGGCGTCAGCCCGCCGTCCGCGGCGACCTCGAAGCGCAGGCCATGGCCCTTCTCGCAATCGACCCAATCGTCGACATTGGTTCGGAACCTGAGCAGTCGGCCGCGGTTGTCTTGCTGCTTTTGCATTTCGACGGCGAGAAACGGTGCATCATCGACGCGGATGCCGACTTTCTCCACGGGTGTCACGAGAAAGTGCTTGCCGTCCTCGCGTTTCAGGATCGTGGAGAACAGCCGCACCAGCGCCGGACGGCCGATCGGCGTTCCCATGTAGAACCAGGTGCCGTCACTGGCGATCCGCATGTCGAGATCGCCGCAAAATGGAGGATTCCACAGATGCACCGGGGGTAGTCCCTTGCGCCCCGGCGGAGCCGATGTCGTAGCTTGATTGACCGCAGCGGTGAGGCCTTCGAGACCCTTGCTGTCGAGGCCCGTGGGTTCACGATCCCGATCGGTCTGCCCTTGCTTCGCCATTGTTTGCCTTAAAAAATCCTACCTTCAATCTGGCACGATTGGTGCACGTGTCTTGAGATGTGGTCGGGATGCCGTTCTCGCCACATCGTGATGCCGTTCATACCCTGAAATGCCGATAAGGTGGGGATAGTTTAATTCAACGAATACATGGCCTTCGTGCAGGTTTAGCATGACGGCCATGTCATGACGACGCGGGAATCGCGCGCATCGTCGAGAAGGAGCGGACGAAATGGCTGGTGCAGACAGCGTCGAGAAACTGGAGGACGTGATCGTCCGTTCGGCCGAACAGGTCGCCGGCCAGATTCGCGCCGCCAAGGAAGCGGTTTCCACCGTCATTTTCGGCCAGGACCAGGTGATCGAACACACGCTGGTGACGATTTTGTCCGGCGGCCACGCGCTGCTGATCGGCGTCCCCGGCCTTGCGAAGACCAAGCTGGTCGAGACGCTCGGTGTCACGCTCGGGCTCGATGCCAAGCGCATCCAGTTCACGCCGGATCTGATGCCGTCGGACATTCTCGGTGCCGAAGTGCTGGATGAGAGCTCGACCGGCAAACGCTCGTTCCGGTTCATCTCGGGCCCGGTGTTCGCGCAGCTATTGATGGCCGACGAGATCAACCGCGCCAGTCCGCGCACCCAGTCCGCACTGCTGCAAGCCATGCAGGAGCAGCACATCACAGTTGCCGGCGCGCGACATGACCTGCCGAAGCCGTTCCATGTGCTGGCGACGCAGAATCCGCTGGAGCAGGAAGGCACCTATCCGCTGCCCGAGGCGCAGCTCGATCGTTTCCTGATGGAGATCGACGTCGACTATCCCGATCGCGACGCCGAGCGGCGCATCTTGTTCGAAACCACCGGTGCTGAAGAGACGCTCGCCAAGCCGGCGATGGACGCGGAATCGCTGCTCACCGCACAGCGGCTGGTGCGCCGCCTGCCGGTCGGCGATTCCGTGGTCGAGGCCATCCTCTCGCTGGTCCGCGCCGCACGTCCTGGCCCCGAAGGCGGCGACGCCGGCAAGCTGATCGCCTGGGGACCGGGTCCCCGCGCCAGCCAGGCGCTGATGCTGGCGGTGCGCGCCCGCGCGCTGCTCGACGGGCGGCTCGCGCCCTCGATCGACGACGTGCTCGATCTCGCGGAGCCCGTGCTCAAGCACCGCATGGCCTTGACCTTCTCGGCGCGCGCCGAGGGTCGCACCATTCCTGATGTGATCAGGCAGTTGAAGACTCGGATTGCTTGATGGCCGCAGAGAACAAGCACCTGAACGAGGAGAAGCTGGCGGTCCGACGTGCAGATGGCGAAAGCCGAACGCTCGCCGCATCGCTGCCGCGTCTGGTGCTTGAGGCCCGCCGCATCGCTGCCAACGTGATCCACGGCCTGCACGGCCGCCGCCGCGCCGGCGCGGGCGAAAGCTTCTGGCAGTACCGCCGCTTCGTTTCGGGCGAGCCGGCGCAGCGCGTCGATTGGCGACGCTCGGGCCGCGACGACCACCTTTATGTCCGCGAACAGGAATGGGAAGCCGCGCATACCGTGTGGATCTGGCCCGATCGCTCGCTCTCGATGGCCTTTGCCTCACGTGGTGCCCGCGACAGCAAGCTCGAGCGCGGCCTGATCGTCGCCTTCGCGCTGGCCGAGCTTCTGGTCGCCGGCGGCGAACGCGTCGGCGTCCCCGGCCTGATGAACCCGACCGCAAGCCGCGCCGTGCTCGACAAGATGGCGGAGGCGATGCTGCACGACGACAAGACACGCGCGAGCCTGCCGCCTTCCTTCGTGCCGTCGTCGCTCGCCGAGATCGTGGTGCTGTCGGATTTCTGGTCGCCGCTGCAGGAGATCAAGACGATGCTCGCCGGGCTCGCCTCGTCCGGCGCGCACGGCACGCTGATCCAGGTGGTCGATCCCGCGGAGGAGACCTTCCCCTATTCGGGCCGGGTCGAATTCGTCGAGCCCGAAGGCGGCGGCATCATCACCGCGGGTCGCGCCGAAAGCTGGACGACCGACTACGTTACGCGCGTTGCGTTGCACCGCGACCAGATCCGCGCTGAGACCAACCGGCTCGACTGGCTGTTCTCGACCCACACCACCAGTCGCTCCGCGGCCGAACTGCTGCTGTTCCTGCACGCTGGCATGATGGCGAGCAAGAGCGGCGGGCGCCCGACCGTCAAGGCGGGACGAAGCGCATGATCGCCGGCCTCCCTCTCTCCTTCGTCGAACCGATGCTGCTGCTCGGGCTGGTCAGCCTGCCCGTGCTGTGGTGGCTGCTCCGCGTGATGCCGCCACGGCCGCGGCGCATCGAATTCCCGCCGACGCGGTTGTTGTTCGACATCACGCCGAGGGAAGAGACGCCGGCGCGTACGCCATGGTGGCTGACGTTGCTCAGGCTTGCCGCCGCCGCGCTCGTCATCCTCGCGGCAGCCGGTCCGATCTGGAATCCGCAAACCGGCATCGCCGCGAGCAAGTCACCGCTCGTCATCCTGCTCGACGATGGCTGGAGCGCCGCATCGAGCTGGGATGCCCACATCAAGGCCGCCGACGAGCTGATCGCCAACGCCGAGAGCGACCGCCGCGGCGTCGCGCTGGTGCCGCTGTCGGAGCCCGCCCGCGACATCACGCTGATGCCGGCCGGCACCGCGCGCGTCGCGCTGCGCCAGCTCGCGCCGAAGCCATACTCGATCGACCGGGTCGACACTCTTGCGACGCTTGGACGCTTCCTCAAGGCGACCGGCGATTGCGATATCGCCTGGCTGTCCGACGGTGTCGATACCGGACGCGGCATCGAGTTCGCCGAAGGCCTCGGCAAGGTGATCGAGGGCCGCAGCCTGACGATCTTCGAGGGCGGCACGCCGCCTGCGCAGGCACTGGTCGCGGCCGAAAATGCTGCCGCCAAGATGACCGTGAGGGTGTTGCGGACCGACGGCGGCATCGCCAGCGGCACCGTACGCGCACTCGACGCCAAGAGCTCGCCGATCGGCGAAGCCCACTACAGCTTCACCCCGCAGGAACGCGAGACCGAGGCCTCCTTCGATCTTCCGGTGGAACTGCGCAACGACATCGCGCGGCTGGAAATCGCCGGCGAGCGATCGGCCGGCGCGGTTCAGCTTCTCGACAAGCGCTGGCGCCGCCGCGCGATCGGCGTGGTCTCCGGATCGAGCATGGATACCTCGCAGCCGCTGCTGGCCTCGACGTTCTATCTGTCACGTGCGTTGCAGCCATTCGCCGATGTGCGGTTGGGGGATCGCGGCGCGCCGCAGCAGGTGATCGGGCAATTCCTCGATCAGCGGCTGCCGATGATCGTGATGGCCGACGTCGGCACGCTGTCCCCCGAGGTCCGCGACCGCCTCAACGCCTGGGTCGAGCAAGGCGGCGTGCTGGTCCGCTTCGCAGGTCCCCGCCTCGCACAGGCCGACGACGACCTCGTTCCTGTCAAGCTGCGCCGCGGCGGCCGCACCCTCGGCGGCAGCCTGACCTGGGAGAAGCCGCAGCATATGGCTTCGTTTGCCGCCGATGGCCCATTCGCGGGATTGAGCGTGCCCAAGGATGTCACCGTGAGCCGGCAGGTGCTGGCGGAGCCGGACGCCGTGCTGGCGACCAAGAGCTGGGCGTCGCTCGAAGACGGCACGCCCCTCGTCACCGGCGAGCATCGCGGCAAGGGCGTGATCAGCCTGTTCCATGTCGGCGCCGACATGCGCTGGTCCGACTTGCCGATGTCCGGCACCTTCGTCGAGATGCTGCGGCGGCTGGTCGACATGTCCGGCTACACCTCGAAGCCCGGCCCAGGCGTTGCGACCGATCCGAAGGCCGAGACCGTGGCGCCGCTGCGGACGCTCGACGGCTTCGGCGCCTTCGGCCCGCCGCCATCGAGCGCCAAGCCGATCTCGGCGGACTACCACGACCGCGCCACGGCCGATCACCCGCCCGGCCTCTACGGCCCGGCCGACGGCCCGGTCGCGATCAACACGCTCGCCTCGTCCGACCGCATCGCGCCGCTCGATACTTCGAGCCTGAACGCGCGGCGCGCGAGCTACACCAACGCCGAGCCCCGCGATCTCCGTGGCATCATGCTGTCGGCGGCGCTCGCGCTGTTCCTGATCGACGCGATCGTGGTGGCGATGCTCGGCGCCGGTCTTGCTGCGATGCTGCGGCGGCGCGCGGCACCCGTCGTGCTCGCCTTCGCGTTCATGCTCGTGGCCATGACGCCCTCGGCCACGCGCGCCGAAAGCGGCGACGACTTCGCCATCAAGGCGACGTCGCAGACCAGGCTTGCCTATGTCGTGACCGGCAATGCCGACGTCGATTCGATCGTCAAGGCCGGAATGTCCGGGCTGACGCTGTTCCTGGCGCAGCGCACTGCGCTGGAAGCCGGCGATCCCGTGGGTGTCGACCCGGCACATGACGAGCTTGCGTTCTTTCCGCTGATCTACTGGCCGATCGTGCCGGGCGCGCCGAAGCCGCCGCAGGACGCCATCAACAAGATCGACGCCTACATGAAGCAGGGCGGCACCGTCGTGTTCGACACCCGCGACGCCATTGAGGCGTCGCCGGACGACAATAGCGCGTCGCAGACGCCGGGCATGCAGACGCTGCGCGAGTTGCTGTCCACGCTCGATGTCCCCGAGCTCGAACCGGTGCCGCGCGATCACGTGCTGACCAAGACGTTCTATCTGCTGCGCGATTTCCCCGGCCGCTTCAACTCCGGGCAGACCTGGGTCGAGGCGCTGCCGCGCGAGGATGACGAGGAAGCGGCGGCGCAGCGCCCGGCGCGCGGCGGCGACGGCGTCTCGCCGATCATCATCACCTCAAACGATCTCGCCGGTGCCTGGGCGATCCGGACCGACGGACAGCCCATGCTGCCATTGACGCCGGGCGAGCCGCGGCAGCGCGAATTTGCCTTCCGCGCCGGCGTCAACATCGTGATGTACACCCTGACCGGCAACTACAAGGCCGATCAGGTGCACGCGCCTGCCCTCATCGAGCGGCTGGGACAGTAGAGATGCAAGTGACGCGTTCAACCGCCCACACCGTCGTTCCGGGGCGATGCGAAAGCATCGAGCCACAGATGCGCACTGCGCATCGGGGAATCTCGAGGTTCCGGGTCTGGTCCTTCGAACCATCCCGGAATGACGGAGTAACGCCATGAACTACGGCATCGCGTTCACACCGCTGGTGCCTTCGCTCGTGCTGTGGCTCGCGCTCGGCGCGATCGTCGTGATCGCGGCGCTGCTGCTTTTGTCGCGCGCACGTGGCACCGCGGTGCGTGTCGCCGCCCTGGCGCTGATCCTGCTCGCGCTGGCCAATCCCTCCTTCACCCGCGAAGATCGCGAACCGCTCTCGTCGGTGGCGGTGGTGGTGGTCGACAAGAGCCCGAGCCAGAACTTCGGCACGCGCAATCAGGAGACCGACAAGGCCAGGGAAGCGCTGGTCGACAGCCTGAAGCAGATCAAGGGGCTCGAAGTCCGCGTCGTCGAGGCGGGTCAGGCCGACGGCGAGACCGACGGCACCAAGCTGTTCGGCGCGCTGTCGTCGGCGCTCTCCGACGTGCCGGTCGAGCGCGTCGCCGGCGCGTTCATGATCACCGACGGCCGCGTGCACGACATTCCCAACGATGCTCAAGCGCTTGGTTTCCAGGCCCCGGTGCATGCCCTGGTCACCGGCCGCAAGGACGAGCGCGACCGCCGCATCGCGATCACGGCGGCGCCACGTTTCGGCATCGTCGGCCAGAGCCAGACCATCACCTTCCGGCTCGACGACCAGGGCGTCACCGGCGAGCGCGCCAAGGTCACGGTCCGCCGCGACGGCGAGACCATCAGCGAGCGCTCGATGAGCAGCGGTCAGACCGCCAGCGTCAACGTCGATATCAAGCACGCCGGTCAAAACATCGTCGAGATCGAGGCCTCGCCGCTCGAGAACGAGCTGACGCCGGTCAACAACCGCGCCGTGGTCTCGATCGACGGTGTACGCGACAAGCTGCGCGTGCTGTTGGTCTCGGGCGAGCCGCATTCCGGCGAACGCACTTGGCGCAACCTCTTGAAATCCGACCCCAGCGTCGATCTTGTGCACTTCACGATTCTGCGCCCGCCGGAGAAGCAGGACGGCACACCAATCAACGAGCTGTCGCTGATCGCGTTTCCGACGCGCGAGCTGTTCCAGCAGAAGATCAACGAATTCCAGCTCATCATCTTCGACCGCTACGCCCGCCAGGGCGTGCTGCCGATCGCCTATTTCGACAACATCGCGCGCTATGTCCGCGCCGGCGGCGCGGTGCTGGTATCGGCCGGGCCAGACTACGCCTCGACCACCAGCATCTGGCGTACACCGCTCGATTCGGTGCTGCCGGCCGAGCCGGTCGGCGTGACCGAGAAGCCGTTCTACGCGCATCTGAGCGATGCCGGGAAACGTCATCCCGTGACTCGCGGGCTGGAAGGCGCGGCCTTCGACCCGCCACACTGGAGCCGGTTCTTCCGCACCGTTGATACCCGCAACGCGGTCAACCCACCGGTGATGACCGGCGCCGACGGCAAGCCGCTGCTGCTGCTGTCGCATTTCGGCGAGGGCCGGGTCGCGCTGCTGTTGTCCGACCATATCTGGCTGTGGGCGCGCGGCTACGAGGGCGGCGGCCCGCATCTCGATCTGCTGCGGCGTGTCTCGCACTGGCTGATGAAGCAGCCTGATCTCGACGAAGAGTCGCTGCGGATGCAGGTGCACGGCAAGGACCTCACCGTGGTGCGCCAGACCATGGCCGACAGCGTCTCGCCCGTCACCGTGACGTCGCCGAGCGGCACCACGCATGACCTGAACCTGACGGTCGGCGATCCCGGCGAGTGGCGTGCAACGCTGCCCGCCAATGAGCTCGGCCTGTGGCAGGCGACCGACGGCAAGCTGAAGGCGCTGATCAATGTCGGCCCGACCAACCCGAAGGAGTTTTCGGAAGTCACCTCGACCACGGACACACTGAAGCTGCTGGCGCAGGCGACCGGCGGCGACGCGCGGCGCATCGCCGACGGATCGAGCCTCAGCATGCCGCGCGTCGTGCCTATCCACGGCTCGTCGATCTTCCGCGGCGACGGCTGGCTCGGCGTCAAGATGCGCGATGCGAGCGTGGTCAAGGGCGTCGGCGTATTGCCGATGTTCGCCGGAGTGATCGGCCTGTTGCTGCTGCTCGGCGCCTTTGCGGCCACCTGGCTGCGCGAGGGGCGTTGATCGGGATCGACGGAACGTTGCACCAATCCCACAGAGCCAGCCGATCGACCGCAGATCGCACCGACGACGGTTGACATCGCGCTGGCCCTCCGATGTTATAATGTAACATCGAACGGCATGGGGTCATGACGCCGTTCCGAAGGTGGGCGTCGGTCGGATGAAGTGGTTCCGGAGACATATCAGGACTGGCTCGCGGCTGGCGCTGTTCGCGCTTGCCGTCCAGTTCGTGCTGTCGTTCGGCCATTTCCATCCCATTGCAGCCGCGCATGCGGCCCCGGCGGTCCAGACCGGTCTGTCGGACGTCGACTTCGCCTATATCGGCACCTCTGCGACGCCGGACCTCGCAATTCAGGTCGTCCAGAAGCAGCCGCCGGGCGATCACAACGGGGATCATCAGCGCCCCGCGGACAATTGCGCGATCTGCGCCGTCATCTCGATGGCCAGCAATCTGCTGGTGGCAAGCCCGCCGGTGCTGCTGTTGCCGGAAGCGGTAGAGTTTCTCCGCCGCACCACCGATGCCGAATTCCTCCACCTCAAGTCGGCCCCCGCGGCGTTCCGTTCCCGTGCACCTCCGCTCTCCTGATCGATTGACCGCAGCGCCCTTGCCGGTTCACGCCCTCACTCCCGGCGTTCCCAAGGGCAATCGACGTCGATCCGTCGCATCTGTCGACGGGACCAGGATCGGGACAAATGACATTCCAAAGAAGACGAGCAATCACCCTCGGTGGAGCGAGCTGGCTCCTGTTGTGTGCGGCAAATCACGGCGCCATGGCCGACGACCCGGCACCAGCATCATCCTCCACGCAATTGCCTGAAATCACGGTGACGGCGCCGAGCCCGATCCAGCGGCACCGGACCGTGCCGTCGCACACACCGACCCGCGTGGTGCGCGCGGCCCCCAGCCGCAACCGTGAACACCCGGCCGAGCCGCCGCCACCTGCGCCGGCCGCGCCGGCGCCGCAGCAGGGCGTACTGCCGGTGGTCACCAACCAGTTCGCCACCGTCACCGTGGTGCCCAACGAAGAGCTGCGGCGCGAGGGCGGCGCGACGCTCGGCGATCTCCTGTTCTCCAAACCCGGCATCACCGGTTCGAGCTTCGCGCCGGGCGCCTCGAGCCGGCCGATCATCCGCGGCCTCGACGTCAACCGCGTCGGCATCGTCGAGAATGGCATCGGCGGAGGCGGCGTCTCCGATCTCGGTGAGGATCACTTCGTGCCGATCGATCCGCTCTCGACCAACCAGATCGAGGTGGTTCGCGGCCCGGCCGCGCTGCGTTACGGCTCGACCTCGATCGGCGGCGTGGTGAGCGCCACCAACAACCGCATCCCCGACGCGATCCCGACCTGCGCGGCGAAGCCGTTCCAAACCTACGGGCTGCCCGTGAAGGCGCCGCTGGCCGATAACGTCGCGCCGGGTTGCCTCAACGTCGAGACCCGCACGTCCGTGAGTTCGGTCGATCGCGGCGTCGAGGGCGGCATGCTGCTTGATGCCGGCGGCAACAATGTCGCCGTGCATGCCGACGTCTATGGCCGCACCACTAGCGACTACGACATCCCGAGTTATCCGTATCTGTTCGACCGGACGCGACCAGTGAACGGCCGCCAGCCGAACTCCGCGACGCAATCGGACGGCGCCTCGGTCGGCGCCTCCTATTTCTTCCAGGGCGGCTATGTCGGCGCGTCGATCACCCAGAACGATTCGCTCTACCACATACCGGGCATCGACGGCGCCGATCACCAGACCCGGATCGACGCGCATCAAACCAAGATCGCCGTCAAGGGCGAGTACCGGCCCGACGCCGCGGCAATCGACGCCGTCCGATTCTGGGTCGGTGCGACCGACTATCGCCACAACGAGCTCGGTCTTGCCGATCCGTCTGATCTGTTCAGCGACGGCATCCGGCAAACCTTCACCGACAAGGAGCAGGAAGCCCGGGTCGAGGTGCAGATGATGCCGTTCAACGCGCGCTTCGCAACCGTAACCACCGCGTTCGGCCTGCAGGCCGGTCATCAGGAGCTGACCGCGCCAAGTCCCGACAATCCCGGCACGCTGTTCAACGGCCTCTGGGACCCGAATAACAACAACCGCGTGGCGGGCTACGTGTTCAACGAGTTCAAATTCACCGACGCGACCAAGGCGCAAATCGCCGGCCGCGTCGAACACGTCGACCTGCATGGCTCCACGCCCGACTTCCCGGCGGACTATTTGCCGAACGGCGCACCGCAAATCGCCGTCTCGCGTAACCCGTCGTACACGCCGGTCAGCGGCAGCATCGGGCTGATCCAGAACCTTCCGGGAGATCTCGTCGGCAGCATCACGGCTCAGTATGTCGAGCGCGCGCCGAAACCGGCGGAGCTATTCTCGCGCGGCGCGCATGACGCGACTGCCACCTTCGACATCGGTAATCCGAACCTGACGATCGAGACGGCGAAATCGGTCGAGGTCGGCTTGCGCAAGGCGACCGGGCCGTTCCGGTTCGAGGCCACCGCCTACTACACCTACTTCAACAACTTCATTTTTCGCCGCCTCACCGGTGTGATGTGCGGCGATGACTTCGACTCCTGCGGCAATGGCGATCCCAGCAACGAGGCACGCCAGGCGGTCTATTCGCAGCGCAATGCCATCTTCCGCGGCGCCGAGTTCCAGAGCCAGCTCGACATCGGGCCGCTCAACGGCGGCATCTGGGGCATCGAAAACCAATTCGATGTGGTGCGCGCCACCTTCACCGACGGCACCAACGTGCCGCGCATCCCGCCGGTGCGGGTCGGCGGCGGACTGTACTGGCGCGACAGCAACTGGTTCGCCCATATCAACCTGCTGCACGCCTTCGCGCAGAACGACATCGCGGTGATCGGGGAAACGCCGACCGCGGGCTACAACCTGCTGAACGCCGAGATCACGTACAACACCAAGCTCACATCGTCATGGTTCGGTGCGCGCGAGATGACCGTCGGTCTGTCCGGCAAGAACCTGCTCAACCAGAACATCCGCAACTCCGTTTCCTACACCAAGGACGAAGTCCTGCTGCCGGGGATCGGGGTGCGGGCCTTCGCCAATCTGAAGTTCTGAGCCGTGCACGTCCCTCTGCCGCACGCGGCAGAGGGATCTAATCTCGCGTAGCCCGGATGGAGCGCAGCGCAATCCGGGAAGACTACGCTCGCGGAGAGACCGATCCCGGATTTCGCTTTCGCTCCATCCGGGCTACCGGTGTCTTTGAAGCGGCCGGAGCCGCGAAACTCGCCTGCTGCAGCCGATCAGTGGCCGACGACGACTTCGCTGATCTGAATCACCGGTTGCAGGTCGGTGTAGTTCGGAATGTCGCCCATGATCTCCTTGGCGTGCTTGCCCATGCCGGCCTGGAACGCCTCAATTGAGTCGCAGAAGATATGGCACATCCCAACATAGGTTGCGGGCGCCCCCGGTGCGCCGCCAGCGAGGCCCTTGTCGACAGTGTAGTATTTGCAGGCGTCGCCCAGCCGCTCCTTCACCAGGGGCATGTGCTTGTCGCGATAATAGTCGTGATCGAACCGCGCGCCGGGATTGTTTGGATACATCACACTGACCTTGATCATCGCGCGCACTCTCCCTGTTGATATGACACGCGCCGGTCTGGTCCCGGCGCTTCATTCAACTGTGCTTCAGATTGTGGGAGGGCGCAACAGTTCCGGCGCTGCTCGCGCAGATGTCAGATCGCCTTGCTCCAATCCGGCTGGATCGGCCCGGACACGCCCTCGAACGCGCCGTCGACCAGTTCCAGGACCAGCAGACGGCTGTAGTCGACCGGGCCGGGCATGGTCATCAGCCCTTTCGGGACCGGCTTGAAGCCGACGCGCGCATAATATGGCTCGTCGCCGACCAGCACGATGAGCCGGTGGCCTTTCGCGCGGGCGTCGTTGATCGCACGCTCGAGCAGTGCGCGGCCGACACCGCGGCTGCGGAACGGCGGCTCGACCGTCAACGGTCCGAGCATCAGCGCAGGCGTATCGCCGATGCAGATCGGAAGCTGGCGTACCGATCCGACCAAGAGTGTGCCGATCCGCGCCGTGAAGGAGACGTCGAGCAGATGATCGACATGCTCGCGCAGCCGGTAGGCGCTGAGAACGAAACGGCCGGGGCCGAAGGTGCGCTCATGCAGGCGCTCGATCGCCTGGGCGTCTTTCGGGGTCTCGGGCAGGATGGTCAGGGACAGTTCGGTCATTGTGGAGCGCGGGATAGCATCTGATGCGCGTGCGGTCCATCGCCCAGCCGGCGGGAGCCGCGGCTTTCCGGGCGCGGCAGGGAGCGATATCCGCCCGCTGCCGATCTTCCCGCATTTATCGCCATGTGACGGTCGGCGGCCTGCCGTCGAGCACCTCCGCGATCCGCAAGCGCGTGCCGGGCGTGGTGCCGTCGGGCAGCGCGGCCGGATCGAAGAAACCACAGGCCACGATCTCGCGATTCGGCTCCGGCAGCCGGTCCTGACGGTAGTCCCTGATAACATAGACCGCGACGTGATCGCGGCGCGAGACATGGCTGTTGAAGAAGATGCCGTGCAGCACCGGCTCGCCGGCGAGCTCGATCCGCCCCTCCTCGACCAGCTCGCGGCGCAGCGCCTCCAGGAAGCTCTCGCCGACCTCGACCCCGCCGCCCGGCAGATACCAGCCGTGAACGTAACTGTGCTTGACCAGGAACACCTTGTTGTCGGCATCGAGCACGACGGCGCGAACCCCCAGCGTCATGCTGCGGACCAGCCGCCAGTAGAAGTGAAACACCCGCCTGAGCTGCGGCTCGAAGCGCTTGCGTAAGCCCGGCAGGTCCGTCACTGAACCCTCGACATCATGGTGTTTGATCCTTGCGCGGACGCGGTCCGCTTGCCAATACAGAACTGGATTTTCGGGATAGCACGACATGACCGGTTGCCGGCCACCTTTCACAGGCAATCCGAACGGGACTGAATGATGGCGGCGTTCCGGCTCGCGCATCTATCCGACCCGCATCTGCCGCCACTGCCGGCCGCACGGCTGCGTGATCTCGCCGGCAAGCGCGCGTTCGGCTATCTCAACTGGACACGCAACCGTCACAAATACCACCGCCGCGAGGTGCTCGACGCGCTGGTATCGGACATGCAGGCGCAGCAGCCGGATCATGTTGCGGTCACGGGTGACCTCGTCAATCTGGCGCTGGACGCCGAGTTCAATCCGGCAAGGGAATGGATCGAGGGCGTCGGCGCTCCCGCCGACGTGACCGTGGTGCCGGGCAACCATGATGCCTATGTGCGCGCGACGCGGCACCGCTTCACCCACATCTTCAGCGACTACCTTCGCGGCGATACCGATGGAGGAGCGGTCAGCTTTCCGTTCGTGCGCCGGCGCGGGCCGCTGGCGCTGATCGGCGTCTCGTCGGCGGTGCCGACGCCGCCCCTGATGGCGACCGGCTGGCTCGGTCACCCGCAGCTTGCCGCGCTCGACACGATCCTCACGCAACTCTCGAGGGACGATGCGTTCCGCGTCCTGCTGGTGCATCACCCGCTGCATTCCGACGGACGCGCCAAGCGATTGACCGATTCGCATCAACTGCTGGCGCTGCTCAAGCGGCATGGCGTCGAGTTGGTCCTGCACGGCCATGACCACATTCATTCGACGATGTGGTTTGACGGGCCCGACTGGAAGATCCCGGCGATCGGCGTGCCCTCGGCATCGGCGCTGGCGCGCAAACACTATCCGGCCGCGGCCTACAACCTGTTTTCGATCGCGCGCACCGGCAATACCTGGCGCTGCGAGCAGACGGTGCGCGGCCTCGACGGCGCCCGGCGTGTCGTCGAGCTCTCGACCGCGCGGCTGATCTAGAAATCGCGCAGGCTCGAAAACAGCGCGAAGGCAAATAGCGTCAGCGCGCCGATGATGAAGCCGAGCACGAACACGCCGAACCTGCCGCGGCGCTTCGGCGCTGGCGCCGGCAGGGGCGGCGGCTGCGCCGGCGGCTCGGCAACCGGAAGCGGTGTTGCGACCATCGCGTGCTCGCGCTCGATCAGCCGCCGCGCCACATAGTCGGTGACGGCATCGACGATCGCGGGCACATCGTGCGATTCGGCCAGCACGATGCGGCCAAATCGCGTGTCCTGCACGAAGCGGTAGATGCGCTTGTCGCGGCCCATCAGGATGTGCGCGACGACATCGATCCACAGCCGCGGCGTCTCGCCCTGGCTGATGCCGCGATCGAACAGGTCGACCTTCTCGGGCACCTGGGCGAACAGCGGATCGAGCGCGTCGTTGAGAATCTCGAGCCGCGCCACCTCGGCATCGCGCAGTTCGACGACGACACCGGTGCGATCGGCCGCCTCGATCCGCGCCCGCCGCAAGGCCTCACGCAGCGTCGGCCGCAGCTCGCGCGCCTCGTTGCCGGTGTTCTGGAGGTCAGACATGCCTCGCGGCCTCATGGTGAGGGGTTTTCGGAGCGGTAACCTATCAGCAACCATGACGTCCGCAAAGGCTGTTTGTTCCCAAGGGGTTACGCAGCGACTTATCCCCAGACCAAGTCTGAGCCGCTGTCCCGAAAGCGGACAACCCCACCCGAATGAACCGGGTGGGGCCGCCGTCCTTGGACGTTTCTTGATTGGATGAGAGGGCCGTCAGGCCGAGACGCGCGACGGCTCCTCGACGATCGAGAAGCGCACACCGGCTTGGTGGCGGTGCTCCTCGGAGACCTCGCGCCAGCAGTCCTCTGCCTCCTTGCGGGTCTTGAACGGGCCTTTGACCTGCGCGGAGCCTTCCACCAGCTTGTGGAAATTCATCGAGCCGAACTCGCCGCCGATCACCCAGAAATTGCTGCCTTTGGTCATTGTCAGTCTCCTCTCAAAAATCCGGCCGTCGTTATTCAGCCGCCTGAACCTTGATGTCCGCACCGCGCGACTTGAACTGCGCGGCCTCGGTCGAATCGTGAAGCGCCGTGGTCGAGGACTGGCCGCCGGAGATGGTGGTCGAGACCAGGTCGAAGTAGCCGGTGCCGACCTCGCGCTGGTGACGCGTCGCCGAGTAACCGTGCTGCTCCGAGGCAAACTCGGCCTGCTGCAGGCGGGAGTACGCCGCCATGCCTTCGGTCTTGTAGCCGCGCGCCAGCTCGAACATGCCGTGGTTGAGCGAGTGGAATCCCGCCAGCGTCACGAACTGGAATTTGTAGCCCATCGCGCCGATCTCGCGCTGGAACCTGGCGATCGTGTCCTTGTCGATGTTGGCCTCCCAGTTGAACGAGGGCGAGCAGTTATAGGCCAGCATCTTGTTCGGATACTGCTTGCGCACTGCTTCCGCGAAGCGCTTGGCGTCGGCAAGATTCGGCGTCGAGGTCTCCCACCACAACAGGTCGGCATATTTGGCGAACGACAGCCCGCGCTTGATGCAATGATCGATGCCGGTGCCGGGCTTCAGGCGATAGAAGCCTTCCGCGGTCCGCTCGCCGGTGATGAACTCGCGATCGCGCTCGTCGACGTCGGAGGTGATCAGCTTCGCGCTCTCGGCGTCGGTGCGCGCCATCACGAAGGTCGGCGTGCCGCAGACGTCGGCGGCAAGACGCGCCGCGATCAGGTTGCGCTCGTGGGCCGCGGTCGGGATCAGCACCTTGCCGCCCATGTGACCGCACTTCTTCTCGGAGGCGAGCTGGTCCTCGAAATGAACGCCGCCCGCGCCCGCCTCGATATAGGCCTTCATAATCTCGAACGAGTTGAGCGGACCGCCGAAGCCCGCTTCCGCGTCAGCGACGATCGGCAGAAACCAGTCGATCTTGGCCCCGCCTTCGGCGTGCTCGATCTGGTCGGCCCGTTGCAGCGCGCGATTGATGCGGCGGCAGAGCTCGGGACCGGCATTGGCCGGATAGAGACTCTGGTCCGGATACATCGCTCCCGCGGTGTTGGCGTCGGCCGCCACCTGCCAGCCCGAGAGATAGATCGCCGGCAGGCCGGCGCGCGCCTGCTGCATCGCCTGATTACCGGTCACGGCACCGAGCGAGTGCACATAGGGCATCGTGCGAAGCGAATCCCACAGACGATTGGCGGCGCGCTCGGCGAGCGTATAGGCGATCGGAAAAGAGCCGCGCAGCTTCTCCACCTCAGCCGGGGTATAGGGACGCTGGATGCCGTCGAAACGGCCCTTCGGCGCATTCGGGACCAGCTCTTCAAAGGTCTTCGCCATCTGTCTTCTCCACTCAACATTCTTGACAGTGCATTGCGAAACGCGTGTCGAGAGCTAAACGCGAAAAGGAGAAGTTCGTACATCCTCCTTGTTTTTGAATGGTGATGTCATGTAACATATGAACTTGTAATAAATGTCGATTTGTAAATTTAGTCACAAAATCGGTCAGGAAGGCTGTCATGACTGCACTGCTCAGGAGGTGCCTGTTCTCCCTCGCCCCGCTCTTGCGGGGAGAGGGCTGGGGTGAGGGGCTTTTCTCCGCGAGCAATGACCGTCGATGGACCTGTACCCTCTCACCCGGCGCTGCACGCCGACCTCTCCCCGCCAGCGGGCGAGGTAGACCGTCTTCGTCGCGACCAGGAGCACTCGATGCCCGCTGACTCCGGAAAGAAACTCTTCGTCGGCCCGCGCTTCCGGCGGATCCGCCAGCAGCTCGGGCTGTCGCAGACCCAGATTGCCGAGGGGCTCGGCATTTCGCCCTCCTACGTCAACCTGATCGAACGCAATCAGCGTCCGGTCACGGCGCAGATCCTGCTGCGGCTGGCCGAGACTTACGACCTCGATCTGCGCGACCTCGCCACCGCCGATGAGGATCGCTTCTTTGCCGAGCTGAACGAGATCTTTTCCGATCCGCTGTTCCGCCAGATCGACCTACCGAAACAGGAGTTGCGCGACCTCGCCGAGCTCTGCCCCGGCGTGACCCATGCGCTGCAGCGGCTCTACGCCGCCTATACCGAGGCGCGCCGCGGCGAGACGCTGGTGGCCGCGCAGATGGCCGACCGCGAGGGCTCGCAGTTCGAGGCCAACCCGATCGAGCGCATCCGTGACCTGATCGAGGCCAACCGCAATTATTTTCCGGAGCTTGAAACCGCGGCCGAAAACTTGCGCGACGAACTCAACGTGCCGGCCGAAGGCCTGTTCGCTGCGCTCACCGCACGCCTGCGCGAAAAGCATTCGATCGTCACCCGCGTCATGCCGGTCGACGTGATGCGCGAGACGCTGCGCCGCTTCGATCGCCATCGCCGGCAGCTCCTGATCTCCGAGCTGGTCGACGGCTCCGGCCGCAGCTTCCAGCTCGCGCTGCAACTCGGCTTTGCCGAATGCGGCGCGAGCATCGATGCCATCGTCGGCCGGGCCGGCCCGCTCGACGACACCGCGCGCAGGCTCTACCGCATCACGCTCGCCAACTATTTCGCGGCCGCCGCGATGATGCCCTATCAGGCGTTTCATTCCGCGGCCGAGGCGCTGAGCTACGACGTCCATGTGCTGGCGCAGCGTTTCAACGCCGGCTTCGAGCAGGTCTGTCATCGCCTCACCACCCTGCAGCGGCCGAACGCGCGCGGTGTGCCGTTCTTCATGCTGCGCGTCGACAATGCCGGCAACGTCTCGAAGCGTTTCTCCTCGGGCACCTTCCCGTTCTCGAAATTCGGCGGCACCTGCCCGCTCTGGAACGTGCATTCGACCTTCGATACGCCCGACCGCCTGCTCAGCCAGGTGATCGAATTGCCCGACGGCACACGCTACTTCTCGATCGCGCAGATGGTGCGGCGGCCGGTCGCGCCCCACCCGCAGCCGCAGCCACGCTTTGCGATCGGGCTCGGGTGCGAAATCCGCCACGCCTCGAAGCTCGTCTACGCCGCCGGCATCGATCTCGAGAAGGTCGAGGGCACGCCGATCGGCGTCAACTGCCGGCTCTGCGAGCGCGAGAACTGCAGCCAGCGCGCCGAACCGCCGATCACGCGCAGCCTGATCCTGGACGAGACCACGCGGCGGGTATCGTCGTTCGCATTCTCCAACGCGCGGGAGCTGTGAAGGGAGCGAGGCGTGAGCACGCCGTGCCACCTCAGCGCCGAGATCAATCCACCGCCGCAAAGGCCTTGCACCAGCCGTCCTTGCTGATCTCGCCCTCGACCACCTTGCAGGCATTCGGCGCCACGAACAGCGTGCACAGGCCGCAGGAGTAGATGCCGTTCGGCGTGTCCTGATAAGCGGCCTGCGGCTTGGTCATCTTGTCGGAGGCCGCAGCGGCTCGCCATAACATCGTCGCAGGGATCGTGATGATCGCCGCGGCGATCTCGCGTCGGGAGTGGCGCCCTTGTTGTTCGATCATTGAAGTCGCGTCTCCATTTGCTGCCGGTCCCCAAGTGTAACCGTCATTGCGAGCCAACGGGTCGCGCGAACGTGCGCCCGATGACAGGCTCCGCGAAGCAATCCATTTCGCCGCTGTCGCGACAATGGATTGCCGCGGCGCGACATGCCTCGCAATGACGGGGATAGTTCCGAGCTCACATCTCAAGCAGCGCACTGTCATCACCCGCGAAAGTCCGGGATGACCTCGCGACAGTGCCAAGTTCTCCGCTGTCGTCCCCGCGAAAGCCGGGACCCATAACCACAGGATTGCGTTGTTGAAGCGCACTGTGGCTCCAACCTCGCAAGACAATGCGCAGTCGTGGTTATGGGTCCCGGCTCAAGGCCGGGACGACAGCGAGTATGTGGCGCAGCTTGTGAGTCATGCATCCGCATTCTCGCGACACGATTTGTCCGAGCTTTGCATCTTATCCGCCCTCTCGTGAGCAGAGGGCGCAGGGAAAGCCGGGGGCCGATCGCACCCATGGGCCCCGAGCAATGGTAGAAAGCTCGGGCATAACCAGAGCAATCCCGGCTTTCCCTGCGCGATGGGTTACGGCTTATACGTGCTCGCCCCGGCGAGACTGGGCTTAGTTGTCACCGCGAAGATGCTTGCATCTAGCCGGAGACACGTGCCACGAGGGCGTCAGGCCTGCACGACTTCGCCGTCCGCCTCATGCGCCCTCGTCAGTTGCGCAAGCGGCGTCCACCGCATCTCATCCAACACTCGTGACGATCGCGAAGCGCCCCTCAGGCGAGTGAGATGGGTGATTCATACACTGAGTTGCATTTCCTTAAAACCGAAATATTTTTGCGCAAGGGTCTTGCCACATCGGGCAACTCAGTGATTGGCGCGTCAGGGACGCATCAGCGGAAGGGTTTCCTCCCCCCTTGCGGGCCCCTTGCGGGGGACGGTTAGGGAGAGGGGTGGCCGCACGACGTGAACTCTCCCTGTTCGTTACGACGACAGGCAAACGACGTTGCGAGGACGACGTCCACATCGATCATCTCACCCGGGGCCACCCCTCTCCCCAGCCCTCCCCCGCAAGGGGGGAGGGAGTTTGAACAGCGTGCTCACCTCACTGTCATTCTGGCTCCGCCGCACGCGCAGCAGAGAGACGTCGCCCTCAAACCGCCGCCGCACGCCGAATTGCGGACGGCATCCCTCTCCGCTTGACCCGGCCCCTGCGGCCACCTCCATAAGAGCGGCGGTCAGATGATGAGGTGATTCGATGAATGCTGCCGCAAGGTTCTTGAGCCCGTCCGAAGCTGCGAGGCAGCTCGGCATATCTGCGAAGGCGCTGCGGCTCTATGAGGAGCGCGGCCTGATCGCGCCTCACCGCACGCCGGCGGGATGGCGCGCCTATGGTCCGGCCGAGATCGCCCGCTGCGCCGAGATCGTCGAGTTACGCGCGCTCGGTCTCAGCATCGGTGAAGTCGCCCGGATCCTGAAAGGCGACGCCGACATCCTCAGCCGCGTGCTGACCACGCACGAGGCCGCGCTGGAGGAGCGCATTCGGCAATCCGGCGGCAGCATCGCCAGGGTCCGCCGCCTGCGCGCCGAGCTTGGCCGCGGCCGGCTGCCGGCCCTGCACGATGTCATTGGCGCAGTCAAGACGCGGCCAGCGGTCGGTGTGGCATTCGATCTGCCGTGGCCGTGGGGCGGCGAGCGCTTCGAACTGCGCGAGATCAGGCTGCTGAACTATATCGTCGGGCCGCTCGGCAGCGGCAAGACGCGCTTCGCGCAGCGCCTGGCGGAAGCGCTGCCCGATGCCGCCTTCGTGGGACTGGACCGCGCGGCGAACGACGGCGCCGCGATTGCCGCGCGCCTCGATACCGATCCGGCGCTAAAGGCGAAGGTCGACGAGCGCCTGGCTGTGCTCGCGGGTGACGGCGCCGTGACATCGCCGGCCCTGGCTAGCCTGCTCGCTATGCTGCTGGCGGACCGACCTGGCATTCTCGTCATCGACCTGCTGGAGCAAGGGCTCGATGCAGCCACCCAGGAAGCCCTGATCGCCGATCTGCGCCGCCGCGGGCCGCGCGCGCGGCCGCTGTTCTTCCTTACGCGGTCCAGCGCAATCCTGGATCTCGATGCGGTCGGCGCGGACGAAGCGATCATCCTCTGCCCCGCCAATCACAGCCTGCCGACCTGCGTCACGCCGGTTGCCGGCGCGCCTGGGTACGAGGCGGTCGCGACCTGCCTCGCCTCGCCCGAGGTTCGCGCGCGCACCGAGGGGATGATCGCGTGGCGGCCGGCCTGACCACTTCAGGTTTCGTTTTCAACAATCTGCGACCTTAACGCCCGGTTCCGGTCGGATCTGGCGCCGGAAGTGTGCTATAAGCGGGCGATATGAGCGAACTTCCCCGCACCCAGGCCTTGCGCTGCTTCATCACGGTCGCCCGTGAAGGCACCGTGTCGCGCGCGGCGTCGGTGCTGAAGCTGACCCAGCCGGCGGTCAGCCTGCAACTGAAGGCGCTGGAAGAAACCACCGGCTTGCAACTCTTCAACCGCACGCCAGGCGGCTTCACCCTGACGGAAGCCGGCGTCGCACTGTTGCCGCTGGCACACAAGGCTGTGGCGGCGGCGTCCGACTTCAAGGCGACGGCGGACTCGCTGAAGGAAGCCCAGCGCGGAACACTGCGCGTCGGCACCATCCTCGATGCCGAATTCACCAGGCTCGGACCGTTCGTGCGCACCCTCGCCACGTCACCGCGGCGAACCGAGGTGTTCTTGCGCCACGGTGTGAGCGATGACGTGCTGGCGCAGATCGGTCGCGGCGAGCTCGACGTCGGCTACTATGTCGACGCGACGCCGACGGACCAGATCGCACGCCATAGCTTCGCCGAGCGCACCATCGCGGATGGGCGCTACCAACTTGCGCCGCTGCTTTGCTACGACTACCGCGTCATCGCGCCGCTCGGCTGGAGCGACCGGGTGATGGGCAAGGGCTGGGCGGAGCTCGCCCACCTGCCCTGGCTCGCGACGCCGACGCATTCCGGCCACCGCCGGCTGCTCGACGACATCTTCCGCCCGCTCGGCGCATTGCCGAAACGTGTCGCCTACACCGATCAGGAAGAGGCGATGATCGACTTCGTCGAGTCAGGCATCTGCCTCAGCCTCGCGCGCGACAGCGTGCTCGCGCCGCGGCTGTCGCGTCCGCACAATTTCGTGGTCGCCGACAAGGTGAAACTCACTTGCGACTTGAGCTTCGCCTGCCTCGCCGCACGCCGTCAGGAGCCGGCGATCGCGCACGCCTTCACCGTGGTACGGGCGCTCTGGAACGTCAGGCCTTCGGTCGCGGGCGCCGGCCCCGCGCGCTCGCGGAAGGTGGCGAAGAACGTGTAGAGCAGCGAAGCGTGCGGCTCAGGCTGCTGCGGAAAGCGATCACCTCGTCCCGTGGATGAACGCCTGCATCTCCTCCAGCGTAAGCTTGCCGTCCTTATTGGTGTCCATTGCCCTGAAGATGCGCTCGTGAGCGGCCTGAAACTCCTGCAGCGAGATGGTCCCGTCGCCGTCGCCGTCCATCAGGGCAAACATCATGCGCATCATGAAGGGCGGCCCCATCATGCCGCGGCTCATCATATGTCCCATCATGGCATCGCCCATCATGCCACCGTGCCCCATCATACCCCCATGGCCCATCATGCCCCCGGCGTCCTGACCCATGGGATGCGATTGCATCTGTTGATGATCCGGTTGGTGCGGCGTCTGATCCTGCGCCGAGACACCGGCGGTGCCATAGGCCAGTATGAGAGCAGACGTCGTCAGCCCCAAGATATGCCTGTACATGGAAACCTCCTCAGAAGCGTCGTCGTCGCCCGATCGTTCGCCCCCAACGAGATAACTTTTACCACCCTCCGCCAAGGCGACAGATCACAATGTTTGCAAGAACCGGCCATGGCAGACTGAGCTGGACGGCGTCGGCGCCGAATTGAGCCAAAGGCCGCGCTTGGCACCGTTGAATTCTGGCTTCCCGCAGGCGCGCCTGTCGTCGATCGTACAATCTTCGCTGTTGCATTTCGTCCAGCATTGGAAATCCCCGGTCAGCGCGCGGTTCCACTTGCCAACAAAAATCGGGCTTCCTAAGTTTTTCAGCACCAGAAGGGAGGTATCGCACATGCACGACATGGCATCTCGACTGGAAAAGCTCCGCAAGGATGCTGCGGAATGTGCACTAACTCGCGACTTGGCGACGGACCCAATAAAGCGTGAATTGTACGCGCGGCTGGCCAAGCAATATGAGGTGCTCGCGGCGACCGTGGAGCGGACGATGAAAGTCTTCGGCGAAAGCAGCGGCACGTTTCTGGGACGCAAGATGCGCGAGCCGGAAGACCAGAAATAGTAAGCAGCCCTACCGTAATTCGCCGACCGGGTCGTCGGACCAGAGTAAGATATGTGAGGATGCCATCGGTTGGGCCAAAGGCGGTTCACCTCACCGAGATGGCGGGGCTATCGCATATGTCGCCTTGGGCGGCCGCGCACGTCCTCGGCCTCGTAGTTCGAGACGCGCCGCAAGCGGCGCTCCTCACCATGAGGGTCTACCATTGTGCCGCAAAACAAGACCTCATCCTGAGAGGCTGTGAACCTATGTGGCCGTCATTGCGAGGAGCGATAGCGACGAAGCAATCCACGCTTCCGCGCACGCCGTACGATGGATTGCTTCGCTTCGCTCGCAATGACGGGGTGGAGCAGGCGCCCCGTCACCCTGAGGCGCCCGCCAAAGGCGGGCGTCTCGAAGGATGGTCACAGGGCTCTCTTCTCCCAAATGCGATAGCCCTGCCCCGATGGGGAGAACTGGGCCTCCGTTGCCGCTCCAGCTCAACCTGATCTCATCGCGCTTTTGATGACCGAGTGTCGGCCGCAAAGCGCCAGGACGAAAAAGGCCACCGTACCGGCGGCCTTTTCTGTTTATTTCTTGAGGTCAGCGGCAAAGAACTTGGCGGCCTCGGCCTTCGCCTCCTGATCGACCTTGGCATCGTATCTGAGCGGCAGGTTGAACTTCTTGCCGAGCTCGGTGGCTTCGGGGTTGGTGAACGCGTGCACGGCGCCGGGATATTCGATGATCCGGTAATCGGCCTTCGCCGCGTCGAAATCCTTCTTGAGCGCATCATATTGCTCGCGCTTCACGAAGGGGTCATCCGCGCCGTTGAGAATGAGGATTTTTGCCTTGACTGTTCCCGGCGGCGGCGCGGGCGTATTGAGACCGAGGGATGCGTGAAAGCCTGCGACGGCGGCGAGATCAGCGCCGGCGCGCGCCATGTTCAGCACCACAGCGCCGCCAAAGCAGTAGCCGACGGCGCCGATCTGCTGCGGATTGACCGAGGCCTGCTTGGCGAGTTGCGCCCGCGCGGCGTTGAAGCGCTGCTCCATCACCTTCGGGTTTTTCATCACCGACCCCGACAGCGCGCCGGCGTCCTTCGGGTTGTCGGCGGTCTTGGCGTCGCCGTACATGTCGGCGATGAAGGCCGTGTAGCCCTGCTCCGCGAATTTCCGCGCCTCGTTGTGGATATGCTTGGTGATGCCCCACCATTCATGCACCATCACGATGCCGGGCCGCTTGGCCTGGGTCGCGTCGTCGTAGACGACGAAGCCCTTCATCGTGGTCTCGCCGTCCGTGTACGTGACCGGCTCTTCCCTCACCGCTGCGTTTGCGCTCGCAACCATTGCGACAGCGCAAAGTGCTCCCACGATGTTCGCTCGCATGCTGACCTCCCTGCGGGTTTGGCACATCACCACATTGGCATGCCAGCGGGTCGCGCGCTAGGCTGACCGGCCGGCGCACCGGCCGAATTCCTCTCAAGGAGCGGGATTGGCCCGACGGCGATGCGAGGTCGTGCGCACGCTCCCTGCTTCGCAGGTGCTCAATGTCCCTAATCAGGGGGACAGACGCATAACCCGGAATCAATAAGATGTGGGGCCGCCGGTGGTCCTGCTATCGTCGGCCGCACATCATAAAAAGAATTTTCCAGGAGGGATCTGCAATGAAGCTGGCTGTTGCCGCACTTTGGATTGTCGCGGGCGCGGTTCTGATGGCTCCGGATGCCAATGCGGACATCAAGGTCGGGGTCGTGGTCTCCGCGTCCGGGCCGGGTTCGGCACTCGGCCAGCCGCAGATGCGGACGATCGCGGCGCTGCCGAAGGAGATCGGCGGCGAGAAGGTCGTCTATATCGCGCTCGACGACGAATCCGACCCCACCAAGGGGACGCAGAACGCCCGGCGCCTCGTCATCCAGGACGGCGTCGACATCCTGATCGGCTCCTCGCTGACGCCGGTGACCATGCCGATGCTCGACGTCGCGCAGGAATCGAAGACGCCGATCATCTCGCTCGCCGCCGCAACCGCGATCGTGCAGCCGATCGACGACCGCCGCAGATGGGCGTTCAAGGTGGTGCCGAACGACGACCTGATGGCGGGTGCGATCCTCAAGCACATCGCGAAATCCGGGATCAAGACGCTCGGCTATATCGGCGTGTCGGATGGCTACGGCGAAGGCTATTACAAGGAGATCAGCCGGCTCGCACCGACCTTGGGGCTCTCAGTCACGACTCATGAGGTCTATGCGCGTGCCGACACCAGCGCCACCGGCCAGGCGCTGAAGGTGATCGCCACCAACCCGGAGGCGGTGTTCATCGCCTCTGCCGGCACGCCCGCCGTGCTGCCGCAGGAAGCGCTGCGCGAGCGCGGCTATGCCGGCAAGATCTTCCAGACCCACGGCGTCGCCTCGGAGGAATTCATCAAGCTCGGCGGCGCCAATGTCGAGGGCGCGGTGTTCACCGGCGAGGCGTTCACCATTGCCGACGATCTACCGGCGAATGATCCGTTCCGGCAGGTGCGCGACGAGTTCGTCTCATCCTACGAGAAGGTGAACGGACAGAAGCCCAACATCTTCGGCGCGCATCTGTGGGACGCCATCGCCTTGTTCAAGCGTGCGGTACCGCACGCGCTGAAGGTCGCAAAGCCGGGCACGCCGGAATTCCGCGCAGCGCTGCGCGACGAGCTGGAGCGCGGCAAGGATGTCTATCTCAACAACGGCCTCTCGACCATGAGCGCGACCGACCACAACGGCTATGACGAGCGGTCGGCATTCCTGATCAAGGTGGAGGGCGGCAAATTCCGGCTGATGAAGTAGGCATGACGAGCCGGTGTCGCGATTGGCGCGCATCCCATTTCGGTTGCCGGCGCCGCGCCGTCATGTGATGTAGCCGACCCCACCAAAAGCGCGATGAATTAGATCGAATCGGTTTTAGCCACACGTTCGGTTCACCTCTCCCCAGCGGGGAGAGGTCGATTTGCGGAAGCAAATCGGGTGAGGGGCCGCGGCGCTAACGAGAGACCGTAATCCCTCACCCGGCGCTGCGCGCCGACCTCTCCCAAGGGAGAGGTGAAGCACCGCCGCCGCTGCAGCTCAACCCAATCTCATCGCGCTTCAGTCACCGCCCCAGCGCCATCGCGGCGGTTCGCCCTTCCACCAGCACACGCCGACCAGCAGGCCGCTCAACACCAGAACATAGGCAATGAAGCCCAGCGGCGAGTGCCGGGGTATCAGCATGGCGCCGACAGCAATGAGAATGAGAAAGACGGCGAAGATCACCCAGCCTTGCCAGGTGATCGGGAACCCCCAACCCCAACCGTAGCGCTTGGCGGGAAACCAGTATCTGGCATCACGCGGCATGGGATGCTCCAATCGCTGCGGATCGAAAACAGCCGGCAGGCAAAAGACAACCCATCCTGTTGAACTTTTCAACGGGTCCGCTGCTGCCCCCTCCGCCGCCGCGGACGCCCTGATGCGGCCGCCTTGGCCGACTATCCGATGCGGCCAAATGCGCATCGAGACCACTTGCGCAAATCGCGGAATGGGAATGTAATTCGGTAAAACATCGCCGCGCCGGCCACGCCCCGGCCGAGCGACCATTAACAAGGGACCAGTGAGGAGCCGCCCATGCACGGGACCATCGATCTCGGCAAAGACGTGAACCTGGATGCCGCGCGCGAGCGCGCTCATGCGCTTTCCCTGTCGGACTACGATCCCGGTGATCCCGAACTGTTCAAGACCGATTCCTTCTGGCCGTATTTCGACCGGCTGCGCAAGGAAGACCCGGTGCATTACTGCAAGGGCTCGATGTTCGGGCCGTACTGGTCGATCACCAAATACAACGACATCATGGACATCGAGACCAACCATTCGGTGTTCTCCTCGGCCGCTGCCCTCGGCGGCATTACCATCCGCGACGTTCCGCCTGATCTGCGCCGCGAGAGCTTCATCGCGATGGACCAGCCGCGCCACTCCGCGCAGCGCAAGACCGTGGCGCCGATGTTCACGCCGACGCATCTGGACGAACTCGCCATCAATATCCGCAAGCGCTCGACCGAGTGCCTCGACAATCTGCCGCGCGGCGAGGTGTTCGACTGGGTCGACAAGGTCTCGATCGAATTGACCACGCAAATGCTCGCGGTGCTGTTCGATTTCCCCTGGGAGGACCGCCGCAAGCTGACGCGCTGGTCGGACGTTGCGACCACTTTGCCCGGCGCCGGCGGCCTCGTCGCCACCGAAGACGAGCGGCAGGCCGAATTGATGGAATGCGCGAGCTATTTCGCAAGGCTATGGAAGGAGCGCAGCAGCCAACCGCCGAAGAGCGACCTGCTCTCGATGATGGCGCATAGCGACGCCACGCGGAACATGGACCCGAAGAACTTCCTCGGCAACCTGATCCTGTTGATCGTCGGCGGCAACGACACGACGCGCAACACGCTGTCCGGCAGCATCTATGCGCTGAACAAGCATCCCGATCAGTATCGCAAGCTGAAGGAGAACCCGGCGCTGATCGACAGCTTTGTCCCGGAGGTGATCCGCTGGCAGACGCCGCTCGCCCACATGCGGCGCACCGCGCTCGCCGATTACGAATTCCGCGGCCGGCAGATCAAGAAGGGCGACAAGGTCGTGATGTGGTACGTCTCGGGCAACCGCGACGAGGAGGCGATCGAGCGGCCCTACGAATTCGACATCGAGCGTGCGCGGCCGCGCACCCACATCTCGTTCGGCTTCGGCATCCATCGCTGCGTCGGCCTGCGGCTTGCCGAGCTGCAGCTCAAGATCATCTGGGAGGAGATCCTCAAGCGCTTCGACACGATCGAGGTGGTGGAAGAGCCGCAGCGGGTGTATTCCAGCTTCATCAAGGGCTACGAGACGCTACCGGTGCGCATTGCGACCTGACGTGTGAGGAAAAGCAGCGAGTTGAATTTGAACTGCGACCACGACGGAGCTGCCCCCTCTCCCGCTTGCGGGGGAGGGCTGGGGTGGGGGTGCCACCACAGAGGGACCCTTCGCGTGGAGAAAGCCCCCACCCGCCGCGCTCTTCGAGCGCAGCGACCTCCCCCGCAAGCGGGAGAGGTAAGCCGTCCCCGGAGCCAGTTGTGATGAACGTCCAGACCCCCATCCACGCCGACAAGGCCGAGCTGCTGCGGCAGGCGCGCGAGGAAGCCTATGCGACGCCGCTGAAGGATTTTCATCCCGGCGCGCCGCGGCTGTTCCAGAACGACACGCTGTGGCCGTGGTTCGAGCGGCTGCGCAAGGAAGAGCCGGTGCATTACTGCACCAACGCGCCGATCGAGCCGTACTGGTCGGTGGTGAAATACAACGACATCATGCATGTCGACACCAGCCACGGCATCTTCTCCTCGGACTCCACGCTCGGCGGCATCTCGATCCGCGACGTGCCGCCCGGCTACGACTGGCCGAGCTTCATCGCAATGGACCAGCCGAAGCATGCGCATCAGCGCAAGACCGTGTCGCCGATGTTCACGCCGACGCATCTCGACGAGCTGGCGAAGCTGATCCGCCGACGCTCGGCGACCGTGCTCGACAATCTGCCGCGCAACGAGACCTTCAACTTCGTCGACCGCGTCTCGATCGAATTGACCACGCAGATGCTGGCAACGCTGTTCGACTTCCCCTGGGAGGAGCGGCGCAAGCTGACGCGCTGGTCCGATGTGTCGACCGCGCTGCCGAAGAGCGGCATCGTGGAATCGCCGGAGCAGCGGCGGCGCGAGATGGACGAGTGCTACGCCTATTTTTCCAAGCTGTGGAACGAGCGCGTCAATGCACCGCCGAAGAACGACCTGTTGTCGATGATGGCGCATAGCGACGCCACCCGACACATGGATCCGGACAATCTGATGGGCAACATCATCCTGCTCATCGTCGGCGGCAACGACACCACCCGCAACACCATGAGCGGTTCCGTGCTGGCGCTGCACGAGCATCCGGACCAATTCCGCAAGCTGAAGGAGAACCCGGCACTGATCGACACGATGGTGCCGGAAGTGATCCGCTGGCAGACGCCGCTGGCGCACATGCGGCGCACCGCGCTTGTTGATACCGAGATCGGCGGCAAGCGGATCAAGAAGGGCGATCGCGTCGTAATGTGGTACGTCTCCGGCAATCGCGATGACGAGGTGATCGACCGGCCCGACGAGTTCATCATCGATCGCGCCCGGCCGCGCATCCACCTGTCGTTCGGCTTCGGCATCCACCGCTGCGTCGGCATGCGGCTTGCCGAGCTGCAGCTCCGGATCGTCTGGGAGGAAATGCTGAAGCGCTTCGACCGCATCGAAGTGGTCGGCGAACCGAAGCGGGTCTATTCCAGCTTCGTTCGCGGCATCGAGAACCTGCCGGTACGAATTCCGGGCTAACTATCGCAAGCCGTTATTGTAAGCCGACGGGTCGCGCGAACGCGCCCGGTGAAGGGGCTGCGCAAAGCAATTCATCTCTCGCTTGCTGAGGGATGATTGCTTCGCTTCGCTCGCAATGACGACGATATAAAATTCCGGCATAGCTGCGCGAGCCAGATGCGAAGAGAATAGGGCCTCCGCCTGCCCTAAGCCTCGGTGTGACGACGCGCCACTGCGCGCACCCTTAGCCGAGGCCATGATGGACCTGATTGCCGTTCACCAGGACAATGCGACCGGCCGGGACTGGCCGGTCGCGATCCACCGCACGCTGAAGGAATTCGGCGTCGCGCAGGTGTCCTACGTCCCCGACGCCGGGCATTCCAGGCTGATCAAGCTGTCGCACGCGGATGCCGACATCAAGACCACGGTGCTGACCACCGAGGAGGAAGGTGTGGCGCTGGCCGCCGGTGCCTGGCTCGGCGGTGAGCGCGCCGTGCTCTTGATGCAATCAAGCGGCGTCGGCAACTGCATCAACATGCTGTCGCTGATGGCGAGCTGCCGCTTTCCTTTGCTGGCGCTGGTGACGATGCGCGGCGAATGGGCCGAGTTCAATCCCTGGCAGATTCCGATGGGCAAGGCGACCCGGCCAACGCTCGAGGCCATGGGCGTCACCGTGCTGCGGCTGGACAACCCCGATGACGCCGAGGAGGTGATCTCGGCCGCCGCCTCGCTCGCGTTTGACGGCGACCAGCAGGTCGCGGTGCTGATCTCGCAGCGGATGATCGGCCGCAAGAAGTGGACGAAGGAGACGCATTGATGTCAGCGCCAACAGGCACCCTGGATCGCCGCGCCGCCGTGAAGGCTCTGCTCGCCGACCGCGGCGACCTGCTCGTGATCTCCGGGCTGGGCTCCTCGACCTATGATGTGTTCGACGCCGGCGAGCATCCCGGCAATTTCTATCTGTGGGGCGCGATGGGCGGCGCCGCGATGATCGGCCTCGGCCTCGCTCTGGCGCAGCCGAAGCGGCCGGTGCTGGTCGTTACCGGTGACGGCGAGCAACTCATGGGGATCGGCAGCCTGCTCACGATTGCGACCAAGCAGCCCGGCAATCTCTCGATCGCCGTGCTCGATAACGGCCAGTACGGCGAGACCGGGATGCAGCTCAGCCATTCCGGCCTTGGTGCGAAGCTCGACGTGATCGCGCGCGGCGCGGGGATCGCCGATGTCACCGACATCGTCGATATGGCCGGGATCGACAGTTTCCGCGCGAAGCTGCGCGACCTCACGGACGGCCCGCGGCTGGCGCGGATCAGAATCGCGGCCGGCGAACTCGAACGCGCGCTGCCGCCGCGCGACGGCAGCTATCTCAAGAACCGCTTCCGCGGCCATCTCGGCTTCGCGGTGAATTGAGAGCAGGTGATGTGCGCAGCCTCGTCATTGCGAGGAGCTCGCGACAAAATTGCAAGGCAATTTTGCGCTGAAGCGACGAAGCAATCCATGCCTCCGCGCTCGGCGCGCGATGTATTGCTTCGCTTCGCTCGCAATGACAAGAATAGCGCTACGCAGCGCGCCCGCGAGTCCATGGGGTCATGTGTCTTAAGCGACAGACGCGCTCAGGTGAGCTGGATATCCCAGAGCCCTTCGGCGCGGCACGCGGCAACCTCGTCGCGCAACAGCTTTGCGATCAGCGTGATCGCGTTCGAGCCGGGATGCTCGACCGGCGAGGCCAGCGTCAGTTCGCGCCGCGGCGCGGGCCGCGCGATCGGCGCGGTCTCGAGCCGTCCGTCGGCGACCTCGCCGCGCACCGAGGACGGTGGCAGCAGCGTGTATCCGAGCCCCTCCTCGACCAGGCTGGTCAGCACGCGAAACGAATCCGCCTCGAGCCTGACGTCGAGGTCGACCTTCTTCTTCGCCGCCGCATGCTCGATCAGCGCGCGGAGCCCGTGTGAATGACTTGGCAGCACCAGGCGTTGGCGCATCAGCCAGCCGAGTTCGACCTGCTTCTTCTGCTTCAGCCCGCCGCCGGGCGGGCCAACCGCGACGATGCTGTCGCGGCCGAGGCTTTGCACCGCCAGATGCAGATCGACCGACGGGCCGTAGATCACCGCAAGGTCCATCTCGCCACGGTGCAGCCACTCGATCAGATGGCCGCTGTAGCTCTCGACGATGCAGAGCGAGATGCCGGGATAGCGTTCCACCGTGCGCCGCGCCAGCCGCGCCGAGATCACGCAGCTCACCGTCGGCACCAGCCCGAGGACGACGCGCCCGGACGGCGCGCGACCGGCGGATTGGATGTCGTCGCGGATCTGATCGATCTGCCTTACGATACCGCCGGTGCGCGCCAGCAGCAGCTTGCCGGCATCGGTCAGCACCATGCCGCGGCCGTTGCGCGTGAACAATTCGGTGCGCAGCTCGTGCTCGAGCAGCTTGATCTGGCGGCTCAGCGCCGGCTGCGCAACGCGCAGGGTATCGGATGCTTTGCTCAGGCTCCCGAGTTCCGCGACGCACGCAAAGGTCCTAAGCTGGCGGAAATCCATACTTGCCAATCCTGGAAGGCAGGTTCATACGCTATAACAAAACAGCATAGGGAGTTTACCGGGGCCCCACAACAGCGGGCGTTTTCTTCACGCGAACCGTACCCAGTTCGCTCGAACACGCTCTGGCGCAACCTCTCGGCAAGACAACATCATGACCGCACACGACCAACAGCTCGACGACCATTCCGACATCCGCGACGCGGTGGCAAAGCTCTGCGCGCAGTTCCCCGGCGAATACTGGCGCAAGCTCGATCGCCAGATGGCCTATCCGAAGGAGTTCGTCGATGCGCTGACGCAGGCTGGCTACCTCTCGGTGCTGATCCCCGAGGAGTATGGCGGCGCGGGCCTGAAATTGTCGGCGGCCGCGGCGATCCTGGAAGAGATCCAGCGCGCGGGCTGCAACGGCGGCGGCTGTCATGCCCAGATGTACACGATGGGCACCGTGCTGCGGCACGGCAATGAGGCGCAGAAGGCAAAGTACCTGCCGAAGGTCGCGACCGGCGAATTGCGATTGCAGGCGTTCGGCGTCACCGAGCCGACCAGCGGCACCGACACCTCGTCGTTGAAGACCTTTGCGCGCCGCGAGGGCGACCACTACGTCGTCAACGGCCAGAAGATCTGGACCAGCCGCGCCGAATATTCCGACCTGATGATCCTGCTCGCGCGCACGACGCCAAAGGAGCAATCCAGGAAACGCACCGACGGGCTTTCGGTGTTCATCGTCGACATGCGCGAGGTGAAGGGCAAAGGGCTGGAGATTCGCCCGATCCGCACCATGATGAACCACGCCACGACAGAGGTGTTCTTCACCGACATGAAGGTGCCGGCGGAGAACCTGATCGGCGAGGAAGGCAAGGGCTTCCGCTACATCCTCTCCGGCATGAATGCCGAGCGCATCCTGATCGCGGCCGAATGCATCGGTGACGCCAAGTGGTTCATCAAGAAGGCCACCGACTACGCCAAGGAGCGCAGCGTGTTCGGCCGGCCGATCGGCCAGAATCAAGGCATCCAGTTCCCGATCGCCAAGGCCTACGCATCGATGCGCGCAGCCGAATTGATGGTGAAGGAAGCCACCCGCAAATATGAAGCCGGGCTTGATTGCGGCGCCGAGGCCAACATGGCCAAAATGCTGGCGGCGGACGCCTCCTGGGAAGCGGCCAATGCTTGCGTGCAGACCCATGGCGGCTTCGGCTTCGCGGAGGAATACGACATCGAGCGCAAGTTCCGCGAGACGCGGCTCTACCAAGTGGCGCCGATCTCGACCAACCTGATCCTGTCCTATGTCGCCGAGCACGTGCTTGGCATGCCCCGCTCCTATTGAGTTCGCATCATGTTGCCCTTGGAAGGATTGACCGTCATCGCCGTCGAGCAGGCGGTTGCTGCGCCGTTCTGCTCGTCGCGCCTCGCCGATGCCGGCGCCCACGTCATCAAAGTGGAGCGGCCCGAGGGCGATTTCGCCCGCGGTTACGATGCCGCGGCGAAGGGCCAGAGCAGCTATTTCGTCTGGCTCAACCGCGGCAAGGATTCGGTGGTGATCGATCTCGCCACCAAGGAAGGCCGCGCCAGGCTGGAAGAACTGATATCGAGCGCCGACGTGTTGCTGCAAAACCTCAAGCCGGGCTCAATGGACAAGCTCGGCTTCTCGCGCGAGCGGCTGCGCAAGGACTATCCGAAGCTGATCATGTGCACGATCACAGGCTATGGCGACACCGGCCCCTATGCCGACCGCAAGGCCTATGATCTCCTGATCCAGGCCGAGAGCGGCCTGGCCTCGATCACCGGCGGACCGGAAGGCGCCTCGCGCGTTGGCATGTCGATCGTCGACGTCGCGACCGGCGCCACCGCGCATGCCTCGATCCTGGAAGCACTGATCGGGCGCAGCCGCACCGGACAGGGAGCCGACATCCGCATCTCGATGTTCGACGTGATGGCGGACTGGCTCACCGTGCCGCTGCTCAATGCCGAGGACGGCAAGCCGCCGAAGCGGATCGGCCTCGCCCATCCCTCGATCGCCCCCTATGGCGTGTTCCGCTCGAAGGACGGCAAAGAGATTCTGATCTCGATCCAGAGCGAGCGCGAGTGGAAGAAGCTGTGCGCCGAGGTGCTCGGCCAGCCTGGCCTGCCCGATGATCCGCGCTTTGCCAACATGGTCGAGCGCGTGCGCAACCGCGCGGCTACCGACCAGATGGTCGCCGACGCCTTCGGCAGGCTGACGCGCGAGGAGCTGCTGGCGAAGCTCGCGGCGGCCGACATCGCCTTCGCCGAAGTCAACAGCATGAGCGACCTTGCGAAGCATCCGCATCTCCGCCGCATCGAGGTCGACACGCCGAACGGCCGCGTCAGCTATCCGGCGCCAGCCGCGATCGTCGTCGGCGAGGACAGGCACTACGGCAAGGTGCCTGCGATCGGCGAACACACCAAACGTTAGGATGTGATGAGATCAGGTCCAATTGCAGCCGCGAACGAACCGCGCTCCCTCTCCCGCTTGCGGGGGAGGGCTGGGGTGGGGGTATCGCCACGAGTCGGACCGATTGAGTGGAGAGAACCCCCACCCGCATCGCATCTATCGATGCGATGCGACCTCCCCCGCAAGCGGGAGAGGTGCAGCGAGTCTGTCGACAGACCGCGCCAACCTAACTTCACCTCACCCTCAAAACCACCTGCCCGGGCAAGACAATCATGAACGACACACTCGATCTCGATCATCTCCGCCAGTGGATCGGCCGCAGCGCGGAAGCGACCGACGTCGTCACCGCCCATCTGGTGATGGGTCTGCGCGCGACTCTGTTCCAGGAGATCGGCGAGCCGAAGCCAGGCGACGCCGCGCCGTGGACCACGCATTGGTGCCTCGGCCAGCCGGTGTTTCCGATGTCGCAACTCGGGCCCGACGGCCATCCGACCCGCGGCGGCTTCCTGCCGCCGGTGCCGCTGCCGCGCCGGATGTGGGCCGGCGGCGAACTGGAATTCTTCGACAGCTTACGCGTTGGCGACGAGCCGAAGCGGACCTCGCGCATCGCCGATGTCACGGTGAAATCGGGCTCGACCGGCACGCTGTGCTTCGTCTCGGTCAATCATGAGGTGACGACGTCGCGTGGGCTGGCGATCCGCGAGCGGCAGGACATCGTCTATCGCGAGATGACGAGCGCGCCGTCGGCTGCGCCCGCCAAGGCGCCGCCGCCTCCCCCGGTCGCACAGCATCGCGAGAGCCACGTCTCCGATCCGGTGCTGCTGTTCCGCTACTCGGCGCTGACCTTCAACGGCCACCGCATCCACTACGATCGCGATTACGTCACCAAGATCGAGGGTTATCCAGGCCTGATCTTCCACGGCCCGCTGCAAGCCTCCTTCATCGTCGAGTTCGCCGCCAAGCTGCACGGCGGCAAGGTGCCGAGGAAGCTGGTCTATCGCGGTGTGCAGCCGTTGTTCGAGGGCAGCGAGTTCTCGATCAATGCCAGCGAGAAGGACGGCAGCCTGGAGCTGTGGGTCGCGAATGCGGAAGGACAGCCGACCATGAAGGGCACGGCGACCTGGTAGGGCGACGGCCGGACACTTATCAGGACAGCGACGCGTAAGAGGCGCCTTTCACCGGCGCCTCGCATCCCTTATTGTGATCGGATTCAGCCTTGGATCGCAGGATCATGAGTCGTTTCTGGAGTTCGGTCGTCAAGGATCTGTCGCCCTACGTGCCGGGCGAGCAGCCGAAGATCGATGGCCTCGTCAAGCTCAACACCAACGAGAATCCCTACGCGCCCTCACCGCACGCGCTGGCTGCGATCTCCGCGACGATGGATCGGCTGCGGCTCTACCCCGATCCGAGCGCGACCGCCCTGCGCGAAACGATCGCCGCCCGCTACGGCGTCGCGCCTGACGAGGTGTTCGTCGGCAACGGCTCCGATGAGATTCTGGCCCACACCTTCCAAGCGCTGCTGAAGCATGATGCACCGCTGCTGTTCCCCGACATCACCTACAGTTTCTACCCGGTCTATTGCCGCCTCTACGGCATCCAGTACGAAACAGTGCCGCTCGATGCCGCGATGCGGGTGCAGCTTGCCGACTACCAGCGGCCGGGCAGCGCCATCCTGCTGTGCAACCCGAACGCCCCGACCGGCGTCGCGCTGCCGCGCACTTCAATCGAGACACTCGTCACCGAACACCCGGACCGGCTCGTGGTGGTCGACGAGGCCTATGTCGACTTCGGCGCCGAGAGCGCCGTGCCGCTGGTCGCCCGCCACGACAACCTCCTTGTGATCCAGACCCTCTCCAAGTCGCGCGCGCTGGCGGGCTTGCGCGTCGGCTTCGCCATTGGCCAACGCCCGTTGATCGAGGCGCTGGAGCGGGTGAAGGACAGCTTCAACTCCTATCCGCTGGATTGCCTTGCGCTCGCCGGCGCGGCTGCCGCCATCAGAGACGACGCCTGGTTTCAGGAGACGCGCACGCGCATCATCGCGAGCCGTGAGACGTTGGCTCGCGGCCTCTCCGAGCTGGGCTTCGAGGTGCTGCCATCGCAGGCGAACTTCGTGTTCGCGCGCCATCCTAGCCATCGCGGCGCAGAACTTGCGGCCAGGCTGCGGGAGCGGGCTGTTCTGGTGCGGCACTTCCAGAAGCCGCGGATCGAGGACTTCCTGCGCATCACGGTCGGAACCGACGAGCAATGCGGGCGCCTGCTGGCGCTGCTGCGTGACATCATCTGATTTTCGCATTGGCCATCCGCAGCGACATCGCTTGCGATCGATGCCGGCTCCACGCATAGTGCCACCATCGAATAACAACTAAGAGCTGATAGGGAGGCAATCATGAGGACGCTCGCAGCCGCGCTGTGCGCGCTGGCGCTGCTCACATCAGGTGCACAGGCTCAGACATTGAAGGACTTCATGGCTACAGTCATGAAGAAGTGGACCGCGCCGTTCGAGCCGTACCACCTGATCGGCGACATCTATTATGTCGGCACTGACGGGATCGCGGTCTACATCATCAAGACCTCCCAGGGATTGATCCTGATGGACACGGCGATGCAGCAGTCGACCGGTATGATCAAGGACAACATCACCAAGCTCGGCTTCAAGATCGGCGACATCAAATACATCCTCAACTCGCACGCTCATCTCGACCACACCGGCGGCTTTGCCGAGATCAAGAAGGAGACCGGCGCGCAATTGATCGCCGGTGAGCGCGATAAGCCGTTGCTCGAGGGCGGCTACTATCCCGGCGACGAGAACAACGCCGATCTCGCCTTCACGCCGGTGAAAGTCGATCGCGTCGTGAAGGAAGGCGACAAGGTGACGCTCGGCGACACCACGCTGACCGCGCATGCGACGCCCGGCCACTCGCCCGGCTGCACGAGCTGGGAGATGACGGTCAAGGACGGCAACCAGGAGCGCAACGTGCTGTTCTTCTGCAGCGGAACGGTGGCGCTGAACCGGCTGGTCGGACACCCAACCTATCCCGGCATCGTCGACGACTACCGCTCGACCTTCGCCAGGGTCAAGGCGATGAAGGTCGACGTGCTGCTTGGCCCGCATCCCGAGGTCTACGACATGCAAGCCAAGCGCGCGCAGATGAAGGACGGCGCGCCGAACCCGTTCGTCAAGCCCGGTGAGAATGCGACCTATGTCGCGGGGCTCGAACAGGACTTCGACAAGCAGCTCGCCAAGCAAACAGCCGCGTTGCAGAAGGCCAATTAGCCCGCATCTTCGGCCGTTGCCTTGGCAACTATGGGTCGCAGCGGCTTGACATCGCGAGGCAATCCATCGACAGGTGGATTGCCTTTCCGCTTTTGCCGCTCGCATTGACGGAACGTAACGAACTGGAATTGGGAGCCGCCCGATGTCATCCCGCAAGCCCGCCGCCGCGAAAGGCAAGGCCGTCACCGTCAAGGACGCCACCTTTGGTCTCCTGCGCGCATGGGGTATCAAAAAGGTGTTCGGCAATCCCGGCTCGACCGAGCTGCCGTTCCTGAGCGATTGGCCCGACGACATCGACTACGTGCTCGGCCTTCAGGAGGCATCCGTGGTCGGCATGGCCGACGGCTATGCGCTGGCAACGCGCAATGCCGGCTTCGTCAACTTGCACTCGGCGGCCGGCGTCGGCAATGCGCTCGGCAATATCTACAACGCCTACCGCAACCAGACGCCGCTCGTGATCACGGCGGGACAGCAGGCGCGCTCGATCATGCCGCTGCAGGCCTTTCTCTATGCCGAGCGGGCCAGCGAATTTCCGCGACCTTACGTGAAGTTCGCGGTCGAGCCCGCGCGCGCCGAGGACGTACCGGCGGCGATCGCGCGCGCCTACTACGTCGCAATGCAGCCGCCCTGCGGGCCGACCTTCGTCTCGGTGCCGATCGACGACTGGAGCCATGCGACGCAGCCGCTCGAGGCGCGCGCCGTCAGCCGCGACATCGGGCCCGATCTCGCAGCGATGGAGGCGCTGGTGGCTGCGCTCGGCGACGCCAAGCGCCCTGCTCTCGTCGTCGGCCCTGCCGTCGACCGCGCCGAGGCCGTCGATCTGATGGTGAAGGTTGCGGAGAAGGCCAGGGCCGCGGTCTGGGTCAGCCCGTTCTCGGCGCGCTGTTCGTTTCCTGAGCGTCATCCGCAATTCGCCGGCTTCCTGCATGCCTCGCCCGGCCAACTCTCCGATGCGCTGCGCGACCACGATCTCGTGGTGGTGATTGGCGCCCCGGTGTTCACCTTCCATGTCGAGGGCCATGCTGCGATCTTCGACGGATCGACCCCGATCTTCCAGATTACCGACGATCCCGACGCCGCCGCGATGACACCGACGGGACGCAGCATCATCGCCACCATGAAGCCGGCGCTGTCGGTGCTGCTCGACATGCTGCCGGAAACCGGACGCGCCGCACCCGCCGGCCGCATTCTGCCACCAGTGCCCGCTGCGAGCGATCCGATCCCCGCCGAATATGCGCTGCATGCGCTCGCGGCCGCGATGGGGCCGCAGGATGCACTGGTCGAGGAGGTGCCGTCGCATCGTCCGCTGATGCAGAAGGTGATGCCGATGCGCGGCCAGGATTCGTTCTACACCATGGCGAGCGGCGGCCTCGGCTACAGCCTGCCCGCCGCGGTCGGCATGGCGCTCGGCCGCCGCGAGGGACGCACCGTCTGCCTGATCGGCGACGGCTCGGCGATGTATTCGATCCAGGCGCTGTGGACCGCGGCCCAGCGCAAGCTGCCGCTCACGGTTGTGGTCATGAACAATTCCGGCTACGGCGCGATGCGCTCGTTCCGCCAGGTGATGCAGGTGCGCAACGTGCCCGGCCTGGAATTGCCCGACATCGATTTCGTCAAGCTCGCCGAGGGCATGGGCTGCGACGCGGTGCGGGTGACGAAATCGACCGATCTCGCCAGCGCCTACAAGCGCGCGCTCGCGCATCAAGGCGCGAGCCTGGTCGAAGTGATGGTGGATTCCGCCGTGCCGCTGCTCTACGCGAAGAGTTAATCCGCCGTCTCGGCAGGTCATTGCGAGCGAAGCGAAGCAATCCACTCTCTACCCACTCGTAAGGCGTTGGCGGCTGGGTTTCCCTCCCCGCTTGCGGCAGGGCTATCGCATATGCCGCCTTGGATGGCTGCGCACGTACTCGGCCTCGTGATTCGAGACGCGCCGCAAGCGACGCTCCTCACCATGAGGGTCTACTATTGTGCCGCAAGACAAGACGTCATCCTGAGGAGCCCGCCAAAAAGGCGGGCGTCTCGAAGGATGGGCCACAGGGCGTTTTTTCCAAATGCGATTGCCCTACCGCCTGCGGGGCACGGTTAGGGAGAGGGGTGCCACACGGCATGCTCCCTCGATATGCGTCTCAACGATGCGCGACCGAACTTGCGAGACAGAGGCTTGCGGCGATCATCTCGCTCGGGGCTTATCCCTCTCCCCAGCCCTCCCCCGCAAGGGGGGAGGGAGCCGGCCTGTGCGTTCACCTCACATGAACGCCTAGCGACAACGGAGGCGCAACGCACGTGCTCGCCACCCTCGCCTTCGATCACTTCCCGTGCGCTTCGCGCATCTTGGCCTGGATCTTGGCCATGCCGCCGATCCAGCGGTCGTAATTCTCGGTCTTCTTGCGCATGTAGCCGAGCACCTGCGGATGCGGCAGGATCAGGAACGTCTCCTGCTCGATGCCCCTCAGCGCATCCTGCGCGACCTGCTCCGGCGTCAAATCGCCGTCGCCGGATTGCGGGCCCTTTGGAATCGAACGCAGCATGTTGGTATCGACGCCTTGCGGACAGAGGATCGAGACCTTGATGTTGTCGGCGCGGTGCGAGATCGCGAGGTTTTCGGCAAAGCCAACCGCCGCATGCTTGGTGGTCGAATAGGCCGGGCTGCCGACTTGCGACAAAAGGCCCGCGGCGGAGATCGTGTTGAGGAAATAGCCGCCGCCGCGCGCCTTCATGCGCGGCACCAGATGGCGCGCGGCATAGACATGCGCCATCACATGGATCGCCCAGCTCCGCGACCACGGCTCGTCCGAGGTGCCGCCGGCATTCAGCGACAAGGGATCGAAGCCGCCGCCAATGCCGGCATTGGAGCAGAACAGCGCGATCGGGCCGAACATCCGCTCGGTCTCCTCGATCACATGCAGGACGTTCTTCTCCTGCCCGACATCGCATTTGAACGCCGCGCCGCCGACCGAGGCCGCGACCTTCTCGGCGGCCGCATGATCGAGATCGACCACCACGATCTTGGACGCGCCGGCGCCATGGAACGCCTCGCACAGCGCCTTGCCGATGCCATTGCCACCGCCGGTGACCACCACAATTTTACCAGCCACCTGCATGGCCATCCTCCCGATATCTCGATCTCATAGCACGTTCCGGAAACCGGAAGCGGGCGCCCAAGAGATCATGCCCAAACTAAGAGGGATCATGATAACCCAACTTTCGCCGGCGCAGCTCGTTTTCGGAAGACGGCCGCCCACGATCTTGCGGCGCCGCTTGTGGGGATTGGTGTCCGCTCAGCTCGCCAGCACGACGTCGAACACGGCCGTGTAGTGGCAGGCGGCGCCAAGCAGCACAAAGCAGTGCCAGATCGCGTTCTGGAAGCGCAGCCGCCGCCAGGTGTGGAAGATCACGCCGAGGCTGTACAGAATGCCGCCGGCAAGCACAAAGCCGAGCGCCATCGACGGCAGCGCCTTCACCACGGCGTCACGGAGCATGATGCCGCTCCAGCCCATCGCGAGATAAAGCCCGACCGAAAGCCGATCGAAGCGGCCGGGATAAGCGAGCTTCAGCCAGATGCCGACGATCGCCACGCACCACACGCCGACGAGCAGCGCGATCGCGAAAGCACTGTCCTTCAGTTCCACGATGAACGGCGTGTAAGTGGCTGCGATCAGCAGATAGATCGCCGAGTGATCGAAGCGCCGCAACACCCATTTCGCGCGCGACACCGGCCAGAGATTATAGGTCGCCGACAGCACCAGCATCGCGAGCAGGCCGACGACATAGACCGACACCACGGCAACGTCGAAGCCGCTGGCATAGACCGAGGTCAGCACAATCAGCGCGGTCGCGGCGACCAGCCCGAAGCAGACGCCGACAAGATGCACGACGCCGTCGGCGATCAGCTCGGCGCGATCGTAGTTCCACAGCGCGGCGCCGGCCGCGTGGATCGAGGACGATGCGAGTTGCTTCAGGCGGAAGATCGTCATTTGCGGGACGCTTTCCTCAGTGCCATTAAACATGGGTGTCGCGGGGACGGCCGCTCGTTCAATCCCCTCGCCTGCAAAGGCGCCGGAAATGTGAAGCTTGATTTTGGCCCGATAATCGCCACCTTGCGGGTGACGACCCGCCTCATTTGGTCACTCCCGCCAGGTTTCTCCAGACCTCCATGGCCCCCAGTTTTTCTGACATCGTCGAGGAAGCGCGTCTCTCGGCGCGGGCGCTGCTCGACTATGGCGAGGGCTTTTTCAATCCGACGGTGCGGCTCGGCGTCACCGGCCTGTCGCGCGCCGGCAAGACGGTATTCATCACAGCCTTGGTGCACGGGCTGACCCGCGGCGGTCGATTTCCCGTATTCGAAGCCTATGCCTCAGGGCGGATCGCCCGCGCACGCCTTGCGCCACAGCCTGACGACGCGGTGCCGCGCTTCGCCTATGAGAACCATGTCCGCACCCTGATCGAGGAGCGGCGCTGGCCGAATTCGACCACCGACATCTCCGAGTTGCGGCTGGTGATCGACTATCAGCGGCAAAATGGCGCGGACCGCACGCTGACCCTCGACATCGTCGATTATCCCGGCGAGTGGCTGCTCGACCTGCCACTGCTCAACAAGAGCTACGAGCAATGGTCGGCGGAGAGCCTGGCGCTGTCGCGCGAGCCGCTGCGCGCCGCCCTCGCCGCGCCGTGGCACGCGCATCTCGCAACGCTGAAGCCCGAGGGTAAGGAGGACGAGCAGGCCGCGCTTGCCGAAGCCAAGCTGTTCACCGACTACCTGCGTGCCTGCCGCGACGAGCGCTTCGCGATGAGCCTGCTGCCGCCCGGTCGTTTCCTGATGCCCGGCAATCTCGCCGACACCCCGGCGCTGACCTTCGCCCCGCTCGACGTGCCCGCCGACGGGAGCGCGCCCGACGGCTCGCTATGGGCGATGATGCGGCGGCGCTATGAGGCCTACCAGGACGTCGTGGTGCGCCCATTTTTCCGGGATCATTTCGCGCGGCTGGACCGCCAGATCGTGCTGGCCGACGCGCTCGCCGCATTCAATGCAGGGCCGGAGGCACTGCACGACCTCGAAGCCGCGCTCGCCGGCATCCTCGACTGCTTCCGGATCGGCCGCAGCACGATCTTGAGCGCGCTGTTCCGGCCGCGCATCGACCGCATCCTGTTCGCGGCGACCAAGGCCGATCATCTGCACCACCAGAGCCACGACCGGCTCGAGGCGGTGCTGCGGCGGATCGTAGCCAAGGCCGCCGAGCGCGCCGAATATGCCGGCGCCGCCATCGACGTGGTGGCGCTCGCCGCCGTGCGCGCCACCCGCGAGGCACAGGTGCAACGCGGCCGCGACACACTGCCCTCAATCCTCGGCACACCGGCGCCGGGCGAAGTCGCCAATGGCGAGACGCTCGACGGCGAGACCGAGGTCGCGACCTTTCCGGGCGATTTGCCCGACAATCCCGAGGCCCTGCTCCGGGGCGGATTTCGCGGCCTCTCCAGCGCGGGTGCCGAGGCGGCCGATTACCGCTTCTTGCGCTTCCGGCCGCCGAGGCTGGAACGAAACAGCGACGGCGATCCCACGCTGCCTCACATCCGCCTTGACCGCGCCCTCCAGTTCCTGATCGGAGACAAACTGCAATGAACGACAAGACGCCTTACCGGCGGCCGGCGACGTTCAAGCTCGACGATCCCGGCGTGGTCGTGATGGATCCTGAGGATGCCGGCCACTTCGCCCGCGGCACGATCCAGATCGTGCCCGAGGCCGAGGCACCGCAACTGCCTGTTGCGATCGATGCGCCGCTGCTGCCGGTGCGCCGCGGCTTCCGCTGGGGCGCACTGTTCTGGAGCGCCGTTGCAGGCCTCGTGCTGCTCGGCACCGGGCTCGGCGTCGTCAATCTGATCGAGGATCTGTTCGCGCGCAATCAGGGTCTCGGCGTCCTCGGGCTGGCCTTTGCGATCATTGCGGCCGTCGCACTGGTGGTCGTGATCGCGCGCGAAGCGATCGGGCTGGCGCGGCTTGCGACCATCGAGAAGCTGCATCTGCGCGCAGCCGAGGTGCTCGCCAGCGACGATCGCGCGGCGAGCCGAACGGTCGTCGCCGATCTGCTCAGGCTCGCGCACCAGACCCCGCAGCTCGCGCGCGCACGCAACACGCTGCGGAGCCACACCGATGATATCATTGATGGCGCGGACATGATCCGCCTCGCCGAGCGCGAATTGATGGCGCCGCTCGACGAAGAAGCACGGCGGCTGGTCTCCGCGGCGGCGCAGCGCGTCTCCGTCGTCACCGCGGTCAGCCCGCGCGCTGCGATCGACGTGCTGTTCGTGTTCGTGTCGGCGTTACGGATGATCCGGCAACTGGCGCGGCTCTATGGCGGGCGGCCCGGTACGCTCGGCATGATCAGCCTGATGCGGCGCGTGATCGCGCATCTGGCGATCACCGGCGGCATGGCCGCGAGCGACAGCCTGATCCAGCAGATGCTTGGTCACGGCATCGCCGCCAAACTCTCGCAGCGGCTCGGCGAAGGCGTGCTCAACGGCCTCCTGACCGCGCGGCTCGGGCTTGCGGCGATCGACGTCACCCGCCCGCTTCCGTTCAACGCACTGCCGCGCCCGGCGCTCGCCGACCTCGCCAAGGACCTGCTGCGCAAGGGCGAGGGAGAGGAATAAGCGTCACATCAGCGCGCGCGATGCCAGTTGCTGCGCCCTCTCCCCTTGTGGGAGAGGGCAACTCCGTGAGGGGTAGCTATCCACGCGCATCTCACGCGCGAAGAGAGACCCCTCATCCGGCAGCCTTCGGCTGCCACCTTCTGCCACAAGGGAAGAAGGTGACGTCGCAAGGCTCCATCAGCATCACCAACACGCGCCAGCGGAAGAAGGTGGTGTCCGGCGGCGGCGACAAATCGGGCGTCCAGCCGCTGATCTTTTCCAGCGAATAGGTGTCCATCACTGTGCCGCGCCAGCTCCGCACCACGCGCTCGAGCGGCTGCCGCACGGCTGATGTCTCGTTCCACAGCGGCAGATTGTTCTCGGGCTCGCGTCCGACATAAAGGCCGACATGATCGCGGATCATGTTCATCCCGGGATCGGCAAAGCCCTGGTAGCGGCCGCGCTCGTTGATCTCGACCACCGGCACCTGCCCGCGCAAAAACCAGCGCAGCATCGCATAGGTGCGATAATCCGTGGTCGCGACCCAGGTCGCACCGGTTGCCTGCAATTGCGCCTCGGTGCGCGCGGCGACCACGTCGTAGCCGGCCTCGGTGCCGATCGGATCGGTGTGGCCGGTCAGATTCCACGGCACCACCATGTAATACAGGAACACGCAGACCACGAAGGCGATGCCTGTCGTGACCGCGGTGCGCGCCCAGAACACGGTCGATTTGACCAAGCGGACCGACCAGCCCTCGAACGGCATCCGCGTGACGTTGATGGCAACGGCCGCAAAACCGGCGGGCCACAGGAACATCGGCCAGGTGTCACCGACCCGCAGCGTCAGCGATTTCCAGAAGAAATACGCGAACGGCACCAGCACCGCCGTCGACAGCAGGATCGCGACTGGCTCGCGACCGCGATAGCCGCGCCATGCCGTCAACGCCGCGCCGAACAGCGTGACCGGCAACAACACGAAGCCGACCAGGCCGAACTGCATGCCGATAAATTCGCCGACGGTACGCAACAGGAAGGAGCCTTCCGTCGTGGCGCGCACCGCCTGGAAGCGGAACGAGGCCCAGTCGTGCCCGGCATTCCAGATCAGGACCGGCGAGAACACCGCGATCGAGATCACCGCGGCGAGGTAGGGATACGGGCTGCGCAGCCAGCGCCAGCGCCAGTCCGGTACCAGCGCAAAGGCCAGCACCGCCGGCGCCAGCATGATGGCGGTGAATTTTGACAGCAGCGCCAACCCGGCGAACAGCCCGGTGGCGAGCCACCAGCGCCCGTCATTGCTCTGCGCAAGCCGCACCAGCGACCACAGCATCGCCACCGCGAACGGAATCATTGCGGTGTCGGGCGCGACCTTGGCCATCAACAGCCCGTAATAGAGCGCCGCCTCCGGCAGCAGCAGCGCCAGAATGACGACCCGGATGTTGTTGCCGGTGACGCGGCGGACGATGTCGGCGAGCAAGAGCTGCATCACCAGCATCGCCACGATGCCGCTGAAGCGGACGCCGAGATTGGTGTCGCCGAAGATCGTGGTGCCGAAACGGATCAACCAAGCGATCATCGGCGGATGATCGAGGAACGACAGCACGTGCTCCTTCGACCAGGTCCAGTAATAGGCCTCGTCCGTGCGCAGATCGAGCACGGAAGCATAGACCAGCCGCATCGCGGTCATGGCGACCATCACGGCGACGACGCCACGCCACCGCGGCGCGCGCGAACGGGCCGGCTTAACGCTGATGTTATCGGCAGGGGCTATCGTCACGGCGCGCTTTTTGTTCGACTCTTGCAGGGGTGTCAACGTATTGCAGCGGCGGATATCACCCCTCGCGCCCGGCCGTAATGGTGTTCATCGCGGGAATTAAACACTAGACTTGCCAATCATGACTCACATGGCCTCCGCCTCGCGTGAACATTTGCAGGAGATGGTCCGCGGCGTCGGCCTGCGGCAGGTCCGCCTGGTCAGCGGCTCGATCATGTTCGCCTATCTGGTCAGCCATTTCCTCAACCACGCGCTCGGCAATATCTCGATGGAGGCGCTGGCGATCGGCGTCCATTACCACACCGAATTCTGGCAGTTCCTCCCGGTCGCGATCGTGTTCTACAGCGCCTGCCTGGTGCATACCGCGCTCGGCATCTGGGCGCTGTACCGGCGCCGCGAATTCCGCTGGAGAGCGATCGAACCGTTGCAGCTCGTGCTCGGCCTCAGCATCCCGATGCTGATTATCGTCCATATCGTCGGCGTGCGGCTCGGACAGACCCTGTTCAGGCAAGAGAAGCTCTATCCGCAGGAACTGTACACGTTCTTCGTCGCGTCACCGAACCGGCTATGGACCATGCTGGCAGTGCTGGTGATCGCCTGGGTGCATGGCTGCATCGGCCTGTATTTCTGGTTCCGCCTGCGCCCGTTCTTCAAGCGCGCCGCACCATTCCTGCTCGCCGCCGCCGTGTTGATCCCGACGCTGGCAATGCTCGGCATCTACCAGGGCGGCCGCGCCACGATCGCCGACGCCAACGATCCGGCCTGGCGGCAACAGGAGCTGTCGGCCCGGAATCTCGGAACGGCGGCCGAAAGCGAGCTGCTCGACACGATCGCGAACGGCTTGACGACCGGCTATCTCGGCCTGCTCGGCCTCGTCGTCCTTGCACGCGGCGCGCGCACTTTGCTGGAACGCCGCGGCGGCATGATTGCGCTGTCCTACGGCAACGGCCGCACCGTCCGGGTGCCGAAGGGCTGGAGCGTGCTGGAGGCGAGCCTACGCAACAATGTGCCGCATGCCAGCGTCTGCGGCGGCCGCGCCCGCTGCTCGACCTGCCGCATCCGCATCGTCGGCGACTACGCAAAGCTCCCGGCGCCCTCGCCGCGTGAGGCCTTCGTGCTGCACCGGGTCGGCAGTGACGATCCGTCGATCCGGCTGGCCTGTCAGTTGCGGCCAACCGCCGACCTGACGTTCTTCCAGCTATTCCTGCCGCACACGATGTCGGCGAATGCGCACGTGACCAATCCGGCGCGGATCGGCCAGGAGCGCTATCTCGTCAGCATGTTCGTCGACATGCGCGGCTCGACGCAACTTGCCGAGAAGCGGCTGCCATTCGACACCGTGTTCATCGTCAACCGCTTCCTCGGCGCGGTGTCGCAGGCGGTGCTGGAGGCCGGTGGACGTCCGAATCAGTTCATCGGCGACGGCATGCTGGCGCTGTTCGGGCTCGCTACCGGCCGCCAGGAGGCCTGTCGCCAGGCGCTCCGTGCGGCAGCCCTGATCGCAACTCATGTCGACGACCTGAATCAGTTCCTCAGCCACGATCTGCGCGAGCCGATCCGCTTCGGCATCGGCATTCATGGCGGCGAGGTGATCGTCGGCGACATCGGCTATCGTGACCACATGGTGTTCACGGCGCTCGGCGACGCCGTCAATGTCGCGGCGAGGTTGCAGGACATGACCAAGGTCCTCGCCTGCGAGGCCGTCATCTCGGACGAGGTGCGCGCCACGGCGGGGCTTGCCGAGGATGCCCTGCCCGCGCAGGAAGTCGCGATCCGCGGCCGCAACCAGCCGATGGTCGTGCGCACGGTTCAATCGACGAGCACCTTGTCGGGGCTTGTCGCCGATCAGCGCGCGGTTGCAGCCTGAAAGGTTCATTGCCGGCGCACGGAATGTGATCAGCAGCGGCGCCTGGCGCTGACGCCCTATGGCTATGGCTACCGCCCCGTGAATGTCTGCTGCTGATCGAGCCCTTGGGCCGGATCGAAATACCCCGATCGACAGCGATCAGGTTTTTCGTTGCAACGCAATGCAGATGGACGCTGCGAAAGCATCGATTGACTTGCGGTTCCCCGATGCGACATTTGTCACCTGCGCGTATTCCGCGAGGCGGATGGGCTCAGGCAATTGAGTCTGGTGATGACCGGCTCACGACAGATAAGGCTTCGGAGGAAGCGGAATGCTCGATCGACGAGACTTGATGAAGCGCGCCGGCATGGCCGCTTTGATAACGGGGCTGGGATCACGAGGCGCGCTCGCGCTCGACACCGCGACACTGCCCTTCAGCAACGGCGAACGGCCGCTGGTGCGCTATCCGCAAAAGCGCCCGATGATCGGCCAGACCAGCCGGCCGCCGCAACTGGAGACGCCGTTTGCGATCTTCAACGACGGACCGATCACGCCGAACAACGCATTCTTCGTCCGCTACCACCTCGCCGGCATCCCCTACAATCTTGATCCCGACACCTTCACGCTCGAGATCAAGGGCAAGGTCGACAAACCGCTGAAATTGTCGCTGAAGGACATCAGGAAATTGAAGGCGACCGAGATCGTCGCCGTCAACCAGTGCTCCGGCAACAGCCGCGGCTTCTTCAACCCGCGGGTCGCCGGCGGCCAGCTTGGCAACGGCGCGATGGGCTGCGCGCGCTGGCGCGGCGTGCCGCTGAAGACCGTGCTCGACATGGCCGGCGTGCAGGCCGGCGCGAAGCAGGTCACCTTCAATGGGATGGATGCTCCGGTGATGGAGACAACGCCCGACTTCGTGAAGGCGCTCGACATCGAGCACGCGCGCGACGGCGAGGTGATGCTGGCCTACGGCATGAACGGCGAGGACCTGCCGTTCCTCAACGGCTTCCCGCTCCGTCTCGTGGTGCCTGGCTATTACGGCACCTATTGGGTCAAGCACCTCAACGAGATCACCGTCATCGACAGCGTGTTCGACGGCTTCTGGATGAAATCCGCCTACCGGATCCCCGATACGCCGAACAATGCGGTCGAGCCCGGCACCGCGCCGAAGGCCACGATCCCGATCAATCGCTTCACCGTGCGCTCGTTCATCACCAGCGTCGCCGACGGCACCAAGCTGAAGGCCGGCCGCACGCTGCTGCGGGGCATCGCCTTCGACGGCGGCAAGGGCATCAAGGACGTCGCGGTGTCGACCGACGGTGGCAAGACCTGGACGCCGGCCAAGCTCGGCAAGGACCTTGGCAAATATGCGTTCCGGGAGTGGAAGCTGCCGGTGCGGCTCGCGGCCGGATCCTATGATCTGAAGGTGCGCGCCACCAACAATGCCGGCGACACCCAGCCGATGGATCCGCTGTGGAATCCGGCGGGCTACCTGCGTAACGTCGTCGAAACCGTGCACGTCACCGCGGCATGAGGAGAAGCATCATGAAGCGCAAGCTGCTCCCTGCCCTCGCCGCGATCGCGACGCTGTCGGTCGCCGCGGCCAGCGCCGCACCTGTTAACTACAAGGTCCCCGAGGAGACCGCCGTCTTCAAGCCGGGCCCCAACCTCGATGTCGTGCAGAACAATTGCAGTGGCTGCCATTCGGCAGACTACGTCAAGACGCAGCCGCCACAAGGCGAGAAGAAGAAGGACTTCTGGAAGGCCGAGGTCACCAAGATGATCAAGGTCTATGGTGCGCCGATCGACGACGCCGACGTCGGCAAGATCGTCGACTATCTGGCAGCGACCTATTGAGATGGCCCGCGTTTGTCTGTCGTGCGGGCCAAGTCCGCGCGGCAGATGCGCGGCTTGCGGCTCGCCCATGTCGGAACCGGGTGATTTTGCACTGCATCAATTGACCATGAAACAGGCAATTCGGCGCCAAAGCTCCCAAAATCGGGTTGTTTCCGGGCAAAAACACACCTTGGTTTGATCTATCCAGCTTTTCGCAAACTGCTATCCTGTATGGCACGGACGAGCCGGTTGTGCGGGGACCGGCGGTTCGTTTTCGATCGATTCCGCGGAGACGACTGGAAATGCCCAAAGGTACAGTGAAGTGGTTCAATCCGACCAAGGGTTATGGATTCATCCAGCCCGCAACGGGCGGCAAGGACATTTTCGTGCATATTTCTGCAGTTCAGAAGGCTGGTCTTCAGACGCTCAATGAAGGTCAGACGGTGGAGTACGAAGAGATCGCAAATCGCGGCAAGACTTCGGCTGAAAACCTGAAGGTCTAGCGCAACAGCGCCAGATGAACGGCGCACTCTCGGACCTCATCCGGGAGTGGGGGCCGACCCAACAAAGCCAGACAACGTGACGTTCGGCGGGGCGGGCACGATGCCCGCGCGCCATGGCGATCTAGTCGCGTCTCCAGCCGCTCAATCCTCCGTCACCCATTGGCTGACGGTCATGACATCGGGCGGCTGCAGATAGCCACGCGGCCAGAGATCGACGGCCCATTCCACCTTAGTCGCGCGCTCGACCAGCACGGCGGTGTTGTGCGGCGTCTGCATCAACTGAAACCCGCGATAATGGGGATCACCGACGTCGTGAAACTTGAACAGATTCCACGCCTGTAGCACCAGCATCAGGCTTGTGGTGTTGCGGGTCGTATCCCAGCAATCGTAATTGTGCTTGTCGTCGTTGGCGCGGAAATCGGCTTTGGCCACCCGCTTGTCGGTGCCGAGGATCGGCCCCATGCGGCGGTCGAACCAGATCACCGCCTTCTGCACCGCCGCGCGCTCGGCGGCCGCATTGGCGTGACCGGCAGCCATGATCCTGGTCAGCGCGGCCCGGTCGGCCGCCGTGAAATCGAGCATCTCACGGCGCCGGCAGACGAAGCCGTAGCAGACCGTCATCGATGACGCCGACGGTGGATAGATCGAGACCGAGGTATAAAGTTGCGCGATGCCCGCGCTGAGCTCGGATGCTCGCGCCGGCGCCGCCGAGAGTAGCGACAGCATGATCCCCGTCAGCGCACCGGCAACCCCGGTGCGCCTCGCGGATATCGGCTGATCGACGTGTTTCATGATTGCTGCCCCAATTGGCGGCAAGATACCCGCGGGCGGGTCGCGATGCCAATACGCCGGGAGCATGGCTGTGGATCGCATGAAGTGGATATCAGCCGACCGGCAATGGCGCGTCGCGCTTGACTTCTTCCATCACGGCGTAGGTCCGGGTTTCGCGCACACCCGGCAACGCCAGCAGGCTTTCGCCGAGGAAGCGGCGATAGGCCGACATGTTGGCCACACGGGCCTTGACCAGATAATCGAAGCCACCGGCCACCATGTGACACTCCAGCACTTCTGGTGCGGTCTGCACCGCCCTGGCAAACCGCTCGAAGACATCAGGCGTGGTCTTGTCGAGCAGCACCTCGACGAACACCAGCAACCCAAGCCCGAGCCGATGCGGGTTGAGCCTTGCGCCATAACCCTCGACGAACCCGTCGCGCTGCAACCGCTTCAGCCGCTCGCCGACCGAGGTGGGCGACAGACCGATCCTCTCGGCCAGCTCCACATTGGCAATCCGCCCATCCCCTTGCAGGATCGAGAGGATTTTGCGGTCGATTTTATCTATTTCTGGCATATATCTGGTCAATCCGATAATCTTCCTTATTTTCTAAGGCAAATCCGGTAATTTGTCTATCGAACTACGGTCTGCGACCGCGTAGGTGTTCCCGTGAGATCCAAAGGAACCCGCCATGCCCGACTCCGACCCGCTTCCCCCGTTCAGCGCCCCTTATGCGCCTGACGACGCCACCATTGCCGCTCGCCTCTTGGGCGACAGCCGGCTCGGCGCAGACAGAGAGGCGCGGATCGATCGCACCGCGACCCGCCTGATCGAGGCCATCCGCGCCAATGACGATCCGCTCGGCGGGGTGGAGGACATGCTGCGCGAGTTCGCGCTCTCGACCAAGGAGGGGCTCGCGCTGATGGTGCTGGCGGAGGCACTGCTGCGCGTGCCTGATGCGCGCACCGCCGACCAGTTCATCGAGGACAAGCTGGGCCAGGGCGACTTCATCAACCACGAGACCAAATCCTCAGCGTTCCTGGTCAACGCCTCGGCCTGGGCGCTCGGCATGTCGGCGCGCGTGATCCAGCCCGGCGAGACGCCACAAGGGACGATCGGACGCTTGACGAAACGGCTCGGCGCGCCGGCGGTGCGCGCCGCCACCCGGCAGGCGATGCGGCTGATGGGCAGTCATTTCGTGCTCGGCGAGACCATCGAGGCGGCGCTGTCGCGCGCCCAATCGCATTCGGCGCGCGGCTCGCGCTATTCCTTCGACATGCTCGGCGAGGGCGCGCGCACCGCCGACGACGCGCATCGCTATTTCGAATCTTATGCCCGTGCCATCGAGGCGATCGGCAAGACCGCTGGCGCGCGTCCCCTGCCCGATCGGCCCGGCATCTCGGTCAAGCTCTCCGCGCTGCATCCGCGCTTCGAGGCGGTGAGCCGCGCCCGCGTGATGACCGAATTGGTGCCGCTTCTGGTCGAACTGGCGCGCCGCGCCAAAGCTTTCGATCTGAACTTTACCGTCGATGCAGAGGAGGCCGACCGGCTGGAGCTGTCGCTCGATGTGATCGCCGCCGCCCTTGCGGATGCGTCGCTCGCGGGCTGGAGCGGCTTTGGGCTGGCCATCCAGGCCTATCAGAAGCGCGCCGCCGACGTGATCGATTACGTCGATGCGCTGGCACGCAGGCTCGACCGCAACATGATGGTGCGTCTGGTCAAGGGCGCCTATTGGGACACCGAGATCAAGCGCGCGCAGGAGCGCGGGCTCGACGGCTATCCGGTGTTCACCCGCAAGGCGATGACCGACCTGAACTACGTCGCCTGCGCGCGCAACCTGCTGGCACTGCGCCCACGACTGTTTCCGCAATTCGCCACCCACAATGCGCTCACGGTCGCGACCATCCTCGAGCTCGCCGACGATCCCGAGAGCTTCGAATTCCAGCGGCTGCACGGCATGGGCGAAGCGTTGTATGCGCAGCTCGGCGAGGACAGGCCGGAGATCGCTCATCGCACCTACGCGCCGGTCGGCAGCCACCGCGACCTGCTCGCCTATCTGGTGCGACGGCTGCTCGAGAACGGCGCCAACTCCTCCTTCGTCGCACTGGCCGCCGACAATCGCGTGTCCATCGCAGACCTGTTGCGCCGCCCGGCCGATGTCGTCGGAGCCGACCACAAGGCTGCTCATCCGGACATTCGACTGCCGGCCGATCTCTACAGGCCGCAGCGCGAGAATTCGCGCGGCCTCGAATTCGGCGAACGGAAGGCGCTTGAAGCGCTGACATCGGCGATTGCCGCTGAGCGCAAGGCCTCGCCTGGCACCGTCAAAACATCGACCACCGAACAGGCAACCGCGGCCGTCTCCGCAGCACGCCACAGCTTCATACGATGGAACGCCACGCCGGCGCAAAGGCGTGCCGAGATCCTGGACAAGGCCGCCAGCCTGTTGGAGCAGCGCCGCGCGCATTTCATCGCGCTGCTGCAGAGCGAGGGGGGCAAGACGCTGGACGACGCACTCTCCGAGGTGCGCGAGGCCGCGGATTTCTGTCGCTACTACGCAGCGCTCGGGCGAAAGCTGTTCGGTGACGGCGAGGCGATGCCGGGACCGACCGGCGAAAGCAACGTGCTGGCCTTGCGCGGCCGCGGCGCCTTCGTCGCGATCTCGCCGTGGAATTTTCCGCTGGCGATCTTTCTCGGCCAGGTGGCGGCGGCGCTGATGGCGGGCAACGCGGTGATCGCAAAGCCCGCCGAGCAGACACCGCTGATCGCAGCCGAGGCCGTCCGGCTGCTGCATGAGGCAGGCGTGCCGGCATCCGCTCTTCATCTGATCCAGGGCGACGGTGCTGTAGGCGCCGCGCTGGTTGCCGATCCGCAGATCGCCGGCGTCGTCTTCACCGGATCGACGGAAGTTGCGCGATCGATCAACCGGACATTGGCAGCCAAGGACGGCCCGATCGTGCCGCTGATCGCGGAGACCGGCGGCATCAATGCGATGATCGTCGACGCCACCGCGCTGCCCGAACAGGTCGCCGACGACGTCGTGACCTCGGCGTTCCGCTCCGCCGGCCAGCGCTGCTCGGCGCTGCGGCTGCTGTTCGTGCAGGACGACGTCGCCGACCGCACGATCGAGATGATCGCGGGCGCGGCGCGCGAGTTGAAGATCGGCGACCCGTCCGATCCGTCAACGCATGTCGGGCCGGTGATCGATGCGGAGGCCAAGCAGCGACTGGACGCACATATCGCGCGCATGAAACAGCAGGCACGCACCCATCTGGCCGGCGAGGCGCCGGCCGGCAACTTCGTCGCGCCGCATATCTTTGAACTGTCCGATGCCGGCGAGCTCACCGAGGAAGTGTTCGGGCCGATCCTGCATGTCGTGCGCTACCGGGCCGAGCGGCTCGGTGCGGTGCTGGCCGCGATCGAGGCGACCGGCTTCGGGCTGACGCTCGGCATCCACTCCCGCATCGAGGATACCGTCGAGCACGTGATCGATCGCCTTCAGGTCGGTAACATCTATGTCAATCGCAACATGATCGGCGCCGTGGTCGGCGTACAGCCATTCGGCGGCAGCGGGCTCTCCGGCACCGGCCCGAAGGCCGGCGGACCACATTACCTCGCGCGCTTCGCCACTGAGCAGACGGTGACCATCAACACCGCCGCCGCGGGCGGCAATGCCGCGCTGATGGCGGGGATGGAGTAACGGCTCCCGTCATTGCGTGCCAACGGGTCGCGCGAACGCGCGCCCGATGACAGGCTCTTCGAAGCAATCCGGATTGCTTCGTCGCTTCAGCGCAAAATTGCTCTGCAATTTTCTCGCGAGCTCCTCGCAATGACGGCCCAACAATCCGTTGCATCAGCCCCCCGACATAGGTCAAATGGCGGCCCGATCGGGATCATCGCATTCGATATTCCAGCCACCGGAAAAACATCAACAAAGCGCCACGGGAGCGACGGCACGATGGAAAAAGGCATTTTTGACGGGCTCAAGGTTCTTGATTGCGCGAGCTTCATCGCTGCGCCCGCGGCCGCCACCGTGCTGTCCGACTTCGGCGCCGACGTCATCAAGATCGAGCCGCCCGGTGCCGGCGATCCCTACCGGAACCTGCCGAACCTGCCCGGCTATCCCGCGAGCGAGCACAATTTCGCGTGGATGCTGGAGGCCCGCAACAAGAAGAGCCTGGCGCTCGATCTCACCAAGCCCGACGCGCAGCAGGTGCTCTACAAGCTCGTTGCGGAGGCCGACGTCTTCATCACCAACATGCCGCCGCAGGTGCGCCAGAAGCTCGGCATTACCTACGATCATCTCGCCCACCTCAACGACCGGCTGATCTATGCGTCCTTCACGGGCTATGGCGAAAAGGGCGAAGAAGCCAACAAGCCCGGCTTCGACTCCAACGCCTATTGGGCGCGATCCGGCCTGATGGATCTGGTGCGCGCCGACGAGGACACCACCCCGGCCCGCTCGGTCGCCGGCATGGGCGATCACCCTTGCGCGATGGCCTTCTATGGAGCGATCGTGACCGCGCTGTTCAAGCGCGAGAAGACCGGCAAGGGCTCGCACGTCTCGACCAATTTGATGGCTAATGGTGTCTGGGCCAATGGCGTGCTGGCGCAGGCCAAGCTTTCGGGCGCCAAGTTCAAGAAGCGCAAGCCGCGCGAGGAGGCGCTGAACGCCGTCACCAACCATTACAAGTGCAAGGACGGCCGCTGGATCATCCTGTCGCTGCTCAACGAAGACCGGCAATGGCCGACGCTGGCGCGTTGCCTCGGCCGCGAGGATCTCGTCGCGGATCCGCGCTTCGCCACCAAGGCGGACCGCCACGCCCGCTCGGTCGAGCTGATCAAGGTCTTCGACGAGGTGTTTGCCACCAAGGACCTCGCCGAATGGCGCAAGATCCTCGACGGCAACGGCCTGGTGTTCGGCGTCGTCGGCATTCTCGACGACATTCCGAACGACAAGCAGATGATCGAGAACGAGGTGCTGGTGCGCTTCGAGAACGACACCATGCTGACCGTCAACAGCCCGATCTTCATCGACGGCTCAAAGAAAGTGCAGCCACGCAAGCCGCCCGAGGTCGGTGAGCATTCCGACGAGATCCTGCGGCAGGCTGGTTACGACGAAGCGACGATCAAAAGGCTGCGCGCCTCTGGCGCGGTGGCGTAGCCAGGTCGACTTACAGCGTCATTGCGAACGTCAGCGAAGCAATCCATCGCGCCATGTCGGCAGGCACGGATTGCTTCGTCGCCTCAGCCCGAATTGTTTGCAATTCCGTCGCGGGTCCGTCGCAATGACGCGTGTAGCCCGGATGGAGCGAAGCGAAATCCGGGACTAGGCTCGGTAACCGGATCACGCAATCCGGATTGCGCTTCGCTCCATCCGGGCTACGTCGTCCGCGAGTCGTCCATCATCGGAAAGCCTCTAACATGCCCCGCTATCGCCTGCACTACTTCCCGGAATCCGGCAACAGCTACAAGCTCGCGCTGATGCTCACGCTGTGCGGGGAGAGCTTCGAGCCGGTGTGGACCGATTTCGGCGGCGGCGTCACGCGAACGGCGGAGTGGCGCGCGACTGTCAACGAGATGGGCGAAATCCCGGTGCTGGAGGTTGACGGCGAACGTCGGACCCAGACCGCGCCGATCCTGCTGCAGCTTGCAGATCAGTACGGCAAGTTCGGCGGCGAAACGCCCGCGGAGCGATTCGAGCTGCTGCGGTGGCTGTTCTGGGACAATCAGAAGCTCTCGGGCTACATGGCGACCTACCGCTTCCTGCGCACCTTCACGCCGTCAGCCGATCCGGCGGTGCTGAAGCATTTCCGCGCGCGGCTCAACGACTTCCTCGGCATTCTCGATCAACATCTCGGACGCAATGCCTTCATGATCGGTGCGCGACCGACGGTGTCGGATTTCTCGATGATGGCCTATCTGCACTATCCGAGCGACGAGACCGGCTATGACTTCGCGACGAGCCATCCGAATATCAGTGCGTGGCTCGGCCGCATCGCCGCCCTGCCCGGCTGGAAGTCGGCCTACGATCTGCTGCCCGGCCCGCGCTTGCAGCACTATGCGTAGGATCCTCGTCTCCGCGTTTCAGCATCAAATGACGTCGTCCGGTTCGCACCGGAATCACCGCCGAGTTGGACGACCCGGCCGAGCAGCAGCGCCGCCAGCGCGGCGCAAAGTGCGGCCGAGGCGGCGATCGCAAACAACGCAGCCGTGCTCCATTTCGCGCTCATCAGCGCGCCGCCGATCAGGGGGCCGATGATCGAGCCGACGCGACCGATGCCGAGGGCCCAGCCCACGCCGGTGGCGCGCATGGATGTCGGATAGAAGTTGGCAGCCAGCGCATTGGCGGCGATCTGACCGCCGACGATGCAGAACCCGGCTGCGAAAATCACGATCGCCACCAGCACTGCCGAGTGACCAAGCTGGCCGATCGCGCCGACGGCAAACACGGCGACGAAATACACCAACGCGAGCGCGCGGAACGAGAAGCGATCGACCACGCTGCCGAGCGCAACCGTGCCGACCACTCCGCCGACCTGCAGCGTCGAGCCAATCAGCACGGCCGACGACACCGATGCACCGAGATCGTTCAGCACCACCGGCAGCCAATTCGCCAGGAAATACAGGTCCAGCAGGCTCATGAAGAACACGACCCATAGCAGCAGCGTGGGCAACGTCCTTCCATCGCGGAAGAGATGCAGAACCGGCAGGCCCTCGAGCGGTGGTTCGTGAACGACGAAGCGGGTCCCTGCCGTCACCGCAGCGGCGTTCGGATTGATCCGTCCCAGCAGTTCGGCGACGCGCGCATCGGCTTGACCACTCAACGCGAGGAAGCGCACGGATTCGGGCAGCCGCCATACGAGGACCGGCGCCAGCAGCAACGGCGCGGCGCCGCCGACGATGAACACCGAACGCCAGCCATACTGCGGAATCAGCGCCGCCGCGAGCAAGCCACCCAGCGCCGCACCGATCGAGAAGCCGCAGAACATGATCATCACCATGGTGGCGCGGCGGCGATGCGGGCTGAATTCGGAGGTCATCGCAACGGCGTTCGGCATCGCCCCGCCGAGCCCGAGACCGGTGAGCAGACGGATGATCAATAGCGTCGTAACGTCGTTGACGAAGGCAGTTGCGATCGTGCCGACGCCGAACGCCAACATCGACAAAATGATGATGCTCTTGCGGCCGACGCGATCGGCGAGTGGGCCGAACACCAGCGCGCCGATCATCAGGCCGAACAGGCCGGCGCTGAAGACGGGTCCGAGCGCAGCGCGCGACAGGCTCCATTCCCGGGCCAGCGCGGGTGCGACGTAGCCGATCGCCTGGGTGTCGAAGCCGTCCAGGACCAGCACCGCGGCGCAGGCCAACAGCAGCTTGATCTGGAAGCTGCCGACCGGTTGCCGGTCGATATGTTCAGCGACGTCGATTTCTTGCATCTCGGCCATGCCCCGCCTCTTCCTCGACGACACTGTGCTGGCGACTTGCTACCGGTTGCCGTCCTTGAAACCTGGCGCGCAGGACGCCCACGCGGCTCTTGCGACTAACTGCGCAGCGCAGCCTGCGAATACCCCGCAATCCGCTTGTAACCGTCGGACAATTCGACCAGTTCTTCGCGGCTGATGACATCTTCGACGGCGCGGAACGGCTTGTCGTTGGTTCGCAAGAATACCTCGCGCAGGATCGCGTCCGGCGGATTGGTGCGGTTGGTCAGCACGATGCGCGCGGTCGTCTCCAGCCGCTGTTGCTCGTAGGCCGAAAGCGCCGCCACCGGATCGTCATGGGCAAGCAGCGCGGTCGTCAATGCACGGGCATCGAGGATCGCCTGCCCCGCGCCATTCGAGCCGCGCGGCACCATCGGATGCGCCGCGTCGCCGAGCAGTGTGACGCGGCCAAAGCTCCAGCGCGGCAGCGGGTCCTGGTCGACCATCGGGAATTCAAGCACGCTGTCGGCGGCGCGGAGAAAGGCGGGCACGTCGAGCCAGTCGAAGTGCCAGTCGGCGAACGCCCAAATGAAGTCGTCGAGCGAGCCGGCCCGATTCCAGTCGCGCTTGCGATAGTTCGGGGTCTCGATCTCGGCAACCCAGTTGACGAGCTGCAGTCCACAGGTGTCGGAACGGCGGATCGGATAGATCACGACCTTGCCGTGTGAGAGCCAGCCGGCACGCACCATGCTGGCGCCCGACAATATCGGCTTCCAACGCGTCACGCCCCGCCACATGTTGACGCCGGAGTAGCGGGGCTCGCCCTCGCCGGGGAAGAACTGCTTCCGCACCACCGAATTGATGCCATCACAGGCGATCGCGACTCGCCCGCGTACGGTGACGCGATCGGCGCCGCCGGAGCCTCCGGCAAATGTCACCGCCACGCCGCCATCGTCCTGCGTCACGCCAACACAATGCCGGTCGGTGATGATGCAGTCGGCCCCGGCGCGGGCGCGGAAGGAGTCCAGCAACACCCTCTGCAGGTCGCCGCGATGGATCGAGAATTGCGGATGCTCATAGCCGGCGGCACGGCCGAGCGGCTCCTGATAGATCAACTGACCGAAGCGGTTGAAGAAGGTCGCATCGGTCGTCGTGATCGCGACGCTCGCAAGCGCCTCCTCGAGTCCGAGGGCCGCGAGTTCCCTTGTCGCATGCGGCAACAGGTTGATGCCGACGCCCACTTGCCTGATCTCAGCGGTGGATTCGAAGATGCGGCACGGTATGCCGGCTTGATGCAACGCGAGGCCGAGCGTCAGTCCGCCGATGCCGGCGCCGACGATGATGACCTCGTTCCTGTTTCCATCCCCGGACATTGTTGACGCGATGAAACACGAATGATCAGTCCACTGTCAATCTCGCCTCAATGCTCCCGCAGGTGCGAAGCGCGGAACGAGAGGAAAAGACCGCGACGCAACGTCTACCGCGCCCTCACGAAGCACATGCCCATGCCCGAGGTTTGGCCAGCGGGCTGACAGGCGAGCCCCTCGGCGCAGGTCCAGCCGCGAAAACTGCGGTCAGCCTCGACGGGCTTCGCGGGCGGCAGGTAGCAATGCGCGCCCCAGCCATCGCTATATTCAGTGCCGGCGAGCTCGGCGTTGCCACGCAATTGCGGGCGATTGGCGAAGCCGCGCGAAAAGTCCGGCGCCCTGCCCTCGCGGAAGCTGGCAAGGATATCGCGGCGGCGGACCTGATCGCCAAAGAAATGCGGCGAGGCCGGCACCACGGTGGAATTCGACGGCTTCGCCGCCATCCAGTCCACGCCGGTGAAGTGGAAGCCGCCGATGCCGCGGGTCTGGTGGCAGCCCGCGCAAGTGACGTCGTTGAGGCGCCGCTCGAAGCCGGCGAGCGACTGGATGTTCTGCAACCTGGTTCCGTCAGCCGCGGCCTGCTTCAAGGCGCCGACCACGTCGCTATCAGAGAACACCGCCTTGCCGGCCGCGCCCTCGCCCTCCGCCAGGCCGAATTCGGGCTGCAGATCGCTGACATCGAAACCGGCCGGGGTTGGGGCAACGGCGCGCCTTGCGAGAAAGCGTTCGGGGATCACGAGTGTGCCGCGATCAAGCTCGGCGAAATTGCCGGGATCGAGCAGCCATGCCTTGAAGTCTCGCCTCAGCGTCTCGTCGGTCAGGATGCGGTCGCGATCGATCTGGTTCTCCAGCGGCGCTTCCACGAAACGCCTTGCCTCCCCGTCATAGTCGAACACCTTCAGCAGATAGTCGGTGCGGAAATCGCGCACCGCTGATTTCGGCGCGTGCGCGATCTGCAGGTTGGTCTCGATGCGCTCGATATTCCGGTCAGCGATCAGGTCGAGCGGGCCATCCTTGCCGAACAGGCCGTCCATCGTCGGCGGCGCGCTAGCGGTCGCAAGCCAGCGCCGCGCGATGTCGCGACAGGTGAGCGACGCATCATTGCCGTCGCCCTTCGCCTTCAGCACCAGGTTCAGGGTCATCGGCAAACGTTGCGAAACCGCATTCTCGCCGATCAGCGGCACGTCAGTGCGGGTCAGGCGGTAGATCAGCCGGATCTCGCCGCAACTCGCCGGCACCACATAGGCACGGTCCATGCGGTTGACGATGCCCGACAGCACGAAGCGGACATCAGGGGAGTCAAACAGGTTGCGATCGAACAGTTGGAAGGCGAACCCTTGGCCGACGCCGATGCTCTCGTTCGGCAGGCTTGCTTCGTGGTCCGTCACGTAACGATCGAACTCACGCCCCAGCGCCTCGCGCACCGGAACCATCGCCGGCAGGCTGAACAGCTCATGGTTGGACAGCGGCGCGCCGGCCGATCGCTCCGGCGCCAGCATGCGGCCGAGACCGAAGCGGCCATGATCGAGCTCATGGAGGATGACGGGATCAATGATCGCGAGACCGCGCTCGAGTGGACGATCCTCGCCCGCGCACGCCCTGCCGACGCCGCAGAGCAGAACGGACACGACCAGGAGACATCGCAGCACGCGGCTCATGTCTCCACTAACACCGCGCGGCGAAGCCTATTCAAGAAAAAAGGCGCTTCACATCGCGGTGAAGCGCCTCTGTTTTCCTCTGAGATCCGCGATCAGCGCGCGACGATCAGGCCCTTGCTGGTAACGACCACCCAGCGCCCATCCTGCCTTCGGATGGCATCAACGCGTCCGAGACCCGGAACGGGGTCGCCGGCATAGACCTCGTAGATACCGCCGCGGCCCTCGATCAATGCGCCGCCATTGCCGACGTCGCGCAGCGCCCAGCCTTCGACCACCGGCAGGCGGCCGACCTCGACCTTGGGCGCCGCGGCAGCGGTCGCCGGCGGGGTCACCGTGCCCGTGACTTCCCGGGCTGCCGCGGTCGTTGTCGCGGTGGTGACCGGCGGCGTGGTGCGGAGCTTCTCGACGGTCTCGCTGAGTTTGGCGAGCTTGGCCATCGGCTCGGCCTGCGCCTTCTCGACCTTGTCGAGGCGGTCGTTGGTCTTGTTGAGCTGAACCGAACCGTTCCTGGCGGTCTGGTCGATGCTGGACTTCAGGGCGGCGATTTCGCCATCGATCCGGGCGATCGACGCGTCGAGCGCTTCCTTCGTCGGTGTCTCCTTCGCGGCTGCGACCTCCTTGCGGGCGAAATGGCCGAGCGCCGTGGTTGCGAAGGCGCCACCGATAGCACCGGCCACGGCCGCAAGTGCGATCACCGCGGCCATCGCCGCCACCCGGCGCGTGCCGGTCGGCTTGGCGGCCTGCTCCGAGGCGGGCTTCGAGGCCGATGCCTGGTGATCCCAGGTCCGGTCTTCCCAGGTCCGGTCTTCCCAAGTGCGGTCCCCCGGCGCCATGATCATCAGCTTGCCCGGAAAATGCGGCTCTTCGCGCTTTCCAGCCTCGACCCCGGGCCGATCGATCTTCGGCGGCTCGATCCGGGCCGGCTCAATCTTCGCGTGTTCGCTCTTGGGCACCTCGATCTTGGGAGCGTCGGCCTTCGGCGACGTCTCTTCCTGCTCGGGCGAGAGCCGGACAGCCCCGGCATCGGCCGCGGCCAGCACCGGCTCGGTCTTGGCCGCCATCTCGGCGCCGGCTTCACCGCCGAGCGGCTCGCTCTGCTGCTCACTCACGTTCAAATCTCCAGGCTAGGTTGACAATTTGGTAACTTTTATTGCTTGCGAAATCGTTACCCGGCTCGCCATTACCTAAATTTTAGGAACTCTTCCGGGCCGGATTTGGGCGATGCTGCCCCGCGGCAATCTGCGCCAGCTCCGTTTGCGCGGGGCCTTTTCCCGATTAACATACCGCTATCTTCCAGCCAGAAGGCAGGGGAGCGCCATGACGATCGAGAAATGCATCAATGAATTTGATGTCGATGACGTCATTTTTGAGGAAGGCTCGACCGGCCGCGAGCTGTTCGTCGTGCTCGACGGCAAGGTCGACATCACCAAGACCAACGGCGGACACAGGACAACCATCGTCAGCCTCGGCAAGGGTGAGTTCTTCGGCGAAATGGCCGTGATCGACGGCTCGTCCCGCTCGGCAACCGCAATCGCGGCCGCTGCCGGCACAAAGGTGATGCGGATCAACCACGCCCGCTTCGTCTATCTCGTCAGCCAGCAGCCGGCGTTTGCGCTGATGGTGATGGACGCGCTGTCAAAGCGGCTGCGCGCCTCCAACGCCGTCACCTACCAAGCGGCAGCAAACCCATGAGCGAGCGTCGGCCGAGCCCGTTCAAGATCCTGTTCGAGGCTGATGTGGCGACGCTGATTCAGGCCGCCGACGACGTCTACCAGATCCGCTTCAAGAACCGTGCGGCGAACGCCTATTTGGTGCGCGGCAGCAAGCGGACCATCCTGATCGACGTCGGGCTGTCGACCAACTACCCGTCCCTCGTCGCCTGCCTCGACCACCTCGGGGTGACGCCCGAGATGATCGACATGGTGGTGCTGAGCCACGAGCATCTCGACCACATTGGCGCGGCCTATCATTTCCACGGCCGCGCCTATATCGCCGCACACCGGCTCGCCGCCAACAAGATCATGCTGCGCGACGACTTCTCGATGCTGCGCAAGATGTTCAACGAGCCGAACGTGCCGATCGACATCGACCTCTGGCTCGAGGAAGGCAATCTCATCGACCTCGGCAATTTCCGCCTCAACGTGATGTACACGCCGGGCCATACGTCGGCCTGCATCACGCTCTTCGACCCGGACAAGGGCCTGCTGTTCGCAGCCGACACGCTGATGCCGGGCGGCGTGATGGGCGGCGTGTTCGGCTCCGGCTCGATCGCCGATTACATCCAGTCGCTGGAGCGCCTGAAGGGTCTCAACTCGAAGATCCTGCTGTCCGGTCATGGCCGGCTGTCCGACACGCCGCAGGACGACGTGCGGATCGCGCTGCAGCGCTCGCACGGCCTGCTCGAGGACACCGCGCAACTGTTCGACGCCCTCGATGCGCGCGCCAATTTCGAGCCGATCATGCAGTCGGTGCGCGACCTCAACAAGCTGGATGATTGACTGTGCTCTTCTGTATTTGACAAATCCGCGCGCGACCTGTTCAAGGAAAACAACAACGCTAAGAAACAGGGAGCGAGGACCATGAAGCTTTACGACTCGATCGGACCGAACCCGCGCATTGTGCGCATGTTCATGGCCGAGAAGGGCATCGAGATGCCCAAGCAGACTGTCGACCTGCGCGGCGGCGAGAACCGCGAGGCGGCCCATCTGAAGCGCAATCCGCACGGCCAGATGCCGACGCTGGAGCTCGACGACGGCAGCTATCTGTCCGAGATCACGGCGATCTGCGAATATCTCGAGGAGAAGCACCCTTCGCCGGCGATGATCGGCGCGACGCCCGAAGATCGCGCCGTGTGCCGGATGTGGACGCGCCGACTCGATCTCAACATCGCCGAGCCGCTCGCCAACGGCTACCGCTTCGGCGAGGCATTGAAGTTTTTCGAGAAGCGCATCCCGGTCGCGCCCGAGGCTTCGCCGGGGCTGAAGATGATCGCCGCCAACCGCATCAAATGGCTGAATGACCAGATGGCCGACGGCCGGGAATACATCTGCGGCAAGCGCTTCACGCTCGCCGACATGCTGCTCTACTGCTGGCTCGATTTCGGCAACCAGGTCGGCCAGCCGCTGGACCAGTCGAACACGAACATCATCGCCTGGTTCAACCGCGTCGGCGAACGGCCTTCAGTGAAGGCCTGAGCGCCGACGCCGCCATTGCGAGGAGCGACAGCGACGAAGCGCCTCCGCAAGTTGTGGGATGGATTGCTTCGCCGAAGCCTGTCACCGGGCACGCATTCGCGCGCTCCGCTAACTCGCAATGACGGGGAGAGGGCAGCGCTTCAAATCACCACCGGCCTATCCGGCAGCTCGTTGGGACCGCCGGCGACGTGAGGGAAGTGTTTTGCGAGCTCCCGCGACACGGCCTCGATCCCCTTGATCACACCTTGCTCGAACCGGCCCGCCCTGAAATCGGCCTCCATCGCGCGACAGATCGCTTCCCAGCCAGCGTGGCCGACCTTTGAATCGATGCCGCGGTCGGCGACGATCTCGACGTCGCGATCGGCGAGCAGCAGATAGATCAGGACGCCGTTGTTGTGATGGGTGTCCCAGATCCGCAGGTGCGAGAACACGTCGAGCGCCCGTTCCCGCGCCGGCTGGTCGCGGAACAGCGGGACGCCGTCGAGCGCACCCTCGACCACAAAACGGATCTGGCCGGAATGCGTGCCTTCGCCGGCCTTGATGGCCCGCTCGATGGCGTCGAGGACGCGCGGCGGAAAGTCACGCCGCACCCGCCAGCGGTGCTCGAGCAGATGCTTGCCGATGCGCTTGATGCCCATGAGCGTAATGCCTCTTGCCTACCAGCTTCCCGACGCCCCACCGCCGCCGAAGCTGCCGCCTCCGCCGCTGAAGCCGCCGCCGTCGCTGGAGCCCGAACCACCGCTCCAGCCGCCGCCGGACCAGCCGCCCGGATAGCCGCCGCTTCTCCGGTACGGCCCCGAACCGACCACCGGACCGCCGAAATTCAATCCGCCGAAGATCAGCGCCGCGACGAAGGTGAACAGCCCGACCCCGATGGCCGTCACGAGCGAGCCGGCCACCATCCAGACAAAGACGCCAACGATGCCGCCCGTCGCGGCCGAGCCGAGCAGGCGCCCCAAGATCCCGCGCAAGATTCCCGCCACGATGATGACGACAAAGATCCCAGCCGGATTGGCCAGATCGACGAAATTCGGCGCTTGCCAATGCTCGGGCTCCGGCTCGGGCAGTTGCTCGCCATTGACGAGGCCGATCATCCTGTCGACGCCGGCCGAGATGCCGCCGGCGAAATCACCAGCCTTGAATTTCGGCGTGATGTCCTCGTCGATGATCCGATGGGTGACGACATCGCTGAGCACGCCCTCGAGGCCGTAACCGACCTCGATGCGCAGATGCCGGTCGTTCTTGGCGACGACGAGCAGCGCGCCATCATCGATCTTCTTGCGCCCGATCTTCCAGGCTTCGGCAACGCGGATCGAGAACTGCTCGATGGTCTCCTCGCCCGTGGTGGGCACGATCAGAACGGCGACCTGGGCGCCCTTGCGCGTCTCCAGGCCTTTCAGTTTGTCGTTGAGCGAAGCAATGTCGCCCGACGACAGCGTTCCGGTCTGGTCGACGACGCGTCCGGTGAGCTGCGGCACCCCGACCTCGGCCCATGCCGGGCAGATGAAGCCCAGCAGGAAGGCAAGCAGGATGACGCGTGCAGCGGTCATCGCGGTCGGATCGCGCTGTCAGCTACTTCGACGGCGCCGGAGCCGGCGATGGGCCGAAATCGACCTTCGGCGCGGTCGAAATCTCCTTCTCGTTGTCGACCGAGAAGTTGGGCTTGTCCTTGTAGCCGAACACCATCGCGGTGAGATTGTTCGGGAAGGTGCGGATGCCGACGTTGTAGTCCTGCACCGACTTGATGTAGCGGTTGCGCGCCACGGTGATGCGGTTCTCAGTGCCTTCGAGCTGCGCCATCAGGTCACGGAACAGCGCGTCCGACTTGAGCTGCGGATAGTTCTCGGTCACGACCAGCAGCCGCGACAGCGCGCTGGTGAGCTCGCCCTGCGCCTGCGTGAACTTCTGGAATGCAGCGGGATCGTTGAGCACTTCAGGCGTCGCCTGGACGCTGCCGACCTTGGCGCGTGCATTGGTGACGCCGAGCAGCACGTCCTTCTCCTGCTGCGCAAAGCCTTTCACCGAGTTGACCAGGTTGGGCACCAGGTCGGCCCGCCGCTGGTACTGATTCACCACCTCCGACCAGGCCGACTTGACCTGTTCATCGTTGGTCTGGATCGCGTTGTAGCCGCAGTTGGTCAGGCTCAACGTCGCCAGCGCTGCCAGCACGGTCCAAAGCTTGCGCATGAAAGTTCTCCCGGTGGAATTCTCGATCACCGTAACAGATCGTTTTCGCCTGGTAATCCCGCGCGACGGCTTTCGCCCGCATTTTTGCGGCTGATGGCCCTTGCCTATTCCTCCCCGCGCCGTTCATCATGCTGAAAAAATCGATCCTGGGAGGATCCATGACAACGTCAGAACAATACGAGACAATTATTGTCGAACGGCCGGAGCCTGCGATCGTGCGGGTGGTGATGAACCGGCCCGAGGCGCGCAACGCCCAGAACCTGCAGATGACCTACGACCTCAACACCGCCTTCGACCGGGCGGTGCAGGACGACGCAGTCAAGGTCATCATCCTCGCCGGCAACGGCCCGCATTTCTCGGCCGGCCACGACCTGCGGCCGACGGGAAAGAACCAGGCCGGCGTGGATTTCCCGCCGGTCGGAAATTGGGGCGGCTTCGCCGAGCCGAACGCCCATGGCCGCTTCGCGCGTGAGCAGGAAATCTACCTGCAGGTCACCCGGCGCTGGCGCAACCTTGCCAAGCCCACCATTGCGGAAGTGCACGGCAAGTGCATCGCCGGCGGGCTGATGCTGGCCTGGGCCTGCGATCTGATCGTCGCGAGCCGCGACGCCGAGTTTTGCGATCCGGTCGTCACGATGGGTGTTTGCGGCGTCGAGTGGTTCGTGCATCCCTGGGAGCTCGGCGCGCGCAAGGCCAAGGAGATGTTGTTCACCGCCGACGTCTGGAGCGCCGACGAGGCGCGTCGCCTCGGCATGGTCAATCACGTGGTGCCGCGCGGCGATCTCTCGTCTTTCACGATGGAGCTGGCGCGCAGGATCGCGGCCAAGCCCGCATTTGCGCTGAAGCTGTCCAAGGAAGCGGTCAACCGCTCCGTCGACATCATGGGACAACCCGCCGCAATCGACCAGGCCTTCGCGCTGCATCAGCTCTGCCACGCGCACAACCTCCAGGAGTTCGGAATGGTGGTGGACCCTGCCGGGCTTCACCCCTCCGTCAGAAAAACCGCCAACGTGAAGTAGATCCGATGGACCTGACCTTGAGCGACGAGCAGCGCCTGCTGCGCGAGAGTGCCGACCGCTTCGTAGCGGAAACCTTCACATCAGAGCTTCGCAAGAAGAGCGCCAACGACCCGCTCGGCTTCTCGCCTGATATCTGGAAGCAGTTCGCCGAGCTCGGCTGGCTCGCGCTGCCGATCAGCGAAGCCGATGGTGGGCTTGGCGGCGGCGCGATCGAGATCGGGATCCTGATGGAAGCGTTCGGGCGCGGACTGGTGTCCGAGCCGTTTCTCTCCACGGTCGTGATCGGTGCCGCGCTGGTCGCCGAGTGCGGCACTGACGCGCAGAAGCAGGCGATCCTGCCTGATGTTGCGGAAGGCGCGCTCACGCTCGCCTTCGCGCATTCGGAGCGCGCGGCGCGGTTCGATCTCGCCCATGTCGAGACGACGGCCGCGAAGACCGCCGACGGATGGCGGTTGAACGGCCGCAAGGTCGCCGTGCTGGATGGTGCCGCCGCCAACCAGATCATCGTTTCCGCCCGCATGGCCAACACGAATGGCGCATCCGGCAAGCTTGGTCTGTTCCTGGTGCGGGCAGGTGCGCCCGGCCTCACCTTGCAGGATTACGCGCGGCTCGGCGGCGGCCGTGGCTGCAGCCTCGAGCTGCAAGACATCGTGCTTCCACTCGACGCTCTGCTCGGCGACGGCCGCGATGCACTGCCTGCGATCGAAGCCGTGATCGACCGCGCGATGGCCGCGCTCGGCGCGGAAGCTGTCGGCATCATGCAGACGCTGCTCGACACCACGCTCGAATACACCAAGATCCGCAAGCAGTTCGGGCGGCCGCTGTCGGCCAACCAGGTGATCCGCCATCGCCTCGCCGACATGGCGATGCAGGTTGACGAGGCCCGCTCGATGGCGCTGCGCGCGGCGCTGATGGCCGATGCCGGGCCCGTCGAACGCAGCCGCGCGGCCTCCGGAGCCAAGGCCAAGATCGGCAAATGCGCCCGCTTCGTCGCCGAGCAATCGGTGCAACTCCACGGCGCCATGGGAGTCACCGAGGAGCTCGACATCGGTTCCTACTTCAAGCGCCTGCTTGCCTTCGACACGCTGTTCGGCGGCAGCGCCCATCATTATCGCCGTCACGCCGCCCTGAGCGGCCGGACGCAGAGCTAACGGGGCGTCAGATGGATCTCACCTTCAACGCCGAGGAACGCGACTTCGAGCAGGAAGTGCGCGACTTCATCGCCGCCAACCTGACGCCGGAGATGAAACGCGCCACTGCGCTGACGCCGTCGGTGTTCTCCGATCCTGACATCGGCATGGCCTGGCAGCGCGCGCTGCACCGCAACGGCTGGGGCGCACCGGGCTGGCCGGTGGAATATGGCGGGCCGGACTGGACGCCGGCGCAGCGCTGGATCTTCGAAGCCGAATGCGCCCGCGCCGGCGTGCCCAATGTCAACGTGATGGGCGTGAAGATGGTCGGCCCTGTCATCATCGGCTTCGGCTCGGCCGAGCAGAAGAATTTCTATCTGCCGCGAATTCTCTCGGGCGAGGACTATTGGTGCCAGGGTTATTCCGAGCCGGGCTCAGGCTCCGATCTGTCGTCGTTGAAGACCCGTGCGGTGCGCGACGGCGACGACTACATCATCAACGGCACCAAGATCTGGACCACGCATGCCCATCACGCCAACCGCATGTTCGCGCTGGTGCGCACCAATGAAAGCGAGCGGCAGCAGGACGGCATCAGTTTCATCCTGATCGACATGAAGACGCCGGGCATCACCACACGCCCGATCCTGACCATCGGCGGCGACCACGAGGTCAATCAGGTGTTCTTCGACGACGTTCGGGTGCCCGTCGCCAATCGCGTCGGTGAGGAAGGCAAGGGCTGGACCTACGGCAAATACCTGCTCGAATTCGAGCGCGGCTCCGGCATCGCGTCGGCGAAGCTGCGCGAGGCGTTGAAGACGATCTCCGATCTCGCATCGTCCGACGTCACCGGCCGCGCCATCGACGACCCCGACATCGCGCTGCGAATGTCGGAGGTCGAGGTCGATATCGATGCGCTTGAGATGACTGAGCTGCGGGTGCTGTCTGCGCTGCAGACCGGGCAGAACCCCGGCGCGGTGTCGTCGCTCATCAAGCTGCGGGTCAGCGAGATCCGCCAGGCGGTGACGCGGCTCGGCGTCGACGTGATCGGCAATGACGGGCTCGCGGTCGAGCCGGCCCGGCCGTTCTATCGGCTGAACCATGAACCGGCGATCCCGGAAGAACTGCTGCCGGTGGTGCCGGAATATCTCAACGGCCGCGCCTACACGATCTTCGGCGGATCGTCGGAGATCCAGCGTGACATCATCGCGAAGATGGTGTTGGGTCTGTAAAGGCTTCAACGGTCATTCCGGGGCGATGCGCAAGCATCGAACCCGGAATAATGACGAGTGGGGAGAGCGCGGCTTATGCCGCGCGCGCCCTAGCGTCGCGGATTGCCTGCCAGATCTTCGCCGGCGTCAGCGGCGTGGTGAGTTGGGTGATGCCAAGCTCGTTCAGCGCATCCATCACGCCGTTGGCGATGCAGGGCGGGCCGCCGATCGCGCCCGACTCGCCGCAGCCCTTCGAGCCCAGGGGATTGGTCTTGCAGGGCGCGGAGTCGTCGAGCGTCACCATGATCGGCGGGATGTCGTCGGCGCGCGGCACGCAATAGTCCTGGTAGCTCGCTGTGAGAAGCTGGCCTTCGTCGCTGTAGGCCACGCCTTCATAGAGCGCCTGGCCGATGCCCTGCGCGACGCCACCATGGATCTGGCCCGCCACCAGCATCGGATTGACGGCGACGCCGACGTCGTCGACCGTGGTGTAGCGGACCACCCGCGTGATGCCGGTCTCGGGATCGATCTCGACCTCGCAGATATGGGTGCCGTTCGGCCAGCTCGGTCCGTCGACCTCGCCTTCACTGTCGACCGAGAGCCTTGCGCCGCTCTCCTTCCTGGCGATCTCGAACAGGCTGATCCGCCGATCGGTGCCGACCACGGTGAGGAAGCCGTCGCGGTACTCGATGTCCTCGACGCCCGCCTCCAGGAGGTTGGCGGCCTTCTCGCGCGCCTTGTTGATCATGTCGTTGGTCGAGACCGCGACCGCGGTGCCGCCGACGAACAGCGAGCGTGAACCAACGCTGCCGAAGCCGGTAGCCAGATCAGTATCGCCCTGCACCACGTCGATCTTGTCCAGGGGAATACCGAGCGAGTCGGATACCATCTGGGTGTAGGTGGTCTGCAAGCCCTGCCCCATCGGCATCGTGCCCGAGTGGAGAATGACGCGGCCCTCTGCGGTGGCGTGCAGCGAGACCTTCTCGATGTGGGCGCGGCCACCGGTCCATTCGATGTAGCTGGTCAGCCCGCGACCATAGAGTAGGCCCTTCTTCTTTGCCGCCTTCTTGCGCGCGGCAAACCCGTTCCAGTCGGCGAGGTCGGAAGCGCGCTCCAGCATATGCGCAAAGGCGCCGGAATCGTACACTTGGCCGACTGCGTTGGTGTAAGGCAGTTGCGCCGGCTTGATGTAGTTGACCTTGCGGATGGTGCGCGGGTCCATGCCGATCTGGCGCGCGGCGGCGTCGAACAGCCGTTCGACGATGAACACCGCCTCGGGCCGCCCGGCGCCGCGATAGGCGCCGACCGGAGCGGTGTGGGTCATCACCGACTTCACCTCGAAATGCACCAGCGGCAGATCGTAGACGCCGGTCTGCACGAACGGCCCGAGCACCAGCGGGATGATGTTGGCGGTGCCAGACGAGTACGCTCCGGTACCGCCGATCGAGCGCACCCGATAGGCCAGCACCCGGCCCTTGGCATCGAGTGCGAACTCGCCGGTCGAGGTGAGATCGCGGCCATGGGTGCCGCCGACGAACTCGTCGGTGCGGTCGCCGCGCCAACGGATTTTCTTGTTCAGCTTGGTCGCGGCGTAGGCGACGATGCCGTCTTCCGGATAGAGGCTGGTCTTCTGGCCGAAGCCGCCGCCGATGTCGCCGACCAGCACGCGCACGCTGTCCTTCGGCCGCTTCAGGATGGATTCCGCGAGCAGGTCGCGGGTCGAGCCGGGCGTCTGCGACTGCACGTGCAGCAGCAGCCGGCCAGTCTTCTTCTCGATCTCTGCGATGGTCGAGCGCGGCTCCATCGCCGACGGCACCAGGCGCTGGCTAACCAGGTCGAGCGACACCTTGTGCGCGGCGTTGGCAAAGGCCTCCTCGACCTTGGCGGCATCGCCATAGCTCATCGCGGCCACGATGTTGTCGGGCGCCTCCGGCCAGACCACCGGCGCGCCGGGCTTGATCGCCTCGACCGGATCGACCACCGAGGGCAGCACCTCGTAATCGACCTCGATCGCCTCCGCCGCAGTCTGTGCCAGAACACGCGAGGTCGCGACCACGGCGGCCACGCCCTCGCCGGCATAGCGCACCACCTCATGGGCCAATAGCCGCCGCGGCGGCACCGTCATCGGCGAGCCGTCCGGCCGCTTGAAGATCGCGAGCGTCGGCAGCGTGCCGATATCGTCGCGGACCAGATCGGCGCCGGTATAGACCGCCTCGACGCCGGGCATGTCCAGCGCCGCCTTGGTGTCGATCGACTTGATATTGGCGTGGGCATGCGGTGAGCGCAGCACGTGCAGCCAGAGCGCGCCGTCCTCGGGCTTGTCGTCGATGAAATGCCCCTTCCCGGTGAGCAGCCGCTGGTCTTCCAGACGCTTGACGGGCTGTCCTGCACCAAATCGCATATTGCCGGGAAGAATGTTCATCAGCTTATCCTTCGAGCTTCCAAGAATTTGGCGGGGGTTTTAGCGGATTTTGCCGCGCTGACAACTGAGCGCGCATCAAGGCAGATGCCCGTCCCGCGCCGCGCGAGCGGATGGGATTTGGCGCAGTGAGGGAGAATATTATTGCATGCGACCGATATCGATGACGGCGACCTCGACATCGCGCGTTGCCCCATCGCGTTTCACGCTGAGGCGGACGTTCTTTCCGACACCGACCTGCTCGATTGCATCGCTCAGGTCGGACAGCCGGTGAACCGGCTTGCCGTCGATCGCAGTGATCACGTCACCAAGCTCGCCAGTGGAGAGATTGACTCCGCGGAGGCCGGCGCGCTCGGCCGGCGATCCCGGGGTCGTGCGCACGACGATCAGTCCCTCGGCGCCCAAACGCGTCGCCACCGCCTCGTTCGCGGTCACGATGCCGATCCCCGGGGTCGGCACGCGGCCGCTACGGATCAGCTCGGGGACCACGCGGTTCACGATATCGACAGGGATCGCAAAGCCGATGCCGGCGTTCGAGCCCGACGGCGACAGGATCGCGGTTGTCACGCCGATCAGCCGGCCGGCGGAGTCAAGCAATGGTCCGCCCGAATTGCCCGGATTGATCGCAGTATCGGTCTGGATCACGTTGGAGATCTCGCGTCCGCTGGAGGTCGGCAGTCTGCGCTTCAGCGCGCTGATGATGCCGCTGGACATCGATTGGTCGAGCCCGAAGGGGTTGCCGATTGCAAATGCAAACTGCCCGACCTTGAGATCGGCCGAGCTGCCGATTGCGACCGGCGACGGCAGCGTACGAGCGCTTCGGATCCGCAGCACTGCCAGATCGTAGTTCGGCGCCGTGCCGACGATCTCCGCGCGCACCGCTTCGCCAGAGGCAAATCGGATCGCGACCTGACTTGCATTCTGCACCACATGGTTGTTGGTGACGATGTGGCCCTCAGTGTCCCAGACGATGCCGGTGCCGGACGCCTCCCCGCCCTCCTGCTCCTCGCTGAGCGGATTGGGGGTGGACTGCGCCACAACCTGCACGACCGACGGCGAGACTTTCTCGAATATGTCGACATTGGCCTTTTCGGCCTCCGATAGGGCGCCGCGCTCCGTGACTGCGCGTGCGGGAGCGCCGGTCCACGGAGCCTGACGAATGTTGCCGGCTGCGAACACCAGCATAATGGCTGCGACGACAGCAAGAACTACAATGTGGCGTCGATACATGGACCCTGGCTCTCTCGCGTCGATAAACGCGCCGGACGGGCGGAAGTTGCCCGACGCAGTCGGGACAAATGCCGCAGTTTTCCGACCTTCACGCGTCGGCGTGATTTGTCGCCCAAGCCCCCATTGAAACCGGGGCGCCGGTCTTTCGTTGTTCCCTCGGTGCATTGCGGCTCTCTGCGGCCTTTTGCGGATAGCCCCAATCCGACGCCGAAGACGTCCCGCATATTGATCGGAGCTTTCGGCATGACCGAACGGACGCGGTTCAATATTGGCTATGCCATCGCTGCGGTTATCGCGCTTTTCCTGATTCAGTACATGGTCTCGACCGCGAACAAGGTGGCGGTGATCCCCTACAGCCAGTACCAGCAACTGCTCCGCGATGGGAAGGTCGATTCCGTTGGCATTTCCGACCGCACGGTGCAGGGCACGCTGAAACAGCCGCTACCCGGCGGCCAGAAGCAGTTCGTGACCACGCGGGTCGACCAGGACGTGGCCCAGGAGCTCGAGAAATACCATGTGCGCTTCACCGGTCAGATCGAGAGCACCTTCTTGCGCGACCTGCTGTCATGGGTGATGCCCGTACTGCTGTTCTTCGGCATCTGGTGGTACATCGGCCGGCGCGCTGCCGCTGGCGGAGGCCTGGGCGGCGGGCTGATGGCGATCGGCAAGAGCAAGGCCAAGATCTATGTCGAATCCGACACCGGCGTCACCTTCGGCGACGTCGCCGGCGTCGACGAGGCCAAGGACGAGTTGCGCGAGGTGGTCGATTTCCTGAAGAGTCCGAAGGACTATGGCCGGCTCGGCGGACGCATGCCGAAGGGCGTGCTGCTGGTCGGCCCGCCAGGCACCGGCAAGACCCTGCTCGCGAAGGCCGTTGCCGGCGAAGCCCGCGTGCCGTTCTTCTCGATCTCGGGATCGGAATTCGTCGAGATGTTCGTCGGCGTGGGTGCGGCGCGGGTGCGCGACCTGTTCCAGCAGGCGCACGAGAAGGCGCCGGCGATCATCTTCATCGACGAGCTCGACGCGCTCGGCCGCGCCCGCGGCATCGGCCCGTTTGCCGGAGGTCATGACGAGAAGGAGCAGACGCTGAACCAGCTCCTGGTCGAGCTTGACGGCTTCGATTCGCGCACGGGCCTTGTCATCCTCGCCGCGACCAACCGGCCGGAAATCCTCGACCCTGCGCTGTTGCGCGCCGGCCGTTTCGATCGCCAGGTGCTGGTCGATCGTCCCGACAAGAGGGGACGAGTCGCAATTCTCGAGGTGCACATGAAGAAGGCCAGGATCGCTCCCGACGTCGATCCCGAGGCGGTGGCGGCGCTGACGCCGGGATTTACCGGCGCCGACCTTGCCAATCTCGTCAACGAGGCGGCGCTGCTGGCGACCCGCCGTGGCGCCGAGGCCGTCGCCATGACCGACTTCAATCACGCCGTCGAGCGCATGGTGGCGGGCCTCGAGAAGCGCAACCGCCTGCTCAATCCCAAGGAACGCGAGATCGTCGCCTATCACGAGATGGGCCATGCGCTGGTCGCGCTGTCGCTGCCTGGCGTCGACCCCGTTCACAAGGTCTCGATCATCCCGCGCGGCGTCGGCGCGCTCGGCTACACCATCCAGCGTCCGATCGAAGACCGTTTCCTGATGACCAAGGAGGAGCTCGAAAACAAGATGGCGGTACTGCTCGGCGGCCGCGCCGCTGAGTTGGTCGTGTTCGATCATCTCTCCACTGGCGCGGCGGACGACTTGAGCCGTGTGACCGACATCGCCCGCAGCATGGTAACGCGCTACGGCATGTCCGAAAAGCTCGGCGGCGTCGCCTATGACCGCGAGCCCGGCAACCTCTTCGCCGGCGCCGATCGATCCTATCCCGGGCGCGAGCGTGACTATGCCGACGACACGGCTGCTGCGATCGACGATGAGGTGCGCGCGATCGTTGACCGCGCATTCCAGCGCGCCGAGAGTATCTTGACCGCGCGTCGTCCCATTCTCGACAACGCCGCAAAGAAGCTGCTGGAAAAGGAGACGCTCGAACGGAGCGATCTCGAGAGCTTGATCCGCGACGCGCCGCAGGAAAGTCTGAGAGCGGTATAGAGCAACGCCGGCCTGGCGCTCACGCGCCGTTTCCGCCCTTACCCCAAATCGCGCAGCGCCGCCTCGACCACCTTGCGCTGCTCGTCGGACAGCTCCGCCTGCGGTGGCACGGGGCCGCCGACGTCATAGCCCTGGATCGTGAGCCCGGCCTTGATGCAGGCGGCAAGATTGAAACGGGCAAACGCCTCGTTGATGCGCCACAGCTTTCTCTGCAACGCCATCGCCTCGTCCCAGCGGGTGCGCCGGCAAAGATTGTAGAGTTCGACGCTCTGCCGCGGGATGATGCACGCGGGCCCTGCCATCCAGCCATGGCCGCCGATCAACATCACTGCTGCCGGAATATGGGCGGAGGCCGAGAACACTTTGATGCTGTCGCCACAGCGGTTCATGATCGACAGCAGCCGCCCGGTGTTGGTCGAGGCGTCCTTGATGTAGCCGATGCGCGGATGAGCCGCGAGGCGCGCGATGACGTCGAGCGTGAGGTCGGAGCGCTGGAAATTCGGGTTGGTGTAGATCACCACGGGAATATCGACGGCGTCGGCAATGGCACGGAAATAGGCTTCGACCTGCGCGTCGCTGAGCGGGAAATACGCTTCCAGGATCGCCAGAATGCCGTTGGCGCCGCGCTTCTGATAGGCCTTGGCCTGCGCCACGGCATCCGCCGTCGAGGTCGAGGCGACGCCTGCGACCACGGGCACGCAGCCCTGCGCGGCCTCGATCGTGGTCTGCACCACCTGCATGCGCTGGGCATTGTTGAGATAGGCGAACTCGCCGGTCGAGCCGAGCGGCGTCAGCCCATGCACGCCGGCCTTGATCAGGTCGTCGCACAACCGGCCCAGCACCTCGGTACGGACATGGCCTGCTGGATCGACCGGAGACACCAGATAGGGAAAGACGCCGTGGAAATCAGCCATTTGCGAGCCTCGTTGATGGCGAGACATAGTCGGGATCGTGCGCGAAGGGAAGCGGCGCGCCCTCGCGCAGGGCACCCAGCACCGCGGCAAAGTCGGTCACGGCGCGGAAGCCGAGCAGGCGTTCAGCCTTGCCGGCATCGTAGATCCGGCCGATCGATGTCGGCAGGTGCCAGCCGCGCTTGGCAAACAGGCTCGGCGCATCCGGGAAATGGCGCGCGATCACGCTTGCCGCATCCGACCTCAGCGCCGCCACATCATCGCGCGAAAACGGCGTCGGTGCGCTGATCACAAAGACCTCGAATCCGCTGATCTTGTCCAGCGCCACCACATGGGCGTCCGCGGCATCTTCCACGGTCAGGCGGCGGTACAGCAGCTCGGTCGCCTTCAGGTTCTCGCCATGGATGTCGCGGATCGTGTCGTCCTCTTCGGGGAAGAAGCGGCTGGTGCGCAGCACGGCGCAATTCAGCCCGTGCTCGCGGCTGAACAGCCGGCACAGCCCCTCGGCAGCGAGCTTCGTGATGCCGTAGATGTTGCGCGGCTCGAGCGGACCTGCGTTCTCGTCGAGCCATACCGCGGCGGTGCCCTCGCCATCGCGGATCGCCTGAGAGATCATCAGCGATGTCGTGGAGGTGAAGACGAAGCGATCATGGCCTGCGGCGACTGCGGCCTGCAACAGATTGAGCGTGCCGGTCACGTTGACATCCACGAAGGCCTGCGGCGAGAACCGCTCGATGTCCGGCTTGTGCAGGGCGCCGCCATGGATCACCGCCTCGATGCCGTGATCGGCGAACGCCCGGTCGACCACGGATCGCTCGGCAATCGAGCCGACGATATCGGTTGCCTCGCCCGAGACCACGTCAAGTCCGACCACGCTATGGCCGGCCTGCCGGAGCTTCGGCGCGAGAAAGCGCCCGAGCCAGCCGGAAGAGCCCGTCAACAGCACCCGCATGACATCAGCCCCAGTCCGATCTCAAAACGCCTTGGCGATCGCAGCCTGTGCGTCGCTCTGGATCTGCTTGAGGTGATCGGGCCCCCTGAAGCTTTCGGCATAGATCTTGTAGACATCCTCGGTGCCGGACGGCCGTGCGGCAAACCACCCTGACTCGCTTTCGACCTTGATGCCGCCGAACGGCTGATCGTTGCCGGGGGCCTTGGTCCGGACCGCACGCACGGCATCCCCGGCCAGTCGCGTCATGTTGAGCTGCTCGGGCCCAAGTGCCTTCAGCGCGTTCTTCTGCTTCGGCGTCGCCGCGACGTCGATGCGCTCGTAGTAGGGAATGCCGAGTTCGGCGGTGAGCTCGTTGAACAATTCGCCCGGATCGCGGCCGGTCCTGGCGATGATTTCCGCCGCCAGCAGACCGAGAATGATGCCGTCCTTGTCCGTGGTCCAGACCGAGCCGTCGCGCTTGAGGAACGAGGCGCCGGCACTCTCCTCACCGGCAAAGCCGAACGCGCCGCTGCCGAGCCCTTCGACGAACCATTTGAAGCCGACCGGCGTCTCGACCAGCTTGCGATTCAGCTTCTTGGCGACGCGATCGATGATCGAGCTCGACACGATGGTCTTGCCGATCGCGGCGTCCTTGCTCCACTGCGGCCGGTGCGCGAACAGATAGGCGATCGCGGTGGCCAGGAAATGGTTCGGGTTCATCAGCCCGTTCGAGCGGGTCACGATGCCGTGCCGATCGGCATCGGTGTCGTTGGCAAAGGCGACGTCGAACTTGTCGCGCATCCCGATCAGGCTCGCCATCGCGTAGGGCGACGAGCAGTCCATCCGGATCTTGCCGTCCCAATCCGCGGTCATGAAGCGGAAGGTCGGATCGACTGCATTGTTGACGACCGTCGCGTTGATCCCGTAACGCGCGATGATCGGCTGCCAGTAATGCACCGCGGCGCCGCCGAGCGGATCGATGCCGATCTTCACGCCGGCCGACTTGATCAGCGCGAGATCGACGGTGTTGCCGAGATCGGCGACGTAAGGCGTAACGTAGTCGTGGAGATGGGTGGTCGGCGCCTTGCGCGCGCGATCATACGGCACCCGCGCGACACCCTTGAGCCCGGCCTCGATGTAGCGATTGGCGCTCCTCTCGACCACACCGGTGACGTCGGTGTCGGCCGGGCCGCCATGCGGCGGATTATATTTGTAGCCGCCGTCCTCCGGCGGGTTGTGCGACGGTGTGATGACGACGCCGTCCGCAAGGGCCGTGCTGCGCCCCTTGTTGTAGCTCAGGATCGCGTGCGAGATCACGGGTGTCGGCGTGTAGCCGCCCTGCGCATCGATCATAATCTCGACGCCGTTCGCGGCGAACACCTCGACCGCGCTCACAAGCGCCGGCTCGGCGAGCGCGTGGGTGTCGACGCCGATGAACAGCGGTCCGGTCATCCCCTTCTCGCGCCGATAGTCGCAGATCGCCTGCGTGGTGGCGAGAATGTGGTCCTCGTTGAAGGAATTCTTCAGCGACGAGCCGCGGTGGCCCGAGGTGCCGAAGGCCACCCGTTGGGTCGGATCATTGGCATCTGGCTTGCCGGCGAAATAGGCCGTGACCAGCCGCGGTACGTTGACGAGCGAGGCAGGATCGACGGGTTTGCCGGCAGCAGGATGTGGTGCAGTCACTTGACCTCTCAGAACAGCTATCGCCAGCCCATCAGCGCAAATGAGTGATGCCTCGGGGTGCTATCATGATGGCTTACTCCCAATCAAGCCGCGGGCATTTCGTTCCTCGCGGGCCGCGGCGAGGCATTACGACACATCGATCTGCTGCACCTTTTCACGAAGCTCGTCGACGAGCACCCTCTTGTTCTCGGAATAGTCGACGGGAACCACGACGAGGTGCACGCCGCCGCCGGCGAAAGCCCGCTCCAGTGTCGGGATGATCGCCTCGGTGCTCTCGATCCGCGACCCCTTCGCGCCGTAGCTCTCGGCATATCTGACGAAATCCGGATTGCCGAAGGTAAGGCCGAAATCGGGAAAACGATCGACCGCCTGCTTCCAGCGGATCATGCCGTAGGCGGAATCTTCCAGGATCAGGACCACGAGATTGAGCTTGAGGCGCACGGCGGTCTCGAGCTCCTGCGAGTTCATCATGAAGCCGCCATCGCCGCAGACCGCGAGCACCCGGGTCTTCGGATAGAGCATCGCCGCCATCATCGCCGACGGCAGGCCGGCGCCCATGGTGGCGAGCGCATTGTCGAGCAGCAGCGAGTTCGCCAGCAGCGTGCGGTAATTGCGCGCGAACCAGATTTTGTACATGCCGTTGTCGAGCGCGACGATGCCGTCCTCCGGAATGACCTGGCGAACATCGTGCACGATACGCTGCGGCGTCGGCGGCCAGCGGCCCTCGGTCGCGCGGTCCATGATCTTCGCCAGAATGCCCGCGCGCAGGCTATGCAGCGCGCTGGCGTGCGGCAGCCGTCCGTCGACCCGATCGGCGAGCAGCTCGAGACTCGGCCCGACGTCGCCGATCACTTCACATTGCGGGAAATAGACCTGCTCGACATTCGCCGGCGTGTAGCTGACATGGATCACCTGCGGTCCCTTGGGCCCCATGATGAAAGGCGGCTTCTCGATCGTGTCATGCCCGATCGCGATGATCAGATCGGCGCGGTCGATCGCCTCATGCACATAGTCGCGTTCGCTCAGCGCAGCGGTGCCCATGTAGAGATTGGTCCCGCCCGACACCGTGCCCTTGCCCATTTGGGTTGTGAAGAACGGAATCTTGGTGCGGCGGACGAAGTCGCCGATGCCGGCCGTGCTGCGCGGGCGCGAGGCCGCGGCACCCAGCATGATCAGCGGACGCTGCGCCTTCAGGATCATGTCGGCGGCGCGGTCGAGCGCCGCGGCATGGGCAATGGGAATTTCGATCGGATGCGGCGGCACCATCGCCGCCGGCTCCGCTTCCTCGCCCGCGATATCCTCCGGCAGTTCGAGCAGCACGGGGCCCGGCCGCTCCTGCATCGCGATCCGGAAGGCGTCACGGACCAGCGTCGGAATGGTTGCCGTGCTGACGATCTGCAGCGACAGTTTGGTCAGCGGACGGAAGGTGTTGACGATATCGACAATCTGGAACTTGGCCTGGCGGCTGCTCATGATGCCCTTCTGGCCCGTGAGCATCACCATCGGCATCGCGCCGAGCAGCGCATAGGCAGCGCCGGTGGTGAGATTGAGCGCCCCCGGCCCGAGCGTCGTCATGCAGACGCCGGGCTTTCCGGTGAGCCGGCCATAGGTCGCCGCCATGAAGGCCGCGGCCTGCTCGTGGCGCGTGACGATCAGCTTGATCGAGGACGTACGCAGGCTCTCGACAACATCGAGATTCTCCTCGCCGGGAACACCGAACACACGTTCCACCCCCTCGTTCTCGAGAGCGGCGACCAGCAGATCGGAGCCTTTGACCATCTTAGCCTCGCGCGTTTGATTGCATGCGGCCGGCTGAGCATAGCGGCATCGCACGGCGTCGGGGAGTCCCTCGCGGCCTCACTGCTTGTGCGCCTTGATCCAGGCACCGATCACCGGCAACATCCGCGTCTGCAGATCAGCGGAGATCGCAATCGATTCGAGCGCTCGCGCCACCATCAGCCGGCCGCCACCGGTCGATTGTGACGGCGCGAAGGCGGCGAGCTCGGCGGCGTGCGTCGCGTCGGTAAAGTTGGCCATCAAGTTGGGCACGAACTGGTCGCGGAAATTCGGTCCCTGCCGCGCCAGCAGCGCATCGAAATTCGTCTTGACGAAATCCCAGGCGAGCTGCGGCCGTTCGCCCGCGGATGCCACCGCGCCGATCACGCCCGGGACGATCGTGTCGGGCAGCTCGCTGGTTAACGTCAGCGCCAGAGTCGCCTCCGCCAGCTCGGCGTTACGGGCGCTGGCGGCAGCGAAATAATAGCGCAGCCGCTCATTGGTGACGGTGCTCTTGCGCGCCAGGCCGAGCAGCGTGTCGTAAGTCGAGCATTCCGCCGTGATGCCGACGAGATGGCTCACGGGATCGCGCAGCGCGTTGGGGAGCGCGTCGGAATCCACCAGGAAAGCCGCGAACCGCCGCTCCGCCTCGGCGAGGATCGCTTTGTCACCGAAATCGCCGAGCGTGCGGATCAGGCTGGCGCGCAACAGCGCGGTGTCGTCGTCGGCCGGGCCGCCTTCCCATCCGAGCCGGTCGAACACCGGACGCAGCTTGGCGCGCGCATAGGCCTGGATGACCGGCCGCTCGTCGCGATCGCGTGCCAGGCGATCGAGCATCGCAAACGACGAGATCACCTGGTCCCACACGGCGCGATGATCGCCGATGTCGAGCGCGTCGAGCAGCGCGAGATAGGACGACGGGTCGGCGCGTCCAGCCTGCACCAGCGCCCAGCTATCGGTGACGATGTTGAGCCGGTCCTCGACCGGCATCTGCGCGAACGCGTTCAGCAGCGCCGCGCGGTCCTTCGGGCCGTATTCGACCCTGTAGTAGCCGATATCGCCGAGATTGACCTTGATCGGATCGCCGCAATTGCCCGCCGGAATATCGGCACGGCCCTGCAGCAGGACATCCGCAAGCGGCTTGCCGTGCACGGGACCGACGGCGACCGGAATCTGCCACTTGTGCTGCGGCAGGGGCGCCGCGTCGGCCGGCGCAGTCACGAACCGCTCCTGCCGCAGCGTCAGGCGCTGGGACGTGCCATCGCAGACCGTCTCGGCCACCACCAGTGGCACGCCGTCCTGTTCGGTGAATGACGCCGCCACACCGGTTATCTTTTTGCCGGCGGCGCTCTCCAGCGCCTGCCAGAGATCGGCGGTCGTGCTGTTGCCATAGGCATGCGCAACCATGTATTTGCGAATGCCGTCGCGGAAGGCTTGCGCGCCGAGATAGTTCTCCAGCATCCGGATCAATGCTTGGCCCTTGTTATAGGTGATCGCGTCGAAAGCCGTGACCGCCTCGCTGTGATCGGCGATCGGCTGCTGGATCGGATGGGAGGTGCGGCGCGCATCGAGCGTCATCGCGAACTGCTTGGCGCCGTGGCCGTTCAGCCAGTTCTGCCATTGCGGGTAGAACTGCTCCGAGGCCTTGGTCGCCATCCAGCTCGCGAACCCCTCGTTGAGCCAGAGATTGTCCCACCAGGCCATGGTGACGAGATCGCCGAACCACATATGCGCCATTTCATGCGCGATGATGGCGAAGATGCCGCGCCGCGCAGGCTCCGCATTGGTCGCGGGATCGAACAGCAGCCGGCTCTCGAAGAATGTGATGCCGCCCCAATTCTCCATGGCGCCGCCGAACCCACCGGGCACCGCGATCAAGTCGAGCTTGGGCAGCGGATACTTCACTCCGAAATAGTCATTATAATAGGCGAGCAGCTTGACCGCGCTGTCGAGCGCGAACCGCCCCTGTTCGGTCTTGCCTTGTGTCGTCACTACGCCGACCGTGACGCCGCCGGCGTCCGCCGCGACGCGCTCCAGATCGCCCACGGTGAGCACAAAGAGATAACTCGACATCCTCGGGGTCGGCGCGAAGGTCACGCGCTTGAGATTGTCGGAGACCTGCGCTTCGCCGGCCACCGGCATGTTGCCGACCGCCATCAGATTGCGCGGGATCACGACGCTCAGCGCAAAGGTTGCCTTGAACGCCGGCTCATCCCAGCACGGAAAGATCCGCCGCGCATCCGCCGGTTCGAGCTTGCTCGAGATCAGCCGCTTCATGCCGGTCCGGGTCGGGTAATCGACCGAGAACAGGCCGCTGCCGAACTTGTTGATCTGCGCGGTGAAAGCGATACGCAGCGTGCGCCGGCCCGCCGCCAGCGGCTGGGCGAAAGTCAGCGTCGCCGTCTGCGCCGCGGCGTCGGTCGTGACCGTGGCGCGCTGCGTGCCGTCATCAGCGGCGACATCGCCGAATGTCGTGCTGATGGTATTCAGCGTTATCCGGGCGGTCGGCTCGCGCACCTCGATATCGACGGTCTCCACGCCCGGTAACGCCAGACTTTCGAAATCCGGTGTCAGCTCGATCGCATAGTTCACCGGAACGACGGTCTTCGGCAACTTGCCCGGCGTGTTGTCAAAGGAAAATGTCTGCTCGGCCTGCGCGGCTGCGGCCGCCGACAGCAGAACAACCGCCGCAGCGAGGCAGCGCAGAGGCGCCCATCGACGATGACATGCAAAATTGTTCATTGCGCGGCTCGACAAGACCTCGGGAAGCTGTTCAGGCGTCGTTTTCGGAGGGGCGTAACGGGGAATTTAGAGGAGAAGATGTCACCACGAAATTGACAACTCCGCGATCTCGGCTTTGCCGCACGATTGCAATCGCGCGCGGCCGGCTGCGCGCTTGTTGCCCGACAGCAGGATGAAAGGTTAACTTGCCCAAGCACCTCCTGCTGCAACCGGCGATGCGACCGAGGCTTTTCCTCGACATCGGTCCGGCACCATCATCAGACCGACACAAACCCGACGGGAGCCAATGATGTTCGGTAAATTCTCGCGCCGGCAGTTCGCGGGCCTCGCAGGCCTCTCGGCACTCGGCGTGTCGGCCCCGGCCCGGGCCGCGAAGACGCCACCGCGGCCGGACGGCGCGAGCTTTCCCGCCGGCTTCGTCTGGGGCACCGCGACGTCGTCCTACCAGGTCGAGGGCGCGGTCAACGAGGACGGCCGTGGCCGCTCGATATGGGACACCTTCACCCACACGCCGGGCAAGATCGAGGACGGCACCAACGGCGATCGCGCCAATGATCACTATCACCGCTACAAGGAGGACGTTCGTCTCATCAAGGATCTCGGCGCCAGGGCCTATCGTTTCTCGATCGCCTGGCCGCGGGTGTTTCCGGACGGCATCGGCGCGCCGAACCCGAAGGGCCTCGACTTCTACCACCGCTTGGTCGACGAACTGCTGGCGAACGGCATCGAGCCTTACGCCACACTCTATCACTGGGACCTGCCGCAGGCTTTGCAGGACCGGGTCGGCGGCTGGCGCTCGCGCGAGACATCGAAGGCGTTTGGCGATTATGCCGGCTATGTCGCAGAGCGGTTGACCGACCGGGTCAAGAACATCTTCACCCTCAACGAGGTCGGGCGTTTCCTGCCCTTCGGCTACGGCCTCGGCATCGATGCGCCCGGGTTGAAGCTGTCGCACGCGGAAGTGAACCAGGCCCGCCACCACGTCGCGCTGGCGCATGGGCTTGCGGTGCAGGCGATCCGCGCCAAGGGGCGTGCCGGCACACGGGTCGGCCCGGCCGAGAACATCACCGCCTGCGTCCCCGCGATCAACACGCCGGAGAACATCCGCGCCACCGAGATCGCGACGCGTGAACTCAATGCGGGCTTTCTCGGGGTCGTTCTCGAAGGCAAGTACACGGAAGCCTTCCTGCAATGGGCCGGCGCGGACGCGCCGAAATTCAGCGCGGACGAGCTGAAGATCATTTCGCAGCCCAACGATTTCGTCGGCCTGAACGTCTACGCCCCGCAGGTCTACATCGTCGCCACCGACCGGGCGCCGGGCTGGCGACCGCTGCCGATGCCGGCGTCGTTCCCGCACATGAATTCGGAATGGCTGCGGATCGCGCCGGAGGTGATCTACTGGGCGCCGCGCATTGCCGCCAAGCTCTGGAACATCAAGAGCATCTATATCAGCGAGAACGGAACGTCCGGCGAGGACAAGCTGCATCCGGACGGGCAAATCTACGACGTCGATCGCATCATGTTCTTGCGCAACTATCTCGCTCAACTGCAGCGCGCCACCGCCGATGGCGTCCCGGTCCACGGCTACTTTCTGTGGAGCCTGATGGACAATTTCGAATGGATCTTCGGCTACGAGAAGCGCTTCGGCCTGTACCGGGTCGATTTCGAGACCCAGGCGCGCGTGCCGAAGCTGAGCGCGGCATTTTATCGCGACGTGATCGCGCGCAATGCGATCGGGGTGTGACGGCTTCCCTAGCCGGCTCGCGGCTTCGCACCGGCCCACGCCCGCCTGAGCAAATCGCGAATTCCGCTCTCCTCGATCGGCCGCGGATTCCAATAGGGATTCTTGATCGCGAGCGCGGCGGCCCGCGCGATGCCGTCTTCGGGCATGCCGATCTCTGCGAGCGAGCGCGGCGCGCCAAGCCGGGCCGACAGATCGAACAAGCCAATGGCCGCGTCGGCCGTACCAAGCGCCTCCGCGGCACGTCCGATCGCCTCCGGTGCGGCCGGCGTGTTGTAGGCGATGGTGTGCGGCAGCAGCACCGCGTGGGTCTCGGCGTGTGGCAGGTCGAACAATGCACCGACCGTGTGGCAGAGCTTGTGATGCAGCGCCATGCCGACGGTACCGAGGCAGACGGCGCACAGCCAGGCGCCATAGAGCGCATCCGAGCGCGCCTCGAGATCGCGCGGCCGCGCAATCACCTCCGGCAGCGACGATGCGAGCTTCGCAATGGCCTCTTCCGCCATCAACGAGGTGATCGGATTGCCGTCGCGCGCATACAACGCCTCGGCGGCGTGCGCGATCGCGTTGAGGCCGGAGGTCGCGGAGAATCTTCCCGGTATCGACACGGTGAGATTGACGTCATAGATCACTGCCTCGGGCAGAATCTTCGGCGACGATTGCGTGGTCTTGACGCCGTCGACGGTCTCGCCCAGCACCGGCGTCATTTCAGACCCGGCGTAGCTGGTCGGCACGATCAATTGCGGCAGGTCGGTGCGCAGCGCGATTGCCTTGCTCAAGCCGGTTGCGGCGCCTGCACCGATCGCAACGACGCCGTCGGGCTTCAGAGCGCGCACCACCTGCATCGCCCGCTCCGTCACCGCGACCGGCGTGTGCACCACCGCGCCGTCGAACAGCCCGGCCATGCGGTCGCCGGCCAATGCCGCGAGATCGCCGAGCTCGGACTGCTGTCGCCGGCTCGCCAGCACCAGCGCGCGCTTGATGCCGAGACGCTCGAGTTCGTCCTTAAGACTAGCGATGGTGCCGATGCCGAACACCACCCGCATCGGGCTGACCTGATAGGTGAAGGACTGCGACATAATGCTTCCCTCGCTGAGGCCAGGCGTGTCATCGCCGGACGGCAACGGGTTTCACCTACATCCCTGATCCAGTCAACCGTGACGTTTCTCACGCCACCGCCCTGTAGTCGGGCGCAGTCGCGAGGAAGCGCGCATAAGCGTCCGCATCGGGCGGCGTGAACCTCTCGACGAGTGGATTGCGGCGCCAGGTCTTGGCGCCGATATCGGCCAACAGCTCGTCGAAATGCTTGAAGTGATAGGGCGCGACGCACAGCCCGCCATAGACGCCCGCCGCCGGTCGCTCGACCCGCCTGAAGTTCAGCATCATCGCGATGTTGTCGTGCATCTCGGCCGCGCTCGGCTGGCGCGCGAGCTGGCCGTCGGCGTAACGCACCAGCCAGTTCGCGGCGAGATCGGCGCACAACACCGTGCAGAAACTCGAGTTGAAGCCGACGAAGCCCATGTCGGGCAGATCGGGATTGGCGATCAGTCGGTAGAGCCGGTACTGCCCGTCGGGCTCGACCAGCTTCGCCCGATAGGCCTCGGGGAGGAACGGCACCCCGAGCTTGTAGCCGATCGCGAGCACCGCGATATCGGCCGCGATGCGCCGACCGCCGCTGGTCACGACGGTGTTGCCGTCGTAATGATCGAAGGTGCCACGCACCGCCTTGATGCGGCCATCGGCGACCATCGGATAGAAGCCGGGAGTTGCGATCGGCACCGAGCAGTTGACGCCGTCCTCGATCCGCTCCTTCGGCACCATGTTGCACTGCTTGAGCTTGAGCTGCATTTTCAGCATGCTCTCGAGCCCGCGCCAGTTCGCCCACACGAACGGCTTTGCAACCGCATGCGCAAGACGGCCCATCGGGCCGATGCCCCAGCTCGCGAACATTTGCTCCTGCGCGCGGATGTAGAGGATGCGTTTGAAGTTCACGAGCCCGCCGACGAAATACGGGATTCGCCACACCGGCTCGCGAAACACGATCGTCACCTCGCTGGCGCCGGAATTGACCGCATTCACCGCGATGTCGGTGGCCGATTTCGAGCCGCCGAGCACGACGACCTTGCGCCCCTTGGCCAGCGCCGGATCGCCATATTGCGACGAATGCAGGATCTGACCGCCCTGGGCCTTGAAGCCGTCCTCGCCGGGCAATGGCAGCGTCTGCGGCTCATTGAACTGTCCGGTGCAAACGGCGACGAAATCGAAATCCTCATGGCCGGTGGCGCCATCGGTCGGGCGCAGCACGAGCGTCCAGCCCGGACTGCCATCGGCTCGCCGGCTCATGGCCTCCACCTTGGTATCGTAGCGGATTGCGCCGTCGATCCCATGGCTGCGGGCATAGTCACGCAGATAGGCATGGACCTGCGGTCCCTTCGGCCATTCCGGATAGGCCTCCGGCATCGCCTTGTCGGTGTAGCGATAGAGCTCCTTCGGGCTCTGCGTTTGCACATCAGGATAGGAGCGTGCCGGCTCCCAGACCCCGCCGAGATCGCCGCTGCGCTCGATGATCGTCACCTTATGGCCCCGCGTGGCGAACGCCTTGCCTGCGGCAAGCCCCGACACGCCGGCACCGATGACGCACACATGCTTCTGCTTGATCATGAAACCGCTCCGAGATGAGTGAACAGGTCCATTTCCGTAAGCGCACGCGTTCCCGTCATCGCCGGAGCCTGCTCCGGCGATCGTTGCGTCGCATGCGCTGTCTGCTTTGGCTGTGTGCCTAGTCGTTCGCTTCCGGCGGCAGGAAATCCACCTCGTGCTCGGCGGAGATGCGCACCACTTCGACCGGGTCCTGCAGATTGTGTAGCTTCTCGAACAGCGCCTCGAGCTTCTGCATCGGCGACACCCAGAACAGCGCCCGCGCCGGCTTGTCCGACTTGTTGAAGTAGCCGTGGGGGACGCCGCGCGGCATGCGCACGAGGTCGCCGGCCTTGGCCTGCACCCAGACCCCGTCGAGCTTGAGGTCGAGCACGCCTTCCTGCACCAGGATGAACTCGTCCTGGGTCGGATGGATGTGCACCGGCACGAACTGGCCGGGATCACTGTTGGTTTCGAACGCGAAGGTCGAGTCGGTGATGGCTTTCGGGTAGTAGACCTGACCCAGGATATTCCAGGTCTTGCCGCCGTAGCCGGTGCCGTTTCGAGTGATGCCTTTTTCGAGCGTGCCCATGTCGTCCTCTCCAGTTGGTGCGCATTGCCGGCACCGAGCCTGTCGCCGGCGGGCGAAGCTGTCTAGCCGATAAACGAATCCGCATCCGACGCGATCATGCTGCAATGCGAGAGCGGCGAACTGGCCGGCTTCTGCCCAATGCCTCCGCATCCGCCTGCCCGCCGATCGGGCGCACTGCGTGACGAAACGGCGTTCCCCTTTGCCGCGGGATGCACTAGGCTGCATGATGTTTTAGACCTCAAACAACTTCGGACGGCCGGCGTGACCGCGGCGAGCAACGAGGTTTCGGCAAAGGCGAGGCTCACGGATTTCGCGCGGGTCGCGACGGCGTGCGTCGACGACGCGGCCGAGGCAATCGGGCGTATCTTCTGTCCGCATGACCTGACGCCGGTCGACCGCTCCGAACGAGACTTCTTCGCATCCCACAATTGCGCGGGCTTTGACGGCTTCTCCGTCAACTATGTCGCCTATGGCGGATCGGTTGCGATCAATCCCGGCTGCCTTGACCGTTTCTTTCTGCTGCAGGTCCCGCTCCATGGCTCGGCCACGATCCGCACTGCGGCACGCGAGGTGATGACCGGACCAGCCGTCTGCGCGTCGCTGCTGTCGCCGACCATTCCGACCGACATGACGTGGCGCGGCGATTGCGCCCAGCTCATCCTGTTGCTCGATCGCAAGCTGGTGGAGCATTGCGCCGCAGCGCTTGGCGGCGTAGCCGTGCGCGCGGTCGAATTCGATCCGGCGATCGAACTCACCGGGTCACTCGGCCAAGCGATTGCCGCGAGGATCGACCATCTGGTTGCGCTCGCCGAGCGGCTCGGCCCACACAAGGCGTTGCCCAGATTGGCTGCGGCCGAGTGGCGCGAGGCGTTGCTCAACGCCCTGCTCACCGAGCAACCGCACAGCCTGCGCTCCGCCATCGCTGTCTTCAACGGCCGCGCCGAGACGCAGCCGACCGCGCTGAAACGGGCGCGCGCCTATCTGGAGACACGTGCGACCGAGCCGCTGGATCTTGCTGAGCTCGCGGGGGTCGCGGGTACCGGCATCCGCGCGTTGCAGCTCGGCTTCCGCCGTCATTTCGGCACCACGGTCAGCGAGATGCTGCTCGACATCCGCCTCGCCCAGCTCAACGCGCGCCTGAAGACGGCGCGTCCGGGCGAGCGCATCGTCGATATTGCATTCGAGCTCGGCTTCACCCATCTGAGCCGTATGGCGAGTGCCTATCGCGCCAAGTTCGGCGAGAGCCCGAAGGCCACTCTGCACGGCCTGAGCTGAGCGTCCGCCCGAGCACCCTGTCGGCGCACCGCTTGGCCCTGCCCATCCGGCCAGTTCCGCCGTCCGCCGCAACATCCCAGATTGAGGGAAGCCAACGGAGTTTCCCATGACCGACCCGACCACCCTCTCCTCGCTGTCATCTGCCCTCTCGGAAACCATCGCGCGCACCACGCCCGCCGTCGTCTCCGTGCATTCGCACCGTCTGCGCGCGTCCGGCTTCGTCTGGAAGCCCGGCCTCGTCATCACCGCCGACGAGGCGCTGGCCGACGACGGCGAGATCGAGATCCAGCTTTCCGACGGCAGCCGGCGGCCGGCGACCATCGCCGGGCGCGACCACACCACCGACATCGCGCTGCTGCGGTTCGACGCCGACGTCGCACCGCTCAAGCTGTCGGCCACCGTTCCCGTCCTCGGATCGCTCGCGATCGTCGTCGCGGCGGACCGCGGCGCGCCGACGGCGCGGCTCGGCATGGTCTCGCTGTCGGGCCCGGCCTGGCGCAGCCTGCGCGGCGGCGACATCGACGCGCGGATCGAATTGGACGTCCGGTTGCGGCACAGCCAGCAGGGCGGGCTGGCGCTGAACGCATCGGGAGAGCCGTTCGGCATGGCCGTGCTGGGCCCTCGCCGCGTGCTGACGATTCCGACTGCCACCATCGAGCGTGTCGCGCCGCAGCTCGAGAGCTCTGGCCGCATCGCGCGCGGATATCTTGGCCTCGGCCTGCAGCCGGTCCGTGTCGACGACGGCATCGGCGCGATGGTGATGAACGTCGACAAGAACGGCCCCTCGGCGGCCGCCGGCATCCGGCAGGGCGACGTGATCGTCGCGGTCAACGATGAGCGCCTGTCCGGCGTGCGGGCGATGCTGCGAACGTTGGGACCGCAGAGCGTCGGCAGGGTCGTCGACCTCACCGTCCGCCGCGGCGGCGAGCCGCTGCATGTCAGGGTGACGATCGGCGAGAGGCCGGAGACGTGAGCAGTGAGAGTGCACCTGAGATCGTGATCTCGCTCGAGATCGATGATCCTGTCCTTGCAGACCGGCTGGCGACGCTGCTCGGCGGCATCGCCGGCTTGCGGCTCGCAGCGCCCGGCGAACCGGCCGCGGCCGCAATCGTCTCCCGCGACCACGACAGGGCGGCCTCGCCTGGCGCATTCGAGCTGACGCCGCGCGAGCTTGACGTGCTCACGCTGCTCGCCGAGGGCGCTTCGAACAAGATGATCGCCAAGCGTCTCGGCATCTCCGTCCACACCGCCAAATTTCACGTCGGCTCCCTGCTCGACAAGCTCGACGCCACCGGCCGCACCGATGCCGTCGCGCATGCCGCAAGGCGCGGGGTGATTAATCTGTGAGGCTGAAGGCATACGCGGACCCGATGGAGACGGCGGAGACATCGCCATGTGTCGTCCCGGCGAAGGCCGGACCGATACTCTGCCGTCTCCGCTGGAGACCACTCGTTCGTCGTCCTGGCGAAAGCCAGGACCCATGACCACCGCATTTTGATGACGAATGCGATCTTGAACCCAGCGTCGCGCGACAGCGAGCATTTGGGGTAATGGATCCTGGCTTTCGCCAGGATGACAGTGAGTGTGTGGCGCGATTTGCGTGTCATACACTCGCACTCTCGCGACGCCCCACAAGGGGAGAGCCCGAAGAGAGTGCTCACCTCACGCGTTCGCAGCAACCTGCGGTCCGTTGTGGAAACAGAGCGTAACCAACAGACCCGGAGAATTGTCGCGCAGTTCGATGGTTGCACCGTGCAGGCTGGCGACGGCCGCGACCAGGCTGAGGCCGAGGCCGTTTCCCGGCGTGTAGCGGCTCTGCTCGAGTCGATAGAAGCGCTTGAAGACGTGGTCGTGCTGGCTGGCGGGAATGCCAGAACCATCGTCGGCGACCGACATCACCGCACCGCCCCCGCCGTTGCGGCATGTCACGATAACGCGCCCGCCGGCGCGGCCGTGCTTGATGGCATTGTCCACGAGATTGGCGATCGCGTCGAACAACAGATCGCGATCGCCCGTCAACGGCACCTCGGCATCGCCGGTCAGTTCGAGGCGGGTCGTGTCCCGCTCGGCGGCGGCATCGTAGAGCTCGACCACCTCGCCTGCGATCTCGGCGAGATTGACGGTCCGAAACGCGTCCTTGCGGGCCCGTGTCTCGATCTCGGAAATCCGGGTGATCGATGCGAACATCGCAAGCACGGTATCGAGATCGGCAATGGTGTCGCCGATCAGCGCCGCATCGTTCTCGCCGTTGCGCGGACGATGATAGGCCTTCTCGAGCCGTCCGCGCATGCGGGTCAGCGGCGTGCGCAAATCGTGCGCGATGTTGTCACTGGCCTGCTTCACCTCCCCCATCAACGTCTCGATGCGGTCGAGCATCTGATTAAGATTCTCGGCGACGCGATCCCATTCGTCGTGACTGCCGCGGAGCGGAATGCGCTGATCAAGACCGGAGAACATGATGGCGCGGCTGGTCGCATTGATCGACTCGATCCGGCCGACCGTGCGCCGCGTGACCCCGATGCTGGCCGAGGCCGCGAGCACAGCAATCAGCACGACAACCGCAATACCGGCCGCCCGGATCTGTGCCGTAAAGTCATCAATATCGCCGATGTCGCGCCCCACTAGCAGCCGATCGCCGTTCGGCAGCGTCCCGGTCATGATCCGCACCAGCGGGTCTCCCGAGGCGGGCGGCCGCGCCGGCGCGCGAAACTCGGACCAGCCTCGATCCGCGGCGTTCGCCGGCCAACCGGAAAGATTTCCGGCGAGCACCGCCGATGTGGGGTCGACGAGAAGGTAGACGTGATCGGCAAAGCTCTTGTCCGCAATGCGCCGTCCGATCAGCGCGATCACGGCGTCGCGTCCCGACCGCGCATAAGCGTCCCGGAGGTTCGCCTGCTCCGTCATGATCGCGCGATCGGACCGGCTGCGCACATAGGAGACCGTCGACCAGTAGACATAGGCGAAGATCACCGAGACGATCAGGCCGAAGGTGCCGATCGCGATCAACGCCAGACGGAACGTCGATGACCGGAGGGTCTTAGCCAGGAGCACGGAGGCAGTACCCGATGCCGCGGATCGTATGGATGAGCGGATAGGCTTGCTGGTCGTCGACCTTGCGTCGCACCCGGCCGACATAGACGTCGATGATGTTGGTCGAGGGATCGAAATGCAGATCCCACACGTGCTGCAGCAACATGGCGCGCGACACCACGCGGCCCTCGTTGCGCACGAGATATTCAAGCAACTGGAACTCCTTCGGTAGCAGCGGAATCCTCCGGTTGCCGCGGCTGGCGGTGCGCGAGATCAGATCGACGGCGAGATCGCCGACCCGCAGGATGGTCTCCTTGGCGACGGTCTCGCTGCGTCGGCCCAACGCCTCCAGCCGCGCCAGCAACTCGACGAAGGAAAACGGCTTGACCAGATAGTCGTCGCCACCGGCACGCAAGCCCCGCACGCGGTCGTCCACCTCGCCGAGCGCGCTGATGATCAGAAACGGCACCGCGATGCCGTCGTCGCGCATCTGGCGCATGACCGCAATGCCGTCGATATCGGGAAGCATGCGATCGATCGTGATCACGGCGTAGTCGCGCGCCGCACCCTGATTGAGCGCATCGCGGCCGTTAGCAGCCAGATCGACATCATAGCCGCTGGTAGTGAGTTGCTCGACGAGCTGACCCGCGGTCTCCGGATCATCCTCGACAACGAGAATACGGCGGTGAGCTCCGGGCATCGTGCCAAACTCTCCGATTGCCCCGCGCGACGGCCGCCACCAGACTATCCCATTCCGGGGCTGGATGGAACGCCTGGCGACGACCGCGCGCCAACCGTGCGGTTCGTGGCGCTAGTACCAGTAGTCCCCGCATACGTTGACCCACTGCCATCCGTAAGGCGTCCGTGCCCTGCGCCAGCAGCCATCGTAGTAGTCGGCATACAGGTAAGGCGCGCCGACGCCGAAGAAGGCGAAGTGACGGAAGCGATGGTGGAAGAACGCGCGATGATGGAAGAAATGCGCGCCGCGGAATCCGGCGCCGGCAAACCGCGGTCCGGGTGCAAATGCCGCACGCGTCATCGGTGCGCCCGCAAAGCGCGGACCGCCAAAGCCCGCGCCGCCGAAACGAGCGCCGCCGAAGTGCGGGCCGCCGGCAAAGGCCATTCCGCCCCCGCGCATACCGCCGGCGAAACCTGCTCCATGCATTCCGCCGGCGAAACCGCCGCCGTGCATTCCGCCGCCGCCGAACCCACCACCGAAGCCGCCGCCACCATGGCCGCCGCCGAAGCCTCCACCCCCGCCAAAGCCGCCACCGCCGCCATGACCGCCGCCGCCGCCACCACCAATGCCACCGCCGCCGCCGCGGGCAAGGACGGGCGGCGCGAGCGCGACCGCCACGGCGAACGTCGCCGCGACGAGACCAGTAAAGAGCCTGTGCTTCATCGAAAGATGCTCCTTCGTTGAGCTGCGGCGAAAGGCCTTCGCCGCAGAAAGAGGAGGATCAGGAGACGCAAACCGGCGGCCTCCTTCAACTTACAAATGCGCCAGATTCTGACGCCGAAGTTAGTTCCGACGAAAAGCCTGCTGCGTTCCGTCAGCCGCCTTCGAGCTGGATCACGCACCACGGCGCGGTTCTCGTCCGTTGATGTCGCAGACGTGGGCGATGTCTGTCTCAGCTCAAGGTTCGGACATCGGCGCTGGACTTCCATACGTCCGCCTTGGGCGACGAACGGAAGTACTTCATTTGAGCAGCGAGACTTTCGCTTCTCAGCCCTGAAACGATCCGATGACGGATAACGGTGTTGGGACAGCGTTACTGTCGAATTGCAGCGCTTGCGGTGATACAACTTTGAGCGTTGAATTCTGCGATGATACCGCTGCGGCGAGTTCTCTTAGTTTAACGACGCAGCCTTTCGACCAATCAATTCTGCTTTGGTCTCGCGCGAAGCAAATCTCAATAGGCTCGCGCGCGCTTTTCCGCATAGTGCCGATGATCACACAAATTATACAACACAGCCAATTGCTCACACGGAGAGAGAAATGTCACAAAAACTGTCTCGACGACAATTTGTGGCTGCAACTGCCCTGTCGTCCGCAGCACTTATCACTGCGCCCTATGTACGCAGCGCTTACGCCGCCGGCAAATTGTCGGTAGGTTTCTGGGATCACTGGGTCCCCGGCGCCAACAACACCTTGACCGATCTCGTCAATGAATGGGCCGCGAAGGAAAAGGTCGATGTGCAGATCGACTACATCACCAGCCAGGGCTTCAAGATCCTCCTGACCGTCTCTGCCGAAGCGCAAGCCAGAACTGGCCACGATATCATGGTTATGACGACTTGGCTGCCGCACGCCAATGCCGAACTGCTCGAGCCCGTCAACGACATCATGGTGCCGATCGTCAATCAGAACGGAACGGTCAACGACACGGTCAAGTATCTCGGCCAGGCCGACGGCAGGTGGCTTGGTGTTCCCTCCTGTGTCGGCAGCCAGATCAAGGGTCCTTGCTCGCGTATCGACCTGATGAAGAAGCACGCCAATATCGACGTGCAGGAAATGTATCCGGCCGGCAGCCGACCCAAAGCGGACGACTGGACCATGGAGACATTCCTGAAAGCTGCGGAAGACTGCTACAAGGGCGGTTTCCCCTTCGGCATCGGCCTCGGTCAGACCGCCGACAGCGTCGATACCGCCGGCGCGGTCTTCCAGTCGTTCGGTGCTCAGCTTGTCGACGCCAGGGGCAATCTGACCGTGAAGACCGACGAGGTCCGAGAGGCACTAGAGTTTTACAAGAGGCTGATCGCCTTCCTGCCGCCGGACGTGCCGGCATGGGATGACGCCTCCAACAACAAATGGCTGATTTCCGGCAAGGGCGCCATGATCATGAACCCGCCGAGCGCCTGGGCGGTCGCCAAGCGTGACGCGCCGCAAGTTGCCGCACAATGCTGGACCCACGGCTTCCCCGCCGGCCCAAAGGGTCGCTTCGCGCCTTACGTGCCGTTCTTTTGGACCATCTGGAAATTTTCCAAGAACAAGGCCGCTGCCAAGGGCCTGCTCACGCATCTCTCGCAGCCGTCATCGATTGAGAAGCTGGTGGTCGCCAGCGGCGGCTATGACCTGCCGGCCTACGAGAACCTCACAACGCTGGAGGTCTGGGCGGAAGCAGAGCCGCCGAAGGGCACGCTCTATCACTATCCGAACCCCTATAACCATCAGAAGCTGTCAATTGCAGCCTCGCCGGCACCGCCCAAAGTCGCGCAGCAAATTTACTCGCAGGGGACGTTGACCACGATGTGCCTGCGCTACTCGCAGGGCGAGGCGATGGCGAACACCCTCGCCTGGGCGGAAGGTGAGTGCGAAGGTTTCATGCGGGGGTGAAGACGGAAGGATACTCCGAGGCCCCGCATCCAACGAAACGGAAATCGCCAAACGCCAACTATGTTCTGGCCATGTTCGCGCCGCCTTAACGCCCATCGGTCGCGCCGGTGCTTCGTGGACCACAGCCGATGCCGGAAGGATATTAATCGCCGGCTTGGGTCCAAAAGGCGCCGAAATCGTCACGGCATGTCCGCTTTCACCGCGAAATCGGACACCTCTCGTTTCATGAGTCCACGCCTCAGGTCGGCTTGCCGCGCCCGCTCTTCTCGGCGGCACGGCGCAGGGCGTCGGCGAGCGCGCCGCCGCCGGACTGCTCTTGCGGCCGGCGCGGCGCCGATGACGTCATCTTGCCACGCGAAAAGTCGCGCGACGAACCCGTATTATCCTTCTTCGGCCCGATCTCGTCGTCGAGGCGCAGCGTCAGCGCGATGCGTTTGCGCGCGACCTCGACGTCCAGCACCTTCACCTTGACGATATCGCCCGGCTTCACCACCTCGCGCGGGTCCTTAATGAAGGTCCTGGACATCGCCGAGATGTGCACCAGGCCGTCCTGGTGCACGCCGATATCGACGAAGGCGCCGAACGCGGCGACGTTGGTCACCGTGCCCTCGAGGATCATGCCCTTCTTGAGATCCTTGACCTCCTCGACGCCTTCCTTGAACACCGCGGCCTTGAACGCGGGACGCGGATCGCGGCCGGGCTTTTCCAGCTCGCGCAGGATGTCGGTGACGGTCGGCAGCCCAAATGTGTCATCGACAAAGGCCTGCGGCTTGAGCTGGCGCACCACCTCGGCATTGCCGATCAGCGCCTTGATGTCGCTTTTGGTCGCCTCCAGGATGCGCCGCACCACCGGATAGGATTCCGGATGCACGCCGGAGGTGTCGAGCGGGTCCTCACCGTTATTGATGCGAAGGAAGCCAGCGCATTGCTCGAACGCCTTCGGCCCGAGCCGCGGCACGTCCTTCAGCGCCTTGCGCGACTTGAACGGGCCGTTGGCGTCGCGGTGCTGCACGATGCTCTGCGCCAGCCCCTGGCCGATGCCGGACACGCGCGCCAGCAGCGGCACGGACGCGGTGTTGGCGTCGACGCCGACCGCGTTCACGCAGTCTTCCACCACGGCATCGAGCGAGCGCGCCAGCTTGGCCTCGCCGAGGTCGTGCTGGTATTGGCCGACGCCGATCGCCTTCGGATCGATCTTGACCAGCTCCGCAAGCGGATCCTGCAGGCGGCGCGCGATCGAGACCGCGCCGCGCATGGTGACGTCCAGCTCCGGCAGCTCCTGCGAGGCAAAGGCCGAGGCCGAATAGACCGAGGCGCCGGCTTCGGAGACGACGATCTTGGTCATCTTGCGCTCGGGCAGCCGCTTCACCAATTCGGTCGCGAGCTTGTCGGTCTCGCGCGATGCGGTGCCGTTGCCGATCGCAATCAGCTCGACGCCATGCTCGATCGCGAGCTTGCCGAGGATCGCGAGTGCTTCATCCCAGCGCCGCTGCGGCTCGTGCGGGAAGATCGCCGTCGTCGCCAGCACCTTGCCGGTGGCATCGACCACCGCGACCTTGACGCCGGTGCGATAGCCGGGATCGAGCCCCATGGTGGCGCGCGCGCCGGCCGGCGCCGCGAGCAAGAGGTCGCGCAGGTTGGAGGCGAACACGCGCACCGCTTCGGTCTCGGCCGCGGTCCACAGCCGCATCCGCAGATCGATGTTGAGATGGATCTGGATCTTGGTGCGCCAGGCCCAGCGCACGGTCTCCGCCAGCCACTTGTCTCCCTTGCGTCCCTGGTTGGAGACGCCGAAGCGGTGCATGATCTTCAGCTCGTAGGCGCTCGGCACGCCGGCCGCCGGCGGCTGCGCCTCCGGCTTGATCTGCAGATCGAGGATCTCTTCCTTCTCGCCGCGGAACAGCGCCAGGATGCGGTGCGACGGCAGCTTCGGTAGCGGCTCGCTGAAATCGAAATAGTCCTTAAACTTCTCGCCCTCGGTCTTCTTGCCGGTGCGGACGGTCGACGCCATGATGCCGTTCGACCACATCTCCTCGCGGAGCGCGCCGATCAAATCGGCGTCCTCGGCGAAGCGCTCGACCAGAATCGCGCGCGCCCCCTCGAGCGCGGCAGCAACGTCGGCGACCTGCTTCTCGGCATCGACGAACGGTGCGGCAGCCTCGTTCGGGTCGCTCTCGGGCTGCGCCAGCAGCAGGTCGGCCAGCGGCTCGAGGCCGGCCTCCTTGGCGATCTCCGCCTTGGTTCGGCGCTTCGGCTTGTACGGCAGGTAGATATCCTCGAGCCGGCCCTTGCTGTCGGCCGCCATGATCTGGGCTTCCAGCGCGGCATCGAGCTTGCCCTGCTCGCGAATCGAATTGAGTACTGCGGTGCGGCGCTCCTCGAGCTCGCGCAAGTAGGTCAAGCGTTCTTCCAGCGTGCGGAGCTGTGCATCGTCGAGCGCGCCGGTCAGCTCCTTGCGGTATCGCGCGATGAACGGCACCGTGGCGCCACCGTCGAGCAGCGTCACCGCCGCCTCGACCTGCTCGTCGCGAACCCCCAGCTCCTGCGCAATCTGATGATGAATCTTGGCCACGCTCGTCTCTCTGAACCCGTAGCGCCGGCGGACGTCCGACGGCGCGGAGGCCGCTTATGGACCATCCCGGATTGATTCATCAAGGCGCGCTGTGGATCAAATTTGGCGCCGCCACGCGCGTTATGTCCGGGAAGTGTGTCTTCCGCGACTTGACAAATAGATGCGCGCCGCATTGCCGCCGTAGATCGCGGCCTTCTCATCCGGCGACAGATCGGCCAGCAGGATTTGGCTGGCCGCGAACCAACTCGCATAGCCGCCGGACAGATTGACCACCGGCCAGTCGCTGCCCCACAGCATCCGCTGCGGCCCGAAGCAGCCGAGGACGTGCTCGACAGCCTCGCGCAGATCGTCGACTTTCCAGTTCGGCGCCGCCTCCGTGACCAAGCCAGAGAGCTTGCAGACGACGTTGGCGCGCGTGGCGAGCCGCGTGACGTCGTCCTTCCAGGCCGTTATGTCGCCGCTGGCGAGGTTCGGCTTGGCGAAATGGTCGAGCACGAACTGCAGGTCAGGATGGCGATCGACCACCTGCACCAGCCTTGGCAAATGCCGCGACAGCACCAGCGCGTCGAATACGAGGTCATGGCGCGCCATGGCTTCGCACTGAGCGGTCAGGGCCGGCCGCAGCAGCCAGTCGTCGTCGGCGATGTCCTGCACCATCGGCCGCAACCCGACGAGCAACTCGCGCGCCGCGATCGCATCGATCCGCGCCACCGCATCGTCTGCATCGAAGTCGATCCAGCCGACCACGCCGCGCACCAGCTCGCTCCCCTTGGCGATATCCAGCATGAACGCCGTCTCCGCCTCGGTCGGCGCGGCCTGCACCAGGATGGTGCCCTCGATCCCGGCGGCTGCGAGATGCGGCGCCAGGTCGGCGAGGCCGAAATCGCGATAGATCGGCGCGAGCTCGGGCGTCAGCCAGCCGTAATCGGCGCGCGCCAGCGTCCAGACATGGTGATGCGCGTCGATCCGCATCATGCCGGCACCGGCGCGTTGTCGTCGAGCAGACGCTCGGCCTTCAGGTCGCGCCACAGCGCTGATGGTACCGGTGCCGACAGCGCGGCGACGTTGCGTTCGACCTCCTGCGGCGTCTGCGCGCCGAGCACGAGGCTGGCGACGGCAGCATGCCCCAATGCGAAATGCAGCGCGGCGGTCGACAACGCCACTTGATGAGCGCGGCAGACGCGCTCGATCGCGGCGACCTTCTGCATCACGTCCGGCGGCGCGTCCTTGTAATTGTATTTGGCGCCAGGAACGGCGCCGGTGGCGAGAATACCGGAATTGAACACGCCGCCGAGCATCACACCGATACCTTGTGTCTGCGCAAGCGGCAGGAATTCGGCCAGCGCCGGCTGCTCCAGGAGCGAGTAGCGGCCGGCGAGCAGCATGGTGTCGAACGTGCCGGCCCTGGCAAAGCGCACACACATCTCGGCCTCGTTGACGCCGATGCCGATGCCCTTGACGACGCGCTCGGAGCGCAGCTTGTCGAGCGCGATATAGGCACCGTCCATCGCCTCGCGAAAGCGTTGCTCGATTGCATCGGCGCCGTGGGTCCAGACGTCGACATCGTGGATCAGCAGCAAGTCGATCCGGTCGAGGCCGAGCCGCAGCAGCGACTGCTCCACCGAACGCATCGTGCCGTCATAGGAATAGTCCACCACCGCGTGGTGCGGCTGGCCGCCGACGAAATTGGAGCCGCTGCCGCGCCCGTGGAACGGATCCATCCAGCGCCCGACCTTGGTGCAGACCACGACATCGTCACGCGCCACACGGCGCAGCGCAGTTCCGCTGCGGTGCTCGGCGAGGCCATGACCATAAAGCGGCGAGGAATCCAGCAGGTTGACGCCAAGCGCGAACGCCCGCTCCGCCGCCGCTATCGCCGTGGCGTCGTCCAACAGCGCAAACAGATCGCCGAGCGGCGCAGTTCCGAAGCCGAGGATCGAGACATCGAGTCCGGTCCGGCCGAGCCTGCGGCGTGGCAATGGCTGGGGCGTTCGATGGGGGGATTGGTTCATTGGCGCGCCTCGCTCGCAATTGTTCTTGCTTGCGCGCAGACTAACTGCGCGAGCACGGGTCGCGCAAGTCGGCATGCGAGGCAGGCTGATCGCCCATTCCACAACGCAGCCGCAGAGCTCAGCGGCCGATCTGCCTGAACTTGTCGGACAGGCCGTCGAGATAGCCGACCCAGGTCGCGTTGATCGCCTGGTCGTGCACCAGCGCGTGAAAGCGGATCATGATGCAGATCAAGAACAGCGGCTGGATGAAGGCGGAGCGCAATGTCAGTGCCAGCAGGGCTGCGACCGAAACGGTGACCAGCGCGCCATTATCCCGGATCGCGTCCGGCAGCGCCATCGTGGCGAGGCCGGCGGGGACGAGCAATGCCAGGCAAAGCAAGATGCTCAAGCTGCGCTCGACAATGACCATCCAGATCGACGTCGTCAGGATCGGCTTGGCGTTCTGGCAATAATAGACCAGCCCATCCTGAACATTGCGCCGCGGATCGTCTCCGCCGCGCGCAAGGTCGTAGGACAGCACCACCTTGTCGAGATAACGCGTGGCCGCCGCCAGAATGGTGTTGATCAGGCCGACGATCGTGCTCACGCCCGGGGTCGGCAGCCATTCGCCGAGCGTATCCAGCGCGTTGTGAAAGGCACGCAGGACGCCGCGAACCAAGACGGCAAGCCCGAACAGCGCCGCGACCTCGCCGAATCGCGCCGTGACGATCCGCCGGCCATAGGCGAACTGCCCCTCGCGGCCGTCGCCGATGCGGCCTTGCGTGATCAGCTCCGTCAGCACCGCGACATGGCCGCAGGCGATCACATGAAGCACGTATCGCAGCACGGCACCCCAGACCCATCCGCCGGCGAGGGCGAGGCCGAGAAACCAGCAGGCGCCGAACACCGTCGCGACGTGTGTTGCAAGCCACACCGCGCCACCGACCGCGATCCCGATCCAGGCGATGCACGCCGCGGCGACAGCCAGCAGGACACCCCATCGCGCCAGCGCGTAAGGCAGGGTTTCGAGCAACAACCCCAGCGCCGTCGCCAGGCCGTGATCACGAACCAGCAACGGATATGAGTGCAGCCCTTGCTGCGATGGCCCGGCGCGATGGTCCGCCGTGCCATCATCGCCGCGGCCGCCTTCGTTGGCCAAGCTCATCTGAGACACTTGTTTTCTCTTTCGTTGATTGACCAAGCGCGACGCAAGCATCCGCCGCTATTGCGGGATCAGCTCGACGCGGCGGTTCTTGGCGCGGCCGTCATCGGTGGCGTTGCTGGCGATCGGCGCGAGCAGGCCGGCGCCATAGCCCTTCAGACGGGCTGGGTTGATCCCGTAGGTCGAGATCAGATCGGCCACCACGGCATCGGCGCGCGCCTGCGAGAGCTGCATGTTGAAATCGAACCCGCCGACATTGTCGGTGTGGCCGACCAGATAGACCTTCCGTACGGGATCCTTCTTCAGGAAGGCCGCGATCTCGTCGAGCGCGGGTCGCGAGTCCGGCTTCAATTGCGACTTGTTGAAGTCGAACAGGATGCCGGACAGGATCACCTGACCTGAGGTATCCAGCCGCTTGGCGATCTCCGAGGCCGAGACCGGGACCATGCCATTCTTTAGCTCGCCGGTCTGAACAGCATCGAGCCGAATCACGACCTGGCCCTTCTCGACCTTGACCTCGGGGTTGTAGCCGTCGTCGTATTCCACGATGTAGAGCGCGATATAGGTCTTGGCCGCGCCGTCGTCTTTCACCGCGGCGAGATAGCGTGACTGATCGGTGCTGTAGCCGATGATCTGACCGCCCGGCCCCCTGCTCTCGAAAAAGCTGCCCTGCGCGGCACCGAAATCCGGTCCCTTCGCTTCATAGAGCACGCGATAACCGGCTGACGCGAGATAATCGCGGTAGTTGCGGAACACCTCCGCGGAGGACGCGCCCTTCGGCACCGTATAGAGCAACTGGGTGAGCCGCCCCTCGAGCTCCTGCCTCGCCTCGATCTCGGCCTCGTTGGTGTGGAAGTTGAAGCCGGTGATCCTGCCGGTCGGCAGCGTGTACTCGGCAAAGTTTCTTAAATCGCACAGCGCGATGGAGGAATTCTGAAACCGCATCATGCCTTCGAAATCGCGGCAGCCGGCCTTGTCTGCGGCAGACGCCTGCTGCACGGCAAAGACCAGCAGGACCGCGGCGGCAAGGCACGCAGGGATCGCGCCCAGTTTCGGTCGATGGGAGATCATCGGGTGTTCCGGTGGTTGGATGCTATCGTTCAATGAATGTTTCGCGGCAGGCATCACAGCGCCAACGCCCCGGGGCTGGCGGAGGCTTGATGAGTTGGCGCTGTGAGCCGGCGCAGCCAGGCGTGGCCAGCCGCAACGTCGGTCAGGGGAAGCCGACGTGGCGGCGTGCGATCACTGGCCCGGCGGGAGTTCGGCGTAGTTGCCGTCCTTGTCGCGGCGGTACACGACGTAGTCGATCAGGGTGATGTCACCCTTCGGCGTGTAGCTGATCTTGCCGAGCACGGTGTCCCAGCTTCCACCCTTGATGGCCGCCGCGACCTTCCTGGCATCGGTGGTCCTGGCACGGTCGACGGCCTCGCTCCAGACTTGAAGCGCCGCGTAGCTGTAGAGGGTGTAGCCGTCGGGATCGATGCCCTTGTCCTTGAACTTCTTCATGATCGCGGCGGCCGCCGCCTTCTTCCGCGGATCAGGTGCGAAGGTGAACAGCGAGCCCTCGGCAAGCGGTCCCGCGATCGCCGCGAACTGCTTGTCGACCAGGGCATCGCCGCCCATCAGCACGGCATTGACTCCCTGGTCGCGCATCTGGCGCAGGATCAATCCGGCCTCGGCATAGTAGCCCCCGACATAGACCAGATCGATCGCCTCCTTCTTGAAGCGGGACACCAGCGCGGCAAAGTCCTTGTCGCCCTTGTTGTAGGCCTCGTAGAGCTTCTCGTGCACGCCGGCTGCGTTGATGGCGTTCCTGGTCTCGTCGGCAAGGCCTTTGCCGTAGGTCGTCTTGTCGTGGATGATCGCGACGTTCTTGCCCTTGTAGTTCTTGATGATGTAGGCGGCGGCGACCATGCCCTGCTGGTCGTCCCGGCCGCAGACCCGGAACGTGTTCCACAATCCGCGTTCGGTGAATTGCGGGTTGGTCGAGCCGGGGGTGATCTCTAGCACGCCGCCGTCGGCATAGGTGTCGGACGCAGGGATCGAGGTCGACGAGCAGAAGTGGCCGACGACGAAAGGGATCTTCATGCCGACCATCTTCTGCGCGACCGATACCGCCTGCTTCGGATCGCAGGCGTCGTCGCCGACCTCTAGCTTCAGTTTCTTGCCAAGCAGCCCGCCCGCTGCGTTGATCTCGGCAACGGCAAGTTCAGCGCCGTTCCTGAACTGCTGGCCGAAGCTCGCCTCTGAACCCGTCATCGGCCCGACCACGGCAACACTGATGTCCTGGGCCGTCGCGGCGCCGGACAGCGCCAGGCCGGCGCCAAACGCGAGAAAATATCGTCGGAGCGAAAACTTCATCACATTCTCCTCGACGGCCCTGGCCGTCTCAATGCATCGCTATCGATGAGTCTCCCCAGCGGGGCGATCACCCGGGGGCCGCCTTTTAGGCGCGTCGTGAGGATGAGGCTCGGACGGACGCGACGACGAATTGGACTTATGCGACATCAGCCAACAATTTGAACTGGCGTGACCGCGCCCTCGGGGCCCGACGCGATACGCGTCAGCTATTCCATGCTGCGATCATCCGTGAACAGCAGAGGGGTCGCGCGCATGTCCAAGCCCAAGAACGCTTGGCCGGCCATCTGGTAATTGGCTGGTGCCAGGGTGATGTGCTGGGTGGCCGCATGGACATCGCGCAGGCAACGTTCGAGCCCGCTGCTCACATAGGGGGATGCCGAGCCGCCCGCACTGAACGCAAGCTCGGTCGCCTCCTTGGCGGTGGTTGCGGCATGGGTCGATGCCAGCCATAGCGTGGCGCGCTGAGCAAGGCTGAGCGTGTTGCCGTTGCTGACGACCCGCCACGCGTCATCGAGCGCATCGTAGAGGAAAGCCCGCCCCGAGCGCAGCAAGGCCTCCGCGCGTCCCAAGCTGGCTTGCGTGGTTGCATCCTCGCGGAGCAATTGTCGGGAGCGGGCCGCGACCTTGCGTCCCACAAGCTCGTATAGGATGTCGATCGCGTGGCGGGCGATTCCCAGCGGCACGGCGGCGAGCAGAGCGCCGAAGATCGCGATGGTCGGAAGCGCATAAAGCGGTCCCCGTTCCACCGGAGGCTCGCGAAGCGAAAGCGATCGCGCAGACGGGACGAAAACGTCGGTGACCCCATAGTCATGGCTGCCCGTGCCACGGAGCCCGATGCTGTGCCAGGTATCGAGAATTTCGCACTCAGCGGCAGGAAACAGCAGGATGCGCGTGACCGGCGTGCCGTCAGCTCTCAGCCTGAGCTGATCGTCGTCGAAGATCCGGCAGCCGCCCACGATCCAGGCGGAGTGCTGGCAGCCGCTTCCGAGTGGCCATCGGCCCGTGACGCGGTAACCGCCCTCGACGACCAAAGCGTTCCCTGACGGTCGCAAGCCTCCGGCGAGTCTCACGAGAGGATCGCTCCCGTAGATTTCGAGCGCAGCCTCCCTCTGAAGATATCCGGCGAATGCGCCATATCCGCCGCCGATCGCCGTGCACCAACCTGCGGCGCCGTCGGCGCGCGAGACTTCCTCGACGACCCGCGTGAGGGTCATGGGGTCGGCCTCTTCACCGCCCATGCTGCGTGGAATCCAGAGGCGAAACAGACCCGACTGCGCCATCGCCTCGACCAGCGGCGCAGGCAGCCGCCGCGACCGCTCGCCCTCTTCCACGGATGCCTGAACGAGCGGCGCAAGAGCCGCGGCGATCTCGATGAACGATGGTCGCGTGGTGTCAGAATTGGATTCGTCCCACCGCATTCCGAAGACCTCTCCTCGTTGGGCTGAAGCGCCGTGATGGATGGATCTCCTCGAAGCGACGATCCACCGCGGGCAGCCTTTTAGGCGCGTCGAGGACATGAGGCTCGGACGGACGCGACGGGGAATGGGACAAACACGACATCGAGCGACGGCTTGACCCGACATTGCCGCGCTGTCGGCTCCGGCCGTGACGACCTGCCATTGCAGAGCGGGAATAAGTTCGGTCAGAGACGTCGCAGCGCGGAGCGGATTTCCGACGGCGTCGCACCGTAGTGCCGCCGGAACGTGCGGTTGAAGTAGGACAAATCGCCGAACCCGGATTCGAATGCGATGGCGCCGATCGTGCTGTCGGTCCAACGCGGATCGGTCAGCAGCCGATGCGCGCGCGCCAGGCGCTGACCGAGCACGAATTCCGAGAACGTCGACCCAGCACTTTCGAACAGCCGCTGGATATGACGCGGCGTCAGCTTCAGGCGCGCCGCCACGGCGGACAACGTCAGGTCGTAGCCGAGATTCTCGCTGATATCGGCCTTGACCGCGGCGAGCCGTGCAGCCGCCAGCCCACGCTCCTCGGCGACCACCGTTCCGTCCCGATTCGCGCCGATGATCAGCGCACCAAGGTCGGTCAAATGGCTGACGACCGCGTCAACCAGTTCAGGTGTCGCAAGCTGGTAGCCGTCGTCCAGCTCCCTAACGTAGAAGGCGAGCAGCCGCAGCGCTTCCGTGTTGGCCGACAGGGCGCGCATCGTCATGTCTTGAGGACTGGAGCCGAGCGCGGCGAGCGCTTTGCGAGGCAGCCGGAGGCCGAAGAAGCGGCTTGGCGACGGGCTACCGGCCATCTCGCCGGCCTCCGCAGCCGACATCAGCACCGCTTGCCCCGGGGCGAGGTCGATCTCGCGACCACGCTGCGAGGCGCGAACCTGGCCGCTCGTGATGATCGTCAGAACAAAGTCGTCCTTGCCGTCGTGCAGCAGTGCGCGCGGCCTTGCGATCCGCAAGTTGCTGCACGTCCAGGATCCGATGCCGAGCCCAGGCAGTTCGCGTATGTTCGCTTCGGCATGAAACGCGCCATCGGTCAGCGGCTCCGGATCGAGCCCCACCATCATCCGGCCGATCTGCTCCCGGAAGATTAGCAAGCGGTCGCGTTCGCTCCAATCCGCGGTTGAGAACCGAAGATCGACGATATCCCGCACTCCCAAAGTCATCAGTTCATCCTTATGGCCGCGGGACACATCGCGCAGATGCGGCTGATTTTTGCCAGTTCGGCACGGCGGAGCTGGAATGCGGGACACACCATTATGTCGAGCCGCGCCCCGTGTGGTTCATAGCCCGATCAGGCCGCCGGTGTGTGACATGCTGTGACGCAGTCACGAGTTCCATCCCGGCGGAGAACGAGCTAGCGGCGCGCCGCACATTTTCCGCTGCCGAGCCGGTGCAGCACCGCTCGCTTCGCAGGTTCGCTGCGCAATACTCGATCAGGCGTGCTCCTCGGAGATGTCACACTTGGTGTAGTCTGGCAGCATCGTGGTCGCAATGATGCTGACGACGGCGCAGAACAGGATATAGACCGCGATCGCGTAGCCCGTTCCGTAGGTTGCGAACAGTGCGGTTGCGATCAATGGAGCGGGACCGCCTGAGATCACCGACGAAAGCTGGTAACCGATCGACGCACCGCTGTAGCGCAGCCGCGGCGTGAAACATTCGGCGATCAGAGCTGCCTGCGGCCCATACAGGATGTCGTGAGGAACGAACGACAACACGATGGCGATGAACACCAGGATCGGCACTGTCGTGTCCAGCAGCGCGAAGTAGATGAAGCCGTAGATTCCAGTCAGGACCGCGCCGATCAGGTACATGCGCTTGCGTCCGATGACGTCGGAAAAGTGCCCGGCGAGCGGGATCGTCGCCATCGAAACGACGCCGGCGGCGATCAGCGAGGTAAGCAGGAAATCGCGCGGCGTGTGCAGCACATTGACGCCGTATGCGAACACGAAGGCGAGGTAGATGTAGGCCGGCGCCTGCTCGGCCATCCGCGCCAGCGCGGTGAGGATGATCGCGCCCGGCTGGCGCTTAATCACTTCGAGCACCGGGACCCGCTCGACGCGATTCTCGGCGACGATGCGGCGGAAGGCCGGGGTCTCGAGAATTCCGAGCCGGATATAGAGCCCGATCGCCACCATCACGATGCTGAGCAGGAACGGAATGCGCCAGCCCCAGACCAGGAACTGGTCGCCGGAGATGCGGCTGAACACCAGGACCGCGATGTTCGCGAGCAGCAGGCCGCCCGGACCGCCAAGCTGCGGCCATGAGGTAATGAAGCCGCGATGGTTGTTGGTGCGTGCCCATTCCATCGCCAGCAGCACCGAGCCTCCCCACTCGCCACCGACGCCGACGCCCTGGATGAACCGAATGACGGTGAGGATGACGGCGCCCCAGATGCCGACGGTCTCGTAGGTCGGGACAAGGCCGACCGCAAAGGTCGCAAGCCCGGTCAGGAGCAGGGTCGCAATCAGCGTTGCCTTGCGGCCGATGCGATCACCGTAATGACCGAAGATCATTGCTCCGATCGGTCGCGCGATGAAGCCGACGGTGTAGATGGCGAACGCCTCCAGCACGCCGACCAGCGGATCGGATTTCGGAAAGAACAGCTTGCCGAAAACAAGGCCGGTGACCGTGCTGTAGAGCAGGAAATCGTACCACTCGATCGTCGTCCCCACCGTGCTCGCAATAACGGCGCGACGCAACTGGGTGCGGTGATCAGTCTCGGACAGGGCATCGGGTGTCACGTGGATCGTCGTCATAGGGCTCCTCCTCACAGGCCCTTGCCTGACGATTGCTTCACGGATCTTGCGTCGCTATCTCCTGATTCCCGTTTCTCATTACGCGGCGTATGACCACCAATCGCAAGAAAGGGCTCGATCCCTGGACGTTTCGCTGATGCGAATGTCTCGGGGAGATTTGACGGAACGAGCTTGGTCCCGCGGACCCACGCGAGCAATGCGCACTTAGTAGCAGGACGGCGGCGGCCGCTGCTTGCGTCGTCGTCCGAGAGGCGCGCATCATCCGAGGGTGTTGCGATGCAGCGCCCGATCGCGACTGCAGGCATTCCGCCGCCGCGTGGCGCACGATCTCGCACCGCGACAAGAACGCGATGGCGATGCTTGCGTCCGTCCCCGGTTACACCGGATCGAACGCGCGGATCGGCGGCAGATTGCCGGTGAAGCGCTCGACTTCCACCGTCGTGAGCTGGCCGGTGCAGCCTTGCGCGAAGGATGACGTGCCGATGTCGCGCGTCAGCACGTTCGGATTGCCATGGACGCAGAGCGGCGCTTCCTCCTCGGGATCCATCGGGTCGTACCACGCACCGGTCGGAAGCTGGACGATGCCGGGAGCGATTGCATCAGTGACCCGCACGGCCGCAAGGCATGCGCCGCGCGCATTGAACAGGCGGATGATGTCGCCGTCACGGATACCACGAGGGTCCGCGTCGCGCGGGTTCATCCGCGCCACCTCGCGGCCGCGATGCTTGGCGCCGGTCGAATGCCCGCCGAAGTCGAGCTGACTGTGCAGGCGCGTGGACGGCTGGTTGGCGACGAGGAAGAGCGGCGCGCTTTGCCGGGGGACATCCGTCTTCTCGAGCCAGACCGGATGACCCGGACAATCGGCATCGCCGTGCCCTGCGATCTTCGCCGAGTAGATCTCGATGCGCCCGCTCGGCGTCGGCAGCGGCCGCTCGACCGGATCCTCGCGGAAACGGCGCAGTGAACCGCCGTCGTCCTGATGTTGCGGAACGACCAGGCTGCCGCTTTGCCAGAATTCCTCGAAGCTCGGCGCGGCAAGCCCGCGCGCGGCGAGCGAGGCGCGGGTCGGCTCGTAAAGATGCTCCAGCCATTGCCGCGACGTGCGCCCCTCGGTGAAGGCGTCGCGGGCCCCGAGCCGCTCGGCGAGATCGGAGAAAATCTCGTAGTCATCGCGCGCAAGCCCGTAGGGCTCGGCGATCCGATGCATCGCGACCATCAGCGGATCGTTGCTGGAATATCCGATGTCCTCGCGTTCGAGCGTCATGGTGCAGGGCAAGACAATGTCGGCGTGCCGGGCCGTCGCCGTCCAGGCGAGCTCGTGCACCACCAGCGTGTCGAGCCGGGCAAAGGCCTTGCGCAGGCGATTGAGGTCCTGGTGATGGTGGAACGGATTGCCGCCGGCCCAGTAGACGAGACGAACGTCGGGATAGATGCGCGTCTCGCCGTTGTAGCGATAGGTCGCGCCGGGATTGAGCAGCATGTCGGCGATGCGAGCCACCGGAATGAAGTCGGCGACGCCGTTGCGACCCTGCCCGAGCGTCGGCCCAGGCACTGCGTTGACGCGACGGCCGTAATAACCGATCGCTCCCAGCGAATAGGCGTAGCCGCCGCCCGGCAGGCCGATCTGGCCGAGCGCGGCCGCCAGCACCATGCCCATCCACACCGGCTGCTCGCCGTGCTCGGCGCGCTGCAAGGAGTGGGATACGGTGATGAGCGCCCGCCGCCCGGCAAGGCGACGCGCGAGCTTTCGGATGGTGTCGGCGTCGATGCCGCAAATCGCGGCGGCCCAGGCGGCATCCTTCGGCTTTCCGTCCGCCTGGCCGTTCAGGTAGCGCAGGAACACCGGCCAGCCTTCGGTGTAGCGGTCAAGGAAAGCCTGATCGTGCAGACCTTCGCTGACCAAAGTGTGGACGATCCCGATCATCAGCGCGGCATCGGTGCCCGGCGCGGCGGTCATCCATTCCGCGCCGGCCTCGGCGGGCAGATCGTCGCGCAGCGGGCTGACCAGGATGAACTCGCAGCCGCGCCGGCGCGCCGCTTCCATCGCGCCACGCTCGACGTGCTTGCTGATCGAGCCGCCGGCGACCATCGAATTCTTCAACGCCATGCCGCCGAAAGCCAGCACGATCTCGCTCTCGGCGGCGATCTGCTCCCACGTGACGTTACGCTTGGTGATGTCTTCGTAACCCGACAGGATTTGCGGCAGCAGCACCGAGGACGCACCCGAGGAATAGGTGTTCACCGAGCGTACATAGCCGCCCATGGCGATGTTGAGGAACCGGTGAACCTGGCTCTGCGCGTGATGAAACCGCCCCGCGCTGGACCAGCCGTAGGAACCGCCGAAGACCGCGCCCGGGCCGCGGGTGTCGCGGATGCGCTTCAGCTCTCCGCCGAGCAGATCCAGCGCCTTCTCCCAACTAACCGAGACGAAGTCGTCGCGGCCACGGCGGTCGTCGGGTCCGGGACCGCGCTCGAGCCAGCCACGGCGGATCGCCGGCTGGGCGATGCGCGCACCGTGCCGCAAGGCCGCGGGGAAATTGTCGATGATGCCGTTCGGATCCGGATCTCCCCCATACGGCCTGACCTCGAGAAGATTATTCTCGCGAAGACGCGCGGAGAAGACGCCCCAATGCGACGTATGCGGCTTGAACCCCTCGGAGAGATCGAGGCCGGGATCGGGGAAGCCAATTATCTCGTTCATCGCGTCGTCCTTCATCGCAGATCGGGCGTCTTCTGCATGCCACCTTCGCAGCTATATGGCCAGTTTGCTGATCCTCTTCCTGATATCAATTTCAACTTCGCCGAAAACGCAAGGGCGCGCCGGGTAAATGCTGCACGCGGCCTGGCAAACCCGTCACTCCGGCCGCTCGGCGGCTGCTTCGGCAATCGGCAGCCGAATCGTGATGCGAAGCCCCGAGCTGCCGGTGCTCGCGACGTTCTCGAGCGCGATTCCGCCGCCAAGGCTATCGACTTGCCGAACGGCAACGTTGCCATACCGCGTAGTCCGCCAGCCGACCTTGCCGTGCCTTTTTGCGTTGTGCACGAGGATTTGCCGCATTGCCGGCGCACACTCGAACCACGTGAATGATTGCAGGACCCACAATGGAAAGAGAACACGAAATCCTGAGCAAAGTGCCAGAGGTGACGTTCGGCTTCTGGCTGATCAAGATCCTTGCCACGACACTTGGGGAAACAGGCGGCGACGCCGTGACCATGAGCTGGCTGCACGCCGACAAATATCCCGGCAACGGCGGATATCTGATCGGCACTGGAATCTTTCTCGCCGTGTTCGTTGCGGCCGTGATCGCCCAGATCTCGACGAAGCGATTCAGCGCCTGGATCTACTGGCTGGCCATCATAGCCTCCACGACAGTGGGTACGGCCATGGCGGACTTTTTCGATCGCTCATTGGGCATCGGCTATATCGGAGGCTCGTCGATCCTGTTGGCGTGCGTCTTGGGCTCGCTCGCGATCTGGTACCTCACTCTCGGCTCGGTCAATGTTCAGACAGTGGCAACGCCGAAGGTGGAGATCTTCTACTGGATCACGATCACGTTTTCGCAAACGTTGGGAACCGCACTCGGAGACTGGATCGCTGACGACACCGGACTGGGATATGACGGAGGCGCGCTCGTGTTCTGCGCGGGGCTCGTCCTGCTGGCAGTTCTTTATTACTGGACGGCAATCTCGCGCGTCTTCCTGTTCTGGGCGGCCTTCATCTTGACGCGACCACTCGGCGCGACGATCGGAGATTTTCTCGACAAACCAACGAGCGATGGCGGCCTGGCGCTGAGCCGTTCTTTGGCAACCGCGGTGATCTTCGCGGCAATCGTCGGGCTCATTCTGGTCTTGCCGCAGCGGCCGGGACGACATCCCGGATCGCGCATGGCAACCGAGATGCGGTGAACCGCCGGAAGGAGACCAGCGATCTGCGCTGCCGTCAGGCAGGAAAGCACGCCGTCGCGGTCAGCGTCAGCGGGGCGATATTCAGGACTTGCGGAAACTGGAACTGATAGCTCGCGCTCACCTGGTTGCCGCAGGCGGGTGCGGCGTAGCTGAACGTTGAAACCGGCAGGTTGAGGCCGAACGCCTGCTGGCTTGCGTAGGTGGCGATCACGTTCGGCTTGCTCGTGGGGCACAGCGTGGCGTTCACGGTCGCGCATCGCGCGGCAATCTCGACCCCGCGCTGCAGTCCCGCCTGGGTCCACAGCAACAGACCGATTTCGATGATGCCGAACAGGAAAGCGAAGAACAGCGGTGCTATCAGGCCAAATTCGAGCGCGGAGGCACCGCGATGATCGCGCCAAAACGGGCCGGCACTCCTCATTGCAATCTCGCCATCGCTTGCATGCTGATGGAATAGCTGACGGGAACGACCTGGTAGTTGACGATCGTCCAGTAGGTCGCTTGCGCTGACACGGTGGTATAAGTACCGGCCACTCCGCCTCCCGGGCAGACGCTGCCGCAACTCATGCTGTCGACACCGGACGTGTTCGCGCAGCCGCAGTATTTGGCGGGCGCGGGGTTTGCGGTAATCGCGGTGGAATTGGTCGCGTTGGCGACCGCGGCAGAAATCGCATTCACGTCGAACCCATGGGCAATGGCGTATTCAACGCCGGCCTGCGCGGCATTTTCGACCTGCACCTTGCGATAGACTGCGAGCCCGATGTCGACCACCGAGACCACCATCAGCGTAAGGAGTGGCACCAAAACGCCGAACTCGATCGCAGCCGTGCCGCGCGTATTCTTGCGGAAACGCCCGAGCAGGCGACGCGGGCTGCGACGCCGATCGGATCGCCACTCACCAGATGGATTGCCCGTCTTCATCTCAAAAACTCCGCCTCAATATCGTTAGTCAGTATTCCGGGCTTACTCGACGAGTTGTGCCGTCGTCGTACCGATGGTGCTGCCGCCCAAGGCCGCGCAATTGACCTGAAGATTCGAACTGCCGGTAAGGGAAATTGTATCGGCGATGACCTGCGTGCATGAGGTGGTCGTGCCGTTGCCGCCGCTGAACTGCAGGTTCGCCTTCGGCAGATAGATGGCGCCGCCGAAATTCTGGGAGCCGCCGCCCTGCAACGAAAAGGTCGCGCCTGTCGTCATGTTGCGGTCGCCATACATCACGATGCCCTTGGTCGGGCCGGAGGCCGGAGCCGTCAAATTGATGATGGCGTTGCTGCCGATGTTGGCGGTGGCCCAGCCGTTGCTGGCCGAGCCGGTGAAGACGAGCGTCACGCCCGAGGTGCCGCTGCAGGTGCTGCACGTAACCGTTGCGTTGCCTTGCACCGACAAGCCCCCGCCGGAGCCGTAGAAGTAGTAGATGCCGGGGGTCAGATCGAGCGTGTATCCGGATTGCACCGATACCAGGCCGCTGTAGCAGGTGTTCGGAGTGATCGAATTGACCTTGCCGCTGCTGTTGATCTTTTGATTGGCGGGGTTGCACGGGGTCGGCGTCGTGGGCGGAGAAACGGTCGCATAGGGATCGGCGATCGGCCTGATGCCGCTGCGAATGCCGTTTGGGGCCGTGATGTTGCTCGCGCCGGAGATGCTGCCGACCGCTCCGACCAGGTTGGCGGACACCCTCGCGGTGCCGCCGACATTCAGCGAGGGAGACCCGCTGGAGTTGCTGTAAAGATTGCAGTTGATCAGATTGACATTGTTGCTGCCGCTCGCGCTCACCGCCGAATTGGCGGTCGGATCGAGCGCAAGCACGCAACCGATACCGACATTGCCGAGCGCGACGGCGCGGGCCGTGACCGCGACCGTGCCGGAGCCGAACAACGCCGACAACAGCCGCGGTTGCGGCTGGCTGATGATGACTTCGACGGCCTGGGCGTTCGAGGTGAAGCTTCCGGTGGTCGGCGGCTGGTTCACCGTGACGGTGACGTTGTTGGCCCCGTTCTTATAGCCGTAGAACGCCGTGATGGCGTCGGCCTCGGTGGCAAGATCGGTGCCGGCGGTGGCTGCGCTGACGGCCGCGGAGTCGGCGGCGCTGAGCATGTTCTTCTGCTTGTAGAACCACCAGGCGACCTCGGTGCCGAGGCCTGCGGTCCCGGCCAGCACGGGGAGCAGCAGGGCGACGAGGACGGCGTAGCTGCCGGACTGGTCGCGCGCGAAACGATCGAAAAGATGATTGACGCGGGAGCGCCGCATCCCCGGCGCTGGCCTCATTTGCGAGGGTACTTCCGCCTTCCAACGCATGAAGGCCGTCATGCTGTCCTCGGTAGTCGGGTGGCCGATGCAAATCCTATACGGTGCGGCGGTTTAACGCGGCCTATCCTTCGTCGCAGAAACTTGGCGCGAGCGCGTAACGCTTCGTTATCCAATCGGATAGCTGCGGATAGGGATCACCGGAAGGCGACCACGACCGGGGGCAGCGCGGCCCGCCGGGCTGGCGGCGGGCCGCTTCGCCTTCAGTCTACTTGTGAACCTACTTCTGAGCCTACCTGTGAGCCTACTTGGACCTTGTCGAGGTGCCCATTCGGCTGCTCGAGCCGGTGGTCTGGCCGGGAGCGTAGCCAGAGGCGCCCGGGCTGCCGCGCTTTGATCCTCTCGCCTGCATCTCGTGTCCCGGAGCATAGCCGGAGGCGCCATGGGTGCCCTTCTTGGAGCCCTTCGCCTGCATCTCATGGCCGGGTGTCTTGCTTGAGACGCCCTGCGCGAAGGCGACGGGGGCGGACGCAAGAAGGCAAACTGCGGAAAGTGCGATGATTGCGTGCTTCATTTTTGTCTCCACGAACGAAGCCCCGCCAAGTAACGGCTCGCCATCCACGCCGTTCCATGAACGGTCGTTCATCCGGGGACGCTGGCGCTCCCAGAGCTCCCGCACGATGGCGAATTGCAGCCTGCGAATGGAAGACCTATGCTGGGCCCGACCAGGCAGCCGCCTATCGGATGGCGAGAGTCTGCGGGGGAAGACCTCACGATGGCGGTGGCCTTTGCATCGGAGGTGATGTCATGGCCATTTCTCCCACGCTCCAAAAATACCTCGCTGCTGAAAACATCCAGTACGAGATGATCCCGCACGAACTCAGCATGACGTCCACGCGCACCGCTGAGGCGTGCCATATCTCGGGCGATTGCCTTGCCAAGAGCATCGTGCTGCGGCGCGACGGCCAATACATGCTGGCGATCCTGCCCGCATCGCATCATCTGCGCCTGTCGGACCTGCGCACCAAGCTCGGCGACAGCGTCGACATGGCGGATGAATCCGAGATCAACCGGCTGTTCAGCGACTGTGCGCACGGTGCGGTCCCCGCCGTCGGCAAATGCTACGGGCTGGACAGCATCGTCGACGACAGCATCGAGGCGCAGCCGGAGATCTATATGGAAGCCGGCGATCACCAGACGCTGCTCCATATGGGCCACGCGCAGTTTGCGCGCCTGACCGCCGACGCACAGCACGGGCGCTTCAGCACCCACGACTGAGGCGCTGCACGCCGCCCGGCGCCTATGCGATCTCGGGCCGAAACCCGGGCCGCGACGTCGCGATTAAATTGCTCGGGGAGAGGCTTGCCGCGGCGACCTCGCCCCCGATCGGTTGTACAATCGGCACATTGGGGGCGTTGCTGGGGGGCGTTGCTGCATTGCAATCAATGCACCTGAAACCCAGGACAAACTCAGGGAACGGAGCCTCGCCATGAAAGTCAAGGATGTGATGCATAAGGGTGTCGACTGGGTCAATCCCAACACCCCCGTCACCGAGCTCGCCAAGCTGATGCGGGCGCGTGACATCGGCTGCATTCCGATCGGCGCGGACGACAAGCTGATCGGGATGGTGACCGACCGCGACATCGTCTGCAAGGGACTAGCGAGCAGCGACTTCGATGCCGGCCGCGCCACAGCGCGCGATGTGATGACCGAAGGCATCCATTGCTGCCGCGACGACGACGACCTCGCAAAGGCGATGCATCATATGGAGAAGCTGCAGGTCCGCCGGCTGCCGGTGATCAACAAGAGCAAGCGGATGGTCGGCATCATCAGCCTCGGCGACGTGAGCCGATCGGCGTCGGCCGATATGCTGACCGAGACCGTCAAGCACGTCTCGGCGCATCACTGACTTAGGCCCGCGCTCGCCGCCCGAGCGCCGCGTGATCAGGCCTCGCGGCAAGGGCGAGCCATGCGCTCGTCGTTGAACCATCGCGGCGCGAAAAGCTGCGGCCGACACGCGCCGCCTTGCGCCGGTGGTTGCGACCGCCCTGGCCGGCATCACCGCGGATGACGTCGGCGAACGCCCCTTCGAAGGGGGCGCGCTGCCAAAACATCGAAAACAACCCCATGCAAAGGAGCAGGCGGCCGCCGCCACTCGAGCGGGATGAGTTTGGGTTGAACCAACTCACGGCGGCTTCGGTCGACGACTCACGGCGGCTTCGGTTGACCTCTCCCCGTCGGGGAGAGGTCGGATTGCATCGCCAGATGCAATCCGGGTGAGGGCCCTAGCGCTCTCGATAGACCGTAACCCCTCACCCGATTTGCCGCGCAAATCGACCTCTCCCAAGGGAGAGGTGCCCTGCGCCGCTGTTTCAGATCAAGCTAATCCCATCATCCTCTCGCCAAGGCGGCTTGACGCGCCGGGCAACTCAGGGGCATACTTCCAATATTCCGAAATCGTGCAAACGCTCGCGTCCCGCCTCGGCGGGCGCGCCGGCTTGCGATTGCGGCCGAACATCCTCACCCACCATTGAAACAGTGCACCGGCCCCCCGCGGCGAGCGATCGCCGGCGCGTGGCCGAACCGTGCCTGCCAGGGAGATCGACATGACCACCGCTCCGGACCTCGCGATGATGACGGCGATCGCAGCATCCGATCCAAGCCAAGCTGCCGCAGCGCCGCGGGTCAAGTTCTCCTCGCACGGCTTCTGCATCGACCATCCCGATCCCGAGCTCGGCGAACAGCTCATGGCGAATGCGCTGGGCGCCGTCGACCGCGACGCGATGGAGGGCATCCTGCGGCAACTGGTCAAGGCCAGCGTGAGCGGCGGAAGTCCCGACCAGGTCAACCTCTCCTTCATGCTCTCGATGGTGAAGAGCCTTCGCCCACGGGACTCCGTCGAGGCGATGCTGGTGGCCCAGATGGTGTCGGTTCATGTGATGGCGATGCGCTGCGCCCATCACCTCGCGCATGCAAAGGACCTCGCCCAGCACGACAGCGCCGCGCGCGCTCTCGGCCGGCTCGCCCGCACCTTCCCCGCCCAGATCGAGGCGCTGAACCGCTACCGCAGCCATGGCGAGCCCGCCATCACCGTGCAGAACGTGAAGGTGGAGGACGGCGGCAACGCCATCGTCGGCAACGTCACGCAGCATGCGAACGTGATCGTGTCCGACAAGACCCCGGCATCCGCGCCGCGGAAAGCGCCGAAGACCGCGCGCTCCCGGCGTGGGCGCGCCCCCGCCGATGCCAGGCCGGAGGCCCAGGCATGAGCGATCGCATCAGACTTACCGGGGCGATGCTGGCGAGCCCGCGTTGCGGCGCCAAGACCCGCACCGGCAGCACGTGCCGCGCGCCGGCAGTCTCAGGCCGAAAGCGCTGCCGCATGCACGGCGGCGCAAAGGGCTCCGGCGCGCCAAAGGCGAACCAGAACGCGCGCAAGCATGGCCTGTTCAGCGGGGACGCGATCGCCGAGCGACGGCAGATACGGATGTTGTTGGGGGAAGCGCGGAAGCTGCTGGAGGGGATGAAGTGATCGGCTTCTGTGACAGTACCCAAATGGCCCTGATGCGACGTCGGATGAGGTCCGCTACCCTGCGCCGATCAGCTAAGAAGCGGACCTGTCGCGTGTAGCTCGCGCAAGTTGGACCACCGATTTCGTCGCACGGCCCTCTCCTCGCGCCTCATCACGTCGTCTGACGACGGATCGGCAGGCGCCAGGGATCAGCGACCATGGAAGGCGGGAAGGCGTTTTTCCCGAAGCGCCCGGAAATATTCTTCGTGATCGTCGCTCTGGGCAAGTCGCGCAAGTTCGGGGAACAGCGCCGCGTATGCGGCTTCCTGACCTTCGCTGAGCGCAAGGTGCGCCGAATTCATTGTCGCTCGAATGCCGAGCGGAGCTGCCGCGGAGATCTTTCGCGCGACCTCGATCGCGCGATCGAGTTGCTTGCCTGGCGGCGTCACGAATTGAACGAGGCCCATCCGGTATGCCTCGTCGGCGCTCCATTCATCGCCTGTCAGCATATAACGCATCGCATTCGCCCAACCCGCTTCGCGGGCAAAGTGATCGGCGCACCACCGGCCGGGAAGTGGCCGCGGGTGACTTCCGGCTGTGCAAATACGGCATTGTTCGCGGCAACCCGGACATCGGCAGCGAGAAAAAGCTCGTGGCCTGCGCCTTGGCACTTGCCCTGTACGGCGACAACGAGCGGCTTCTCCCGACGCGGCGGGATGGTGCCGACCGGATTGACGAACTGGGAAATTTCCGGGAAGCGACCCGTACGCAGCACCGGCGCCCAGCTTTCGGCATCAAGGACGCCGCCGACAAAGTCGGCACCTTGGGAGTAGAGGACCGCGACACGGAGAGCGTCATCGTGATCGAGCATGTACATCAAACGGCCCAAGCCGATAACGCTCGACAGTTCGACGCGATCGTTGTCCTGCCGAATGCCGATCATCAGAATTGAGCCGTCTAGCCGCTCCACCCTGACATTGCTCGGCATCGCTCCCTGCCCCGTCGGAGCAGGTGCGACCGGCGGCTCGCTCTGCGCGAAGCTCGTGCTGGCGGCGAGGACCGTAGCGGTCGCGCCGGCGGCCAAAAAGGCTCGCCGATGCAATCCCCGTGCGCTCGTCCCGGAGAATTGCTCCATCGACTGCCGCGGGTGATCTTGCCTGGGTATGTCGTTGCGATTGTTGAGCCCACCAGGGACGTCGGCCATTGCAGTGCTCCTCTTCTAACGCTTCGCGTTGCCGAGAGGAGATATGACGGCTTTGGGTTAGCGGCTATCGAGGATAACGTTGACAGGTCATGAAGAAGATCTTCACAGTCACACAAGGCGCGCTCGATCGAGCAAAGGTTGTTCGGAAGCGTTACAGAACGTGAAGGTGGAGGACGGCGGCAAGGCCATTGTCGGCAACGTCACGCAGCTTGCGAGCGCGATCTTGTCAGACAAGCCTCCGGCATCCGCAGCACGCAAAGCGCCGAAGACCGCGCGCTCCAGGCGTGGGCGCGATTCCGCAGATGCCACGCGGGACGCACAGGCTTGAGCGATCACATCAGACAGACCGGGGCGATGCTGGCGAGCCCGCACTGCGGAGCTAGGACCCGCACCGGCCGCGCGTGCAGCGCGCGGGCAGTGCACGGCAAGACGCGCTACCGTATGCACGGCGGCGCCAAGGGATCCGGCGCGCTAAAGGCAAGCCAGAACGCCCGGAAGCATGGCCTGTTCACCAGGGATGCGATCGCCGAGCGGAGGGAGATTCGGGCGTTGCTAGGGGAAGTGCGGAAGCTGCTAGAGGGAATGACGCGATTGGATACGATGACAGTGCCCTTAATGCCTTCTCGAAATGGTCCGCGCGCGGCGTTCGCGCGGGGGGGGGGGCGGCGCCCTGAACTTGTTTGCGGCCCCGAGGAGCATTGTGGGTTCTAGGCAACTGAGTGGGACTGTCACCGCAATTCTCCCGTTTTTGAGCGTAAATCAATAGCTTAGGAGCTTTTGGCTCCATTTTTGCCCTGCCCTCCTGCACCTTTGACTCGTCCCCGTGTGTCGCACTCCTTACGTTTAATTGCCCTCGACGCAACCATAGGCAATGTTAGAAAAGTGGCTGGGGGAATGAGTCGGGTTGACCGCATACAACAACAAACCAAAGCGCTTTCTTGAGAGACTTTATTTTCAAGACGGGGGCAATCCTGTCGACGGGATTTGCTGTGCCGGCTTCGAGCTTAAGGCCTGGCGATGCGTCCCCTTTGCAGAGCACTTGATCGAGTGGTTACCAGAATACGCGCTGCCGGAGGATGAGCTCGCGGTCAACCATGGCAACATGTACGTGAAGCTCAAGCAGGCGGCAATCCGTGTCTACACGAGCGAGAAGTACAAAAAGCGCGGTGAGGCCGGCGAGATCGCTCTGCACGCAATTTGTCGTGACTACTTCGGTACACTGCCAATTTCCAACCGTGTCTTCTACAAGAGTGCGTCGAACGATGTGGTCAAAGCGTTCGACATGGTGCATGCCCGCTTTCCGGACAAGGGTGGGGTTGAACTTTGGCTCGGCGAGTCCAAACTCTACATGGACACGAAGGAGGCCATTGCCGAGGCGCTCAAGTCCGTCATGGAACACCTACAACAAGGCTTTCTGAAAGAACAGAAGCTCATCCTCGGTCCGCAGATTCCAAAGACGACGCCTCGATACGGTGAGTTGATGCAATTGTTCGAGCCTCAGACGAGTCTCGACAAGTTCATTTCATTGGGCGTTTTCGTTATCGGCATCCTATCCACCAGTGCTGCGTGCGGCAAGGCAACGACGGTTGATGCGGCCTATAAAGGTGCGTTGGAGAAGGAGTTCGCGGAGATTAGCAAGAAACTTGCGATCTCGGGACTAACCGCGCACATCCGCGTGGTGCTGATCTACGTGCCGCTTGCGGACAAGGAAGGCTTTGTCACCGCGTTCGATACAAAATTGAAGGGGCTGCAATGACAGTAACCCAACAGCAGTGGCATGAAATTGAAGGTCTGCAGGGACCCGACTTGAAGAACCGCGTCTTCTCGATCTTACAGGAGACTGCGCGCGACGTACAGAAGCTCGCCGTGGATGATCCCGGTGTGCTCAACGTTGTACCCCGGCTCGCTGGCCTTTTGGAAACGCGCCCTGAGCTCCAGTCCTATCGCGAGGTCTTCAGCAGCTTGGCGCGCGCGGTTGGGCTCTGGAACTACATCGATAAGGACACGGCTGATTACCGTGACGCCGCTGTTGCTGACGCAGTTACGTCGACGGAGCTGAGCGGGATCACGTTTCATCGGGAGCAGATTGCCGCACTGAATACACTGCTCGCAGGCAGAAACCTTGTTCTGAGTGCACCGACGAGTTTCGGGAAGAGCTTGCTCATCGACGCCCTTCTTGCAACCGGCAAATATCGTCGCGTCGCTATCGTGCTGCCTACGATCGCCCTGCTTGATGAGTTTCGCCGGCGGATCGAGCGTCGTTTCGGTGACCGGTTTGCGCTGATCATGTACCACTCGCAGACGGCGCCGGACGAAGGAAACGTGATCTTCCTCGGTACACAAGAACGCCTAATCAACCGCAAAGACCTCGGACTGATAGATTTGGCCGTGGTCGATGAGTTCTACAAACTCGACCCCGCGCGCCAAGATGACCGGAGTTCGACGCTAAACGCGGCCGTCTACCAGCTTCTCCGCCGATGCAACCAGTTCTTCTTCCTGGGACCGAATATTGAAGCAGTTCGCTATTCCGCCGACAATCGTTGGAAATTCGAGTTCCTGCACACTCGCTTTTCTACCGTCGCCGTGGACACGTTCGACCTGACGCGCATCAAGAACAAAGAAGAGCGCTTGACGCAGGAGCTCAAGAGCAAAGGTAATTGGCCTGCGCTCGTTTTCATCTCCTCGCCTGATCGCGCCAATTCGCTCGCCACCAAGCTGACTAAAGATGTTACGTTCTCTGAGGTCGGCGAGATGTCCGACTGGATTGACGAGAACTTCGGAGAGGGGTGGGAACTTAGCGACTCGGTCGCATCAGGCGTAGCGGTGCATCATGGCCGTATTCCGCGCTCATTGGCATCGCAATTTGTGCGCATGTTCAATAGCGGCGAAATTCCCATTCTGATTTGCACGTCGACCCTCATCGAAGGGGTCAATACGGCTGCTAAGTCAGTTCTAATCTACGACAAGAAAATTGCCCGCCGTGATTACGACTTCTTCACTTTCTCCAACATTCGGGGCCGTGCCGGCAGGCTCGGGCAACACCACGTCGGCGCCGTATACTTGTTCCATTCACCTCCGGATCAAGAGACGGTTGAAGTGGAGCCACCGCTATTCGGAGACCTAGACGAAGCACCCGATGAACTGGTCGTCCATATCTCCGATGAAGATAGCTCTCCGACAATCAACGACCGCGTAGCTGAGCTTGCCGCTACCATGGAGCTGAGCCCCGAAGAACTTCGCTTGGCTTCCTCGGTCGGCCTAGAGGATGCCGCCGCGTTGAAGCAATACACTCAGGCAGCTTCTCGGCGGGGCGCGTTGATACATTGGAGCGGTTCGCCCAAATACAATGATGTGCTCGCCGTCTGCCGGGTGATATGCGAGGTACGTCGGGCAAGCGAGTTCGGCGTTTTCAGCGCCGCACAGCTTGCCATGTACCTCAGCAGCCTGCGCAATAGCGGTACACTGAAAGGCTTCTTCCGCTGGCACAGTGGGTCGTACAAGGGTGAACCCCAGCGGCAGGACAACATCTTTAAATTCCTTCGCGCGTGCGAATACGGACTGCCGCAGCTCTTCTCTGTTGTCGAACTATTCGCCAAACGCATCCGACCGGAAAGCAACTACAGCCTATTTATCGCCGAAATGCCCCGATGGTTCAGAGCCGAAGTGCTCAAGAACCTCGATGAGCAAGGCGTACCCGTCCAAATCTCCGAGCGTTTTCTGCGGAATAGCGACACGATCGATAGCCTGCGCAAACGCCTGATACTGGAGGCGCAGAGCGCACGACCGACGCTCACGCCATTCGAGAAGCGATGGGTTTTGGATGCCTTGGCAAACTAACGCAGGCGAAGCAGCGCACGATGGGCGGGTCGGAACAGCCGGGGATTGAGGAACGGCGATTACGGTAACGGTGCACTAAACTACCGGAACTCTTATTTCATTGAATCCCGCCGCAAATTCGAGCGGGTCGCTCGCGCGGCCCCGCCGTTGCTCTCCTACCTCACCCCTTCCCCACACTCGCATCAATCAACAGGTTCGCCACCGTCACCGCCGACTGCGCCGGCCCATCCTCTGACTGCTGGCCCGTAGTGTAGATGCCTTCGATGAGCAGCAGCAGGGCGTCGCCGAGCACGGCGGGGTGGCGCGCGCCCATGCTGGCTGCAAGCTCGCGCAGGCGCTTGCGGAAGAGCTTCTTGTGCGCTTCGGCGACCTGCCGCGCGGGATTGTCGCGCGCCGGATATTCGACCGTCGCGTTGCTGAGGCCGCAGCCGCGATAGCCCTTGCGCACGGCGCGCGTGGAGAGCACGCGGATATAGGCGAGCACGTGCTCGCGCGCGTCGCTGTATGATTTGCCGCCGGGATTCTCGAACTTGTCCCAGAAATCCAGCTCGTAGTCGCGCATATAGGCGGCGGCGAGATCGTCCTTGGAGGCGAAGCTGCGATAGAGGCTCGGCTTGGTGACGCCGGCCCGCTCGACCACCTCATCGACGCCGACGGCGCGGATGCCCTCGCGATAGAACAATTCGCTCGCCGAGGCGCGGATCCGGTCGGCGGCGCGGACGGGACGCTCCGCAGATGGTTCAGCGGTCTTGGTCATGACGGGTCTCCCGGCTCCTCCACGGCGCTTGACAATGTTACTGACCGGTACGTATACACGCCGCACCCTCAATACGTACCGGTAAGTAACATGCCCAGCACCCCGCTTCAACCCGCCTCGCTTCAACCCGCCCCCGTGTCGCGACGGCCGTTCGGCCAGAACTACGCGTTCGTCGTCGTCGCCGTGATCTTCCTTGCGCTGCTCGCCTCTGCGGGCCTGCGCGCGACGCCGGGCGTGCTGATGCTGCCGCTGCAACAGGCGTTCGGCTGGGACGTCGGCGTGATCTCGTCGTCGGCTGCGATCGGTATCTTCCTCTACGGCCTCGCGGGCCCGTTCGCCGCCGCCGTGATGCAGCGCTTCGGCATCCGCCGCACGGTGCTGGGCGCACTCACGCTGATGGCGGCATCGACCGGCGCCAGCACTTTCATGACCGCACCGTGGCAACTGTTCCTGACATGGGGGCTGCTCTCCGGCATCGGCTCGGGCGCGGTCGCCAACGTGCTCGGCGCCACCATCGTCAATCGCTGGTTCACCACCAATCGGGGCCTCGTGATGGGGCTTTTGACCGCGAGCACCGCGACCGGCACGCTGATCTTCATGCCCGGCCTCGCGGCGCTGGTGGCGTGGGGCGGCTGGAAGCCGGTGGTGCTGACGGTGGCGGCGTGCTGCGCCGTGCTGATTCCGCTGGTGTATTTTCTGGTGCCCGAGCGGCCGGCGTCGGTCGGCCTGCGCTCGTTCGGCAGCCAGCATGACGATCAGCCCGCGCCGCCCGCGCAAGGCAATCCGTTCACCGCCGCGTTCTTGAACCTCGCACGCGCCGCGCAGACGCAGGCGTTCTGGTTCCTGTTCGCCACCTTCTTCATCTGCGGCTTCACCACCAACGGTCTGGTCGGCACCCACCTGATCGCGTTCTGCGGCGACCACGGCATCGTCGAAGTGCAGGCGGCGAGCCTGCTGGCGCTGATGGGGTTCTTCGACCTGTTCGGCACCACGCTGTCCGGCTGGCTCACCGACCGGTTCGATCCGCGCAAGCTGCTGTTCTTCTATTACGGACTGCGCGGCCTGTCGCTGATCTACCTGCCCTACTCGGATTTCTCGCTTCTCAGCCTGTCGGTGTTCGCGGTGTTCTATGGTCTCGACTGGATCGCGACCGTGCCGCCCACGGTGCGCATCGCCAACGAAGCGTTCGGCGACAAGAACGCGCCGCTGGTGTTCGGCTGGGTGGTCGCCGGCCATCAGCTCGGCGCCGCCTGTGCTGCGTTCTTCGCCGGCTTCATGCGCTCGGCCCAGGGCAACTATCTCGAAGCCTTCATGATCGCGGGGCTGACCGGCATCGTCGCGGCCGTGCTGTCGCTGCTGATCGCGCGGCGGCCGGCGCAAGGCGTGCTCGCCGCGGCGTGAGGACGCGCACGCGGCGGTGCCAGACTACAGCATGTTTCGGCTGAGATGTTCCGCAGAGGAACCGAACCTCTGTTTCAGCGGCGGTTGAGCCAGCATTCTCGCTGGTCAACCTGACCGTATTTTATTTTCACTTGACTACCGTGCGGCGAACAACAACGATATTTAAAATATTATTTAAAACTGAAATGAGCTGGGAGATTTAAATGACCAGGTCTCCGTACACGAGCGGCAATCTCGGTGGCACCCAAGTCGGAACGGACGACGCTTATGCCGGACTCGACAACGCCTACAATATCCTGGCGGGCGATGCGGGCGGCAGCATTATCGATCATGCGATCGGTGGAAACGACAGCTTTGTCGGCGGAGCCAACGCGACAAACGTTTTCTATGGCGATGCGGTCAGGGATATCACCGACTATGGCATCGGAGGCGATGATATTTTCGCCGGCACGCAGGGAAGCTCGGTAAACATTTATTACGGCGACGCCGGAGGACAATTGTCCGGCCACGCCATCGGCGGCGATGATTCCTTTACCGCATCCGGAAGCGGGGTTGGATCCAATCTCTTTTATGGAGACGCCGGAGGTGACATGACGGGCTTCTCCGTCGGAGGCGCCGACTCGTTTCTTGGCATGACGCTTTGCCGAAGCGTCTTCGTGGGCGATGCAGGTGGCGATCTGCTCGGACATTCCATCGGAGGCGCCGACAATTTCATCTTAAGGATCGGCCCCGGAAGCAACTACACGGTTTACGGTGATGCGTTTGGTTCGATCTCGGACAACGCCGTCGGCGGCAACGATACGTTCCAATCATCGGGAGGCGATGGTAGCGCAACGATTTACGGCGACGCGGGCCAGAATCTCACCGGGCACGCGAAAGGCGGCGATGACACGTTCAGTGGTACCGGCGTTTTCTACGGCGACGTAGGCGGAAACATCTCCGATCACGCGACGGGTGGCAACGACACGGCGAACATGCTGGCTGGCCAATTGCTGCCGCGTGACGCCTTCTACGGCGACGCTGGAGGAAGCATCACAAATAGCGGACACGGAGGCAATGATACGCTGACGGCACAGGTTGGCGGCCAGGGGGTGCCGAGCCCATTCTCTTTCACCTTTTATGGCGATGCCGGCGCCGACATATCCCAGAATGCGGCGGGCGGCGACGATACCTTCCACGTTAGCGGGACCAGCCTCTCGACCGTTTTCTTTTACGGGGATGCGGCCGGCGGTCTGTCGGGTCATGCGCACGGCGGCAACGACGTTCTGTTCTCTGCCAGCGTCTCGTCCACCTTCATAGGCGATGCGGCAAGCATGTCGGACAGTTCGGTCGGCGGCAACGACAGCTTCTTCTCCACTGGAACTCAGAACGTTGCCACCAACGTCTTCTTTGGAGATGCATCCGCAGAGATGTCGGGTCGCGCAAAGGGAGGTGACGACACCTTCGTCGGCGGCAGCAACACCAACAATACCTTCTACGGCGACGCCGGAGGCGAGATGACCGGAAACTCGCTCGGAGGCAACGACCATTTCACCGGAGGAACAGGCTCGACCAACATCGCTTATGGCGACGCCGCGAAGATGTACGATCATGCGGTCGGCGGAAATGATGTCCTCACCGGCGGCAACGATGCGAGCGGCCTGGCCGCCGGCTCCTATAACGACATCCTGGTCGGCGATGCCCAGCTCATGGCCGGCAACGCAAAGGGAGGAAATGACACCATCATCTCCGGCAGCGGCAACGACGACATGTGGGGCGATGCCCAATCAATGCTCGGCAATGCCCACGGCGGTAATGACGTGTTTATCTTTGCCGCCGGCAACGGCCATGACACTGTTGAGGATTTCGGCCAAAGCACGGGTTCTCAACTCGGCCGGGATTATATCGACGTCAGTGCCTTGGGTGTAACCAACATCAGTCAGCTCACGATCTCGGCGTATGACGCAACCGATCAGGAAAGCACGATCACGTTCAGCGCAGGCAACGACGTGGTCGTCCACAGCGCCCACGCGCTAACGGCGCAGGATTTCATCTTCGTGTAGGAGCGGCTGGCGGCGCCTGGTCTGGCTGGCGGCGCCTGGTCTGGCTGGCGGCGCTTGATCCGGCTGGCGGCGCCTGGACCGGCGGCCGACGCCGCTGCCTATGCTGGCAGCACGATCACCTTCGTCTTGAGGGGCGTTCGCGAATAGAGGTCCATCATGTCCTGGGTGAGCAGGCCGGTGCAGCCGCTCGTGATGCCGTTCCCGATCGTTTCGGGGTCGCTGGTGCTATAGATCGTGTAAAGCGTGTACACTCCATTTTGATAGAGGTAGAGCACGCGGGCACCGAGTGGATTGTCGAGACCTCCCGGCATGCCGCGAGCATATTTGCCCGCCTCCGGCTGGCGCGCGATCATCTCCTTGGGTGGCGTCCAGGTCGGCCATTCGGCTTTGCGCCCGACATAGGCCTCCCCATTCCAGCGGAACCCATCGCGGCCGACATTGGCGCCATAGCGGGTCGCGTTGCCCTCGCCCTCGATGCGGTAAACATAATATTTGCCGGGATCGATGATGATCGTGCCGGGCGCCTCGTTGCTGTCGTAGCGCACCGTCTTGCGAAAATATTTCGGATTGACCTTGCTGACATCGACCGCGGGGATCGGGAATTTCTCGTCGGGCACGGGCCCGTAGACTTTCTCCGCCTCGGCCAGGCTCATGTAGTCGGATGCGCAACCGGCCAGGCTAAGCGCGGCGAGACCGGCAGCGGAGCCGAACAGAAACGCCCGGCGGTTGAGATGCCGCGACCGAAGCCCAGCCGGAGCCCCCTCGCCCATCGCGCCGGCGTCGGCAATTCCACGATCCATGATCATGTCGGATTTCCCCTTGTCCCGTTATACGCCCGGAGAACAGTTTGGCATACGGTGGCAGGGAGGAGAAAGGCTATTGAAGTGCTTGATGGCGCTCCCTAGGGGAATCGGGAAAATCAATAACGATGGGCATAACTTGAAAAGTTTGCCAAAAAAGAGGCCTCCGATGCCGACCGGCATTCACGGCACAGACCGTAGATCGGCTCGAAGGGCAAAGCGGACGCAGTCCTCGGCACATGGTCGCCGCGGTGGATTAGGCCCCTCGCACCCACGCGAGAGTGTCTGCGGGTCCGAAGAACTCGCAGCGAGGTCACGCCGGGCGGTATTGAATCGACGCATGAAGGAGCTAAAAGCAGAAGTCCGATGCGATGCATGCAACGACACCGCAGCCCGCTGACGCAGTCGGACGAACCGGGACAGAGTATCTTCCCCCCAAAGTGCTGACAGCAGGGCGTGCGTCCCCTGCCGAACTCAGATCCGGGATCCCTCCCGCCAAGCCGTCGTGCCCCGCTCGCTTATCCGGTCTGGCCGCCAACTTTTCCAACGAATGATCCGGCCACGACCAGAGCGGCGTCGGCAATTGCCAACGGAAGCGCGGCCAAGCGGCGTGGCGCCGGCCCGAACACAACCTGCGCATTTTGACGAGGGTCGAATTCCGAATTGTGGCAAGGACATTTCAGGACCGGCTTGTCCCCCTGTTCGGCCTTTACCCATTCCGAGACGGGACATCCGGCGTGCGAGCAAATTGCTGAATAGGCGATAATGCCCTCGGCCGCGTGGGCTTGTGTCGTCTCATCAAGCTCGCCTGGATCGAGCTTCAAAAGCAGCACCGAGTTAAGACGTGAGCCATTTCGGACTACGGCGGTCTTCGGATCCTTTGGCCACGCGCGGAGCGGGGGACCGCCGAGCTTGACGTCGCCCGGCTTGATCACCTGGCCCTCCTGCTCCCCTTCCGAGATGACAAGGAGGTCGCCTTTTTGAGGTCGCTCGTCGCTGCCCGGTTGCTCCTCGGCAAGAGCGGATTTTGTGGCCAAGCACGCGCCGGTTGCGAGAGCCGTCAGGAGAAGCGATCGTCGCTCTTGATCATGACCATGCATGGTGCCGAATCCCCAGTGTGGTTGTAGAAACCGAGCATGAAATTGAGCGCCACGAGTCGGCCGAAATGAAGACGCAGCAACCGCTTGCCGCCATCGGGGCGAACTTTGCTGTCCGCACCGAGCGAGCCAGAGTTTGCGGTCGAGCGCCGCAATACGGCAGTGGCTTCTTTTTCTAGCTTCGGTCTGGGAGCGATCCGGGATTTGTGCGTCGCAACGAGTGACGACCAACGCCTAACTGCAGTCTCTTCACGGCCAATTGATCTGTCCTTATATGTGCCGGGCCCTCTGCAACCGTTGTCAAAACGCAGGGATGACCACGTCCGGTCTTTCCGAGGATTTCGATGAGGCGCGCAAGTGACCCATCGTTCGGGTTTCCGTTTCGGTTTGGAGGCGGAGTTTCTTCTGGTCGATGCCGATTCATGCCGTCCATTATGGCATCCCGAACTCCGCTTTGAGGAACTCAATCTGATTCTGGAGGGGATCGACGTCAGCGATTTCGATCAGGGAGGACTGGACCTTCTCCCGTTGTATCGCAAGAGAATGCCGTTCGTCGTCGAGGGCTATCAGCTTCCCGGCCCGGACTTGAAGCCCGCGGCGCTGTTACCAAAGGGGGTCGAAATTCGTACTCCGATATGTAATTCGGTCGAAGGGTGCGTCGGGGCATTCGCTACGCTTCACCGCCGGATGCAACGAGCTCTGTCGGAGCGCGGATACAGTGCGGCGACGCTCTCGTTTCATCCCGTAGAAGACCATTTTGAGGGACCGCAGAACAAGCGCCGATATGATCATTGGCAGTGGGCCATGGAGGCGATGACGACGTATGGCCCGGACATCAACGTCAGCGTGCCAGCCGAGATGGCGGCCCAGTTGGACCTACACGAACTCCACGGCAAGGTGAATTACTACGCCCCCGCCCTCACCGCGCTCACCCTAGCCTCCCCCTTATATCGTGGGGATCTTTGGCGCATTCGCGACTCGGTCGGAAAATCCGTACGCACCTATCATCGCAGCACCATTGCGCCAGCAGTCTCCATTCACCCGAAGGAGCACCTGCGCCTCGAATTCAAGCCGCTCGAAATGACTCCATGTCTCGTCGACTACCAGGCGTATTTTCTGCTGTGGCTCGAACTAATTCTTGACGAGAGATTGTTGGGACGCGCCACTGAGCAAACGCGGATCTACGACATGGGACAGGTTGCCCGATTTGGCATCGAGGCAGACGGAGCGTCCGAGCGCGCCAATGAAGTCCTGTCAAAGGCGCCGACCGCGCTGGGCTATTGGGGATTCGATTGCCGGCCGCTGGACCATTTTCATGCTAGGCTGAAGAGCCGCCGCGTCCCGGCCGACGACATGATCGATCTCTTCCAACGCGAGCAGTCGATCCCGAACGTCCTGCGTCACCTAGTCGATCTGCGGTAAGTTACGGGAATCGCTCGGAGGCGATCCGATCCAATCGCAATCGGTGGCGATGATCGGTCAGTAGGCGTCCGCCTCCCATGACGGCTGCGAGCGTCCCCAATCCGGTCCCGCCGGCAATCAGGAACATGATCAAGAGTTGATATTTCACAGCGTCAATAGGTTCTACGCCAGCAAGGATTTGGCCGGTCATCATACCCGGCAAAGAGACGAGACCGATCGCCGCCATGCCATTTATGGTCGGCATGAAGCCGCTTCGCAACGCATCGCGCAGGACCGGTAGCAGCGCCTGATACCGAGTACCTCCCAGTGCAAGGCAGGCTTCCACTGCGGCCCGCTCCCGCACCAGACCGTTGGTGAGCACGTCCAGGCCCAGGCTTATCCCTGTCATGGTGTTACCCAAGATCATACCCAGCAGCGGCAGCGCATAGCGCGGATGATACCATGGCTCGGGGTGCAGCTGCGTCAGAAGCGAAAACATCGTGACAGTACCGGCGGCCAGCAACGTGCACCCAGCGCCCAGGCCGTAGGTCCAAAACCCCAACAGCCGCCGCTTCTGACGAACCATTATTTCCCGTGATGCGAAGATCACCATGATGAAAGCTGCGAGGCCGGTCCAGATCGGCGATACGGCAGCAAACAGGAACGTCAGCACATATCCGACGAGCACCAACTGGACCACCATCCGCACCGTTGCGATGACGAGTTGTCGCTCAAGCTTGAGGTGAAGCACAAGCGAGAGAACACCATCCATGACAACGAGGCACGCAGGCAGGATAAGGTCGCTGTAAGCCAGTTGGATGTAGGTCAAAGCTGATGTTCCTCGACGCGACCGCCGGCGTCCATCACAAACAATCGCGATCCGACGCGTTGAGCCTGGGCGCTATCGTGAGTGCTCCATATGACACCTGTCCCGCTCGAGATGCGCTCCGCAACGATCGATTCGACAATCGCGGTTGACGTCGCATCGAGCGCCGACGTTGGCTCGTCCAGCAAAAGCACGCGCGACTGCAGCATCAGCGCCCGCGCAAGGCCGAGCCTTTGCCTTTCCCCGGTGGACAGTCTTTGAATCTGCCAGGTTCCGCAGTCGGGCGGCAATCCCAATCGCGCCACTAACGGGATAGCCTCATCCCAACCGCTGAAATGCTCTTGGACTGTGTCCGCCCACCAGCCCGGTTCAGCCGCAACGTAGGTTACCCGCTTCCGCCAATACGGCGCCCCCACAGCTTCCCTGAGTGTTCCATCCAGTTTGATCGCTCCCTCGTTCGGGTCGAGATCAGCGAGCGCGCGAAGCAGCAGGGTCTTGCCCGCCCCAGAGGGTCCCTGGAGGGCAATGCATTCGCCGTCGTTCAGTTCGAACGAAACGGAGATGTGCAAGCGCGTCAGCGCGCTGACAGTGAGCATGACCAGGGTACGACCTTTCAGAAACAGGCGCCGCCTTGCGGTGGAGGAGACCACTCACTAGCTTATCCGTACGGGGGCGTGCCGTCTCCCCGTCAGATGGGTGTTCCGTCCAAGCACCGGCCAATCCTCGATTTATCGGGATGGTTGCGCATGGACACCACCAAACTTTCCTCCCTCTTTGGAGCCGTTCGACGATCAAGACCGGCCGCCACCCGTGAAATTGCATCCCATCCGCAGGCGATAACTGCGGTTGTCGTCTATTTCTCTCGGGCAGGCGCGCCGATGTATGTCCACGAGAAAGTCACGCTGTCCGCAGTCGCCGAAAGCATCGCTCGGCTTGGCGGCTATCAGTATGCCGGCGTCTTCGATGCTAACAGGCATTCGACCGGGGATCTCTTCTTCGTCCCAGACGACACGCTCATGCTCGACGAGGCACGGAGCCTCGGCATCCACTCTCCCTGCCAGCTATATGGCGCGGTTGTGCCTTATCCTTTCGCCAAAACGAAGGTCATCACGCACAGGCTGATCAATGCAGACGCGGCGCGGCCGCATGGTTGGCCAGCGACATTCGAAGAAAACGTCAGCAATGCAGTTCTGCCAGGTTACACCGTCTTCGAGGCTGACGGCGCAAGGGCGGCTGCTATGCGGCTGCTGTCGCAGGGTCCTATCCGAATTAAGGAGGCACTCGGCGACGGTGGGCACGGGCAAACGATCGTTAGCACGATTGTCGAGCTAAACGCACTTCTTGAGAAACTAACGACCGAGAAGATCGCGAGCGACGGCCTGGTTCTCGAAGCGCACTTGCATCGTGTGACGACGCGGAGCATCGGTTGCACAATGGTTGGCGATCGAGCAATCGCCTACCACGGCACGCAACGGTCAGTTACGAATAATTACGGACTTTCGGTCTATGGTGGCTCGCATTTGATTTGCGTGCGCGGCGGCTGGGCAGAACTGGAAGAGCTGCCTATGGATCCGCAGGCACGTCTCGCCGTGGCGCAGGCTCGAACTTATGACCGCAATACGGCAAGCTTTCCAGGATTCCTCGCGTCACGCCGCAACTATGATGTAGGTCAAGGGCTCGATGCACGCGGGCAATGGCGGTCGGGGGTGCTAGAGGCTTCCTGGCGCTCGGGCGGTGCAAGCACTGCCGAACTGGCGGCACTGACCGCCTTCGCCCAGGATCCCGCCTTGCAGGTTGTCGAAGCCACTTCCGTGAAGCGCTTTGGAAGCCTGCGCAAACCGCCGCCCGGCGCGGTAATCCATTTCGAGGGTGATGATCCCGAGGAAGGACCGCTGCTCCGATACACGATGGTTACGCGCGCACTGCGCCATGTCGTATAAGATTGGACAGCTCGCTGTTTGCCCGGAGATCAGTACCGCCTGTGACGCGGTCCTCAAAAATGTACAAGGACTTCTTCGGCGATCTGCTCGGGAGACGGAGATCTTCCGGTCAGCTTCGCCATCACATAGTGATAGGCGTAGGTCAAGAATGACGCCGGCTCGCTCCAGGACTTAGCCGTCTCCACGTCGATTTCAATAAGTGCGATGTTCGGCGACTCGGGACCATCAGGAAACCACACGCTGTACCCTTCGCGCCAAAGCGCGCGAACCTTAGCGCGGTCGTCCACGATTCGGGCGAAACAAATTCGTAACGTGGCGGCCGGGCATAGGAGACCAAGACGTGGTCATTCTCTTCGATCTCATGCAGTCTCGGGTTGTCCTTGAAAGTTAGAAACCAGAGCGTTCCGTCGAAATCGCTGTGGACGCACCCCCATGGGGATTGAATCAAGAGATCCGTCCTTCGTTATGCTGAATAGCACCGCAATATGTTCATGCTCGACCAAGTTCCAGATTTCATCGACTTTCTTCCGGTCTTCGGTACTTGTCATTGGAGATCTCCAGGGTGCGCCCGCCGGTTGGCCTCATTCGATTTCTCGTCACTGCTCGCTAAGGTTTATGATCGTCATCGCTCCATTCCCTTCCGAAGCGGAAAAGACAACTTCGTCTCCCGTTCGCACCGCATCAAACAGTAACCCATCCTGCACCTTGAACTCTTCGGCCATGCCATAAGAGATCACTCCGGCCGTGCCTGGATGCATTTCTCGCACCGAGACAATGCCGGCCATTCCGTCCACCTTGACGACCACCCCCTAACGGTTCGTTTGGCCAAGGCCAGGGAGCTGATTGTGGCGATAACTGCAGCAACCACCAAGGTAAACTCGTGCTGCTCTCAGCGTGGTCTCCTCGATTGTTGGAGTGGACCGGCGTTCAACGCGATGAGCGCAGATCGTCAGAACAACTCATTTGTCGGACCGATATTGCTACCCCGCCTCGCAGTTCGAGACACTTGTCGGCCATCTCTGCCGTCTCGCGCGCGTGGGTTGCAAGCAGCAGGGTGCTTCCGCGCTCACGAACCGCGCTCGTCAGCAACCTCATCACGCGTTCTGCGCTTTGCTCATCGAGATTTCCGGTCGGCTCGTCAGCCAGGAGGAGCGCAGGATCGTTGGCCAATGCTCTGGCAATAGCCACCCTTTGCTGCTCGCCCCCGCTGAGCTGGGACGGATTGTGGTTGCTGCGGTCGGTCAGACCGACGAGATCGAGAAGTTCGCGGGCGCGGTCTCGGTTCGTGTGCCCCAACGCGATCATTGGGAGTAACACATTCTCCAACGCGGTCAGCTGCGGAATCAAATTATAGCTTTGGAACACCATACCGACCTGCTCAGCCCGATACTTTGATGCCCGACTCCCGGATAAGCGGCCAACGTCGGTCCCCGCCACGAATATTTCGCCCTGATCGGGCCGATCAAGTGCCGCGACGAGATTGAGAAGCGTGGTCTTGCCTGAACCGGAGGGACCGCTGAGCCGAACGAACTCGCCCTTTTCGATCTCGAGTGAGACTTCGCACAATGCGCCGACCGTGCTGCTGTCGCTACGATATGTCTTGGAAACCGAGCGCACGGACACAAATCCCTGATTCACGGGCTCCCCTCCGATAGATTCGCTGCAACCGGCTCTCGCAGAAGCCGGACTATGGTGGGACCGAGACTGACGCTGATGGCTGCAATCGCGATGGCTCCCAGGGAGGATGCGACCAGCCAATCGATTGTCGGCTCCGTTGGGCCAAGATCAGCCATCAGCGAAGGCATCGCGAAGGTTCGCGGGACCAAAGCACGGGCAGCGAGACCGCCCGTGACGACCGCACCCAATCCTAGCACCAGTCCGAATATGATCGCGGGCACGATACCCATCCCGGGGGGAAATCCGACGGCTATCAGCGTGGCATATTGCCGCCGACGCTCGAAATAAATGTCGTGCAGCAGGTTTGCAGCGAAGGATCCGGCCAACAGCGCCGTCGCGATGCTTACGGCGGAAAACAACGCAAGCGTCAGATCGAAATCGCGTACCTTGCGCTGATATTGCGTGTATCGCTCCGTAACGAAGATGCCCGGCTCCAGCCGAAAGGCTTCCTGTAGCTTGGCGACGAGCGCCGGCGTCTCGGAAGCGTATTTTGCAACGACGAGAGCATCGGTCAGACTATCGCGACCGAAAATGTCCTCGCTCGTCTGGATGTTCACGAACGCACCACTCGAGACAACGGTCGAAGCCGGCCTCAACGAGGGCGCTTCAGCCGTCCTTGGCGGAGCGCCGCGTAGCTCTAATTTGTCCAGAATGCCAATAACGGTGAGCTGCTGATCCGTACCGTCTGCCTTACGGACCGGGAAGCTTCCGCCGACGTCCACGCCGAGCGCGCGAGCTGATGCCTGATCGAGCACCGTAGCAGCACGGTCTTCCTTCTCCAGGAATCGACCGCGCGCGAGTGAGAAGCCGCTCAGATCGCGCTCGACATCAGAATCGATACCGAAAATGTAAATGTTGAGAAAGCTGTCGCCGGTGACGACATTACGAAACAACGACTGCCGCTTGACAACCTGATTGTCGCCTGCAGCCGCTTCCAGTTCGGCGGGATCGATGAGCGGTTCATAGACTGGAATTGTGAGTGGCGGCAGATTCCCACTCCGCGGCGTTTCAAACAGCGCGCGATTGAAGCGACTCTTAACCTCGACGAGGTCGGGCCGATCCTGACGCACTGCCCTGGTCAATGTATTTCGCGCCCCCTCGACCACCATTAGCGACGCAGCGACGGTCGCGGCGGTGACAGCGAGAACGATGCCCGCCGCTATCGCTTCGACGAAGCGGCGGCCGAAGCCTCCGAAGGTGAGCTTCATCCAGATCATACCGACACCCGAAGGAGCCGGGCTGGCGGTTGTGCAAGCGGCCAAATCAGGACCGGAAGGGCGGCGGTGCTCGCAACGACAAGCACAATCCCGGCGGCAAAAGTGAACGTGGAAGCGCTTCGAGCGAATGGCAGAATGCTCACCGTGACTGCGGCGATGACTATGGCTGCAACAAGGACGGCGTACAGTCGCACCGCGAAGTAGAGCAGGACTTTAGGCGGCGAAAAGCCCACGGCCAGGAAAATGCCAAGTTCGCGCCAACGTGCCAGGACCAATTGAATCTGCAGACCGGCTGCTCCGGCCGCAACGAGTACAAGCAGGAGGAGGATGAAGAACGACGCGCCTCTTTCCAGCTTCCCTTGTTCCTGGCGTGCCGCTTCGAAATTGTTTCGTTCCGGCACTCTCAGGCAGAACGTGGCTCCGCTGAGAGCGTCGCAATCGTGTTTGAGGCCACGCCGATCGAAGAAGGATATCGCCTCGCCTTGCACTGACGGCACTGCCCGAACCGAGTTGGCCCGCACGACCAGTGCTTTGGGTACTGCCACTTTCGGGGGTGATATGCCGCGAGCAGCCAATTGCTCCTCCACAGATCCGAGAAACTCCTTCAGTAGCTGCTCATTCAAAAGAATGGGCAACGTGGTTGCCACGCCCTCTGGGGCATCTGGGCGACGCACAGTGAGAACTTCGCTGCCGCGCGCAGCAAGGCGCCAAAATGGTTCAAATCGACCCTGGTCCGGACCGATGAGATCGAATGTACCGATCAGGCGCAGCTTCTCGTAGCGTCGAACGATTGGCGGATTTGCATTCACATACGTCAGATCGACGGTCGCTTCAGCACCAGGCCGAATCCCGACGTAGTCAGTGATCCCGGAGGGGACAACGACCTCGTTGGGATCCGGCGGATGCACCGTTCCAGACGTCATAAGCAGAGGCGCGCCGAGCACCGCCCTTGGCGCGTTCGGATTGAGATCATGGAAGTTCACGAAATAGTCCCGGATTGGATCGAACGACCGATCGACGCCCAGCACAGTGGTTCGGGCGCCGAGAGACTCCTGCTGCTTCTCGTTTTCGAAGACCACAAAAGAGGTATCGGCCACCAAACCAAGTTGCGTCCCATTGTATGGAGCCTCGACCGACTGCACGTTGTCAGCCGAACGCAGCGCCTGAGCGAAATCCGTGACCTCGCTCGTAGGCACATTTCCGAGCTCAACAACCAATGTCGCCGCTCCAGACTGTTCATAGTAGGTCAGGAGTTGCGCCTGTCGAAGACCCACCTGCCCCATGAGGAACGTGACTCCGATCAGTGCGAGTGCGATCGCCAGCGCGGTTATCAGAGACCGCAGCCACGCTCTTCTCAGATCGACGAGGGCCAGCCAAATCAGCCCGCGATCCACGGGCAACTCCTACCTTAGTTCCCGTTCGATATCCTCGTGAAGCTCCTCGACCATGCCGGAGATCGTCGATTTCACCTTAGTCGCCGGTGCCCCACTCTTGAGCTGCTTGTCCAGCGAATCGAACAGCAGTTGCTGTTCGCGAGCCTCGCGTGCTGAAATCCTTGGCGCCACGCCGTTCCAGGCGGCGCGCGCTTCCCTGAATCTGGTTTGAGCTTCAGCCGCGTTGCCTGACGCGTAGGCCGTATCCACCGCGCGCAACGAGCTCACGATCCGATCCACCGACGCACCTTGGGACCTCTTCTGGGCCACCGCGGCGCCGCTCCAGGCTGCACCGTCAATTCCGAGGCCGATCGTCACCACGCCGGCCGCCAACATCAGGCTCATCCACATCGGGGCAGTTCTCATCGCATCCTCCTGTAAGTCAGCACAGAGTCCCCAACCTGATTATTCCCGCTGGTCCGACGGCTCGAGACCGTTCCGCTGGCGGCTCGTTTCCTCGGATCCACACTTCAATTTTTGTCGTCTTTCGGCACCGCCACCACTGAAGAGTTTCTGAAATCCCTGTCAGGAAAGCTGCGGAAGCCAGGAACAGGTCTATAATGTCGAAAGCCGCTCTCACGGTGGAGCACATTGTGCGAATTCTGATCATTGAGGACGAGAAGAAGGTCGCGAACGCGCTCCGCGAGGGCCTCGAATCAGAGCACTACGAAGTCACGATCGCGGCAACCGGAGAAGAAGGCTTTTTCCTCGCTAGCCAGCGCTCCTTCGATCTTCTGTTGCTCGATCTTATGCTGCCGCGCCGGGATGGTATCGATGTCCTCGCGACACTGCGCAAATGTGGCAATCAGACACCGGTATTGGTCGTTACGGCGAAGGACACGGTCGAGGACAGAGTGATTGGTCTCGACCAAGGCGCTGACGATTACCTCACAAAGCCGTTTGCATTCTCCGAGCTGCTCGCGCGCATCCGGGCACTGCTTCGTCGCGGACGCATGGACCAAATCCTCAAGCTCCAGCACGAGGATCTTGAGATGGATCTCGTCACGCACAAGGTGTCCAGAGCAGCGCATTCGCTCGAGCTAACCGCGAAGGAATTCGAATTGCTGGAATACTTCCTGCGCCACAGCGGCAGTGTGGTGTCGCGGGAGATGCTGGCGCGCGACGTGTGGCACGCGACGGCACGGGCTACACCACTCGACAACGTCATCGACGTTACAATCGCGCGGCTGCGTCGCAAGATCGACGAGCCCTACGAAAGAAAGCTCCTGCACACAGTGCGTGGTCTCGGATACCTTCTAAGCGGGAGGCAAGAATGAAATTTCACTCGCCAACCGTGCGCGCGCGACTTACGCTCTGGCACGCAGGCGTGCTGACGCTGATCGTGTGTATCTTTTCAGCAGGCATCCTGCTTTTTGTCGGGGCCCGCCTCTACACCGCATTGGACGCGCAGCTCGAGAGACAGATCGCAACCATCGGTAAAGTCTATCGCGAGGAGCCGGACGAACTGAAGGATCTTGCCTCCGAGTGGGGCATTACATTGTTCCGGGTGGACGATGCCGGCGGCCTCCGTGAGCAAACTGAAGCATGGGAGCGAGAAGAGCTATCACGCGCGCTGCAGTCAGGCGACCCGACATCGCCGCTCTCTTGGACAGCTTCGGACGGCCGTCGCTATCGTGTCCACAGCTTTACTGGGGCCTCCTATCGGGTGGCCGCCGCGCTTGACGAAACCTCCCTGCGCGAAACGATTTGGACGCTCGCCATCATACTCGCGTTGGGTATTCCCTTTGCTGCCGGGCTGGCGGTCGCGGGAGGTTACTTCCTTGCCGGCCGCGTACTCTCCCCGGTCGGCGCCATGGCGCAAAGAGCACGAGAGATTACGGCGGAATCGCTCGCCAAACGGCTGCCGGTCGATAACGCCCACGACGAATTCGGGCGGCTTGCAACGGTATTCAATGACACGCTATCCCGCCTGCAAGATGCGTTCGAACGGCTGCGCCGTTTCACCGCCGATGCTTCGCACGAGCTGCGCACCCCGCTCACCGCGATGCGCAGCGTTGGGGAGGTGGCGCTGCAGAATCCACTTGATGCCGTTGCGTACCGCGACGTCATCGGAAGCATGCTGGAAGAGGTCGACAGGCTCACGCGCCTTGTCGAGAGCCTCCTGATCCTCACGCGCGCCGACTCGGGAAAGGTCCACCTGGTGGCGGAGGATCTGGACCTTGGAGTCGTGGCAGGAAATGTCATCGATCAGCTCCATGTGCTCGCCGACGAAAAGCAGCAAGAGCTCACCCTCCGAGCTCCGATCCGGGTCCCTGCTACGGGAGACGCCGCGCTTATCCGGCATGCGCTCATGAACCTGATACACAATGCGATAAAATACACCCCGACCGGCGGCAAAATTGCCGTCGAAGTGAATGCGGCGGGCGGCCGGGCTATGATCGAGGTACGAGACACGGGCCCAGGGATTCCCGCCGCGCACCACGATCGCATTTTCGATCGTTTCTATCGCGTCGACACCAGCCGCTCCAGGGAGGAGGGCGGGGTCGGGCTAGGGCTCGCGATCGCTCGCTGGGCAGTTGAGGCGAACGGCGGACACATCGAACTCGCGAGCGATGGGACCGAGGGAAGTTTGTTCCGGCTCATTCTACCGGCTCGGGATGATTTGTCCGCGGCCGACTGGGACCGATGGTCGCCCCATCAACTGCGCAGGCGAACGGCTGCGTCATCGCGAAACGTGTTGCGCTAGTCTGTGCCTACACTCTAGACCAGTGGCCAGATTAGAAACGTCGGGGGATTCTCGCCTTCTAAAGCGACCGGATGGAGCCACTGACTATCGGTGCTACTCGGGTCGCTACGGCCAGCGCCGCCAGTTCATCCGCCTCCAAGGCAATCTTCCGCGCGAGCATGACGTCGCCTGGGACGAGATGACCCTCGGGAGCAAAGCACAAGATACCTCCGGATTTTCCTTCGAAATCGATTTCGTGCACGTTCGCAACGGACCCGTATTGCACTCGGTACCGCCTACGAGTCGCGCCACCGACGACATCGAAGAAGCCCTGCTCTGCAAACTGTCTCCTCTGAGCCGGCGTCAGCCATTCGCGCAGAAGCGTTCGTCCTTTCGCTTCTGGTGATTTTTCGCTGACAAAGCTGCAATACAGCTGCCGCAGCGCACGAAGTCGCGAAATTTGAGCTGCACATCTGCTGATGCTCAACATGACGATCGCCCTCTATCCACCTTTAAGGCGCCGGACGAACAGCGTTTCCTTTGCGGTGGGATCAAAGGCAAACACTCGCAATGCTTCACCCTCCGCAGTTCGTACTGCTGCTATATACCCGTCGTTAGTCAACTCTCTGAAGCGTATCTCAGCTTCGTCCAACGCTTCGATATCGTCGGCGTCGAATTCGTGGCGAGAGTGGCCGGTATGATCCATCACAATCTGGATAACCATCGAACGCGCTTGAATTGCAGGTACGTCACTTCCTTTTGTCATGGGGTACTCCTCACATTGGCTTGGTGCCCCTAATTCCGTTTTGACGAACCCGCCATTTCACCAACCCTCATCGCGGCTGCAGCAGGGGATGATCCACCCTGCGTCTGCTGTTGCAGCGATCGGCGCTGCGCAGGAAGCAGAGCGCACGCTCAGTCATGTTGTTGTGCTTCGGCTTTGTCGTCGTTGTCACATCGAAGTCCTTGAAGAGGCAGCTGAACCGGTCGCTGGCAAAACGGCTTGCCTGATGCTGGTCGGAAGCGGTCGTGGAGTTTCGATCCTTGCCACGAGCGGCAGAACCAGGAAGAAATGGACGAAGTAATACACAGCCCCGACCCGGCTCATGATCAACCAAGGGCCCTCAGGCGGCTGCCCACCCGCGTAGGTCAGCAGCGCGCAATCGGCAACTAGCAGCCAATAGAACACCTTGAACATCGGCCTGAACCGCCCTGAGCGAACCGGGCTGGTGTCCAGCCATGGCAACGCGAACAGGACAAGGATCGAGGTTAGCATGGCGACGACACCGGCCAGCTTGTTCGGGATGGCCCGCAGGATGGCGTAGTACGGGAGCAAGTACCACTCCGGCACAATGTGGGCCGGTGTGACTCCTGGATTTGCGGGTGTGTAATTATCCGGATTGAGAAGTGCATTGGGCTCGTAGAACAGGAACCAGCTGAAGAACAGGAAGAGGACGACCAACCCGAACAGATCCTTCACCGTGTAGTAGGGATGGAACGGGATTGTGTCGCCCGCGTCCTTCGTATCGACGCCGGTCGGATTGTTGGAGCCAAAGCGGTGCAGCGCGACAAGATGCAGGCCGACCACTGCAACGATTAAGAACAGCAAGAGGTAGTGCAAGGAATAGAAGCGATTGAGCGTCTGATCACCCACCGTGAATCCGCCCCACAACCAGGTTACGATGCTGTCACCAACTCCGGGGATAGCGGAGAACAAATTCGTAATGACGGTGGCACCCCAGAAACTCATCTGACCCCATGGCAAGGTGTAGCCGAAGAAGGCAGTCGCCATCATCAATAAAAGTATGACAATGCCGAGCCACCAAAAGTAGCTCGCGCGGCGGCTTATAGGATCCGTAATAAAGACCGCGAAAGATGTGGATGTAGACCACGGCGAAGAAGATTGATGCGCCAGTCGTGTGAACATATCGGATCAGCCATCCGTAGTTCACATCGCGCATGATGTGCTCCACTGATCGGAATGCTCCGCCACCAGCCGGAACGTAGTGCATCGCGAGCACGATCCCGGTCACGATCATAATTACAAGCACGATGCCTGCCAGAGACCCGAAATTCCATAGGTAATTTAGGTTTCGCGGCGTTGGATACGAGTTCAGCTCGTGATCCAGGAATGTAAAGACGGGAAGCCGATAGTCGATCCAGCGAACGACAGGATTTGACAAATCTGTCATGACCATTCTCCTCCGGTCACCACGTTTCGCATCCGCAAGGCGCCAACGAGCTATTTGGCGTTGGATATCGGTTCGATGATGCCTTCAACGACCAAGCCGTTGCCCTGCGGCGTCATCACTACCCGCCGCCCCGAGGCGGCCACCGCGTAGCAGCCGTCGTCCGGCGCCGGCAGGTCCAGGCAAAGCTCATCACCACGGATGGACCACTTCCCGTTGCTCTTGCGGCCCATCGAATAGCCCCTGAACGAACCGTCGCGCTCGTAGACATCGCGCCAATGAACCTCGTCGGTGAATTGCTTTCCCGCGAGCGTGGCCCGGATCTGTGCGCCCGAAAGCCTTTGAAGATCGTCGGCAAAGGCGTGCCCGCCGCCGATCGCCAGCAACACCGCGATGCTGGCGGCAATCGTCGTGGCCGAAAGGATCTTGCGCCGCACGCTCGGCCAGCTCCTACTTCTTTGCTTTGCACGACTTCAGGCACATCTGATACTCGGTCTTGCAGGCAGGCCCGGCGTAGTTCTTCATACAGGCTTGGCGTTGCTCGCTGCAGACCTTGCACGAGGTTTGCGCTTCCGCCGCCCGATTGACGGCAAGGAGTCCTGCTAGCATTGACAGTCCGAGAATAAGCTTCCTCATCGATAGTCTCCCCCTCTGCAGTTCGTATTGGCTCGATCCGTCTTGAATTTGCTAACCCTTGGTGTTGGCGGTCTCGTCGAGCGCGGCGCGGAGCCCTTTTGCCAGCTTGATCGCATCGTCATTGGCCCAGAAATGCATGAAGAACAGGCGCGGCTGCTCGTCCAGCATGTGGCTGTGCAGCGCGGTGACGTCGATGCCGCTCTCCTTGAGGGCCTTGATCACGGGATTTACTTCGTCTCCCGTCAGCACGAAGTCGCCGGTGATCGCCGCCTTCCCGCCGCCCGCCGGCTGAAAGTTGATGGCCTGCGCCGCTCCCATTGGACCAACCGGCGCGCCAGCGGTCCACGCGATGCGGTGCAACAAGGACAGCGTCATTTTGCGAGTCCCGCATAAGATCGGTCGACAGCCGGCCAATTGATCGCCGACATGAAGACGCCGACATAATCGGCAGCCTTTGCGCCGTAGTCGATGTGATAGGAATGCTCGTACATATCGAGCGCCAGGATCGGCGTGGCCCCTGCCAGCGTATGGCAGTGATCGGATGCCCATTGATTGACGAGCTTGCGGTCACGCGGCGACCATGTCAGCAGCACCCAGCCTGAGCCGCCGCCCAGCGCCTTGCCCATCGCGATGAATTCGGCGCGCCAGCGGTCATAGGACCCGAAGTCACGCGCAAGCGCCTCTTTCAGGGCGGCGCCGGGCTCGCTCTCTTCACCGAGCCCGTCGAAGAACACCTCGTGCAGGATCATCGAATTGCTGGCGATCAGCTGTTCGCGCTTCAAGCCGTTGAGCAGGAAGCCCGGCACGATTGCGTAGTCGAGTTCGGCGAGCTTCTCCTCGATCAGATTCAGCCGCTTCACCGCGCCGGCGTAGTTGTTCTCGTAATGACTGATGATCATGCGTTCGGACATGCCACGCACGCTGGCTGGATCGCAGGAAAGTGCTTTAATGGTGTAGGTCATGGCAGCCTCCTGACAAATGGCCCGGCAAGCGACCGGGCACTGGGAACGCCGGCAGCCAAAGGCACAACCTGATCAGAAAGCTTGCGGGATAGAACCCGGATCATGGCAGACATGGTGCGCCCTTGGTGAAACCGGACGCGATTCTTGGGCATGTCGCCTCGCGGGGAGATCGCTTCCCCGTAGCTGCAAGTAAGGCGCGAGGGACGATTTTGTCAATGCCGTCGAAGCTTCCAATCGCTCTGAACGCCGCGATCTTGTGCAGAGAGCCAGGCCCACAGATATCGCCCGCCAACGAAGCATTGCTCCGCGGCTCCTCGTCCGCCCCAGACCTGGCTCGGCTAGTTGAAGCCGAACATCTATTCTCTACTCAATCGTCGTCAGCATCATCGGCGCGCAACCGACCAGTGCTTGCCAAGATCCACCTTCGATCCATCACAGCTCTCCCGTCGCGAGGGCATGAGCAAGATTGATTTCTCGCAACTTTCAATCAGTCGTTTCAGTGAGCCCGATCCGCAGCGCCGCCGACGTTTGCGCCCCGGCTCAACTGCGCTGATGTTGCGCGTGTCGCACCACGCCACCACTGAAGAGTTTCTGAAATTCCTGTCAGGAAGCCGCGGCGGCGAGGAACCGGGCTATGATTGAGAGCGTGTCAGCTGGACGCTGTCACCCCTGCAACTGGCCCCAGCTTCACATCGAACTGGGGTCCCTTTTGCGACCGTTCAGTCCTGGCGCCTAGTGCGGCGGCTTATGCACCGCCCAGCGCCCGTCCATGTCCTCGGGTTTGAAGGTTTTCGGCGCGCTGCTCAGCAAATCCTTCATCGTTTCCCGCACTATGCCGATATCCTTGATCTGGGGAACGCCTTTGAACACGTCATAGCCCGAACCGCCTGCCGCAATGAAATCGAGCGTGGCGACCGTCAGCACCGGATCTTCACCCGACCCGGAAGGCGGGCAACCTCCGGTGTCGTCGAGCAGCACTTTCCCATCGAGGGTCTCCACATGGATCAATTTGCCCTTCGGATCGACACGATCGCGGTTTGCCGGCGCATCGCAGTCCTTCTCGACACGAACCTTTAACCCGCTCTGCATCAAAGCGCCATAGCTTCCGCATGTCTGCGCCGATTGGGCCAGGGCTTTTAACAGCACAGAGGCCCGCATCGGTCCGATCACCACGCCATGGTTGTTGAAGGGGATGACACGGTACAGTGCGTCGTAGGTCACGTCGCCCTGATCAAGTGGCGCTCGAATGCCGCCGGTGTTCATCAGCGCAACATCAGCCGCCGAGATGCTTCGCAGAAGGTCGGTGAGGTCGTCGGCAAGCGCGCTCTCATCGACACGGTTGACGACGACCTTGGCTGCGGCGCGGCCGAGCACCTGTCCGGCGAGCGAAGCAATCGCCTGCCTCTCTTTGGCGATGAGCTGGGTGATGTCGTCGTCATTCTGGAAGGGCACGCCCTCATACATCACGACGTGGCTCGCCGCATCGACCGTGCAGTAGTCCTTGGCCTCCGCGGCACACTTGTCCTGAAATGTCCTTACCCCGGCATACGATCGGGTCTTCGACTGATCGATGCCGCCGAACTTCGGATCATAGACCAGATCGACGCGCCCGTAGGCCTGGCCGTTGGAGCCCGATTGAATGACCGGCACGCCGGCGACGGACCTGTTGTAGGTGTAATGTGTATGCCCCGAGATCACGGCATCGACGATCGCGCCTTGCCTTGGCTTCGCAGAGGACAACAGCGACTGGATTTGCACCGACAGATCGTGCGTCTTGTCAGTCTCGCCGTCGTGGATGAGCAGGATGAACACGTCGGCTCGGCCATCAAGCTCACTGCGTACGCGCAAATAGGCCTCGGCTTCGTTCTCGAAGCAAAGGTCGCTCACGTCGGCAGCCGTCGTGGTGGTCGGCGTAAACACGTTGTCGATGCCGATGATGGCGACGCGCACGCCAGCAACCTCCTTGATCAGGTAAGGCTTGAGAAAATCGGGGCGAGCGGCCTTGCTCCAGTCGATCACGGGCTGGTGGTCCGGCATCACCTTAGGCACGCAGCCCTGTTGATCGACCTGCACCTGGCCGCCGGCCGTGTCCTGCAGAGATGAAGTCAGGAAGGTATTGGCCGAGATCAATGGAAACTGCGCAACGGCAAGCGCCGCCTTGAGCGCACCACGCGGGTCCTGCTCAGGCGTTGTCGGCGCGTCCTGGAGCCAGCCGACCGGCCCGAAATCATAATCGTGGTTGCCGGTGATCGCGACATCGTATCCGACCCGGCTCATCGCTTCAAACACGAGCCGGCCTTCATTGTGGTTGCTGATCAAAGTGCCCTGGAACTGGTCGCCGGCATCGACAACCAGGACGCCAGCCTGGTCCCCAAGCCTGATCCTCAGCCCGGCCTTGATGGCTTTGACCGTGCCCGAGAAGGCCGCAAGACCGCCCTCCATCGTGCCATCGCTTGCAACGCCGGGCTCGATGCCGCCATGGATATCGTTGGTGGCTAGGATTGTGATCTGGGTCGGCTGCGCGTTGCAGCCAGCGACCGCGAACGCTGCCGCGCCGACCATCACGGCAACCATCTTCGACAGATTGCTCATCGTGCCCGCACCAGGATGGCTGTATCGAACGCTACTGCACGCGATGATTGGCAATATTGACCGTGACGGTGTCGAACAGCCTCTTCGTCCCGCCGGTCGTTTCAAACATCTGTATGATCAACTCGTTCACGCTCGCGGTCATCATAAGATAACCGTAGCCCTGCAGCGAATTCTCAAAGACCGTATCGCCAGTATGTTGCTCGTGGGCTGCAACGACGGTCGATTCGGCGTGGCCTCCGCAACCGGCGACGATATAGGCAATATCGAGGGCTCCCGTTCCAAAATCGGCGCTGCGGGTATAGCGCTGATAATTGTGAGAGTGCCCCGCCAGCATCGCATGCGGCGCGATCTTGTTGGCCTTGCAGACGCCGTCGATTTGGCTGAGCATCTCGCGGCTTGGACTGTGCCCGCCGCTGCTGAACGGCGGATGATGGGTGGCAATGACCAGCGCTTTGCCGTCTCCTGCCTGCTTCAGGCCCGCCAAAGTCTTGTTGAGCCATTGCAGCTGCTTGCTGTCGTTGTTGGCGCCCAGAATGCTTCCAGGTCCCTCGGCGATATTCGAATAGAGTCCGATGATGTTCACGAAGGGGGCCGTCAGTAGCCAGTAGACGCCGGGTTGCGTCATCGTCTCCCGGAAAATGCGGACATCACTTGCGATTCTTGGCACCGCCGCTGCCGGTGAGCAGAAATTGTCGAGAAAAGCCTTGAGCGGCTTGGGATCGGTTTGCGTGAAGGTCTCGCCGTCGTGGTTGCCGGGAATCGCCAAGATCTTGCCGGGATACTTCATGTAGGGACGATAAAACTCGTCGCGATAGAGAATGTCCTTGCTGTGCCCGTAAATCACGTCGCCGAGGTGAATGAACAGCGCCGGACTGCGCCCCGCAGTGGCGGGGTCGTAGTCGGACGTCATAGCGTTCGCTATCAGCTCCTGGGCCGTCGTATCGCCTGCGGCCCGTCCCGTGTCGCCAACGGCATGAAAGCGGATGGCCCCGGCGGCTTTGATGTCGTCAACGCCGGGCTGTCCTATGATTTCGCTGAGGTCCATGACCGGATTGCGTGATGGCGGCGGTATCGGCCCGAGCCTCGCAGTGGCAAATTGCGCCATGCTTCGCACGCCGGTTTTTGCGTCGATGGGCCTTTGTTGAGGAGGTGTCGTGGTGAAGAACGGATACGCAAATCGCGAGACCGCGGGCTTTGGCGCCCGCGCCCTGGATGCCCCCGCCTTGGATGCCCGCGCCTTGGGTGCCCGCGCCTTGGGCTTCGCCTTCTTGGCCATCGAATCCCCCTTTAGGCATTTCTCCAGATTGTCGCGAACAGTGAAATAAATCCGCGGAAGTCGAGCGCCGACGCTCTCACGCGGTTCTTATGCTACAACTAGAGGAGGACTTGTAAATGTGAAACGGATCACTCGTTAGGCCCTTTTCAGACAGCTATGATGCCCCTGGCCCGACGATGCAACCACAACGGGTGAGACGATTCTATGAACCACGTGCTGGTCGAACGCCCTACGATGCTTCCGCATGATAAACGGCCGACTTGCGGCGCAACTCGCGCGGGCATAGGCTTCGGCCGACAGCGGGAGGGACCACATGAAAGAAAGTGAGTCCGGCCGGTCATCACCAAACAGCGGCTCACCGTCGAACAATGCCGGCGTAACACGACGGCGGTTCGTCCAGAGCACGGCCATGATCGGCACGCTATCGGTCGGCGTCGGCGAGATCATTGCACCGGCGCCCGCTGAGGCAGAAGCTGCAACCAGCATCAGGTTGGCCCAGGCCGAAGCTCCGCCGCCCTCAGCCCGCGCTCCGGTGGCGCCGGCCCGCCCTGCAATGCCAACGGCGGCAGAACCACCGATCAACGTTCAAGACTTCATCAAATTGTCACAGATGCTAACCGGTCTCGACGATCTCGAGCCGGAGCTCGCGGCTCAGTATTTGCAACGGTGCACCGACAATCCGGAAGTGTCCGGGCAACTGACCATTCTGGTCCAGACGCTGTCTGCACTGCAGGGAAGTCGCGACAAGATCGAAAGCGACTTTCACGACAAGCTCAAATCGGCAGGCGTGCAAAGTCCATTCTTCGCCGCCTCCGAGCAGATCATTTATCTCTGGTATGTCGGCGCCTTCTTCCGGAAGAAGGAGGGGTCTGCCACTGCCCGCTATTGGGATTATGGACCGCCCGATCACTACTTCTATGGGAGGGTGTGGCGGGTCATCGGCGTGCAGCCGCCGATGACGGCACACAACACCACCTACTGGACGACGGCACCAGGAAGTCGACGGAGCTGAACATGGTTACGGGCAAGACGTTCGGCATGACTTACGACGTCGTCATCATCGGCTCCGGGATCGCGGGCGCGCTGGTCGCATATAAGCTGGCGATGGCGAAGATGCGCGTGCTCGTGTTGGAAGCCGGCGGCGTGCCCCAGGAGATGGGTGAGCGCCGCCTGCTCGTCAAGAATTTCGCAGCGTCGGCCTCCAAGGGTGCTGATGCTCCCTATACGGACGAGATACGAAGTTCGCGCTACTACAGCTCGCCGCCGGCGGTGACTGCACCGCAGCCGCAGGATGAGCCTATCGGCAACGACGAGCCTTACTACAAATACGCGCAGGACAATCCATCCTGGAATCAGCAGTTCAGGAGCTACTACGAGAGGGTCGTTGGCGGCTCGACTTGGCATTGGCAGGGTCTCGCCCCTCGCATGCTTCCAAACGATTTCAGGATGCGGAAAGCGTTTTTCAGCGACGAGCCATCCACGATGCACCCCGGAGTTCGTGACTGGCCGATCAGCTACTCCGACCTTGCCACCTATTATCGCGAAGCCGAGTACGAGATGGGCATATCCGGGAATGTCGCCTCGGATCGTGAACTGGACGACTATTTCGGCGTTGGCAGGGCCGACGCAAAGCGCGGATATCCGGCGGTGCTTCGGGAAGGAATCCCGATGACGTATCTCGACAAATATCTGAAGGAAAAGCTGAACGGCTTTCACTACGAGGAAAGCGCACCTGATGGCAGGAAATTCAAGACGCCGGTCTGGGTGACGCAGGTCGCACAAGCCAAGAACGCCAGGCCTTTCGATGGTCGGCCGGCCTGCGACGGCCGCGGCACATGCGTGCCGTTGTGTCCGACTCGGGCCAAGTACGAGGCCATCTTCCACATCGAAAAGGCCGTCAAGGCCGGCGCAGAACTGCAGGCCAATGCGATCGTGATCAAGCTGGAATTTGGATCATCGGGCGAAGTCGCCAACATCGTCTATCAGGACTGGCAGCTCGGTACGCCGCGGAACGTGCAGGGCCGCATCGTCGTGCTGGCCGGCAACGCGATCGAATCTCCAAGACTGTTGCTGCATTCGGAAACGCCCGAGAAAGCCAACAAGGTCATCGGCAAGTACCTGATGGATCATCCGGGTTCGGGTAGTTACGGGTTGGTGCCAGACGCGGTGTTTCCCTTCAGGGGTCCGCCGACCACCTCGCAGATCGACACCACGCGCGACGGACCACTGCGCAAGTGGCGCGCGGGTTACAGGACATCGTTGCTCAACTATGGCTGGCAGCTCGGTTCGCTGAGAGGCTCGACTTTTGATCCGGCGCCCAACCTCGATCACGGCGAAGAGGGCGATCAGCACGAGGAGCACAAGGCGGATCGTGGTGGCAACGTTCTCGACCTCGTCCACAACAACCTGTTGATCGGACAGAAGCTCAAGGAGAAACTACAGAATCACGCGCACCGGCAGATCTTCCTGGGCACCGCGCTCGAGCAGCTGCCCGTCGCTGGCAATTATGTCGGCCTGCATTCGAAGGCGGACAGGTTCGGCGTTCCCTTCCCGCTGATCAAGTACTATTACGACGACGACAGCGGCTACACCAATGCCGGATTGCGCGCAGCGCGAGCGATGCACGAAGCCATCTTCAAGCAGCTCCGGGCCACTGCATACCGGCTGTTCGCGTTCGACGCCTCCGGTGCGCTGACCGGCCCAGGATTTTTCGGTGCCGGCCACATCATGGGCACCACTCGCATGGGTAAGGAGGGGGAAGATCGCGCGGTCGACCCGCAGTGTCGTTCAGTCGATCATCCAAACCTGTACATCGTGGGCAGCAGCGTTTTCGTCACTGGGGCCGTCGCAAATCCCACCCTGACGATCGCGGCAATTTCGCTGCGCGCTGCAGATGCCATCAAGGCGGAGCTCCGCAATATGCATTAGTGGTGGCAGCCTCGTCGGCATGCTGCTTAGTCGAGGCCAGCGAGACGGAAAGCGCGGCAAACAAATCGACGCGGTGTGAAATGGATCACCACCGGCATTCTGGAATTGTGATGCTGTTCTGATCGGCAAATAGTGCAAGGCCCGTTTCGGTTGTGGGATGAGTTGACCGATGACCGAGAAAGCGCGACCGTCAATCGAAATTCACTTTTGACTTGTATTGCGACCATAAATCGCTTGTCGGAAATTCTCAGGTGCTGCGCGCTCATTCGGACGCAGCAGATGTTTCGAGCGCAATTTCCTGGGCCGCTCGATGAATACGATCGCAGCCAAGGGGCGGCGCTGACGCCCGGCTTTTCGGCGACGCCAACCGTTCCGTGATTCAATAATAACGTGGGACCAACCAAGGTTCACCTCAATCGCGCGAGGAGGAGATACACATGCGCAACGACACGCAGGACAGTTCGAACACCCCCGGCGCCTCGATCGATAGGCGTGGCCTGCTGCGCGGCGTCGCGGCCGCTGGCGCGGCGGCCACCGGAAGCTTCATGCCGCTTGCCCCGGCAAAGGCTGAAATCTGGGAAGAAGGCGATCAGCAATGCCGTCCGCTGATTCAGGAGAAGGCGCCTGATTACGACGTCAACGACGCATTGCTGCTGGACTTCATGAAACTGTCGGAGACCCTCACCGGGGTAAAATCCCTCGATCGCAGGCTTGGCGCTCAGTATCTCGAACGCTATGCCCGCAATCCCGATCTCTCCGCGCTGCTCCCGCAACTCATCAAGTCTTATCGCGATGTGGTCGCATCCAATCCCGAGGACCTGGTGAAGGCCATCCAGCAGAAAATCATGCAGGACGCGACGGTCGGCCCGGCGGCCGAGCAGTTGATCTATCTGTGGTATGTCTCCGCGTTTTTTTTACCCGTCGATCACACCGCCACGAGCAGGAACTGGCTTTATGGTTCGTCAGAACAATATGAGCAATCGCTCTTGTGGCCGCTGGTACGAGGACATGCGCCCATGACCCGCGGCGGTGATTACGGCTATTGGGAATCGCCACCGCCGCCGCCGACGATCTGACGTGTCAGTTCCAATCCTCAATTGCGGTTGAAAGGGTATGCCATGCAGACCGACCTCGCAGAACCGGATTTCGACGTCATCATCGTGGGATCCGGCATCGCCGGTGCTCTCGCCGCCTATCGGCTGGCGCAATCGAACGTTCGGGTTCTGATCATGGAGGCGGGCGGCGTGCCGTCCGAGTCGCTTGGACGATATGCACTGGTTCGCAGCTATATCGAATCTCCGCCGAAAGCGACAGACTCCCCGTTCTGTGGCGATAACATCCTCGCCACTCAACCCGATCCGCGTGCACCGACACTGGGCAAGGACTACTTCGACTATCCGTCACCTTATTCGGGCGACACGTTCGTCAGCTTCTACGAACGGCTCGTCGGCGGCTCGACCTGGCATTGGCAGGGCATCTATGTCCGAATGGTGCCGAATGATTTCTATATGAACAAGCTCTACGGCAAGGGCGTCGATTGGCCGATCAACTACGACGACCTCAACCGCTGGTATGGCGAGGCCGAGCGCGAAATGGGAGTCGCTGGCGACCCTGAGCAGCGGCGGGATGACTATCGAAATCGGACCTACAAGATCAATTATCCGATGCCGGCGCTCGACCCCAGCTACCTGGATCGCCAGGTGTCCAAGGCCGTACCCCGGATGGCGGCGGTGAGCGGCATTCCACTGCATGTAGACACCGTTCCTCACGCCATCAATTCGAGAAAGTATGACGGCCGGCCGCCGTGCCAAGGCTACACCTCATGCGTTCCGCTGTGTCCGATCAAGGCGCGCTATGAGGGCATCTTCCACGTCGAGAAGGCAATGACTGCAGGCGCGGTCCTGCGGACTCAGTCCGTGGTCACGAAGCTTGCGCTCGATTCAGGTGGCAAGCGGGTCACAGGCGTCTATTACAGACGCTGGCAGTGGAACGATACCGACAAGAGGCGCTACAAGCTTGATGCTGACGATCGTTTCCTCTCGGCTAAGGTGGTGGTCCTCGCCGCAAACGCCATCGAAAACACCATGATCCTGCTGCGCTCCGACGCTGCCAATTCGAGCAAGACAGTCGGATGCTATCTGATGGATCACCCAATTAAACAGTCCTATGGTCTTGCCGTCGAGCCACTTTATCCATTTCGCGGACCGCAGACGACGTCGCAGATCGAAACCCTGCGTGACACCAAACATCGCAAGGACTTCGCCGGTTTCAAGACATCCATAAAGAACGACGGCTGGGGATCGAACGCAACGGGTGCGCCGCGCGGTGGCAAGGTCGCGGCCCAGAAAGAGGCGGAGGACTGGCATCCGGGCACAATTCTCGATCTCGTTCAGAATTGGGGCTACTTCGGCGAGACATTGAAGAAGACACTGGCGCATAATGCGGTCCGGATGCTCACGCTCAACAGCGCTTGCGAGCAATTGCCCGTCAAGGGGAACACCGTCACACAATCATCCAAGAGCGACGATCTCGAACTCAAGCGACCCCTGATCAATTATCAGGTCGATGACCCTGATCACTACGTGCGCAACGCATTCAAGAAGATCGTCGAGGTGCACAAGAGCGTGTTCGATGCGATGGGCATAACCCGTTACAAACTACAACTCGACGACGACGGCAAGCCGCTGACGTTCGGTGGCTCCGGCCATATCATGGGTACGACGCGGATGGGCAACAAGGCAGACCAGTCGGTGGTCGACAAGAATTGCTGCACACATGACCATCCAAATCTTTTCATCTTGGGTAGCAGTGTCTTCCCCACGAGCTCGACCGCCAACCCCACATCGACCATCGCAGCACTGGCGCTTCGCGCTGTGGACCCGATCAAGGCGAAACTGCGAAGCGGCTAAAGCTACAACGACGTGCCTCTCATTTGGTGGCCCCACCAAATTGAATCGGAGCGGTACACATGATTGACCATGCTGCAGCTGAAGATCTGGCCACCAAACGGGCAAGTGTGATTGATGTAATGATTTCGAGCATCAGCAACCATGAGGATCGCTACTACTTCGTGGGATTGGTCGGATACTATATTGAAGGTACCCGGTATTCCGCATCGGGTCTCAGTGTTGACCTTTCTGCAACTCCCGATATCTGCCGAACCGACGCTGGATTCGTTTGCAGCGCGATGTTTCCTCCCGAGATGCTCGAGCCGAGTATCGTAAAGGCAAGGGGTGCAACCAAGGTCGATTTGAACGGACGGGTACGAGACGCAGTGAACGTCAGACTGGAAGTGATGATTCACGATGTATGGTCGGTGGCAGAGTTCATCGACGGAAGACAGCATGATCTTTTTCTTGATCCGGAGGCGCTGGAGTCAGGGTTAGGCCAATCTTGGAGCAAGCCTCATTAATCCGACTCTGACCGCGACATGTGATGGCGGGGTTCGCACAATCGAGAAACCGCGGGCCGGTGGAATACATCGCGTCAACTGGTGTTCTGCGGGCGTGTCAGCTGGATGCTGTCACGCCTATCACTGTAACTGGCTCCAGTCTCACATCGAACTGGGGTCCTTTTTGCGAACCGTTCCGTCGTTGCGACCGAGGGGCGGTCAGACGCCAAACGACCGCATCCCGCTCAGTTGCTGGTGCTGACCGTATAGTCGGCGAAGAACATGTGACTGTCAGCTTTCGACCACAAGCCGATACGTCCCGAAACCGGCTTGGCGAGCGTGTGCTGCAGGTAGAGCTTACCATCGAGATAGCCCTCCACCTTCGTCCCGCTGATGCGAACTTTCAGGTCGTGCCACTGGCGCGTAGCGGTCGGCGTGTTGCGGACCCAGTTGACCGAGGACCGCTTGCCCTTCTCGACTTTCCAAAGCACGAGATTGTTCTCCAGACAATTGGCGCGAACGGTCAGGTAATCGCCGTTCGGCTTGAGATTGAACAGGATGCCGGCACCCTGGTCGATGCGGCCAGACAATCCCTGGAATCGAACGGTAATTTCGCCGTCCGTGAAATTCTCAACGTTAGGCGCGACCACATACGGATAGTAGGCATAGGCTTGAACCCGATCGAGAAACTCGGCATAGCGCTCGCCGTAGAGCGCGCGCGCCTTGTCAGCAATGCCGGCCGAGGATTGCCCCTCTTTCCACTGGCGGCCATCCACCACAAGCACCTTCTTCCCGTTGTCGTCTTCGACCCGCCAAAAGCCGACGACCGGCACGAACGCCTTCGGTTCGGCGCCGACGGTCTCACCGGCCAGATCGATGGTCGCTGGCGGGGCGGCAAGACCGGGAAGAGCCAACGCCGCAAAGCCGATCGCGCACACAACGCTCACCTTGACTGTCTTACCGATGTTCATGGTTGGCCTCCTTCAAATGCAAGGGATTTGATGGTGGGTGGTTTTCGACTCCGCCACCAGACAAGTGCGATCAGGACCGGCAGGCCGCAGATAAACCAGAGCAGGGTCGCGTCCGCGTTCGCAACCACGGGATAGCCGGGATATTCCGCACCGGGCTCAGGCGCCGGCGGCTGCATGCCCGCCAACGCATACAGCAATGGCAGGATTTCGCGTGGACTGGTCGAGCGACTGACATCGGATCGGCCGCCATAGACATATTCAATCTGGCCGTAGGTATCCGATGTGCCTGCAACATCCTGCCGGCTGCCGGCCAGGACAATCGACACATTCGGCATCGCGCGCTCGAGCTTGCCGAGCACATTACGCCGCAGGTCGACATATCGCGGATCCTCGGGCGCGAGGTTCACAGTAATGACCAGCGGCAAGCGAAGCGTTGCGAGCAGTTTTTGATCTGCAGGAGCGAAAGAGTTCCGTCGATCTTCGGTGACATCCACCGACGTCCTGACCTGGGTCGCAAGGCCGAGCGACGCGATCGTCAGCAGCGCGCAGAGAAGAGAGCGTGCAAACTTGGCCCGCATTGGGATTCGCGGCGGCAGCCACACGCTGGAAAGCGCGGCAAAGCCGCCAACTACGGCCAGGATGCCGAGCACGAGCCCGGCGGAGAGTAGGCCTTGCTCAAAGCTGCGCAAGGTCTGGGTCAGCGACAATTGTGCGATCCACGCCGACAGACCTGAACGGCCGGCCAGCGTGAAATCGAGCACCCACGATCCAATAGTTGCGGCGAGCGCGACGATGGCGGCAGTTGCTGAGCTGTCGGAGATCGTCGCCGCAAACAGCGCAATCGAACCGACCAGGAGACCGTAAAGTGAATGACCTAATATGAGATTGGCGGTCTCCGACGCCGCGAGATGCCCGCCCAGGATCACCCAGACCACAAGTGCGGAAAGCGCCGGGATGCTTGCCACCGTCCAGGCAGCGAGCACCGCTGTCAGCTTGACCAGGATCAGTGTGGACGACCGATACGGCAACTGAAGCAGAAGGCGCAACGCGCCGGATTCCTTTTCCTGGCCGAGCACGCGAATAGCCACGAAGGGAAATAACAGCGTGACCGCAACGTAAAACGAACCGAATGTCGGAACCAGAATGCCGTCGAGCGGCGACAGGGTCGCCGCTGCCGCGGGCGACTGCAATGCTGCCACACTGGCCTCGCTGTAGATCGATACCGCCTGAACGAAGCTATATCCGATCAATGGACAGACCAGCAGCAACATGGTCCACAGCGCCCGGCCGCTCCCAATCTCCGCCAGTTCTTTTGCGAGCAGCGGACGCAGGGAAGCTGCAGACGCGGAGCCTGATTTAGGTGAGCGCAAGAAAAATCTCCTCCAGCGATCCTTGGGGGATACTGGTCTGCGTGCGGAGTTCGCGGAGTGAGCCAATTCCCCGGACCTGTCCGCCAGCCAAAAGAAGGAAGCGATCGCAAACTCGCTCCGCGTCGGCGAGCTGATGAATGGCCAGAATGAAAGTGCGCCCATATCCGGCCGCCTTGCGCAATACTTCGACAATGCTTCGGGTCTGGCGAAGATCGAAGCCGTCGAATGGCTCGTCCATCAGCAACACAGGCTGAGGAGTCAGCAGGCCGATCGCCAACAGCAGCCGACGATTGTAACCTTTGGAAAGCGCGCTCACGCGCTTTCGTAGCGCCTGATGCAGTTCGAGAGCGGTGACGACTCTCGCGATGTCCGCCGACGATCGTCCGTAAATGCTCGCGAAGAAATCCAGGACCTCGATGGTGAAGCGATCCTGATAAGGCCTGACGCCATCCGGAAGGTAAAACATCGCTGCTTTTCTGCGCAACGGCGGCAAAGCATCGCCGAGCCAGAAAACACCGCCCGAATCCGCCGAGATCAAGCCGGCCAGGGCCTCCAACAATGTGGTCTTGCCGGCCCCGTTTGGGCCGACGATACCGAGCACTTCTCCCGCCGCCGCCTCGAATGTAACGCCCGCTATAGCGGCGTCCTCCCCATAACGCTTTGTGAGATCGGCGGCCCGTAGAAGCTCCATCGAGATCCCACTAGCCATCGAATTGGTAGGCGTCATGGTTTACCCCGTGTGTTCGCGATTGCGCGGCCTAAGAAGCGTAAGACTGACATTCTCCGGCCTGCGGTCATTGTCACTCGGATGCCTTCAGCCCCCCGGCCGACCTTGAGGGTCAAAACGCGAATAGTCGGCCGTAATCGGGGAAATCTCGACTTGTTTGAATCGCGTGAGATCGTCTCGCTCGGTCCAGATCCCAAACTGACCGGCGACCAACTTGCTGTCGTCAAACACGGTCAATACCCATTCACCGTCCAGCCGCAGATCAAGCGAGCCCGTTCAACAGCCGACGGTGGAATCAGAGCAGACATGCAGCGTCCTTTCAAAAAGCCGGACGCGATTCTTGGGCATGTCGCCTCGCGGGGAGATCGCTTCCCCGAACACGCAGATAATGCGCGACTAACAGACCTGTCAACGCCATCCAATTTACGAGTTCCGAATTGCATAAGCAGAACTTCGCTTTAGGCCCGTAAAGTTACACGCCCTGGGATCGCCGATGTCACCGACACTTCACAACAAAGGAGGCTTATCGACTCAATCGTCGTCATCGTCGTCGACAGCGCGGAGCCGACCGGTTTGCGAATTAACGGCGACTTTCGCGGTCTGCCCATCCTTCGACCCAATAGCCTCAAAATACTGCCCATCGCGCACGATCTGCACATTCGACCAGCCATCCGCATGCAGCTTTTGCCGTATCTGGTCCTCGGTGACCGGTTGATGCCCCGCTATGAAGGCCGGGCCCTGGCTCGGCTCCGCGGTCACCACGGCTATGCCGGCTATGCCCAACAGCAACAGACCACCACCGGAGAGTATCCATCTTCGATCCATCTCAATTCTCCTCTTCGCGGTTCAATTGCTCGAGCTGCCCACTAACATCTCTGCCCCCCTGACCAAATTGATCTTGCCTTCCCCTCGGAGCCTCACCACTGAAGAGTTTCTGAAATTCCTGTCAGGAAGCTAAAGCAGCAATGAACCGCGCCGCGGCCCAAGATCGCCTTTCTTGCGGCGCGGTCCGCTTTCGCAGGTCGCCTCAAACCTCTCGAACGCAGTGCTCTCAGCGCTTGTCGTCGGGATGCGCCCGCCAATCGCGACCGACCGTTTGATGGTCCTCGCCCATCTTGTCTACGTTCCTTGCGCGATTGGTGTCATTCTCCTGGGCTTTCCAGTCACGACCAATCTGCACTTCCTCTCCTCGCGCTCGCTCTTCCGTACGCGAGTGCTCGGCCTGTTGAGGGGTTCGGTCCGGCTGTGCCGGAACCGTTTGCGCCTGGTTGGTACTTCCCATTTCCTCAGCGCTGGCAGGACCGAGGCCACAGGACAGCAGTATTGCCGTTATCACCGCGAGACTACGCATGCGTTCCTCCTTCATTTGGACGAACGCTAACGATTTGCTTCAGCTTCGGTTCGGAGATTTCGGGCTCCTTCGCTTTGCACCGCCACAGCGAAGAGCATGAAGAATGATGCGCTGCTCCAACAGATGCCAGCCAGCGACCACAAGCGGGCTCATCATCCCTCTGACGGGCGGCACATCCCGATCTGAAAAGATGACCCATCGGGCAACTACGGTGATCAAGACGGTGCGGGCGGAGCGCGGAGCAGACCGCGTGTTACTGTTCGATGGCGGCGACACCTGGCAGGGGTCAATGACGTCCTACCGCACCCGCGGGCATGACATGGTGGATTGCATCAAGTTGCTGCAGCCGGATGCCATGACTGGTCATTGGGAGTTCACGCAGGGCGAGGCTCGCGTCAAAGAGCTCATCGAAGCCCTTGGCTGCCCTTTCCTCGCACAAAATGTGCACGATGCGGAATGGGAGGAGCCGGTATTCGAGGCCTACCACATATTCGAGAAAGGCGGCGTGAAGGTCGCCGTCATCGGCCAGGCCTTTCCGTTCACCGGACTCAGTACCTCTCGCCGCATGATCCCAAGATGGAGCTTCGGGCTGCGGAAGGACGATATCCGGGCGAATGTCGCGAAAGCCCGGCGCGATGGTGCCGCACTCGTCGTACTGCTCTCCCACAACGGTTTTGCAATCGACTGCAAGCTGGCAGGACGCGTGGATGGGATCGACGTCATCCTGACCTCGCACACCCATGACCCCCTCCCCGAGATCGTGACCGTCGGCAAGACGCTGCTGGTTGCCGGCGGAAGCCACGGCAAGTTCATCTCGCGCCTTGATCTTGATGTCTGCGAGAACGGAGTGAGCGGTTTCCGGTTCAAGCTTATTCCACTTTTCGCCGACGTCATTCGCCCTGATCCCGAGATGCGGTCGATGATCGCGCAGGTGCGCGCGCCGTTTGCAGCCGAACTGTCTCGCATCGTCGGCCGCGCCGACACGCTCCTTTACCGTCGTGGCCGCTTCGACTGTGGCGTCGATGATCTGATCTGTTCCGCGCTCATCGAACAGCGCGACGTCGAAATCGCCCTGTCACCCGGCTTCTGGTGGGGAACAAGCCTTCTGCCCGGATCGCCGATCAGAGTGGAGGACATCCACAACATGACATCGATTACTTATCCCGAAGTCTGCCGCGCGGCGATGAGCGGCCAGCGCCTGAAAGACATTCTGGAAGATGCCGCGGACAGTCTGTTCAATCCAGACCCCTATTACCAACAGGGCGGCGACATGATTCGCTGCGGCGGTCTGAGTTATACGGTCGATCCGGCCAAACCGGTCGGGCAGCGCATCTCAGACATGAAACTCTTGCGCAGCGGTCGATCTATTGAAACTGACAAGGAATATGTGACGGCAAGCTGGTCTTGCGCGAGCGATGCGGTGGAGGGTCCCCCCGTCTGGGACCTCGTCGAAGCCTACGTTGCGCGGAGAGCCGTCATTCGCGCAACGCCAGCTTCGGTCGTGAACGTGGTTGAGTAGTGGCTCAAATGGCGTCGCCCACGCCACTCGTTGAAAACGTCCATTGAGCTTTTTCGGCGTTCGTATAGAGTGTTTCCGGGGACGTAGCAGCCTCCCCGTCAAGTGGGTTATCCCATGCAAGAGCTGTTCGCTTTGTGTTGGAGCGAACACATGGATGGGATGTCTTTTGAACTTCCGCTTTTCATTGTTGCGACCTTCGGCGGTGCCGGTGCGCTCGTGGCTGGCCTTTCCGGATTTGCATTCGGCCTGGTAGTCGCCTCGATCAGGCTCTACATCCTTACTCCCCTGCAAACCGCCAGCCTGATCATCGCCTTTGGGCTGGTCGTGCAGGCCTACTCCGTATGGAAACTACGTGGTGCGCTGGACTGGAGACGGCTCTGGCCGTTCATCTTTGGCGCAGCACTCGGCGTACCGGTTGGCGTAACGATATTGACCTGGGGCAATCCTGGCTGCGTCCGCGTTGGCGTCGATGTGTTTCTCGTTCTCTACGGCCTTTATGCATTGCTTCGTCCTGCGCTCGGGCCGTTGAAAGCGCCGGGCGCTGGCGTCGATGCCATTGTCGGATTCCTCAATGGCGTCCTGGGCGGTATCACCGGGCTCGCCGGAATCCTCGTCACGATCCGGTGCGGACTGCGCGGCTGGCCCAAGGACGTGCAGCGTGCGGTGTTTCACCCCGTTGCGGTGGCGACATTCCTGGTGAGTGCGCTGTGGATCGGCGCCAGGGGCGCGTTGAGCGCGGAGACAATCAAGCTCTTTCTGATCGGATTGCCCGCCCTGTTCGCCGGTACCTGGATTGGTCTCAAGTTGTTCGGTCGCCTCAGCGAGGCTGCATTCCGCAGGATCGGACTGGCGCCGCTTCTGGTTTCGGGCGCGGTCCTGGTCGTTTAGCGTTACGGCAGATCCCGCCCGGCGGGCGGACCGGCTGTATGGAAGGAACATGCAATCATAGGGATCAATGACTCTGGAGCCGTTTCCATGTTTGAACCCACAACTCGCCTCGGCCGCATCGCTATCCTCTGGCGAGGTGATGAAGCGGCGCGCCGCAGTGTTTCCCCAGAGACCAGCCGCTTCAAGGCCGTGTTCGCGGCGCTCGCCGATGTCGGCGTCGATGCCGAACCGGTGGTCTACGAGGACGATGTCCTCGACGCAGTGCGCGCACAGCTCGCCACACTTGATGGTGTACTCGTCTGGGTCAATCCGATTCACGAGGGGCGCAACCGCGCCAATCTCGACGCGCTGCTGCGCGAGGTGGCGGCGCGCGGCGTCTGGGTGAGCGCCCATCCCGATGTCATCCTCAAAATGGGCACCAAGGAGGTGCTCCATCGCACCCGCATGATGAGTTGGGGCTGTGACACGGCCCTCTACCGAACGCTCGAGCAGATGAGGGTGGAATTGCCGTTGCGGCTGGCGGCTGGCCCGCGCGTGATCAAGCGCAGCCGCGGCAACGGCGGCCAGGGCGTCTGGAAGGTCGACGCCCTGGTGAGTCCCCCCACCCGGCCGATGGTTCGCGTGCTTGATGCCACGAGCGACGCATCGGAGGACGTCGCTCTGGACGAGTTTCTTCAGCGGTGCGTCGATTATTTCGAAGACGGCTCTGTGATCGATCAGCCGTTCCAGGCGCGCCTGAGCGAGGGGGTGGTGCGCTGTTATATGGCAGGCGATCGCTGCGCCGGCTTCGGCCACCATAAGGTCAAGGCCCTGGTTGACGAACCGACCGCGCGCGCCGAAGCCGGACCACGGCTCTATGCCAGCAAGGCCGATCCGCGCTTTCAGGTCCTGCGTCGGTTGATGGAAGACGAGTGGACGCCGCAGCTGACAACCTTGCTGGATATTCCGAGCAGCGATCTCCCGATGATCTGGGACGCGGACTTCATGCTCGGTCCGCCCCGTTCCGACGGGACCGACAGTTACGTGCTCGGCGAGATCAACGTCAGCTCAGTCTTCCCGATCCCCGAAGAGGCTTGGGCAGAGATCGCTGGCCGAGTTGCCGATAGACTGAAGTCGAAGGTCTGAGGCGAGAAATCTTGCGTCTGCTCCGATCTCGAGTTTTCAACCGTGCTCGCCAACGGCTGCCACTGCGTCGATGTTGCATTCCGGCTCCATATCCCGATCTCCGGCGTTCGGGTCACATGAACGCGCTCAGGGAGGGTTCGAACCCTGGATGCACTGATCAACCATTTCGGTCTCACCCCTGACCCAACCGCCGGCATCAACCGGCCCAAGGGCGGCGAGATCAGGGCATGGACGGATCGCGAAATGGCCGCCTTCGAGAAGCGTTGGCCGATCGGTACGAAACAGCGGACGGCCTACGCCTTGATGTTGAACGTCGGCAGCGCGCGCATCGACACTCATCTATCGACACTCATCTAATGACATGGAATCAGGTCGACGGCGGCGCGTGCTACCGGCGGCACAAGACTGGCGTGCAGGTCGACGTGGCAATCAGTGACGACTTGCAGAATGCGCTCACCGCAACGCCGCGCAAGGGCATCTACGTGCTGCTGACGGAGTACGGGAAGCCCTACACGGTCGATGGCTTCAGTCGCTTCATGCGCGATGCGATCAGCGCTGCAGGTCTACCGCTTGATTGCCAGCCGCATGGGTTGCGCAAGACGCTGGGCCGGCTCCTCGCCGATGCTGAATGTAGCGCGCATGACATCAGGGCGCACTCGGCCACACCACGTTGGCGGAAGCCGAGCGCTACACCCGCGAGGCTGATCGGCGTCGTGGCGGCAAGCGTGCGGTGACACGCCTCAACGAACATAGGTTGAACAGGTTTTCCCAAACCGCGGCTGAGGATTCGGGAAAGAAAGAAAAAAGTCAGGAAAAACAATACCGTAATTTCCCGAATGGCGCTCCCTAGGGGAATCGAACCCCTGTTTCAGCCTTGAGAGGGCCGCGTCCTAACCGCTAGACGAAGGGAGCGTTGAGACGGAAGGCAATAGCCTTGAAATCCGGCCGCCGCAAGATGGCTTGTGCGCTGCGGCGGGGATTTTGTCACCCATGCTTACCATGCGGGCCGGGGTTTCGGCGCAAAAGGGGGCTAAACGGCTCGCCGCCGTAGCTGTCATTCCGGGGCGCCAATGGGTCCGCGCGATGCGCGGCCCGGTCACAGGCTCCGCGCGAACCTCAGATGCGCATGCGCATCGCGGAATGACAGCGCCAGATATCCCCACCCTGCGCTCGCCTGCCCGCAGCGTCGCGTCCCGGACCGCCGCACAGTTGCATTGATTGATAGCTGCACGCCGTCACGCACGGCCCTGCTTTTGACAAACGGCAAATGCAAAACACTTGGCTGTGAAGTCACCCGGCGCCGAGCTCTGCTAACATCGCAGCCCTTCACCATGCTGCGCCCGCCGGCGCCGATCAGCGAGAGGAGTGCTTGGGACACAGCGCAGACCTTGGCGCACGACAATTTGGCTCACCAACATCTTGGCACAATAAACATCAGCGCGGCCGCGGGCGATGGAAGGCGTTCCGCCCCTCACGCCGCTTCGGTCAATAGCTTAAGCAAGAGCGAGGACAGACCATGATCAAACTAAAAATCAATGGCCAGGAACAGAACTGGGACGGCGACCCCGATCTTTCGCTGCTCTGGTATCTCCGCGACGAGGCCGGCCTGACCGGCACCAAATTCGGCTGCGGCCAGGCGCTGTGCGGCGCCTGCACCGTGATCGTCGACAAGCAGGCGGTGCGCGCCTGCATCACCTCGGTGTCCGACGTCGGCGGCCGCGAGGTCACCACCATCGAGGGCCTGCATCCGACCGGCGATCATCCGGTGCAGAAGGCCTGGCGCCAGGTCAACGTGCCGCAGTGCGGCTATTGCCAGGCCGGCCAGATCATGCAGGCCGCGGCGCTGCTGACTGACAACCCGAAACCCTCGCACGACCAGATCCGCGAAGCCATGGCGGGCAACATCTGCCGCTGTGGCTGCTACCAGCGCATCGAGAATGCCGTGCACCTCGCATCGACGGGGGTGTGACATGAATATCCGCACCAATCCAAGCAAGCTTCGTGGCTTCGAGAAGCACGTCAGGGTCGAGAACATCTCGCGTCGCAGCATCCTGAAGGGCCTCGGCATCGCCGGCTCGTTCGTGCTCGCCGCACCCGTGATGTCGCGCCAGGCCTTCGCCTATGAGACTGGCGCCGGCAAGATGCCGCACGGCGTCGTGGTCGATCCCCGCGTGTTCGTCGCGATCGCGCCCGACGGCGTCGTCACCATCGTGGCGCACCGCTCCGAGATGGGCACCGGCGTGCGCACCAGCCTGCCGCTGATCGTCGCCGAGGAGATGGAGGCCGACTGGTCGCGCGTCCATGTCCAGCAGGCGCATGGCGACGAGGTCAAGTTCGGCAACCAGGACACCGACGGCTCGCGCAGCACCCGGCACTATCTGATCCCGATGCGCCAGATCGGCGCCTCGGCACGCGCGATGCTGGAAGCGGCCGCCGCCAAGAAATGGGGCGTGCCGGCGAGCGAGGTGAAAGCGCAGAACCACGAGGTCGTCCACAGCGCGAGCGGGCGCAAGGCCGGCTTCGGCGATCTCGCGGCCGACGCCGCCAAGGAGCCGGTCCCTGCCATCGACAGCCTCAAGCTGAAGGACCCGAAGGACTTCCGCTACCTCGGCAAGGGCGAGGTCTCGATCGTCGACCTTCACGACATCACCACCGGCAAGGCGCATTACGGCGCCGACATCCGCCTGCCCGGGATGAAATACGCCGTGATCGCCCGTCCGCCGGTCACCGGCGGCAAGGTCAAGTCGTTCGACGACAGCGCCGCGACCAAGGTTCCCGGCGTCGAGAAGGTGATGGAGGTCAAGGGCTGGCCGTGGCCGTCCAAGTTCCAGCCGCTCGGCGGCGTCGCCGTGATCGCGCGCAACACCGGTGCCGCGATCAAGGGACGCGACGCGCTGAAGGTGGTGTGGGACGACGGCGCCAATGCCACCTACGACTCGGTCGCCTACCGCGCCACGCTCGAGGACGCCGCGCGCAAGCCCGGCCTCGTCGTGCGCAAGGAAGGCGACGTCGATGCGGCGCTGAAGAGCGCCGACAAGGTCATCGTCGGCGAGTACTATTTGCCGCATCTCGCCCATGTCAGCATGGAGCCGCCGGTCGCGGTCGCCGACGTCAAGGGCGACAAGGCCGAGATCTGGGCGCCGGTGCAGAGCCCGGGCGGCACCCGCGAGGATGTCGCCAAGTCGCTCGGCATCCCCGAGGACAATGTCACCGTCAACGTGACGCTGCTCGGCGGCGGCTTCGGACGCAAATCGAAATGCGATTTCGCGATCGAGGCGGCACTGCTCTCGAAGGAGCTCGGCGCGCCGGTCAAGGTGCAATGGACCCGTGAGGACGACGTCCATCACGACTTCCTGCACACCGTCTCGGTCGAGCGCATCGAGGCGGGCCTCGACAAGAACGGCAAGGTGATCGCGTGGCGGCACCGCAGCGTGGCGCCGACCATCGCCTCGACCTTTGCGGCCGGGGCTAACCACGAAGCGCCGTTCGAGCTCGGCATGGGCCTGATCGACAATCCGTTCGAGATCGCCAACCTGCAGTGCGAGAATCCGGAAGCGGCCGCCCACACGCGGATCGGCTGGTTCCGCTCGGTGTCCAACATCCCGCGCGCGTTCGCGGTGCAGTCAATGGCCGCCGAGATCGCGCATGCGACGGGCCGCGACCAGAAGGACATGCTGCTGGAGCTGATCGGAAGCCCACGGATCGTCAACCTGTCCTCGGTGAAGGATCCCTGGAACTACGGCGAGCCCTATGACAGCTACCCGATCGACACCGCGCGACTGCGCAAGGTGGTCGAAGTGGTCGCCGACAAGGGCGAATGGGGACGCCAAGTGCCGAAGGGCCACGGTCTCGGCATCGCCGTGCACCGCTCTTTCGTCAGCTACATCGCGACCATCGTCGAGGTGGCCGTGGACGACAAGGGCAAGCTGACCGTGCCACGGGTCGACACCGCGATCGATTGCGGCACCTATGTCAATCCGGAACGGATCCAGTCGCAGATCGAAGGCGCCGCGATCATGGGGCTGAGCCTCGCCAAATATGGCGAGATCAGCTTCAAGGACGGCAAGGTGCAGCAGAGCAATTTCGACGACTTCCCGGTGATCCGGATGGACGAGTCGCCTGTGATCACCAACGTCCACATCGTGCCGCCGGCACCGGGCACGCCGCCGAGCGGCGTCGGCGAACCCGGCGTGCCGCCGTTCGCACCGGCGCTGATCAACGCGATCTTCGCCGCCACCGGAAAGCGCATCCGCAACTTGCCGATCGGCAAGCAGCTCGAGACGTGAGGGTGGTAGCGCTGATGACGAGATGGGGTCAGTAGCGGCATCGGAGCTGCGTTCCCTCTCCCGCTTGCGGGGGAGGGCTAGGGTGGGGGCTTTCTCCACGAGTCGCATCGTGGAGAGAACCCCCACCCGGATCGCATCTCGCGATGCGATCCGACCTCCCCCCGCAAGCGGGAGAGGTGCATGGCTGGATCGATTGACCGAACATCATCGTGCAAGCAGACGCCCGCGACAGCTTCGTCGCGGGCGTCTTTCTTTGACACCAGCACGCAAGCCAAATCCATCATGCTGTTGCGCACAAGCAGAACGGGAAGCGGCGGTCTCCCCAGCCGCCGCTTCCCGCTCGCATCGCCCCCTATCTGCAACGCCCGCGTCGTTACTTCTTGTCGAGGGCAAAGACCCAGACAACGCCGCCTTGCGGCACGTTGTTCTCGAAGCCCGCGACCTTGCCCGCCAGCGCATCCTGGATGCGCTGCGCGTCGACGCCCCAACCCGACTGCACCGCGATGTATTGCGTGCCGTCGACCTCATAGGTCATCGGCATCGCCATGATCCCGGAGTTGGTCTTCTGCTCCCACAACAATTCGCCGGTCTTGGCATTGAAGATGCGGAAGAAGCGGTCGTTGGTGCCGCCGGCGAGAACGAGGTCGCCTGCGGTCGCGGTCACCGCGCCGAACAGTTGCGAGGTCTTGTAGTCGTGCTGCCAGACCTTCTTGCCGGTGGCCGGGTCCCACGCCTGCAACTCGCCGAAATGATCGGCGTTGGGCGCCGGTGTCAGCCCGATGTCCTCCGGCTTCGTGCCGAGCCAAAGCTGGCCCGGAACCAGAGGCGTCTTCTCGCCGGTGAAGCCGCCGCAGAAATTCTCATTGGCGGGAACGTAGACGAGCTTGGTGTTCTGGCTGTAGGCCGCCGACGGCCAGTCCTTACCGCCCCACAGTGACGGACAGAACTCGACCCGCTTGCCGAGCACCGGCTTATGGTCGGGATCGACGATCGGGCGGCCGGTCTCGGCCTCGATCCCCTTCCACACATTGGTCTTCACGAACGGCCAGCCGGCGACGTAGTTGATCTTGTCCGGCTTGCGCTCGAGCACCCAGAAGATTGCGTCGCGCCCCGGGTGGACCAAGCTCTTGAACGAGCGCCCGTCGCGCTGCATGTCGATCAGCATCGGCGCATCGACCTCGTCCCAGTCCCAGGAATCATTCTGGTGATACTGGAAGTGGGTCTTGATCTTGCCGTTCTCGGGATCGAGCGCGAGCACCGAGCTGGTGTAGAGATTGTCGCCCGGATGCATGCTACCCGGCCAGGGCGCTGCGTTGCCGACGCCCCAATAGACCGTCTTGGAGTCCTTGTCATAGGTGCCGGTCATCCAGGCGGAGCCGCCGCCCGACTTCCAGTCATCGCCGCTCCAGGTGTCGTGGCCCGGCTCGCCCTCGCCGGGGATGGTGAAGGTGCGCCAGAGCTCCTTGCCGCTGTTGGCGTCGTAAGCGGCGACATAGCCGCGCACGCCGAACTCGCCGCCGGAGCCGCCGACGATCACCTTGCCGTCGACTATGAGCGGCATCAGGGTCATGTACTGACCCTTCCTGTAGTCCTGCACCTTGGTGTCCCAGACCGCCTTGCCGGTCTTGGCGTCGAGCGCGACGACATGATCGTCCGTGGTGGCGAGATAGATCTTGTCCTGCCACAGGCCGACGCCGCGGCTGGTCGGATGCAGTTGGAACAGATCTTCGGGAAGCTGGCGCTTGTAGCGCCAATATTCCTCGCCGGTTTTGGCGTTGAGCGCGATCACCTGCCCCATCGGGGTCGCGACGAACATCACGCCGTTGTTGACGATCGGCGGCGCTTCGTGGCCCTCGAGAACGCCGGTGGAGAAGGTCCAGACCGGCTTGAGGCTCTTGACGTTGGATGTGTTGATCTGATCGAGCGGACTGTAACCCTGTCCGTCATAGGTCCGGCGATATAGCATCCAGTTGCCGGGTTCGGGATTTTCGAGACGCGCTGACGTCACCGGACTGTAGTTTTCGATCGGCCCTGCGACGGCGTAGGTCGAGATGAGGCACGTGAACGCGACACAGCCCGACAGTAACCACTGCTTCCTTGTCATGAGATGCTACCTCCCTGCTCTGTTATATTTTTCAGTTTAGGTCGTGCAGAAATCCCGATGCGGCCTCACCCTCCTTGCTGAACACCTACCTTTCCAATGAACGGTGCTGCGAGCGTAATGGCGCCGTCGGCGACCGTCAGCGGCAAGGCCGCAAGACGCCGCGGCGCAGGGCCGAACACCACCTGCGCATTCTGGCGTGGATCATATTCGGAGTTGTGACAGAGACATTTGAGGACGTCCTTGTCGCCCTGCTCCTGCTTCACCCAGGCGGTGATCGGACATCCGGCATGCGAGCAGATGATCGAGTAGCAGACGATGCCGTCAGGGGCGCGGGCGCGGGTGGTGTCGTCGAGCTCATTCGGGTCGAGCCTGATCAGCACCACCTCGTTCAGCCGCGAGCCGTTGCGGACGACGGAGCTTTTCGGATCCTTCGGCCAGGCGCGGATCGGCGGCCCGCCGAGCTTCAAGTCATCCGCCTTGATGACTTCACCCGCCTTGTCGCCTTCGGCGCGCACCAGCACATCGGCCTTTTGCGGCCGTTCGCTGGCGCCGGGCTGCTCATCGTCGGCCGCCGCGGGCTCGACCGCGGCAAGACAGGCGCAACTCGCCAGCGCCGTCAGGAGCAGGGAGCGACGCGTGGGGTCCAAGCAACATGCCGTCGGTTTGTAATCACCGATCTGCTCGACGGAAGCGTTGCGATTGGACTCCGGCATGACGCAAGCTGAACGTGCAACTCGGCCGAAAAGATGGCGGCACACGTTCTAGATGCGACAACGCAGATGCAAAAATGCTTTGCAGCGTTTGGTCAGTCGACTTCCGATGCGCGCGAGCGCCTCGCTCAGGGCTCGGTGACGAAGGTCAGCCTGCCGACAGGTTTCAGAGTCTTTGCATCAAATGTGCGGATCTCGGTGGTGCCGCCTATATCAAGCGTCACGACCAACCGTTCGCCGGCGACGCCGGTGGAGACGATGCGGGCGCCCTTCGGCAGCGCAGCGGTGACATCGGAGACGGAAACGGGGCTTCCCTCGCCGCGATAAAGGCGGTAGCCGATGGCAATCAGCACGACGGCCACGGCCAGTGCCGAGGTCAGGCCCGCGATCAGCATCATCCGCCGCACCCGCGCAATCAGCGCGGCCTGCTCGGGGGTCGGTTCAGTCACGGCGGTGTCGGTCATCACAAGGCTCTTCTTTGCAACAGGTCTCTTCGAACAACGGTCGGAAGGTGGAGGTCATCGTCGCGGGTGACGAGGGCTCGGCGCGGCTCGACCGCGTGCTGGCGCGGCGCACCCCCGAGCTGTCGCGGTCCCGGCTCAAGGCGCTGATCCTCGCCGGTTCCGTGACCGTCAAGGACGCCGCCGTCCGCGACCCCGCTTATCATGTCGCCAAGGGCGATACGATCATAATCGACGTGCCGGAGGCGGTCCCGGCCGAGCCGAAGGCCGAGGACATCGCGCTCGACATCGTGTTCGAGGACGACGACATCATCGTCATCGACAAGCCGAAGGGCCTCGTCGTGCACCCCGCGGCCGGCCACGCCACCGGCACGCTGGTCAACGCGCTGATCGCCCATTGCGGCACGAGCCTGTCCGGCATCGGCGGCGTCAAGCGGCCGGGCATCGTGCACCGTCTGGACAAGGACACCACGGGGCTGATGGTCGTCGCCAAGAACGACCAGGCGCATCAATCGCTGACCGCGCAGTTCGCCGACCACGGCCGCACCGGATCGATGCGGCGCGGCTACATGGCGTTCGCCTGGGGCGTGCCGAACCGGCCGCACGGCACCATCGACGCGCCGATCGACCGCCATCCGCACGCCCGCGAGAAAATGGCGGTGCGCCAGGGCGGCCGCGAGGCGATCACTCACTTCGAGGTGCAGCAGAGTTTTGCCGGCCGCGACGGCAAGCCGGTCGCTTCGCTCCTGGCCTGCCAGCTCGAGACCGGGCGCACCCATCAGATCCGGGTGCACCTTGCCCATATCGGGCATCCCCTGCTGGGGGACGCGGTCTATGGCCCTCATTTCAAGACCAAGGCCGGACATCTCGGACCCGAGGCCCAGGCCGCGCTAACCGGCCTGCAGCGGCAGGCGCTGCACGCCTATCTGCTGGCCCTGGAGCATCCGCGGACCGGGGAACTTTTGCACTGGGAGGCGCCTCTGCCGGAGGACATGCTTCTCCTGCAACGGGCGCTGGAAGCGGCGGTATGACGCAGCCTCTGCCAAAATCTTTAGTTATGACAGTAGGTTATAGCTGGCACACGGGGACGTGACGTCAGCAATCCTTCCCTATCACGGGCAGTTTGGTGTATGTTGCACCTGCGTTGAATATCCAACGCGGAACATCGCAGCATGGCCGGCTTTAACCCAGCGGCCACCTGCCGGGCTCGCCGCTATCGGGGGCCTGAACCACTGGAGGGCGCAAGTAATGGCCCGTACAGCTACGTTGCCGGTTCTCAATGGAGAATCCGGCCTGTCTCGATACCTCGCCGAGATCCGCAAGTTCCCCATGCTGGAACCCCAGCAGGAGTACATGCTCGCCAAGCGTTGGCGCGAGCATGACGATCGCGACGCGGCGCATAAACTCGTCACCAGCCACCTCAGGCTCGTGGCCAAGATTGCCATGGGCTATCGCGGCTACGGTCTGCCGATCTCCGAGGTCGTCTCGGAAGGCAATGTCGGCCTGATGCAGGCGGTGAAGCGATTCGAGCCCGAAAAGGGGTTCCGTCTCGCCACATACGCCATGTGGTGGATCAAGGCGTCGATACAAGAGTACATCCTGCGATCGTGGTCGCTCGTGAAGATGGGCACCACCGCGAACCAGAAGAAGCTGTTCTTCAACCTGCGCAAGGCGAAGAGCAAGATCTCCGCTCTGGAAGAGGGTGACCTCCACCCCGACCAGGTGAAGCTGATTGCCAAGCGCCTCGGCGTGACCGATCAGGACGTGATCGAGATGAACCGCCGCCTTGGCGGCGACGCCTCGCTTAACGCCCCGATCCGCGACGACGGCGAAGCCGGCGAATGGCAAGACTGGCTGGTCGACAACTCGCCCAACGCCGAGGCCCTGATGGCCGAGAGCGAAGAGTTCGATCATCGCCGGCAGGCCCTGAACGGTGCGATCGGCGTGCTCAACCCGCGCGAACGCCGCATCTTCGAGGCGCGGCGCCTGGCGGACGAGCCGATGACGCTGGAAGACCTTGCTGCCGAGTTCGGCGTGTCGCGCGAGCGCGTGCGGCAGATCGAGGTCCGTGCGTTTGAAAAGGTCCAGTCGGCCGTCAAGGGCACGATCGCCAAGCAGGAAGCAGCTCTGGAGGCCGCGCACTAAGCGCGCCGAACACAGCCAACAGTTACGAAAGCCGGCGGCAACGCCGGCTTTTGTTTTTGGTAGCCCTCCCACCAACCCCAGTGTCGTCCTCCGCGAAAGCGGGGGACCCGGTACGCCGCGGCGGTCGAGAGAGGGCGCGCAATAACTGCTGCCTCTGGAATTGTAAGCCGGCGACTTGGAAGTCTGCTTGTTCTCAGTTGGAGCGGAGGAATCGAGCTACTGGGCCTCTGCCATCTTCGGTGCAGATGATGGCATCTGCGCGTTGGCTGCCAAGGGCCGGCTCGACGGCGACCGGAGGGCGGCGTCGGACGGCGCTCCCTCAGACGGCCGATGCGCTGAGGTTGCCGGAAGCACGATCACCTTCGCTCCGACCTTCACCCGCTCATAAAGATCCACAACGTCTTCATTGGTCAGCCGGATACAGCCCGACGAAACCCGCTTGCCGATCGTATCAGGCTTGTTGGTGCCGTGAATTCGATATTCGGTTTCGCCCAGATACATCGCCCGAGCGCCAAGCGGATTGCCGGGACCGCCGGCCATGAAGCGCGGCAGATAAGGTTGCCGCGAAAGCATCTCTGCCGGCGGACGCCAATCCGGCCATTCCGTCTTGCGGGCCACAGTCTGCTCACCGGACCATGTGAAGCCTTCACGGCCGACGCCGATGCCGTAGCGCATCGCCTGCCTGTCGTTCAGAACAAGATAGAGGAATGTGTTTCCGGTATCGATGACGACGGTGCCCGGCGTCTGGCGGCTGGCGTAGTCCACCACCTGCCGAACGAATTTTCCGGGACCATCCGCGGCTTTGGGTGGCTCGACCAAGGGCGCTGGGGCCGGGACTGGAGCCGGAGCTGGCGCTGCTACACGGACTGGCGTTGATACGTGGGCTGGCGTCGACGGTGCCTGGGCTTGCTGCATGGGCGGCTTGCGTATCGGTTGAACACTCGCCGGACGCGCCAGCAAACCATATCCCAACGCAGCAGCGGCGATCACGCCAACTGCAACTCTTCCGGCCATCGGCAGTGCGAGCGTCTCCGTCTTTGTCTTTCCGCGTTTGGCCCGCTGCCCCATGTCTTTCCCCGGATTGCTGTGCCCGGAGGAGGTACCCGGCAGATTTTAACAAACTTCGAAGCGATTTCGCGCAGGCTGGAAATCACCAAGCGTCGTTAACGCGATTTTTGGGGTAAGTTTCTCGCCAACTCCCCTGTCGTCCTCCGCGAAAGCGGGGGACCCAGTACGCCGCGGCGGTCGAGAGAGAGCGCGCAATAACTGCTGCCTCTGGAATACCGGACAGCCAGGCGACGACGGCCGTTGCTGGGCCGAGCGTCCTCGCCCGAGCATGGCGAGTGCCCGTCCCTACTCGCCCCACTGCCGGGCCATGGTCGCGAGCGCGCAGCCCTCGCAGTAGCGGGCATCCTTGAAGTCGATCCAGTTGTGCGCATAGACGTGATCGAGCGGAATGCCGTAACGCGCGCGCAGCACCTTCACCAGCACGCGCCAGGCCGCGATCTGCGCATCGGTCGGCCCGCGCGTGACGTCGGGATAATTGCCGGCGAACTCGACACCGATCGAGGTGTCCTTGTTCACCTGATGATAGGTCTTGCTGTTGTCGACGTATTTGTTGTCGTTGCGATCGGCGCCGTCTGTGTGGGTCGGAACCAGGTTGTCGGCGACCGCCCAATAGACCGTGCCGTCGGTTTCGACCCAGACCATGACGCCGCGCCTTGTCGGGTTCTTGTGCTGCTGTTGTGCGCCGGATCGCGCCGAACCGGCCGGGCCCTCGGTCTGGTGCACGATGATATTGCGCCAGGGATGGGATTTCGCGACATCGCCCCAAGGCGACAGCCAGACCATCGTCAGACCGGGAATCTCGGGCCTGCCTGCGGATCGCGCAATCGTGGCGAGGTCGGGCGGTTCGGCAAGGGCAGCGGAAGGAAGCGCGAGCGCGAGCAACACAGCAAGCAGATGAAGCATGATGCGGAGCGGTCCGATGTCACGGCGCGACAGCATGCTCAAGCCGACTGACGGAGCGCCGCCTCGATCTGCTCCGATGCCATGGCCGGTTTGGGCTCATAAGTCGCGTAGCCGTTCCGGCCGGCCTTCTTGGCATCGTAGAGCGCATGGTCGGCGGCAGCGATCAGCCGGTCGGAATGCAGGCCGATGTCGCGGGTCCATTGCGCAACCCCGATCGAGACCGCAATCGGGACGTCCTTGCCGGTGCACTGTTCAGCATCGACGCGGCACACCTCGAGCACGCGGCGCGCGATCATTGCGCCTTCGCGTAAGGTCGAGGACGGCAGCACGATGCAGAACTCGTCGCCGCCGGTGCGGGCCAGCATGTCGCCCGGCCGAAGCCGGGTCTGCGCCATCAGGGTGAAGTGCTGCAGACAGGCGTCGCCGGCCGCGTGGCCGAACGTATCGTTGATCGCCTTGAAGCCGTCCAGGTCGATCACCAATAGCGTGAATGGTTCGCCGCTGCGGTCAGAGCGCGCACACTCCTCCGTCAACCGTTGCACCAGGTGACGGCGATTGCCGACGCCGGTGAGATCGTCGAGCAGCGCGAGATCGGCGACCTCGCTGCGCAAGCGGTCCATCGCCATCAGCAAGAAGCCGAAATTGAGCGCCATCGACAGAAACACCAGAACGAGGACCAGAAGCGACTGAGGCCCATTGAAGCTGACAAAGGCGAATGCGCCGGGCGCCAGCAATCCGCCGACGAGGCGCAGCGCATAGATGCCGATGATCACGGCGGCGACGATACCTGCAAGCCGGGCGCCGGGGCTGACGCGCCCGTTCTCAGGCGACAGCAGCAGTCTCAGCGTCAGCGTGAAGGGCACGGCCTGCGCGATCGTATAGACGACGATGCGCATCGGCATGCTGTCGTAGCCGAAGATGAAGACGCTGAGGCCCGCGAAGGCAAGCGAAGTGGTCAACGCGGTGCGGCGCCAGGCCACGGGCTTGCCGTAGAACCGCTCCACGCCCATCGCGGCGAGACATGCGGCGAAGACCATCAGCGTGCCAGCCGCAAGCAGCGGCAGCAGCGAATCGGTCATCACCACGCGAAGCATTGCGCAGCTCGCGCCCACCGCCGCGGCGAACGCGGAAGCGGTCCAGAGCCGCGCCGCACCGAATGCCGGATAGCTGTGCGTCACATAGGCCCAGATCAGCCCGAGCGCGAGAAAGTTGATGACGAACACCGTCCAAAGCGTTGGAACGCTCAGCATCGCCTTGTCCGAGACCGCGCAAGGCCCCGCCTCCCCTCTGATCGAACCACCCGCCCCTAGGGCGCTTCCCCCGACGACAATCCCCGTTGTCCTGGGCGACAGGATGCGGCGGCACGACTTAACGGACTCTCACCCGCCAAGTCGCCAATCCATGCCGTGGTTTTGAATTGATGAAGACGCAGCCGGTCGGCGTTTGCGCGACATTAAGCATGATGCGGACGGCAACGGCGTTGCCGACGTCGCAAACAACCGAGCGAAAAGCTGCCGAAAACGCATAACACCTGTGGATAACGCGATGACGGCACTGTGACAGCACGCGGCAGTCGCCTGCGAATCTGTTGAGTTTGCTGCCGAGGATGTTGCGAGGTTGGCCCTCCGCCAAGCATGCCTCGGAGTCGCGTTCAATCCATGAAACCCTGAGAGGATACTATGGCTAAGAAAGCGAAGAAGGCGAAGAAGGCGAAAAAGGCCACCAAGAAAAAGGCCAAGGCCAAGAAGTAAACCGTTTCTCGCCCGGGTAGCGGCTCCTGCCCTGCCCGGGCTCCCGAAGCGGACAGCGATTGCAAAAGCAGCGGGCGCAACGCCCGCTTTTTGTTTGATGGGGCCGCGCCCAGATGGGTGCGCGATCAGCGATCCGCAAATGCAAGCTTGGCGCCGAGCAGGGCAAAGCCCGCGGCAAAGCTCCGCCTGAGCCAGGCCATCACCTTCGGACGGGTGACGACGCGATCGCGCACCGAGGCCGCGAACAGTCCATAGAGCGCGAACACCGCAAAGGTCATCGCCATGAACACGCCGGAAAGCTCGACCATCCGCGCCAGCGGATGCGGCTCGTCGACCGCGATGAACTGCGGCAGGAAGGCCAGGAAGAAGATCGACAGCTTCGGATTGAGGATGTTGATCAGAATGGCTGTGACGATCACCCGCCTGCGTGAGCGCGGCTTGACCTCGGTGTCGATGGACAGCGCACCGTGCTCGCGTAGCGCCTGCCAGGCCATGTAGAGCAGGTAGACGACGCCGCACCATTTCAGCGCCGCGAACGCCATCGCGCTGGTGTGCAGGATCGCGGCAAGCCCGAGCATCGCCGCGAGCATCTGCGGCACGATGCCGAGCGTGCAGCCGAACGCCGCGGCGACGCTCGCGCGCGAGCCCCGCGTCAACGCCACGGCCAGGGTATAGAGCACGCCGGTGCCGGGCGAGGCCACCACGATCAGCGAGGTCAACAGGAAGGACAGCGTCATTGGAGCGGCCACGGGCAGGACATCTGCCCGCAATTAGCATGCCGTCCGCACCAGCGGAAGCGGCGCGCGGCTCCCGCCGTTCGCCCGCTGACAACGTCGTTACGAGGACCTGCGCGGCCCGCTCTCGCCGGCGAGCTCTGATGCCTTCATTTCGGCGACGCGGATCACGTCCAGCGGCGCCCAGGGCTTGCTCCAGAACGTCGCGCCGTCGGGCAGGGATTGCCGCAGCGGCTTGCCCGAGGTCACGATGACGTCGAGATCGGGATTATATTTCTTCGCGGCGTGCGCGAGCTCGACTCCCGTCATGTGCCCGGCCAGTTCGACATCGGTCATCATCAGCACGACATCATCGCCGCTTCCCTGCAGCACGAGCTCGGCGGCTTCCGCGCTCTCGCAGGCGATTACATCGAAATCACTTTCTTCCAACAACAAACCAATCATCGCGCGCTGCATCGGATCATCCTCGACCACCAATGCACGATAGGGTTTCGATTGTCCCACGGGTGTGCCTCCCTTCAGCTTGAGTGATCGCCGGGTGAGATCCCACACAGAATAAATCCCTCCCTCCCTTTATGGTTCAGTTCCAATCTGAGAAAAGCGGTGGGAACCTCGCGTGCCCTCAACTGGAGTCGAATCGACATGACTGCGATCCGTGGATCCGCCGCCGCCGTGACCGGAGCCGCCAGCGGCATCGGCCGCGCGCTCGCCCATGAGCTCGCACGGCGCGGCTGCGACCTCGCGCTCGCCGACCGCGACGAGGCCGGGCTGCAGGCGGTCTCCGCCGAGATTGCGAAGATAAGCCAGCGCAAGGTCACCGTGCATCGCCTCGACGTCAGCGAACCGAGCGAGATCGCGGCATTCGCGCAAGCCGCCAGCTTAGAGCATCCCGCGCTCAACATCGTCGTCAACAATGCCGGCGTCGCTCTGCTCGGCCAGTTCGGCGAGATCGAGCAGGCGCAGATGGAATGGCTGTTCAACATCAATTTCTGGGGCGTGGTGCACGGAACCCGTGCCTTCCTGCCGCAGCTAGCGCGGCAGCGCGAGGCGCATATCGTCAACATCTCCTCGATCTTCGGCATCGTCGCCCCGCCCGGCCAGAGCGCCTATTGCGCGGCGAAGTTCGCGGTGCGCGGCTTCTCCGAGAGCCTGCGGCACGAGCTTGCGATGGCGAACAGCCCGGTCAGGCTCTCGGTCGTGCATCCGGGCGGCGTCGCCACCAACATCGCGCGCAACTCGCGCACCGGTTCCGGCGTCACCGACAATGCCCGCCGCGCCCAATCGATCGAGCGCTTCGACGCGCTCGCCAGGACCACGCCGACCGCAGCGGCGCTGCGCATCATCGCCGGCATCGAGAGGAACGAGCCGCGCATCCTGATCGGCAACGACGCCCGCTTCATGGACCTGCTGCAACGCTTCCGCCCCGGCACCTACTGGAAGGTGATGCAGCGGCAGATCGAGAAGGCCACGGCGAAGGTGGCGGCGATGGCAGGGAAGTAGCTCAGTTCGGTGTCGTCCCTGCGAAAGCAGGGACCCATAACCACAGGCTTGTGTTTTGCGAGGGCTGTGGCTCCAGAGTCGTAAAGCAATTTGCATTCGTGGTTATGGGTCCCGGCTCAAGGCCGGGACGACAGCGAATAGGTGGCGCTGATGGGTAGAGCGTAGCGAAACCCATCCTGCGAACGGCGGCGAGCCGCGGAATAAATGTCCGCGTCACTCCCCCAACTGCCTCTTCACGCCGAGCGCTAGCCGGTACAGCGGATCGCTGCGCTCCGAGGGATAGAGCGCGCTTCGCGCCACTTGCGGGAAATTGTCGCTCCTCCAGAACGCCGCCGGATTGAACGAGAACTTCGCAACCAGCCGGCGGCCGAAATCCATCTCATACGGGAAATAGTTCTCCTTCTGCTCGTACCCCGTCATGTCCGGATATTCGCCGAGCAGGTAGCCTTCCTGGATATGTGGCCGCACCGCCGAGGGCGGGCAGACGCTGGAGAGCCGGACGATCTGGATGCCGGCCTCGGCGCTCGCGGTGATCGCACCGCTCACATTGGGCACGCCGAGCACATAGAGGAAGGCCGTGTCGGTCGCGGCCAGCGAGGCAAAGGACGCGGCGATGCGGATCGAATGCGTGACGTCGAGCAGCGGCGTGGCGCAGACCTCGTAATGCTGCAGGATCGACCAGCGCAGCAGATGATGGCGCTTCAGCCGCTCGAGGCCGAGCAGCTTTGCATCCGTATAGTCGCCGACCAGAAGCTGCCCGGCGCGCTGCAGCGCCTCGAACCGCGTGACCAGCGTCGCGCGGTCCGGATTGCCGCGGCCGCCGCGAAACAGCGTCGGCTTCAGCGAGGTGTTGCCCTTGACGTTCCTGTGGTCGGTGCCCTGGCCGCGAAACATCAGCACGTGATCGCGGTTGAGGAATTGCAGTTCGGCGATCTTGGTCGCGAGCTCCAGATAGGAGCCGACGCGATGCCCGGGGCCCTCCCGGACCGCCGAGTTCTTCGCGATCTGGCAGCCCTTGCGATCGAAGAACGACCAGATTTTTTGGCTGCCGATGGTTTCCATGGGGGGCGTCTCGAACTCGCAGCCGTCACCGCCCCATCAACCGATCCGCAAAATACCCGATCGTCTTGCGATAGATCACCGCCCTGTTCCACTCGCGCATCGCCTCGAAATTGGCGCTGCCCTCCTCATAGGAGGCGCCCATCTTGAAGCCGCTGCTGTGCAGGAGGTTGGCGGTCGAAGCCAGCACGTCTGCTGTGGAGTGGCGGAGATCGACCCGGCCGTCGCCGTCGAAATCGACGCCATACTTGATGTAGGACGACGGCAGGAACTGGGTCTGGCCGATCTCGCCGGCATAGGCGCCGATCAGATCATTCAGGCGAAGGTCACCGCGCTGCACGATCTTGAGCGCCGCCAGCAATTCGCCCTGGAACAGGTCGGAGCGCCGGCAATCATGCGCAAGGGTCGCGAGCGTGCGGATCACCGGCAGCTTGCCCATGTCGCCCTTGCCGAAGTCGCTCTCCAGCCCCCAGATCGCGACCAGGATCTGGCGCGGCACGCCATACTGCTGCTCGATCCGCGCCAGCAGCGCCGCGTGACGCTGCAACAGCGCGCGGCCGCCATTGATCCGTCCGGGGCCGACGCGGGTCGCGACATACTGCTCGAACGTCTTGTTGAAGGTGTAGCGCTGCCGCCTATCGAAGGCGAGCACGCCGCCATCCTGCTGCACGCCGCCGAGCGCTGCAGAGATCACGTCCTGCGAGATGCCGGCGCCGGCTGCGTCCTGCGAGAACGACTGGATGAACGAGTTGAAATTGCCGCCACAGCGGGCGGCGTAGCAGGGAACGGCCGATAAGAGCGCGCCAAAGAAAACGACCAAACGAAGTCCGAGCATGTTGATGTCCTGGAAAAGCCCCCTGCCGCAGATGATGCCACGCGTTCGACGTCGTGGTCAAAAGCGGCCTCAGCCCCGGAGCTGCCGCTCCAGCCCCGCGAAATCGATCTCCGCCCAGCGCTCGGAAATCCTGCCGTCCTGAATCCGCCAGAACGTCATGCCGCGGAATTCGACGTGGTGGCCGGTCGGGGCGATGCCGCGCCAGGGGCCGCGGTGGCGGCCGCGCCAGACGAAGCGGCCGGCGACGAGGTCGCGCTCGGCGACCAGGGATTCGGCGACCGCCGTCAGGTTGGCGAAGGTCTCGTGCATCGCGGCCGAGTGCGCGATCACCTCCTCGGCGCTCATCCGCTTGCCCGCCGCGTGGTCGAAGAAATCGGGCGCGATCTGCGCGCGGATCGCATCGGGATCGTGGCCGTTGGTCACGGCATCGTAATGCGCGAGCACGAGCGCCTTGTTGGCGTCGAGGGAGGTGTTGGACATCGGCGGATCGCTTCCGGAAGGGCATGGTTGCAGAGAAGGCGGAATGCGCCGCATACGCGAGTCCGCCGCGATGGCGCAAGTGACGAAGGTCAGAAACATCAGCGGCTTGCGCTGCGACGAAGTGAGCGCGCGAATTTTTCGCGGGCGGGTTCGTTTGCGGTCCGATGCGAAAGCCGGCTCCGCTCGGAATCTTCGCGGCACGCGCAGGGCAGCCCAGCGTGAGCGGGGCGGGATTTGCTTTGACAGCACTGCGGCGATCGAGGACAAGCCGCCCATGCCGAAAAAACCCGGGACCAATCCCAAAGGCGAATTCGCCTTCTTCAACGTCGTCTATGAGGACGGCTCACAGCGCTCCAACCGCCGCGTGCCCTCGGAGCTGCTTGGCGGCCTCGACGGCGACGAGCCGGCCCGCGCCTTCCTCCGCGACCAAGATCGCGAGATCGCCGAAAAGAGCGGCCGCCCGCCGCTCGAGATCAAGAGCATCGAGCGGGTCGGGGTGAAGAAGAAGTAGCAGCGGGACGGAGCGTCGACCATCGCGCTCGGCAGCGAGCGCGCTGTTCGCGCCTACGATTGACGGCCGAGCAAGCGGCACCCCTCTCCCCAACCCTCCCCCGCAAGGGGGGAGGGAGCCTGATGAGTGTGCTCACCTGACGTTACTCTATGGCTTGGTACGGCTCACTCACATGCGCCACCGCTCGTGCATGCTATCGTAGTTGCGAACGTGATGGACGCATCGGCGGACGGGCTCCCTCTCCCCTTGCGGGAGAGGGTTGGGGAGAGGGGTGGCCGCGGGCGCTGCTCTGAGTAACTTGGCACGGCTTAACAACAAAACGGCGGGCATTGCCCGCCGTTCTTGTTTCGATGGATCGCCGGGTCGAGCCCGGCAATGACGGTCAATACTGACTCATAAAATCAGTTGTCGAGGAAGCTTCGCAGCTTCCGCGACCGCGAGGGATGCTTCAGCTTGCGCAGCGCCTTGGCTTCGATCTGGCGGATGCGCTCTCTCGTCACCGAGAACTGCTGGCCGACCTCTTCCAGGGTGTGGTCGGTGTTCATGCCGATGCCGAAGCGCATGCGCAGCACGCGCTCTTCGCGCGGGGTGAGCGAGGCCAAGACGCGCGTGGTGGTCTCGCGCAGGTTGGACTGGATCGCCGCGTCGATCGGCAGGATCGCGTTCTTGTCCTCGATGAAATCGCCGAGATGCGAATCCTCTTCGTCACCGACCGGCGTCTCCAGCGACAGCGGCTCCTTGGCGATCTTGAGGACCTTGCGGACCTTCTCCAGGGGCATGCCGAGCTTCTCGGCGAGCTCTTCCGGAGTCGGCTCGCGGCCGATCTCGTTCAGCATCTGGCGCGAGGTGCGGACGATCTTGTTGATCGTCTCGATCATGTGCACCGGGATGCGGATGGTGCGGGCCTGGTCGGCGATCGACCGGGTGATCGCCTGCCGGATCCACCAGGTGGCGTAGGTCGAGAACTTGTAGCCGCGGCGGTACTCGAACTTATCGACCGCCTTCATCAGGCCGATATTGCCTTCCTGGATCAGGTCGAGGAACTGCAGGCCGCGGTTGGTGTACTTCTTGGCGATCGAGATCACGAGACGGAGGTTGGCTTCCACCATCTCCTTCTTGGCCTGACGGGCCTCGCGCTCGCCCTTTTGCACGCCGTGCACGATCTTGCGGAATTCGCCGATCTCGAGCCCGGTCAGCGCGGCCAGCGACTGAATCTCGTGGCGCAGGTCCTTGATGCGGTCCTTCTCGTGATGGACAAAGTTCTTCCAGCCCTTGGCCGACAGCTTCGAGACACGGTTGAGCCAGCGCGGATCAAGCTCCGAGCCCTGGTAGTTACGCAGGAAATCGTCCCGCGCGACGCCGTGGCTGTCGGCAAGCCGCATCATGCGGCCCTCGAACGAGACCAGCTTCTTGTTGATGTCGTAGAGCTGCTCGACGAGCGAATCGATGCGGGCCTGGTTGAGGCGCAGCGACTTCACCTCGACAATGATCTCGTCCTTCAGCTTCTTGTACTTGCGCTCCTGCGAGGGCGACAGCGACTCGCTCTGCAGTTGGTTGGCGATGTCCTGCTCCTGCAGGCGGCGCAGCTTCTTGTATTCGGACGCGATCTTGTCGAAGGTTTCCACCACCTTCGGCTTCAGCTCGGCCTCGATGGCGGCAAGCGACATCTGGTTCTCGAACTCGTCGTCGTCCATGTCGGCTTCGGCGGCGGCCTCGCCCGGATCCTTCTCCTCACCATCGCCGTTGCCGGCGGGAGCGGCGCGGAACGGGGTCGGCGACGGCGGCGCAGCCGGCGGCGCGACATGCGCGGGCGCGGCCGCTTCCGCAGCACCGCCGTTGCCTTCGGCGGCACCCTCGGCGCTGTTGTTGGCGATCAGGTTCGGGTTGATGCCGCCCTTGGATTCCGGGCCGGCATAGGTGGCTTCGAGATCGATGATGTCACGAAGGAAGATCTTTCCTTCGTTCAGCTCGTCGCGCCAGATGATGATGGCCTGGAAGGTCAGCGGGCTTTCGCAGAGTCCCGCGATCATCGCCTCGCGGCCGGCCTCGATGCGCTTGGCGATCGCGATTTCGCCCTCGCGCGACAGCAGCTCGACGGTGCCCATCTCGCGCAGATACATGCGCACGGGATCGTCGGTGCGCTCGCCGGGCTCCGACTTCTTGACCTCGGTGACGGCCTTCTGGGTGACCTCGACAAGCTCGTTGTCGGTGTCGTCGTCGCTGTCGTCCTTCTCCTCCTCGCCTTCGCTGTCCTCGGCCTCGGTGACGTTGATGCCCATGTCCGACAACATCGACATGATGTCTTCGATCTGTTCGGGCGAGGTCGTGTCGGAGGGAAGCACTTCATTGAGCTGATCAAAGGTCACGAAGCCGCGCTTCTTGGCCTGCTTGATCATCTTCTTCACCGCGGCATCCGACAGGTCGAGCAACGGCGACGGCGCGTCGGCGGAATCCTTCTCGGGAGCATCCGCAGCCTTGTCGTCTTTTTCCTTGTCCTTAACCTGCAGCGTCTTTGCCTTGGTGGCCATTCACTAAGCTCCCGAAAACGCGGTCATGCAAAATGGCGCCACGCACGCACATCCGCACGATATCTAGAACTACTCTCGACGCGCAAAGGGCGGCGCACATGATCGCCACCCCCCGTCTCGACGGTTTCCATCTGCAACAGCCCGGCGCGTCTTCCGTAAAAGTGGATTCCGGTTTTACGATCAGAAGACGCGCCAAACGTTAATCTGGCGCATTTTCTTTGATTGAGAACCGGGCACCACCTCGCCTGAAAAATGCTACGGTGCTATTAAGTTTCGCTTAACCCTGTTTTTGCAGCCAAACCATGGATTTGGCGAGTCTTTTTGCGGGTTCGGCCGACGCCGTCCGCATCATTTTGTTATCAAACGTTTCGCTGGAACCGACCCGACAATTCGCCGAACCCCTCGATCAGGGCTTCGGTCCCGTCGGCTTCTGCCATCCGGGCCTGGATATCTCGCAGCCATGCCAGATTGGTTTCGCTGCCGTCCTCAGCCAAAGCCGTCTCAGCATCCTTCTTTTCCCTAAGTAAGGCGTGGGTTTTCTGATGCAAGGCAACAAGTTGGCGCCAGGTCGATAAAACGTCCTCCCGCGCCGCGCCGATCCTGGCGCCCCACACCGCCTGGGTCGTCACCGCCAGATCAACCCTTTGAAGTACCTGCGAAAATCCTCCCGCCTCGAGATCGGCCCGCATTTTCTCGGCCTGCTCCTCTTCGTCCGGGGAATGGTGATGGTCGTTGGCGAAGGCTGCGATGATGGCGGCGCGGAGCTTATGGGCCTCGGGATGGGCGAGCTCGAGCGCTGCGACCTCCTCCAGATGGTCGTGCAGCAGCCAGGGGTGATTGATCAGGCATTGCAGGATCAGGGCCTCGCGCCGCGAGATCGCGCTGCGCTGGCCGCGCATGATCGAGCTGTTGGCGAGCTGCGGACTCGCCGCCTGGTAGGGACCGCGACCAAGGCCGGGAACCGGGCCCTTGGCAGCGAATCGGCCGCCCGGGGCCGGGCCGCGGGGCACAAACTGGCGGGGTGATTCGCCGCCGCGGCCCCGGAAATTGCCGCGGCCGTAGCCGCCGCGCCCGCCCTCGGGGGCAAAGCTGCGCTGCAGGCGCTCCTGCAGGTCCTGCCGATAGTAACGGCGCACCACCTCGTCGCGGATGCCATTGGTCAGTTCGCCGATCCGCGCCTCCAGCGCGGCGCGCCGTTCCGGCGTCCCGAAGCTGCCGCCCTCGATCTCGCGCGACCAGATCATGTCGGCGAGCGGGCGTGCGGCGGCGATCACATCCTCGATCGCGCCGCGGCCGCCGGAGCGGGCGAGATCGTCGGGGTCCTGACCTTCCGGCAACAGCGCGATGCGCAGGCTCTTGCCGGGCTTCAGATTCGGCAGCGCGATATCCGCGGCGCGATAAGCCGCCTTCTGTCCGGCGCGGTCGCCGTCGAAGCAGAGGATCGGCTCGTCCGCCATCTTCCAGAGCAGCGCGAGCTGATTCTCAGTGAGCGCGGTGCCGAGCGGCGCCACGGCACCGGGAAAGCCCGCCGTCACCATCGCGATGACGTCGACATAGCCCTCGACCACGATGAGCGGGCTGCCGTCATGCGCGGCCTGGCGCGCGGTGAACAGGTTGTAGAGATTGTCGCCCTTGTGAAACAGCGTGGTTTCCGGCGAGTTCAGGTATTTCGCCGGAACGTCCTTCTCTAGCGCGCGGCCGCCGAAGGCGATCACGCGGCCGCGGGCATCTGATATCGGAAACATCACGCGGTCGCGGAAGCGATCGAATGGCACCGGCTTGTCCTCGCCGGCCACCAGGAGCCCCGCCTCCACCATGTCCTCTGTGGAGATGCCCTGGGCGCCGAGATGCTCCTTCAGCGCGAAGCGGTCCGGCGGCGCATAGCCCATGCGGAATTGGAGCTGGGTCGCCGGCGAGATGCCGCGGTCGGCAAGATAGCCGCGCGCCTTGGCGCCGCTCCGCGAGGCCAGCGTGTCGGCGAAGAACTTCGTGGCGAGTTCCATCACGTCGTGCAGCGTGCGGCGGCGCTGCTCGTGACGGGCAGCGTCCGGCGTCGCCGCCGGGATCGCCATACCCGCCATCGCCGCCAGCCGTTCAACCGCTTCCGGGAAGCTGACGCCCTCGGTCTCCATCACGAAGTCGAAGATGTTGCCGTGCCGTCCCGAGGAGAAGTCGTGGTAGAAGCCCTTCTGGTCGTTGACGGTGAAGGACGGCGTCTTCTCCTGCTGAAACGGCGACAGCCCTTTCCATTCGCGCCCCGCTTTCTTGAGCTTGACGCGCTTGCCCACGACTTCCGAGACCGGAAGCCGGGCGCGCAGCTCGTCGAGGAATTGGGGCGTGAAGCGCATCGATCAGGTCGGGGTGGCGAGAATCCAGGGATAACCGGTTAGCCATATAGGGACGGCCGGCGAATTACTAAGATTGCGGCGGCTTTTCCGGACTATTCACAGGCCATGATCCCGCCGTTGGTGCTGCCGGACTACCCCGGAATCTGCGGTGGAGAGCGGTCACGGCCAGCTTGAACCTTGCCTGCTTCCGCGCTTGGATAGGGCATGTTCACGACATTCCGAGGCGGACAGAGCGGTGGCTGGAAGGTGACTTCCATCGCGCGGGTGAAAGGCGAAACGCTGCCGAAGGTCGCGGCGCTGTCGGTGATTTCGAGTGAGGCGATCGCGCTGCCGCTGTTGCCGTCGTCGACCGCGTGGCGGCTCGCCGGTGTCGCGAGCAACCTGCGCTATACCGAGCGGGAGGAGAAGGACCAGCTCGCCGCCGTCGAGCCCAAGCTCGGCCGGAGCGAGGCGACGCATGCGGCGCTGATCCCGATCAGGAAGACCGCCGCATGGTGGGCGTTGACGCAGGAAGAGCGGCGCAAGATCTTCGAGGACAAGTCGCACCATATCTCCGGCACGCTGAAATACCTGCCCGCGATCGCCCGCCAGCTATTCCATTCGCGCGATCTCGGCGTCCCCTTCGATTTCCTGACCTGGTTCGAATTCGCGCCCGAGCATGCGGAGCTGTTCGACGAGCTGGTCGGCATGCTGCGGGCCACGGAAGAGTGGGCCTATGTCGAGCGCGAGGTCGACGTCCGCGTGGTGCGCGAGATCTAGGCTGTACGGATTTGGACTGCGCTGGGGCGGCAGCGGAAGTTCACCTCTCCCTTGGGAGATGCCGGCGCATCGCGCCGGGCTGCGGTCCCTCGATGAAGCCGCGGCCCCTCACCCGATTTGCTTCCGCAAATCGACCTCCCCCCGTCGGGGCGAGGTGAACCGACTCCGCGGTCAGAGGATTCGCGCGTCAATGCCCGAGAAATCGGCCCGACGCGATGCGCGGCAGGTTCGTCACCGGCCAGTTGTAGAGATAGGTCCAAGCCTCACTCGCGCTCCCATCGGCACGCCTGACCTTCAGCATTTCGCGGACATATTCGGTCGGCGGCGGAAAGCCGTCGCCGCAGGCTTCATACATGTCGAATTCGCGCAGCATCGCCTCGCGCGCACGCAGGCGGAACAAGTCACCGTGCACGATGTCGGCGGGGTCGTCCGACGCCACTAGCCCGGGATAATGCTTCACGAGATAGAGCCGGCCGCGGCAGTGCGCCTCCCCGAGGAAGTCGGCATTGGCCGACAGCAGCTTCGCCATCGGATGATCGAAGCCGCGCATCAGCGTGCCGTAGACGAAGAGCAGGTCGGAGGTCATGGCCTTCTATGTCATTGCGAACGAAGCGAAGCAATCCATCCCGCAAAGATGGGTTGCTTCCGTAAATGCCGGACAGCTCGTCGCTATCGCTCCTCGCCCCCGGGCATTTATGGCGATCAACGGTGTTGTGATGGATAGTCACCAGCGGCGCGTCGACAATCATCGTGATTTCGGGCGGCTTGATCTATAGAGGATTACGGCTCGCTTCCAGATCGGCTCGCCGCCTGAACCGGCAAAATTGAGGAAAAACACGTTGAATAGCGTCGGTGCTCCGTCATTTCTGCTCACAGACACCGATGTTTCGCCAATCCTCGAACGCAACCCGGACAGCCGCTCACCATTCCTGTTCACCTGCGATCACTACGGCCGGCTGATCCCCAAGCCGCTCGGCGATCTCGGCCTGCCGGACAGCGAGCTTGTGCGCCACATCGCCTGGGACATCGGCATCGCCGGCGTCGCCGAACAGCTCGCCGACAAGCTCGACGTGCACCTGATCGCGCAACGCTATTCGCGGCTGGTGATCGACTGCAATCGCCCACCGCGGGTCGCAAGCTCGATCCCGCTGATCAGCGAAGCAACCACCATTCCGGGCAATGAAGGCCTGTCGCGCGACGATGCCGAGATGCGCCGCAAGCAGATCTTCGATCCCTATCACCGGCGCATCGACGAGATCATCGACGAACGGATGCAGCGCGGCATGCCGACGGTGCTGGTGTCGCTGCACAGCTTCACGCCCGTCTACGCCGGCATCACCCGGCCCTGGCACATCGGGACGCTGTATCACCGCGACACGGTGCTGCCGCCGCTGCTCCTGAGACATCTGCGCGGCGAAGGCGACCTCGTGGTCGGCGACAACGAACCTTATGCGGTCAGTGACGAGACAGACTACACGATCCCCGTTCATGGCGAGATGCGCGGGCTGATGAATTCCGGCATCGAGATCCGCCAGGACCTGATCGCCGACCAGGCCGGCGAGACGGCATGGGCGGACCGCCTGGCGCGCATCCTCGGCGAAATCGAGGCAACGCTGCGGGCGGAGGCGTTGATCGCGTGAGATCACGCCGCGCGGCTGCCGGCGCTGCGCACGCCGCGCGGCGAATCGCCGAAGCGGGCCCGGAACAGCCGGTTGAAGTGCGAGATGTCCGAAAAGCCGACCTCCAGCGCGATGTCGGAAATGCGCTGCGCGCCGCCGTGTGGCGCGGTCAGCAGCGCGAACGCCTTTTGCAGCCGCAATTCATTGACGCGCTCGGTAAAGGATGCTCCCGACGACGCCATCAAGCGTTGCAGGTAGCGCGGAGAGATGCCCTGGCGACGGGCCACGATCTCCAGGCTGAGCTCCGGATCCTGAAAATGCGCCGCGATGTGGTCGAGGGCGGCGCTGTGGCGCGCCGCGATCACCGCACTCGCGCTGCTCTCGCCCAACGGGGCGCATTCATCGATTGCGAGCGCCACGAGGTCGTGGACATGGGTCACGATGGTATCGCGCAGCTTGGGCGCAGCCAGCGCGCGTTGCGCCAGTGCCGACTTCAAGTAAGTCATGAGAAGCCGGAGCGCCTCGGTTCGACGGGGAATCCTCCGCATGACGAGGCTGTCGACATCGGTCACGCGCGGCACCAGCGCGTCGCGCGGCACCGCCAGACCGACTTGAAGTCCATCCACATAGTGGACAGTTGCCGGCTCCGAATGCAGAAGCGCGATCGCATCCCCGCCGCGGAATTCGATCTCCCGGCCGCGCTGCGATAGCTGGCTCGCGCTCGGAGAGCTGACGACGAGGCCGATCGAGTCATCGCCATCGACGATATTCGCTCGCGAGCGCTTGAAGCGCATGGCCGATCCCTTCCATGCGAGCATGCGCAGTCCGCAAACCATCTGAAGCGTTGCTTCGGCGTGGAAGGGAGCATCGGACACAGCCGCAATATCGGCGTGAACGATGCGCCGTCCGAACTCCTCGCGCCACATCGGGATGCGCATCCGCTCGGGAAGATCGCGGGTGGAAAATCGAATCGAGTTGAAATCGGCTGCACCAGCGGACATGCGGAATCTCCAAGCCTCACGCAACAACCGGAGTTATTCCGACAATCGACTACGACATCTGAAATTGATATCTGAAATTCGCTATCTGCAATTTGCGCTTCGCGCACCCGAGCTGCCAATGCGAGGTGCGCGGAAGTCCAAGACATAACGGTGTCTTGCTGGTAGTGTCACTCATCGCAATCGACACTGCAAGTGAGCTGGTTCACGTCGAGGCGAGGAACTCTGGACTAAAGTAATTGCGAAAGTCGTGGTGAAAATATCTCTCTAAAGAGGAGAGAACCATGATCAAGCTATTTCAGGTTGCCGCTATCACGTCCGTTTTGGACATCGTCGGAGCAGCGGCCGAGATCATTGCTCGAACTTGCAACATTGCTCGTATTCAATTGCATTCAGTGATCTGGGCTGCGATCCGATTGCTCCATCCCGGATGTCCGATTCTCTGATGATCGCGTCCTGTCCCGCGCTCGGCGCGGGATGGCAACCTTCGTCAGAGAATGCGCCGGCGCCGTTTGTCGTCGGCCCGGCGAAATGATCGAAAATAATTGCATGGGGCGCCAACAGTGCCGATTACGTGAGGAATTGACCATGTCCATACTCGACCTGCTCTATCGGGAATATTGCCGCGCCCGCCTCGCTGAAATGCGCAAGCAGCTCCTGGTTATCACCGTCAGCGACAACGGTCTCGACATCGATTGGGATGCCACCAATTCTGCCAAACCCGGACATCGCGGTAATGACCTGGATGACACCGCGACGAGCGACGCCTCCTCCATCCGGTAGCTGGTAACGGCATCGGCTCGGCCGCCCCAGGCCTGGAACGTCGCAAGCGGCGCGAAGTGCGACGTCGCTCCGTTCCTGAATGTCTGATCGATCCGACCGGCCGAAAATGTGGTGGATGCCGCTCGGGGCAACCAAATGCACAGTCGCATGCACATCTCGAAGCCGTTGGCCGGCGAGCCTGCGCCGGATCTCTCCGGATCAGGCCGCGATCTGCGTATCGATGCCTGCCGCGGCATTGCGCTGTGGTGCATCTTTCTCGACCACGTGCCCAACAACATCGGAAGCTGGCTGACACTCAAGAACTACGGCTTCAGCGATGCCGCGGAAATCTTCATGTTCATGTCGGGCGTGACCTGCGCGCTGGCCTACGGCAGGGCGTGCCGCCACGAAGGCTGGAACGGCGTGATCAGCCGCTCGCTGCGGCGCGGATGGGATATCTATGCGGCATTCCTGCTGCTCACGCTCGCTTACGCCATCATGATCTATCTCGCGGGCGGCGACGACCTTGCCGACGAGAGCAACACGCGCGTTCTGCTGGAAGATCCGGGCGCGACGCTCGCGCATGCGGTGATCCTGCAATACCGCCCGGTCAACGCCGACGTATTGCCGATCTTCGTGCTGCTCCATCTGTTGTTTGCGCCGCTGTTGTGGCTGTTGCTGCGCTGGCCGAATGCCACGCTGGGCACCTCCTTTGCACTTTATCTGCTGGTGCAGGTGTTCGGCTGGATGGTGCCAGCATGGCCGAGCAGCCATTGGGCCTTCAATCCGATGGCCTGGCAGCTCCTGGTCGTGCTCGGCGCGTGGTGGATGATCGCGGGCAAGCCCGCCCAATCATGGGTCACGTCGCGCGCGGTGCTGGTCGTTGCCGTGCTGTATCTGCTCGTCAGCCTCGTCATTGCCTTGAGCTGGCACATCAAGCCGCTGGAAGCCGTGGTCCCGGCGGCATTGGCGAAGCTGCTTCACTCGGTGGACAAATCGAACCTCGATCCGCTACGGCTGCTGCATTTTCTGGCGATCGCGATCGTGGCGGTGCGGCTGGTCCCGCCTGATTGGCCGGCGCTGCGGACGCCGGCGCTGCGCAGCATGATCCGCTGTGGCCAGAACTCACTGCCGATCTATTGCCTCGGCGTGCTATTGGCCTGCGGCAGCCACCTGGCGCTGCTCGAGATCTCGGACGGAGTTGCCATGCAGATCGCGCTCAGCGTCGGCGGCATTCTGCTGATGATCGCGGCTGCGACGCTGCTGAACTCGATCACGATCAAGCCCGCCCGACAGCCGCGCTTGATGCAGCCGGCCGAGCCCGCCGCCGCGATCTCGGCCAGCTTGCCGGCTTCGCGTCAATAAGTCCGGGTTGGCCCGCAGCGAGTCTCGGAGACGCCTGCCCTCAACCGAGATCGTGCAGATCCTTGCCAAGCGGCGGGCTCAGGCGAAACGCCGAGAAGACGACCTTCAGGTCGGCCCGCTCGGGCGTGCAAGCCATCGGGCCGACAAGGTAGGAGTTCGCTTTTGGGAACGGCGCCAGCCGCATCAGCGGCCAGCGATTGCCGTCGGCGGACGCCTGCAAGCGCAGGACGCCGTTTTCGACGGTCGCACGCACCCTGAAGTCGCCGGGATCGTGCCCGTAGTGCGCCGTGGCCCAATCCGATCGGCCGTCGGTCAGGACGCTGCCAAGCATGGCGCTGCCGTCCGAGAACTCGATTCCGGCCTTGACCCAATGCTGCGCGTCGATCCGCACCATGATGCCGGCCTGATCGTAGAGCGCCTGAAAATCTGCCCGGACACGCAACTCGGCGGTGAATGCCTCACCGGTCCGGAAACCCAGGAAGTGTCCGCTGTCCCGGTTGAAGCCGTAATGCGTCTCGCGCCAGAAGTCGGTGGCCTGGTCAGTGACGATCTCGAGGCTGTCACCCTCCGTGGACCATCGTTGCGGCCCGTTCAGCCACACACCGTCGCTTCTGCGGAAGATCGGACCGTTCATTTCAACCTCGGTTGTCGTGCCACGCTGCCACCCAAGCATCCGCTCTCAAAACGGCGATCTCGCGGCCGGCAACGGCGTCTCTTTTGAGTTAATTCCGCTCGTCAGATCGCGGCAACACTCCTGCGTCCCTCGGCGCATCCGACGTCCCGAAGGGTTCGCTATCTTGCTGGCCATTTCCATCTTGTCGCAGCGCTTGGGAGCTGACACTCTCCGTGTGCAAGGATATTGGACAACTCAAAGATGAGCCCGGGACTCAATATCGCGACCGGTATCATCGCGGCGATACTGCTCATCGCAGCGCTGGGCCAGGCGAGAAGCGTGTTCGCGCCGCTGGCCGCTGCCCTTTTCATCATGTCGATCGTCTGGCCGATCCAGAAACGGCTGCAATCCTGGTTACCAAGGCTTATCGGGCTCGCGATCACGGTTCTCCTTACGGTTGCGGTCTGCCTCGCCTTTGCCTCACTGGCCGCGTGGGGATTTGGCCGCGTCGGACACTATGTGATCGCGGATGCGACGCGGTACCAAGCTCTTTACGCAACCGCCGTGGCATGGCTGGACGATCATGGCGTCTCCGTCGCGGGCCTTTGGGCCGAACATTTCAACGTCGGCTGGTTGTTCCGCGCCACGCAATACGTCACCGGTCGTCTCAACACGACGCTGAGTTTCTGGCTGGTCGTGCTCGTCTACGTCGTGCTGGGGCTTCTCGAGATCGAAGACGTCACAGATCGAGTCGAACGCGTGCAGAACCGCACCGCCGCGCGCGTGCTGATCGAGGGCAGCAGGGCGACCGCGGCCAAGCTCCGCAGATACCTGCTGGTCCGGACGCAGATGAGCGCCGCCACAGGCCTGCTCGTGGGCAGCTTTGCCGCCGTGACGGGACTGCCGTTCGCATTTGAATGGGGCGTGATCGCTTTCGTGCTCAACTATATCCCCTTCATCGGCCCCTTTATCGCGACGCTGTTCCCCACCCTGCTGGCGATGACGCAGTTCGAGCACTGGCAAGCCGTGCTCGGCGTCTTCGTCTGTCTCAACATCATCCAATTTGCGATCGGCAGCTATGTCGAGCCACGCGTCGCCGGCTCCATGCTGTCGATCTCGCCATTCCTGGTGCTGTTTGCGATTTTCTTCTGGACCTTCCTGTGGGGCTTGTTCGGAACCTTCATCGGGGTACCGATCACGCTTGCGATGCTCACCTTCTGCGCCCAGCATCCCTCCACCTTCTGGATCTCCGATCTGTTCGGCGGATCGGCAAAGAGTGCGGCGGAAAAGCCGTGAGGCGCTAAAAGCATGATGGTATTAAGTTGATCTGAAACAGCGCCGGAGGTCACCTCTCCCTTGGGAGAGGTCGATTTGCGCAGCAAATCGGGTGAGGGGTTACGGTCTATCGAGAGGGCAAGGCCCCTCACCCGGATTGCACCGGACGATGCTTCGCATCGCCGCGCGCAATCCGACCTCTCCCCGTCGGGGAGAGGTGGACAGAAGCCGCTGCGTGTCATTTCGACCCAAGCTCATCCTGCTTTAGGTTCCTGGTATCTCCACCCGCTCAGGCTCGGCCAGACAAAGCCTTCCGTCCGGACCTTTCGCCATTTGGTGGATGTAGAAATGCGTCGTGACATCGCCGCCGGCGCTCATCACAGGCGACGGGGCCGAGATGATCCTCAGCGCGCCGCACGCACCGATCCAGTCGACGTGGCGGTGACCGTGCATCACGATCGAGCGGCCGGCAAATGCCTGCAATCGGCGGACAAACCAGCTACCATTGATCAATGCCGTTCCGACACGCTCGGAGAACGCCTTCACCGCCATGGGGTATTCGATGAGGTGATGATGAAGCGCGATGATCCAGCACGCCTGCGGATACTGGCGGATTGCGGTGTCCAGACGCCGCATTTGCGCGTCGGAGACGAGGCCGAGCGCATTGGTGAAAGAGAAGTGGGTTTCGGCATTGGAGTTGAGGATGGCGATCCCCAGCCCGTCATCGCGGTCGGGCGGCAGGATCATCGGAAACTGATCGTCGAATACCTGCCGGAGCGCGGCCGCAGGGAATAATCCGCCTGATTCCGCAACCCCGGTGATCCGCTCGCGGTATGGCGTCAGTGCCTGAAGCAGCGTGGTGGACAGCTTGCCCGAACTCTCAACAATGCGCACGCGGTCGCCTTGGACCGCCGTGATGGCCGAGAGCGTGCGAAGCTGCCGCAGCCGCTTCCCCAGGCTGAACGGCAGGTCGAGACGGGCCGGATTGGCGCGATCGACAATATTCAGGTCATGGTTCCCCGGAAGCATGATCGTCCGTGCGGCAAGTTCGGGATGACGGGACAACGCATCGAGAAGCTCGGCCCATTCGCTGGGCCGGCCGGCATCGGTCATGTCGCCGGTGATCAGCACGTGCTCGAGCGGATCGGCGGCGTGGATCGCGGCAAGGCGCGCCAGTACGCTCGCGAGGCGTTCATTGCCCCGCGGTCCGCCCCGCCCACTCTCGATCCGGAAGCCATATCGCTCACCGACCGTGTGGAGATCGGACAGATGGGCAACGCGCCAAACGCTGGCTCCCGGTGGCACGGCGTCGAAAGCGGCGAGATCGACCGGCTGGTCCATGCTCGCATCAGCCATGCTCCAGGCCAGCGAAGCGACCGCAAGATAGCAGGACACCAGCACGACCGCGTTGGCGAGCATCGGCACCACCAGATGGTGCAGCAGCGCCAGCTCGTGCAGGTTGGCGGTCCATCGCGACGCGGGCCATGCCAGAGCCGCGATCAACGCCGCGACCGCCGACAGCGTGACGCCGGCGCCGAGCGAGCAGGCGCGGCGGAGCTGCGTGCGGAAGGCAGGTGTAACCTTGCCGCGCCACGCGCGTTCCACAAGATGGCGCAGAGCCTCGCGCGCGAACGCATAGCTCGGCTGAACGGCGAGCGCGTTGAGTGACCAGAAGTTGGTCTCGGCGATACGAAGCAGCGGTCGCCAGCCGATCCAGCCCAAGCCCGCGATCACGACCAGCGCCAGGGCAGCACCTAGTTCGGTCACGGCGCGAGCGTGTGCGGAAAGGCTCGCGAACCAGGCCGAGGCGACCAGCGGTGCAAGGCCGAGCAAGAGGCTCGGCAGCAGGAGCAGGAACGCCCAGGCGACCACCAGCTTCGGAAGGCTGATCTCGACCAGCAGGCTGCCGGCGATCTTGAGCAGCGAGCGCTGTCCGGGACTGGCGGCATCATCCTCGATATCACCGCGGCGCGGATCGAGCAGCACGCTGTCCTCCTCGCTTCCTCGATCGGTGACCTCGCCCCCGTCGCGACCCGAGCGCCGCAGCTTGAGGCGCTCTTACGCCTTCTGTCAAACGTTCCGGTGAGGACTGGGCAATCCTGCCCTCAAGCGCGCCGGTGCCATCGGCTCCAGCGCGCGCATGGCTTCAAAGTCTGGCTCGATCGCCCGAACCAGACTCTGACAGCCTCATGATCGCAGCAAGGCGGCCGGCAAGGTCAAAGCAATCCGTTCTTCTTCAGGATGTCGGATGCATTGTCCTTGGTGATCAACATTGTGGGCAAGGTGATGACCGGCTGCAGCTTCTCGCCCTTCAGGAGCTTGACCGCCTGTCGCAGCCCCTCGGCTCCGGGCGTTGCATAGAGGAATGTCGCCGAGAGCTGGCCCTTGCTGACCCAGGTGACGCCTTCGTCCGGCAGGCCGTCAATGCCGATGATGAACTTGATGTCCTTGTCGCGGCCGGCGTCCTTGGCGGCGAGATAGGCGCCGTAGGCCATCGGATCGTTGTGGCCGTAGACCAGATCGATCTTCTCGTGGTTGCGCAACGCCGTCGTCATGATGTTGTAGGCCTTGTCCTGCTTCCAGTCGCCCGACTGGTTGTTGAGCAGGTTCTTGATCGCGGGCTCCTTGTCGGTGAAGGCGTGGAAGCCGTCGTGCCGGTCATGCGCCGGCTGGGTGCCCATGCCGCCCCAGATCTCGACAACATTGCCGGCTGCCTTGCCGGGACCACCGAGCAGCTTCACGGCGTATTCGCCGGCGGCACGGCCGATGGCGACATTGTCGCCGCCGATGAATTGGGTGATCCGCTTGGTATCGACGTTGCGATCCAGCACGATCACGGGAATCTTGGCATCGATCGCCTTCTCGACCACGCCGGTCAGCCCGGCCGACTCCTTCGGAGAAATCAACAGGACGTTGACCTGCTGCACGATCAGGTTCTCGCAATCGGCGACCTGCTTCTCGGTCTTGTCCTGGCCGTCGGTGATCACGAGGTCGACGTCCGGCTGCTTCTTTGCCTCGGCCTGGATGTCCTTGTTGAACTGGACGCGCCACGGCTCGAGCGTGGTGCATTGGCTGAAGCCGACCTTCCACTTGCCGGCCGCCTTGGCGGGGGTCCAGTTCGCCGGCATGTAGATGGTCATCGCAGCGCCTGCGATGGTGGTCGACAATTTCAAGAATTCACGACGCTTCATCGAGATCCTCCCTTGCAAATTGCGCCTTTGCGGCGCTTGACGGCCGATCGGGCTCGGCTGTTTTCGGCTCGGCCTTTACCTCCGCCGATCGGCTGAATCGCCACCGCGCGAAGAGCTGGCCGAGATTCTGCTCCTGCACCAGGACCGTGCAGACGATGATCAGCCCCTTCATCAGCAACTGGACGTTGGAATCGATGTTCTGGAGCTGCAGGATGTCTGAAAGCAAGCCGAAGATCAGGACGCCGACGAACGTCCCGGCGAGCCCGCCCCGACCGCCCATCAGGCTCGTGCCGCCGATGACGACCGCGGCGATCGCATCGAGCTCGAGCCCGGTGCCGGCGTCGGGCTTGCCCTGGCGGTACTGAGCGACGAACAGAACCCCGGCGATGCCGGCCAGCAGGCCGGAGAGCAGATAAGCGGTAAGCTGGACCTGGGCGACCTTGATGCCCGAAAGCTTGGCAGCCTCGACATTGCCGCCGATCGCGTAGGTATAGCGGCCAAAGGTGGTGAACCGCAGGATCGCGCCGAACAGCACGATCGCCGCCAGAAAGAACACGCTCGGCACCGGCAAGACACCCCACAGCATCGAGCGCAGAAGCTCGAATGCCTCGGTCGCGTTGGTGCCGGTGTAGACCGGCACCACGGCGTTGTCCTGTCCGGCGGTGAGCCTGGCGATGCCGAGCGCACTCACCATCATCGCCAGCGTGACGATGAAGGGCTGCAGGCGCCCGGAGACGATGAGAAGCCCGTTAATGCCGCCGAGCAACAGCGCAAGGCTCGGCGCGACCAGCAGAACGCCAAGGACGCCGAATTTGGTTGCCACTTGGTTCGCCGTCCACCATGCCACCGCGATCGCGGCGATGAGACCGAGCAGCCCGGGAATGCCCATGCTCCGCCACGGCGACAGCGCGACGTCGCGGCGCCGTCCGGCGCCGACATCGTGGCTGCGCGCCAGGCCGACGAGGATAAAGCGCGCGGCAAGCGCCACGGCCGCACCCCCGACAATCGTCGCAGCCGGCACTCCCAGCGCCGATGCCGCGGTCCAGCCCGGCTTGGTCAACAACATCGCGCAGATGACCGTCGAGAAGCCCATCACCGAGCCGACCGACAGATCGATGCCGCCCAGCAGGATGACCATCGTCATGCCGGTCGCGACCAGCCCCGTGATCGAGACCTGGCGCAGGACGTCGGTGAGATTGGCGTAGGACAGGAAGATATTGTGTCCCGAGGACGTATGCGGCGAGGTGAGCGCGCCGATCAGGCAGATGATCAGCAAGCCCCAATAGAGCTTGGTCCGAGACAAGAGCCGAAGCGCGGTCATGATGGCACTCCCTGCGGCTGCGCAGCCATGCCCGGCGCCGCAAGTCGCATCACGGCTTCTTGCGTCGCATCCTCGCGCCGCAGCACCCCCGTCTGCCGTCCTTCGCACATGACCAGTATCCGATCGGACAGCAACAGCAGCTCCGGCAACTCCGAGGTCACCACGATGATGCCGAGGCCTTGCCGGCCGAGGTCGAAGATCAACTGATAGATCTCCTGCTTGGCGCCGACGTCGATGCCGCGGGTCGGCTCGTCGAGCAGCAGGATGCGCGGCTCGGTCGCCAGCCATTTGCCGATCACCACCTTCTGCTGATTGCCGCCGGAGAGCGTGGCGGCGCTCTGGCTGATGCCCGTGCAGCGGATCGAAAGCCGGCGCACCATATCGGCGGCCAGCGTGCGTTCCCCGGCGAATGTGCGCAGGCTGAACCGCGACATGGCGGCGATCGAGGGCAGCGCGATGTTGTCGCAGATCGAGGCGGAGAGATGCAGGCCGCGCTCCTTGCGATCCTCGCTGACAAGCGCGAGACCGAGGCGGTAGGCGTCTGCCGGCGATCCGATCTCGACGGCCGCGCCGTCGATCGCGATCTCGCCGCCGCGCCAGCCGCGCGCAACCCCGAAGATCGACTCCAGGATCTCGGTCCGGCCGGAGCCAAGCAGGCCCCCGATACCGAGGATCTCGCCGCGCCTGAGCTCGAAGTTGACGCCGTGCAGCATCCGCCGCCAGCCGCGCGGGCCGAGCGTATCGAGGGTCAAATCCCGCACCGAGAGCACGACCGCGCCGTCCGATGCAGATGCGCCTCGATCGTTTGCGGCGATCTCGCGGCCCACCATCGCCGAGATGATCGCGCCATGCGACAATTCGTTGATGGGCGCCGTCACCACGCGTTTTCCGTCCCGCAACACAGTCACGCGATCGGCGAGACCGAGCACCTCCTCGATCCGGTGCGAGGTGTAGATGATCGCGACGCCCTCGCTCGTAAGCTGGCGCACGATCTTGAACAGCGTCTTGCATTCCGACGACGACAGCGCCGATGTCGGCTCGTCCATGATGAGCATGCGGGCATTCAGCGACAGCGCCTTGGCGATTTCCACCAATTGCTGCTCACCGACGCGCAGTCCGGCGACCCGGCCCTCGGGAGCGATCCTGACGTCGAGGCGCCGCAGGATCCGCTCGGCCGCCGCGATCATTCGCCGGCGATCGACGAACATTCCGGCAATGCGCGGCTCGCGACCGAGGAAGATATTGTCGGCGACGCTCAATTCGGAAACGAGATTGAGTTCCTGATGGATAATCGCGACGCCGGCCTCCTCGGCGTCGCGCACGCCGCTGAACGATACCGCGCGGCCCTCGACCTCGATGAGGCCGTCGTCGCTCGCCTGCACCCCGGCGAGAATCTTCATGAACGTGCTCTTGCCGGCACCGTTCTCGCCCATCAACGCATGCACTTCGCCGCGGCGCAGATCGAAGTCGACGTTGTTGAGCGCCCTGACGCCAGCAAAGGACTTCGAGACGCCCTGCGCAGCAAGAATGGTTTGCCCGGCGGGCGCGGCAACCCGGCTGCCAGATGCAACCCCGCGAGACGCGCGGCGTGCACTCCACTCGTCGTCCGCTCCGAGGGCGCCGAGGCGTCTTTCCATCAGGCTCTTCCTCCCCGGCGTGCGCGATCTTGGGGATCGCGCCGCAGGTGATCGTTGCTTGTTACTGATATGCTAGTTATATCAGTCGCTGATCGTCAAGTCTGTTGTCCACCGGACATGTGAGAATCAGGACCACGGCATGGATTCGCGTTCAGTCGGCAGGTTCAGCGGAGCAACGTCCGCCGCGCGAGGGCGGCGGGCCGGCGGGTCAAAGGTCGACCAGGCCTATTCGGCGCTCAAGCAGGCCATCGTCTCAGGCGCGCTCGCACCGGACACCCCGATCGACAAGAACGAGTGGTGCGCCACGTTCGATGTGTCCAGGCTCTCGATCACGACTGCGATCAACCGTCTCGCTTTTGAGGGGCTTGTGGTGGTCGAGCCGCAGCGCGGCTCTTATGTGGCGAGGATCCATCTCGAGGATGTCCGGCAGTGGATGTTGATGCGCCGGGCCCTGGAGATCGAGGTCGTCGGTGCCTGCGCCGTCAACATGTCGGACCAAGCGATCGCCGCGCTCGGTCAGAATCTCGCCTACCAGGAGGCCGCCATCTCAAGCGGAGACCTTGAAGGGTTTCACGAGCTCGACACCAGGTTTCACCACCAGATGACCGAGAACCTGAATCTTGCGCGCATCGGCGAGGTGCTTGATCCGATCCGCACGCATCTCGAGCGGGTCCGTCGAACGCTGTTGCCGGAGCCGGGACGACCGCAGGGCACCTTTCAGGAGCACGAAGCGATCTTTCGTGCGATCGCCGCGCACAAGGCGGATCAGGCAAAGAGCGAGATGGCGAACCATCTCGACCGCGTCGCGCGTGAGCTGCATTCCTTCGTCGCAAGACACCCCGGCTTCTTTGACGAGTGACGCGGTGCCACGGGCGCTCGTCGATTCAGCCGCCCGACCGCGCGCAGCAACAGGACGAAACCGATGGTTGGGTCTAAAGCACGGTGGGATTTGGTTGACCCGAGGTCACCTCTCCCTTGGGAGAGGTCGATTTGCGCAGCAAATCGGGTGAGGGGTTACGATCTATCGAGAGCGCAAGAGCCCTCACCCGCATTGCATCTGACGATGCAATCCGACCTCTCCCCGTCGGGGAGAGGTGGCAGAAGGCGCTGCGTGTCGATTCGACCCAATCACATCTCGTTCTAGCGTGCCCGGGTCAGCGCCAGCCAGATGCCGCCGCCGATCATGAAGCCGCCGGAGATGCGCGACATCAGCCGCGTCCGCTCCTTGGAGAAGAATTTGCGGGCGCGGCCGGCGAGCAACGCGTAGGCGCCGTCGGTCACCACCGCTGTCACCATGAAGGTGACGCCGAGCAGGGCCACCTGCGGGATGTGGGGTTTGCTCATGTCCATGAACTGCGGAATGAAGGCGCCGAAGAACACCAGCACCTTCGGGTTCGACAGCAGCACCAGGAAGCCCTGCAGGAAGAAGCCGCCGCGCGGTGGCGGTGGCGTCTCGTCGGTGCTGATGCCTTCGACCGGCGCGCGGATCAGCTTGATGCCGAGCCAGACAAGATAAGCGGCGCCGGCGAAGCGCACCCAGTCGAACCAGTAGCCCATGGTCGCCATCAGCGAGGTCAGGCCGACCGCGACGGTGCCGATCACGATCGCGAGCCCGACCTGCGCGCCTAGCACGTTGGTGAGCGCAGCACGGGTGCCGTAGCGCAGGCCATTGGCGATCACCATCGTGACGATCGGGCCAGGCAACAGCGCCAGCGCAATGCAGGCGGCGACGAAGGCGAGATAGGCTTGCAGGGACATGCTGGGCTCACTGGAAGTGACACGCAATTTATGCACGTACTGCGAGGAAGAGGAAGCGGTTCCCGCTCATGTCTGTCATACCCCGCGAAGGCGAAGGAGTGTCCAGTACGTCGCGGCTTCTCGGTAAGGCATCGATGCCTCTGGAATACTGGGTCACCCGCTTTCGCGGGTGACGACACCATCTTCGCGCGCGAGAGACGGGCCTCAACGCCCTTCCATCGTTGCGGCCACCCACGTCTTGATCTTTGGTGCCGCCAGGAACGCCAGCACCGCGCGCTGCACCTGCGCCGCATCACCTTCACCCTGCGCGGCCGCGACCAGCAGATCGCAGCGGTGCGACACGGCGATGCCGACCGCGGCGCGCTTGCCGCCGGGCATGTCGATCGCATATGCCCTGATCCGCCCTCGGAGCTCGGCGACGCGGACCTCGTCGCCCGTCTTGAGCGGCGTGAAGCGCGGGCTGATCATGTCGATATCGGCGACACGGTCGACCTCGTCGTCATCGGCAACGCCGCTGTCACAGTTGCAGAAGCCGAGCTTGGGCCGGACATAGACCTCGATAGCGCTGCCGCAATCGACCGCGTGACAACGGAAGGCGCGTCCGGCGGGCCAGCCGTCGCGCGGGAACGGCCAGGCGATCTCCTGCCACTCGCCCGCTCGCGGCGGCGCCATCTCGTATCCCGCGACGGCCGAGACGCCGCCGAGCGCCAGGAACATCGCCGCGATCACGGGCCACGGACGCGTCACGGTGCGCTCACGGCAGGCCGGCAACTGCGCGCGCCGGGCCGGTCAGTTCGAGAATGTGCAGCCCGGTGTTGGCGCGATCGACCGCATAAATGTAGCCGCGATCGTCGGTTTCGACATTGTTGGTCTGGATCGCGACCTTGCAGCGCGGCTTGCCGTCGATGGTGACGCAGCGCTTGTCGGTCGCGGGCGTGATCGAGGGAATGAAGTAGCCGACCTCCTTCGGATGATAGGGATCGCGGATGTCGAGCGCGCGGACGCCGGCGTTGAAGAAGGCGATGAATGCCATCTTCTTGTAGTAGACCGGCGCCATGCTCTCGTTCGACGAATGCGAGCCGAACCGGCCGCCGCGCTCGCAGAACGATCCGCTTTGCTCCGGTACCGTGTAGCTCGAGATCACCATCGGCCGCGCCTCGGTGGTGACGTCGGCGAACCACACCATCTGCCGCGCCTCGCCGCATTCGTTCTGGATCGCCTCGTCGACGATCATCACGATGTCACGGGTCTGGCCATCCTTGTCGTGCGCGAATTCCGCGATCGGCATATCAGGCATCGGGAACGTCGTATGCGCGCCGTTCAGCGCCGACAGCGGCATCCGCGCGATCTCCGGGAATGTCAGGTTCTCCGGCGTCGGCGCCTTCGGCCCGTTCAACAGCTTGTCGCGATCGACGATCTGCAGGAAGCCGCCCTTGTTGGTGCCATAGCCGAAATAGACACGGTTGCCCTTTGGACCGGTCGAGATCGGTCCGTGCAGCTCGGTCGGTACCGCGCCGGTCGCTCCGGGCTGCTGCCCGGGCAGGCCGAAATCCCTGATCTTCACAGGATGCGCGGGATCGGAGAGATCGTAGACCTGCGTCATGCGCCGCGTGCGCCAGTCCGGCGCGCCCGAGACCAGGTAAGCGATGCCGGTGTCGCATTCCCACCAGCTCTTGTGCGTGTCCTTCAGCCCTTCGCCGATCCGTGTGATCAAGACGGGATTGGCGGGATCGGCGACGTTCCAGATCTCATGCGCCTCGCTGCCGAAGGTGCGCAGCATGTAGACCGCGTTGCGATCGCCCTTCGGCAGATCCTTGCCGTCGCAGACGCGCACCATCTGCGCGCCGCCGGATTCATATTTGCCTTCCTGCCCTGGAATGTGCCGCAGATATTTCGGGTGCGCGGGATCGGTGACGTCGACGATCGAGGTGCCGTTCGGCTCGGCCTTGCCGGTCATCGGATTGACGGGATCGGGGACGTCGTCGGTGCCGCCGTGATGGCCGATATAGGCAATCCAGCGGTCACCCTGATGATGGATGGTCGGCTGATAGGCACTGCGCGCCTGCAGGTCGTTATATCCGACCAGCTTCATGTTGGACGCTTCAGGCGGCGCGCCGATCTTCTGCTCCTGGGCGCCGGCATCGCGCGCGAGCAAAACCCACAAGACTGCGCAGCAAACCGCAGCAACGCGACCACCCATGCGCACCACCCCTTGTTCGAAACCAATCTGCGTTGGCTGACGCCACGATAACACGCGCGACCAACGGTCCAAACACACGCTCTTGACATGCAACCATTCGGTTGCCTATTATCCGTCCCATGGATGAAGTCTTCAAAGCGCTGGCGGATGCCTCACGGCGAACGCTGCTGGACCGGCTTCATGCTCGAAACGGACAAACCCTCAACGAACTCTGCGACGGCCTCGACATGACGCGTCAGGCCGTGACGAAGCACCTTGTGATTCTCGAAGAGGCCAGCCTGGTCAGCACGATCAAGCACGGCCGCGAGAAGCTGCACTATCTCAACCCGGTTCCGATCCATCAGATCGGCGAACGGTGGATCAGCAAGTTCGAGCGCGGAAAGCTCACAGCGCTCAGCGAATTGAAACGGCAATTGGAGAAGCGTGATGAGTAAGCCGGAATTCGTCTACGTCACATACATCGAGACCACGGCGGAAAAACTGTGGCATGCGCTGACCGACAGCGACTTCACCGAACGCTACTGGTTCGGCTATCGCGTCACTTCCGACTGGAAGGCCGGCTCGCCTTATCATTTCACCAAGGACGGTAAGCCCAGCGTGCGGGGCGAGGTGTTGATCTCAGACCCGCCGAACAAGCTCGCTTATAGTTGGGACGTCGTGAAGGAAGGCGTCGAGCGCGAGCAGATCTCGCGCGTGGCTTTCGACATCGAACCGCGCGGCGCGGTGGTCAAGCTGACCGTGACGCACGACAATCTCGGTCCGAAGACGCTGCGCGAGATCTCCGGCGGCTGGCCAATGGTCATCGCCAGCCTGAAGAGCTTCCTGGAGACCGGACGCGAGTTGCCGGCCGAGCTGCTGGCGAGCGGAACGAAGGAGGCACGCAATGCCCAAGCCTGAATTCGTCTACGTCACCTATATCGAGACCACGCCGGAGAAGCTGTGGGACGCGTTGACCAAGAGCGAGTTCACACGGCAATACTGGTTCGGCACCGAGCTCAAGTCCGATTGGAAGGTCGGCTCGCCGCTGGCGCTGGTGATGGACGGCAAGACCACCGATACCGGCGAGATCCTGGTGGCCGACCGGCCGCGGCGCCTCGCCTATACATTCAAGCACGAGCTCGACGAGGAGATGCGGAAGGAGCCGGCGACCAAGGTCGTCTTCACGATCGAACCGTTCGACAAGGTCGTCAAGCTGACGGTGACTCATGAGGGCTTCGGCGCCGGCAGCAAGCTCTTTGACGGCATCTCCAAGGGCTGGCCCGCGATCCTGTCCGGGCTCAAGAGCCTGCTCGAAAGGGGCAAGCTGTCGCCGATTCCGCCGCGGGCGCTCGGGATCGAAGGCTTCGAATGACAATGAAGATCTATCGCAGGGTGCGCACCGACATGAACATCGACAAGTTCAAGCCAGCGATCGTCTACACGATCTACATCGCGTCCACGCCGGAGAAGCTGTGGCAGGCGCTGACCCAGGCCGAGTTCAGCCGGAAATACTTTTCCGGCCATGCGGTCGAAGTCGACCTGAGAGTCGGCGGCGCCTACATCGTCCGCACGCCCGACGGCGCGCTGCACATCTCCGGCGAGGTGGTCGAATGCGATCCGTTGCGGCGGCTGACCGTGACCTTCAATGTCAACTGGCCGCAACTCACCGAAAAGCTCGGGCCGACCCTCGTCACCTACGAGATCGAGCCCGCCGGCGATGGCGTGAAACTGACGCTGCTGCAGTCGCACGACCGTCCGATCAGCGACGACATCCTCTCGGGCGGCCGCACCGGCTGGCCGGCCATCCTCTCCAGCCTGAAGAGCCTGTTGGAGACCGGTCAGGCCATGGTGATCCCGATGGAGCCACCGCAGCGCATGCTGGCGGCGCTGAAGGAGCTGGGCATCCAGATGCCGACGTGAGGTTTTGCGACGCAGTTGTCCTGTACTCTGCCGTCGCTGCGAAAGCAGGGACCCATAACCACAGCTTTGCGTGTGGAGTTTCGCTGGGTCCCCAGCGTCGCCCTGCAACTGCAGCCTGTGGTTATGGGTCCCGAATCGCACGGAGCCCATCATCGGGCGGGCGCGCAGTCGCGCGAGCCGTTGGCTGCTCCGGGCTACGGCATCAGCCCGCGAGCGCGGCCTTCACGAGACCGCTGGCCTTGGCGAAATCCATCTGGCCTGCGTATTTCGCTTTCAGGGCGCCAATCACCTTGCCCATGTCCTTGACCCCGGCGGCACCGGTCTCGGCGATGATGGCTGAGATCGCGGCCTTCACCTCGTCCTCGGACATCTGCTTCGGCAGATAGGCGGAGATCACGGCAATCTCCGCGCGCTCCTGGGCGGCGAGCTCGGCACGGCCACCCTTGTCATAGAGCTCGACCGATTCCTGGCGCTGCTTGATCATCTTCTGTAGCAGGCTCAGCAGCTCAGTATCGGAAAGTGGCGGCTTGCCCTGCCCACGCGCGTCGATATCGGCGTTCTTGATGGTCGAATTGACCATGCGCAGCGTGGAGAGCTTGCGCTCGTCCTTCGCCTTCATCGCCTCCTTGACCGCATTGTTGATGTCGTCACGCAGCATCTTGGTGTCCTTGAAGTGGCAATTCCTTCATGTAGGAAGTTTGCAACGACAGAACAACTCTCATTTGACGCGTTTTCCTCACGCGAACCGGGGTCTCCTTCGCGTGCAGACGCGTTAGTTCCTCAGCCATTCGACCAGCGCGTTCGCGCAAGCCTGCGGCTGCTCGGGCTGCGGCAGGTGTCCGCAATTTTCCAGGATCACGAGCTTCGCGCCGGGAATCCCGGCTGCCATTTCCGACGACAGCGCATTCGGGATGGTGTTGTCCTCGTCACCCGAAAGCACCAGCGTCGGGCACTTGATCCAGGCGAGCGTCGGCCGCGAGTCGGGCCGGCTGATCACCGCCGTCTGCTGGCGAAGGAATGCGTCGACGCCGACGTCCTCGCCCATGTCGCGGACGAGCTGGCGCAGGCTTGCATCGTTGCGCCGCGACGGATGGACGAAGCCGGGAAACAGCTCGTCCAGCACCGCGGGATAGTGCCCGCTCCTGGCGCGCTCCATCATGCCGCGGCGGCGCGCGCTCGCCTCCGGTGTGTCGGGCCTCGCCTGGGTGTTGATCAGTGCCAGCCTTGCGACACGCTCCGGTGCCTGGCGCAGGATCTCGAAGGCGATGTAGCCGCCCATCGAGTGCCCAGCGAGCGCAAACCGCGGCGGCGCCTCGGCGAGGATCCGGCGGGCGATCGCACCCATATTGTCGTCGCGAATGTGGTTGGCGACCGTGACCGGCCCGAACCGCCAGAGCGCCGGGATCACGGGGGCGAAGATCCGGGGCGACGAGACGAGCCCGGGGACGAGCAGGATCGGCATCGTGTTGTCCATGGGAGCTCCGGACCGGGTCATTTTCGGCAAGCAAACGGCCTGCGGGGGGAACTTTAGATTAAAAGGCCGTTCTGGCCTGTCAAATCGGCTGGCAAGGCGGTGTGAATCCGCGCCCTTTCGCTTTGACGGAGCAAGGTGCGGCGTCTATTTAAAGGGCTCATGACAACATCCCAAAACGCTCCCGCCTGGCCGGACCACAAACCGACCGCGCTCCTAGTGCTTGCCGATGGCACCGTGCTGGAAGGCTTTGGCCTCGGCGCGGAAGGCCACGCCGTCGGCGAGGTCTGCTTCAACACCGCGATGACCGGCTATGAGGAGATCCTGACCGATCCGTCCTATGCCGGGCAGATCATCACCTTCACCTTCCCGCATATCGGCAATGTCGGCACCAACGAGGACGACATCGAGACGGTGAACATGGCGGCGACGCCGGGCGCGCGCGGCGTGATCCTGCGGACGGCGATCACCGATCCCTCAAACTACCGCGCCACCCGTCATCTCGACCAATGGTTGAAGGCGCGCGGCATCATCGGCCTGTCCGGCATCGATACCCGCGCACTGACGGCGCTGATCCGCTCCAAGGGGATGCCGAATGCGGTGATCGCGCATTCGAAGACCGGCGAGTTCGACCTGCACGCCCTGAAGGAAGAGGCGCGCGAATGGCCCGGCCTCGAAGGCATGGACCTGGTGCCGATGGTCACCTCCGGCCAGCGTTTCACCTGGGATGAAACGCCCTGGGTGTGGGGCAAGGGATTTGGCCGGCAGACCACGCCCGAATTCAACGTGGTCGCGATCGACTACGGCATCAAGCGCAACATCCTGCGGTTGCTCGCGGGCGTCGGCTGCAAGGTGACGGTGGTGCCGGCGACGACTCCGGCCGAGGATATTCTGGCGATGCAGCCGGACGGCGTGTTCCTGTCGAACGGCCCCGGCGATCCGGCCGCGACCGGCAAATACGCCGTGCCCGTGATCCGGAAGGTGATCGAGTCGGGCACGCCGACGTTCGGGATCTGCCTCGGCCATCAGATGCTTGGCCTGGCCGTCGGCGCCAAGACCATGAAGATGCATCAGGGCCATCATGGCGCCAACCATCCGGTCAAGGACGAGACCACCGGCAAGGTCGAGATCACCTCGATGAACCATGGTTTTGCGGTGGACCAGGCGACGCTGCCTGCTGGCGCGACGCAAACCCATGTCTCGCTGTTCGACGGCTCCAACTGCGGCATCGCGCTGGAGGGCAAGCCGGTGTTCTCGGTGCAATACCACCCCGAGGCCTCGCCCGGCCCGCGAGACTCGCACTACCTGTTCCTGCGCTTCGCCGACCTGATGCGGCAGAACAAGCGCGCCGCCTAGGCGGACGCCCGTCCCCCGCTTCATCGGGGATGACCTGACGATCCATCCAAAAGCGTTTCGTGCCCGGACCTTGTCCGGGCGCGACTCTTTATCTTGCGGCCTTCATGCGCCGGCGGCGCGCTAGCCAGGGCATGACGCGGTGACACCAGATTCTGGTGTCAGCCTGCAGGACGGCGCAAACAAAGTCGATCGCACAACACAACTTTTGCGTGCATTCTTGGCTAACGCCGCAAAACGCCAGACCGGAACCCAGCGCGTCACATCGCCGCTCTGTCCTGCTGAGGAACTGGGGCTCCAACAAGGAGTTTTGTTCATTGGCGCATGGACGTGCGGCTCAACCGTCATCAATGGCTGTCAACGACTGAGGCAATCATGGTGCCACAGGTTAGGCCAGACGCGGGATCAGGCAAAACAAACGAGCACTAAAGCAAAAGGAGGTGTCCGGCATGTCAGCGCCGGTCGAGCGCGCATCAACCGAAAGCATCGTCCGCGACCGCGCCGATACGGCGTGATGAACAACTCAAGCTCGCGAATGGTTCATGCCCGACAGAAAGCACTACATCAGGTTGCCGCATCGCGCAGTTGTCTTTGTCGGAGACGGCCGCAAGGCACTTTTCCTCCTCAATGAAGGGACCGGCTCGGAGCCTCGCCTGAAAGTCCAGCGGGTTCTTGAAGACGAGAACCCGCCCACCCGTGAGCAAGGCGCGGACAGGCCGGGACGCGCGCTCTCCCCGATCGAGCCGAACCGAAGCGCGATGGAGCAGACCGACTGGCACGACATCGAGAAGCGCCGGTTCGCCCGGACGATCGCCGGCGCCCTCGATCGCCTTGTGCAGGAATCGCATGCGGAGCGCGTTGTCATCGTGGCACCGCCGCGGACGCTCGCCGACCTGCGCCGATCATTTTCCCCCGCAGTCGAGAAGCGCATCGTCGCGGAAATCGCTAAGGACCTGACCGGCCTGACCGTCAGCGACATCTCGCAATATCTGACCGCCTGATCATGCCGGCTTCAGCACCTGCGCAGTGCTTGAATTGCCCCGGGGCAGCCTGAGGTGAGAGGAACGCAGGCACTGACAACCGGTTGATCCGCGCGTAGTCTCTTGCTCACGCGCGGGAGGAGCCATGTCCGCAGTCAAAGCCGGGATCGAGCCGCAGACCATCGTCTTCGAAGATGACGGCCTCGTACCAAACAATCCGATGCCATTCCTCGTCTACAAGGGAGTAGTCGACGTCAGCAAGAATCCCGAAGCCACGATCGAGCGCCTGTTCGGCGAAAATGGCTGGGGCGCGATGTGGCGGAACGGCGTCTACGACTACACGCATTACCACGCCACCGTACACGAGGTGCTGGGCGTTGCCCGCGGCAGCGCCCGTGTGCAGTTCGGCGGCGAGGGCGGACATGCGCTGGAGATCGCAGCCGGCGACGTTGCGATCCTGCCGGCCGGGACCGGGCATCAGTGCCTGTCGGCCAGCGACGATTTCTGCGTGGTCGGCGCTTACCCGCCGGGGCCGCCGATGCAGATCACAAGGCCGACGCCGGAAAACCACGCGAAGGCGCTGAAGACGATTCCGTTGGTCGCGGTGCCCGCGACCGATCCGGTAATGGGCAGGGATGGGCCGCTGGTGCGGCTGTGGAAGCGCTGACCGCTGTCATTGCGAGCGGAGCAACGGCTAGGCCGCGTTGCTGCCTTCCTGACGGCTTGCCTCGAACAGGAACCAGGTGCGGCGCTCGGTCTCGTCGATGAAGGTCTCGAGCAGGCCCGCGGTGCCGGAATCCTCATGGTCGTCGGCGAGCTTGTGCGCCTTGCGCATCGCGGCCGCAATATGCTTGTTGTCTTCCATGAGTTCGCGCAGCATTTCGCGCGGCGGGACATAGGGCTCGTCATTGTCCTTGATGGTCTGATGCCTGGCGACATCGCCGATCGACTTCAGCGTCACGCCGCCGAGCTTGCGCACCCGTTCGGCAAGCTGGTCTGTGGTGGCGAAGATCGCGTCCGACTGCTCGTCCAGCAGCAGATGGTAATCATGGAAATGCCGGCCGCTGACATGCCAGTGAAAATTCTTGGTCTTCAGGTAGAGCGCAAAGGCGTCCGCCAGAAGCGTGTTGAGCGAGGCCGAAATCTTGTCGACCGCAACCTGCGGAAGATCGGTCGGCGTGTCGAGATCGGGGGAGATTCTGTCGGGCTTGTTGTCGTTCCTGGCTTTGCTCACGTTAGACCTTCCTGTTAGGAACCCGTATTTCGGCGCATTGATCATTCGCCGCCGGCCCGCTAACGCATCATCTGCCCCACCCGTTCCTGAACGCCGGGAACCCGTTTCCACCGGATACCAAACGCGATGGATGAATGGATCGATTATTACGATTCAACGCATACGATCTATGCAAGCAGGCTGCACCGGGATTTGCACTTTGAGGGCATCGCGCGCGACGTCATCGGCTACATCAGATCGCCAGATGCGGTCGTGCTCGACTACGCCTGCGGCGAAGCGCTATCGGCGGCCAAGGTCGCGGATGCCTGCGCCAGGCTCTATCTGGCCGAACCCGCCCCTGGCGTCCGCGGCAGGCTGGCGTCGCGCTTTGCGCCCAACGCCAAGATTTCCGTGCGCTCGCTCGACGACCTCCAGCAGATGGAGGGGAACTCGCTCGACCTCGTCGTGATGAACTCGGTGGCGCAATACATGACGCCGCAAGAACTGGATTCCGCGTTCGAGGTGATCCATCGCCTGCTGAAACCGTCGGGCCGCTTCGTGCTCGGCGACATCCTGCGGCCCGAGGTCGGCATGATCAGGGACGTGCTGGCGTTGCTGCACTTCGGCGCGACCCACGGCTTCCTGCGCGATGCGCTGGTCGGGCTGGTCAGCACCGCACTCTCCGACTACCGGCAACTGCGCAACAAGGTCGGGCTGCAGCGTTATGGCGAGGCCGAGATGATTACCAAGCTCGATAAGGCCGGCTTCAGCGCCACCCGCGCGCCGCGCAACATCGGGCACAATCCGTGGCGAATGACGTTCGTGGCGCAACACCGATCATAGGTTGCACCGGATGTTAGGGTTAACCGCAAAAGCTCCTAGCCCGCTCGGAAATATTCAGCAATGGTCCGCTCGGCCCGGTGGCGGAAGCGTCGACGCGGCAGTGGTGCATCACTGTTTATCCTGGTTCAACTCCAGGCCGGGCCTCCAGCCTTCGCTTGCGGCGCAAGCTTCGGCTCGGCAGGCCTTGTTGTAGCGAAGGCTGCCGCGGCGCAGCCCGCAGGACGAAGCCGGGCCCCTGGCAAGCCACCCCAGCTCCGCGAGTGCCCCTCACCGGCATCCGTCGAACGCAGAATTTCCCCCAGAATCGCGGTTGATTCAGCGTTTTTGGGGGTTTCGCGGGTGCGGAAACTGGTCTAAAGACCACCCGCGCGCGAGGGTTCGCGCTTCCCGTGCTACAATCTGTAGCGCAGGGCTCGAGGGACGCGCGGAACGCGCGCCCTTTTTTTGTGCCCAGATTCCAGTCCGCGAGAGCTGATGCCCAAAAGAACCGACATCTCCACCATCCTGATCATCGGCGCCGGTCCCATCGTGATCGGCCAGGCCTGCGAATTCGACTATTCCGGCACGCAGGCCTGCAAGACGCTGCGGGAAGAGGGCTATCGGATCGTCCTGGTCAATTCCAACCCGGCGACGATCATGACCGACCCGGAGCTGGCGGACGCGACCTATATCGAGCCGATCACCCCCGAAATCGTCGCCAAGATCATCGAAAAGGAGCGCCACGTCGTTCCCGGCGGCTTCGCGCTGCTGCCGACCATGGGTGGCCAGACCGCGCTGAACTGCGCGCTGTCGCTGCGCAAGCAAGGCACGCTGGAGAAGTTCGACGTCGAGATGATCGGCGCTACTGCTGATGCGATCGACAAAGCCGAGGACCGGCAGCTATTTCGCAATACCATGGAGAAGATCGGGCTGCAGACGCCGAAGTCGCGGCTCGCCAACGCCTCGGCACTCAAGAAATCCGACCGCGACCAATACCTCGCCGACCGCGCCAAACTGTCCGGCGCCGAGCTCGAGGAGTTCGAGCGGCAATGGGATGCCGGCGAGAACGAGCGCCGCAAGCGCTACCAGCAGCAGGCGCTTGCCGAAGCGCTGATGGCGCTGTCCGACATCGGCCTGCCTGCGATCATCCGCCCCTCCTTCACGCTCGGCGGCACCGGCGGCGGCATCGCCTACAACAAGGAAGAGTATCTCGACATCATCGAGCGCGGTCTCGACGCCTCGCCGACCAACGAGGTGCTGATCGAGGAATCCGTTCTCGGCTGGAAAGAGTACGAGATGGAGGTGGTGCGCGACAAGAAGGACAACTGCATCATCATCTGCTCGATCGAGAACGTCGATCCGATGGGCGTGCACACCGGAGACTCCATCACGGTGGCGCCGGCGCTGACGCTCACCGACAAGGAATACCAGATCATGCGCGACGCATCGATTGCGGTGCTGCGCGAGATCGGCGTCGAGACCGGCGGCTCCAACGTGCAGTTCGGCATCAATCCGGACGACGGCCGCATGGTCGTGATCGAGATGAATCCGCGCGTGTCGCGCTCCTCGGCGCTGGCCTCCAAGGCCACCGGCTTCCCGATCGCCAAAGTCGCCGCAAAGCTCGCGATCGGCTACACGCTGGACGAGATCGCCAACGACATCACCGGCGGCGCCACGCCCGCCTCGTTCGAGCCGACCATCGACTACGTCGTCACCAAGATCCCGCGCTTCGCGTTCGAGAAATTCCCCGGCGCCTCCTCCACGCTGACGACCTCGATGAAGTCCGTCGGCGAGGTGATGGCGATCGGCCGCACGTTCCAGGAAAGCCTGCAGAAGGCGCTGCGCGGGCTCGAGACTGGGCTGACCGGCCTCGACGAGATCGAGATCGAGGGCCTCGGCCGCAGCGATGACAAGAACGCGATCCGCGCCGCGCTCGGCACGCCGACGCCGAACCGCCTGCTGCAGGTCGCGCAGGCGATGCGGCTCGGCTGGTCGAACGAGGAGATCTTCAATTCCTGCAAGATCGATCCCTGGTTCCTCGCCGAGATGCGCGGCATCGTCGAGATCGAGGACAAGGTCCGCAAGAACGGCCTGCCGCCGAACGGCTACGGCATGCGCATGCTGAAAGCGATGGGCTTTTCGGATGCGCGGCTTGCGGTTCTGACCGAAACCACCGAGGCCGAGGTGACCGCGAGGCGCCATGCACTCGGGATCCGTCCCGTCTACAAGCGGATCGACACCTGCGCCGCCGAGTTCGCTTCGCCCACCGCCTACATGTACTCGACCTATGAAGCGCCATTCGCGGGGGCGGCGGCTGACGAAAGCGCTCCGTCCGACCGGAAGAAGGTGATCATCCTCGGCGGCGGGCCGAACCGCATCGGCCAGGGCATCGAGTTCGACTATTGCTGCTGCCATGCCTGCTTCGCACTCGCCGACGCCGGCTACGAGACCATCATGGTCAACTGCAATCCGGAGACGGTCTCGACGGACTACGACACCGCCGATCGGCTGTACTTCGAGCCGCTGACCGCCGAAGACGTGCTGGAGATCATCGCGACCGAACGCAAGAACGGCACGCTGCATGGCGTGATCGTGCAGTTCGGCGGCCAGACCCCGCTGAAGCTTGCGCGCGCGCTGGAAGCCGCCGAAGTGCCGATCCTCGGCACCTCGCCCGACGCGATCGATCTCGCGGAGGACCGCGACCGCTTCAAGCGCATCCTCGACAAGCTCCGCCTCAAGCAGCCGAAGAACGGCATCGCCTATTCGGTCGAGCAGGCGCGCCTCGTGGCAACCGATCTCGGCCTGCCGCTGGTGGTGCGTCCGTCCTACGTGCTGGGCGGCCGCGCGATGCAGATCATCCGCGAGGAGAACCAGCTCAGCGACTATCTGCTCGGCACGCTGCCCGAGCTCGTGCCGGCCGACGTCAAGGCGCGCTACCCGAACGACAAGACCGGTCAGATCAACACGGTGCTCGGCAAGAACCCGCTGCTGTTCGATCGCTACCTGTCCGATGCGACCGAGGTCGACGTCGATTGCCTCTGCGACGGCAAGAACGTCTTCATCGTCGGCATCATGGAGCACATCGAGGAAGCCGGCATCCACTCCGGCGACTCCGCCTGCTCGCTGCCGCCGCACTCGCTCGACGCCGCGACGATCGACGAGCTGGAGCGGCAGACCCGCGAGCTCGCGCTCGGCCTCGACGTGGTCGGCCTGATGAACGTGCAATACGCCATCAAGGACGGCGAGATCTACGTGCTCGAGGTCAACCCGCGCGCATCGCGCACGGTGCCGTTCGTCGCCAAGGTGATCGGCACGCCGGTCGCCAAGATCGCCGCGCGGATCATGGCCGGCGAGAAGCTCGCCGACTTCAAGCTGAAGAAGAAGAAGCTCGACCATGTCGGCGTCAAGGAATCGGTGTTCCCGTTCGCACGCTTCCCGGGCGTCGATACCGTGCTCGGGCCGGAGATGCGTTCGACCGGCGAGGTGATGGGCATCGATCGCTCGTTCGAGGTCGCGTTCGCGAAGAGCCAGCTCGGCGGCGGCACGCGCGTGCCGCGACGAGGCACGGTGTTCGTCTCGGTGCGCGGCGACGACAAGATGCGCATTGCGGATGCGGTGCGGCTGTTGCACTCGCTCGGCTTCAAAGTGATGGCGACGTCGGGGACGCAGCGCTATCTCAGCGACAACGGCGTGCCGACGGAAAAGGTCAACAAGGTGCTCGAGGGACGCCCCCATATCGTCGACGCCATCACCAATGGCGACGTCCAGTTGGTCTTCAATACCACCGAAGGTCCGCAGGCGCTGGCCGACAGCCGCTCGCTGCGGCGCGCTGCCCTCTTGCATAAAGTACCGTATTACACCACTCTTTCGGGCGCGGTGGCAGCCGCACGGGGGATCCGGGCCTACCGGGACGGAGACCTTGAGGTCCGCACGCTTCAGAGTTACTTTTCCGAGAGCTGACCCTGCCCGGGCCGAAGGCCCGAAACGGTCAGCAATTAGCCGAATGGCTGGAACTCACCGCGCGATTGGATGTTGTCACGGCCCTTAGCGGGGCCGAAAATCACTGGGCTTCCGGGCACTCCCTACGCCCTGATTCCTGCGTTAGCTGAACTCGATATCTCGTGCGCCTCGGATGCGCGCACGGGAAAAGGACGAAGATGATGGAAAAGGTTCCGATGACAGCGGGTGGATACGCCGCACTGACGGACGAATTGAAGCATCGCCAATCGGTAGATCGTCCGCGCATCATCGAACACATCGCGGAGGCGCGCTCGCACGGCGATCTCTCAGAGAACGCGGAGTACCACGCAGCCAAGGAAGAGCAGTCGCACAACGAAGGCCGCATCGCCGAGCTCGAAGACAAGCTCGCGCGCGCCGACGTCATCGATATCTCCAAGCTCTCCGGCGACACCATCAAGTTCGGCGCCACCGTGACGCTGGTCGACGAGGACACCGAGAAGAAAGCGGTGTGGCAGATCGTCGGCGAGGTCGAGGCCGACGCCAAGAAAGGCCGCATCTCCATCACCTCGCCGCTCGCACGCGCGCTGATCGGCAAGAAGAAGGGCGCGACCGTGGAAGTGATGGCGCCCGGCGGCGCCAAGGCCTACGAGATCACCAAGGTCGAATGGCGATAGTTACCTGCAAGTGACTGGTGCAAGGAAGCCGCGTTCACAGCGCGGCTTTTTTCTTGGCCCGTCCCGCGTGCCGGTCTGACGCCTTTGTGAATAGAGGCGCGGCGCCATCCCCATACTACGCAACGGCACGACATGATTATGCTGTATAATCATTTCGGACGATGTGGGATCGGTGCTGGCGATCGCATCAAGCCGCACGCGTGGTGTCGGCGGATGATCGGATCGCTGCTGCATGCCATGCACGCGGCGCGTCAGTCGGCCACGCCGAGGAATAATTCCCAGGCGCAGGGTGTTGACATCGCGTTGTGGCGGCAGACACCGTATTCCGCTTCGTGCAATGTTCCGGTGTATCGAAGAGGGGGTAAGTGACAATGGACCAGATGTTCTCCAAGTGGCAGCCGACGGTGCTCAGCCTGTTCCGGTTCATCACCGGACTGCTGCTGTTTCAGTATGGCATGGCCAAGATCTTCAAGATTCCTGCGCTCGCCTATTTCGCCAATCCGCCGCCGCTGATCATGACGGCCGGCGCGATTGAGTTGATCCTGGGTGGCCTGTTGATGATCGGCCTGTTCTCGCGGATCGCCGCCTTCGTCCTCTCCGGTGAGATGGCGTTCGCCTACTTCCTCGGGCACATGCTCAAGAATCCCGCCGAGCCGGTGCTTCATCCGCTGAACAACGGCGGCACCGCGGCCATTCTGTTCTGCTTCGCCTGCCTTTATCTCGCGACCGCAGGCGCGGGCCCGATCAGCGTCGATGGCGCGATGGGTCGGAAGTAGGCCCGCTCACCTCTGCTAAAGCATGATCCGGAAAAGTGTGAAGCGGTTTTCCAAAAAGATCATGCTCAAACAAGGAGCTAAAGCGCGATGACGATTCGACCCAATCTCATCGCGCTTTAGGCGTCGCGACCGAAGCGAAGCAATCCATGTTTCCACGAGCGAAGGCTGGATTGCTTTCGCGCTCGCAGATGCTCCTGCGGATACCTGGTCGCGTCGCGTCAATGACGATGTTTGATTGCGTCAGCCCGCGGCCTTGAGATCGAGCGGCACGGCAGCTTCGTATTTTGAACTGTGCAGCACCAGCGACGTCCTGACATTGCGCACGTGCGGCGCGGCCGTCAGATGCGTGACGAAATCCTGGAACGTCGCCATGTCGGGGGCGACGCATTTGAGGATGAAATCGACCTCGCCCGACAACATCCAGCATTCCCGGACCAGCGGCTCGGACCGCACGAAGTCCTCAAAGGCACGTAGATCGGCGTCGGCCTGGCTCGACAGATGCACCGATGCGAACACCGTAACGTCGAACCCGAGGCGGCGGGGATCAAGCAGTCCGCGGTATCCCTGGATGTAACCTTCCTCCTCCAGCGCCCGCACCCTGCGCAGGCAGGGTGGCGGCGAGATGCCGACACGTTTGGCCAGTTCCACATTGGTAATTCGGCCATCAGCCTGGATCTCGGCGAGGATTTTAAGGTCGATCTCGTCAAGGTTCTTCGACACGCGACTACAGTTCCCTTGGGTTCCCTGAGGGTTTGGAAGACTCGGCAAACCTGCCGGCAACTCTCATAGCGCAGGCAGCGCGCGGTGCGCAATTTTATTGCGCGGGCAGCGCACGATTTCGCGATTTTGATTTCAGTTCCGGGGAAAATTCGCCGCCTTGGATTGCAATTCTTGCATAGCTCACCAGATATCATAGACTTGGATTTGACACTTTTGCGCCGCCGCGGCGTGTTTCCGGGGCGCTTTCCACACAAGTCCTGACCAAAGTCCCCACAAGAGAGGGATCCGCTAATGCCCGCGCCTATCCATGCCAAGATCGTCATCATCGGGTCCGGTCCCGCCGGATATACCGCAGCGATCTACGCAGCGCGCGCAATGCTTGAGCCGGTGCTGATCCAAGGCATCCAGCCGGGCGGGCAGCTCACCATCACCACCGACGTGGAGAACTATCCGGGCTTCGCCGACATCATCCAGGGTCCCTGGCTGATGGAACAGATGGAGAAGCAGGCGGCTCATGTCGGCACCAAGATCGTCACCGATCTCGTCACCAAGCTCGAGCTCGGCCAGCGGCCGTTCCGCCTGACCTGCGACTCCGGCGACGTCTATCTCGCCGAAACCGTGGTGCTCGCCACCGGCGCCCAGGCCCGCTGGCTCGGGCTTCCGTCGGAAGAGAAATTCAAGGGGTTCGGCGTATCGGCCTGCGCGACCTGCGACGGCTTCTTTTATCGCAACAAGGAGGTCGTGGTGGTCGGCGGCGGCAACACCGCGGTCGAGGAGGCTCTGTTCCTGACCAACCACGCCTCCCAAGTCACCATCGTGCATCGCCGCGATCATTTCCGCGCCGAGCGCATCCTGCAGGAACGGCTATTCAAGCATCCCAAGATCAACGTGGTGTGGGACTCCGTCATCGACGAGATCTGCGGGTCCGAGGACCCGAACAAGGTCACCCATGTGCGACTGAAGAACGTCAAGACCGGCGCGCTGTCGGAGCTTCGCACTGACGGCGTCTTCGTCGCGATTGGCCACGCACCGGCGACCGAGCTGGTCAAAGGCCAGATCAAGTTGAAACCGTCGGGCTATGTCGAGGTGGCGCCGAACTCCACGGCAACCTCGGTACCCGGCCTGTTCGCCGCGGGCGACGTGGCGGATGAAACCTATCGGCAGGCGGTCACCGCCGCCGGCCTCGGCTGCATGGCGGCACTCGAGGCAGAACGCTTCCTGGCACTTCGCGCGAGCGATCGCGCAGCGGCGGAATAATCATGGCACGATCTCGCGACGGATTTACGGATATGGACTGGGACAAGCTGAAGGTCTTTCATGCTGCGGCGGAAGCGGGCAGCTTCACGCATGCGGGGGAACAGCTTGGGCTTTCGCAATCGGCGGTCTCCCGCCAGGTCAGCGCGCTCGAGCAGGAGTTGGCGGTCTCACTGTTTCACCGCCACGCCCGCGGTTTGATCCTCACCGAGCAGGGCGACCTGCTCTTCCGTACCGCGCATGACGTCTTCATGCAGTTGCAGGCGGCGCGCGCGAAGCTGACCGACAGCCGCGAGCGGCCGAGCGGCGACCTCAAGATCACGACGCCACAGGGACTCGGCATCAACTGGCTGATCCCGCGGCTCGACGAATTCACCGCGCTCTATCCGGACATCCGGGTCTCGCTGATCGTCACAGACGAGGATCTCGATCTGTCGATGCGCGAAGCCGACGTCGCGATCCGCACCCGCAAGCCGACTCAGCCGGACCTGATCCAGCGCAAGCTGTTCTCGATCGGCTTCCACGCCTATTGCTCGCCGGAATACATCAAGCGCTTCGGCACGCCGCGGACGCTCGACGATCTCGACCAGCACCGCATCATCATGCTCGGCGATGCCCAGGTGCTGCCGCACCTGCAGAACCGCAGTTGGCTGATCGACGCGGGGCGCAACGGCTCCGGGCCGCGCGAGCCCTTCTTCAAGGTCAACAACATCCTGGGGTTGGTGCGTGCGTGCCAACAGGGGCTCGGCATTGCCGCGCTGCCGGACTATCTCGTCGAAGAAGACAGCCGTCTCGTGCAGTTGTTCGGCGAGTCCGATTCGATCGCGCTCGACACCTACTTCGTCTATCCGGAAGAGTTGAAGACGGTGGCGCGTGTGCAGGTGTTCCGGGACTTCGTCGTCAGCAAGGCGCAGCGCTGGCCATCCTGATTAAGCAGGCCTTATATGCTTTGATTATAGGGCTCCGCGCTGTCCTGAGACGCCCCCCAAGTCTCCGCATGTCTGACATGCGACCTCGACGGTTGCTGCATGGTGCCGATGAGGATCATAGTGTTTGCACGCTGAGCGTTCGCGTCGCGCATATGTCCCCCTCCTCCAGTGGCGCGGAAGTTCAGTAATCCCTCTTGGAAGGTGATTGTGTCGGCCTCACGTGGCCAATACCTCAAGCCGGGCTCTATCGAGCCCGGCTTTTTTTCTTTTCATCGGTGCGTCATGTCGGCGCTGTGCGTCGCGCCCGGTGCACTCTACCTCCGGTAAATGTGCCGTCCGTCACGCTCAACGCGGATTGACAACCATCACGCGGCGCAGCATCATTGTTGCATGATCACGACTTCGTGCGCCGTCCTGTCGTCGAAAAAAGCTCCCCTTCCGGGGACACGAGATCGCGCGCGATAAGATCAACTCGCATTTGAACGATCCCGAAACCCCGCCGCCTGGACGGGGTTTTTTGTTGGTCCCGTCTCCGGCTTCCCCCCAAGGAGATGGACCATGACCGATCTACAACAGCAACTGCAGGGACTCTGGCTGCCCCTGATCACGCCATTTCGCAACGGTGAGCTCGACGTTGTGTCGTTGCGCCGCCTGGTGCGGCACTACGCCAGCGGCCCCGTCGACGGCCTAATCCTCGGTGCAACCTCCGGTGAAGGCATGTCGCTCAGCCTGGAGGAGCTCGAAAAGCTGGTCAGCGTGGTGCTCGCCGAGCTCAGTGCCAGCTCCCGCCATTTGCCGGTCTGCCTCGGGCTGTCCGGCGCCAGCACCGCGCGGATGAAGGATGCACTCGACGACACTGCCGACTGGCCGATCAGCGGCTACCTGATCGCCAGTCCGTACTACACGCGCCCATCGCAACGCGGGCTGTTGCAGCACTTCACCGCGCTCGCCGACCACACGGCGTCGCCGATCGTGCTCTACAACATCCCCTACCGAACGGCGGTGAACCTGACCAACGAGACGCTGCTGACGCTCGCCAACCATCCCAACATCGTCGGCATAAAGGATTGCTGCGCCGATCGCGCGCAGACGATCGATTTCCTCAGTCGCCGGCCGGCGGGCTTCCGCGTGCTGACCGGCGAGGACGCGCAGACATTCGACGCGCTCTCCGATGGCGCCGACGGCGCGATCTTGCTATCGGCGCATCTGGAAACGAACACCTTCGCTTCGATCCGAACGCTGCTGAAGCAGGGCAACCGCGATGCGGCGCTGGCCGCCTGGCAGAGCGTCGCCGGCCTGACCCGGCTGCTGTTCGCCGAGCCGAGCCCGGCGCCCGCCAAGCACTGGCTGTGGCGGCAGGGGTTGATCGACAGTGCCGAGGTGCGGCTGCCGATGGTCGAGGTGAGCGAGGATCTCGCGACCTGGCTCGACGCCGAGATCGAACGCCGGGCGACGTCTGTGCTGCAACCGGCGTAACGCTTCTTCTCCCTCTCCCCGCACCTGCGGGGAGAGGGCCGGGGTGAGGGACTGCTCCCGCGAATACGGTGACAGATGCTCGTGGAGAGTCCCCCTCACCCGGCGCTTCGCGCCGACCTCTCCCCGCACGCGGGGCGAGGTAAGAAGCCGCTTAGTCCAGCTTCGTCCTCGCCAGCCGCAGCGCGTTGCCGATGACGCTGACCGAGGACAGCGCCATCGCGGCGGCGCCGACCATCGGCGACAGCAGGATGCCGAACAGCGGGTAGAGCACGCCGGCCGCGATCGGCACGCCTGCGGCGTTGTAGACGAAGGCGAATGTCAGGTTCTGGCGGATGTTGCGCATGGTCGCAACCGACAGCCGCCGCGCGCGGACCAGGCCCATCAGGTCGCCGGTCAACAGCGTGATGCCGGCGCTCTCGATCGCGACATCGGTGCCGCCACCCATGGCGATGCCGACATCGGCCGCCGCCAGCGCCGGTGCGTCGTTGACGCCGTCGCCCGCCATCGCGACCGTACGGCCCTCGCCGCGCAGCCGTTGCACGACCTCGCTCTTGCGCTCCGGCAGAATACCGGCCTCGACCTCGTCGATGCCGAGCGTGCGCGCCACCGCGCGCGCCGTGGTCTCATTGTCGCCGGTCAGCATCACGATGCGCAGGCCGTCGGCGCGCAGCGCCTGCAGCGCATCCGCCGCCGACGCCTTGACCGGATCGGCGATCGCGATCACGCCGGCGACGCGGCCATCGACCGCGACATAAATCGCGGTCGCGCCGTCGCGCCGCGCGGTCTCGGCGGCCTGGTCCAGAGCTGACGTTGCGACCTTGAGTTCGTTCATCAGCACCGCATTGCCGAGTGCAACCTGCCTGCCACCGACAGTGGCGGTCGCGCCTTTGCCGGAGGGCGAGGCAAAATCGCTGATTGCGACGAGCCCCACGTTGCGCTGCGCCGCCGCGGCGATGATTGCGTGCGCCAGCGGATGCTCGCTGCCCTGTTCGACGCTCGCAGCAAGCCGCAGCAGGCCGCTCTCGTCGAAGCCGTCCGTGGCAATGATCCGCGCGACCTTCGGTTTGCCCTCGGTGAGCGTACCGGTCTTGTCGATGACGAGCGTATCGATCGCCTCCATACGCTCCAGCGCCTGCGCATCGCGGATCAGGATGCCGGAATGCGCGCCGCGGCCGACGCCGACCATGATCGACATCGGGGTTGCGAGCCCAAGCGCACAGGGACAGGCGATGATCAGCACCGTGACGGCGGCGACCAGGGCGAAGGCCAGCCGCGGCTCCGGCCCGAAGCTCATCCAGGCGATGAAGGCGAGCACGGCCGCGGCGATCACCGCAGGCACAAACCAGCCCGCAACGCGGTCCGCGAGCCGCTGGATCGGCGCGCGCGAACGCTGCGCCTTCGCCACCATGTCGACAATGCGCGACAGCATGGTGTCGCGGCCGATCTTCTCGGCGCGCATCACGAGACCGCCGCTCTGGTTGACGGTGCCGCCGATCACCTTGTCGCCCTCGGCCTTCGTGACCGGCATCGACTCGCCGGTGACCATGGACTCATCGATCACCGCCCGTCCCTCGACGACGGCGCCGTCGACCGGAATCTTCTCGCCGGGCCGGACCCGCAGGCGGTCGCCGACCTTGATCGCGTCGATCGCGACGTCCTCATCGCCGTGATCGGTGATGCGCCGTGCGGTCTTCGGCGCAAGGCCGAGCAACGCGCGCAGCGCGCCGGACGTCCGCGCGCGGGCGCGCAGCTCCAGCACCTGACCGAGCAGGACCAGCACGGTGATGACGGCGGCCGCCTCGAAGTAGACCGCGACCGCGCCATGCATGTCGCGGAAGGCAGGCGGGAACATTTGCGGCGCCAGGGTTGCGACGACGCTGTAGAGATAGGCAACCCCGGTGCCCATCGCGATCAGCGTGAACATGTTGAGATTGCGCGTGACCAGCGACTGCCAGCCGCGCACGAAGAACGGCGCTCCGGCCCACAGCACCACGGGCGTCGCCAACACGAACGAGATCCAGTTCGACCAGGTCTGCGGCACCAGATGCATCAGCCCGAGATGACTGCCCATCTCGAGCACGAACACCGGGACGGTGAGCGCCAGCCCGATCCAGAACCGCCGAGTCATGTCGATCAATTCCGGATCGGGTCCGTCGTCGAGCGAGACCTGCTCGGGCTCGAGCGCCATGCCGCAGATCGGGCAGCTCCCGGGGCCGACCTGGCGCACCTCCGGATGCATCGGGCACGTGTAGATCGTGCCCGCGGGCGCGGGCGGCTCAGGCTCGCGCGGCTTCAGGAATTTCTCCGGCTCGGCCTCGAAGCGCTCGCGGCAGCGGCCGCTGCAGAAGAAGTAGTCCTTGCCCTGGTAGCCGAAGCGGTGCTTGGCGGTCGCCGGATCGACCTTCATGCCGCAGACCGGATCGATCGCGAGCGCCGCCTCGTTCGGCTGATCACTGCGTGCGTGCTTGCCGCTGCAGCAGGAATGTTCGGCCGCGCCGTGATTGTGCTGATGATCCGCGTGCGAATGGTCGTGCTTTGCGTGTGCCACGAAACTCTTCCCGGCCGGTATCCCGGCCTCTTGATTTTTATACCCTAGGGGGGTATATGACTCTCATGAGAGAAGAGATCAAGACGTCCTGTTTAAAAAGACTCAAACGGATCGAAGGCCAGATCCGCGGCCTTGCCGGCATGGTCGAAGAAGATCGCTACTGCATCGACGTGGTGACGCAGATCGCCGCCGCGCGCGCGGCATTGCGCCGCGTCGAGGAGGAGATCCTGCGCGACCATGTCGCCCATTGCGTGGAGCATGCGATCTCGTCCGGCGACAAGGCCGACCAGCGGCGCAAGATCGCCGAGCTGATGGATGTGATCGGCCGCGTCGACCGGTGAGGCAGGCGCGGGCCCGCCTCTTCCGCTCGCGGTGGAGTCGGAGGCGCGCTACCGCATCTTCAGTGTCTCCCTGCGAAAGCAGGGACCCATAACCACAACAGTCCGTTGTGGCGCGATGCTGGGACCACAGCTCGCTTCAATAACACGACCCTGTGGTTATGGGTCCCGGGTCGCGCTTCGCTTGCCCGGGACGACACCGGAGGCAGGTCGCCGGATATTGCCGATCAGGTATTGAAGCGGAAGTGCATCACGTCGCCGTCGGCGACGACATAATCCTTGCCTTCGAGCCGCAGCTTGCCGGCATCACGCGCGCCGGCTTCGCCGTTGCCTGCGATGTAATCGTCGTAGGCAATGGTCTCGGCGCGGATGAAGCCCTTCTCGAAATCGGTATGGATCACGCCGGCCGCCGCCGGGGCCTTGGTGCCGCGGTCGATGGTCCAGGCACGCGCCTCCTTCGGCCCGACGGTGAAATAGGTGATGAGGTCGAGCAGCTTGTAGCCGGCGCGGATCAGGCGATCGAGCCCGGCCTCTTCGAGGCCCAGCGTCTCCAGGAAATCGGCACGCTCCTCACGCGACAGCGTCGCGATCTCGGATTCGATCTTGGCGGAGATGACGACGGCGACCGCGCCCTCTTCCTTGGCGCGCTCGAACACCGCCTTGGAGAAGTTGTTGCCGTCCTTGGCGGAGCCTTCCTCGACATTGCAGACGTAGAGCACGGGCTTCGATGTCAGGAGCCCGAGCATGCGGAAGGTGCGCTCCTCCTCCGGCTTGCGCTCCAGCGCACGGGCCGGTTTGCCGTCGCGCAGCAGCACCAGCGCGCGGTTGACCAGCTCGAGCTGTTCCTTGGCGTCCTTGTCGTTGCCCTTGGCCTTCTTCGAGAGATTGTCGACGCGCTTTTCCAGGCTGTCGAGATCGGCGAGCATCAGCTCGGTCTCGATGGTCTCGATGTCGGCGAGCGGCGCGATCTTGCCCTCGACATGGGTGATGTCGGAATCCTCGAAGCAGCGCACCACATGCGCGATCGCATCGACCTCACGGATGTTGGCGAGGAACTGGTTGCCGAGCCCTTCACCCTTGGAGGCGCCGCGAACCAGCCCGGCGATATCGACGAAGGTCAGCCGGGTCGGGATGATCTGCGCGGACTTGGCGACCGCCGCGAGCTTCTCCAGCCGCGGATCGGGCACCGCCACCTCGCCGACATTCGGCTCGATGGTACAGAACGGATAGTTCGCCGCCTGCGCGGCCGCCGTCTCGGTTAGCGCATTGAACAGCGTCGACTTGCCGACATTAGGCAGCCCGACGATCCCGCATTTGAATCCCATTATTCGTCCCGATCTCTCGCGCCCGCGCTGCGCGGTTGAATTGAGTGAGGTCGTCATACGCGGGCTTGACCCGCGTATCCATCCCACTTGAAACATGGATCGCCCGGATCATCCCCGATCAAATCGGGGACAGGCGCCCGGCGATGACGAGGGTCTACTTTGCACCCTCGTCGTTGGTGTCGAAAAATCCCTTGGCCTGCATCGTCAGGTGCACCTTGTTGGCGAACGACGCATCATGCCCCGCGGCCAGCAGGCCGGCATTGTCGGCGATCGCCGCGCACAACGCCTCGACCCATGGCCGGTCGCTCTTGGCGAAGTCCGACAGCACGTGGTGGTGCACCAGCTCCTTGACGCCGGGATGACCGATCCCGAGCCGCACGCGGCGATACTCGTTGCCGATATGCGCGGTGATCGAGCGCAAACCGTTGTGCCCGGCGATCCCGCCGCCGATCTTGACGCGCAGCTTCGCCGGCGGCAGTTCAAGTTCGTCCTGAAACACGGTGATGTCGCCGGCTGCAAGCTTGAAGAAGCTCGCCGCCTCCTGCACTGCGCGTCCCGATTCGTTCATGTAGGTCGTCGGCTTCAACAGCACGACCTTCTCACGATCCAGCACGCCTTCGGAGGCTTCGCCCTGAAAGCGACGGCGCCATGGTGCAAAACCATGACGCCGCGCAATCTCGTCGACGGCCAGGAACCCGATATTGTGCCGGTTGCTGGCGTATTTCGCGCCGGGATTACCGAGACCGACAAAGAGGCGCATGGCGCGGCATCCCGTGCCGGCGCGCCATCAGACGATCGCGCGCCGACCTGATCGATTACTTCTTCTTGTCGCCGCCACCTGCGGCCGGAGCCGCAGCACCCGCAGCCGGGGCCGCAGCGCCCGCGGCCGGAGCCGCCGCAGCACCCGCGGCCGGAGCAGCCGCGCCGCTGGCAGCCGCCGCAGCCGCGGCCTTCTGCTCTTCGGCGTAACCGGACGGCGGCACGATGGTGACCAGCGTCGCATCCTCGCGGGCCAGCGACTTCACGCCCGTGGGCAGCTTGATCTCGGAGAGATGCAGCGAGTGGCTGATCTCGAGGCTGCCGACATCGGCCTCGATGTATTGCGGAATGTTGTCGACCGAGCACTCGAGGTCGAGGGCGTGGGTGACGATGTTGACGGTGCCGCCGCGCTTGATGCCGGGGGCGGTTTCTGCGTTCACGACATGCAGCGGCACGCTGACGCGGATCGTGGCGCCTTCGCCGAGCCGCATGAAGTCGACATGGATCGGGAAGTCCTTCACCGGATCGAGATGGAAGTCGCGCGGAATCACGCGGTGCTTCTTGCCCTCGAGATCGATGTCCAGGATCGTGGTCAGGAACCGGCCCGCGAGAATGCGCTGGCGCAGTTCGCGATCCTCGACCGAGATGGTCACGGGGGGCTGGTTGTTGCCGTAGATCACTCCGGGAACTCTCCCGGCGCGACGCTCTGCCCGGGCGGCCCCCTTGCCGCTCTGCGGACGCGCGGTCGCCTTCAATTCCTTGACGGTCGCCATAGCGTTAAGTCCTTGTATTTAAAAAGTTAAAGGCCGCAGCGCGGCCCATGCTCAGGTCCACAGCAAGCCTCCAGGGGTGCGGGGGCCGCGGACGTGGGCGGCTTTTAGCGTCAAAGGGGCGAAATGACAAGGAAATGAAGGGATTTTTCTTGCTCGCCGAGCGCCAAGCCGCACCCCAGCCCCGTCATGCCCCCGCCCGCCCCGGGACATCCATCAGAAAGAAAAGCCTTGCGATGGGATGGATGGCCGGGTCAGGCCCGGCCACGACGAGCGGCTGCAATTCAGCCCGCCGTGCCCGGCGACACTCCGAGCTTGGCCTCCAGCGCGGCGATCCTCGCCTTCAGCGCCTCGTTCTCCTCGCGCGCCAGGCGGGCCATGTCCTTGACCGCGTCGAATTCCTCGCGCCTGACCAGGTCCAGGTCGCGCAGGATGCGTTCGGCCTGGTTACGCATGACGGAATCGACCTCGCGCTTGACGCCCTGGGCCGCACCCGCCGCATCGTTCATCAGACGGCCGATCTCATCGAAAAACCGGTTGGTGGTCTGGGTCATCTCGCAAGCTCTCCGCGTTCAGCTAACGTCGCGCGGAAGACAATGGCGTTCCGCGCTGACAGGTTCAAGTCCGGAGCGAATGGCAGGCTCCCTGCGGCTTGCCTTGTCATGCTCCGGTTTCCTTGCAATCGTATTGAACCCACAACAGAAATCGCAAATCACAACGCGGGCAGAAACGCCATGATCGAGCACACGGTCGATATCGAGACCAAGGACGGCAAGACCACGACCTTCATCACCCATCCTGAACGCGGTGGACCGTTTCCCGTCGTGATCTTCTACATGGATGCGCCGGCGATCCGCGAGGAGCTGCGCGACATGGCGCGCCGGCTTGGCACCTCGGGCTATTACGTGATGCTGCCCAACCTGTACTACCGGTCGGGCGTGATGGAGCTCGGCCCGATACCGCCGGACCCCGACGCACCCGAGCGCAAGCGCATGTTCGGATACATGAACTCGATCAATATTCCGCTGGTCATGGAAGACACCAAGGCGCTGCTCGGCTATGCCGAGACGCAAAAAGCCGCGAACACTGCGATCGTCGGCACCGTCGGCTACTGCATGAGCGGCCGCTATGCGGTGAATGCCGCAACGCACTTCCCCGACCGGGTCAAGGCCGCCGCCTCGATCTACGGCACGCATCTGGCGACCGACCAGCCCGACAGCCCGCACCTCGCCGCAGCGAAGACCAAGGCCGAACTCTATTTCGCCTGCGCCGAGACCGACATCTATGCGCCGGCGGAGATCATCGAGCAGGTGAAGGCGGGCATGAAGGGATCGAACAATGAGGTCGAGATCTATCCCGGCACGCATCACGGCTTTGCGTTCCCCAAGCGCCCGGTCTATGACCGCGACGCCGCCGAACGCCATTGGGAGCGGCTGCTTGCTCTCTATCGCCGCAACCTCGTGAGCTGAGCCTCAAGACGCACGATGCCGTTCCTGCTGATCGACTTCCCGGTCTTCAATCCCGTCGCGGTCTCGCTCGGGCCTGTCGTGATCCGCTGGTATGCGCTGGCCTACATCGTCGGCATCGTGCTGGGCTGGATTTATGCCCGCTCGCTGATCAAGAAGGAGCGGCTGTGGGGCGGGCCGGCGCCGATCACACTGCCGCAGCTCGACGATTTCATCCTCTGGGTCACCATCGGCATCATCGTCGGCGGCCGCACCGGCTACGTACTGTTCTACAATCTGCCGTTCTTCATCGCGCACCCGGCCGAAATCTTCGAACTATGGAAGGGAGGCATGTCCTTCCACGGCGGCTTCCTCGGCTGCGTTGCCGCGGTGATCCTGTTTGCCCGCAGCAACAACGTCTCGATCCCGTCACTTGGCGACATCACGACCGCGGTCGCCCCGATCGGGCTGTTCCTCGGACGGCTCGCCAATTTCATCAACAGTGAATTGTGGGGCCGCCCTGCCGATCCGAGCTTGCCCTGGGCCATGATCTTTCCCAATGGCGGGCCGCTGCCGCGCCATCCGAGCCAGCTCTACGAGGCCGGCCTTGAAGGCATCGTGCTATTCACCGTGCTCGCTATCATGATCCGGATGGGCGCGCTGAAACGGCCTGGTCTGATCCTTGGCAGCTTCATCACGCTCTACGGCTTTGCCCGAATCACCGGCGAGTTCTTCAGGGAGCCCGATCCGCAGCTCGGATTCCTGTGGGGTGGGCTGACCATGGGTATGCTGCTATCGGTGCCGATGATTATTGTCGGCGCCATCATCATCGTGGCTTCCGCCCGGCACAGGCCGAAGGCGTCGGCGCCGGATTCGATCTAAAGGACCTCCGTGAGCGACGTTTCCCCGCTGCTGGGTGAGATCAAGAAGCTGATCAAACTGTCCGGGCCGATGCCGGTCTGGCGCTACATGGAATTGTGCCTGATGCATCCGCAGCACGGCTACTACCTGTCGCGCGATCCGCTCGGACGGGAGGGCGATTTCACCACCTCGCCGGAAGTCAGCCAGATGTTCGGCGAGCTGCTTGGCCTGTGGAGCGCGTCAATCTGGAAGGCGATGGGCTCGCCGCCGGCGCTGCGGCTGATCGAGCTTGGCCCCGGCCGCGGCACCATGATGGCGGACGCGTTGCGTGCGCTTCGCGTGCTGCCGCCGCTCTATCAGTCGCTGAGCGTCCACCTCGTCGAGGTCAACCCGATGCTGCGCGAACGACAGTACGCGACGCTGTCAGGCGTGCATGACATCACTTGGCACGAGAGCATCGACGAGGTGCCGGAAGGCCCGGCCGTGATCCTCGCCAACGAGTACTTCGACGTGCTGCCGATCCATCAAATGGTCCGGCGCGAGACCGGCTGGCACGAGCGCACGGTCGGAATCGATGCCAATGACCGGCTATATTTCGCCGCCGCCGCGGAGCCGACACCGCACTTCGAGGTGCTGCTGCCGCCGCTGGTGCGCGCCGCGCCGCTCGGCGCAGTGTTCGAATGGCGGCCCGACACCGAGATCATGAAGCTCGCAACGCGGGTGCGCGACCAGGATGGCGCTGCGCTGATCATCGACTACGGCCATCTGCGCAGCGACGCCGGAGATACTTTCCAGGCCATTGCGCGCCACAGCTTCGTCGATCCGCTGAAGAACCCGGGAGAGGCCGACGTGACCGCGCATGTCGATTTCCAGGCACTGGCGCGGGCCGCCGAGGACGTCGGGGCGCGTGTGCACGGGCCGGTGACGCAGGGCGATTTCCTCAAACGCCTCGGCGTCGAGGCCCGCGCCGCCGGGCTGATGGCGAAGGCAACGCCGGAGGTCTCGGCCGACATCGCAGGCGCGCTGAGGCGGCTGACCGATTCCGGCCGTGGCGGGATGGGCTCGATGTTCAAGGTCATGGCCGTCTCCGATCCACGCATCAGCTCGATCGCCGGGCTGAGCGATCTGCCTGACGAGGCCGAACGGTCATGACATTGGGATCACCGCTACTGTCGGCCATTCCGGGCTTGCGTCACGCCTTCTTCTCGCGCGAAGGCGGCGTGTCCGAGGGCATCTATGCCGGTCTCAATGGCGGCCTCGGCTCGCGCGATGACCCCGCGCATGTCGCCGAGAACCGGCGGCGGATGGCTGAGCAACTGGGCGTGCCGCTCCCCCATTTCCTCAGCGTGCACCAGACTCACTCGCCCGACGTCGTGGTCGCGACCGGTCCGTGGGATGGCGCCGCGCGGCCGAAAGCCGACGCGCTCGTCACGCGGACCGAGGGCCTGGCGATCGGCGTCACGGCGGCCGACTGCGGGCCGATCCTGTTCGTCGATCCCAATGCGCGGGTGATCGGTGCCGCCCATGCCGGCTGGAAGGGCGCGCTGACCGGCATTCTGGAATCCACCATCGAAGCGATGGAGAAGCTTGGCGCCGACCGCGCCGGCATCGTCGCGGCGATCGGTCCGCTGATCCGCCAAGAGTCCTACGAGGTCGGCGGTGAATTCGTCGAACGCTTCATCGAGGCCGACGCCGAGAACGGCATGTTCTTCATTCCGGGCGAACGCGACGGACACGCGATGTTCGATCTCGCCGGCTTCATCCGCATGCGGCTGGAGAACGCCGGCGTGCTGATGATCGACGATCTCGGCATCGACACCTATTCCGACGAACGCTTTTTCAGCTACCGCCGCTCCGTGCACCGCAAGGAAGGCGATTACGGCCGCCACGTTCACGCCATCGCGCTGACGCGCGAATAGAGCGTCCGTACAACAGCCGAGTTGGCAATGGATTTCCGCGAGTGACGCACTCGCTGCGCGGTCCGCATCCTCTGAACTGACCAAGGAATTCGATCCTGTCCCTGGCAGGCTTCGCCCGCCGATCGGTTAAGCGCTGTGTTCTTCCTGCCCTAGACGTTAAGGCGTTTTAACGATATCGCAGGACGCAATGAGGGAAGCGTCAAACAGCCAGTTTCAAACTGGGACAATCGTGCGCGCGGCGATCGCGGCGACATGGCTTGCGTTCGCCTGCGCACTCGGCGGCTGCGCCAATGGCGGTGCCGCGGCTGACGCCTATGCCATGGCCAGCACAGGCAGCGGCGCGACCGTCGCGTTCGAATCGATCGATGGCCCGCCACCTCAGGTGTTCGATCGCATGGTGAGCGTGCTCGACAGCGAGTCTAAACTCCGCAGCCTGTCGATCGTGTCGCGTGAAGGCACTGCCGCCTATCGCGTGCGCAGCTATCTGGCGGCGCAGGTGGTGCGGGGCCGCACCATGATCGCGTGGGTCTGGGACGTCTACGACAGCAACCAGCAACGCACGCTCCGGCTTTCCGGCGAGGAGCCTGCGGGCAAGGCCGGCCGCGATGCCTGGGCGGCGGCCGACGACCTGGTCCTGCGCAAGATTGCCCAGGCCGGCCTGAGCGGCCTCTCCGGCATGATCAATGGTGGCCCGGTGGACAGCCCGGCGCCCGCTCCCGGCCCGGCGCCGGACCTGCGCGGGGCCGCGGTCGCGAGCGCTCCGCTGCCGGCCGCATCCGAGACCGTGGCACTCGGATTTTCCGCTAACTAAAGCCCGTGTTTTCCCGGAAAACAGCCATTTTTGGTCCGGGAAAATGGCGTGAATGGGTTGCCAGCCAAGGCGCCCGCCTGATATTCCCTCGCGCACCGAAAACCCGCCGGTTCTATAGGGACTTGAGATGCTGAACGTCGTATCCAGCAAGTCGCGGGGGGAAGCATCGATGTCGGCAAAAAACGGATCAATCAAGCTCGTCGCCGGCAACTCCAATCCGGCGCTGGCGCAGGACATCGCCAAGGGACTTGGCATCGAACTGACCAAGGCCGTGGTCCGGCGTTTCGCCGATATGGAGATCTTCGTCGAGATACAGGAGAACATCCGCGGCTCGGACATGTTCATCCTGCAGTCGACGTCGTTTCCAGCCAACGACAATCTGATGGAGTTGCTGATCATCACCGACGCACTGCGCCGGGCCTCGGCGCGCCGCATCACCGCGGTGGTGCCGTATTTCGGCTACGCCCGGCAGGACCGCAAGTCCGGCTCGCGCACCCCGATCTCGGCCAAGCTCGTCGCCAACCTGATCTCGCGCGCCGGCGTCGACCGCGTCATGACGCTCGACCTGCATGCCGGCCAGATCCAGGGCTTCTTCGATATCCCGACCGACAATCTCTTCGCTGCCCCCCTGATGGTGCGCGACATCCGCGAACAGTTCGACCTCAGCAAGGTGATGGTGGTGTCGCCCGACGTCGGCGGCGTGGCGCGGGCGCGCGGGCTCGCCAAGCGCATCAACACCCCGCTCGCGATCGTCGACAAGCGTCGCGAGCGTCCCGGTGAGTCCGAGGTGATGAACGTGATCGGCGACGTCGCCGGCTACAACTGCATCCTGGTCGACGACATCGTGGACTCTGGCGGCACGCTGGTGAACGCGGCCGAGGCGCTGATCGCTCACGGCGCCAAGGAGGTCTCGGCCTACATCACCCACGGCGTGCTGTCCGGCGGCGCCGCCGCGCGCATCGCCTCGTCGCGGCTGAAGGAACTGGTCATCACCGACTCGATCCTGCCGACGGAAGCCGTCAACAAGGCGCCGAACATCCGCACCATCTCGATCGCCGGACTGATCGCCGAAGCGATCGGCCGCACCGCGGCGGAAGAGTCGGTCTCGAGCCTGTTCGATTAATCCAATATTCACTGTCGTCCCTGCGAAAGCACTAGGGCATCTACACATCTTTGGGGCGCGACAGATTGACTCGGGACGGCATGATGTGCGGTCGCCGCAGCGACTTGTATGATTCTCTGTCTGGCGTTTTGATTCGAAGGAGCGCCAGAGATGCA